>Ga0209186_1000002_pt1 | contig 488065 bp, 423 predicted proteins | sample SidtaG_FD_187426 | JGI IMG/M metagenome (GOLD analysis project Ga0209186, IMG submission 187426) | Marine algal microbial communities from Sidmouth, United Kingdom - Sidmouth_Male2 metaG (SPAdes) (version 2) | ecosystem: Host-associated > Algae > Red algae > Unclassified | place: Sidmouth... | reverse complement strand
CTTTTACTCTGGTGTTCATTAGGTCTTTACGATTATACTTTTTAATCCACTCATTGACTGTTGTGGGTGCAATAGAGTAGAGTTTACAAAGTTCGCTCTTTGTGTGTTTACCTTTGCTAAGTTCATCAAGAATTTTTAATTTAAAAGGTTCTGAATACCGTCTAATTACTTTGTCATTTCTGTACATAATGTTTAAAATTATGTAGCCTTTATTCAGGACGGGTCAGAGTTGCGCTTAACGGTCTTGTGTATGAAACGTAGCGTATAAATAAACGCTAACTTTTCGGATTTAGCACGAGCCGAATTTTTTATTTTTATGTTTAAATTTCTTTTACAAATATAACCAAATAAAAAATTTGGCGTACTTTGTAAATATACAAAAACCTCTCGGAAAGCCTATAATAGCTATGTTTTATACACGTTGTTGTAAGTAGTGCTTTTCAAGTTCTGCTTGGTTTTCCGATGTTTGTTATTTAGTTCAAATGTGAGCGTTGGCAAGACATACTCTTTTGCAATTTTTGGCGTAGTGTTGGCTGTAGCGAATTGCAAATGTGTATGGCTTTGAGCGTTGGCTTATTCAATTAACTGTCCTACTTTATTTACTACTTTATATTCTAATTCCTGAAATTCGTTAAAGTGTGCTTTTCCGCATTTGATTTTCAATTGTTCGTCTCCACTTAGTTTTCCTAAATCAACTTCTGGTGTACCTGTGTCTTTTGTTTCTGCAACAAAATATATTTTCTTATCATCTTCAAAAACTAAAGCCCAATCTGGATTGTAATTCCCAATTGGTGTTGGAATTTTAAACCAATTCGGAAGTTTGAAATAGAACTTAATTTGGTCGCTTGTTTCACAATCCTGTGCAAACTTGCTCTCAACTCCAGAATCTAATGGCACAAACTCTTCATAAATTGTTTTCGAAGAGACAGTTACTTTAAAAGAAAAGTCATTCAAATACACTTCTAATTCCTGAGCTTCAAATAAAGCCATTTCATAATCTGAACCTCCAATTTTTTGATACTTGATTCCGTCAATCATCAAATCATATAAAGTTCTTTTAATGGCTTGAGTTGTTAAGTCTAAAAAAAGTTGTGGATTTATTAATATGTCCCCAATTCTTTCTGATTTACTTAAAATTTCTTGAATTGTAGAACGAGTTAATTCCGTTTTGCTTTGAATGTAACCTAAAACATCTGGTATTTTCCAAGAATAGCTGTCGTAAGATTCCACTTTATCGCCTGCATACATTGTTTCTATACCTTCGTCAGTCATATTGATATTGACCTTAGTCGAACGAATAGAAGGTGCTTTGATTTCAGGTAAATCTTTTACTGCTTTAGACGCAAATGTTATTAATTCATCTGTTTTATAATCAACCCTGTAAGTTGTTTTCTTTTTGAGTTTTTCCCAAATTTCCAAGAATTTTGGGTCTGCTTCAAATCCTTTTCTGTATTTGATTGCTGTTCTTTCTCGTTTGTTTTTGATTCTGCCTTTAAATTCTACTCCGCAATCATCTTCAATTTCCTTTTGTAGTGTTTTTGCAAAATCATCATAAGACTCGTTTGCAATAACTGTTAGACGATTAATGTTTTGGTCATAAGTTCGTTGTCCAGTTTGGTCAACAGCTAAACGTAAACCTCTACCAATTTCTTGACGCTTTTTAACATCCGATTTGGTTTCATTTAGAGTACAAATCTGAAATACATTTGGATTATCCCAACCTTCTCTTAAAGCTGAATGTGAGAATATGAAACGAAGTGAATTATCAATACTCAATAACTTCTCTTTATCTTTCATTATCAAGCTATAGGTATTGTCATCTGCTTTAGTTTCTCCTTTTGTGTCTTTCCATTTGCCTTTTTTGTCTTGAGAGAAATAACCATTTTGTGTTTCTTCTACTGAAAATTTATCTAACTCTTTAAATGCAGGTTTAGAAATATATTCTTTATAAATCTCTTCAAACCATTCAGCGAATTTTCCTTTATGCTGAATACCAGCTGAATCGTAATGACGATAATTAGCAACTTTGTCTATGAAAAATAAGGAAAGTACTTTTATTCCTAATTTGTTTAAGCGTTTTTCCTTTTTTAAATGTTCTTCAACTGTTTTTCGGATTTGAAATTTCATTACTTCATCATTCAATCCGCCTTGACTATCTCCTTTGTATAATAAATTACCATTTGAAATGGCAATACAGTTGTTTGTTGCATCTATTTCCTCAATGATATAACCATCTGAATAAATTTCCCTTTCGTTTGAAAGTTTGTATAAATCGTCTCCAACTTTAACAGAAACAGACTTCTTTTTAACGCCTCCTTTATCGTTGATATTGATAGAAACTTTTGCTGTTATTTTTGTTTTGGTTGCTTTTATTGAATCTACTTGTACAAAAGCATCATTAAAAGCATTTTCTTCAACAATAGAATCTACCTCTATTTGTTTTACTAAACCTAAATCGTATGCTTTAACTGGATTTAAACTATAAGTTAAATTATATTGATTCCTATGTGTTGCAGAATAACGAAGTGTACAAAGTCCATTTAGATTTTCAATTGCAGAAATACGTTTTTCTGTTTCCATATTTTGTGGTTCATCCACAATGACTATTGGATTTACATATTGTAAAAATTCGATTGGCTTTCTTCCGTTTGCACGATAATGTGGTTGGTTAATTATGTTTTGGTCTTTAGCAAAAGAATCAATATTAATAACCAAAACTTCAATATTATTGTTAGTTGCAAAACCTCTTAAAGTTGAAACTTTAGAACTATCATAAACTTGAAAATTGATAGGAATGTTATCGTATAAATTTTGGAAATGCTCGTGAGTAATTTCTAAATTTTTCAAAACTCCTTCGCGAATTGCTACAGAAGGAACTACAATTACAAATTTTTTGAAATCATAAAGTTTATTAAGTTCATAAATACTTCTCAAATAGACGTAAGTTTTTCCTGTTCCTGTTTCCATTTCAATGGAAAAGTGCATACCATCTAATTCAGTTGATTGTTCAATCTCATTTGCAATTTGAATAGATTGAAGATTTGATAAAATTTGGTCTTCAGATAAAATTAAATTGTTGCTTACACCATTTATTAAGTCTAATGTTCCCTCTTCTTTAAAGTTAAATTCCATTATGGAATCTTCCATTGGCTGACCTTCAAATAAGTCCGTTATAGACTTTATGGCATCTTGCTGATACTGTAGGTTAGAATCAAACGTTAACTTCATAAAACAAAAAATTCTGCTTCTTTTAAATGTGCAATAGAAACATCCACAAACTTTTTATTAGAAAACAACGTACGTTTTCTATCACTCCAGTCTCTAAGTTCATTTAAAACTTCGTTCTTGTTTAAAGTGTTTTTGGTTTGACTTATATAGTCCACAGTAGAAAGTAACTCTAAACTAAAATCTGAATAAAAACCAGTTAGAAAAGCATCAGTTTTTTTTGCAATTTTCAATAATTCTGGTTGATTTTCTAAATATTGGTTAACCGTTTGCTCACCATCTGCTACCAAACTCAAAAACTCAAAAGGCTTTTTGTCCATACCATCATAACCCATAATATAACTGCCATTAAGATAATTAAGCACACGTTTTACAACACCAGAGTATGGTCCGTAAAAATTCGGTTGATAATTGAGATTAAATTGTTTCTTTGCTCCAAAACGTTGTAAAAAGTAACACAATTTTTCACTTGAAAATTCAGATACAAATTCGCCATTCTTAACTAATTTATAGAGCATAAATAACAACATTGCCCTTGCAGGTGTTAACTTAACTCGTTCTTTTTTCATGAGTTCCTTTACTTGGGAATTTGGCTCATAAACCGTAATGTCTAAGTTAAGTGGCTTTAGTTTTTCTACAATTTTTTGTTTAACGACACTCCAATCTAAACCACCATTTCCACTTCCTAAAGGTGGTATTGCTATTGAAGTAATAGGATATTTACCTATTTCTTTAACTAAGGTATCTAAACCAGCATCAATGTAACTATACTGTGATGGTTTGCGCCATGTCGTTTTAGTAGGGAAATTTATAATCCATTTGGTGCCAGTAGCAAAATTAGCTTCTTCAAAAAAGAATAAGTCGCCAATATTGAATTCTCCATTTTTACACAATGTACGATAGGCTTTATAATTATTGGGATATTGCTTCTTAAATTGTAAAGCAATGCCTTTACCCATTACACCTTCGGTATTAACGGTATTTACCAACGCATCAGCGTCGCTTTCAAAAAGGTTTCCTGTTGTGAATTTTATCATTAGTTTTTTAAAAATATCTATTTTGGTCTACTACAATCTGGTTAATATTAATCCCATAATTTACTAAAATTTCTTGAGAATTCTGGTCGTAGCAAACATAACCTGTAATACAATTAGTAGGTATGTCGTCTCCTACTAGAAATTCAGCCTCTTTTTTTCTTTTATCGTCCCTATTATTTGTCCAGTCTCTTATTCTTGTTGCTGGTAAATCTACGAGATTTTGTAATTGATTTGCATAAGAACTGTCATAACATGTGGTAAACATATCTATAGCATGTCCATCTGTAAAATAAAATGGCAAATTGGTATTTATCATAGCCTGTACGCTACATACAATATAAACGATATTCTTAGGGTCTTGTTGTGTTACTGAATTAAATCCTCTTTGTATAACATATAACATAGGTGTTCTAAAACCAAAGTAAAATGGGATATAATTACCAATGCATACTGTTCTTGGTCTTCTTCTACCAACTGTAAGATATCTAATATTTCGAGCGTTTCTGGTGTTTATAATATCTGCATCGCCAATAGCCTGGTAATTTGGGTTGGCATTAGGCGAATTACTATGCGTAATACCATTAGCCAAAATATGCGGAACATTATCAATATGTACCATTCTATAAATATATACTTGGCTTAAAGGCATCTATATCGTTTTAAATTCTATTCCTGCATCTTTCATCTGCAAAGATGCATTGGTTTTTAATTGGTCGTTCCCTTTAAAAAGTTTGTCTAAAGCAATTACTTTTTTAGGTTTTTTAGAAATAACTAAGTCTATGATTTTTTGATTAGCTTGTTCTAATAAAAAAACTAATTCACTATCATTTAAAACATAAAATCCTTCGTGTATTTCAATATTACTATTTAAGTCTTTGCCACTTTTTAGCATAAGTTCATAAACCATATTTTCGGTTGTGGCATCTTTTGCAACTGGGTCAATAAAAAGTTGCATTTGTTCTTCTAGAGCTTGCTTATCCTTACCTGTAATTTGTTGCCATTGTTTAAAATTGCTATCAGAAAGTTTTAAGACTTTAAAACCTAAATCTTGATTTTTAAGTTGTTCAATTTTTGTTTTTAAATTTTCAATTTTTGTTTTGGTTTCGTCTGTTGGCAATTCTCCTTCTAATTTTTTTATTTCTGATTTAGATTTTGTTATTGTAGTTTGTATTTCTTCTTTAATTTTATTTCCAGCTCTTCTAATGCGTTCTTTTGATATGTCCGCTATTGTTTTGTAACCATCTTTATATGCTTGACTTTTTTCCTCACATAACTCTGGTAATTGTACACAAATATATTTATGTGGTATTTGTATTTCTTTTTTTAAATCCATTAGAGAATGTGCAGTTGTTCCTGAGCCTGCGAAAAAATCCATTATTATTTCTGAATTATCTGTTTTGGATGAAACTTTTATTAACCTTTTTATTAGCTCAACTGGTTTTGTATAATTGAAGTAGTTATGTTCAAACAATTTTAAGAAATCTAAAGTGGCTGATTGCGTACTTCCAACATCTGAATGCTCAAGAAACGAACGAGAGACAACTCGCTTTGCATCCGATAAAAATTGTTTTTTACGTGGTGATTTACTTTTACCATCACTTCCCCAATAAAGAATATCTTCCTTAATATGTTTTTGATGAGTTTCTTTTGAATAAGCCCAAACAGCTGTTTCTTTAGGCCAAACTTCTTGACCATTGTTAGGATTTATTAGAGGATAATATAAATTAGGTCTTTCATCTTTATTTTTATTACAAGTATAAGCAGCTGAATTCCAAGGACCTCTTGAATCATTATCAGGATTTGTGTAATAGGAATTTTGTTTTGCGTTGCGCTCTAATCTTTCTGGAAACCAATTTTCTTTATTTTTAGCATAAACTAGAATATATTCGTGGTCACTACTAAACCATTGAGAATCATTAGCTGGTGAAACTCTTTTTTTCCACATTAATTCTGAAACGTAATTTTCCTCTCCAAAAACTTCATTTATTAAAAGGCAAAGATTATGGACTTCATTGTCGTCAATTGAAATGAAAATTACACCATCTTGTTTTAAAAGGTTTTTTGCCAAAAACAATCTTGGATACATCATATTTAGCCAATTGCTGTGGTATTGTCCGTTTTCTTTGCTGTTCTTTTTGAACATACCATCTTTGGTCATATAACCATCTTCGTCTTTGTCGCCAACTCGTTTTTCGTAGTCTTCTTTGTTTTCTGAGAATTTGTCAGGATAAATAAAAGAATCATTACCTGTATTATATGGTGGGTCGATGTAAATCATTTTTACTTTACCGAAATAACTTTTTTGAAGCACTTTTAGAACTTCTAAGTTTTCGCCTTCAATAAAAATATTTTCCGTTTTGTCAAAGTTTACACTTTCGCCTTTTACAGGAACAAGTGTTTTGTTTGTTGGTGCTTGCAAGACTTTAAAGGCTTCACTTTTTCCTGCCCAATTCAACACATAGCGTTCATTCGAGAAGTTTATATCTTCTCCAAGTGTAGCTTTTAGCTTTTCCCAATCTACTTTTCCCTCATCAAATACTTCAGGCAACAATCGTTTTAAAGCGTTTAGTTTTTCTTGTTCAGGTGTTAGACTTGTTCCGTCCATATATTTTATAATTCTTTTCGGTCAGTTAGTAATTCTTTGGCTTCTACATTTAGAATTTCGGCAATTTTGTATAAATCCTCTAAACTTGGTTGTCTTTTGTTTTGAGCGTAAGAGTGAACCATATTGTAACTCTTTCCAAGTTGTTCAGCCAACCAGATTTGTTTTATTCCTTTCTGTTCTAAAACCTCTTTTATTCGGTTCATTTTGAATTTTTTTAATTCAGTCAACTAATGTAGTCAACAATTTTCAGATACTCACTAAATGAGTATTAAAATTATCATTCCGTAATAATGAGCGTAGGGGAAAAGCAAGCTCTTTTTATTTTGTGAGGCACGAGCAAAATGAAATGTGCTTGACTGTGCGGTTGGCTTTTCAGAACGAAATTTTGCTGTTTTGCTCGATTTTCCGCATTACTTACAACGATTTCATATGACGTCGTTTTAATGACTTATATCAAACGTTAAGCGAAGTTAGTTTTTTCTCAATTCAAAATCAATGGCTTAGGTTTTCAATTTTAAATTAATTGTCAACAATTCGTCATAAGTTTAAAGGGTTTACTACATTTATAATCTATGGAATTCTTAGACCAACTACTTAGGGATTTTTCATCCCTTGCTTGGGGTTTGCCATTAATTGTTTATTAATTGGTGGTGGTTTGTATTTTTTATTCTTTTTTCAAAGATCATATAGAACATAAATGTTTCATTAGAGTTCTAATTTCTTTAAGTGACGCATAACTTCACGTAAAACGGTTTCAAAATCTGGCAAACCTTGAATTTGGTCTGTCATAGATTTTTCCCAACGTCCTTTGTATTGTGGTAACCTTTGTTCTAGTTTGGCGTGAAATTCTTTTGGATCGATGCCTTTGCTTTCACATTTCTGTCTAAATTCTGCGATGTAAAAATCAATATCCATATTGTGTATTTCTAATAAATACCAAATATCATAAAAATCTCTTGCTTGCATTCGTTGCATTACACAACGTAGCTTTTCAATTAATACTTCTTCTAAAGAATAGCAGAGTAGTTGGTGTTCTTCTAAGTCGGTATAGCCAATAAATATAGTATTCAAAACAGGTTCTAATACTAACTTTTCACTTCTCGAAATATCAACTTTCACTTTTTTGTTTGCACCCAAACCACCAAGCGGACCAACATAACTGATGTAAACATTAATTCCGCCATCTTGATGTTCGTTATCGTCAATAATTTCAAGAGGAATATTTGCTTCTTCTTTAATGTATTCAAAGACTTCTGTAAAATATTCAAAAATTTGTTCATTGGTTATAGTATTATCCAATAGCGTAAAATCAAGGTCTTCTGAAAATCGGTAATCCTCAAAATAGACTTTCTTTAAAACTGTTCCTCCTTTAAAAACTATAGATTTTGAAAGCGTAAAATGGTTCGCTATTCCTTGAAGAATCCAAGAAAGTATATAATCCTTTTCAATTTGTTGGTCTCGAACACCAACGTCACGAGCTTTGTTTTGTATTTCTCTTGGTTTTATCATGTGTAAATAGCAGATGTAATGGTTTCTGTTTCTAAATTTTGCTGAATACTCCAGCGACTTATCATTTTACCAGATTTAGGCAATTCTGTATCTAATAACACATAAGACCTTGTTTTTAGTTTATTAAGTTTTGGTATTATATCAGTTTGTATTTCTAGTATTTCTAATAAAAACCCTAATCGTTTAAGAACTGCTTGCGATTTGAAGCGTTCTGAATATTCTAACAATTTATCAAACTTAATTTTATCTTTTGAAGTATAAATTGCTCTTGCTATTTCAACAATTCCTCCTGCATAATCAGGTTTGAATAAACAGTCAATAATTGTTTTTTCTAAATCTGAACAAAGAACTTTGTGAAAGCTATCAATCCATATTTTTTTAGCACCAAAAAAATGATTTTTATTATGATAAATAAATTGAAAATCAACATTCTTTATTGTAATTATTGATGGTCGAAATTGCTTTTGTACAACAATCTGTTCCTTTAAAGATGGTTGAGTAATTAAATTATGAATTTGCAAGGCAGAGTAATAACCTATGTAATAGATTTCTCCTTTTGTAAGATGTCCAGCAACGATATGCCAATCAGGCATAAAGGATTCCGCATCTTTTTCATAAGGAATGATATAATACAAACCTTTTTTTAAACGCATTAATAGTCCTCTTTTTACCATATCGCTCAATAATTCCTTTAAGGCACTATTGCTAGAATTTGGTAAAGCGTCTATTGCTTCGGCATAAGTAAAACAATCTTGGTCTAACGAATTGAAATAAGTCAGAATATTATTTGATTGCGTTGATATGTTTTTTGTTCTCATAGTCTATATGTCAGCTTAAAACTGACTGTAATGATACAAATAATTATGGACAATATTTACTTTCTATTGTATTTAAGTCAGCTTTTAACTGACTTAAGAGATATGAAACATAATATATAGAATTGGCGAGCGTGGGCAAAAGACCAGCTCATTTTATTTTTTGAGGCACGAAAAAATAAAATGTACTTGACTGTGCGTTAGGATTTTCAGAACCAAATTTTACTGTTTAGCACGTTTTTTCGCATTACTTACAACTTTAGTAATATAAGTCTGTTTTAATGCCTTACATCAAAACGTTAAGCGCAATTAGTTTTTTCTCAATTCAAAATCAATGGCTTAGGTTTTCAATTTTAAATTAATTGTCAACAATTCGTCATAAGTTTAAAGGGTTTACTACATTTATAATCTATGGAATTTTTAGACCAATTACTTAGTGATTTTTCATCCCTTGCTTGGGGTTTGCCATTACTTATTTTATTAATTGGTGGTGGTTTGTATTTACTCATTCGGTCTCAGTTTTTACCGTTTCGGTATTTGGGTCATGCCTTAAATGTGCTTCGCGGAACATATGATAATCCTAATGATCCTGGTGAGATTTCGCACTTTCAGGCCTTAATGACGGCTTTGTCATCTACTGTTGGTATGGGAAATATTGCTGGTGTAGCAGTAGCCATTTCTATTGGTGGACCAGGTGCTGTATTTTGGATGTGGATAAGTGCAGTTATTGGTATGTCTACAAAGTTTTTCACTTCAACCTTAGCGATTTTATATAGAGGAAAGGATAGCAATGGTGATGTACAAGGAGGTCCAATGTATTTTATAACCGAAGGTTTAGGTAAATCTTGGAAACCTTTGGCTATATTTTTTAGTTTTTGTGGTCTTCTAGGAGCTTTACCAGTATTTAACGTTAATCAATTAACTCAGGCTTTAAATGATATTTTATTAATCCCTAACGGAGTTGAGGTGAGTTTTAAATCAAATCTCATTATTGGTAGTATACTAGTCGGTATAACGGCTTTAGTAATTATAGGTGGTATAAAACGTATTGGTAACGTTGCAGCGCGTTTGGTGCCTAGTATGGTGGTGTTGTATTTTATATTAGTTATCATAATCCTGGTTGCGCATAGTGATGTTTTATGGTATTATTTAAAACTCATATTTACAGATGCTTTTGCTGCCAACTACTATCCTGTAAGCGATACTTTTTTAGGTGGAGTTTTAGGCGCATTAATTTTACATGGTATTAAGCGTGGTGCATTCTCTAATGAAGCGGGAATTGGAACCGCACCAATGGTACATGGTGCTGCAAAAACAAAAGAACCTATTAGAGAAGGTTTAGTAGCCATGTTAGGTCCTGCAATAGACACATTAGTTGTTTGTACACTTACCGCATTAGCAATTTTGGTAACTGGTGTTTGGGAAACCACTTCCGATAATGGTGTGAGTTTAACAGCTTCAGCATTTGCAGATGTAATGCCTACTTATGGTAAATATGCATTGCTAGTTTGTATTGCTGTCTTTAGCATGAGTTCTTTGTTTTCTTATTCGTACTATGGTACAAAATGCATGTCATTTCTTTTTGGAGCAGATAAAAAACACTACTACAATTATTTTTATATTTTAAGCATAATACTTGGTGCAACCACAAGCCTTAGCATGATGATTAATCTCATTGATGGTGTGTTTGCACTCATGGCAATACCTACAATGATTTCAACTATTATTTTAGCTCCAAAAGTCATAAAAGAATTTAAAGCTTATACCAAACGTCTAAAATTAGATAAAGATGAAAAGAACTAATGCCAAAGTCTATTGGCGAGAAAACATAAAATACGTTTTAATCTTATTGGTTATATGGTTTTTGGTGTCTTATGGTGCAGGTATCTTATTTAAAGACCAGCTAAATACTATTAAAATAGGAGGTTTTAAATTAGGTTTTTGGTTTGCGCAACAAGGTTCTATGTATGTCTTTGTAATTCTCATATTTGTTTATGTAAGGTTAATGAATAAACTCGATAAAAAATATGGCTATGATGAATAGACTTCTACTCATTGCCGAAATGGATGTACAAACGTGGACCTATATTTTAGTCGGCATTACATTCACACTATACATTGCCATTGCCATTTGGTCTAGAGCAGGCTCAACAAAGGAATTTTACGTCGCTGGAGGTGGAGTTTCACCTTTAGCAAACGGAATGGCAACTGCTGCAGATTGGATGAGTGCAGCCTCATTTATTTCTATGGCTGGTATTATTTCTTTTGCAGGTTATGATGGTGCAGTATATCTTATGGGTTGGACAGGTGGTTACGTGCTTTTAGCTTTATTATTAGCTCCGTATTTACGGAAGTTCGGAAAATTCACAGTTCCCGATTTTATAGGTGATCGCTACTATTCTAAAACGGCTCGTATTGTTGCTGTATTTTGTGCCTTATTAGTGTCGTTTACTTATGTAGCAGGCCAAATGCGTGGAGTTGGTATTGTATTTTCAAGATTCTTAGAAGTAGATATAAATACTGGAGTCATTATAGGAATGCTTATCGTTTTATTCTATGCGGTTCTTGGAGGTATGAAAGGTATCACATACACACAAGTCGCTCAATATTGCGTTTTGATTTTTGCCTTTATGGTACCAGCTATTTTTATTTCTATTCAAATGACAGGTAATCCCATTCCACAATTAGGTTTTGGTGCTGAGTTAAATGATGGCTCAGGTACTTATTTACTAGACAAATTAGACGGCTTAAGCACAGAACTCGGTTTTGCCGAATATACTGAAGGTTCTAAATCAACGATTGATGTATTTGCCATTACACTAGCATTAATGATTGGTACGGCAGGTCTGCCTCATGTTATTGTAAGATTCTTTACCGTAAAACGGGTTAAAGATGCTCGGAAATCTGCAGGTATTGCATTGTTGCTAATCGTCATTTTATATACTACAGCACCAGCAGTAGCAGCTTTTGCAAGAACCAATATGATTGAAACTGTTTCTAACCAACCCTACTCAGAAGTACCAGAATGGTTTAAAAAATGGGAAACTACAGGACTAATTACATATAACGATAAGAATAATGATGGTCTCATTAATTATGTAGCTAATGCTTCTAACAATGAATTAATCGTAGATAGAGATATAATGGTATTGGCTAATCCTGAAATTGCAAAGCTTCCGAATTGGGTAATTGCATTGGTTGCAGCTGGTGGATTGGCAGCAGCATTATCAACTGCAGCAGGTTTGCTATTAGTAATTTCTTCATCTGTATCTCATGATTTAATTAAGAAAATTATAAAGCCTTCAATTTCTGAAAAGAGCGAATTAATAGCGGCACGTTTGTCTGCGGTTGGTGCAGTTTGCGTTGCAGGTTATTTTGGAATTAATCCACCAGGATTTGTTGCAGCAGTCGTCGCCTTGGCATTTGGTTTGGCAGCTGCGTCTTTTTTTCCAGCAATAATACTAGGTATTTTCTACAAGCGCATGAATAAAGAAGGAGCCATTGTCGGAATGATAGTTGGGATTGTAACTATGTTGCTATACATGATGAAATATAAGCTAGGTTGGTTTGACGCTGTCTTACCAAATAAAACCGAATGGTGGTTCGGAATTTCACCTGAAGGTTTTGGAACTATAGCTATGATGCTTAACTTTATCGTATCAATTATAATAATGAAATTCACAAAAGCACCACCTCAGGAGGTTCAAGCTATTGTTGAAGATATTAGAATTCCGAGTGGAGCAGGTGAGGCAACTCATTAATCAATTAAATTATTTAAGAGTCAGCTAAAATGAGTAACTATCACATAAAACAGTTTGAAGAATACTTTCAGGTTTATAGAAAATCAGTTAGAAATCCAGAGCAATTCTGGGAAGAAATAGCTGAAGAGCATTTTGTTTGGCGCAAAAAATGGGACACTGTTTTAAGTTGGGATTTCAAAAAACCAGAAGTAAAATGGTTTGAAGGTGCCAAACTCAACATCACCGAAAACTGTCTCGATAGACACTTACATGTTAGAGCAGATAAAACCGCAATTATTTTTGAACCAAACGATCCTAAAGAAGAAGCGGAGCATATAAGTTATAGGCAATTGCATGAACGTGTTTGCAAATTCGCGAATGTTTTAAAGGAGAAAGGTATTGAAAAGGGAGATCGTGTTTGTATTTACTTACCCATGATTCCGGAATTGGCAATTTCCGTTTTGGCCTGTGCGAGAATAGGAGCAGTGCATTCTGTAGTTTTTGCAGGATTTTCCGCGACTGCACTTTCAACCCGAATTAACGATTGTGATGCCAAAATGGTAATTACATCAGACGGCTCTTATCGTGGAGCAAAAACTATTGATTTAAAAGGGATTGTCGATGAAGCCTTAAATGACACTCCAGGCATTGAATCTGTGCTAGTCGCAAAACGGATTAATTCTGATATCAGCATGAAAAACGGTCGTGATTTTTGGTTACAACCACTTTTAGATGATGCCTATTCAGATTGCAATGCAGAACTCATGGATGCAGAAGATCCTTTGTTTATTCTTTACACATCTGGTTCTACAGGAAAACCAAAAGGTATGATGCATACAAGTGGTGGCTACATGGTTTATACGGCTTACACGTTTAAAAATGTGTTCCAATATACGGAAAATGATGTGTATTGGTGCACAGCAGATATTGGTTGGATTACAGGACACAGTTACATCGTTTATGGTCCTTTGGCAAACGGAGCAACAACGCTGATGTTTGAAGGTGTACCAAGCCATCCAGATTTTGGACGCTTTTGGGATATAGTTCAAAAACATAAAGTCAATCAATTTTATACAGCACCAACAGCCATAAGAGCGTTGGCAAAACAAGGGACAACTTTTGTAGATAAGTATGATGTATCATCATTAAAAGTCTTAGGAACGGTTGGAGAACCTATAAATGAGGAAGCTTGGCATTGGTATAACGAAAACATAGGAAAGAAAAAAAGTCCGATTGTAGATACCTGGTGGCAAACTGAAACGGGAGGTATTATGATTTCTCCAATTCCGTTTTCTACACCAACAAAACCAACCTATGCGACATTACCATTTATTGGAATTCAACCTGCATTAATGGATGAAAATGGAAAGGAAATAAAAGGCAATCAAGTTGAAGGACGGTTATGTATTAAGTTTCCTTGGCCATCAATAGCGAGAACCATTTGGGGAAATCACCAACGTTATAAGGATACTTATTTTTCGGCTTATGAAAATATGTATTTTACAGGTGATGGTGCTTTACGCGATGAGGTTGGCTATTATAGAATTACAGGTAGAGTAGATGATGTTATTATTGTTTCTGGTCATAATTTAGGTACAGCACCAATTGAAGATGCTATTAACGAGCATCAGGCCGTTGCAGAATCTGCTATTGTTGGTTTTCCACACGATGTTAAAGGCAATGCATTATATGGTTATGTAACCTTAAAAGATAGTGGTGAAGGCAGAAACCATGATAACTTAAGAAAAGAAATTAACCAATTGATTACAGATAGAATTGGCCCAATTGCAAAGCTCGATAAAATTCAATTTACCAATGGTTTACCAAAAACACGTTCTGGTAAAATAATGCGTAGAATTTTGAGAAAAATTGCGTGTAATGAAACTGATCAGTTAGGTGATACAAGTACGTTGTTAAATCCTGAAGTGGTTCAAGATATCATGGATAATGTGATATAAGCATTACTAATAAAATCCTGTTTGCAATATAATTAAGATATATTAAATAGTCTTTTATTCAATTTTAGACGTATATAATTTATAAAATTAACCTTCTTGATTATGAGACTATTTATCCTTTTTTTTATTGCAACTTTTTTAGCGAATGCTCAAGATTTGTCTCAAGGTTACATTCCAAATGATCTAAGTGCGCATCCAATGCAACCATTAAGTAAACCTGGTTACTTATTTGGAGTGTCTGATCCTTCTTTTCCAAACACAACCATAATAAGAATTTCCGAAGCTTTAACAGGTGGCTATATTAAGCCAATGTATAGTACAATGCAAGCTTGGAACACAGATGAAACTTACCTTATTCTATACTCAAACGCAAATGGTCATCAATTGTTAAATGGATTAGATTATACGTTTATTAGAAATCTAACTGATATTTCACCAGATGATATAGAGACTATTATATGGCATTTTAACAATCCACAACTCCTTTATTATCATGAAAGTACTACAAATGATTTCATAGAATATAATGTAGTAACGATGTCTAAAACAACCATTGTTAATTTTAATACGGTTTCGAATTGTAATGAAGGTATATCGTTAGGAAATGATATTCAAATGATGTCTTGGGATAGTGATATTGTTAGTTTTAGATGTGGTAACACTTCTGCTTATTATTATCGCATTTCTACAAGTACTTTAACGCAATTCAATATTACTGATATTGGAGATACGGCTCCAATGCCTTTTCCGAGTGGTAATTTATTTTTTCATCAAGGAAATGTTTATGATACAACTGGCAATTTTGTGAGAGCATTTAATGTTAACGGTGGAGAACATTCTTGTTTAGGAAAACTCAGCAATGGCGATGATGCTTATTTTGCCATTGGATTTGAAGAAGGGCCAGACGGAGGCTGTCAAGGAACTTTGGTAGCTCATAATGCAACAAATGGAAACTGCTTTCCGGTAACCTCTTATACAGATTATGGATATCCGCAATCTGGTACTCACATTTCGTCTTTGGCTCATACAAATACTGAAGGAGGTTGGGTAGCGGTTAGCATGATGGGTTTTGATTTAGACGGACAAGATCTTTTAGATCAAGAACTATTTGTAGCAAAGGTCAATGCAACTGATGCAGATGTCTATAGAATAGCACATCACAGATCTGATGAAGAGGATATAGATTATTTTGGAGAACCTCATGTTACGATTAGTCCTTCTGGAACAAGACTTTTATTTGGGTCTGATTGGAGTGGGACAGAAGATGGAATTTCTGTAGATAGTTATGTGGCAGAATTAAATGCTTATACATTATCTGCATCAAATATTGAAAGGCCATCAATAAAATTGTACCCAATTCCTGTAAAAGATATATTAACTGTTAAATCTCAAGACTTAGTAGATGCTAACTACAAAATTTACAATATTCATGGTACAAAAATTATCGAATCAACCATAGAAAATTCAAGTAAAATAGATGTTACTAAATTATCTAGCGGAGTTTATTTTATTGAATTTAGCATTATGAATACTATGAGTGAAACATTAAAGTTTATTAAGCAATAAAGTATATAGAAAGAACTTTAACGTTACTTTATTTTTTAGTTTTTGCTAATTCTACTATAGCTTTAAGACGCGCTTTACGTTCAGCCTGCTTAGTTTTAGTTTTATTCTTTTTCTGAGCAATTAACTTACTATGCTTAGCTTTATTTGCTGTGTTTTTTTCGCGTCCTTTTTTTGGCATAAATTATTATTTCGATGTTCAATATTAAGCTCAATTATTTTTTGACTTAAATATAGTGATATTGCCACGTCCTTCGTCTTCGCAATGACATATACTTTTTATATTCGCATAAATTTAAGAAAGTTATGCTCAAAGCTGTTTTATTTGATATGGATGGTGTCATTGTAGATACAGAACCTTTACATCGTAAAGCCTACCATCAGATGTTTGATGACGTAAATATTAAGGTTGATACAACTTTATATGAATCCTTCACAGGTCAATCTACCATTAATATTTGTAAGCGTCTTGTTGATCATTTTAAGTTGAATGATTCACCAGAGTACTTAATGGGTTTAAAGCGTAAACATTATAAATATCTATTTATTAATGATGCTGAACTAGCTTTAATTGATGGTGTCTTAAAGCGGATAAAAGATTACCATTCTAATGGTATTACATTAGTTGTGGCTTCTTCAGCGTCAATGAATGGTATAAATGAAATTTTTGAACGTTTTAAGCTCAATCAATATTTCAGTGCAAAATTCAGCGGAGCCGATTTAAAGAAATCCAAACCTCATCCAGAAATATTTATTAAAGCAGCAAAGTCTACTGGCTTTAGTAAATCGGAATGCATGGTGATTGAAGATTCTACAAATGGTATTAAAGCCGCACATGCAGCAGGTATATTTTGTACCGCATTTAAAAGTAAACATTCTTCCGGACAGGATTATAGTTTAGCAGATAAAGTGATTTCAAATTTTGCTGAAATCTCTTATGAAAAAATAAAGCGAATGCATTAACTTTTTAATGTTTTGGAATAATTATAAATGCTTATCATTAATAATTTTAAGTAGTATTAATTTAAAAACTTAGAAATTATGAATAATGATGTATTTAAAGGAAAATGGAAACAAATCAAAGGTGATTTTAAAAAGAAATATGGTGAAATAACCGATGATGAATATGAAGAAGCAGAAGGAAGTTTTGATAAGCTTGCAGGAAAAGTACAAGAGAAATATGGAAAAGCTAAAGAGGAATTAAAAAAAGAAATTGATAATTGGTAAGACGCTTTTTTTGATTACATAAGCATTTCTTAATGTCTCGTTAAGAAATGCTTTTTTATTGATAATTTTAAGGTATGCTTAATAGGCATACACTATTTTTTTAAGTTCTGCCTTCAAAAATTTAATAACAATGCGTTTCTAACGATATGTCACTTCTTTCAATTTATCTTGGTAAAAAAGCGTAGCCCTCAATTATAAATCAGAATATAACATTTGCGAATGAGTTGTTAAACTGACAAACAAAGATTAAACCTATTTGTTTAGATAAAACGCATGTGCCAATAGTGTCTCATTTTTTTTTTAAGCTTGGTCTAATAGGTTTGATGAAATAGTTGACACTATTAACGAAAATAATTAACCCTCAAAATCAAAGTCATCACCACCATCATTACCATTTCCTCTATTAGAGCGTTCGCGTTTTTTTAGTTTCTGATTAAATCTATAGATTAACGATAGGTTAACTTGTCGTTGTCTCCATTGATTTTCACTATAACGCTCAAAGAAATCTGTTGTAGTTGTAGATTGTCGCTTTCTAGAATTTAGTAAATCACGCACGTTCAGCGCTATAGTAAGATTGTTGTTTAGTAATTCTTTACTAAACGCTAAATCTATAGATAACAAACCATCCGTATCTGACTGTGCATCTTGTTGCGAACCTCTGTAAAATGCATTGGTTTGCCAATCGACTTTCCATGGTAACGTTACTTTAGAACTAAAGCGCGCAAACCAACTTGTGTTTTTGGCACTATAATCTACACCATTAAACTCTCCATCAGTTTTAAATTGAAAGAAGTTAACGCTAGAGTTTAAACGCAACCATTTATTTGGGTTATAGAGCAAGCCAAGCTCAGCACCAGTACGCTTATTAGTAGAAAGATTGATAGGAATTGTTCTTATAATATCAATACCATCTGTAGTTTGCTGGCCAGTGTTTTCTTGTACACGCTCAAAAGAATCAGTTTCATGCTGATAATACACAGAACTAGTAAGTGTCAACTTATCCCAACGTTTTAGATAGCCCAAATCGAATGTACTAGAAAATGCAGGTTGTAAATTAGGATTACCTTGAAAAACATTAGTTCTACTAGATCGCGTAGGGAATGGATTAACAAAACGACCTCGAGGTCTATTAATTCTTCTATTAAAACCAATGGTTACACTTTCTTCACTATCTGATTCCGATCCGCTTAAATTGTAAATTAAATTAAGCGTAGGGAAGAGACCTAAATAATTATTATCGAAGTCAGTATCAATTGGAAAACCGAAGGCTTCAACCAATTCTTCATCTGACAATCTTGAGTCAATTTTGCCTTTTAATTGTGTATTCTCTAATCGTAAACCTAGTAAAAAAGAGAACTTACCGAATTTGGTTCCGTATTGTGTATAGAGTGCATTTACATTTTCATCGTAATCAAAAATGTTTGAAATAGTATCGTTAATTACTAAATTACCAGTGTCTATTTTTTCTTGTTCTAAACGGTAGTCTGTTAGACTATTTTCAAAAGTACCTCTATAACCTGCCTCGAATCTAGAGTCTTCACCTAATGGGAGCACGTAATCTGCTTGTAATAAATATTCCTTCTGAGTTTCGTCTATAAATTCTTGTTCAATTTGAAATGGTTCAGGATCTATTTGATCTGTAGTTACATAGTTTTCATCTAAAAATGTTAGACCATCTTCTGCACTATTTTCAAATTGAAAATCTACCGTAAGTTTATTATCAGAATCGTCACCAAATTGTTTTACATAATTTAAAGACACTTGGTAGCTATTATCTTTTTCTTTTTCTTTCTCTCTTCGTAAGGTTTCTTCGACTATGACATCATTGTTAAATCGCTCGCTTCCATTTATAGCCAAATCTATATCATTGCCAATTCTGTAAAATAAACTACCAGTTATGGATGATTTTTCGCTGAGAAAATATTCCATACCAACATTAGCATTATAATTTCTTCTTATTCTCTCAACGTCTTGGCCTTCTCTAATGCGTCTGTATTCTGGTGCTGTTAATACTCCATCAACTAATCTATCAAAGTAAGTCACATCATTAAAACGTGTGCCAGGAGAATTATTATAACGCCAACCAAGATTAGAAAAGAGGTTGTATTTTTCAGTTCGGTAGTTTAAGCTAGCCGACAGACCAGCATTATCAGGGTTTCCCAAGGTTACATTAAAAGACCCATTAAATCCAAGAGTTTCTTTTTGTCGTAGTATAATATTGAGGATTCCTGCTGTACCTTCAGCGTCGTACCTTGCAGATGGTGAGGTGATAACCTCTACACGTTCAATAGCTTCTGCAGGTAACTGACTTAAAATATTACTGTCGCCAAAACCGGCTAAAGCGGATGGTTTTCCGTTTATTAAAATTCTTACATTTTCATTACCTCTTAGACTTATTGCGCCTTCAATATCTACGGCAACAGACGGTACGTTATTTAATGCATCACTCACTGTACCACCTGCTGTGGTTAAATCTTTACCAATATTGTAAACTTTTTTATCGAGTTTAATTTCTACTGTTGTACGTTCTGCAATAATTTCAACTTCGTCGAGAGATTCTACATCTAGCGACAGCGCAACAGTGCCTAAATTAATTTTTTTATCTATTGTTTTGTCAAAATAGTTTTTGGTCTTGTAAGAGATATATTCTACCGATATATCGTATGTACCTAGTGGTACATCAACGGCAAATTCACCTTTTGAATCTGTGATTCCGCCTTCAATTATTTTACTATCTGGTTTGGTCTTAAATGTTATTGTAGCGTATTCTAGAGGAATGTTAGAGCCTTGTTCTACTACTTTGCCTTCTACTTTAACTTTCTTTTGCGCAACTGCAAAAGATATTGAACATACTAATAAAAGTGTTACCAGGGATTTCAATTGCATTAACTATAATTTTAGTATTATCTATCTAAGACCAATACGCACGGGTATAGTTTAAATACTATAGGTTAATCTTATGTTAAATTAGAAAATGACTATAATTATAGAGGTCACATAGATATATAATTAGCCTTTATCTTTCCTACGCTTTTTCTTTTTTTTCTTTTCTTTTTTCACTTCTTTTTCGTCAAAATCACCTTGAATCATTTCTTTGATTTTTTTCATATCACCTTCAGAAATGAGTTCTTCAAGCTCGGCAAAATGTGTGTCATCTAATTTTTTCACAGCTTGCTCACGATCAAAATTCTTTTCGTATTTTATCTTTAAGACGGCCATTTTAGCATCAAAATAGGTGTCTAAATTTTGTTTGATAATTTCTTTTTGAAAATCATCAGCTTCAAGCGTTGTTAAAAAGTTTGCTACAAACTCTTCTTTGCGTTCTTCCATCTTACGCTTGTGATCTTTAATATCTTTTTCTGAAGGTTGGCGCTGTACAATAGGATTGCCCATTCTATCGCGACGTCTTTGTGCATTAACGTTTAAACCTAACAACAATACAAAAAGTAGTAGTACAATATTTTTCATTTTAAATAATATTTAATATTGATTCTGGTGGTCTGCCAACCAAGGCTTTATTTTTATTTACAACTATTGGTCGCTCAATTAATTTTGGGTTGGCAACCATAGCCTCTATAATTTGTAAATCTGAAAGTGTTTTACCTTTATATTCAGATTTCCAAATGGCTTCATTTTTGCGAACCAAATTTATGGGTTTTATATCTAATTTTGAAATAATTTCTTTCAACTGCTTAGTATTGAGCTTATCATCCAAATATTTAATTACTTCAAAATCTTTTTTAGAGTCTTCTAAAATTGCTAATGCTTGTCTAGATTTTGAGCATCTTGGATTGTGAAATATTTGTATCATAGACTAAATATGAATTGAGAGTTTTTTTAATTGGGCAATCAATGCTTTGGGTGATTCAAAATGTATGCCATTAATTCCCAGTTCCTCGGCTGCCTTAATATTTCTTAGATTATCATCAATAAAAACTGAGTTTTCAGCAACAATATTAAAACGATTAAGTGTTAATTCGTAAATAGCTTTAAATGGTTTTCTGGTTTTTTCTTCACCTGACACTAAAATATCTTCAAACCAATGCAAAAATTCAAAACGCTCTAACGCTACAGGAAATGTTTCGTGGCTCCAATTTGTTAACGCTACAACTTTATAATTTGGATTATTTATCAAACTTTTTAATATAGTAACAGTACCATCAATTGCTTGGCCTAACATCTCTTCCCACCCTCCGTAAAACATGCGGATAAGTTCTTCATGTTCAGGAAATAGTGCAACACGTTCCTCTGTAGCTTTTTGCAAAGGATAGCCAGCGTCTTGGTTTTCGTTCCAATCGTGTGTGCAAATATTATCAAAAAACCATTGCATTTTTTTGCGATCTCCCTTAAATACATCAAGATAGACGTATTCTGGATTCCAATCAATTAAAACACCTCCTAAATCAAATATTATAGTATCAATTTTTTTCATTTTATGCCAAATTTAATTTGGTATTTTTTATATAACCGAAAGTTATAACTTGTTTGCATCTAATTCTTGCTGTCCCATTTTCATTAAATAGGCCTTTAAAAAAGGTTCTATATCTCCGTTCATTACATTATCAACATTACCAGTTTCGTGAGCTGTGCGTACATCTTTAACTAATTTATAAGGATGCATCACATAATTACGGATTTGACTTCCCCATTCATTTTTCATTTTTCCAGCTTCAATATCATCGCGTTGCGCCATTTGCTTTTGTAGCTCTATTTCATATAATTGAGACTTAAGCATTTGCATAGCTCTGGTTCTATTGTCTTGTTGAGATCGGGTCTCTGAACATTGAATTTGAATACCAGAAGGTTTGTGTTTTAATTGCACTTTAGTTTCAACCTTGTTTACATTTTGTCCACCAGCACCACTTGATCTAGCCGTTGTAATTTCTATATCTGCAGGATTAATATCAATTTCTATAGAGTCATCCACTAAAGGATACACATATACAGAAGCAAAACTTGTATGTCGTTTCGCATTACTATCAAAGGGAGAAATCCGCACCAAACGATGCACACCATTTTCGCCCTTTAACCAACCAAAAGCATAGTCTCCTTGAAGTTCTAAAGTCACACTTTTTATACCAGCAACAGTACCATCTTGTCTATCGAGTTCTTTTATTTTTAAATTGTTTTTTTCCGCATACATTAAGTACATACGCATAAGCATATTTGCCCAATCATCTGCCTCTGTTCCGCCTGCACCAGAATTTATTTCTAAAATTGCACCTAAGCTATCACCTTCTTCAGAAAGCATGTTTTTAAACTCTAATTTTTCAATGGCATTTACAGCTTTTTCGAAACGCGCTTCAACATTTTCCATAGGAGCTTCATCTTCCTTAAAAAATTCATAAACAACCTCAAGGTCTTCGTAAAGTGTTTTTGCGGTATTAAAATCGTCAACCCAACTCTTTTTTTCTCTAATGGATCGCATTACCAATTCGGCTGCTTTAGAGTCATTCCAAAAATTAGGGTCAAAGGTTTGTTCTTCTTCGTTGTTGATTTCTATAAGCTTAGCATCTAAGTCAAAGATATTGCCTAAGTACATCTAGACGGGAATTAAGATCTTTTATTTGATCTGATGTAATCATAAATAGTAGTAATTTCTGCAAATATAGTATTGCAATTTAAAGCTCCATAATTTTAAATCGGTTTTTTAGAATTTCCGTAGTTTTATACTTCAATTTTTTTAATATGAAAAAACTTTATATTTTGATTTGTTTTATAGTTGTTGGATTTCAACTTGAAGCTCAAATCTTGGATAAAAAAGACCTTAAAACCTACAAAGGTTATTTTGATTTCTATTATGACGAAAGCACAGATAAGATTTATCTTAAAGTTAAACATTTGGAGAAAGCGTTTTTATATGTAAATTCTTTGGCTTCTGGTGTCGGAAGCAATGATATTGGTTTAGACAGAGGACAACTGGGCGGAGAACGTTTGGTGTATTTCAAAAAAGCTGGTAATAAGTTATTGCTCATTCAACCTAATTTAAAGTATAGAGCAAATACGGATAATACTCTAGAAAAGAAAAGTATAGAACAAGCATTTGCCAAGTCTGTTTTATTCGGTTTTAAAATTTTATCTGAAAAAGATGGAGCTTTCATCATTAATATGACTCCTTTTTTAATGGAAGATGCTCATGGTGTTGCTAACCGCCTTAAAGCTAAAAAAGAAGGCACGTATAAAATTGATGCTTCAAAAAGTGCTTTAGAATTAACACGAACTAAAGCATTTCCAGAAAACGTTGAGTTTGAAGCTTTATTAACCTTTAAAGGGCAACCAACAGGAAGAAATTTGCGCAGTGTGGCTCCTACATCTTCTTTGGTAACGGTTATTCAGCATCATTCATTTATAAAATTACCAGATAATAAATACAAGCCAAGAATTTTTGATACTCGCAGTGGAGCTATTTCTATGTCTTATATGGACTATGCGACTCCAATACAAGAGGATATAAAAAAGCGATTTATAATTAGACATCGCTTAGAGAAGAAGCATCCAAGTAGGTCTAAGAGTGAAGCCAAAGAACCAATTATCTACTATTTAGATCCTGGAACACCAGAACCAGTGCGCTCAGCCTTATTAGAAGGAGCACGATGGTGGAACCAAGCTTATAAAGCTATTGGTTTTAAAGATGCATTTCAGGTAAAAATGCTTCCAGAGAATGCCGATCCTATGGATTGTCGCTATAATGTAATTCAGTGGGTACATCGCAGTACCAGAGGTTGGAGTTATGGAGGTAGTGTTGTAGATCCCAGAACAGGTGAAATTATAAAAGGTCATGTGAGTTTGGGTAGTTTACGCATTAGACAAGATTTTATGATTGCACAAGCGTTAATGAATCAACCATTTGCAAAGCGTGACGATAATTATCAGCCTATGTTAGATATGGCATTAGCCAGAATTAGACAACTAAGCGCGCACGAAGTTGGTCACACCATCGGTTTTGCTCATAACTTTGCTGCAAGTGCCAATAATAGAGCTTCGGTTATGGATTATCCACATCCTCAGATATCGCTCAAAGATGGTAAAATTGATTTTAGTAATGCATACGCTAAAGGAATTGGTCAATGGGATAAAGTTACCGTTGCATATAGTTATTCAGAATTTAAAAAGAATACAAATGAGAAAGAAGCTTTAAATGCAATTCTGAAAAAAGCCCAAAATGAGGGTTTACATTTCATTACTGATGCTGATGCCAGAGCAGCTGGTGGAGCACATGCCTTGGCACATTTATGGGATAATGGTAAAACTCCTGCTGAAGAATTGAACACCGTTTTACTCATACGTGAGCAAGCGATAAAGAATTTTTCAGTAGATAACATTAAGAATTACGAACCGTATTCTGTTTTAGAAGATGTGTTTGTACCACTTTATTTTTATCATCGTTTTCAGGTAGAAGCTGCAACTAAAGTTATTGGTGGTTTAGATTATAATTATGCTGTAAAAGGTGATGGGCAATTTACTTCAAAACCTGTTGATGTAGCTATGCAAAGGGAAACATTAGAAACAGTTCTTAAAACTTTGGATGCTGTAACTTTAGCAATTCCAAAAGAAAAATTAAATTTATTTCCACCGAGAGCATTTGGTTATAACCGTTCTCGTGAATCCTTTAAAGGAAAAACAGGTGTAGCTTTTGATCCATTAAGTGCTGCGAATACAGCAAGTGATATGACGCTGAAGTTTTTATTACATCCTCAACGTGCTAATCGTTTAGTGTTGCAGAAGAGTTTGGATGAGAATCAGTTGAGTTTAGAAGACGTTTTGGATAAAGTTATTGAAAGTTCTTTTAATAAGAGGCTCAATGACCAATATTTATCTGAAGTACAGCATCAAATAAATGTGAATGTTTTGAAGTATTTGATGAATTTAGCTGTAAATGACCAGTCTTATTTTCAGGTTAAAGCTATTGCTAATAAAATATTACGAGATATTGCGAAGAAAAATTTAGGCTTTGATGCCATTCAATTACAATATAATTTAATGATTAAAGAGTTTTATGAGCATCCTGAGAAATTTAAAATAGAAGCTTCACCGCAAATACCAGATGGTTCACCTATTGGGAGTGGTGTTTGTAGTTATTCGATGAACTAATTTTTCCATAAAAACAAAAAACCAGAAAAAATTAATTTTCTGGTTTTTTTTTGGAATAATTTAAATTTATGACTGTTTTAGTCGCTACCGCAAACTTTTGAATGTGCAATAACATAAATGGATTCACCATTTAAATCATCTTGCACTGTGTATTGTCCTGGCGCAACAGTATAGCTTCCATTATTTTTTAATGGGAACGTTGAAATGCCAGCATATAGATGTGTTTCGGTATTCGTATAACCATTTATTAAATCATATGAAGCGGTAACATTAGTACCATCATATATTACAGTAATAACGCCAACTAAGATACCTTTTGTGATATCGCATTGACCAGCACCAGCGTGTACATCATAAGTGTATGTACCAGGAGTCAATGGACCTATATTCCATCCCCATCTGCTAAAGCCAGCTTCAGTAAAACATGCATGATCATTATCAGAGTTTCCTTTTGCGAATGACGTATCACATCCTGACTCAGGTTGAGGACATTCTATTTTAAAGTTAAAATCAATTAGCCAAAGATCTTCACCAGTGTTAAGGTCAGTTAACCATCCCCAAGAACTAAGACCAACCGCATCTAAATCAGAATCAAAATTAGCACCACCAATACCAATATGTGCACCAAAGTTTGGAGTATTTGAATCGTTAGGATCTGGTCGTTGTCTTACACCAAAAGTGCCTTCTTGTACGCAATCGCCACCTGCAGCGGTGATCGTACTTCTTTCTGAATCGATAACATAGAAACTCATGTCTTCAGAATTAGAAGCATTACCAGCAGTACCTTCTTTTTTGTGTTCTCCGCCAATGGCTTGCCATTCTGCCCATGATTTTTTGTCTTTTAACCAAACGTCAACTGTCACTATACAAGATCCACTTGCTGTAGTTCCTAATATATTAGCTGTACCGTCTTCATATTCTCTAAATACTAAGTTGTTCGTGTCGTCAGATGAGAAATAGGTATCAGCATTAAAGTAGTCTGACCCATCTGCTGTTTCCGACCACCAAAAGTTAGAAATTGGTTGTTGAGTACCAAATGGTGACCTGTCTACATCAAATATTTCGCATTCTGTATAATTGGGTGTCTCACAATCTATAACAAAGTTAAAATCAATAACATAAAGATCTTCACCAGTTGTAGTGTCGGTTAACCAGGCCCAACTGCTTAGGCCAATGGCATTTACATCTGAATCGTAATTAGCACCACCAACACCAACATGTGAACCAAAGTTTGGCGTGCCTGCATCATTAGGATCTGGTCGTTGTCTTACGCCAAAATCACCCTCTTGCACGCAATCACCACCAGCTGCAGAAATAGAACTTCTTTCAGAATCGATAATATAGAAGCTCAAATCTTCAGAGTTTGAAGCATTACCAGCTGTGCCTTCCTTTTTATGCTCTCCACCAATGGCTTGCCATTCTATCCATGATTTTTTGTCTTTCAACCAAACGTCTACTGTCACTATACAAGAGCCACTTACAGTCGTTCCTAATATATTTGCAGTGCCATCATCATATTCTCTAAAAACTAAGTTATTGGAGTCGTCTGAAGAGAAATAGGTGTCAGCATTAAAGTAGTCTGACCCATCCGAAGTCTGTGACCACCAAAAGTTTGAACTAGGTTGTTGATTAACAAAGGGCGATCTGTCAGCGTCAATTACCATACATTCTGTATAATCTGAAGATGTTAAGTTGAGATTAGTTTGAGTTTCAATCTGTTCTGTTTCGCAGGCAAAGAAAATCATGCTAATGCCGAACACAAGTAAAATTAGTTTTTTCATAATTCAAGAATTTAGCGTACGTTGTTGATAATAAGTTAATCACTAATATAGTGATTATAAAATTGAAATTAGTAATTAATTGACTTTATATTGTACTTTTTATGATAACATAGCTTAGAAGAATGATGTAAAAGTAAGAATTAGAACCTATTTATATTCTTTCAAAATAATTCTCAAAATTCAAATATATTTATATCTTGACAGCTCAACTTTGAACATAATTTATGTTAATAGACCTTAGAAGCGATACCGTGACAAAACCATCAAAAGGCATGTTAGATGCGATGCTAACAGCAGAAGTTGGAGACGATGTATATAAAGAAGATCCTTCAGTAAACACTTTAGAAAAGCGATTGGCTGATATGTTTGGTATGGATGAAGCATTATATTTTCCAACAGGAAGTATGGCAAATCAAGCCGCTTTAAAATTACATACCAATCCAGGTGAGCAAGTCATTTGTGACAAGTATGCACATATCTATAATTATGAAGGTGGAGGTGCCTCATTTAATAGCGGAATCTCTTGTAAATTAATTAATGGTCACAGAGGAATGTTCACTACTGAACAAGTTGAAGCGTCAATTAATCCACCAGATTTTTACCACAGTCCGTTAACATCTCTTATTGCTATAGAAAATACTACGAATAAAGGAGGTGGAGCATGCTGGGATTTAGATGAGCTTAAAAAAATAAGACAAGTCGCTAATAATCATAAATTAGGTTATCATTTAGATGGCGCACGACTTTGGAATGCGCTTATTGCAAAAGGAGAATCACCAGAACAGTACGGAGAATTGTTTGATACTATTTCAGTGTGTTTAAGTAAAGGCTTGGGCTGTCCAATGGGTTCTGTGCTTTTAGGAAATAGCGAGCTAATGAAAGGAGCTATTAGAGTGCGCAAAATTCTAGGTGGTGGTATGCGACAAGTTGGCTTTGCAGCAGCAGCAGGACTATACGCGCTTGATAATCATTTTGAACGTTTAGCTGAAGATCATAAAAAGGCAAAAGAGATAGGAGAGGTGTTGGCTAAATTACATACCGTAAAAAAAGTAGAACCTATAGAAACTAATATTATCATTTTTGAATTGAATGATGCTGTGGATGAAACGCAATTTCTCAATACATTATATGATAAAGATATTCGTATAATCGGAATGGGAAGTAATAAATTACGAATGGTTACGCATTTAGATTACAGCAATGACATGCACGCCAAGCTACTGAGAATTTTGAAAAATATAGGGTTTTAATCATAGATATTTCTATTTTAGCTTAACCTTAACCAATTATGATGAAACTTAGCATATTAATTCCTATGTACAATGCCAAAAATTATATTGGCAACTGCATAGAAAGCGTGATGAATCAAGATATTTCTGAAGATGACTATGAGATTATTATCATTGATGATGGCTCTAATGATACTTCTGTAGCGCTTGTTGAAGCTTATGCTCAAAAATATAAGAATATTCACTTATACCAAGAGCCAAATTCTGGCGCATATACTACAAGAAATAAGCTATTAAAATTAGCTAAAGGTGATTATATATTTAACCTAGATGCAGACGACTATATTGTTTATAATTGTTTAAGTACATTATTAAAAATCGCAGAAAATAATCAGTTAGATATTATCGGTTTTAAAACCAAGGAAACGTCAGATCTAAACTATTTTGAGTTGTCTGAGTCTATAGGTGATAATACTACAATTTTAAGTTCTGGAATAGAATTTATTGAAAATAATAATTATTTGCGATATGAAATATGGTGGTACTTTATAAAGCGCGACTTTATGATAGAACATGGTATGGATTTTAACAATAACGAATACAATGCTGATGTCATTTTTACATCAAATGCGTTATTAAAGGCAGAAAGAGTGGGCTATGTACCATTATCAATTCATCGCTATGTACAAACACAAGATTCGTTAATGCGTAGCAAGAATTTTGAAATCACAAAAAAAAGAATAGAGTATATACAGATGATGATTGGTAATAAAAGCCAACTTATAAATAACTTAAAGGATAAAAATCATTCAAATACTCTGATTGAAAACATGTCTCATAGAAGGGATATTTTTACTTTTTTTAACATAATGAATATGCTTAGGAATCCATTTAGTAAAGCCTATATAAAAAACAGAATCAATGCTTTTAAAGCCGTTGATGCATATCCCCTTAAAAACTTTACGAAATATAAATATAAGTCTAGGCGTTATAAAATATTGACGCTGATATTCAATAGCGAAAATCTCTTATATACTATCGTTTCTGTAAAAAATCTTTTTTCAAAACCAATAAATAATTGAAAAGTATCTGTTTGTGAGATTAAGTATTATCATACCACTATATAATTCTGAGAAGTTTCTATCTAGATGTTTAGATAGTCTGCTCTTACATCAAGATATAGACCCAAATGATTATGAGATACTAATTATAAATGATGGGTCAACAGATAATAGTTTAAAATTAGCAACAACTTACGCTAAAAAATATGCCAATTTACTTGTATATACGCAAGTCAATGGTGGCGTCGGAAGCGCGAGAAACAAAGGAATTTCGTTGTCTAAAGGTGAATATATATATTTTATAGATCCTGATGATTACTTGGCTTCTAATGTATTATTGATTTTGCTAAATACAGCTAAAGACAACGAATTAGAGATTTTAACTTTTAAGACAAAAACTACAACCGATACAAATTTGTTTTCTTCAAATTCAGCCGCAGTTGACACTCAAAAATTAGAAGTCTATAACGGTATAGACTATATCGCAACGCACCAATACCGAAATGAAGTTTGGTGGTATATCGTAAAGCGGAGTTTTATAAATAAAACAAATATAAAATTTATAGAGGGCAGATGGATGGAAGATGCCATATTAACGGCTCAATTATTTCTGAAGGCAAACAGAATGGCAAATTTAGCATTAGATGCGCATAGGTATATTCTCGTTGAAGGTTCTGCTATGACAAATAAAGAGCCTTCTCATTATCTTAAAGTAATTGATGATAATAGAAATGCTGCCATTATTTTTGAATCATTATTAGAGGATTTAATTACCAGAAACGCAAATCCAAATTGTGTTGCGCGTTTAAGAGCCAGACAACAATCCTTTGTGTTTTTTATGATGGTTAGAATGTTAAAATCTACTATTAAATTTAAAGAAATTAAGGTGATTATCAATGAACTTGCAAAAACTAATGCTTATCCAATATCTGCCTTTATAGGTGAGGATTATGAAGGTTTCTCATATGCATTACTTACTAAGATTTTTAATAATAAATCATTGTTTTATCTTACATTTAATGTATGTAATCCTATCTTAAAGTCTACTTAAGGTTGTACTATTAGCACATTTATATTCTATCAAAAAAAACGTAATGCTATAATTGATTTCAATAATATTATGGATATGATATTAAATAAAAAAGGAGACAATTTCTTGTCTCCTTTTTATTATTATACTGCTCTTGTATTTATTGAGCATATTCTATATTACCAAGTGCAATGGTCACCTGCTTCATAGTCACATAATTCGCCACCATGAGAGCTAGTACCATTTAATACTTCTAATACACCTCTCTTATATCCAGGTCCAATGTTGAAATAACAATCAGTTCTAAATTTAGTGTAATAACAGTCACCTACGTAAACGTAAGCCCATGTACCAATACTTCCATCAGCATTAGATCCACTGAAAGCGATTTCATCATCTTGTCCTACAACACCATCAAAGATTTTAGTTGCATAACAAGTGTTTTCATAACGTTGGTAAACTCTTACTCTGTAATCGTGTGGCCAATCCCAGCTTAATGTTAAATCATTTACTTTACCTTCACAATCATTACATTCAGCCTCAGGTTGAGGTACAATTCTAAAGTTAAAATCGATTAACCATAATGGATCACAAGAAACAGGATCGATTAACCAACCCCAAGAACTTAATCCAATTTCACCTAAGTTAGAGTCATAGTTTGCTCCACCTGCACCAACATGAGCACCAAAGTTTGGCGTGCTAGCATCATTAGGATCAGGTCTTTGAGTTAAACCAAAAGTACCTTCCTGTACACAATCTCCACCTACAGCAGTAACAACACTTCTTGTATGATCGATTACATAAAAGTCCATGTCTGCAGAGTCAGAAGCGTTACCAGCTGTTCCTTCTTTTTTGTGCTCACCACCAATAGCTTGCCACTCAGCCCAAGTCTTCTTGTTTTTAAACCATACGTTTACTGATACTACACAAGTACCAGAAATTGTAGTTCCAGTTAAATTAGCTGTTCCATCAGTGTATTCAGTATACACTAAGTTTTCACCGTCAGCAGAACCAAAATAGGTTGATGCATCAAAATAATCATCAGCTTCTGGAGTTTCAGACCACCAGAAATTAGCTACAGGTTGGCGATCACCGAAAGGAGCTCTATCTGCATCAATTACATCATACACTTGTGCTACAGTAGCGCCACTTGTAGTGTTTGACATTCCAACCGCCATAAGACCACTATTACCCTCGTTTAGTACTTCACTGTTGGCGTTAAATTCAAGTTCTAAATCTTCTTCTCCGTCAGAAACTACTCTTCCGTTTTCAAAGTTTAATTCAGCTACTTGATTGTCGATCTGCTCTTCTGGAGTAGATTCTTTTTGACACGATGCAAAAGTTACAAGCACCGCAAGCAAGATTAATTTAGTTAATTGTTTCATAATTTTAATAATTGTTAATTGTTAATAGCGTTAATAATTACACAAATATATATTGCGGTTATGTTTTTAGACTAATTTTTTAGATGAAACGCAAAACTATTAGGTTCAAAAAATACAACTTGTATTTCATCGATGAATTGAGTAATTATAAGGGATTTGATATGCTATTTTTGTAATAAAAAATATAACAACAGATTTGCAAACTATAACATAGTAGAATTACTCCTTAATGTATACCAAGAAAAATGTGGCTTATTTAAACATATCCAAACCAGGAATATTGGGCATGCCTTCTTTAGCTACGGCTGCAATTTCTGCTTCATTAATATTGGTAGCTTTTTCAATTGCTTTATTAAGTGTTAGAATGAGATAATCTTCTAACATCTCTTTATCTTTTAGCAATTGATCATCCATACTAATAGACTTAATTGTTCTATTAGCTGTAATGGTAACTTTTAACTTATTATCAGTACTAGATTCGTCAATTAAAACCGTATGTAAACGTTCCTTAGTTTCTTCAACTTTCTTTTGAGCTTCTTTTAATTTGCCCATCATTCCCATCATATCTCCAAACATAATTCTAAGTTTTAAATTTATATTATAAACCCCTCTTTACGTTCTCTATTTCATAAAAAACGACTACTATCTCTTAATATCTCAGCTATTTTATTTTGCGCAGCTCTGCTATGCCTTTCAAAAATAGTCTCATCTAAACAAATTTTAATTCATTTTATTAAAAAACACAAAGTAAAGACAGGTTCAAAGCAAAATTACTAAATTGCTTCACTTTTCAGACTAAAATTTTCTTAAACAAATGATAAAAAATTCGAGTATCAATATGCCAATCGCAAAAAAGATTCCGCATAAGCTAGAAATACATGGAGACGTGCGTACTGATAATTACTTTTGGATGAAAGATAGAGCGCATCCAGAAGTGATTGATTATCTCAATAAAGAAAATGAGTACTGTGATAGTCAAATGAAGCATACTAAGAGTTTTCAGAAGGATTTGTTCGAAGAAATGAAAGCTAGAATAAAAGAAGATGATTCCTCTGTACCTTATAAGTACAATGGGTATTGGTATATCACAAAGTTTGAAAAAGGAAAAGATTACCCAATATACACGCGTAAAAAGGAAAGTTTAGATAATCCTGAAGAATTATTGTTTGATTGTAACGTAATGGCAAAAGGGAAATCCTTTTTTAAATTGGCAGGCATTAGTGTTAGTCCAGATAATAAATTGGTTTCATACGGAATTGATACCACAGGACGACGAAACTACACCATACACATTAAAAATTTAGAAACTCATAAAGTTGCTCTAGATAGAGTGCTAAACACTACAGGCTCTTCAAGTTGGGCAAATGATAACGAAACTTTGTTTTATACCAAAAAAGATGAAGTTACACTTAGAGCTTTTCAAATATATAAGCACAGATTAGGTGACCATACTGAAGATGAACTTGTGTTTCAGGAAGGAGACGATACCTTTGGTGTTGCAGTCTATAAATCAAAATCTAGAAAATATATCATTATTGCCTGCTATAGCACATTAACTAATGAATATCATATTCTTGATGCAGATAATCCTGAAGGACGATTTAAAGTCTTTCAACCACGAATTAGAGGTTTAGAATATAGTATTTCGCATTACGACAATCATTTTTATATACTTACTAATAAGGATAAGGCTACGAACTTCAAATTAATGAAAACACCAGAGTCTGATACGAAAGTTGAAAACTGGAGAGAAGTCATTTCACATAGAAAAGATGTTTTGTTAGAAGGCATTGATATTTTTAAAGAGTATTTGGTTATTAGCGAGCGTAGTAATGGATTAAACCAAATAAGAATTAAGCGATGGGATGGAAGCCAAGATTATTATTTGCCCTTTGATAATGAAACGTACACATGTTACACAGGAACTAATGTAGAATTTGACACGGAAATTCTACGCTATGGTTATAATGCTATGACGACTCCTTCATCTGTTATTGAGTTTAATATGCGCACCAAAACTAAAATAGTCTTAAAAGAGCAACAAGTCTTAGACAAGAATTTTGATAAAGATAATTACACATCTGAGCGTATATGGGCAACTGCACAAGATGGAACTAAAATACCAATGTCTCTAGTGTATAAAAAAGGCATTAATAAAGATGGCACAAATCCACTATTACAATATGCTTATGGAAGCTATGGATCTACTGTAGATCCTTATTTTTCGACAATACGATTGAGTTTATTAGATCGAGGTTTTATTTATGTTATAGCGCACATTCGTGGAGGAGAATATTTAGGACGTCAGTGGTACGAAGGTGGAAAGTTACTAAATAAAAAAAACACATTTTCAGATTTTATAGCCTGTTCTATTCATTTAATAAAGGAACGTTACACGACTTCAAAACATCTATATGCAATGGGTGGAAGTGCAGGAGGTTTACTAATGGGAGCAATAATTAATAAAGCACCAGAATTATATAATGGTATTATTGCTGCAGTGCCTTTTGTAGATGTTATTACCACGATGTTAGATGATTCTATTCCTTTAACGACTGGCGAATATGATGAATGGGGAAATCCAAACGATATTTTGTATTACAATTATATAAAATCGTATTCCCCTTACGATAATATTGAAGCGAAGGCTTATCCCAATATGCTAGTAACGACTGGTCTGCACGACTCACAAGTTCAATATTGGGAACCAGCAAAATGGGTAGCAAAACTTCGTGATATGAAAACAGACACCAACAAATTATATTTGAAAACTAATATGGATGCTGGACATGGAGGTGCTTCAGGCCGTTTTGAGAGCTTAAAAGAAGATGCTGAAGAGTTTGCATTTCTGCTCGACTTAGAAGGTATTTATTCATAATCTGAAAAAAAATACTACCTTTGCAAGGTTTTGGATGTCAAATAATATAATTGATAACCGATAAATAGCATTTATGAATAAAAACAAAAATGTATTTGATAACGTATTACAACTTGTAGGTAATACACCACTTATTAAGTTAAATAGAATGACAGCCGACTTTGACGGTGATTTTTACGCTAAAGTTGAAGCATTTAATCCTGGTCATTCTTCAAAAGACAGAATTGCATTACATATAATAGAAGAAGCTGAACGTCAAGGTATTTTATCTCCTGGTGATACTATTATTGAAACAACATCTGGAAATACAGGTTTTAGTATCGCTATGGTAAGTATCATTAAAGGTTACGAATGTATCCTTGCTGTTAGTTCTAAATCTTCTGCAGATAAGATAGACATGCTAAAGTCCATGGGAGCAAAGGTTTATGTTTGTCCTGCACATGTTAAAGCAGACGATGAGCGTTCTTATTACCAAGTGGCAAAGCGACTTCACGAAGAAAACAAAGGTTCTATATATATCAATCAATACTTTAATCAATTAAATATTGATGCGCATTATAATACTACTGGTCCAGAGATTTGGAATCAGACTGAAGGTGAAATAACGCATTTGGTAGCTTGTAGTGGTACAGGAGGAACGATTTCTGGTATTTCTAAGTATTTAAAAGAACAAAATCCAAACGTAAAAGTTATTGGTGTAGATGCTTATGGTTCTGTGTTAAAGAAATATCACGAAACTCGTGAGTTTGATGATAAAGAGATTTATCCGTATAGAATCGAAGGTTTAGGTAAAAACTTAATTCCTACAGCAACAGATTTCGATTTAATAGACAAGTTCATAAAAGTAACAGACGAAGAAAGCGCACATACTGCTAGAGAAATTTCTAATACAGAAGGTCTATTTGTAGGTTATACTAGTGGTGCAGCCATGCAAGCTATAAAGCAGCTTAATGAAGACGGTGAGTTTAAGCCTACAGATAAGATTGTTGTTGTGTTTCCAGACCATGGATCGCGTTACATGAGTAAAGTATATAGCGATAAATGGATGGAAGATCAAGGTTTCTTTGATAGTAAGCACGAAGTTCATACTACAATTGAATATATAAAATAAGAGACTTTGTAAGAATACATACCTATCATGGGCAACTGTGATAGGTTTTTTTTGTTTAAAACTTGGTGAATAGTAACAATAAATAAATTATGCAGTCATAATATTATTAATTAATTTTGCAGATACTAACTAACATAAATTAACAACATTAATTATACAATTTCGCGAAAAGGAGTTCAACTTTAAAATTGTAATTAATGCGAAACCTAACGTATGAAGGATTTATTTGAAAAGATTTATAGAGATAAAGGACCACTAGGTAAATGGGCTGCTCAGGCAGAAGGTTATTTTGTGTTCCCAAAGCTCGAAGGAGAGATTTCTAATAGAATGAAATTTCAGGGAAAAGATGTTATTACTTGGAGTATCAATGATTATTTAGGTTTAGCAAATCACCCAGAAGTTAGAAAAATTGATGCTGAAGCTGCTGCGAAATACGGTTCTGCTTATCCTATGGGAGCGCGTATGATGTCAGGTCACACAGATTTACATGAGCAATTGCAAAATGAACTTGCAGCTTTTGTTCAAAAAGAAGCGGCTTATTTGCTAAATTTTGGATATCAAGGCATGGTATCTACTGTAGATGCTTTAGTGGGTAAAGATGATATTATTGTTTACGATGTCGATGCGCACGCATGTATTATTGATGGTGTAAGATTGCATCACGGAAAACGTTTTACCTACAAACACAACGATATTGAAAGTTTAGAAAAAAACCTAGAGCGTGCTACAAAAATGGCCGAACAAACTGGTGGTGGAATTTTAGTGATTTCTGAAGGTGTCTTTGGGATGCGAGGTGAGCAAGGGCGTTTAAAAGAAATTGTTGCGCTTAAAAAGAAATTTAACTTCAGATTATTTGTAGATGATGCTCACGGATTCGGAACTCTAGGAAAAACTGGAGCAGGAGCAGGTGAGGAACAAGGTGTACAAGATGATATCGATGTCTATTTTGCAACCTTTGCTAAATCTTTAGCAAGTACAGGAGCTTTTATTGCTGCCGATCAAGAAATTATAGATTACTTAAAATATAACTTACGTTCTCAAATGTTTGCTAAATCATTGCAAATGCAATTGGTTGTAGGAGCATTAAAACGTTTAGATATGTTACGCACTATGCCAGAGTTAAAAAAGAATCTTTGGACTATTGTTGATGCATTACAATCGGGTTTAAAAGAACGTGGTTTTGATATAGGAACCACTCAAAGTTGTGTAACTCCAGTGTATTTAAAAGGAAGTATTCCTGAGGCTATGGCTTTAGTTAGAGATTTACGTGAAAATTACGGAATCTTCTGTTCTATAGTAGTTTACCCTGTGATACCTAAAGGATTAATTTTACTGAGAATGATTCCAACAGCAACGCATACGTTAGAAGATGTAAGAGAAACTTTAGACGCTTTTGATGCTATTAGAACACGTTTAGAAAACGGAACATATAAAAGAATGTCTGCAGCTTTAATTGCTGCAATGGGAGAGTAACTAGCGTAATAGATTTAAATAACAGAAGCCACTGATTAGTGGCTTTTTTATTCTTGTTTATTACGAGGTGATTGACCGAAGTCGAAAGGTTATGCAATATCCTTTTTAAAAGTACAACGCCTTTTATGTGTTACTGGCTTAAAGTTTTTCCAAAGTTTCTTTATGGCTTCGTTATCATCCAATTCTGGACCTCTAACACAAAGCTCAATGCCTTTTGCGTTGAAGGTCTGCCAGAATTCTTCAAAAATGATAGCTGTAACGCCTTTGTTTTGATATTCTGGTAAAACACCAATAAGATAAAATGTTACTGTCTTGGCATGCTTTTTAGCTTTTAAAAGATGTAGAAATCCAAAAGGAAAGAGTCTTCCATTCATTTTTTGTAAGGCCTTTGCATAAGAAGGTGTAACAATGCCAAAGCCTACAAGTTTATTATCCTTGTCTATTACAAATTTTACATATTCAGGATTTAAAAATCCTATAAATTTCTTTTTGAAGTATTCACGTTGCTCTTTGTTAATTTCTACAAATGATGATAGTACAGAATGGGATTTGGAGAAAACATCAAACATCTCATCTGCATAATCCATAATTTCATTATTGGTCGTAAAATTAAGTGCTCTAAGCTGATAACGCTTCTTTACCATGTTCTGAACACGTGTAAAGAATTCTTGGAGAATATTCTTAAACTCCATCTTATTTTCAGAATACGTTTTACCAACTTCGTATCCCAAAGCTCTAAAATGATCCGCATAATACGGGTGATTATGCCAAGTAATCATGCTTCCTAACTCATCAAAACCTTCGGTTAAAATTCCAACCTTATCTAAATTAGAAAATCCAACAGGACCTTCGACATAGTCTAAATTATTTTCCTTTCCTATTTGGTGTGCTTTCTCTAGTAATAACTTGGTCACTTCAATATCATCAACCACATCAAACCAGCCAAAACGCATTTTCTTTTCGTTTTGTCCATTTACTTCTAACCAATTGATAATTGTTGCAATACGACCAACGATTTCATTATTTTTATAAGCCAAGAAATAACGTGCTTCAGCATCTTTAAAGACCGGATTAACATCTTTGTCTAAAGTTCTAACTTCTTCAGCAATAATAGGTGGTACCCAAGATGATGAGTCTTTGTAAAGCTTAAATGGAAACTTAACAAAGATTTTTAAATCTTTTTTACATGTGATTTCTTTAACTGTAATCATGTAGTGATTTATAAACCGTCAGAATCAAAATCGTCTGTCTTTTTCTGATTCTTTTTATTTCTTTTCTTCTTAAATTTTCCATCATTACCATTACCATTGTCAATCTTTTTGTCTTTATGAAAATCTAAGCGGTAAGACGCTCCAAAAGCAATATTAAATACTGAAGGAGTATCTTTTGTATTAAACGCAATATTTGCATCGAGTTGAAAATCTGGTGTCCATAAATAAGCACCACCAACTCTAAAGATATTATCCGCATAAAAATCACTATTTATACCTTGAGCCTCTCCAAATACAACCCATTGTGGAGTAAACGAATGTGTTAAAGTAAATACGTATTGAAATTCAGAAAACTCAGAGCCAATTCTATCTTTTATTAAATTCATTACAAACACCCAACCACCATTAAAATTGTTTTGTGTTGCAATCATTACTTTAGGACTAAAGCCTTCAACATCTGGTGCTGTGTATGGATTATTTTTAGTGTCAAAATTAGCACCAACATAAACAGCGACTGCAGGAATTAAAGACTTCCACTGAAACTTTTTATTAGCGTGGTAACTGTATAAATTTGGCTTAGCCTCTTCAGCATTTTTATAAGGATCGTAAATCAAATATTTAGCACCTAATGTGAAATTTCTAAAATTTGAGCGTTTATCTTTTATTGGTATTGCAGCATTATTAAATGTAATTTTATCATTTTGATATGCACCATCTAACAAAACTTCCAATTGTTCAAAAAGAACACCATATCTAATCGCAAAATTAAGACCAAAGCCAGCAACCTCATAGTTTAAAGGAGTGTGTTCTTCTTTTACGGTAAATGCACCAGCCTCAAACTGAACCACACCTGTACCAACGGAAAAGGCGCTTTGGGAAACACCAGGACGGTTAGAGTTTATAACTTCAGTATATTGAGCGTGAAGGGTAGAGTAGGTCGTTAAAATTAGAAATATAAAAAGAGATTTGAGTGTTCGCATTTTTTTATGGTTTAAATTCAAATATAATTAAAGCTATGACATTTTATACTTTTTTTAAGGAATTATAACGGATTATAAATGGCGATAATTGTATTTTTGAATATAATTTACTATTATATTAGAAAGAGCTGTAGCAATGGGATTATTAAGAACCATACTAATTATATTACTTGTGTATTTTGGATTTAAGATTCTAGCGCGTCTTTTTGCTCCGTTATTATTGCGTTTTGTGGCTAAAAAAGCTGAACAGCAATTTGGTGATCAGTTTGGAGGTTTTCAAAATCAAGCCAAACAAAGACAGCAACAACGCCAAAAAGAGGGTGAAACTGTAATAGATAAGATGCCTAACGAAAATAGAAAGTCCAACGAAAAAGTTGGAGAATATATTGATTATGAAGAAATAGATTAGTCTAATTGCTTCCGAATTTGAATTCCTCTCTAAATCTTACAAAAAAAATAACTATTTTTCAGAATCATTCAATTTAAAGTATTCTCAATGTCATTTTCCTTTAAACGTTTCTTACCACACATCTTAGTTTTAATAGGGTTTGTCGTCTTGTCATTAGCATATTTTAGTCCAGTTTTACAGGGCAAAAAAATTAATCAGAGTGATATCATGCATTACATTGGCATGGCAGAGCAACAAAAGGAATTTGCTAAAACTACTGGAGAAGAAACCTATTGGACTAATAGTGCTTTTGGAGGCATGCCAACATATCAGTTAGGAGCAAAATATCCGCATAACTATATAAAAAAACTTGACTTAACTATACGTTTTCTCCCACGACCAGCAGATTATTTGTTTTTATACTTCATAGGGTTTTACATACTACTCTTATCACTTAAAGTGAATTACAAACTTGCCGCATTAGGCGCGCTGGCCTTTGGATTTTCAACGTATCTCATTATTATTCTTGGTGTTGGTCATAATGCTAAAGCACATGCCATTGCTTATATGCCAATGGTCTTAGCAGGTATTATTCTAACATTTAGAAAAAAATACATTCTCGGATTTCTACTTACAACTGTGGCCTTAGGTTTAGAAATTGTAGCTAATCACTTTCAGATGACTTATTACCTGTTACTATTAGTCCTAATCTTAGGTATGGCATATATGGTTGATGCTTATAGAAAAAAAGTATTACCACATTTCCTTAAGTCGGTGGTATTGCTTTGCATTGCTGCCATTTTAGCTGTTGGTCTTAATGCCACTAATATTATGGCAACGCAAGAATACGTCAAGGAAAGCTCACGTGGAAAAAGCGATCTCACTATAAATACTGATGGTTCTCCTAAAGAGGTGACTTCTGGTTTAAGTCGTGAGTATATTACAGAATATAGCTATGGAAAATTAGAATCCTTTAATCTGTACATTCCAAAATTTATGGGAGGAGGGAATAGGGAAGATGTTGGCAAGGATTCTGAAACTTACAAAGCTTACATTAATTTAGGTGCCTCGCCAATTGATGCATTAGATGCCTCTAGAAATGCACCTATGTATTGGGGCGATCAGACCATTGTAGAGGCTCCAGCTTATGTTGGTGCTGTCATTATTTTTCTTTTTGTGTTAGGATTATTCTTAGTCAAAGGCAGATTGAAATGGTGGCTTGTAGGCGGAACTTTGCTTTCACTTTTTCTATCCTTTGGAAAAAACATGCCTTGGTTAACAGACTTTTTTATTGATTATGTGCCTTTGTATAATAAGTTTAGAGCTGTAAGTTCCATTCAGGTGATATTAGAATTGTGTATTCCTGCGTTAGGAATATTTGCATTGGTACGTTTGTTTAATGATTTTCAGAAAGATGAAGAAAAACTAAAGGCCTTAAAGTATTCCGTAATTATAACTGCAGGTTTAGCCTTAGTGTTTTTACTTTTTAAATCTACGTTATTCGATTTTGAAAGCTTTAGAGACGATGGTTATATTGAAGCTTATGGCAAACCATTTATTGATGCTGTAATTGAAGATAGGAAGTCATTAATGTCTGCGGATACATTAAGAACATTAGTCTTAGTGTTACTTTCTGCAGGTACAGTTTTCTTATTCTTAAAGAAGAAACTATCAGAAACATTGGTTATTGTGATCTTCGCAGTGCTTTTACTTTTTGATTTGGTAACTGTAGATAGACACTATGTTAACAATGATAATTTTAAATCTGCAAGAGTTGTAGATTCACCTTACCAACCAAATGCCGCAGACCAGCAAATTTTAAAAGATAAAGGGCATTTTAGAGTTTTAGATTTGTCTTCAGAAGGACAAGGGCAACCTGCACGAGCAGCTTATTTTCATAATTCATTGGTAGGATATAGTGCAGCACGAATGGGCCGTTACAATGAACTATTAGATTTTCATATCTACAATAATAACATGAATGTGCTTAACATGCTAAATACAAAATATATCATAGCAGAAGAGAAAGGTACTATTTTTCCTTATACCAATACTGAAGCCAATGGCAATGTCTGGTTTGTTTCAAAACTTAAAGTTGTTGATACTGCCAATGAAGAAATTTTAGCGCTAGATAGTTTAAATACAAAAACGACAGCAGTATTAGAAAAATCGATGTTTAGCAAAAATGAACTCAAGCAGACGTATCAAGTAGATTCTACAGCATCTATTCAGTTAAAAGCACACCAACCTAATTATTTAAAATACAGTTCTTATAATACAAATCCTGGCTTAGCTGTATTCTCTGAAAACTACTATGAACAAGGTTGGAATGCCTATTTAGACACTAAATTGGTACCACATTTACGAGTCAATTATGTATTAAGAGCTTTAGAAATCCCAAAAGGAAACCACACCATAGAATTTAAGTTTGAACCTCAAGTTGTTAAAACAGGAAGCAAAGTGGCTTTAGCAAGTTCCGTAATTTTCGGAATATTACTTTTGTTGGGAGTATTTTACAGTTTCAAAAAGAAAGAGGACTGATTGTTATTCCTGAGAACGCAGGATTTATATACTACGAATAATTAATTTTCTGCTTGCGCAGGAGTAAAAGTTCCTTCCCTTTGGGAAGGTTGGGATGGGCAAAAAAACACTTATAATCTGCTATTATTGGCCACCAGCTGGAGGACCTGGTGTACAACGCTGGTTAAAATTTGTAAAGTACTTACCAGAGTTTGGTATTGAGCCAATTGTATATTGCCCAGAAAATCCAAATTATCCGATAATTGATGAGAGTTTGGTTATGGAGGTTCCTGAGAATATTAAAATTTTAAAACAACCGATAAAAGAACCATATGGTTTAGCGAGTTTAATTTCTAAAGGAAAGTCTAAAACAATTAGTTCTGGAGTTATTCCAAAAGCTAAGAAGCAATCGCTTATTGAAAAAACAATGCTTTACGTTAGGGGCAATTATTTTATACCAGATGCGCGTAAAAACTGGATAAAACCTTCAGTTTCATTTCTTTCAAAGTATATTAATGAACACCAAATAGAAACTATAATTACTACTGGTCCACCTCATAGTTTGCATTTAATAGGGTTTCAGCTAAAAGAGGCGTTAGATGTTACATGGTTAGCAGATTTTAGAGATCCTTGGACTACTATTGGCTATCACAAGGCTTTAAAACTCACTAAATCATCAGAAGCTAAACACTTAGAGTTAGAACAAAAGGTTTTAAATTCAGCTGATGAAATAATAGTGACGAGTAATCATACCAAAACTGAATTTCAGACAAAAACGAAACAGCCAATTTCAGTTATTACAAATGGCTACGATTCGCATAAAGTAAGAGTAGAACCGAAGGATGAAAAATTTACACTATCGCATATTGGGTCACTGCTTTCTGAGCGAAATCCTATAGTTCTTTGGGATGTGCTTTCAGAAATAATTATAGAAAACGAATTATTTTCAAATGCGTTTCAACTCAATTTAGTTGGAGTAGTAAGTGATGATGTCATTGAATCGATTCATCAAAATGGACTAAAAAACTATCTCAATGTTGTCGGTTATGTGAGTCATGACGAAGCATTACAATTTCAAATGAAATCGCAGGTTTTGTTGTTAATTGAAATCGATTCGGAAGATACCAAAGCCATCATACCAGGTAAAGTATTCGAATATTTAGTTTCTGAAACACCAATTTTAGCTATTGGTCCAAAAGATTCAGATATAGAACAGATTATAAAATCAACAAACACTGGTACTTATTTTGATTACAACCAAAAAGCCGAATTAAAAGCACAAATTATGACGTATTTTGAAGCCTTTCAAAATTGTGATTTAAAAGTGAGCGCTGTTGGATTGCAACCCTACAGCCGAAAGGCTTTGACAGAGAATTTATCGAATTTGATAAAAAAATAGAACCAACACTTATCTTATAAAGTTTTAACTTATTTTATACACCTAAAATCTCCTCAAGGGGTGTTTTCAAAAACTGTCTTGGAATTTATTAGTTTATAGTTGTAATTTGTCAATCTATGGGAATTGTATTAAACCAATCATTTAAAAACACAATAAGTACGTACTTGGGTTTTGGTATTGGTGCCATTAATACACTCTCTCTTTATACCAATTTTTTATCTGATGAGTATTATGGTTTAGTAGCGTTTTTATTATCAACAGCAACAATTATGATGCCTTTTATGGCATTTGGAGTTCATAACACGATTATTAAATTTTATTCAGCCTTTAAATCTAAAAATAGTATTAATAGCTTTTTAAGCTTAATGTTAGTTCTACCTTTTGTATTTATAATTCCAGCATTTTTAATCGGCTACTTTAGTTATGAAACGTTGGGTGATTTATTAGGAAAGGAAAATGCTATTGTCGAAAATTATATATGGCATATAGTTATCCTAGCTGTAGTAATGGCATACTTCGAAATCTTTTTTGCATGGTCTAAAGTGCAGATGCAAACTGTTTTTGGGAATGTAATGAAAGAAATTTTTCATCGTGTATGCATCATGTTTTTATTAGTTGCGGTTTATTTAGAGTGGCTAACCGTTAATCAGTTTATTTTAGCTTTAGTAGCGGTTTATGTTTTACGAATGTTAGTGATGATGTTTTATGCATTTTCAATTCGCTTTCCCAGGTTAAAATTTGAGAAAATAGACCGATTATCATCGATATTAAAATATTCGGGATTGATGATAATAGCAGGCTCTGTTGCCATGCTTATCTTAGATATAGACAAGTTTATGATTGGTTTGCTTTTACCAAATATAGAGCAAGTCGCTTATTATAGTGTAGCAATCTTTATAGCTACAGTTATCGCGGTTCCGCAAAGGGCTATGCATCAAATAATGATGCCATTAACCGCAAAGTATTTAAATGAAAAGGATAAGCCAGCATTAGAGGATTTATATAAACGCAGTTCAATGAGTTTATTGGTAGTAAGTGGTTTTATTTTCCTCTTAATAGTTTTAAATATCAATCAACTTTACAACATCCTACCAGAAGAATTTACTGGAGGTCTTTTCGTAGTGCTCATAATAAGTTTAGCAAAGTTGTACGATAATAGCTTGGGTAATAATAATGCGATTTTATTTAATAGCGATTATTATACAATGGTTTTATTTTTTGGAGTTTTACTAGCTATTATGGTAATTGTTCTAAATGCAATTTTCATTCCTATATACGGAATAGAAGGCTCTGCTTTTGCCACCTTTCTTGCTGTTATTATTTATAACACTATAAAAGTCATATTTGTAAAATTAAAATTTAATATGCAGCCTTTTACAATTAATTCAGTAAAACTTGTGCTAACACTAATTGTATTGTCTTTGGTATTTTACTTTTGGGAATTTTCGTTTCACCCTATTCTCAATATTATTTTCAAGTCTGGATTAATAGCTGTATTCTACTTTCTTTTAATATTCAAATTGAATGTATCTGAAGATATTTCTAGTCAGATTAGAAAGTATTTTCGGTTGAAAGAAGATTGACACGTCATTTCGAAGCTTATTTCTTATAAGCTGTTGGCATCTGTTTGTTTTAAAAAGAGATTTCTGCTTTCGCAGGAACATATGAGAAATCCCGCAAGGTGCTCTGAGGCATACATCATGCGGGATTTCTACTAACCAACCAAAAAAAATCATTATATTTTATCCTCTAGATCGTCTTGAACTAGATCTTGTAGAATTCTGGTTGCTCTTCCTACTTGTATTAGATCTTGCCTTTACAGACGACGACTTTCTTTTATTCTGAACGGTACTACGCTGTCTCGTGTTTTGAGACTTCGCTTTAGTATATGTACGAGAATTTGTCCTTTGCGGTTTTCTAACTGTCGTACTTTTTTTATTAGACACAGAAGAACGTGTTCTGGTCACATTTTGTCGCGTACTTCTAGTAGGTTTCGCCGTATTAGAACGCGATGTTCTTGTTGCAGTTGTCGTTCTAGTTGTACTACGTGGTGTTACCGTTCTATCATTACGAATATTACGTGTTCTCTTTGGAGTTGTTGCCTTTTTAGATCTATTAGAACGCTTTGTTCTGGTAGTCTCTGCACCTCTATTAGTTCCTCGAGTTGTACTTGTAGTTCTTGTGTTTCTAGTAATTGCATTACTCTGTAAACGTGTTGTTCTAGTTCTAGTTAACTTCTTATTTCTAGTTGAAACAGTTCTCTGTAAATTACGTTCACTTCTTGTTCTTGGAGTTTGTGCATAATTATTTCTGTTTCTTGTTGTTGCATTTCGTCTTCCGACGTTTCCATTTCTACCTCTAGAGTTAACATTGTAATGTCTTACATTGTTTCTATATGGTCTGTAATAAATATGTCTAACAGGTGTATAAAACTGTCTGTATGGATTAACGTTAATTACACAGAAGTTAACAGGTGGTATAGCATAAAACCTGTGCCATGGTCTGTAAATGTATCCTCTATTAAAGTTATTGATAAACCCATCATATCGCCAAAAAGCATTGTTTCTGTAATACACGTTGAGGCCACCCAATCTTGTAATTCTACCACGATTGTTATAGTTAATAAATATGTCTCCAATTTGATTCACACGTCCATAATGATCGTAATAAATTGGTGTGTTTTCAATTTGTAGAATAGCGCCAAAGCTATCATACTGCACATAAGGGTTGTAGTTATAACCAGAGTTAAAACTCAAGCTAAAACCTTGTCTATTAAAACCAGCACTTACATCTGGTCCGTAGTTTGGCATGTAAAAATCAAACTGACCATCTGCATATACCGAAAATTCGATACCTGCTTCATTAAATATGAAAGAATTACCATAACCTCTCACGTAGTTATTAATTGAAGCTTCTGCTTCTGTAGTTGTTGTGGTGGTTGCGAATGCAGTAGTGCTTAAAGCAACCAATCCTGCAAATAAAAATAGTATCCGTTTCATAATTATAGGGTTTTAAAATTAATTACTAATCGTAAAACAAACAGCGTGCCAAAAAATATAACTTACTGATTATTAGTTGAGTTATTAAGTTATTAAGTTGTTGAGTTGTCAGTCTTCAACCTTAAATTCTAAAACAGCTAAAAGAGAAAATCCCGAAGTCTTGGGGAAAACTATCGGGATTTTACTGTCTCAATCTTAGTTAGGGTAAACCGAGATTAGTTCTTATTCTTTTTTCGCTTCTTTTGTTTTTTAATTTTACCATTCTTTTTGTAATAGTAATAAGCGTCATCATCGTCCCAGTTATTATTCCGATCGTTAGTGTTCGAATGATTATAAAAATGATCTATTGTACAACTAGAAGTGCCACAAAGCCCACAACCTTGATTGCTCCTGTTTACAAAACCTCTTGTACCAATAATATTTCTATGTCTATTGTAAAGAAGTGTTAAACCACCTACTTGTTTTAATTGGCCTCTTCTGTAAGTCATATATACAGAGCCAACACGTTTAAGTCTGCCTTGTCTGTCATAATTCAGAAATACATTTCCAATACGTCTTACACGACCTTCTCTATCGTGTGTTATTAAAACACCACGATTTCTGTTGCGATAGGTTGTTCCTGGTGCACCATTTGTTCTGTTTATACCACGTCTGCTTCTAGCATTAGAACGCCTATCTCTTGGTGAACGTCTGTGGTAATAACCATTGTCATTTGGTACCGTAGAAAATATATCGGTATTAAAATCGAAACTTCCGTCGGAAAACACTAAAAATTCGACACCACGTTCTACAAACAAAATAGGTTGTGCATAACTGTAGCGCGTATTATTTAAATCTTCCCCAATCGAAACAACATTTCCTGTTGTTTTTGCTGTGGCTGATGTTAATCCTGTTAACACCAATGCCATAAAAAGTACTTGTCTTTTCATAATGTATAGGTTTTTAGATTTACCGCGTTTTTAACTTGTTTAAAAACTTTTGGCTTACGCTATTGGATTATGGAATTCCAATTAGCGTGCCAAGAATTTTAAGTTATTGAAAACTAATATTTTAAAACATTTCTAATCTTAGATGATGTAACAAACAGTCTATTTAATCTTCTATTAAGTACCTAAGCGTTTAATAAATTTCATTATTTTTAACCAAAGTCCAATCATCAACCATGAGTACCAACCAAGTGAACTGTAAAAATTGCGAAAAACCTTTTGAAGATGGTTTTGAATTTTGTCCACATTGTGGACAAAAAACCAATGAAGAGTTAACTATTGGTGTGTTGTTCTACAATACTATTAGCAATTACTTTTCGTTTGACGCACGTTTTCTTAAAAGTTTCTTTCCGTTAATGTTTAAGCCAGGTAAGTTGGCTAAGGAATTTTTGAATGGTAAACGCTTATTATATCTACATCCTGCTCAGATGTATCTGTTTATTTCTGTAATATTCTTTTTCATTTTCTCCTTTTACATTAGAGATAGTCGCGAGGAATTAGATAAAAGTATGCAAGATGTATTGTCTAGTAGAAGTGAGAAGTTGCAAAAAAGGGATAGCATAGTTGCACAAGATTCTATAAAAATGGGAGATGTGCTCAAACCCAATAAAAATAATAGGGTTACGTTAGGTTTAGATGACAAAGAACTTAAAGTTTTAGATTCGCTATCAAATATTAAAATTCCAAAAAAGAATATAGGACCATCATTTAGCTTTAATGAAAAAGAAATTGATTCATTGCTCGGTATTGGTGCCTCAGATGAAGAAATCTATACTTTTATGGGTATGGATGAGGATGCTGGCTTTATAAAACGTAAGTTTTATAGCCAAATACTCAAGTTTTACAAAGAAATGGGATTAGGCCAGATTTATCAAACATTTATAGATAGTATACCTATTGCTATGTTTTTCTTATTACCAATTTTTGCATTTTTATTAAAACTATTTTTCTTTAATAAGGGACGTTATGCCCATCATTTGGTATTTGGATTCTATTATTTCTCATTTCTATTTCTAGTGTTTAGTATCGTATTTGGTATAAATAGATTATGGGATATGCCAGATTGGATTGACTGGCTTATTGTCTTTTCTACATTCATTTATTTTCTTATAGCCATTATCAACTTTTATGGACAGAATTGGTTTCTAAGTATTATTAAAAGTGGAGTTATAACATTTTTATTTTTATTACTTGTTATACCACTTTCAGTAGTAATACTTGGCTTAATATCGTTTATGTTTTACTGATCTGTGTTAGATTTTGAATGCCAAATAGGAATATTTAGGAATTTGCTCAAAACTTCTGCATCATCTATAATAGAATGTAAATTTCCATGATCTACCACGTTTCTTCTAGAACTATCATTGAGTACCAAGTTAAGCTCAAAACTTTGGTAACTACCTTTATCTCCAGATACAATTTCTCCTATAATTTGAATTGCAACTATGGATTTGAGCACTACTTGTCTCTTAGAACTTCTTCTGCGCGTATTATGGAGTTTTGCTTTATGTGCTTTATAATAAATACCTAATTGCTTATCAAAAACACGAGGCATATAGAAGTAGTAAAACATAAAACAACCAGTACTAGTGAAAACTAGTCCGAAAATAATAAGCATTATATCCTTGCCATCAGTTAGAGAAATGGGCTGGAAAAATGAATATATGGCAAAGCACAATACAGCGAAGCCAACTGCGAAAAATGCAAAACTAAAAATAGCAGCACCGATTGAAGGTTTGTAAATTAATTTTGAAGCCGATTGCTGAGTTAGAATATGAGTTCCAAAATTAGACCCTCCACCAACCAAAGGATCTATTGAAACTTTAGATTGTATAATATCGATGTCTGTTTCCAAAACTTCCACTTATAATTTTTCTATTAGATATTTACCAGTAACAGAGTTTTTGTTCTTAGCAATTTCTTCTGGAGTGCCTTCAGCTACTAACTGTCCGCCATGTTTTCCACCTTCAGGTCCTAAATCAATAATATAATCGGCACACTTAATTAAATCAATATTATGTTCAATTACAATTATAGAATGGCCTTTTGAGATTAACGCCTGAAACGATTTTAATAATTTTTTAATATCATGAAAATGTAATCCTGTTGTGGGCTCATCAAAAATAAAAAGTGCATTATTGCTTTTGCTGCCTTTTCCTAAAAATGTAGCGAGCTTTATACGCTGTGCTTCACCACCAGAAAGGGTAGAAGAGGACTGACCTAAAGTGACATAGCCCAAACCAACATCTTGAAGCGGTTGTAATTTCCCTTGAATTTTAGGTTGATTATTAGTTGTAAAGAAATCTATAGCATCATCTATAGTCATGTTTAGAATATCATCTATTGATTTGCCTTCAAATGTAACTTCTAAAACTTCTTTCTTAAATCGTTTTCCATCACAGGTATCACAAGTTAAATGCACATCTGCCATAAATTGCATTTCAATCGTTACTTCACCTTCACCTTTGCATGTTTCACAGCGCCCACCATCCACATTAAAACTAAAATGTTTTGCAGCGTAGTTTCTGATTTTACTTAATTTCTGTGAGGCGAACAATGCTCTTATATCATCGTAAGCCTTAATATAAGTCACAGGATTAGAACGCGACGAACGACCAATAGGATTTTGGTCTACAAATTCCACATGCTGCACAATACTGTGATTACCTTTCATTTCGGTAAACTGACCAGCTTTATCTCCAAAACCAGTTAATTTTTTCTGTATCGCAGGAAAAAGAATCTTTTTAACCAAAGTACTTTTTCCACTACCTGAAACACCAGTAATTACGGTTAGCATTTCTAGCGGAAATGTAACATCTATATTCTTTAGATTATTTTCACGTGCACCAATAATGTCAATTTGGTATTTAGAGGATCTTCGTTTTTTAGGCACTTCAATTTCTAACTGACCATTTAGATATTTAGCCGTTAAAGTGTCTGAGACTAAGATAGCTTTAAAATCTCCAACAGCTACAACTTCTCCACCAAACGTACCTGCTTCTGGTCCTATATCTATTATGGCATCAGCAGCTTTCATTATATCCTCATCGTGTTCTACAACAATGACCGTATTGCCTAAATCGCGTAAGGATTTTAAAACGTCTATTAAGCGTTCCGTGTCTTTAGGATGCAATCCAATACTAGGTTCGTCTAAAATATACATTGAGCCAACAAGGCTACTTCCTAAAGATGTTGCTAGGTTTATACGCTGACTTTCGCCACCAGAAAGTGTGTTCGATTTTCGATTTAGTGTCAAGTAATTTAAACCCACATTAGATAGAAACTCTAAGCGTGTATTGATTTCAGTAAGTAAACGTTTTGCAATTTTAGCATCGTACTTATCGAGTTTCAGTTTGCTAAAGAAAACAGCCAATTCGTCTAAAGGTAAATCGACTAAATCCGTAATCGTTGAATTATTTATCTTTACATAACTAGCTTCTTCACGTAAGCGTTTTCCATTACAAACATTACATTTAGTTTTACCGCGATATCGCGAAAGCATCACACGATTCTGAATTTTATAGGCTTTAGATTCTAATTCAGAAAAGAAACTGTCTAAACCTTCAAAGTATGTATTGCCCTTCCAGATTAAAGTTTTTTGTACATCACTTAACTCAAAAAATGGTTTGTGAATCGGAAAATTGAATTTATGTGAGTTGTTCACCAATTGATCTCGGTACCAACTCATACTTTCTCCTCTCCAGGGAAAAATAGCATTTTCATAAACCGATAATGCTGTATTGGGAATTACCAAATCATCATCTATACCAATAATATCTCCATAACCTTCGCATTTTGGGCAAGCTCCATAAGGATTATTAAAGCTGAATAAGTGTACGTTAGGTTCTAAGAAAAGCATATCATCCAGCTCAAACTTATTGTTGAACTTTTTTTGCGAATTAGCATTCAAAGATTCAATAATACACGTACCAACACCTTCAAAAAATGCGGTCTCTATGGCATCTGCTAAACGATTTAAAAAATCTTCATCCGCTTTGTAAACAATTCTATCTACGACTAAGAAAATATTGTTATCGGATTTGAACTTCTTTTTGAGAGCGTCATCAATTCTAAGAACGTCGTTTTTTATTTTTACACGAGCATAGCCTTGCTGCTGAAGCGTCTGTAGTTTGTTTTCAATAGTTCTGCCTTCCTCCAAAATTATTGGAGATAACAAAAGCAGCTTCGTGCCTTCTTCAAATTTAGAAAGATATTCGAGGACGTCTTTAGTCCTGTGCTTTTTTACCAAGTCACCAGAAATAGGAGAGTAGGTCTTTCCTATTCTAGCAAATAATAATTTCAAATAGTCGTAAATTTCAGTCGTTGTGCCAACCGTAGAACGTGGGTTGGTAGAATTTACTTTCTGTTCTATGGCAATAGCCGGAGCGATTCCTTTTATATAATCAACTTTCGGTTTATTAAGTCGTCCTAAAAACTGACGTGCATAACTGCTAAGGCTTTCTACATAACGTCTCTGACCTTCTGCATATAGCGTATCGAAGGCTAAACTAGACTTCCCAGAACCCGATAATCCTGTAATAACTACTAATTTATTTCTAGGAATAACAACATCAATATTTTTTAAATTGTGCAGTTTTGCCCCTTTGATAATGATATTTTCTTTTGGATTAATGTCTAAAATAGTAGTATTCATAGGTTGTAAGCGATATCTAAGTTTGCAAAGATACCATAACTATTTTATCTATAAAAGGAACATATTGCCCGATAAAATGTTAAAGTTTGCTAATGTTTTTTGTTTTTGTGGAATGATTGTTGTTATATTGTAATATATAATCAAATAAACAAACTGCTTATAGTATAATATTACTTTAGAAAACTTTAACCCCATTTAAGAAGCGTGCTTCTTAAACTACTAAGAGTAATATTATGAAAAAAGAACTTATCCAAGACGCAGAGTTGGTTAGCAACTACATTAACGGAGACGAAAATTCACTTTCTATCCTAATTACAAGACATAAACAGAGAATCTATTCCTTTATTTATTCTAAGGTATACGATCGAGATATTACTGAAGATGTATTTCAGGATACCTTTATTAAAGTTATTAGAACTCTAAAACGCGGTAAATATAATGAAGAAGGTAAATTTTTACCATGGGTAATGCGTATTGCCCATAATTTGGTTATCGACCATTTTAGAAAGAACAGCCGTATGCCAAAATTCCACAATACAGGTGAATTTAGTATTTTTTCAGTGTTGAGTGATTCTAGCTTAAATGCAGAGAAGGCCATGATCAAGGATCAGGTTGAATTTGATGTAAGACGTATTATAGAGGAATTGCCAGAAGACCAAAAGCAAGTCTTATTGATGCGTATGTATCAAGATATGAGTTTCAAGGAAATCTCTGAACGCACAGGTGTAAGTATTAATACTGCTTTAGGTAGAATGCGCTATGCACTTATTAATATGCGTAAGGTAATAGAGCAAAACAATATTGTTTTAACAAATTGATACAATAAAGTGGTTTGGGTTGCGTTTTAGTCATATAATAAAACATAAAATTATAATATGGCAAAAATTTACTCGCACGCTTCCCCAAAAAATGACAACCTAAAACCAAAAGAAGAAACTATAAGTTTTCTTTTGAATTATTCTAAGGCTTTAAGTGTTATAAGTTATAATGAATTGAAGTTTGAAGCACTTCTCAATTAATTTTGAATAATTTGAAGAAAAAATCCTGATGTGAAAACATCAGGATTTTTTTGTAAATAATAGTTCTTCGTAATTATGAGTTGTGAGGTATTCTTGTTTTAAATCTTTTAGATATTGGATGACTTTTGATTTCATTGGATGCTTATCCAATAAACAATTTTTCACATTGTTGTCATGTACACTAATAATAATGTACCAATGACCTTTTCGGCTAGTATATGCATCTTGTAATAAAGATGTTCCAGTATTTTTTTCTATTACAAGATCTGTAGCAATTACTCCTAGATTTAAAGTTTCATCTTCACGTTCAGCTTCGTGATACGTTAAATAAAGCGTTTCATTTTCAAATTTGAAAGGAACATTAAATCCAACATCTTTGTTATTTAAGTTATACTTTTTGTTGATGTATTGATAAAATTCATTCGCATTTTTAGGATCTTTAAAAACAAAAGAAGTCTTTTTAGGTAATTGACGCTGAAATTTTTTAGCGACCATTACCTTGTAACCTTTATTCTTAAATTTGGGAGCAATCTTAGTTGGAATGCAAGATGTAAAAGTTATTACGAGAAGAATTATTAGGGGATTTTTCATTGATTGATGAGTTTTCTAGATTGTATCAAGAATTATACCAACCCATACTATTTTTTCTTTTTGTAGTAATCATCTAAAATAGATTTACGACCAATAGTTTTAGTGATACTATCTTTCTCTAAATCCCAACCACGAGCAGGCGAATATTCTCTACCATACCATATAATTTGAAGGTGTAAATCATTCCAAAGTTCTTCAGGAAATAGACGTTTCGCATCTTTTTCAGTCTGCACTACGTTTTTACCATTAGTTAGATTCCAGCGATACATTAAACGATGAATATGAGTATCTACAGGAAATGCAGGAATCCCAAAAGCCTGAGACAAAACAACAGCTGCAGTCTTATGGCCAACGGCAGGCAAGGCTTCTAAATCTTCGTAAGTCTGTGGAACTTTGCCCTTATGTTTGTCAATTAAAATATGAGATAAGCCATGGATACCTTTACTTTTCATAGGAGATAAACCAACCGGTTTTATAATCTCTCTAATTTCCTCGACACTTAATTTAATCATGTCATACGGATTGTTGGCACGCTCAAACAACAAGGGAGTAATTTTATTGACACGAACATCTGTACTTTGTGCAGACATTAAGACGGCTATTAAAAGTGTATATGGATCTTTATGGTCTAAAGGAATAGGAATTGTAGGATAAAGTTGATTTAACGTATTAATAACAAAATCTACCTTTTCTTGTTTGGTCATTCGTTGTATTTTTACAGAAACAAATTTAAGCATTTATGACACATTTAAAAGTAGGTGATAAAGCACCAAATTTTACGGCATTAGATGAGCAAGGAAATACGATCTCTTTATCAGATTATAAAGGAAAGAAGTTAGTCGTTTTCTTTTATCCAAAGGCAAGTACACCTGGTTGTACAGCAGAGGCTTGTAATCTGAACGATAACTATGATCGTTTTAAATCAAAAGGTTATGAGATTTTAGGTGTGAGTGCCGATAGTGCAAAACGACAATCTAATTTTAAGACTAAATACGGATTTAAATATCCATTATTAGCAGACGAGGACAAAGAAGTTATTGAAGCCTTCGGAGTTTGGGGACCAAAGAAATTTATGGGAAAAGAGTATGACGGTATACACAGAACCACATTTGTAATTGATGAAAATGGTGTTTTGGAAGATGTAATTACTAAAGTAAAGACTAAGGCGCATACCGATCAGATATTAACTTCTTAGTAAGAGATTTTAAATATTATAATATAAAAGCGATGAAATGAATTTCATCGCTTTTATATTTTGAATACTGAATACTGAATACTAAATACTAATTTATTTATGCATCACCTCTTCAGATTCACAACCAAACAAACTCTTTTGCTTAATTAGTTTTGCAACACCCTCTGGCAACATGTCTTCCCATCCATTTTCACCATCTGCAATCATTTTTAATACTGTTCTTGAGAAAACAGACAGGTTAGAGCTATCAAAATCTGCAATATCTACCACTTTTCCGTTGTACTTAAAGAATTTGTAGAGTTCTTTCATACGCGGATGAACTTTAAGGTTTTCACTTGTTGTTAACGTACTATCCTCATTTTGCATAGGGTACAGATAAACTCGTAAATCCTTGTAAAATAATTTACCAAAGGCTTCAAGAATACCACCACTTAAGTGACGGTAATATTTTTCATCAAAGATATCAACTAGATTATTTACACCCATTGCCAAGCCCATTCTAGCTTTGGTGTATTGGGAGTAATATTCAACCAATTTATAATATTCTTGAAAGTTTGATATCAATACAGTTTGACCTAAGGAACAAAGCAATTTCGCTCTATCCATAAAATCTTGTTCATCAATTTTACCTTCGGCTCGTAAGTTAGAAAGGGTTATTTCAAAAATTACTTGCGCCTTGTCCTTTTCAACCTTATTTTCCTTTAAAAACATGTCGTATGACTTCTGAAACATATCCATATTCACCTTAGTTACTGGTCTAAAGCTTCCTCTTAATGTTAATATATTCTTTTTGTAGAGCACACGAGCAGGTAAGACATTGTTGCCATCTGGCGCAAACATAACAGCATCTGTCATTCTATTTTTAACCAACTGCAAACTCATTAAACGGTTATCTACATCCTTAAATACAGGACCAGAAAAATTAATAGTATCAATTTCTAATTGGTCTTTATCTAAATGGTCGTATAAGTATCTTAGAAGTTTTCGAGGTTGATTGTATTTGTAAAAAGCACCATAGACTAAGTTAGTTCCTAATTTACCTAAAGTTTCTTGTTGTAAGCGTGCATCGTTCTCCTTAAATCGAATGTGCAAAACGATGTCGTTATAATCACCACCAGGTTTCACTTGAAATTTGATACCAACCCAGCCATGACCTTTATATTTTTTAGCAAAATCTATAGTTGCTACGGTATTTGCATAAGAAAAGAATATTTTATTTGGGTGCTTATCTCTTGTAATGCGCTGTTCTGTTAAACCAACTTCATGATTCAACATCTTTCTAAGTCTAGCTTCTGTTACATAACGTTTATCGTCTTCAATACCATATATGGCATCACTAAAATCTTTATCATAAGCAGACATGGCTTTTGCGATTGTACCAGACGCTCCGCCAGCTCTAAAAAATTGACGCACCGTTTCTTGGCCTGCTCCAATTTCAGAAAATGTACCGTATATATCTGCATTCAAATTAATTCGTAAAGCTTTGTCCTTTAAGGATGGAATATTTTCAAATTCCTTGTCGCCTGAGTATGTAATGTCCTTCATAGAGTATGGGTTTATCTCGTCTAACAAAGGTACAGTTTTAGTATTGTAAACAAAAAAATAAGATTATTTTTGTTTGAAAGTAAACACCATTGAAAATTACGTTTTTAGGTACTGGTACTTCTCAAGGAATTCCAATAATTGGCAGTACACATCCTGTATGTTTAAGTGAAAATCCTAAGGACAAAAGATTACGTGTTTCTGTTTTAGTAGAGTGGAATGATTATACCTTTGTTATAGATTGTGGACCTGACTTTAGACAACAAATGCTTAGAGCCAATGTCACTAAAATTGATGGGATTATTTTTACCCACGAGCATGCAGACCACACTATGGGAATGGACGATATTAGACCATTTTTCTTTAGGCAAGGAGATATTCCAATTTATGCGCACAAGCGTGTTTTAAAGGCGTTACAAAAGCGATTCGATTATATTTTTGAAACTAAAAACAAATATCCAAGTGCACCAGGTGTTAAGGAAATAGAGGTAAAGAATAAACCATTTTTGGCTGGTGATATTAAGGTTATACCTGTTGAAGGCTTGCATGCAAAGCTTCAGGTTTTTGGATTTCGATTTAAGAATTTTGCTTATTTAACGGACATGAAAACGCTAGAAGTTAGCGAAATTGAAAAACTTCAAAATCTAGATGTTTTAGTTGTAAATGCGTTGCGAGAGAAACCGCATGTATCTCATTTCAATTTAAAAGAAGCCTTAGCTTTTATTAAAAAAGTAAAACCTAAACGTGCGTATTTAACACATATCAGTCACTACATGGGTTTTCATGATGATGTACAACAAAAATTACCAATAAACGTTTATTTAGCCTACGATAACTTACAAATTACCATTTAAATATGAAGAGCAGACTATTTATGTACTTGTTTATTTTTTCAGCATTGTTGATTATTTTTCAATATGTAAACTCAAAAAATATAATCGATAAATACGAAAAAGATATAAAGAGCTATAAAACAACTATGACAGAGCAAGAAAAAGCTATTGCTATTACTGAAGAGAAAAATTTTGAACTGAGCTATTTCAGTATGGACAGAAATGAAGATGCTTTAAACTATTTTGAAGTACAAGGTTACAACACAGATGAGTTAATACCTACAATAATAGAAGGGCTCTATAATATGAACGATTACAAAGGGGAGGAACATCCTATCGTACCTTACGTTTCTATGACGCAATCTAAATTGCTCATTAATAAAGTAAGAGTTTTAAACCATAAATGGATTATTGCTAATTTTACCGATGGCGAACATTGGGGCGAAATTTTTGTTACGTATACTATAGATGAGAATAATAACCTAAAGTATAAATTGGTGGAGTACTTTATGTATCCTAAATTGGGTTAAAGGCGAATAGCTTCATAATTTTAGTTTATTCAGCTTTGTTAAAATATTGAAGATTAATGACTAAATATTATTAGCCAGCCAATCCTTTAAATCATAAAAATTCTGTGGTGCAACTCCATGCCCTACAGGATATTCTTTATACTCGTAATTTATTTCTAAAGCTTTTAAAAAGGCTGGCGTTTTCCTAGCCCAATCTACAGGTATCACCTGATCTACAGAGCCATGAGAGCAGAAGAAGTTTAAATGAGAAACCTCTGCATCTGCAATAGATTTTGGCAAAATATCTTCGTTTATATAGCCACTAAGTGCTATAATATTTTTTACTTTTTTAGGATAGGTGAGAGCCACAGCATAGCTTAAAATTGTGCCTTGGCTAAAACCTAAAAGTGTCACATTTTCTGAGTTTACAGCATATGTTTTACATGCATAATCTATAAAATTAGAAATTGAACTTACAGATGCTTTAGCCTCTTCACTGTCGCTCCATTTACCCTTATCGGCATCAAAGTTAATCGTGTACCAAGCATTTCCATAAGGTTGCATTGGGTGTGGAGCTCTTACTGAGATAATGAAAAGTTCTTCTGGTAATTCTGAAGCAAAAGAAAACAAGTCATTTTCATCACTTCCATAGCCATGGCACATAATGAGAAGCGGAGCATTTTCTTTTAAACTTGAAGGTCTCGTGATATAATGAAGATTCGCCATAATTATTGACCAATGGATTTAAATACATTCTGAAATATATCTCCAAGAATAGGAATTTTGTTCATCTTTTCTGTGATAGCGCCAAAAAGGCCATAGAAATAGAGGACTGAAAAGAATATCCAAAACGACATGCTTATCATCATACTATCTAAGCTACTCACTACAAAGGCAATAGCGATGTACATTAAACCCAAACCTAAGGCTTGTCTTATATGAAACGATGTAAACGGATTACGTTTATCTTGATTCATAAAAAAGGCAATCAAAGTGCCAAATAAGGTTAAATAGGCAACAATTCCTAAAGTTTTGCCGTCTTCAATAGTAGTTTGGTCCATTATTTTAAAACAATTTTGTTATTAGAGATGATACCATAAGTTTCACCTTTTAGCGTTTTTCCTAAAAAAGCGCTGTTCTTAGATTTTGAAGTGATATGAGTTTTGCTAAATTTATAACTCGTATCAGGATTAAACAAACTCAATTCTGCTAATTCTCCTTCATTAATTGAATTTTCAGAAACACCAAATCTTACTTTTCCTTGGGTTAATAGCTGAACGGTTTTTTTAGTGGTAAATAGCGATTGCAGTGATCCAAAAGCAGACTCTAAGCCAATGGTTCCGTATTTTGCAAAATCGAATTCTATTTTTTTATCTTCTATGTCAATTGGATTATGATCTGAAGTCACCATATCAATGGTTCCATCTTTTACACCTTCAATTAGAGCATTACAATCAGTCTTAGTTCGTAAAGGTGGTAAAACTTTATAATTGGTATCAAATTCTTGCAGCATATCATCCGTAAAAACGAGATTATGAATCGCAACGCTACAACTAACATTAAGCTTTTTAGCTTTTGCATCTCTAATCAATTGCACAGATCTTGCGGTTGATATCGTTGGGATATGCAATTTACCTTTGGTATATTCTAGTAAAAATAAATCTCTAGCAACTTGTAGTTCTTCGGCTAAAGCCGGATTTCCTTTTAAACCTAACTTAGTACTATTAATATGTTCGTTAGCAACTCCATGTCCAGAAATTCTAGATTCCTGCGGAAAAGAACACACCAAGCCATCAAAATTGCAAGCGTATTGCAAAGCAATTTTCATTAGGTTAGGATTTAAGATAGGTTTCTGATAATCATAAAAAGCAACTGCTCCTGCATTGGTCATATCAAACAATTCTGCTAGGTCTAAGCCTTTGCTACATTGGGTTAATGCACCAATAGGGTAGAGGCATACCGCATTTTCGTTGGCTTTAGATTTAACGAATGTAATATCTGCATAACTATCAATCACAGGATTAGAATTTGCATTTAATGCAACAGAAGTAAATCCAGAATATGCAGCAGTTTTTAAACCGTTGCTGATAGTTTCGCGTTCCTCGTAACCAGGTTCACCAAAAGATACGCTACTATCAAACCAACCTTGTGAAACATGGAGATTATCAAGCTTAATTTCTCTATAATTTTTGGGATTGGCAATACGTTTAGAAATCTTAGAAATATAACCTTTTTCAATTAAAATGTCAACCGTTTCATTGTGAAAATCACTTTTAGAATCAACGATGGTTGCAGATTTTATGAGTGCGTTCATTTCAGATATTTTAGTAGTAGCATTTCAATAATTAAAAATACCAATGCAAAAATAACAAACCATTTCCATAACGCATTAATAGTTGTGTTACTTTTTATGGAATCAATAGTTGTAGCTAAGCTTGTGTTAACCTTTGCTGTTGTAATGGCGCGCAAATCATAATAATTAAGTGTGCTTTCATTTCTGTTGTAATTAAAGCTAAGGTTCTGTAAAATGTCATCTTTATTTTTTACGTTAAGAATTGCAGCTTTATTAGGATAATCACCTGTTTCAATAATTACAGACTTGCTAAACGTTTTTTGAAGCGGAACTATAGAATTGTCTTCAGAATCTAAAGTCAAAATATCATCTTGCCCTAAAACTGCATTAATTGCAATCGTATTTGTGTTACCAATGGTATAAAAGAATTGCGACAATTTTAAACTCTGTTTACCAATATTATATAATACAGGTACAATTAAAGGTGAATTTTTAAAATTTGAATTCTCTTTGTTTAAGGCTGAAGAAAATGCAAAAGCCGTCGCATTTCCGACTAAAAAAGGGGAACCATCTTCATAAGATAACACGCTATTAGAATTTGAAGAAAATCGATAAGATTTAGCTACTTTGGGATACTGAAAATTAGTCACTTTAGCATAAAATGCATTGGCCAAAAGTGGATGGTTATAATTAATTGAAGTAATCCGTTTTTCATTCGAATTTACATTTATAAAATTTGACATTTTAAATCCATTATATAATTGATTATAAGTGTCTAAATTAATATTATTTGAAGGAATAATTAAAATATAACCTCCATCGTCTATAAACGTATCGAGAGCAGCTTTTAGAGCATTAGAAATAGTTTCAAGTTCATTTAAAACAATTAAATTTTGATTAGGAATTAAATTGAAATTCAATGCACTTAAATTGAAACCTTTATAATCAAATTCATCATCTGTATAGATACGTTTTAAGAATGAATCTTCTGTAGTTTCATTAATTGCTAATACCTTAATTTTTGGTTTAGAATTAATGTTAAAATAGAACGTGTTATCATATTGCAATCCAGAATCCTCTATAGTCAATTTGCCATTAACAATAGCATTATTTGAAACTGTAAAACTTACTTCGGCTTCCTTTTTAACAGCAACAGAATTTTTTGCAAATAGTATGTCATCATTAAAAAGTGAAACAGAAACATTATCTACAGGTTCAGCTTGGTTGGTCAATTTAACTGTTAAATCTAAAGTTTCTGCTGTAGTATAAGATACGTAAACAGTATCTATACTGATATTAGAAACTATGCTCGATTTTGGTTGTACCAACTTTAATTGAAACGTACTATCAGCTTCAAGATTTAGCGCACCTTCTTTTTGCTGAAAATCGGATACTAAAATCAAATTTTTTGTAGATGTTTTGTCACTAGAGAACAATTGCTGTCCTTTGAGATAAGCAGCATCATAGTTAAATTGCGTAGGCGAAAATGGCAATTGAATTAAATCATTCTTCATCGCCTTAACCGTTGTATTTCTGAATGTAGCATCATTAGTAAATAAAGTAATTTTTTCGTCCTCAGGAAACGTGGTGATAATATCTTGTATGGCTTCATTCAATAAGTGACCGTTGTTGCCTTTGGCTTGCATACTAAACGAATTGTCTAAGTAAATAACAGTTTCTTGTGTGTCATTAAAATCTTCAGTATTAGGAATAAAAGGTTGCGCAAAAGCAATAATTGCACACGCTAGAAGTAGCATTCGTGTTAAAAGCGTTAACCACTTCTTTAATTGCGAACTTTTTCGTGTTTGAAGTTTAACCGATTTTAGAAACTTAACATTGGTGAATTCAACTTTTTGAAAACGACGAAGTTGAAATAAATGAATAAGAATAGGAATCACTAGTAAAAATAAAGCGTAAAGTAATTCTGGGCTTTTAAACTGCATTCCTGTTTTTATGTTTGGAGACCTGTTTGATACTTAATCAACTATTACTTAAATAAAAATTATTCTATAAACACTCTTAAAGTCCACTCAATGGTACAATCCTTTGAATAAAATTAGTACAATTGTCCCTATGAGTGGACTTTAAGAGTGTAGACAATATAGTAAATAATCTTCTTGTCAAACCTCTAAATAAGTTTGCGTTAATACCAATTGATGTTAATATTTCAAATATAGAAAATGCAAAGCGATAACGTCCCTTCGCTTTTGAGAAATTTAACAGAAAAAGAAATAATCAATCATGGATTGCATCATCTGTTTCTCAAAATAGATTGTAATTTCTTTTTGAGCAACTGCATTTGCAACGGTAACAATGCTTTGAGGATTATTGAGTTGCACTAAATAATTAAAATTTAGGAGTTCTTGGTCATAAATATGTTTTCCTATTTTTTTTGGGTTATCGCAAATCCAATAAAAAGGTACATTTTCTCTAATTAGAATTTTAGCAAGTGTTTTTCCTTTTTTACCAGCTCCCCAAATTGCTAAAGGTCTAGATGCATCATAATTCAACTCTAAGAAATAATCAACTTTAAGGTCTAAAAACGAATTTTCTGCATAATGCTCGTGCGTGCGTGATGTGCGTGTGCTGTAATCGCGCCAGTGGAGTAGTACTTCTTCACAAGGAATACATTTATAACCAGCTTTATAAAACCTGAAAGCTAAATCATAGTCTTCAGGATAGCGGTTTGGTTCAAAACCAGCACATGCATCAAGATCATCGCGATGAAGCATCCAACATGGAGAAGGGATTACACATTCTTTATAGATTTCAGAATAATTGCTTCCTGTCGTGGTAAGCTGATTCAGCCATTTTTCATAGCGTGCAAAACCATCACTTAAACCATCTGCTCTAAAATATTTCACTTGCCCCACAGCTAAGTGTGTTCTACCATATTTTTTAAGGCTGTTTAGCATCACTTCTAAGCGAATAGGTGTCATAATATCATCGCTGTCCATTCTTGTAATATATTCACCTGAAGAATTATTGTAAGCTGTTCTTAAAGCTTCTATAATGCCATTGCCGTTATTTTTAAAGAGTTGAATTCGGTTATCTTTTTTAGCGAAACTGTCAACAATACTAAAAGAAGCATCATTTGAGCTATCATCAATAAAAATAGCTTCAAAATGCTCATAAGTCTGACTCAAAATAGAATTAACACATTCAGAAATATAAAGTTCTGTGTTTTTAAAAGGCACTAAAATGCTCACTAGAGATTGCAACATAGCGCGAATTTAACAAAACCTTTAGATTTTAAGTAGTAACAGATTGTAGATTTGCAAGTCTATTAAAATAACAAATTTTTTAACATGAAGAATTATATCGCCATTCTCGGCTTAAGCGTAATTTTGGTTGGCTGTGGTTCAGCGAAGCCAAAAGTAGATGATTTAGCACTTAACAATCCTATTAAAACAGCTTTAGATTTAACAGCGGTTGTCGATGATAAAGTCCCAGTGACTATTAATCCTGGTCGATTTACTACCGAAACAGTAATCTATAGACTGCCAAGGGTTGTACAGGGAACGTATTCTGTGAGTGATTTTGGTAAATATATTGATGATTTTAAGGCATTTGACTATAATGGAAATGAATTAGCAACTTCTAAAGTAGATACTAACACATGGACCATTACCGATGCTACAAATTTAGACAAAATTGAATATTACGTTAACGATACTTTTGACATTGAAACTTCTGGTGGTATTGGTGGTGAGCAGCCATTTTCACCTGCAGGAACGAATATTGAAACTGATAACTACGTATTAAATCTTCATGGTTTTATAGGGTATTTCGATTCTTTAAAGAATAATCAATATGCTTTAGATGTTACAGCACCTTCAGATTTTATTAGAACATCCGCCTTAGAAGATAAAGGAAGTAAATCTAGTACAGATGGAAAGTCTATAACTAGTAGCTATTTTGCTCAACGTTATTTTGATATTACAGATAATCCGATGATGTACGGAAAGTTAGATGTTGAAGAATTTATGGTGGGAGATATTAAAATTGTTTTAAGTGTCTATTCACCAAATGGAGTACATACAGCTGCAAGTCAGAAAGAGACCGTGTTTAATATGATGCAAGCCCAAAAGGAATATTTGGGAGATGTAAATGCCACTCCGCGTTACGATATTTACCTATACTTATCTGACGGAACAGATACTGCACCAAAAGGTATGGGAGCTTTAGAGCATCATACCTCTACTGTAGTTGTTTTGCCAGAATCTTCAAGTAAGGAAGGTTTGGCAGCTTCAATTGTTGATGTGGTTGCACACGAGTTTTTTCATATTGTAACTCCATTATCTGTGCATTCTGAAGACGTTCATTATTTTGATTACGATCAACCTACATTTTCTAAGCATCTTTGGATGTACGAAGGCGTAACGGAATACTTCGCACAGCACTTTCAAGTATATGAAGGTTTGGTAGATAAAGCCACATTTTACAATACTATGATGTCTAAAATTGCAACATCGCAGCGTATGGATGATGCCATGAGTTTTACGGTAATGAGTGAAAATGTTTTAGAAGAGCCTTATGCGTCTAGTTACTATAACGTATATATGAAAGGTGCATTGATTGGTATGTGTATTGATATTTTAATGCGAAAAGAAAGTGATGGTAACAGAAGTATGTTGTCTTTAATGAAAGAATTGTCTGCTAAATACGGAAAGGAAAAACCGTTTGTAGATGATGATCTTATTGCAGAAATCACAGCAATGACTTATCCTAGTGTCGGTGAATTTTTAAAAACATATGTTGAAGGTGATGTACCAATCAATTACAATGATTTCTTTAAAATGGCTGGTTTAACTTTAGGTGAAACTGAAGTGCCAACTAACTACATTTTTGCTGGAGGCCAAAATATTATTTTTGATGCTGATCAAGACAAAGGATTGATTAAGTTTTCTCCAATGGCATTAAAAAATTCATTTTGGGCATCACAAGGTGTACAAGTAAATGATATTATTAAAAAAGTAAATGGTGCTGATTTAACAATGGCTAATGCAAAGCAAGTAGTTGGTGGTATGTTTGGCTGGCAAGAAGGGCAAGAGATTACAATGGATTTAGAGCGTAATGGAAAACCGATTTTGATTAAAGCAACATTAACCAAAGCGACAGCTACTAGCGAGTCTTTAATTGAAGATGAAAATGCTACTGATGCCCAAAAAGCATTGAGAGCGGCTTGGTTAAAAGGGTAATCTATGTCATTCTGAGTATAGCGAAGAATCTCCATTATTAATGTAAAATCATAGGCTTCTATTTTGGAGGCCTATTTTTTTGTTTAATACTTTGCTGATTTACCTTTGGGAGTCGACCGCTCAATAAATTCCCTCAAATCATCATTAGCTTTAATTAAGTCTTCATTTCGTAAATACATCATGTGACCACTGCGATAGCCTTTAAAAGAAAAGCGATCTTTCATTTTTCCACTAGGATCTATCTGCCATTGTGAGTATTTGGCAGAGAAATATGTCGTAGCTCCATCATAATATCCAGATTGTGTTAACACTTTAAGATAAGGATTTTGTGCCATAGCTTGTCGTAAGTTTTCTCTTGTATCGTCATTGGTTCTATCCCAATTGCCAACATTACCAAAAACGTTGTATTTAACGTCTGTTTTAAAGCCTAATTCATTTTTAATATAATAATTGATAGCAGGAGTAAACGAATGCAACCAAGAGGTTAACTCTGCACTATAATCTGGACTTGTACCAGTTTCAACCTTATCAATTCCAATATATCTTGAATCTAAACGACCAATGGTCTCGCCAGTTTTATCGCGCAGTAGTTCTTTCCAGAAGTATCGATTTGGCACGTCTAAATTTAGTTGTAGAATCACTTTTTCAGATAAGCCTGAATAATAACTCATTTGTTTCGCAATCGCTTGTTTTTCAGCATTAGTGATAAAACCACCTTTTGCAATCGCAGGCATTAGGTCATTAATAGCAAAATCTTCAGCTTGTGGTAAAATTTCTAATAAATCTTTATTTTGAAGTTTAGCAGGTAACATTTTATGATACCAAGCAGCAGCTGTGTAGTAAGGTAAATTTAAACTAGACGATAATGGTCCACCTACACGCAGTACTTTATAATCCGCAGGAGAAACCATAATCACACCATTTAAATACATCCATTGGCTATTCTGTAATTCTAAGGATAAACCCATAACACGAGTACCACCATAACTTTCGCCTATAATGAATTTTGGAGATTCCCATCGATTATGTCTCGTGGTAAAGGTATTCATCCAACCTGCTAAATATTTAATATCAGCATTCACGCCAAAAAAGAGTTTATCATCAGGCATTTTTCCGTCTTTATCTGCGATTTTACGAGAATAACCAGTGTTTACAGGGTTTATAAACACAATATCAGCTACATCTAAAATAGAATTAGGATTATCCTTTACACCATAAGGTTGCACAGGATAGCCTTCGTCGTCAATTTTCAAAATTTTTGGACCTGTATAAGCGATATGCATCCAAACTGATGCAGAACCTGGCCCACCATTAAAAGAATAGATGATGGGTCTGTTATTACCCTTAATGTCGTTTGTTCGTTTGTAATACGTGTAATATAAAGACGCTATGGTTTTACCATCAGCATCCCAAACCGGTTGAAATCCAGTTTCAGCCATATAATTGACTTGCTTTCCTTTAATGGTTACGGAATTATTAGTGACCACAGTTGTATCTAAGGGTATCTGTAAATCTTGTGAAGAACCTATGGTAAAACAAGTCAGTAATATTAATACAAAGCGAAATTTCATATGTAATTGTTTATGTGGTTTTATTTATTTTTTGTTTCTAAAGCCTTCCAATCTTCATAAGAAAGCACACGCTTTGTTGAACTCGATTCACCGTCTATTAAGCCTATGAATTCTAAGTCGTGACCATCTGGATCATTAAAATAAATGGCTATAGCTGGCATCCAAGCGAAAACCATTGGTCTTTCTGTGTCATCGTTTAAAAAATTCCAAAAATTTAATTTGTTTTCTTTTAAAAAATTAATGGATTCATTCAGTATCCAATCTGGTTCGCATTGAAATGCAAAATGTCTAATATCAATCTCTTCTTTCGGCTTTTCCCACAAGCCAAGCATTTGTTGTTTAGGTTCACCTATCCAAAAAACCGCTGTTCGTCTGTCATCACGATTGCGACAAAGTTCTAAACCTAGTACATTAGAATAAAAGTCCATAGAACGCTCTAGATTTTCTACAAATAAGTGTGTTTCATAAAGTCCTTTTATCATGTCTTTAGCTTTGCTAGGTCATATTTAATAATGGATTAAAGATAAGAATTTAAAAGCCTTCAAAAACACCTAAACCAAATAAAGCAAAGTCATATTTTACAGGATCTGTTCCGTCTAATGTACGTAATGCTTTATCTAATTCTAACAAAGCCTTGCCATCATTCTGTTTACGTTTTAAAAGTCCTAATTTACGAGCGACGTTGCCAGAATGTACATCTAAAGGACAGCTAAGCTGAGAAGGCGACAGACTTTTCCAAATTCCAAAATCAACACCATTATTGTCGTTGCGCACCATCCAGCGTAAAAACATATTAATGCGTTTTGCAGCAGAATTTTTAAACGGATTACTCACATGTTTTTTGGAGCGCTCTAAATGTGGAATGCCAAAAAAAATAGATTTAAATTCAGTAATACTTCTTTGTAGCGAATCCTTATCAGCATTTTTAGCAAAGACGGTTTCTAATCCACCATAAGTTTTATAAACATGTCGTAAGCTCTTAATAAACTGAGTAAAATCATCACTATTAAAAGTTCTGTGCACAAAACCATGTAAACGTTCTAAATCTGAATCTTGATGTTGCATAATAAACTCAAAAGGTGAGTGGTCTAGCAATTCCATCATTTTATTAGCATTGTTAATGATGCTTTTACGATTTCCCCAAGCAATGGTTGCTGTTAAAAATCCAGCAATTTCAATATCTTCTTTTTTAATGAACTGATGAGGAATTTGTATTGGGTCACTTTCTATAAATTTAGGATTATTGTACTCTAAGACTTTGGCATCTAGGAAATCTTTGAGTTCTGCTTTTTTGAGTTTCAATGCTATAAATAATTTTGAAAGTAAAAGTAAGGGAACTTTTGTTATAATATCCTTAGTTCTATAATATTGATATTAAACTGTAAAAAGCATAATTTCACTTAATACTTGATGTAATAATGAAGCGATTTTTTATCAGATAAATTAAACGAACCCTAAATTTAAAACCTTTTTCATTACTCTTTTTTTAAAAATAATTTGGTTTTCAATTAGGAGAATTAAGACTTCAGTTGTTGTATTAATATAAGATACTATGCCTAAAAATTGTTATGAAAAAGAATTAATAGGTTTTAGTATGGTTTAAAATGTTAGTTGGTAAGAGTGGTTTGTTTTCGCAAACCACTCTTTGTTTTCATAGCTATTAGATTAATCTTAACAGTTCTGAAATTGAATGAATTCTCACCCATTTAGTTTATATTATGATGACATTTTCTTGTGTTTACGATGTCCTTGCAAACCATAATCGAAATGAAAATAACACTAATTAATCCGTCTAAATTCTTTTTAATGTCACTTCTTACGCTCTTTATGCTGTCTTGCAATAGCGATAGTAGTGATGACTCTGATGATAATCCACCTTTGAATGTGCAACTAGATATAGATCAAGTTGACAGTTCTGTAGAAAGTTTTTTACAAACCTATAATGCTCCAGGTGCTGCACTTGCTGTGAGTGTAAATGGTAAAATGGTTTATAGTAAAGGCTATGGACTTGCTGATGTTGATACTAATAGTAGCACTGAGGCTGATAATCTTTTTAGGATTGCCAGCATTTCAAAAGTATTTACGGCAGCAGCTATTATGCGGTTGGTAGATGATAATCTTATAACAGTAGAACATAAGGTATTTGGTGCTGATGGCATCTTAGGAAACAATTTTGGGTCAGCAACCTTAACCACTGATGAACTCAATGTTACTGTAGATGATCTTTTACTGCATCAGCAAGGTGGTTGGGTAAATGCATCGGGATTTGATGTTATTGATTACGAACCACAACTCAATAATGAACAGTTCATGGAATATATTCTTAACAATTCTGAGCTTACTAATAGTCCTGGTGAAACGTATAGATATAATAATGTAGGTTATTGGATGTTGGCAAGAATCATTGAAGAAGTGTCAGGTCAATCGTATGAAAATTATGTTGGTAATATGCTAGCTTCATCTGGAATTACAAGCTTTAAAACGACCACGTTTCGTGAAAGTGATAGGGAATCTAATGAAGTGAAATATTATGGTCATACAGGTGATGAACAATATATATACACTATAGCATCTAGACGTGATGGTGATGGAGGAGTGGTGATTAGTGCACCAGATTTATTACGTTTTTTAACTGCCGTTGATGGTTCTAGTACACGACCAGATATTATCAGTACAGCTTCGCAACAATGGATGAAAACTACAACGTCGCTATCTAGTTTAGGTAGAGGATTTGGAGTATGGGAACAGCAGAACGTACTCTATTTTACGGGAAGCCTTCCTGGTAACCGCTCATGGTTTATGATTGGAGAAAATGGTGTTGTCGCTACGCTTTTAGTGAATTATAGAGATGTAAACAATTCAAGCGCTTATGATGCAGCTATTGAGAATCTCGTTTTAAATATTGTTAATAATAGTTCTATACCATGGCAAACGGATTTGGATCAATTTTAAAACTTTTATAGTTTTAGTCTAAGAAACCCTATGTGAATTATTGCATAGGGTTTTATGTGTTTATTTTACAGCAATCATACTAATATTTTTCATTGTGTCTTTTAAGGAAATTTACCGATTCACTTAGTGTTCAATCCGGATCTTATTTAAATGCATAATGTCTAACATCAATCTGATCTTCTTATTATTTCCATAGAGCTAGCATTTGCTGTTTGTGTTTGCTAATCCCAAACAAGGCAGTACATAGCTTGAATCGTTTTTATGGTAATGTTTTTATACCATTACTTTTGATTAAAAATTCGATAGTATAATCAAGGTCTTCTAAAATAACTAATTTTCATAAAATCCTGTTGTCATCTGTAAATTGCATTTGATATTTTTTAATAAATGGCATAAAATTGTCATTATTAATTTTGCGATGCACAAAACCATCTAAAAGTCTAAATCTGAATTTTAAAGTATTGTAATAAACTCAAAAAGGGATTGATCGATCAAATCCATCATTATTTTAGCTTTATTGATAACACTTTTCCATTTCCTTTAGCAAAAGTTGTGGTCAAAAATGAGTAATTTCATTATCGTCTTTTATTATAAAACTGCGGAGGTACTTGCATAGTGTCGCTCTCAATAATTTTGGGTTTTTATAAAGTTTGACCTTTTTCTCTAAAAATTCTCTGAGTTCTACTATTTTTTTTGGTTTAACCGCCATATCTAATTATGGTAGTAATAAAGCGAGAACTTTTTTTAAAAATATTATATTTTATGTATATTGTTTCAATTCTAAATTTTAATTCAATTAAATTACTAAATATGAAATGCCTTAGAATAATATTATTATTACTAATTTTTACTTTTTCTTTTACAATGATTTCTTGCAGTACGAGCTCAGATGATAGTCCAACAGAGCAAAATGGAGAAGAAGAAGAAGAAGAAGAAGATGAAGAAGAAGATGAAGATGAAGATGAAGAAGAAGATGAAGAAGAAGAGGGTGATGAAATTTGCCCACCAGAAGGTGATTTGGTTATTCAGAATTTAAGTCAACTCAATTTATATATTGAGATGTACCCAAATTGTACTCAAATTAATGGTAATGTAATATTGACTCAGATTCAAGGAACGCATTCTGGTTTAATTCATTTAGATTTTCTTGAAAATCTTCAAGTAGTAAATGGAAACTTCATTATATTTAGTGTTGAGGGTGTAGAGAGCCTGTCTGGACTCTTAAATTTAGTAGATATTAATGGAGATATTACCATTAGTGAAAATGACAACTTATTGTCTTTAAATGATTTAAACCCAAATAATTTGCCTGATAGATCAATAACTATCCTCGATAATAATAGACTTGAGACAATCAATGGTTTTAGTAATGGAATAGTATACACAGATTTGACCATTGCGGGAAACGATAATCTTCTTTCTATCAATGGTTTTACTTCGTTATCGACAATTCAAGAAGATTTAAATATTGAAGAGAATGAAGCACTAACTGGTATTATTGGTTTTACTAGTTTAGCTTCCATAGACCAAGATTTTAGACTTTTTGGAAATATTACACTTGTTGATATTAATGGCTTTAATACCTTGGTTTCAATTGGGCAGAATATTACTATTGCCGCGAATGCTATTGATTTTTCAAATAATTATTTTTTAAATTTACTTTCTGTAGATGGCGATGTTTACGTTGGTATTAATAGCAATACTGAAATAATGGATAGCTTTAATAATCTGCAGTTAGTGGAAAATTCTATCTCTTTAACAGATTTAAATTCACCTGTAATAGATGGTTTTGATGCATTAACAACAGTAAATGGTGGTGTTGGTTTTTCTGGTTTTGGTTTTCCATCCATAGTAGGTTTTAATAATTTAAATCTAATCGGTGGTGACTTAAGCTTTAACAGTACCCAAGACTTAGAAACAGTTTCAGGGTTTACAAACCTTAATACTGTTCAAGGTGGATTAAATATTCTATCCAATGAAAGTTTATTGTCGTTTAATGGACTATCTAGCATAACTGATATTGGGACGGAGCTACGTATTACAAATAACTCAACTATAGCATCATTTGAAGGCACTAATGGATTAAGTAATGTTAATGGAGAAATTATAATTGATTCTAATTTAGAACTTATTGAGTTAAGCGGTTTTGCAGGGCTAATCAATTATGATAATAACATCGTAATAAGCAATAATATTAATTTAGTAGAAATTAGTGGGTTTAGTGCTCTAGTTTCTGCAGGTTATTTACAAATGTTTGATGATGTAAATCTAGCCTCTATAACTGGTTTTCAAAGCTTATCAAAATTAACTGATGGGATGGGTTTGCAAAATAATCCTGCTTTATCTGATATGACGGGTTTCAATAATATAACTGAATTGAATGGATTATATTTTAGCGGCAATTCTAGTGTAATCAATTTCGAAGATTTTAATAATTTAATGACTGTTGAGGATTTTCTTCAAATAGAGTTTTCAGAAGCATTAGTTAGTTTATCTGGCTTAGAAGGAGTTAATTCAGCTATGGAGTTTATACGAATTAGTAATAATGAGAGCTTAACAGATATAAATGCCATAGCAAATATAGCTTCTGTAAATAATTATATAAACATTAAATCTAATGTGAGTTTACAAGATTGCTCGATAGCTGTTATATGTGAACATATTAGCGCAAATGGTTCAATTGACATTCAAAATGGAATTGGTTGTAGCGATGTTTCAGAAGTTCAGAGTGGATGTAATTAGATAATGAAATTTCTTTTGTTAGAGATGATTACTTCCCTTAAATTACTTCACAGCAATCATACTAATCTCAACATTCACAAATTTAGGTAGATTAGCAACTTCAACCGTTTCTCTTGCTGGTGCAGTAGCATCATTGAAATAACTGCCATAGACGTCGTTGATTTGCGAGAAGTTATTCATATCACTAATAAAAATTGAGGTCTTAAATACGTTTTCAAATGTCATGTCAGCAGCTTCTAAAACCGCTTTCATGTTTTCCATCACTTGTTTGGTTTCGGTTTTAATATCGTCTAAAACCAATTCCATAGTTTCAGGATGTAAAGCGATTTGTCCTGATGTATACAAGGTGTTTCCAACTAAGATAGCCTGATTATATGGACCAATTGGTGCTGGAGCTTTTGAGGTATTTATTATTTTTTTCATGGCTACTTACTGCGAAAGCAGGAATCTCGTTTTTAGTTATTTAATTTATTAAATTTAGCATAATTTTTCGATTTAGAAACTTTAATAAGCTAAGTAAGATATAAGAATCTAATTCCCAACACGCTGATCTGGTTGGCGACGCTGATCATATTTTAAATCTTTTAGTAAGTTAGATGAAATACCAATAAAGAAATTCCAAGAGGATCGGTCACTAAAAGGGACCCAAGTAAAATTCATACGCCAACTTAAAAGATCACGTTCAAAGCGAAGCTGCGTATAGGTAAAGCCTTGGTTTAAAAAGTCATAACCAGAAGAAGCTCCAATACTCCAACGCGGAGATAATTCAACATCACCAGAAAACATTAACGAGTGTGATGTTATAGCGTCTTGCCGTCTGGTATTTGAATAGTTGGCAGCGTAAGCTAATCTCAGGTTCCATGGCATTTTATAGTTATAGAATTCGTTGTTTTCTTCCTCTTCCCCCTTATTTTTATCCTTATCACCAAGCCGTCTATCTGCAAAATCCTGCGTTTTCCCAAATAAGCCATCAGTTCTACTATTGCTGGTAGCAGCTCGCGATTCAGCATCTCTATCCTCTTCATCTTCGTCTTTACCAGAAAAACTTTCATTTGATAATGTATAACCCATATTTATATTTGCCGATGTTAAACGAAATAAACTTCCTCCATTATTAATATTAAAGGTATTAATAACGTTATTGTTACTGTCTAAGGCGTATGGGTTTAATGTCATACCAAAATTTATACTCATTTTTTTATTTAATATTTGAGTACCACCACTAACCCTTACAGGACTTAGATTTAAAGAATCTGCTGCAAGATCATAGGAGGTAGAAAAATTAAGATTGTTAAGTAAAAACACTTTTTTAGGATCCGTTTTTGTGGAATCCTTAGACCGTATTTTGGCTTCGATATTATTACCTAATGATAAGCCAATGCTACTAGAATAGCGATTGCCTGGAGCACCAAATAATGAGTTTTCAAATCTCGTGTATTCTACTTGGTCGCTAGTGGTGCCATCTGCATCAATGACATCGTATGTTTCGTAATATTGATTAAAAGCAGGATTTACAGAATAACTTATGGATGGACGCATAACATGCCTTATAGCTTGAATTTTTGGATTTTTTCCCTCCTTCTGAAAGTCGTACATACCATACACTGTGGTTCCTAAACTTGCACCAAAATTATAAGTTAAAAATCGATCAAAACCACTTTGATCTATGGTAACGACTTCATCGTTCAATCCGTCAAAAGATCGGTTTATTGTTTTAAGTGTCCATGTTTCGTCAAAGTTTGCATTAACGCTCGCACTAAAATGATTAAAAACCTTAAAATTTGTAGTTATAGGAATGCTGTGACGCATGCCTGCGATAGCATCATCAAACATTTCGCTTTTACCAAATAACGAATCGGTTGTATTTATACGGTATTCGCCTCTACTATTAATTTGAAAGTTAATATTCTGAATAATTCCTTTTTTAGTACCACTTTTGGGTTCAAACGGATAAATTCTACTCATAGAAGCTTGCATAGTTGGCAAGGTTAAATTAATAGCTTCAGTATTTGTATTCTGACTATGCGTTGCAGTTAAACTTAAATTCACTTGAGGTTCTCCTTGAAATGTTCTAGAATATGAAACCGAAGACGCCAAGGTGTTATTTAAGAAATTGGCTTGATTAATCTGATTTACAGATTGTTGATAGTACTGACTACTTCCTAGGTTAACAGAAGCTGAAAATCTAGAATTAGGGTTTGATTTTGCATCTTGACTGTGTGACCATCTCAAATTATATATAGTATTCTGCCTAAAGTCTGGAAAACCACGTTCGCTGGTCAAAAGGTTCTCATATCTAAAGGCTAAATTACCTCTAAATCTGTATCTAAGTGCATATTTACTTTCTAGTCTCACACCGTAACTACCATTGGTATAATAATCTCCCAAAACTGCTAAATCCACATAGTCGCTCAGTGCAAAATAATAACCTCCATTTTGTAAAAAATAGCCTCTGTCATTACCTGTATCTTCCCCAAAAGAAGGAAAGATTATACCCGAAGTTTGTTTTTTAGACATAGGAAAAAATGCAAATGGTAACGCTATTGGTGTTGGCACGTCATATATATACATTTGGCTAAGGCCTGTCACAATTTTTTTATTAGGTACTATTTTAGCTTTATTCATTAAGATATAATACTCTGGATCATCAAGATTTTCAGAGGTTGTAAACTTACCTTGCGAGATAAAATAAACAGAATCATTCTCTCTTTTTGTACGTTCTGCAATTACAGTTCCTCCACTTTGTTCGGTTACTGAATTAAAGATAAGTGCTTTTCTAGAGTCCGTGCTAAAAATAATAGAATCTGGTTTTATAACATTAGTACCTTGAGTGAATACTGGTTTTTGAGAATATCCAGTTGAGTCTTTTAACCGACCTGCATAAACCAAGTTTTTACTGTAATCAATAACTATAATACCAGCTGTTATCTCCATATCTTCATAGATAACTTTAGCTTCATTATAAAGGTATATTTTCTGTTTTTTCTGATTAATAGAGACGTAATCTGTTGCTTTATAAGTTACAATATCCTTTAGAAATTCTGTTTTTTTAACGGTATCTTGTTTAGTAGAATCAATAGGCTTCTCGTTTATAGGTCTATTTAAAAGCGAATCCACATTTGTAGATGTAGAATCTGCTGGTATAGAGATGTTCTTTTTTGGTAATTCTTGGGCGAAGCTAAAAGTGTTGATAAACACTGTAAAACTCAAGGCAAAAAGTATGTGTAAGCTATTTGTACGCAATGCTTTTAAATGTATTTTTGTAAAAGTATGGCTCGGTTTTTGAAACGCCAAAAGTACAGTTATTTTTTTGTGATTAATTATTAATAACAATATAAAGTTTAAAATACTGAATACCAATAGACGTGTAATAATCCGAGTTTATAATCCGTTAAATTAAATATGCAAACGAAGCGAAAATATATAATAGTATTATTAATACTCACATTTATCACTTCTTTAACATCGTTCAGTGCCTTAAATGCACAAGATGACAAATTTGTTGTGGTCTTAGATGCAGGGCATGGAGGACATGATCCTGGTCGTCCTACTAAAAATGGCTACACCGAAAAAGACATTGCCTTAAAAATTGTATTAAAACTTGGTAGGGAGCTAGAGAATAATCCAGATTTCAAAGTCATCTATACACGTAAAACTGATATTTTTGTAACACTTAGAAATCGTGCAAAAATCGCGAATAAAGCTGATGCGGATTTATTTGTGTCAGTGCATTGTAATGCCCACCATACTCAAGCTCGTGGTACGGAGACTTATGTTTTAGGTGCTAAAAATTCTGAACGTAATATGGCTGTTGCTAAAGCTGAAAACGAAGTAATTTTTCTTGAAGAAAATTATGAAGAACATTACGAAGGCTTTGATCCTAGTTCGCCAGAATCTACAATCGCCATAGGTATTGAGCAGGAAGTTTATGTGGAACAAAGTATTGAATTAGCGCGTAAAGTTGAAAACAATTTCGCTGGAAAGCTTAAAAGAAAGAGCAGAGGTATTAAACAATTAAGTCTTTGGGTGTTACACAATACTTATATGCCAAGTGTATTAATTGAAACTGGTTTTATTACTAATAAAAATGAAGGAGCATATTTAAATTCAAAAAATGGTCAGACTAAAATAGCTTCAGCGATTAAAAATGCAATTTTGGAATATAAAAAAGAAATAGACCAAAATGTAGGTAGTAGTATTATAGGTACTGATATAGAAACTATAGAGGCTTTAGAAGATATACCTTTAGTTTATGAAGGTGTTACATTTAAGGTTCAAATTGCTGCAAGCTCAAAAGCCTTGGAGCCTAAATCTTATAATTTTAAAGGGTTATCTGATATCAGTAGAACTCAAAGTGGTAGTATTTACAAATATTTTAGCGGGAGTACATCAGATTTAAATGCGATTAAAAAATCACAGGATTTAGCGAAGTCCAAAGGGTTTCCAGATGCCTTTGTTGTGGCGTATAAAAATGGGAAACAGATTAGTGTTGCTGATGCTGTTAAGAGTACTTCAAATTAAATAGCCACAAGCGTAGGTCTTGTTAAATTTATTCCTAATTTTGTTTATAACCAAATTGAAGACCATTGAAAATCTCAAGAGAAATTAAAGTAGCAATATTGGTTTTATCTGGTATTGCTCTTTTTATATATTTATTTTCATTTTTACAAGGTGAAAATCTATTTTCAAAAACCAATGTTTACTATACTGAATTTGATTATAACTCACTAAGTGAGTCATCTCCTGTAACCGTAAAAGGTAATAAAATAGGAAAAATTGAAGCCATCAAATACGATTTTGAAACTGGCAAAACACGTGTATCTTTTTCGGTAGATCCTCAACTAAAGTTTTCTAAAAACAGTAAAATAAGATTATACCAAACAGGTTTAATGGGTGGAAATGCCTTGGCCATTATTGATTCTAATGATGGCACTGTCGCTGAGCCTGGTGATTATATTGAATCTGATATTAAACCAGGACTTGTGACTACCTTAGAGGAAGATTTTTCGGAGATCAGTTCAGATTTAGGTGTAACGCTTCGTACTACAGACACACTGATGACTAATTTAAATGCGCTAGTTGTAGATGATACAGATGCAGGTCTTAAACGTACTATTGCAGAATTAAATTCCACATTAGCATCATTTAAAAACTTATCCTTTTCGGTTCAGAAAGTAATTAAAGAGAATGATGAGAAAATAGCCTCGGTACTTACAAATTTTGATAAAGTTAGTGCTGATTTAGGAGTAGTAACAGAAGAAATGAAAGGTGCTAATTTAGGCGCTACAGTTGAAGAACTTAATAAAAGTTTAAAGACCTTTCAGTCAGTATTGGCAAGTGTAAATAATAGTGAAGGTACTATCGGAAAATTATTGAAAGACGATGCATTGTATAATAATTTAGATAATGCTTCAAAAGAATTACAATTATTGCTCTTAGATATAAAATTACATCCTGCACGTTACAGACGTATTTTGTCTAAAAAAGAAATTCCTTACAAGGAGCCAACTCAAGAGCAAATCAATAATAATTAGATCCGTTTATAAATGGCATACTTACCAAATATCATTTTTGCTATTTTCTTAGTTGTAGGAATTGGCTACTTTACGCTGAATATTAGAAAAATAATACGGAATATTAAGCTTGGTCATAACGTTGATGTAAGTGATAATAAATCTGAACGTTGGTCTAATATGGCGCGTATTGCACTTGGACAAAGTAAAATGGTAAAACGACCAGTTTCTGGTTTTTTGCATATTATAGTCTATATAGGTTTTATTATTATAAACATTGAAGTTTTAGAAATCATCATAGATGGTCTTTTTGGGACACATCGAATTGGGCAAAAATACCTTCCAGAAGCACTTTACGGATTTTTAATTGGTGCTTTTGAAATTTTAGCAGTGCTAGTTCTTGTCTCAGTAATTGTGTTTTGGTTGCGAAGAAATGTTATAAAACTAAGACGTTTTATGGCAAACGAAATGAAAGGTTGGCCAAAGAGCGATGGTAACATAATTTTGTATTTTGAAGTAGTTTTAATGTGTTTGTTTTTAATAATGAATGCAACAGATGTAGTTTTTCAGACTGCAGATAGTGGTAACGTTATCTCTCAATTTATAGCACCTTGGTTTAGCGGATTCTCAGAAGCAACGCTATTTACTGTAGAGCGCACAGCTTGGTGGTTGCATATTGTTGGTATTCTAGTGTTTTTAAATTATTTATATTTTTCAAAGCATTTGCACATTCTTTTAGCATTTCCGAATGTATATTTTGGAAGCGTTGAGCCAAAAGGTAAATTGAATAATCTTGAAGCCGTTACGGCAGAAGTTAAATTGATGATGGATCCAGATGCAGACCCTTATGCTGTAGAACCAGAAACTGCAGAAGAAGAAATACCTGCTAAGTTTGGAGCCAGCGATGTTATGGATTTAAATCAAATTCAGTTGCTTAATGCTTACACGTGCACGGAATGTGGTCGTTGCACATCTGCATGTCCTGCAAATCTTACTGGTAAGAAATTATCACCTCGTAAGATAATGATGGATACTAGAGATCGATTAGAAGAAGTTGGTAAAAATATAGATATTAATAAAGGGAAATTTGTAGATGACGGAAAACAACTTCTAGGCGATTATATTACCAATGAAGAATTATGGGCTTGTACAACCTGTAACGCTTGTGTAGAAGAATGCCCTGTAAGTATTAATCCGCTATCTATTATTATGGATATGCGACGCTATTTAGTAATGGAGCAAAGCGCAGCACCAATGGAACTTAATAATATGATGACCAATATAGAAAATAACGGAGCACCTTGGCCTTACAATCAAATGGACCGTTTAAATTGGAAAGATGAAAATTAAAATAATTTAAAGGTTTATAATTTTAAATATCACTAATTACACGAATTAGTTTTACAGAAAAACGATTACTCAATTACTCAATTACACGATTAAACAATTACACGATTAAACTTTAAAGCATGAGCGAACAACTAAAAGTGCCAACAATGGCAGAATTTATGGCAGAGGGAAAGCAACCAGAAATTTTATTTTGGGTAGGTTCTGCTGGTAGTTACGACGACAGAGCTAAAAAGATAACGAAAGCCTTTGTAAAGATTTTGAACAAAGCCAATGTAAATTTTGCAGTTTTAGGTACTGAGGAAAGTAATACAGGTGATGTTGCTAAACGTGCAGGGAATGAATTCTTATTTCAGATGCAAGCCGTTATGAATATTGAAGTGCTTAACGCTTACGAGATAAAACGCATTGTTACTTGCGATCCGCATTCATTCAATTGTTTAAAAAACGAATATCCTAGTTTAGGCGGAATCTATGATGTCATTCACCACACTCAATATATAAAAGAGTTGATGAGTTCTGGATGTCTAACCGTTGAAGGAAATACCTATAAAGGAAAGCGCATTACATTTCACGATCCTTGTTATCTAGGTAGAGCTAATAATGAATATGATGCGCCAAGAGATGTGCTTAAAACTACCAATGCCACTTTAGTAGAAATGAAACGTAGCAGAGGAACTGCTTTATGTTGTGGTGCAGGAGGTGCACAGATGTTTAAGGATGCAGAACCAGGACATAAAGAAATAAATATACTAAGAACGGAAGATGCCATAGAGACACAACCAGAAATTATTGCTACAGGTTGTCCATATTGCAATACAATGATGACAGATGGTGTTAAGTTTAAAGAAAAAGAGTCTCAAATTTCAGTCATGGATATTGCTGAGTTGATAGCAAATGCTTAATATTTTGCTCTTGAGATGGCTTTAGGGTTATTTTTTTAATGTTAATTCATTTTGTCTTAAATAAAACTTCACAATTAAATGATTGAGAATCATTGGAATTCGAATAAAAAAAAGTTTTAAACAAATGAACTTTACAAACTTTCAAATACAATCAGAAAATCTACCTAAGGTTGAAAATGTAGAATTAAAGCTCATTTCAAAGTCTTATTTTAAAATTATAGCATTCAATAAACTTATATTTTACGCAGCGTTAATAGGGTTTGTAGTCTTAGCAAAATATTCTTTAGACATAATAAAGGAAATAGAAATCAACCTTTGGTATATTTTGCCTTTTATTATAGGATTTTGTATTCTTAATTTTATAATAGCTTTATTAGCATTCAAAAAAAGAAAATATGCTATTCGTGAGCACGATGTGCTTTATGCCAAAGGACTACTCATACATTCTATGATTACAGTGCCAATGTCTAGAATTCAGCATGTAGAGGAATCTAGAAGTTGGTTGGCTAGACATTTTGGATTAGCAGCACTTAAAATATTTACAGCAGGCGAAGCAGGGAGTGATCTCATTATCAATGGTTTGCCACATCTTGAAGCTAAACAGATTAAAGAACTTATTAGTGCCAAAGTGAATGGAAACAACTGATTTCTCACAGCCAATTAGGCAATCTTCTAAAGGCATAATCGTAATTTTTGTGTTTAATGTTTTTAAATTTTTTAAAAAGTTTTTTGTTCTGTTTATTGCATTAGGGTTGTCTATAATGAGAGGCAAATCTTTTGGGAAAATTACACCAAACCTAATTTTATTGAGTTTACTCACCATCTTAATCATCATATTAGTTATAGCTATTCTTAAGTATATTAATTTTAAGTTTCATTTAAATCAAGATGATTTTCATTTGGCAACAGGAATTATAAATAAGGACAAGATTATAATTCCGATGTCAAAAATTCAGAATGTATATATAACGCAAAATTTTCTGCAACAGCTCATCAATGTAGTATCTGTAAAAATTGATACTGCAGGAGATAAAAAGTCTGAAATTGAAATTAGTGCATTAGATAAGTCAAAAGCACTATTGCTTAAAAAGAAACTCTTCACTAAAAATAAGTCTGAAAATAATGTAGAGGAAGCTGAAGGACAACGTGATGTGTTCTTTAAAGTCTCACCAAAACGTCTAGTTTTAGAGGGCTTGTCTCAAAATCATTTAAAAAGTTTATTAGGTATTGTTGCATTTGTTTTTGGCCTGTATCATGAATTTAAAGATTATTTAAAACAACTTCGGTTGCAAGAACGTATAGAGGATTTTATAAAGCAAGATGAAGATACCGTCTTAAATTTATTAATTACTAATGCCGTTATCATAGTTGCGGTTATTTTATTCTCGTTCTTATTTTCAGTAATAAAAACCTTTATTATTAATTTTAATTTAGAAGTTGTTGAGCACCAAAAAACGTTAGAGATTAACAAAGGACTTTTTAATAAAGTGTCCCTGAGTTTAACACCAAGTCGCATTCAGAATTTGGTAATTAAAACTAATCGTGTAAAGAAATATTTTGGTTTGCATAGTTTATCTGTACGGCAAGCTATGGTAAATGCTAAGCAGCAGAAGAACTTTAATATTGTTGCTTTAGAAAAAGAACAACTCAATTATTTGATTACTAAACTATTAGGGGATTATACCGAAACTGGTGAGAAATCAAGACCACAATCTTATTTTATGAGAATAGCTGCTTTAAAAATGTTGTTTTTTATTATTATTAGCAATGGGTTGGTGGTGTTTTTATTTGGAAAAGAAATGCTGTGGATTAATGTTCTTTTTATCCCTTACGCGATCTTGTATATTTACTTTTCTTATAAAAAAGCCTATTATATAATTTCGAATGATTTTGTAACCATCGGAAGTGGTTTTATTGATACAACTACCAATATTCTCGAAATTCATAAAATTCAAGCCGTAAGATTAAAAGAGACCATTTTCCAAGAACGACGTGATATTGCGTCTGTTATAATTTCTACAGCTTCAAAAGCAGCTACGATACCTTATATTAATAAATTAGAGGCTTTATCTATTTATAATTTCTTGTTATATAAGATAGAATCACAAGATAGAGATTGGATGTAAAGTTGTATTTTTGCAGCGACAAAAAACAATTTATGTTAGTCGATTTTAATACATTACCAGAAGAATCTCGCGTTTGGATCTACCAAGCCAATAGGTCGTTTTCAAAAGAGGAGCTTTTACAATTAGAAAACCAACTCTGTACATTTATTGAAGCATGGACTGCTCACGGAAAAGATTTACAAGCTGGCTATAAGCTTGTTTATAAAAGATTTATAGTAATTGCATTAAATCAAAACTTAAATAACGCTACAGGCTGTTCAATAGATGCTTCCGTTAAACTTATTCAGCAGTTAGAACAACAATATAATGTTGATTTAATGGACAAAATGAATGTATCATACAAGCAAGGCGAATTTATAGCTTACAAATCGTTATTAGATTTTAAAAAGATGGCTAAAAACAATTCCGTTTCAAAAAACACTATCGTTTTTAACAATCTCGTCGCTAATATAGCCGAGTTTAATGAAAATTGGGAAGTGCCAGCAAGCGATAGTTGGCATAGTCGTTTTATGAAATAATATTTCATATTATGACTAATGTAGGAATTACTCTAAATTATTATAAAATTCGCAACTTCAATTACTTTCATAATTCAAATAGAATATTCACTTTTGCACTTTATTAAAGAGCAACCTAAGACTAGTGGCTACAGATATTTTTTTATTAAACATTTCAGGACAAGATAAACCAGGATTAACATCGCGATTAACTAGTGTTTTAGCACAATACGACGCCAAGGTTTTAGATATTGGTCAGGCTAATATTCACGACACGTTATCATTAGGTATTTTGTTTGAAATTGCCGCAGGCGAGCAATCATCTGCAGTGCAAAAGGATTTATTATTTAAAGCTTATGAGTTAGGTATAACTGCTAAATTCTCACCGATTACACTTCAAGATTACGAAGATTGGGTAAACCTTCAGGGCAAAGACAGGTATATTGTTACTATTCTTGGGGAAAAACTTGCAGCAGAGCAAATTTCTGAAGTCACTAAAATAATTTCAGAAAAAAACTTGAATATTGATTCTATAAAACGATTAACTGGTCGTTTATCGCTTGTAAAGCAAGAAGAATATCCTAGAGCGTCTATACAATTATCAATCAGAGGAAAAATTGATGATAAACCAGATTTTACTCAAAAAATGTTAGATATATCTAAAAAGTTAGATGTAGATATTGCGTTTCAAGAAGATAATATTTTTAGACGTAATAGACGTTTGGTTTGTTTTGATATGGATTCAACATTAATTCAAACCGAAGTTATTGACGAGTTGGCTGAATTGGCAGGAGTGGGAGAGAAAGTAAAAGCTATAACTGAATCGGCAATGCAAGGCGAAATAAACTTTAATGAAAGTTTTAAACAACGTATGCAGCTGTTAAAAGGCTTAAAAGAAGATGTGTTACAAGAAGTTGCAGTAAATCTTCCTATTACAAAAGGCGCCAGACGTTTAATCGATACGTTGCATAGCTATGGCTTTAAAACTGCTATTTTATCTGGTGGTTTCACTTATTTTGGTAACTATTTGAAAGAAAAATTGGATATTGATTATGTCTTTGCAAATCAATTAGAAATTAAAGAGGGAGTATTAACAGGTGGTTATCTTGGTGATATTGTAGATGGTAGTAAAAAAGCTGAGTACCTTCAGCAAATTGCAAATGAAATGGGTATAGATATCGCACAAACAATTGCTGTTGGTGACGGAGCCAATGATTTAGAAATGCTAAATTTAGCAGGTTTAGGTATTGCATTTCACGCCAAACCCAAAGTTAAGGATAATGCGCAAAGTTCAATATCTAGTGTAGGCCTAGATGGCGTATTATATTTATTAGGTTATCACGACCGTCATATCGATTTACTAGAATAATCAAAAACTGTTAATTAAGCGGTTTATAAAAGTATCCTAAAGTCTTTTTACTTCCTATTAATTATGCTATTTTGGCATAGTATTCGTTACTATTAAAAGAAACTCAAAACGATTAAGAGTTTTTTCAAGTTATTGCCGAATAATAACGTAAAAATTTATAAAATAGACTAATGCGATATTTGTCCCTTATCCTTATATGCTTTTGTTTTCAATTTAGTTGTGCACAAGAGTCTAATAAACAATCTCCAAATAATCACCCTTTACATTCCGAAGATCCAATAGAGCAGCAAAAATGGGTAGATAGCATCTATAATTCTATGTCTATTGATGAACGTATTGGCCAGCTTTACATGGTGCAAGTCATGTCTAAAAATAGTGATATAGTAAATAACAAAGTTGTAGATTTAATAAAGAAGCAACATATTGGTGGAGTCATTTACTCCAATGGTGGTCCTTACAGACAAGCTAAACTCAACAATCTTTTACAAGCCGCTTCTAAAATTCCACTCTTGGTTGGTATGGATGCAGAATGGGGTTTGAGTATGCGTTTAGATTCTACGTACGCTTTTCCTTGGAATATGACACTTGGTGCGATTAAGGATAATGAACTTATAGAGCAAACTGGCAGACAAATGGGTGAGCATTGTAAGCGCTTGGGTGTTCATTTTAACTTTGCACCTGTAGTAGATATAAATACGAATCCTAAAAATCCAATAATCGGTAACCGTTCTTTTGGAGAAGATAGAGATAACGTTACAGAAAAGGGTTTGGCACTAATGAAAGGTATGCAAAGTACAGGTACACTGGCAAATGCAAAGCACTTTCCAGGTCATGGAGATACTGCAGACGATTCGCACTACAAACTACCAACCATAAATTTCAGTGCAGAACGTATAGATTCAATAGAATTATATCCATATAGAAAATTGATTAAGGAAGGCTTGTCTAGCGTTATGGTAGCGCATCTTAATGTGCCGAGTTTAGAAAAGAAAGCAGGTTTACCGTCCTCATTATCTAAACATATCGTTACAGATATATTAAAAGACTCTTTAGGATTTAAAGGCTTAATTTTTACGGATGCCTTAACCATGAAAGGTGCTGCAGATTTCAGCGAAACGGGAGCTATAGATTTAGCAGCTTTTCTTGCAGGAAATGATGTCTTATTAATGTCCGAAGATGTTGCTGTCGGGACTAAAAAAATCCTCGAAGCCTTCAATAAAGGAGACATTACTGAAGAGCGATTAGCACATTCAGTTAAGAAAATATTAATGGCAAAATACAAGGTTGGCTTAACTACCTACACACCAATTGGATTATCTGATCTCTCCAAAGATCTTAACAGATTAGAAGATGATTTGTTATATGAAGAACTTATGGAAAGCGCCATTACTGTTGTGAAAAACACGAATGAAATATTACCATTTAGAGATTTAGAAACTAAGAAAATTGCTTATGTATCTCTTGGAAATTCAGAAGGTTCCGTATTCTATGACGAGCTTAAAAAATATACCAAAGTCCATCACATTAAGGCAGATAAACTCGATGGTCTTATAGAAAAACTTCAGAATTATAATACCGTTGTTATTGGTTTTCATAAATCTAATAACAATCCGTGGGAAAAGTACAAGGTCTCCCAAAAGGAAATGGCTTGGTTATATGAAATTGCCAGAACCAATACTGTTATTTTAGATGTCTTTACAATGCCTTATGCATTAAATGACTTGCTATCTATCGAAAATATTGAAGGTATCGTAATGAGCTATCAAAACAGTAAAATTGCGCAAGAGAAATCAGCACAACTTATTTTTGGAGCTATTGGAGCAAAAGGGCATTTACCAGTAAGTACAGGTGAATTTTTTCCTGTGGGCACAGGTGAAACATATAATTCTTTGTTGGCCTTAAGTTATGGTTTACCAGAACGTGTTGGTATGGATTCTAAACTATTAAGCCGAATTGATTCCGTAGCCAACCATGCTGTAAATAATAGAATGACACCTGGTATTCAGTTATTGGTGGCACGAAAGGGAAAAGTGATTTACAATAAAAATTTTGGATATCATACCTATTCTAAAAAAAACAAGGTCGATTTTGATGACATTTATGATGTGGCTTCATTAACAAAAATTTTAGCGACACTTCCTATACTAATGGAATTAGAAGAGAAGGGTTCTGTGTCATTAGATGAAAAACTGGGGGAATTAATGCCTGAACTTAAAGATTCAAACAAAAAAAATATTACCCTTAAAAAGATGCTATCGCATTATGCACAGTTAAAACCTTGGGTGCCGTTTTATTATGCAACTTTAGATACCGTAACAAAAAAACCAGATCCTAAATATTATAGAACAAAATCTACTAAAGGCTTTAATGTTGAAGTTACCAATACGCTTTATATGCGTAACGATTATAAAGATTCTATTCAAAAAATTATAAAAGAAACCGATTTACTTTCTAGTTTACGCTACCGCTACAGTGATTTGCCCTATTATTTACTCAAAAATTATTTGGAAGGTTTTTACGATAAATCGTTGCACGACATTACGCAAGACCGCTTTTACAAATCTTTAGGTGCGAATTATACAACCTATAACCCAAGAAAAACCTTTAGTCTAAAAGATATCGTGCCAACAGAAGTAGATAATTATTATCGCTATAAAAAAGTACACGGTTATGTCCACGATATGGGTGCTGCTATGCAAGGAGGTATTGGCGGACATGCAGGTGTTTTTAGTAATGCCAACGACGTAGCTAAGATTATTCAAATGTACCTGCAAAAAGGCTTTTATGGTGGAAAGCGGTATTTAAAAAATGATACCGTAGATAAATTTAACACCTGTTATTATTGTGATAGAAATAATAGGAGAGGTATTGGTTTTGATAAGCCGCAACTTGGTGATGAAGGTCCAACCTGTGGTTGTTTATCTATGAAAAGTTTTGGGCATTCTGGCTTCACAGGAACTTATGCTTGGGCAGATCCGGATGAAGAAATTGTTTATGTATTTTTAGCCAATAGAACATATCCTCAAGCAGGAAAGAATTTATTACTACGTGAAAATATTAGAACAGAAATACAACGCTTAATCTACGAAGCTATTATAGAATAGCCACAGTAAATAGAGCTATACGTTAAAAAGAACTTAAAGTAGAAATTAGCTTTGGCAAAACCTATAACTTTATAAACTTACGTGGAGTTGTAAGGATTCTAATAATCTTAAGACTCTAGTAAAACCCAACTTTAGATACTTATAACTTAATATGAAAATAGGAATAGTTTGTTACCCAACCTTTGGTGGAAGTGGAGTGGTCGCCACAGAATTAGGCTTAGAGCTTTCTAAGCGAGGCCACGAGATTCATTTTATAACGTATCGTCAGCCTGTGCGTTTAGAATTGTTGAGTAATAATGTTCATTTTCATGAAGTTACAGTTCCAGAATATCCGCTGTTTCATTATCAGCCTTATGAGTTGGCATTATCTAGTAAGCTGGTAGATATGGTGAAGTTGCATGGTATTGAGCTTTTACATGTGCATTATGCAATACCGCATGCTTATGCGGCTTATATGGCTCAGAAAATGCTTAAAGATGAAGATATTCACGTGCCTATTGTTACGACCTTGCATGGTACGGATATTACTTTAGTTGGAAGTCATCCGTTTTACAAACCAGCAGTAACCTTTAGTATTAATAAATCTGATGCAGTAACCTCGGTTTCAGAAAGTTTAAAAAAGGATACTTTAAAGCTTTTTAATATCACTCAAAACATAAACGTTGTACCCAATTTTATTGATCTCGAGAAATACAATCACAATTTTACAGATTGTCAGCGTGATTTAATGGCAGATGAAAACGAAAGGATTGTAACACACATCAGTAATTTTAGACCTGTTAAAAGAATACCTGATGTTATTAAGATTTTTAACACTATACAGAAAGAGATGCCTGCTAAACTCATGTTGGTTGGTGAAGGTCCAGAAAAAGAAGGAGCGGAGCGTTTGGTTGAAGAATTTGGGATTAAAGACCGAGTTATTTTTTTAGGAAACAGTAGTGAGATTGACCGTATATTGTGTTTTACAGATTTATTCTTATTACCATCACAAACCGAAAGTTTCGGTTTAGCTGCTTTAGAGGCTATGGCGAGTAGTGTCCCAGTTATATCAACTAATGCTGGTGGTTTGGCAGAAGTAAATGTGCATGGTTATTCTGGGTATTTAAGTAATGTTGGAGATATAGATGATATGTCTTCAAATGCCATTAAAATTTTAAGAGACACAACTACTTTAGATACATTTAAAATCAATGCTAAAAAACAATCCACAAAGTTCGATTTGCGAAATATCGTACCGATGTACGAAAAGATTTATGAAGAAACTTTAAAGAAATTTCTAGTAACTAATTAAACCACACTGCATAACGTTCTCTTCGTAATTCTAAAGCTATTTCTTTTTCTGCAATGAGTGCTTCTGCTCTTGTAAAAAATGGGTCTATATGATTGTATAAACTTGGGCGGAGATATAAACCATATTTTTCAACAATATTTGAAGATAGTTTATGTCCTCTTTTATTTCTGTAACCGGTTTTGTGCTGCTGAAAGCGTTCACTTGGTGTTTTACTAGTCATGCCAACATACAAACATTCCAAAACACCATTGAATTGTGGATTGGCATTTCTAAACTTTGAGTTTTCAGTGTAAATACGCTTAGATAATTCTATGACGTATATATTATATAATGTTTTGGCCATAGTTTACAGTACGTTGCCTCTATTGTTTTTGCATTTAGTATGTCATTTGACAATTTGCCGAAAACTGAACAAAACCCAATAAACAATTTAGTTTTGTGTTTATAAGAGCTTACAAAGGCGTTATCATATAGTAGCCGAATAGAGATATTTACCTAAGCTGTCTCTTCCATTGTATGATAGACATTTTGCACATCGTCATCGTCTTCAAGCTTCTCTAATAGCTTTTCTACATCTTCTGCCTGCTCTGCCGTTATAGCTTTAGTCACTTGTGGAATACGTTCAAAACCAGAAGAAATAATTTCTAGATTATGTTCTTCTAAATAGGACTGTATGTTTCCAAAACTTTCAAATGGCGCATAGATGATAACACTGGTTTCTTCATTTCCGTCTGCATCCTCATCTGTATCCTCAAAAATTTCTTCAACACCAAAATCTATAAGTTCTAGTTCTAGTTCTTCTAAGTCTAAACCTTCTGCTTTTACCTTAAAATTGCATGTATGATCAAACATAAAAACAACCGAGCCAGAAGTTCCTAAACTTCCATCAGTTTTATTAAAGTAGGAGCGTACGTTTGCGACAGTACGTGTATTATTATCCGTTGCAGTTTCTACGAGTACAGCTATGCCATGTTGTGCGTAACCTTCAAAAATCACTTCTTTGTAATCTCCTTGCCCTTTTTCGCTAGCCTTTTTAATGGCACGTTCTACATTGGCTTTTGGCATATTTACTGCCTTAGCATTTTGTATTACGGCTCTAAGTCGAGAATTACTATCAGGATCGGGACCACCATCTTTCACAGCCATTACAATGTCTTTACCAATACGTGTAAATGCTTTGCTCATTGCCGACCAACGTTTCATCTTTCTTGCTTTTCTAAATTCGAAAGCTCTTCCCATCTAAAATTTATTTTAGTTCCCATGAAAATGGGAATCGAGTTAATACGTTATAAAATATTTTAAGTGCCTAAAGTTAGGCATAGCAAATTTAATAAAATAATAATTTTTATATACTGAATACTGAATTACTCTTCAACTTCAACTATAGCCTCAATGGCATCTGCTAACTTAAAATCTTTATCAGTTACTCCATCAGCATCGTGAGTCGATAGTGAAATTTTAAGCACATTGTACACATTGCTCCAATTTGGATGATGATTTAATGCTTCGCACTCAAAAGCAATACGGCTCATAGCACTAAAACAGTCTTTAAAATTATCGAACTCAAATTCGGCATGGATAGCATTATCGTAATAATCCCAATCTGGAAATTGAATTAATTTCTTTTCTATTGTGGTTTCGTCTAATTTCATTTACTATTTTTTTCTGGTCTAGCGCAGACTAGACCTTTTAATTATATTAAATTTAATAACCTCTCGACTGCGCTCTAAGAGATATTTTTAACAAAAAGTATTCTAAAATTAGTGAATTATAGATTAGACTGCAAACTCATTTAAAAAGTTCCTCTAAAACCTTATCACTAGTAATTTGAAGATGCTTTGGTAGTTTATTGAATTTTGGTAAAACAGCCAAATAGCGGTCATCATTAGTAGTAAATACATGTTTTAATTGCACATTACCTTCTGTTATAAACGTTATAATTTCTTTGAGAAATTCATCATGATGCACCAAATCCGTACTACCTAAATGAAATACGCCATATTTATTTCTATTAATTATGTAGTGAATCTGCTGAGTTACCTTTTTATCTAAGGTTACATTCATTATTAAATTAGGAAACACTTCAACAGGGTCTTTAGCTCTTATATGTTGCTTAATCTGTTGAATCCTTGGGCAATTAGCACCAAAAACCATTGGTAGTCTTACGATTGCGACTTGTCGCTTTGGCAATCTTAGTAGTAGGTTTTCAATTTTTATTTTAAAATGCCCATAAACACTATGGCTTAATGTTTTATCTAACTCATAACTCGGGTATTTGCTATAGGCATCAAAGGCATTGGCTGAAGAGAGAAATATAACTTTTGAATCAAATTCTAAGGCATATTCTGCAATATGTTGATGCGCTATAGTTTGTGCATTAAAGTCTCCACGAAGCGCAGAAATTATGATGGATGGTTTACAAATTTCTAGAATTTCGTAAACATCATCTTCTTCAACATTATATTGAAAAAATTGTTTATTACGTTCAAATTCTTTTTTTGATGTGCGGTACGTCCCAAAAGTTCTAAAATAAGGTCCTAATTCTTTATAAATTGAATTACCAATGTAACCACTAGCTCCAAGAATTAGTACGCGATGTTTTTGCTCTTCTTTCTTCATTAATCTCGCTAACGCTTATAATCGCTATTTAGCTTTATAAAAAGGTAATTTCACAACCGTCGCTGGAATCGCATTTTTACGCACCTGAATATGAATCTTGCTGTCTACTTTAGAAAATACAGTGGGTACATAACCCAAGCCAATACCAATGCCCAAACTCGGACTCATAGTACCAGATGTGACGTTACCAATAGTTTTTCCGTTTCCGTCTACAATATCATAGCCTTGACGTGGAATGCCACGTTCGTCTAATTTAAAAGCCACTAATTTACGTTCTGGAGTGCGTTCTTTTTCCGCTTTTAAAGCGTCACTGTTTGTAAAGTCTTTATTGAATTTGCAAACCCAACCTAGGCCTGCTTCAATAGGTGAGGTCGTATCATCTATATCATTTCCGTAAAGGCAATAGCCCATTTCTAATCGTAAGGTGTCTCTTGCCGCTAAACCGATAGGTTTAATTCCGTAATCAGCACCAGCTTCCATTACCTTATCCCATATTTGTTTGACTTCAGAATTTTTACAATAAATTTCAAATCCACCACTACCAGTATAACCTGTAGCAGAAATAATAACATGCTCTATGCCTGCGAAATCACTAACCACAAAGTTGTAGAACTTAATTTCAGATAAATCGTGACTAGATAAAGATTGCATAGCTTCAACAGCTTTTGGCCCTTGGATAGCTAATAAAGAATAATTCTCACTTATATCGCTCATTTCTGCACCAACATCATTTTTAGACGAAATCCAGTTCCAGTCCTTTTTAATATTGCTAGCATTTACCACTAAGAGATAGGTTTCTGCCTCAACCATATAAATGATTAAATCATCCACAACACCACCATCATCATTTGGCAAACAACTGTATTGCGCTTTACCTATTTCAAGTTTAGAAGCATCATTACTAGATACTTTTTGGATTAAGTCTAAAGCATTTGCGCCTTTAATTAGAAATTCACCCATATGAGAAACATCAAAAACACCAACAGATTTTCTAACCGTGTCGTGTTCAGCATTTACGCCTTCGTATTGTACAGGCATATTATATCCAGCAAAAGGGACCATCTTAGCACCTAGCGCTTTATGAGTAGAAGATAATGTAGTGTCTTTCATTTTGTTGCCGCGAAAGCGGTAATCTTTAAATTAAACTTAATTTCTGAAGCCCAAAATTACACAAATTTTAGGATTTTAGTTTAAAAATCCAACAACCAATCGTCAATCTTTGTATCGTTAGCTCCATGCAATACAGAAATATCTCCGGTAGATTCAAATACAACGGCTTTAACTTCTGATAGTTGTATAACATTGGCTTCGCGGAGTTTTGCTTTTAGGTCTGAGATAGTGACTTTACATTTATCTAAATTATTCTTGATAATTTTACCATCTTTCATTAATAGTGTTGGTTTATTATCTATGAGCATACGAACGGCATCCCAACGTCTGGCATAAGCTACAAGCATTTGCAAAGCATAGATACCAACCAAGCCAGCAATTCCGTTTTGTAAAGACACCGATTTAGAAATTATAACTGTTGCCATTATAGAACCTATGGAAACGGTCATAGCAAAATCGAAGCTAGACATTTTAGAAAAACTGCGTTTCCCACTAATTCTGGTTAAGATTACCAAGGCAATATAAATGCCAATTATGGTTAATAAAATTGCGAGAATACTTTCAATATTTGTTGTAAACCAGTCTTTCATTATTTATTTATTTTGTTCTTTTTTAAATTGATCAATTTGGTCTTGTGCTCGTTTTAATTCATTATTAGTTGGATATGGTCGTTCTTGTTCTTCTTTGTCATCTGGCTCAAAGCTCAAAATCGTCAATAGCGGAAAATGGTCTGAATTAATATCATCACAAACTTTAACTTTTTTTAATCTGAATTCACTAGAACTAAAAATATGATCTAATGGCCAACGCATTACATAACTTCTAGCGCTAAATGTGTTGTATAGTCCTCGACCTTTTCTAACATCGAGTAATCTGCTTACATTCTGAAATAATTTTGAAGTCAATGACCAAGCTACATCATTAAAATCACCCATAACCACAACAGGATATTTAGCGTCTAATGCTAATCTCGCAATCATCATCATTTCCGCATCTCTATCCGTAGAGAGCGGATTTTCTTGTGGCATTGGTGGAGTAGGATGTATGGCGTATAATTGTATGGTATCGTTAGATTTAAGTTTTAATTTTGTATGAATTGAAGGTACACTATCACTCACCAAATATTTTACTTCAGTATCAAACAATTCTAATTTCGAATACAACAGCATTCCATAGGTGTTATCAAGTGGGACTTCAACGCTATCCTTATAAGAATCAGTTATGCCTGGTTTTAAAGCTTTTAACCATTTTCCATCAGTTTCAGTAAACAACATTACATCAGCATTAATAGTTTTATGTAGCTGTTTTAGCAACTTGTAATTTTTATTTTCTTGAAGTACATTTGCTGTAAACAAACTGATTGAGGGCTCATTAATTTTTGAATTTAAAACCTCATAATCTGCAAATGAGGTATAAGGATATATTTTAGCAGATTGATAGACTGCACATCCCATAAGTACACCTATAAATAGATAATCGCGCCATTGTCTAAAATCGAAAGTAATAATGTATACCAAAATGGCTAAAAAAGTGAGAAGTGTAAGTTGTACATGCGGGAAATCGAATATACGTATCCACCAAAAATCTAGTGCGACAAAAGGCATGAGTGTAAACACTATGGCTATGGTGCCAAAGACAGTCAATAAATTTTTAAGCTTAATTTTTTTCAATGGATGGTTTATTTTCAGTTTTCAAGTTACGCATAACTTTACATAATATTTAGCCTTTATTTATTTGAGTTAATGGTTGTAGTGTTTGAAATAAAAAATACTTAAAGTTTAAGGCATCTTTGCACAAGATAAAAAAATTTTTATGGCTATACTCGGAAACATAATTAAAGGCGTTATTCACTTAAAGGATGCATTAACTTTAGAAGTCAACCACGAAGAAGCGCAAGAAAAAGTCTTAATTAATTTGCTTGAAAAAGCCAAGAATACACAGTTCGGAAAGTACTACGATTTTGAAAACGTTTTAAATGCAGAAAATATTTCAGAAGAATTTGCCAAAGACATTCCCTATTTTGACTACAAGAAAATTAATGACGAGTGGTGGCAAAAACTGCATGAAGGACAATCTGACGTCACATGGCCAGGAAGCCCATCGTATTATGCTCTGAGTTCTGGAACAACAGGAAAGACAAGCAAACGCATTCCTGTAACTGATGATATGATTAAAGCAATTCGTCAATCAGGAATAAAGCAAGTTTTTGCATTAAAGAATTTTGATTTGCCAGCAAATTTTTTTGAGAAAGAAATGATGATGCTAGGAAGTTCCACAGATTTAGATGAAAAAAACAACCATCTAGAGGGAGAGATTAGTGGTATTACTGCCAGTAATATTCCGTCATGGTTTAAAGGGTACTACAAACCAGGTGAAGATATCGCAAGAATTGATGATTGGGACGAGCGTGTGCAAAGCATTGCAGAGCGCGCAGAAGAGTGGGATATTGGTGCTTTAAGCGGAATCCCTTCTTGGATAGAGCTCATGCTGCAAAAAGTTATAAAATATCATAATCTTGACAATATCCACGAGATTTGGCCAAATCTACAAGTCTTTACATCTGGAGGAGTCGCTTTTGGTCCTTATAAAAAAAGTTTTAATGAACTTATGGGAAAACCCATTACTGTAATTGATACTTATTTAGCTTCCGAAGGTTACATAGCAACACAAGTGCGGCCAGAAACCGATGCCATGCAACTTAATACAGATAATGGAATCTATTTTGAATTCGTACCATTTCATCCCGATTATATAAACGAAGATGGTAGTTTAAAGCAAGATGCACCTTCTGTAACTTTAAAGGACGTTCAGCGCAATCAAGATTATGTGTTAATAATAAGTACATTAAGTGGTGCTTGGCGCTACTTAATTGGTGATACTATTGAATTTACAAATGTTGAGCGCGCAGAAATAAAAATTACTGGTCGCACAAAGTTCTTTTTAAACACCGTTGGTTCTCAATTATCGGTAAATAAAATGGATACTGCACTGCGCGAGCTAGAAGCACAATTTGATACTACTATACCAGAATATACAATTTCCGCAAAACGCGGAGACGATGGCGAATTTTATCATAATTGGTACTTAGGGTCAGACATAAAAAACGCTGACGAATCTAAAATGGCAGAAGCTTTGGATAATGTCTTAAAAAATGCAAATAAAAATTATAAAGTAGCTCGAAGTAAAGCATTACATGGTGTAAAAGTTAAAGTGATAAAGCCAGATCGATTTTACGATTGGAACGAAAGAAATAAGAAAAAAGGTGGTCAAGTAAAAATGGAGCGTGTTATGGGTGAAGATAAATTTGCAGAATGGGAAACATTTATTAATGAGGCTTAATCGATAGCTTTGTCAACTTCACGTTTTTGAACTAAGTGCATAATTTCTTCTGGTGATAGGTAATATTTTTGAATTCTATTTTTATACGATTCTGTGATCTGGGCATGATTAAGTATAAAATCCTTAGTTTTAAGAATATAATCATCCATTCCATGCGCAACCGCAAAAGTATCTGCAACGCGTTCTGCCTCGATAATATACTTGTCTGACAACACATATTTAATACCAAACCAAATCAAATTGGTTTTACTTCTATTTTGATAATCCATAATATGTCCCAATTCGTGTCCTATCCATCCAATAAATATATCCGAAGGAATATCGCGGGTGAAAAATTCATTATCTGAAATCTTGAATTTTTCACTTATAAAAATTACGTAACTTCTATTTTTCCAACTTCTAAAAAAACTTCCAAATGTTGGTCGTGCTTGCATGGTCGATTTTTTAATGTTTTTCTTAAACCTAAATTCAATTGACACAGAGTTGAGTTGCGGATAATAAGCCAAAGCCGTTTTCACTTTTAAACGTATGTCTTCTGGTATTTTATGCTGAGCACTCATAAATGTTGTTATTGTTGATAGTATAATTAATATGAAAAGTCTCATAATGTTCAATATTAGTTATAAACGCTAATAATTATTAGGTTAATCCATAAAAAAATTAACGCTTTTCACTGCCATAAAATATTCAAATTGCTACATTTTGAAGCATTTAAATACTACAATATGTAGTATTTTTGTATCGAATTAATTCACTTATGTATGTCTTTTGAACGCACCCAAGAAAAACTCAAAATTTTAGCAGACGCAGCAAAATATGATGTATCCTGCTCATCTAGTGGAAGCAAACGCGCCAATATCAATAAGGGATTAGGTGATGCCACAGGTATGGGAATTTGCCATTCTTACACTGAAGATGGTCGCTGTGTCTCGCTACTCAAAATTTTATTAACTAACTACTGTATTTTCGATTGCGCGTATTGTGTTACACGAAAAAGTAACGATGTTAAACGAGCTGCATTTAAGGTTCAGGAAGTCGTAGATTTAACTATTAATTTTTACAGGAGAAATTATATTGAAGGCTTGTTTTTAAGTTCTGGAATTTTTAAGAGTGCAGACTACACGATGGAACGCTTAGTAGCAGTGGCTAAAAAATTACGAGAAGAAGAAAACTTTCATGGTTACATACATTTAAAGTCAATTCCTGGCGCTTCAGATGAATTGATGCGAGAAGCAGGACTCTATGCAGACCGACTGAGTGTAAATATTGAAATTCCTACTGAAGCTGGACTAAAAAAATTAGCGCCAGACAAAAACCGAGAAGATTTCATTAAACCAATGGTTAAAGTGAAAAATGAAATCATTCAGTATAAAGCCGAAAAGAAAATTATTAAAAGTACCCCAAAATACGCACCTGCTGGTCAGAGTACGCAGATGATAATTGGAGCTAGTGGCGAAAATGATTTTCAGATTATGCAAACCTCCAATCATTTTTATAAGAGTTATAACCTGAAACGTGTTTATTATTCAGGTTATGTTCCCATTAGTTACGACGATAGACTACCACAAATAGGAAGTGCAGTACCAATGCTTCGCGAAAATAGATTATATCAAACCGATTGGCTGATGCGTTTTTATGGATTTGATGTTAATGAAATTTTAAATCAACAACATCAGAATTTAGATTTAGATATAGATCCAAAATTAGCTTGGGCGTTGCGGAATCTCCATGAGTTTCCTGTAGATGTTAATACAGCAGATAAACGTATGCTGGCAAGAATACCTGGTTTAGGAATGAAATCGGTTTATAAAATTATGAATGCTAGACGTTTTCGACGACTAAATTGGGAACACCTTAAAAAAATTGGACTGGCGCTTAATAGAGCGCAATATTTTATGATTTGTGAAAGCAACCAATTTGAAAAACGAGATTTAACAGCCGAAAAAATTAAGGGATTTATTCTTCAGAATTGCACAAGTAAATATCGTAAGACGGTAAGTAGTCAATTAAGCCTTTTTTCATAAATGCAAGAAAAAAATCTTATATACGACGGAAGTTTCGATGGATTTCTAAGTGCTATTTTTTATGTGTTTGAGTATAAACTGAAAACTGTTAATATTCAGAATGAATGTATAGCTCAAAACGGACTGTTCTCAGAAAATGAGACTATTTTCACTGAGGAAGTAAAAGCCAATAGAGTTTGGAAAGGCCTAAAATCTAAACTTTCATCTCAAGGCAGATATCAGTTTTATTATGCATTTTTGAGTGAGCATAAAGGTATTGAGAATTTATTATTGGATTATATAAATTACGTTTTTTCGCAATCTAAAAAGGTTGATAAGGATTATTCACATTTATCAATACTAAAGGTTACGCAAATTGCTAGAATGGTAGGTAGAGAAAAGCATCGCATGGAAGCTTTTGTGAGGTTCCGGCTTACAAAAGACGCTATTTATTTTGCGAGTATAGAACCTGATTTTAATGTATTACCATTAATTCAAAAGCATTTTAAAAGACGTTATGCTGACCAAAAATGGGTGATTTACGATATTAAGCGTGGCTATGGTTTGTTCTACAACTTAGATAAGGTAGAAATTATTACTATGGATTTTCCAGAAGATTTCGATTTTACAAAGACAGATGATATTTTCTTTGCATCTCAAGAGTTCGAGTTTCAAAAATTGTGGCAAGACTATTTTAAAGCAACCAATATTAAATCACGAAAAAATATGAAACTTCATATAAAACATGTGCCAAAACGGTATTGGAAATACCTTAGTGAGAAACAGCCAGGTTAATCTTCGAGGTTTTCAACATAAACCTTTGCCCAATTTTCAATTCGCGATCCAAAACATTCTAAAATAGCATCAACGCCAATAACACTGCCTTTTGCTAAACGCCCTAAAATGGCTAATGACATGTGCTCGTTTTTGTCATCACTTTTAACATAAGCATTTGGGAAAGTCTCAATGCCTAAGTCTGAGTGCACAGGTTGAATCATTTCATTTTGTAATAAACTTTTAATAATACTCGAGTTTACATCTAGCAACTTTGGTGCATCCAAGACGCTATTTATCATTACTGATGTTGTTATAGACTTATCGCTAGTACTGCTGAGTTTCCAACCCTTAGCACTCAATTCAATTTCTGGGTTATCCGTATAATCTAACGTCATAACTTCAGCATCAACTAAGGCCAAGATTTGTTGCATACTTTCAATTGGTGGACCATATGAAAAGCGTTTACTGCGCTCATCTAAAACAATAACTTTTTTTATAGTTTCGTCCGATACGTTAGCATAAGAGAAAGCCTCATATAATGTTGGTTGACAATGACGCCAAACTTGCCATAAGCAATAATCTAAGCTCACTTCGGCTTCACCCAAAGCCATATTTATATAACTATTTATAAGATCATAGGTTGAGAGTGTTTCATCTTGAATTAAAATATGTTGAAATTTTTCATCTTTCAAATAATCTACAATTATGGCCTCAATTTCAGATTGATTATGAGCAGTCTCAATTCTTCTTTTACCTAAAGCATAAAAAATACGTGCTGCAATTTTAGCGATAGGTTCAATTAAGAAATTAATAGAATCTCCTGAGTTTGTAGTTTGTGCTGCGCTTTCAATTTCAGATTTAAAATTTTGAAGTTCAGTTGTTGTCGGCAGATACCAATCATCAATACTTTTATTTAAGGGCTTTGGGCTTAGTGGTAGGCCATCTAAAGAAAAAGGAACAAGTCTTAAATTTTGTGCTTTAGACTTATAATAGACAGTTTCAAAAGTTTCTGAATCCACAACTTTAAAATTCCCAAAATCATTAATTACTAAATAGCGCATCACATCAATCATTGCTAGTCCAAAACCTCGTAAACCAATAGTGATGTCAGTTGTGTTTTTAAGTGTTTCAAATTGCTTAACAGGATACGGTTCCGCATAAACAGACATCTCATTTTTAACTGCGCAATGTGATTTCCAATTCTCAATTTGTTCAGAAAGCTGCGTCGGTTGGTGACCAATAGTTAGTAGAACATCTTCCGAAGTGTAAATGTTATCCTCTGTTTCTATAGAAAATGTACCAGCTGATACATCTATATTTTTAACACTAGATCTTATAAAATCTATAATCTGTGATTTTTCTAAATCTTTTTTTAAAGACTCACAACGTTGGTTAAGGTATTTACCTAATTTCTTTCTTGGCGGAAATGTGTCTGGATCATTATCTTTTTGAGAAAACTTACACCATTGATGGTAGGAAGGAAAAGCATTTATACAAATATCGGAATACCAGAGTTCTGGTCTGGCTGTAATACCGTCTAAGGCACGCTCAGTAATATTAATCCAGTTAGATTCGGATTGGTTCTCATCCCAAACAGGTCCTGCACCAAGTCTATCGTACGGTTCAAAAATGGTAATCTCAACGACTTTCTTAGACTTAGATAATTGTGCTAAGACATTTTCTAAGGCGTAAAGACCTCTTGGACCCATTCCTATGATTGCAAGTGTCTTCATAGTGTTAACAATAAAGAAACCACTTTTTTAAAGGTGGTTTCTTTATTAATTATTTGATATTGTTTATACTAAAACTGATACTTAATTCCTAAAGCAACGTTAAAATCTACACCATCACTAAAGTCACCGAAACCAAGTTCTGGTCTAACATCTAATGATAATAATAGTGGAATATCGAAACTATATTCTACACCAATGTCACCAGCAGCGAATAAAAAATTCTCACTATCAAAATCATTGTTATCAAACCCAATAGACACAAGGCCGCCACCAACACCAGCATACCAGTTAAAGTCACCATCTAACTGCCAAACCCATTGATATAAGCCCGTTAATTGTATGGCATCAAATCCTTTTCCGTTTCTCCACCCTAGATCTACTTCCAATCGGTTATTTTCACCTAAAGCACGTTGATACGTTATTTCAGTTCCTATACCATTGTTATCACCAAATCGCAAACCAATAGCATTATCAGCTATTTCTTGTGCACTTACTAAAGAGGAAAATCCAATAAATAATACACTTAATAGAATTAATTTTTTCATAATTTTGAGTTTTATATTTATACGTTTAGCAATATACATTTACTTTATTTTACATAACTTCAAAAATAAGTTAATATTGGATTAGAAGCCTTATTTTTATGACAATTTTATAACGCATTCCCAACTATTTTTAATCTTTATGCAAGCCAACTTAATACAACATCTAAACACACTAGAAGCAAGTTTAGAAGGTGAATTGCATTATGATGACTTAATGAAGCGCTTATATGCAACTGATGCTTCAGTTTACAGACTATTACCGCTGGCTGTGGCACTTCCCAAAAGTAGAGATGATATTAAAAAGCTTATTCATTTTGCGAAAACTTACAATACGTCTTTAATACCAAGAACTGCAGGTACATCCTTAGCAGGTCAATGCGTTGGTGATGGCATTGTAGTAGATGTTTCTAAATATTTTACAAGGATATTAGATGTAAATGAAAATAACAAGACTGTAACCGTTCAACCAGGTGTTGTTAGAGATGAACTTAATAATTATTTAAAACCGTTCGGCTTATTCTTTGGACCTAATACATCAACTTCTAATCGCTGTATGATTGGCGGAATGGTTGGTAATAATTCTTCAGGGACGACATCAATTCAATATGGAGTCACACGAGATAAAGTATTAAGTTTGAAAACAATTTTAAGTGATGGAAGCGAAGCAGAATTTTCGAATCTATCCGTTAATGAATTTCAGGATAAATTAAGGTTAAATACGCTTGAAGGCACTATCTATAAAACCATTTATGAGGAATTAAAATCTGAAACGGTTCAGAAACAAATTCAAGAGAACTATCCTAAACCAGAAATACACCGCAGAAATACAGGTTATGCGATTGACGAATTAATAAAGTCTGAGATACTTTTAAAATCAAATTCTACTTCAAAGTCAGATTCGAGTTCAAGTTCGCATTTTAACATGTGTAAACTCTTAGCAGGAAGTGAAGGTACATTAGCATTCACAACAGAAATCACCTTACAATTGGATACGTTACCACCAACAGAAAGTGCTATGATAGCGCTTCATTTTGAGCGTATTGAAACTTGCTTAAAGTGTGTTAAAACTGTAATGCGACACAATTTGCATACGTGTGAAATGATGGATGATACCATTTTAAATCTCACAAAACACAACAAAACACAGCAGGCCAATAGAACATTTATTGAGGGCAATCCTAAAGCCATTTTAATGTGTGAGTTAAAGGCCGAAACGCAACATGACCTACAATTACAGATTGATACATTTCAAGAAGCCATAAGTCAACTCAATTTATCGTATGCATCACCAGTTTTAAAAGGTGAGGACATAGCCAAAGCATTAGAATTACGCAAAGCAGGCTTAGGCCTTCTCGGAAATATTATAGGAGATAAAAAAGCGGTCGCATGCATTGAAGATACAGCCGTTGCACTAGAAGATTTAGAAAGCTACATTACAGAGTTTACAGCATTAATGACCTCTTACAACCAAAATGCCGTTTATTATGCGCATGCTGGAGCAGGTGAGTTGCATCTCCGTCCAATTTTAGATTTAAAACAATCTGAAGATGTTGCTTTATTCAGAAGAATAACAACTGATGTCGCAAAATTGGTAAAGAAATATAAAGGCTCAATGTCTGGCGAACATGGTGATGGTATTGTACGAGCGGAATTTATACCAATGCTGATTGGTGATCCAAATTATCAAATTTTAAAACGTATTAAAGCAGCTTTTGATTCAGAAAATATTTTTAATCCAGGGAAAATAGTGGATGCTTTCCCAATGGATAAAAACTTTCGTTATGAAGTTGATAGAGTAGAACCACAAATTGAAACTGTTTTAGATTTTTCAAATTCAGAAGGTATTCTTAGAGAAGCTGAAAAATGTAATGGCTCAGGCGATTGCAGAAAATTACCCGAATTTGGTGGTACGATGTGTCCAAGTTATAGAGCAACTAGAAATGAAAAGGACACCACGAGAGCTAGAGCAAATGCTTTACGAGACTATTTAACAATCCCGATAGCTATCGGGACAGAAAAGACCAATAAATTTAATCACGAAGAACTGAAAAACGTTTTCGACTTATGTTTAAGTTGTAAAGCCTGTGCAAGTGAGTGTCCGAGTAGTGTTGATGTAGCGAGTTTAAAAGCGGAATTTCAGTATCAGTATCAAAAAGCCAATGGTTTTAAGTTTAAAGATAAATTTTTTGCGAATTCTACGAGGTATAATAAGATGGCTTCAAAATACCCAAATTTGAGCAATGGGTTGTTCAAGACCAAATATGTATCAGGCTTTATGAAGCTTATTTTGGGCATTCATCCAGATAGAAGTTTTCCAAAAATCACGAAATCATTTTCTGAATTATCAGACACTTTAGTTTTTAAAAAAACTAATAAGAAACCAATTAAAACTGTTCATTTATTTATAGATGAATTTATAAATTATTTAGAATCTGACATTGCAGTAGATTCTAAATTATTACTTGAATTACTAGGATATAAAGTAATAGTTATTAATGAATTAGAAAGTTCTAGAAGTTTTTTGTCTAAAGGATTTTTAGAAGATGCAAAAGCAATTGCAAATAAGAACGTAAACTATTTTAAAGCGCTTGCAAACGAGATGTTTTATCTAATAGGAATTGAACCTTCAGCCATACTAACTTTTAAAGATGAATACCTGAAATTAGCTGACGATAAAGAAGCCGCACAATCTATTTCACAACATACATTTTTGATTGAAGAATTTATTCAGCAAGAAATTGAATTGGGTAATATCGCATCAGAACAATTCACAACAGAAACCAAGATTGTAAAATTCCATGGCCATTGTCATCAAAAGGCCTTAGCTAATCAAAAGTCGAGTTTTGATGTGCTAAATCTTCCAGAAAACTATAAGGTGACCATTATACCAAGTGGTTGCTGCGGTATGGCTGGAAGTTTTGGTTACGAAAAAGACCATTACGATGTTAGTATGCAAATTGGAGAGCAAACGTTATTCCCAGCTGTTAGAAAAGCATCAAGTGATACTATTATCGCTGCTAACGGAACGAGTTGCAGACATCAGATAAAAGATGGTACTGGTAGAATTGCTAAACATCCTATTACAATTTTAAAAGAGGCTTTAGTTTAATAAATAGGCATTCAATTTCCGTTTTTCTAATAATAAAATTACTTTAGCGTAAAATATATTTTAATGGCAGGAAATTCCTTTGGAAAGTTATTTAAACTCACAACATTTGGCGAATCACACGGAGTTGCAATTGGCGGAATTATTGATGGTTGCCCAGCAGGATTAAAACTCGATTTTGAAGCTATTCAGAATGAAATGGAGCGTCGTAAACCAGGTCAATCTAAAATTGTGACTCAGCGCAAAGAGCCCGATTCAGTAGAATTCTATTCAGGTATTTTTGAAGGTGTCACCACAGGAACTCCAATTGGGTTTGTAATTCATAATACCAATCAGAAGTCTAAAGACTACTCACATATCAAAAATGTGTATCGTCCTAGCCATGCAGATTACACTTACGATAAAAAGTACGGAGTCCGCGACTATAGAGGAGGAGGACGTAGTTCTGCTCGCGAAACTGCAAGTCGAGTAGTTGCTGGTGCGATAGCGAAACAAATGTTGGCTTCAATTAAAATAAATGCATTTACTTCTTCAGTAGGTGAAATTTTTATAGACAAACCTTATCAGGATTTAGATTTTAGTAAAATTGAATCTAATGTTATTCGTTGTCCTGATGAAGCTTCTGCCGCAAAAATGATTGCAAAAGTTCAAGACATTAAAAAACAGGGAGATACTATTGGAGGTACAATCACTTGCGTATTGCAAAATGTACCAGTTGGATTGGGAGAACCTGTGTTTGATAAATTACACGCAGAACTCGGTAAAGCCATGCTATCTATAAATGCTGTAAAAGGCTTTGAATACGGAAGTGGTTTCTGCGGAGCAAAAATGAAAGGTAGCGAACACAACGATTTGTTTAATGAAGATGGAAGTACAAAAACTAATTTATCTGGTGGAGTACAAGGAGGAATCAGTAATGGTGAAGATATTTACTTTAGAGTTGCTTTTAAGCCTGTTGCAACAGTAATACAAAAGCAAGATGCTTTAAATAGCTCTGGTGAGATTGTAGAAATGCAAGGCAAAGGACGTCACGATCCTTGTGTTGTGCCAAGAGCTGTTCCTATTGTTGAAGCAATGGCAGCTTTGGTTTTAGCGGATTATACATTGCTGCGTAGGCAGGAGTCTCGCGATTGGTAACAAATTTCTGCGAAAGCAAGCATCTGATATATCTTAATAAATAATTAATTGAGTCTAGAAGAAGAGAACAAAGAAAAAAGAAAGCAAAAATCTTTAAAGATTGAAGAGTGGTTAACATTTTTCTTTTTTCCTGTAAAAAACAGGAATAGATTTTTTCCTTCTAAATCTTTCAATGAAATGGAGGAAGCGCGATTTGAAAAATTTGGCTTTGATAAAAAAAAGAAGCAAGCTTTGGAAGCTAAATTTTTTGGAATTTTGTTTTATATTAATCTAACACTGCTGATTATGGTATTATTAAATCGATAACTATTAAATAAATATATCCCCTTTCTTTCGGAAAGGGTTAAGAAAAGGCATGAAAAAACTAGCACTACACTGGAAAATTATAATAGGTATGGTTCTCGGAATTGCATTCGGATTTATTATGAATTCTTATTCGGGTCAACACTTTGTGACCGATTGGGTTGCACCATTTGGAACCATTTTTATAAATCTTCTTAAGCTAATTGCTGTACCATTAATTTTAGCGTCTTTAATTAAAGGAATTTCAGATTTAAAAGACATTTCAAAAATTAAAAACATGGGTTTACGTACTATAATTATTTACGTAGGCACAACAGTTGTTGCGATTATTATTGGTCTATCCATAGTAAATATCGTAAGGCCAGGTACAGGAATGCCAGAGTCTACCATAGAAAAAATAAAAATAAAATATGAAAATGATGCAGGTGTCACAGATAAGCTGATGAAAGCTAATGCACAACAAGATGCAGGACCTTTGCAGGCTTTGGTGGATATTTTTCCGAGTAATATTTTTCAGGCTATGGGTGAAGCAAAAATGCTTCAAATCATATTCTTCGCATTATTTGTTGGAATCTGTTTGTTATTAATAGGCGAGAAGAAGGCAAAACCCATGATTGATATTTTTGACTCGCTTAACGAAGTGGTTATGAAAATGGTAGATCTCATTATGTTGTTTGCACCTTATGGTGTTTTCGCGTTAATGGCCAATGTTATTATTGCTTTTGATGATACCGAAATTTTAGTGAAGTTGTTATTATATGCATTCTGTGTCGTAGGAGGCTTAATTTTAATGATTTGCTTTTATATGCTATTAATCAAATTTGTAGTAAAAAAATCGCCATTATGGTTCTTAAATAAATTGAGTCCAGCGCAGTTATTAGCATTCTCAACAAGTAGTAGTGCGGCAACATTGCCTGTAACTATGGAGCGTGTTGAAGAGCATCTTGGTGTAGATAAAGAAGTTTCAGGTTTTGTTTTACCTGTAGGAGCTACTGTAAATATGGATGGTACAAGTTTATACCAAGGCATTGCAGCTGTTTTTATAATGCAAGTGATTTGGCCAGAAGGGCTAACGTTTACCAACCAATTAATTATTGTGGGCACAGCGCTTTTAGCTTCAATAGGTAGTGCAGCTGTACCAAGTGCTGGTATGGTAATGCTTGTTATTGTATTGGAATCTATTGGGTTCCCAGCGGAATTATTGCCAATAGGTTTAGCGCTCATATTTGCTGTAGATAGACCATTAGATATGTGTAGAACAGTTGTTAACGTTACTGGAGATGCTACAGTTTCTATGATGGTAGCGAAATCCTTAGGTAAACTCCATGATGACCCAAAAGCGAAGGAATGGGATGATAATTATGACGCTGTAAAATAGAATCATGCCAAAGTCTCGTATTAAAGTGTCTTCTTTGGTTTCAGTAGATTGGCTTAATGCTCATCTAAATGCTAAAAATTTAGTTGTCTTAGATGCAACGATTAATAAGCGTATTAATTCTTCATCCATACGAATTCCAGACGCTCGTTTTTTCGATATCAAACAGAAGTTTAGTGATGTATCTGCACCATTTCCGAGTACATTACCTTCCAAAGAACAATTTGAAACAGAGGCAAGAGTATTAGGTATTAATAAAGACTCGATAATTGTTGTTTATGACGATAAAGGCATTTACTCTAGTGCAAGGGTTTGGTGGTTATTTAAAGTTTTTGGTTTTGAAACTGTAGCGGTTTTAGACGGAGGCTTGCCAGAATGGCAACAAAATAATTTCATAGTTGAAAACTATACTGACGACACTTATGCTAAAGGGAACTTTAAAGCTGATTTTCATTCTCAATTAATGACGGATTTTGAAGGCGTAAATGAATTGAATAAAGATTCAGAAACCGTGATTGTAGATGCACGTTCGAGTGATCGTTTTCTATGTAAAGTAGACGAACCTAGAGTTGGGTTAAGACGAGGAACAATTCCGAATTCAAAAAATTTGCCATATACCGATTTGTTTAGTGGTAATAAATTGAGGTCTAAAGCAGAACTTTCAAAAATCTTTAATAACTTAGTAGATGGTAAAGTAAAATTAGTATTTAGCTGTGGTTCTGGGATTACTGCTTGTGTACTGGCTTTAGCTGCTACAATCTGTAATTTTGATAATCTTATCGTCTATGATGGTTCATGGACAGAATATGGAAGTTTGACTTAATTTTATGAATGCTAAGAGTTTTGTATTTTTTATCATCATTATTTCGGCTCTTATTAGCTGTACGGCATCTAAGTTTAAGCAAACTGGTGCTCCGGAAGGTAAGTGTGGCTATATTTATAATAATAATTACAGTGAAATAACTAATTCACAACAAAAATATGTGAACCATAAAGATACAGTCTCTTTAAATATAGTGACGTTTGAATGCACGTATTCTTCTTCTTATATATCTTATTCAATGTATGATATGTATGGTGAATGGGATGATGGTGTGAAACCAGAAGACAATAAATTTAGGACGTATTTAATTTGGGAAAATAAAGATATATTTTTAGATGGAAATAAATATACAATTGTCACATTTGGTAAAGAACGTAAATTTGATATTTCTTCATCATTTATGGTACTAAATGAACAAGGAAAAGATATGCTATCTGAAGATTCATTGGTAAGACAAAAATTTATAGACTTTTTTTCTGAACAGATTAGAACTAAAAAAAAGAAGAAAGTAAAAACAATTTTTTATCAAAAATATATTAAACGTTTTAGACCTGAATATTGGAAGAAATATAAAACATTTCCTAATTTAAAAATCTATATAGAATAAATAAAAAAATGAACACAATAGACTGGACAAGAGACGAACTCGTAGCTTACATTTTACTGTTTGCTGCTAATGCAGATTTTAGAGAAGATAACAAAGAGCGTAATGTAATTATCTCTAAGGTAGATATGCAAACGTTTAGTGATATTCATGAAGAGTTTGATAACGATAATGATTATCAGGGTATTAAAAAGATTAAGACAAGTTTAGAACAGCATAATTACAATAAAGAAGATATAGAAGTTATTATTGCAGATATAAAGGTGCTGTTTTTCTCTGATAAAGAATTTAACGTTTTAGAGCAAAATATGCTCCGATTTTTAGAACGCATCTTGAGACAATAAAAACCTCAAAGCTAAATGTTTCTGTCTACCATTTTTGTGATACTATAAAGAGATTAGACACGTCTCTCAATAGAATTCAACATATTCCTTACTAACAGAAGTAAGGGTTGAACTAACATCATCTTGCTTTGAGGATATATTACTAAGCTTAAAAAAACCATTAAATTAAAAGGCTTACATCTAATCTACAATTAAGAATAAACAGATTAAATCCATATTTAGTGTATTGATTTTTTAAATTAGTGAACGCTACTTTTAAGGAAGTAAAACGTTCACACCTACTGGATATTATCTTCATTTTATTAGTTTAAACAATTATATAAGGCTTATGTCGAGTTTATTCTTTATAAGTTAATACTTAGTATATCTTTCAATAAACAAAATTATTTGCTATTAATCAATTCTCTATTTTCCCTCATTATAGTAGAATTGAAGTTAAACTTTTGTTTAGAATAAATTAGTTATAAGTAAGTTGTTAATTATAAAGAAGCCTTTTAGATGAATGCTAAAAGGCTTTTTTTAGGCGATGAATTTAGATTTTAATTCTGGCGTGGGTATCATACAAGACTCCTTCTTGCCATACCATTTATAACGATTTCTTGCTATGTAATTGTAAAACCAATTTCTGATAAAAGCTGGGATAATTAAGAATATGGTCAATAAGTAAGTTGGAAAACCCAAGTGTTTCGATATATGAAGCGCTGCCGATGATTTATATTTTATAGAATTCTTATTAGGACAAAAAAGTAGAATAGAATCCGTTTTATTGGTGTCTATATGAAATTGATTGATCAGTTTTGTACCAATTTGACTTTGCAAAGGTGCAAATAAGAATTTATTATGCTTGTCTCGTTTAATAACATACAGAACACTGCTATTGCAAAGATTGCAAACACCATCGAATAAAATTAATTGTTTGTCTTTTGGAATTTCCTTTATCACACTACAAAGATACTGTCTATAGCACTATTCGTTTAATGGATTAACATCAAATTAGTAGTTATTTCTTTTTAGCTGTTTCTACCAATTCTAACAAATCTAAACTTACATTAGTGGTAAACATGCCGTAATTAACGTTGGCCTTTCCTTTTTCAATAGAATCAATGCTACCAACGGCTCTACCGTCGTGCATGCGAACTCTATCACCAATTTTAAGAATTGGTTTTGGCTTTTCTACAACAACAGCCTTTTTCTTAGCATTTTTTTTCTTTTTGCGAATAACGTTTACTTTTTTCTCAGCTTCCTGCTTTACTTGTTTTTCTTTATGTTTTTCAGCACGCTTTTGTTTTGCTGATATTTTTTTACGTTTTGAGTTTTCAATCTGCACAAGTCTAAACAACTCAGCCATCAACTCACGTTTTTTCTTGTCTTCAAAATATTTTTCTGAAATATCATTAACTTTCTGACCCAAATAAATTAAGCGCTGATTGCTATCATACAACTCTTGAAAATTCTCCAGCTTTTTCTGAACCTTTGCATTCACTTCTTCGAGCTTATCCGCTTCAGATAGTTTCTTTTTTTCATGCGCTTTAAGTGAGCGTTCGGTTCTCTCTAATTTACTGCGTTGTTTTTGAAGTTTAGCAATAGTAGCATCAAAACGTACTTTACCACGTTCTATCTTTTTTTTAGACTTATTAATTAAGCTATATGGAATTCCATTTTTTTGTGCAACTTCAAACGTAAAAGAACTACCTGCTTGACCTACAACCAGTTTATACATAGGTTCTAAGGTCCGTTCATTAAAAAGCATATTTGCATTTACCATATAGGGTAATTCGTTTGCTAACAGCTTTAGGTTAGAGTAGTGTGTCGTAATAATCCCAAAGGCTTCACGTTCGTAAAATACCTCTAAAAATGTTTCGGCTAAAGCACCACCTAATTCCGGATCACTACCTGTACCAAACTCATCAATCAAAAAAAGCGTTTTGTTATTGCACTTTCTTAAAAAATAATTCATCTGCTTTAAACGGTAGCTGTACGTACTTAAATGGTTTTCAATAGATTGATTGTCGCCAATATCACTGAGAATTCTATCGAATAAGCACACGTGACTTCGCTCATGCACAGGAATAAGCATTCCGCTCTGTATCATGGTTTGCAATAAACCAACTGTTTTTAAAGTGATACTTTTCCCACCAGCATTAGGGCCAGAAATAACAATAATCCTACTATCTTTTTCTAAACCGATGGTTTGCGGAAATGTTTTTTCACCATTCGCTTTATTGGTTAAATAGAGTAGTGGATGATAAGCATCTCTTAAATCCATACTTTGTTCCTCAGAAAATTCTGGAAGAATAGCAGCCATACTCTGGGCATATTTTGCTTTAGCCGAAATGACATCCATTTTAATAAGAAATTCTTGATAGTTGTGAAGCAATGGTAGAAATAATCGTATAAATTCGGTTAATTCTTTTAAAATCTTTATAACCTCTTCTTTCTCTTCGTATTCTAAATTATTAAGTTCTCTGCTGTAATGCAGCGTAGTTTCTGGCTCAATGTATACAATGCTTCCGGTTTTACTACCTCCCATAATCGCACCTTTTACTTTTTTACGATACATCGCCTTTACGGCAAGAACGCGTTTGTTTTCAACTACAGATTCCCTTATATCATCGAGATAATCTAAGTTATGATAGGTGTTTAAAGCGGAAGAAAAACTAGTGTTAATTTTACCTTTTAACTTATTAATGGTTTTTCGTAAATCTAAGAGCAGAGGTGAAGCGTCATCTTTAATATCACCAAAACGGTCCACTACAGCATCTACATGTTCTATAATTGCAGTTGTAATTTCTATATGCTGACTCAATTGCTTAAGATTTGAGTAATACGCTTTAAATTTTTCTAAAAATTTTAATATTGAATTTACCGTCAATGAAATACTTACTAATTTCTGCAAACTTGGTACTTCGAGATAGGTGTTTTCAATTTTAAGAAGTTTCAGTTCCTTAATGATAGAATCAAATCCGTGATTAGGTATTCTATTATCATTTTCAAAAGACGATAAGTATTCATTGACATAATTTAGTTCACGTCGTAGCGTTTCTTCTTCTTCAAAAGGCAGAATAGAGGATATAGCTTCTTTGCCAAGTGCTGTAATGGCATGTTCGCTAATTTGTTCTAAAACCGTAAAAAATTCAAGATCTTTTAAGGTTTTTTCATGAATTTTTATCATGGTAATTTTTACTATTTAAAGATGCAAATTTAGGCTAATTGTATTGATGTGCCTAATGTGATCTTACTGTGATTATTGCTACTTTTGAAAAAACGAAATATTAATGACTGTTGATATACACCAAAGTTGGAAACCCTATTTAAAACCTGAATTTGACAAACCCTATTTTAAAAATTTGGTTGAGTTTGTAAAATCTGAATACAGCACACATAGGTGCTATCCTAAAGGTTCAGAGATTTTCAATGCCTTTAACCATTGCCAATTCAATGATTTAAAAGTGGTAATAATTGGTCAAGACCCATATCATGGAGTGGAACAAGCTAACGGTTTATGTTTTTCTGTAAACAACGGTATTAAACATCCACCTTCATTAGTAAATATTCTTAAAGAGATTGAGCAAGATTTAGGGATTCCGTATCCAGAGAATGGAAATTTAATATCTTGGGCAGACCAAGGAATACTACTTCTAAATGCCACAATGACAGTGAGAGCTCACCTTGCAGGTAGTCACCAAAACAAAGGTTGGGAACAATTTACTGATGCTGTAATTAGAATAATAAGCGATGAAAAAACAAATGTTGTATTTCTACTTTGGGGCGGTTTCGCCAAAAAGAAGAAGAAGCTTATCGATACATCTAAACATTTTGTGTTAGAAACAGGTCATCCCTCTCCATTAAGTGCTAATAGAGGATATTGGTTTGGCAACAAGCATTTTAGTAAAACTAACTCCCTGTTGCAGCAAGTTGGCGTGTCTGAAGTTGCGTGGGAATTATAGTAGGATTTACATTTCTTATAACACGTGGCTTTTTGTTTTCAATTTTTTTAGAAGATTTATTACAACTAAAAATTAACAATAAAAAGTTAATAGCAATTAAGGAAAATAAAATCAGAGTAATTGTAAATATCATATTAGTCTGTTAATGATGCAAATAGCATCGATTTGGTTGCTGCAAATATAATTAAAAATATGAATTATTGAAGTTTATGAACCAAATTTGTTGAAAATTTGCATAAGGAGTTTCTCACTTTTTTTGCTTTTTGTCTATTATATAGGCATTTCAACGATGTTTTTTTTTAAAAAATTATTTTTAATATTTCTGAAAAAATTGCTTATAAATTGGCAAATATTTGTCTTTTCTTATAATTATAGAGGATGAATTAACTCTAAATAATCGACTTTTTTAGGAATAATATTTAAATCAAAAAGTTGATCTTGTACATTATTAATTGTTGTTTTGTCTATTATTTCTTGAGACCATTCTGTAAGTGATAGCCATTCTTGTACATCTTCTAATTCTTGTTCGTAACGGTTTGCTATTGTTTTATCAATACTTGGAATGGATTTAAATTCTGCAGTTGTCTGATTAATTATATTTAAAATAGTCTTTAAGTCAGCCTCATTATGTGCGATGTAATCTTCTCTCACGGCAATAACAAAACAAGGCCAAGGTGAAGGGCAGTTGCCTATTCTTCTAAAGATACTATCATCTACTAATGGCTTTGTGGTAAATTTTTCCCACATAAAGTAATCTGCAACACCTTCGGTTAAACCTCTTACGGCTCCATCTAAATTTTTAATCACTTCAAAATTTAAATCGGTTTCTAAATCCCAGCCATTATTTTTGGCGTTGATGTAAGCCATAAGATGAGAACCAGAACCATATCTGCTAATAGCAGCACGTGTTCCTTTTAGATCTTCTAGAGTTTTAAATTTAGAATTTTCAGCTACATGGATTCCCCAGATTAAGGGTGATTGTACAAATGTCTGTACAATTTTAGAAGAATTACCAGCTATAATGTCTTTTATAATACCTTCGGTAAGGATCACAGCCATATCTAATTCACCAGAGCGCAATGCTTTGCACATTGCTCCAGTACCACCATGATAATCGTGCCAACGCAAGTTTATATCTTTGGCTTTATATTCTCCATTTCTAAGCGTTAAATACCATGCTAAGTTAAAATGTTCTGGTACGCCTCCTATGTTTACTTTTTTCATTATATGTTCACGAAAATGGGTATCCCTTTATGTTAAACTTGTTTGTCACACTGCACTTAGCTCATGTGCTTAATGTGTTATCTTAATTATATATTCACAATTCGCTCTAAGGCATATTTTATTAATTTATCTACCGTTTTCTTTGGGTCTTTGCTAAAATCACCTGTGGCTCTATTTGCTATTATTGCATTAAGCGACAATGCTTCGTGACCCAATAATTTTGAAAGGCCGTAGATCACTGAGGTTTCCATTTCAAAATTTGTAATCCTAAAATCTTTGTGACTAAACGAATCTAACTTAGAATTTAAGTTAGCATCATGCAATGGTAATCGTAGAACGCGACCTTGAGGTCCGTAAAACCCACCAGCCGTGCCAGTCATTCCTTTAAAAACTTTTTCGCTTTCAAAATATTTTTCTAAGTACTTACTATTGTTAATTATTATGGGCCTGGCTTTATTCTTGTCCCAATTAGTATGGGCAATAAAAGCATCTTCAATCTCTGGATTACTAATACCCTCAATTTGATAGAAATGTAACATACCATTAACGTCTAATGCGTGCGTACTGATTAAAAATGCATCTACAGGAATATCTTTTTGCAAAGAACCAGAAGTTCCTATTCTTATAATATTTAAGCTAGAAAGTTCTGTTTTTATTTGTCGTGTTTTTAAATCAATATTTACTAAAGCATCTAATTCGTTCAACACAATATCTATGTTATCTGGACCAATTCCTGTTGAAAGTACTGTTATTCTGCGGTCTTGAAAATATCCAGTTTGTGTTTTAAATTCTCGTTTTTGAGTGCTGAATTCAATACTATCAAAATGCTTAGTAATTTTCTCAACACGGTCTTGATCACCAACAAAAATGATGGTGTCCGAAATGTCTTCTGGTTTTAAATTCAAGTGGTAAACGCTTCCATCTGGATTTAATATAAGTTCTGAATCTTTAATCGCCATTAGAAACAGTTTTTATGAGTTTATTTTGTTCAACGCTAAACTGAAAATCTAATCGTTTTATACCACCATAAACCATGTAATTATTAACTTCGGATGCAAAATTATGTTTTCTCAATAAGACTTCATGACCTTTTCTATTCAGTTTTAGACCAGTTTCACTTTCGTCTATAAAAACATAGAGTTTTTCGATGAGACGAAGTAATTGCATGTCACCGAAACCATAATAGCCTTGATAGTTTAGAATATAGCCTAAGAGGTGGTTTTTAGATTTAATAGGATGTTTTTCTACAAGTCGTAGTATATTATCTTCTAAAACACTTAGCCCACTTTTTTGATGCGGAAAGCGTTCTAAATGAGCCTTAAGACAGTTACTCATATATTCAAAGCTCGATGATTTAACTATATATGGTTTCAAAATGTTATGATCTTTACCGCAATAAGTTCTCCATAATGCAATAGCCAAATCTATGTCTTCTTGTTTTAGTAAAATTTTATTAGCGTAGTGGTCTTTAAGCTGATCTGGATTGAGTTCTGCCAAACCTTTTAAACGTTTCTCACCTTCTACACGTCCGCTGCAAATAAGGTAAATTGGTTTGTTAATTTCTTTTTGATGTATGAGATTAATTACACCTATTAAGTTGATATGACAAAACAAATCGTACTCAAACCATAAATTAATTTCTGCATATTTTTCAGCATGATTGAGTTTAGATAGCTCCGCTTGAAGCTCGTTAAGATTCACTTCAATATTGTAATGTTCTTTTAGAAATTGAGCTCTCAAAGTAAAAAACTCTTGAGAATTTATATTTGGTATTGTAGGACCTTCACAGAGCATTTCTTGCCAAGTTAATATATCATCTGTGAAATCTAATTCTCTTAGATAATCTGTAAGCACATTGCCATTAGTGATGTGAAGAGTTCTTTTTTCCATATAATTAACCACCAACGCGTTTTACATTAAATCCTTTTTCTTTAAGCATTTCCATGATTTTATCACGGTAATCTCCTTGTATAATAATCTTATTATCTTTAAAACTACCACCAACGCTCAGTTTTCTCTTTAGTTCTTTGGCTAGTTTTTTAAAATCTTCGGTTGCACCTGTGTAACCTTCAAGAATGGTAATAGGCTTACCTTTTCGCTTCTCGTACTTGCAAAGTATTGGAGCATCTTGTAACCACAAGCTATTCTTAGAATTTTCAGAATGATCTGTTGTTTCTTCCTTATGGTTTGGGAATAAGTTTTTGAGCTGGTCTTGTAAATCCATTCGTTCAGTTTACCGTCACAGTTTACAGTCGCAGTTGCTGGTTTACGGAAAATAAACTGAAACTGTGACTGTAAACTGTAAACTATTTCTTTATAAGTCCGAGTTCAATTAAACGCTGATTTAAAAATTCGCCAGCAGTAATATCTTCAAACTGTTTGGGGTTTTCTTCATTTATGCAGCTCTCTAATACGTCTAATTTCATCTCACTTATAGGATGCATGAAAAACGGCATAGAGTAGCGCGATGTTCCCCAAAGTTCTCTTGGCGGATTTATAACGCGGTGTATAGTAGATTTTAGTTTGTTGTTAGTGTGACGTGATAACATATCACCAACATTAATCATTAGTTCATCTGGTTCTGCAATAGCGTCAATCCACTCACCATCGTGCTTTTGCACTTGTAATCCTCTGCCTTGCGCACCCATTAAAAGAGTAATAAGATTAATATCACCATGTGCTGCAGCTCTAACTGCGTTTTTAGGTTCTTGCGTAATAGGTGGATAGTGAATTGGTCTTAAAATAGAATTACCATTATGAATGTAATTATCAAAATAAGTTTCTTCCAAATCCAAAAACAATGCTAAAGCACGCAAAACATACTTTGCAGTTTTCTCTAACATTTGGTAGGTTTCTTTGCCAACAGTATTAAATTTTGGGAATTCCTTTACTTCAACATTTTCGGGATATTCTTTGCGTCTTTCTTCATCATCTTCAACATACTGTCCAAAGTGCCAAAACTCTTTTAAATCTCCTTCTTTTTTTCCTTTAGCACTTTCCTTACCAAAAGATACATAACCTCTCTGACCACCAATACCAGGAATCTCATAATTTTCTTTAGCTTCTACAGGTAGACTGAAAAAATTCTTTACTTCTCCATAAAGATTATCTACCAATTCATCATCTAAAAAATGACCTTTTAAAGCCACAAAACCAATATCTTCGTATGCTTTTCCTATGTCATCTATAAACTTTTGTTTTCGTTTTGGATCGCCAGAAATGAAGTCCTTTAAATCTACGCTAGGTATTCTATCCATTAGAATTTTGTTTTTAAATTTTAAATGTATCTATTATTCTAAATAAACGTTAATATACAAATGTAACGAAAATACTACTAAAAAAGTGGTTGCAAATTATTGATAATTTGAAGGCTTTGCTACCTTATTGAGCCAATTTTATTTACATTTGAAGTACACCAGAATAGAAACTTTATGCCCACAATAACTAAAAGTAAGATAGACTACGATAAACGCAATCTTAGCGATAAAGCGCTTTTAAAGCTGTACTACAATATGTTGAAACCGCGACTTATTGAAGAAAAAATGTTAATTCTACTGCGACAAGGTAAAGTCTCTAAGTGGTTTTCTGGTATTGGGCAAGAAGCTATTTCAGTAGGCGTGACCATGGCATTAAAACCTAACGAGTATATTTTACCAATGCATAGAAATCTTGGTGTTTTTACCACTAGAGACATTCCACTACATCGCTTATTCTGCCAGTGGCAAGGCAAAGCCAGTGGCTTTACTAAAGGTAGAGATCGTTCGTTTCATTTTGGTACGCAAGAATTTAATATCGTTGGTATGATTTCGCATTTGGGTCCACAATTAGGTGTTGCTGATGGTATTGCCTTAGCAAATTTATTAAAGAACAATGGACAGGTTACAGCTGTGTTTACAGGTGAAGGTGGTACAAGCGAAGGCGATTTTCACGAAGCACTTAACGTTGCTTCAGTTTGGCAACTGCCAGTCATCTTTTGTATTGAGAATAATGGCTATGGTTTATCTACACCAACTAGCGAGCAATACCACTGTAAGCATCTCGCAGATAGAGGTAAGGGCTATGGTATGGAGTCGTTTATTTTAGATGGTAATAATATTATTGAAACGTACACCAAGGTTAAGAAATTAGCCGAAAGCGTAAGAAAACGTCCGAGACCAATTTTAATAGAATTTAAAACATTTAGAAGACGAGGGCACGAAGAGGCGAGTGGTACCAAATATGTGCCGCAGGACTTAATGGACCAATGGGAAGCTAAAGATCCTATTGAAAATTTTAGAAGTTACTTGTTTAGTAAGACCATTTTAACTCAAAAAATTGATAACGATTATACCACACAGATCCAAGCAGATATTGACGTGTCTTTAGAATCTGCAAACTCAGAAAATGCTATAATACCTAATGAAACTATTGAATTGAATGATGTATTTCAATCATTTGATTATAAAGAAGTTGAACCAAATAAAGAATTAAAAGAATTACGATTAATAGATGCGATTTCCGAAGGCCTAAAACAATCTATGGAAAAACACAAAGACTTGGTAATTATGGGACAGGACATTGCAGAATATGGTGGTGTTTTTAAAATTACAGAAGGTTTTGTTGAGCAATTCGGAAAAGACCGCGTTCGTAATACTCCTATTTGTGAGTCTGCCATTGTTGAAACAGCCATGGGATTATCTATTACAGGTATAAAATCTGTGGTAGAAATGCAATTTGCAGATTTTGTAACCTCTGGATTTAATCCTGTGGTTAATTATTTGGCTAAATCGCATTACCGTTGGCAACAACAAGCAGATGTGGTTTTAAGAATGCCATGTGGTGGAGGTGTTGCTGCAGGTCCGTTTCATTCGCAAACCAACGAAGCTTGGTTTACTAAAACACCAGGTTTAAAGGTGGTTTATCCAGCATTTCCTGCTGATGCTAAGGGCTTGTTGGCGACAGCGATTAATGATCCGAATCCTGTGTTGTTCTTTGAGCATAAGGCATTGTATAGAAGTATTAGACAAGATGTCCCAACCAACTATTATACCTTACCATTTGGTAAAGCTGCGCTTTTAAAGGAAGGCGAAGCAGTAACTATTATCACTTATGGTGCAGGAGTACATTGGGCTTTAGATACTCTAGAAAATAACGCTGATATTTCAGCAGATTTACTCGATTTAAGAACTCTACAGCCTTTAGATAAGCAAGCTATACTAAATTCAGTTAAAAAGACAGGACGCGCAATTATTTTACAAGAAGACTCGCTTTTTGGAGGCATTGCTAGCGATATTTCTGCTATGCTTATGGAAGATTGTTTTGAATATTTAGATGCACCTGTAAAGCGTGTCGCTAGTATGGACACTCCGATTCCTTTTATTGCGCAATTGGAAGATCAGTATTTAGCTAAGGGTAAGTTTGAAAGGTGTTTACGTGAGTTGTTGGGTTATTGATTATGCGAATTGAACAAATATCCGAGAGTTTTAAAATAAATCCAGGAGCTCCAGTTCCAAGAATATTATCTAATGAGCACACTGTTTTTTTAATTTTTTATTTGGACTGTGGTGAAAAAATAGTAACAGTTAAATTTAACAAGTTTGTTCAATACAAATTTGGCAATCCTAATGATGAAGCGATTGCAGGGCATAAATATTATAAATTAGGTTTAGAACCTTATTCAATTCAAAAAGTAATTGATTCTGATTGGATTGAAGAGCTCCGCATGATGAATTCTATTCATCCCTATCACGAAGACAAATTATTCTTAACTTATAGTCATTATTATTTACTTTTTCCATGATACATGTTTTGAAATTGTAGCTGAAAAACTATATAATAGATAAGAATTCACGAGATACAATGAAAAAAGAAATAATTAGAATTAGTAACTTAATTTAATCCTTTAGCCACAGCCTCACATTCATCCAAAACTCGCAATAAATTACCACTCCAAAGTTGTTCTATCTGCTTTTCGGTATAACCACGTTTTACCAATTCTAAAGTGACGTTAAAAGTTTCAGACGCATCAGACCAACCTTCAATACCGCCACCACCATCAAAATCACTACTAATGCCAACATGTTTTATTCCCATTTTTTCTACTAGATAATCAATATGGTTTACAAAATCAGTCACATCTACAGCAGGAGGTATTCCTTTCATGATTTTGGCTTTGTCTTCTACTATAGTTCTCATTTTGGTAAAAGCATCATAATACGCGTCGCGTTCAGTATCTGATAAATTTCTGATTTCACTTCGTTCAATCATAGGTGTGCCTAAAGAATCCATCACTTGTCTTCCCACGATTTCCAAAACCTTATTTCTTGCGTCATGTTTTTCAGTATTCAAGTAAGAGGAAAATGCAACCGTTTGTACAACTCCGCCATTTTCTTTTAGCCAACCCAATTGTTCGTCATCTAGATTTCTACTATGATCACAAAGTGCTCTTGCAGATGAGTGAGATGCTATAATTGGAGCTTTAGTCAATGCTATCATTTGTCGCATCGATTCCTTTGACGGATGCGACACATCTATCATCATCCCAACACGATTCATTTCTGCAACCACTTGTTTTCCTAAATCACTTAAGCCATTATGTAACCAAATAGCATCAGCTTCACCAGTATTACTGTCGCACAGTTGGCTGTGACCATTGTGAGATAACGACATGTAGCGCGCCCCACGATTGTAGAATTTTTCGACATTAGTAATATCCAATCCAATAGGATAACCGTTTTCTATACCAATCATGGCTACTTTTTTCCCTTTTTCATTTATACGCCTAACATCATTAGAGGTTAAGGCTAATTCAATGTCGTTTGGTGCAATATTATTTACTAATTTATGTATGGCATCAAATTTAGATATGGCATTGGCATAGGCGTTTTCAAATCCTGTTTTAGTTAAAGAATCTTGACCTGTATATACAATAAACCAAGCCACATCTAAACCGCCTTCTTTCATCTTTGGTAAGGTAATCTGAGTGTCTAAATCTTGGGTGTAGTTTAGTGAATCTGTAAAATTCTTTACATTAATATCGCAATGTGTATCTAAAGTGATAACGCGTTTATGTATGGCTTTAGCATCTGCTAGGAGTCGATCTTCTTTAGGTGTTTCAGATTTGCAGCTTGCCATAAGTAATAGAGATAATGAGAAAATTGAAAGTATATTGAGTTTCATGTTTAGAAAGTTTTTCTAAAAATAGATAGAAACCATATAAAAACAAAGAAACCAAAACATTTGCTGTATTGGTTTCTTAGACTAAGTTTTGAAAGGTTGATTAATTCATTCAGAATTTAATAGTTTCTAAGTCATCATCTAAACTATTAGATGTATTGACAATTTTAGATAATGCTCTCATAATTGATTGATTTTGATTGATGATTCTCTGTGTTTATCTGTAACGTCTTTTGCTGTTCCAATTGTAACTCTTTGTTTCAGTAGATGTACTAGATAATTGATTGTTGTGTAAGGTTCTCATAATTGATTGATTTTTGATTAATGATTCTTTTTGTTTATCTATAACGTCTTTTGCTGTTCCAATTGTAACTCTTTGTTTCAGTAGATGTACTAGATAATTGATTGTTGTTTAAAGTTCTCATGATTATTGTTTTTAATTGATTGTATACTAAATAGACTGTGAAGAATTAAAATTGTTACAGTACTCAGTTTAACCTAATACTGATTTAACACATTTTAACAATTAAATGTATCTTTATAATTATGAAACTGAAACTGTTTATAATAGGTCTCGCCGTTTTATGTATATGGTCTTGTAATAAGAGTGCAGCGTCAGAATGTGCATTTAAAACGATGGAGGTAACTTCTACGGCTTACAATTCTTTGGCTTATCAAACCGGTTCAAATCCTAGTATTACAGCTTTTGGTGACAGCTTAAAACCAGGTTTAAGATATATTGCTGTGTCTAGAGATTTATTGGATTCTGGCTTGGTGCATAATACAGAAGTAAAAATTGAAGGCTTTGATAGCCTATTTACAGTTAAAGATAAAATGAATAGGCGTTGGCGAAAACGCATAGACATTTATATGGGTGTTGATGTGAAAAAGGCAAGAAAATGGGGCAAAAAGAAGATAAACATTGAATATTGTATTAAACCGAAAGATTCAACACATTAATCGCGCTTTACCATAACTTCAGACACAATAAAGGGATATGCATCTTTTACCACCTTTAGTTCTTCTTGAGATAATTGATCTGGTGTTTTGTTGAACTTTTGTTTTGCGTAGCGCATTTTTAAATCGTAAAATGCTTTTGTAATTTCATCTTGTACTTCAATAAATACAACATATTTAGTTAAAGCATCATGACTTAATGAAATAACCGCTTTGTCTGGATGATCTGAAGATTCATTAAATTGTAACCCTTCACAATAGTCACAATTAGAAGTTCCATTATTATCTATAAAAGATTTTACTAAAGGTTTAATATCTTCCATTTTAACCAGGTCATCTTCAATCATAATGTCTTGACTGCTATTTATGGTGATACGTAATAGATTGCGTTCAGCAACATTATCTGCACAATTTTGACCTGCAGGACAATCACCTGGTAATTGCCTTAAAATGCCTTTCTCAGCAGAAATGGTTGTGGTGACTAAAAAGAAAATGAGTAACAAAAAGGCAATGTCTGCCATAGATCCTGCGTTGACCGTCGCAGAATGTCTTCTAAATGCTTTCATAATATCAAGTTTTAAAATGTTAATATTTTCTTAATATCAAGAACAGTACCAATCTTGTTAAATCTTGTTAACAAAACATAGTATAACCCTTACAATGTGCTATTTTTGCGAAATTAACATAATGCTAATTTTTTTTTATGTCTTCAGAAACTGAAACAGTTCAACAAAATGCATCCGAGAAAAATCTCTATGATTATCAGGTTAAAGACCTCAATCGCATTTTTGATGTAATGGAGGATGAGTCCGATGACTTTAATTTACTCTACCAACTGCCAACAGGTGGAGGTAAGACGGTAATCTTTTCTGAAATAGTAAGACGTTACATAGAAGAGCACAACAAAAAGGTTGTGATTCTTACACACAGAATTGAGCTTTGTAAGCAAACCTCTAGTGTATTATCTGGCTTTAATGTAAAGAATAAAGTTATAAATAGTAAGGTTAAGACTTTGCCAGACCAAGATGACTACCAATGTTTTGTTGCTATGGTAGAAACTTTAAATAATAGACTGTCTGATAAAGATTTTGAACTTAAGAATGTTGGTATGGTTATAATTGACGAAGCGCATTATAATTCATTCAGAAAATTGTTTAAGTTTTTTGAGCACTGTTTTATTCTAGGAGTTACGGCAACACCATTGAGCAGTAACATAAAGTTACCAATGAAAGACAATTATAACAAGTTAATAGTTGGTGATGATATTGCAACACTTATAAAGAACGGCTTTTTAGCGAGTGCAGATGTGCATCATTATGATGTTGGTTTAACGACATTAAAAATAGGAATTAATGGTGATTATACCGTAAAATCATCTGAGTCGCTTTACACAAACAGTCTAATGCAGTCTAAATTGCTAACTGCTTATGAGGAATTGTCTAAAGGGAAGAAAACCTTAATCTTTAATAACGGTATCTACACCTCTAAAGAAGTTTATTATACCTTTAAAAAAGCAGGTTATAATGTGCAGCATTTAGATAATACGGCTAGCAAACAAGAGCGAAAGGATATACTAAAATGGTTTCATACCACACCAGATGCTGTTTTATCGTCGGTAAGTATTTTAACGACAGGTTTTGATGAACCTTCGGTTGAATCCATTATTTTAAATAGAGCCACGCGTTCGTTGACCTTGTACTTTCAGATGATTGGTCGTGGAAGTCGTATTTATAAAGATAGAAAGACCTTTCAGGTTATAGATTTGGGGAATAATGTGGCGCGTTTTGGGCCTTGGAGTCAACCTGCTGATTGGCAGCATATCTTTAAATATCCGGATTTATATTTAGAAAATATTGTAGATGATGAAGCGCTTGAGCGAGAATTTGTTTATGAAATGTCTGATGCTTTAAAGAAGAACTTTAAAAAGTCTAAATCTTTAGAGTTTGATGTTAAAGAGGTTTATAAAGATGTGATGAATTCTAAGAAAAAATCCTTTACTGTTATAGAACGCTCAATTGCTCAGCATTCACAAATATGTATAGAAAATAGTGAGGATGTCTTTGATGCGAGAGATTTAACAAAATTACTTCAAGATGAGATTGCATTTCGTATAAAACAGTATTGTTATTGCATAATGAATAGTACTCAAAACTACAAAGATTGGTTGTTTGTAGAGTACAATAGAAAGTTGCGTATTAGCTTTAACGGTAAGTTTTAACGTTTTTTTGTAAGCTTTTATGATTTTATACGTTTAATTTGACTATTAGGTATGGTTTTTGTACTTTCTATTATATTAAAATTTATCTGAATTGAGACCACTAAAAATCATATTTTTCTTAATCTGCATAACATGCGGATCTATGGTTTTTTCTCAAGTAAAGGATAAAGAAAATAAAACTATTCGCATTGCAGCTGAGCCTTCAAAGAAGGAATTAGATTCTACACCTGTAAAAGTTAAAGTGGCACCAAAGCTTAAAGATGAAGACAGTAAAGCCAGTGGTGATTCTAAAAAAACGGAAAAGAAATTTATTATAAAAGAATCAGAAAAACCATTTTCCATGATAGGTAATGATGGTTTAAAAAGCTCTGGTGAAATTTTTGAAAAACGCTGGAATAAGGAGGCTGAAAAAGGTGGTATTATTAGAACCATGTCCGATCAGTTTTTGGGTGAACACAATGTAGATACTAAATTTGTAAATATCGTTTGTCGTGATCATGAATATCCTGATGGTGATAGAGTGCGTATATATATTAATGGGCATATCGTTCAGCCTAATCTGCTTTTAAGAAGTGATTATAGACGTGTCGAGGTTAATTTAGCAACAGGGAAGAACACTATAGAAATTGAAGCACTTAACCAAGGTGAATCTGGTCCTAACACAGCCGAGTTTGTTGTTTATGATGATAAAGGCACTTTAATATCTTCTAAAGAATGGAACTTGCTTACTGGTGTGAAGGCGATAATTGTTTTTAATAATGAAAAAGTAGTTATTAAACAGAAAACTTCTGACGCTAACACAGAAGAAGAAGCATCTAATAATTAATAGTTAGCATTTCCTTAGGCTTCATTTTACCCAATTTATAATCACCAATTCTCACTCTTATTAATCGTAGTGTTGGATATCCTACTTTTGCAGTCATTTTTCTAACTTGCCTAAATTTTCCTTCGGTTAAAGTAATACGCAACCAAGATGCAGGTCCATGTTTCTCATCTCTTACAAAGCGCTCTATGATGTGCGATGTGTCTTTTAAAATTTCTGCTTTGCATTTTTTTGTTCGATACGATTTTCCATTAACAGAAATTTCTAGCCCTTGTTGTAATTGATCAATAGCCTTTTTTGTTATAATACCATCTACCATAACATGGTATTCTTTGTCAACTTTAGAACTTGTTATATAATGACTAAATTTACCATCAGTGGTTAATAATAGTAAGCCTTCAGACTTTTCATCTAATCTACCAACTGCCATTATACCTTCAGGAAAATCGGTTAATTCACTTAATAATTTTTTATTACGTCGTTTGTTCTGGTGGTTCACAAATTGGCTTAAGTAGCCATAAGGTTTATAGATTTTTAAATATGACTGTTCCATTACCACCACGTTACAAAACATTTTTTTATAGAATCATTGTTATCTTTTAACCAAACTAATGGCGACTTTCGTCTATCTATTGCATGCTGTAAAAGAACAATTGTGTCTTCAAAATTTAACCATTTAATGTTATTATGAGGGCTAATTAACCAATCTAATTTTTCAGGAAGAAAAAATTTGAAAGTTGTAAAGATTGCAATGTTTGTAAAGGATATATGAAACCCAGAGATACAATTCTTATTTAAAGGCCATATATCTATATTCTGAAGATAATAAGGTAAAAATAATTGCGCTTTAAAACAGATGTGTTGCGAAATTTCATTTTGCTTAAAATTGTATTTCCTTAAATACGGCATTGTGAAAGCGTTATATAGTAAAGGGAACTGTTTGTTTTTCAATTTATCTAGTTTATAACGTAAAGTGTCGTTTCTATTTGGGCCAATCCAGTAATTAAGAGGATTTTCGTAGTTTTGAAGTGTATCATAAAGGTAAAATTTATAAACAATCTCTAAATGTATAGGCTTGTTTTCTTTTATCAATAAGGCATCGAGTTCACCAATGGTTCTGGTATTATCTTTAATTTGAAGGTTAGTTGCAAGTAACTCTACCTTAGGATTTTCACGTAACTGAAAGTACACAAATTGCTCAACTAATTTTCCTAGTCGCTCAATTTTAAACTCAGTATCACTAAAAGCATACGATTCTTTATACTCAAGAGGATAAGGCTCTAAACCAAATAACGATTTATTTGGACTCAGCATTGCTGTATCTAAGTAGCCTTCTAACCTTTTTTTTATATAACTATTCAAGTGCTTTTAAAATATAAAAGTTAAAGATAGTAACTGTTTTTTAGTGATAACAATAATTAATCTTAACATTAACGCTAGTTATTAGCGGATTTGTCTAGTATTTATGGCGCGTATTTGTGTAATCATTTTGTTATGAAATATATGGGCTATGTTCTTTTACTCTTCATACGTATCAATCGTCATACTTGTAACTTTTAATAACACAGTTGCGAATCCTCAAAGTTTTGACTCTTATAGATTTTACGAAGCCAGTACTTATTAATTATGAAATTATCAAAACTTATAACTGCTATTGCATTTTTATATATAATTACTCTTTCTTGCAGTAAAAAAGTTATTACTCCAAAAATTCTTGGTTCTTGGAATATACAAGAGATTCAATATCAATATACTGATACTACTTATATTAGAAATGACAAAGATCATAATCGTTTTATCTTTTTAGATAAAAATTATGCTTTATTGTATAGTCCACAGATGCAATCGCGTCAAGCTTTCAAAAATTTGTCTCAGCCAAAAAATGATGAAATCATATTAGCTATTCGTAGTATTGTTTTTAATACAGGGACTTATAGTGTTAAAGATAATGTTGTTACTACAGTTATAGATATTGCAAAAGTTCCTGGTTTTGAAAATGATAATCAGTCTTACGGAATCAAGTTGAGTGGTAATGATTCAGAATTAACCATGTTTAATGAAACCTATCCTAATGTGAAAAAGCCTGAATGGTACAATAAATTGAAAATATTGTTTGTGCTCAAAAGAGAGTAGGTAGGTACTTACTATATAAATGAATCTTCATCTGTAGTTTGCTTTGTGACTATATCTTCAGAATTGAACGTTTTTTCCAATCCTGCACTGTCCACATCAAAATACTCAAGTACCTGAGTTGCTGCTGTAACATGGCTTGTGTTATCACCATTTATAATAATTGCACCTCTAAATGCTTCAGGATTGTTTTCTATAATTTTAATGTAATCACTACTGCTAAAACTAGAATTTTTGTCTAGATTATCAATTAGAGAAAAATCTAATAGGTCTTTGACCTCTGCATCAATTGCATCCAATATTTCGTGCCACTGCGTTTCACTAACTGTCTTATCTTTAATATCCTTAAAAAGTATATCTTTTTTAGATGACTTTAGGTATCCATCAATTTGTTTTCCAAAATCACTATCACTAACATATATACAATTAAGTTGTTTTTTGTCTATACTCATTGTTCCCATAACTTCAAATTTTTAATACGTTTTCATTTTGTCTTTCCTTTTTTCAAGCTGTCTTAACAGCTCATTAACTGTATCAGATATAGCGTCGTTAAAATTCTGATGTGAAGACTCAGCGAATAGGCGAGGACCAGGTGCACTTAGTCTTATGCTACAAATTTTACCTGTTTCAACACTTGATGTATTTTCTGTTTTAAAAAATACGTCTGCTCTAATAACAAATTCGTAGCGTTCTGCAATTGTAGCTAACTTTTCATTTGCATGCAATTCTAATCTTTCGCTTTTAGCAACATTGTGGTATTCAAATCTGGTTTCCATAATTCTATATTTGGTTAAAAATACATAATTTGAAAACTCGCTTTTGACTTTAATAAAATTATAGTTAACACATATGAAAGGGGAAGCGGTGATTGGTCGCTTAAGTATGTCTTAAAATTCTAAGAATTAATGAATGACCAGTTTTTCTATACGTCTGTCATTATTTTCTGATAGTAATTGTAATATATAAACACCTGTACTTAAATATGAAGTGTCAATGTGCTGATCGGTACTTGAAAAATTGAGATCATTTGAAGTTATAAGTCTCCCATTAATATCGAATAAACTATAGTTAGTTTCACTTTCCAATTTTCCTTTTATAACGATTTGGTCTAAATTATTAGAAAATATGTCTAGACCTGACAATGGAGTCGGATTTTCAATTAAAATTGAACATTCAGTTGGTGCAGTGAAAACACTTCCATTGCTTATATAGTCTGACTTATAACCATCCGTAAAAGCTGCGTCGACAGTTACGTCTGAGCCGTTAGGAGTCAGTCCTGACAATGTAATAGTCTGAGGGCTATTTGTAATTGGAAATGTTTCTCCATTAACAATTAAATTACCAGTTGTTGGTTGATTTGTATAGCTTACTATTAAATCTTGAGAATAGGTATTATTTGAAGCGTTGCACGTTTGTAAGTCTGCTGTAACTGAAGCAATTCTAGTTAAAGCATCAAACGGTAAAAACTGTACAAGCGAAGCTTTTGGTTCAGTTGGTACGTCGTCACCACCTAATTGGGTACTACCGCCTCGTCCACGCAGATGAATACCTATCATATCATTACTGCCATCACTGAAGAGTTGCACTCTTAAAGCTTCTGCAAATAATGGTGCTGTATTAGAGCCGTCCCATTGAAAAATACCACCATTTATCCATCCACCAATACCTTCGTCAATAGTTAGCCAATTTCCATCATTTAGGTAACTCACTCTCCAAGCAGTGTTTATCTGTGGTTGGTTGGCAAATGCACCACCAAAAGTTACATAATTAATAAATCTTGGATTTGGCCAATCAACTCTCCAGTAAAATCCGTTTTCTGCATCCACCGCACCGGAGTTAAAATTAAAAGGTTCACCATACTCTGCATAGTTTGTTATGACTTTAAAATCACCAACTAATGGATCGTATAAAATATCAATTGGTGTTCCTCTACCAGATCCTGGGTCTACAGAACCGCTCAGTTGAGCAGAGTGTATAAGTGCTAAATTGACAAATGGATTAGGATCGTCAGTGGTGTCTGTATCTGGCTCATCTAATTGGTTGATCCATTCGTCAATAAGATCTACAGCTGGTTGATCTATTATTGATTTGGATAATGGTGGCATCATAATAGATGGGTCAATGCTATTCATTCGGTGAAACAATATAGATTTAGAGGCATCACCTGCAAATACAATTTCTTCATCAGGATCTATAAATAAAGGTTCTAATATACCAGCAGTTAAAAGGTTTGTAGCTTCTAAACTGTTATAAACTCTTAGATCAAAATTTGCTCTATTTTCATTATCAAATCTGTGGCAGTAAGCACAGTTCAAATCCATGTAAGATCTAGCTTTTTCATCTATGCTTGCATTGGCATCATAGAGGGATTTGTTAGTAATAATGCCTGGTGTATCAGCATCGGTTATGGATGCGTTAATTATGCCTAAGTGACTTAGAGTTACTAATTGATTCCCAGTAATTCCGGTTTCATCATAAGTGTAGTCTGTATTCAAAAATCTCGATTTTAAACCAAGTCCTCCTTTATTAGCATCATTATGACAGGTTGTACATTCAGAATTAGAGGGAAAATGCCAAGTTTGAGTTCTGGTTCCACCAGTATCGGTAATTATGTCAATAGGTTCATCTAAACTTGTAGATTGCAGTACAGCATCTGTTTCATCCTCATTCCAATTATACGTTAAGAAATACATTTGTCCCTCGTCACCCATGACAGAAAAACGTGTCTCTATTTTTCTAGTAACGGAAGGATCATTATCATCTGTTTGTAAATCAAAATGCTTTATAATTACTGTTCCCTTAGGAAATTCCCAATCATCGTATTCAGAGTAGTTTATTTGCTCATCTGGTCCATTGTGGACACCATCATTATTTGGTACAGCAATCCATCGTCTTTTTAATGCACCATCTGACCAGAAGGATTCATAAAGTTCGTAAGGAACAAATCCATCAATCACCTCTAAGGTAGATAAATCGGAAAAAACACCTGTTTCAGATAGTAAATGAGGTACAGGATCAAAATTTTCATCATCATCAATCAATTTATAGATATTAGTAGCATTACCAAGTCGTAAAAGATAGAGTTCTCCGTCATTGTCTTCACCAAACGAGATTATATCTTTTGGTAAAAATGTTGAAATCTGATTATATTCACCTGTACTAGTTTCTACAGAATATATTTCATCTCCACTACCAAAGTCTGCACAAATATATTTTCCATAAAGTTCTGGTATTTCAGTACCTCTATAAACAAAACCACCCGTAATAGAATTGGCATCTTCTGGACTAAAAGCAACTAAAGGCTCAGCATGAGGCATTTCATTGAATAAATCAGAATAACAACCTGGACCATTAATTAAACCTTCAAATAACGGCCAACCAAAGTTCGCGGCAGATTGTACTACATTTATTTCTTCGTGTGTGTTTAAACCGACATCACCTATATAGAAATCCCCAGTGTTCTTATCCTTGGTCATTCTAAACGGATTTCTAAGGCCAATTGTATAGTATTCTTCAAAGAAGTCTCCAACAGCATAAACATCATTTGGATCTGCTGTTTCCAAAATTGGTGCTCCATAAAGATTTGTATTAGATCCTGCTGTGGTATCAGAGAAAGGATTGTCATTTGGTATCCAATATTCTAAGCCTGAAATTTCATCGGCTTCACCAGCATCAGTAGGTTTTGTTCTAACAGGCGGATGACTTTTTGTTGGGTCTTTATCGACATCAATTCTAAGCAAACCACCGTCCAAATTATTTATTATATCTTGAGATCGTTGCCATGATGCTTGATCTCCTGTTGTGAGATAAAGAAATCCATCATCACCAAAATCTAAGCCACCACCATAGTGCGTTGTTCCGTATAACCTATTTTTTAAAAGTGTTGTTCTAGAATTAGCAACAACAGTCATCGTAGTCGGATCGACCTCAAAACGTTCTAAGATTAAGAAATTTCCTTGGTGCTCATTTTCACTGTATGCACAACCTTGACCTGTATATTGCCCAAAACCAGGCAGATCTTCACCATTTTCGTTTTTTGTAGCATAATATGTATAAAAATAGTTTTTTGGATTTGTTGGTGCATCAAAATCTGGATGTATAGTTAAACCTAAGAAGCCTCCATCGGAGACTAATCCGACTTCATTAGAAATATCTAATAACAGATTTTTATTTACAGTAGTTTCATCATTATCTAACCAATATATAACACCGTTAAGTTGGCCTATAATAATTTTATCTTGATTAGGAACTGGTTTAAAAGTAATCGGATAGAAAAACGTAACATTAGGATATGCGACTCTATATGTTGCATCTAATACGACACTAGCTCCTAAAGGAAAAACATTATTTGCATAGGGTCCTATTGTCTTGGGAGCATTTAATCCAGGTCCCATAAAAAAGGGCATAGCACTAAATAATAAAAGTGAAGTTAAAACTATAAAGGTAACTTTAAGCGAATTTAATTTGGGTCTAATGAAACTCATTTTTGTTGAATGTAGGTGAATATTTGAAGCATTTTGGTTTACTTCTAAGCTTTATGTAAAAGTATTGTTTAATTATAGAGTTATAGTATAAAATCGATAATGATCATTTTTTAACGATAAAGGTAAAGCATTGAATATTAGGTCACTAAATTTATTTAAAATGTTCATTTTTTTAATAAAATTACAAGGATTTAAAGAAAAGTTGAGATGACCAAAACTTCGTCTATTTCACAAGAAATATAATATTTTAATATAAACTCCGCTACCTGCGAGTAGAAGGTATTTGAGTTGTCCTATCTATAATAACTCTGACTAGTACCACGAGTACAAGCGCAATTGCTAATACTTTGTAATAAATCTAAGCCAATAGTAATCATGTGCGTCCCAGAATTGTAACCCGATAAATCGTTAATGGTTAATTGATAGGAATAAGCAAAATATAAATTGTTCCATTGAATACCTGCCATTGGTCCTACGTTTAGAGGTTTTAATAATTGGTCATTGAGAAAGCGATAAGAACCACCTACCCAATAATAATCTCCTTTTCTGTTAAATTTTCTATACTTAAAATTAATATCTGTACTCGAACGTCCATCACTATCAAATAACTGAAAGAACACTGATGGTTCGTATTCTATATCCTTATTTTTTGCATTTGTAAATACATAACCAGAATATAACTGATAGTTTAAGAGTTTACCCGGTTCTAAGCCCGTAAAATCATCTGTATCTTTAGATATTAAGTTGTTAGCATTCAAACTTGCATAAAACGGACCATATCTGTAAAGAATTCCTGCATCAAAATTGTTATTGGATATGGAACGGTCATCTGTTATACTTGGGTCAATTATTGGAATTTCATAAGTAGTATTAAAATTTTCGATATCAATTCTAAAACTGTTGATATTATAAGAAATACCTAAAGATAAATATTGTTTGGATTTATAATCTAGGGTCAAATGATGGGCAAATGAAAACTTGATACCTTTTTGGCGCGTATTCCCATTTTTATCATTATAAGCAGATACACCAATACCAGAACGATTTCCTATTCTAATATCTGCGTAAATAGATTGATTATCTGGCGCATTCTTAATACCAACCCATTGTGTTAATCCGTTAGCTCTAATTTTTAAATTGTCACCAATACCTGCATACGTTGGTGAAATAACAAAATCATTATCAGCCAAATATTGCGTAAATACAGGTAGGTTTAATTCTTGGCTATAGCTGTAAGATATAGCTAAGAAAAATATATATAATATGAATTTTTTCATCTTAAGTAGGTTTAATAATTAGGGTATTACCTGTATAATGTAAAGTGTCCAACAAAATCTCTATTATTATCCGGCTCATTTGTGTTCACAACAAACCAGTAATCTCCAGTTGGCAATTCTGTTCCGTTGTATTTTCCATCCCAGACTTCTCCAACTCTGTATGTTGCTACTTTGCGACCGTAACGGTCAAAAATATCGAAGGTTAAATTTGGGTAATTTTCTGTACAGCCAGGTGCCCAAGTATCAAATTCACCATCACCATTTGGTGTAAACCAATTTGGAATACAGATATCTGTAAATTCTAATTCAATTTGTGCACTTGCAGTACAACCATTACTATCCGTAACTATAACCACATATAATCCAGATTCTGTGATGATATAAGTATTTTCACCTCCATAATCCTCACCATTCATAGTGTACTCATAATCTCCTGTTCCACCAGAAGCATTAGCTATAAATTCATTAAGTTCACCTTCAGTTAAGGTCAATGTTACAGGATCGTAAGCATTAATATCAAAAAGTTCTGTCCTTTGGATACAGCCATTAGTATGTCTCACATTAATAAAATGATCCATTCCTATAGGTACATTTGTAAATACATTACTAGCTTGGTATGCACCACCATTTAAAGAATAATCTAAATCTGAAAGATCTGTAATAGAATCATTAACCATTACAGTGACAATATTTCCTTGTACATTATTCTCACAAGTAGATTCCACAACTAATTCAGGATTTATCGCAACAGACTCTGGGAACGTAATATTCCATTCCGTATCACATCCTAAATTATCTCTTATATAAACAATATGATCACCACCACCTAAGTCTGTAAAATCGAATATTGTTTGTGTAGGACTTCCAGTTGTATAAGGTCCATCAAAATCATCTATACTCACACTGTAAGGTAAATTACCACCAGAGATATCTATACTAAATTCACCGTTGGCATCACCATCACAAACTTCTGGAAAGAACGAATCTGAAATTATAGTTAGTAAAACGGGTTCAGGATTTGCAATGCTAAAATTAAAAGTTAATAAACAACCTAAAACATCTTGTACAATGATATCATAATCACCAGGTGCTAAGTCTTCAAATATATTAGTTTCAAAAAATTGATTTAATTGTGGTGAAATAGCATATTTAATAATGCCTGTTCCTCCAGAAGCTGTAATTTCAACAACACCATTGTCTGTTCCAGGACATGTAATACTCGTCACATCAATTGAAGCGTCAAGTGGAGCTAAAGGTTGCGTTATAGTAATCGGAGTCGTCGTTTCACTACAGTCACCACTTTCTACCAAAACTATATAATCACCAGCAACAAGTCCTGTAAAATAACCTGGACTGGATTGAGTTGCAGTAATTGCTGTACCTGAACCATCTTGTAGTGTATAACTATAATCTCCTAATCCACCTTGTGCAGTGGCACTAATTGATCCATTATTGTCGCCATTACAGTTAATAGTTGGATTAGAAGATTCTAGGTTGATTACCAAATCAGGTAATGGATCAATATTTATTTCGTTAGATACATTAGCAGCACAGCCATTTGCATCTCTAACATAATACGTATATGTACCTTCTGGTACCGAAAATGTTGTCGAAGCCGTAAAACTGCCTAATGTTGTTGCAAAGTTGCTAGTGTTACTATAAATATAAGGCCCTGTACCACCAGTAGCGCTTAAAGTTAATGTAGATTCTAATAAACATGTTTGAGTAGAAGCTCTTACGAGATTCACATCTATTGGTGTAGGATTTGCTATGACAATATCTAACGATGTCATCTCACAATCAAAGCCGTCTGTAATAGTTACAGAATATGTTCCAGCGCCTAAATCGTTAAATACATTTGATGTCTGTGGACCAGATGAACTCACTACAGGTAATATGGTGTTTAACGTATAACTGTAATTGCTGCCTTGTCCACCAGTAACCGTAGTTATCGTAATACTTGCATTTTGATCTCCAAAACATGATAAGAGTGTTGTGCTAGGAGTAAAAGTTGCTGTGATTGGAGCTGGTAAATCTAAGGTTATTGATTCTGAAGTAATACAACCTTCGCTATCTCTCGCATTAACTATATAAGTTCCTGCTGATAAATTTGCAAAACTATTATTAGCTGAATAAGCCACAGTTGCATCACCTGTTAACTCATATTCGTACTCTCCATAACCACCTGTTGCAATAGCTGTAATTGTACCATCAATATTATTACAAGTAACACTTGCAGTTTCTGAAAGCGTAAGCGTTAGTGCTTCTGCTGGAGATGAAATTATAACATTGGCAGTATTTGAACAAAATGGGATATCAGTTTCTGTAATAATTACAGAGAATGTGCCAGCTTCCATTCCTGTAACAGATTGTGGATTCGTTGAGGTATTAGCATTCACAATACCAAATACTGAAGCTCCTAAAGTATCAAAAACTTCATAGGTATAAGCTCCAGAATAATTTGTAATATTAATATCGAAACTACCAGTATTATCTCCAAAACAAGTTACTCCTGAAGGAGTTAAGGTAAATGTTGGAAGTATAGCTTCAGGTACAGAAATTGTAACTTCTGATGTACATGATAAAACGGTATCGGTAATTGTAACGGTGTAAATACCAGATGGTACACCAGAAAAAATATTACCAGTTAGGCTTATCGAAGCAGGATTCGGTGAAATACTATAAGCATAAGAACCAGAACCACCAGAACTTGTAACAGTAATTTCTCCATCGTCATTATTACAGGATGGTAAACCTGTCACTTCAGGTAGTAATTGTATAGGCGCGTCAATTGTAACAGAAATTAAATTGCCACAACCATCTGCATCTTGTATTTCAATGGTATGTATTCCTGAAAATAAATTAGAAATTGTAAATGGAGTGGTTTGTGTTTGAAATGCTCCACCATCAACACTAAAGCTATATGGTGCTGTACTTGGAGTTACTAAAGCGATATCAATTTCAAAATTGCCATCAGTAATTTCACATGGATTATTAACTGTTGCAGATATCATAGGCGCATCATCCATATCTACTACAGTTGCAGGACTTGTGATAACACAACCATTCGCATCTAAAACATGAATATAGTAGGTGCCAGCGTCTACATTAAACGTGCTTGCAGCATCCCAACTAGCATCATTCGCAAGAGGTGATGTAGGAGTTGTTGTAATTTGATATTGATAAGGTGCAGTTCCGTTATAACCAATAGCACGTATAACTCCCGAATTAGGATTACAATTCGCATCCTCATCAACTGAAACTACCAAGTTTAGTGCAATGGCAGATTCTGTAATTTCAAAAACTATTGAAGCAGAATTACAACCACTAAAAGCACCTGTTCCATTTTCCGTAAATACAAGATAATATTGTCCTGGTGCTAACGAACCTGGTGTTGGTGTGGTTACCGTTTCAGGTGTCCCAAAAGTTACAGGTAAATTGGTTGGTCCATCTATCAATACATTATTAAATGCTGAATAGATAGCGTAATCTACAGACGTTGTTGTGCTATCAAAATTATCTATTGTAAATGTTACGCTTCCGTTATTTTCACCTTGACAAATTACATTATTAGGTATTACACTAGACGTTAATGTAGATGCTTGATCTATTGGTGCGTCTGCGGATTTTACAAAATAGCAGTCTGTTACTAAATCGTGTACCACAAATGTGTACACCACACCAGGAATTAAATTCGTAAATGTTCTTGTGTCACCACCTGGTACATCTGGCGCTAAGTAAGTTGTTGTATATGGAATGGTGTTAAATTCTAATATTCCAAATTCATAACTACCACTACCAACAGCAGATATTGCAGTCACTTCTGCTGTACCTCCAGAAATACAATCTGATGGTGTTATATTAACATCAATCAATAAATCTGATGGAGGTGAGGCTATAACAATCTGTTGTGCAAGATTACAACCGTTATCATCTACTACATTGATTGTATATGTTCCAAAATTGATAATATTAAACGTATGGTCTTCATTAGAAATGGCATTATAAGGGTTTCCAGCAATTATATCTCCAAAATTATTTGATATATAATACGTGAATGGTGCCGTTCCGCCAGTAATATTTTCTGCTGTAATAGAACCTAAAGAAGAGCCACCAGGATTATTACAAGTGATGTCTATTTTAGTCAAGTCGAATGCAATAGCATCAGGTTCTGCAATCGTAATTGTTTCATTTGCTGTACATGAGTTGGCATCAGTTAATGTCACTGTATATGTTCCAGCAGGTAAACTTGTTGTTTGCGTTCCGTAATCTGTATTGGTTGTATCATTATTTACATTGATAATAAAAGGTGGTGTGCCAACAGTTGTATCAATCGTAATATCAATAGCTCCGTTTTCATCTCCATTACACAAAATAAGTTGTGTTTGAGCAAGTAAACTTATGGCAGGAGGTGATAAAGGCTGTAAAGAAATTATTGACGATTCTGCGATACAACCGTTAGCATCTGTAATTTGAAATTGGTAATCACCAGCAGTTGCGGTTGTGTAATTAAATGTTGTACCTGTTGCACCTAAATCGCTATAAATACTACCATTATAAGAAACCGCATGCGAGAATGGAGCAGTACCAGTTAGCGTTCCCGTAAATGATGCATCTGGCGTAACTGTACAATCTAGACCTTGAGTTAATACCACATCTAGAGTTGGAAGTGGAATAGGGTCAATAGTAAATGATTCGCTATAAATACAATCGTTTTCATCTCTTGCTTGGAATGTATAGGTGTCTGGCGTTAATCCTAAAAATATATTAGAAGCTTGATATGCTGTTACTGCTGAAGCTGGTGCAATGATTTGATATTCTATAGCTCCTGTTCCACCTGTAGCCGTTAACGTAACATCTGAAGTCAGCGCAGGACAAACTACAGGTGAATTGCTAAAGTCTAAATCCGTAATAGGATCTAATGGATCTATAATAATTTCATTTGTTATAATAGTACAATCATTAGCGTCTCTGATAGTAATTTGGTAAGTACCTTGCGTTAAACCTGAAAATGTATTACTAGCTTGAAAATTAACTCCATCAATACTATATTGATAAGGAGCATCGCCTCCAGAAACTCCAGAAACGGTTATCGTTCCGTCACTTAAACAGGTAAAAGGTGAAGTTAAATCTGCTGTTCCTGAAATTGCAGAACTTTGTAATATGGTTACTGTCTGTGGAGCTGTTGTACAAATTGAAGTTCCGAATGTATATTGCAAAACGACATCATAATCTCCAGCAGATAGATTTGTGAAAACAGACGAATTAACAAACGTTGTGCCTCCGTCAATACTGTATTCAATACTGTTTCCATTAGCATTAGTAACATTAATAGTTATTACACCTGCGTCACCAGAGTCTGCACATGCGATATCCGTTGCTACAACATTAAAATCTGGTTCATCAATTGCATCTACGGTTATGGTGGTACTTGCACTACAGTTGTTAGAATCTACTACCGTAATATCATAAATTCCAGCAGCAGTCACAACAATTTCTGGCACAGATTGAAAAACCGTTGTACTATTTACAAAATAGAAATACGGAGGTGTTCCACCTTCAGGATATACAGTTATTTCACCATCTGTACACGTTAAAGGTGCTGTTAATGCTGCAGTAACGGTTAGTAATGGTGGCTCAACTATTGTAATGTCTTCAGAATATAAACAGCCATTTTCAGTTTCAACTGTAACCGTATAAGTTCCAGGATTTAAATTATCAAAACTATAGGTATTTTCTATAATTGGTCCTACGGTGTTAACTATGGTTCCTCCTTCTTCCAAGGTAAATGTATATTGAGGATCTACATCATTCGCTGCCAATTGAATACCACCTTTATCATCAAAACAAAGCGGTTGAGTTACTGTTGAGGTTACCGTAAAGTCTCTATCTCTAATCTGAACATCTGGCACTGTAAATACGCATGGATTGGTTGGTACACCAATTTGTCTAATGTAAACTGTATATGTTCCAGGTGTTGTAATTGTAAAGACGTTACTACTTTGATAGTTGGTACCGTCTAAACTGAATTCATAATCAGAGGGTACATCATTTACAGTTATGCTCCCATCAGTTGTACATATAATGTCTGAAGAAACCACGCTAGCCTCTAATAAATTTTCATATACATTAAAGTAGAATTGATTAAAGCAACCACCAGGATAATTGATGGTTATGCGATACTGACCAGCCGTATCAGCTAAGTAGTTTGAGCCGTTAGCAACTTCGTTCCAAGTACAGGCTACATCTTCATTAGCACAATCCGTATCTGTAACTGCAGCACAACTCGATTCATCTAATTTTTCCCAAATAATAGAGGTAGAGTCAGAAATATTAGTTTCTATTAATGTAGAATCATCAGCACCACATAAAAATATATTTGGTAGTTCTTTACCATCATTTGGACATATGACGACTTCATCTGCGTAAGGAATTACCGGATTGGTAATGTCTCCTCCAAAAAGTTGAACATTATATTGTTGCTCTATAGATTGACATGGAGCAATAGCAGTATTGAAAGAATAATAGGTTCCGGTTGAGTTTACGGTAATGGTTTGTGTAGTTCCGATTACAGGAGTTCCTGTAGGGCTTGTTGACCACGAATACGAATCATAATCATTAGCTGCTGTTAACTCAAGACTATCTCCACAAAGGACTTCTTCTTCAATAAATGTACAATCCAAATCAGCTAAAAAATTAGTGGCTTGTGGTGTAATTAAGCACCCTGTATTACTATTTAAACTAGGATCATCCGTTATTGTAAAATCTGGATTTATGGTACCTTGATAGGTAGCAAAAGCTTGGTTATTTATAATATTAGAACACGCATCTGCCAATTGGCCACAATCGTCAACCACCTGGACCTGAATACGTATCTCATAAACTGGGTCATTTTCTTCGACCAGCGAATTGTCAATATTTAAAATTAGTTCTCTGGTGCCAGCATTATAACTGGTCACAGTAACACCAGCCGGAAGCACTAAATCTGTTGGATGATTGTATATTATATTTACAGGAAGTATATCTCTAATCTGAAAATTGGTCGCATTATCATTACCTGTATTTTGAAAACCAATAACATAATTAAGAGAGGTTCCTAAACCTACAAGTTGGCCTCCGATATCATTTCCTAAATCGTCTTCAACAGTTTTTGTCAATACAATATTTGGAGCAATAATCTCAATAGCAAAAGCGCTGAAGTAATAGTAATATATATCTAAATTACTGCCTAAACTGATATCTGCCGACGTTGCATTATTTGCAATTAAGGAGTTACCAGGATTTGGTATATTTATTATACCTGCATCAAAGCCTAAAGTGTTAGAACTATTTGGTGTACGTGCTGTGAATAACTCAGATGTGTTTGTAACAGGATCAATATCTGATACTGAACTCTTAAAAAAGTTGTTATCTGGTCTAATTTCCGTACCTGCATTATTGGTGGCACTAATTCGTGTTCCGTTTAATTCTAGGTAATCACCAGTATAACCTATATCTCCTTCAATTGTACTAAAGGCAAACTTTGCTCTCACTGGCCCAACAGGTATGGTGTTAAATCCTGAGACAGGGAATGTTTCATTAATAGCACTGGTAATTTTTGTGAACCCATCAAAGGACGTAATGTATTTACTCGGTAACAGCGGATCTTCATAAACCACAAAAAGCGACCAACCTGCGGAAAGGCCTTCTGCATTTGGCTTAGGGCCAACAAGTGTTGAAATATTTGCAACACTGTATGTGCCTTCAGGATTTGGTAAGGCTGTTAATAAATCTGTTACATTATGGTAATAAGCGTAAGTATTTGAACTATTATTGTTTACAGCATTTTGGTAATATATTTCAGTTCCGGTTATATCTAAATATGTCGTACTTCCTGGTAATTTAAATTTTACATCAGAAATAGGTTCATCACCATCTACAACAGCGCTCCAATACAAACCTGCATAAACAATACGATAACAACTCTGATCGCTAGGAACATCTAAATCTGCACTACTAGAATTAAATGTACTTGTGTCACTATCGATATCTACATATACAGCTGCATCGAGGTTATCATTGGTTGCATTTCCGTTGTAAGGATCAGTAGGATGTATACCAACATTACTGTTTCCAATAAGAAGCATGTCTCCTTTAATTGCTTGATCGTAACGCGGTGAGAATGGTACAAGGTTTTGTGAATAACATTCCGTCCCAAGGAATATCATTAAAACAGTTACTATCATCCTAGAAAAAGTAGGTTTTTTCATGATATGAATTTTTTATATCATTTTTTTCAGGGGCAATGAAAAAAATGATGTATTGCTTAACTATTAATTTTCAATTTTCACGAGGGACATATTTATGTTATACGGTCTATTTCCTTTAGCTTTCATGGCATAATTTGCCTGATTTATATCTTCAAATTTATCGTAATAGATGTAATACTTACTTGTATTAACATCGTAGAAGAAATCTACATTAGTTCTACCGGATGCTACAACTTTAGTAATGAATTCGTTTCTCTTAGTTATATCGCTATGTATTGCGATAATGAGATAATAAGCACTTTCTGCATTATTTATATTTTTTAAAATCTGAATATTGTCGTTTTGCTCTTCTCCAAAATCAAAGTCGTCAGATTTAAGTGGAGTAGTGCTCAATGGTGTTGTTCTCTTAATGTTTTGAAGCATATTTCTATCTTGAGAATACTTGTCGTCTTGATTATCGAAAGCAGCACGCTTAATACGCCTTCTTTTTTCAAATTCAGTTGCTACTCTAATAGCTTCTAACCTAACATCTAATTGTGTTCTGGTTTGTGTTGCTTTTAATTGCTCACTTGTTAGTCGTTTTATTTTGGTTTTGTAATAGAGATTAACTTCATCAAGCTCTGTGTTTTTTATTCTTGTTCTTTGGTCATATAAAGATTGTAACTCTTCTATTTCTTTATTTCGTGATTCAATAACATTATCCAAGTCAACTTTTATTGCTTTTAATGCATTATTTTCTGCATTAATACTTTTAAAGGCTCTTGGTTGAACCGTGATACCTTGATCGCTAAGGTCATTTTCTTCTTTTAAATCTTTAAGATCTTTATCTTTAATATTGATAATATTGTCGAATTTTTCTAGTAATTCTTTTTGTTCTTCCTCAGAATTTTCAGTTTGTTTAGTTAAGTCTAATAAAGATTTTGCCAGATCATCTTGAGGCTTGGTTATTAATTCTTCTTTTGCCTTTTTCTCAGCTTGCAGCTTAGTTGCTGCCTCTTCTTTAGCTTTTTCAATTGCAATTACCTTGGCCTTTTCATCAGCTTCAGCTTTAGCCTTTATTTTGGCTAATTGAATAGCCTCCGCTTTGGCATCTTCAGCTTTACGTTCTGCTTCTTCAATGGCATTTTGTTCTTCTTGTGCTTTTTGCTCAGCTAACAATTTTGCTTGTCTTTCTGTGGCTTCAATGGCTTGTTGTTTGGCTATGCGTTTCGCTTTTGCTTCTGCTTTTAATCTTGCTTCAGTGGCTTCTTTAGCGTTTTGCATTTCTAATTGTCTGGCTTCTAATTCTGCTTTTTCTTTAGCTTCTTTTTCTGCTAATAATTGCGCTTGTCGTTGTGCGTCTTCAATAGCTTTTTGCTGTTCCGCTATTTTAGCTTCTTCTGCCTTTCTTTTAGCATCTGCATCTTGTTGTGCTTTTTGTTCAGCTAATAATTTCGCTTCTGCCATAGCTTTAGCTTTTTCCTCCTCTGCTTTCTTGGCTTTTTGCTCAGCAAGTAATCTTGCACGCGTTTCTGCTCTTTCTTTAGCTCTTTTATCTTCTTCAATTTTTGCTAAGGCAGCTGCGTCAGCCTTAACTTTTCTTTCTTCTAATAACCTTGCTTTTTCTTCGGCCTCTTTTTTAGTCTTTTCTTCTGCATCTAACTTGGCTTGCATTTTGGCTTTAAGTTTTGCTTCCGCTTCTGCTTCCAAATCTAATTTTGCCTGTGCTCGTCTATCTGCTGCTCTTGCTCTTATACCTTCTAATTCTGCTTCAGATACTTCCGTTACAGGTCTTCTTTTGCGCTTTTTGGTAAATAACCCACTTACTTCTTCATCTCCGCTATAGTTATATTCCTTCTTGGCAATGAATCTGTATGCTAAGGTGATATCATGAGAAGTTCCGAATTCTACCAATTCACCTATAGACTTTTCAATATTATATTCTAAGGCAATTTGAGACGTAATATTAAGTCCAAGACCACCAGACATTCCATATACATTATTATAACCAACTTGTAACCAAAGTCCTTTTGGAACATTTAGCATAGCGAGACCAGAAATAATGGTTTCTTCTGGTCTGAACTCAGATTTTAAGATGGCTGAAAATTTGCTGTCATCAAAAAAGCCTCTACCACTTATAAACCCAGTATGCATTATGTGTGCTTGTATGCCTTGCTTTGGATTATCTTCAATAAGTGTAGAAGTTTCAACATTATAAAGCACCAAATTATTTACAGATACACCAAAATCTAAAAATTCTGTGCCGTAGTTAATTCCTGGGTTTACTGTAACTAAAAAGTTTGATTGTGCGTTCTGTAAAGATGGATCATCAAAATTAGTAATTACATTAGATTGATTTACACCACTTGTATAAGCTCCTACGTTAAGACCAAAGGTAAGATTGCTATCTGTATTTAATTTTACATTATAAGCGAAATTAAGTAAACCACCAAAAGTTGTGAGTACTCCATAGTTTTGTTGATAAACTGCTAAACCAGCACCAATATTCTCAGCAAAGCGACCAGAAAAACTACCAAGAAATGTTTCAGGTGCATTATCAAACTGCACCCATTCTCTTTTATTGTTAATACTTATGAATTTGTTTTGTTGCCTCACAAATGTAAACGTTGGGTTAATTGCATAACGATTAAAAACAAGGGAGCTTCTAATTGGTAAATCTAAAGCAACTACACCATCATCTTCTTGACAAAAACCCATCCGCAAAGTGCAGATTACTATGATAATAGTAAGAAGATTTGTTTTCATTTTTATTTTACTATGGTTATAGAACCTTTTTTTGTTTCTAGATTTTCGCTTGTAATTATATAATAGTACAAAGCGTTAATGCTGATTGAATTCAGTTGGTTCTCTGGCCAATTATTCTGATAATCTATGGTCTGAAATATGACTTTTCCACGATCATTTAATATCTGTATCTCTGTATTTGTGCCACTAACATATTGTTGCGGAATCACCCACGTATCATTAAAACCATCTCCATTGGGACTTATAACATTGGGTATGTTTTCTACATCTGGAAAAGGATCGAACTCTTCCTCTAATGTAAATTCATATTCTTTTGATGCTGCACAACCAGATGTTTCGGTAATTACAACCTTATAAGTTCCAAATTGTGACGCTTCATAAGTGTCTGTGTTTTCTCCAGTAATCATTACATCGTTGAAGTACCAATTAAATTCAGGAAGGTTTGCCGTCGTAGTTACTGTAACGGTTAAAGTTTCATCAGCGGGAATAGTGTTTACGTCAGAAACATTGATGGAACTATCAAACAACTGACTTACCAAGTCAATTGAACCAGAAGCCGAACAGTCACCTAAATCTACCTGAACTGAAAATGTCCCAGATTCATCTGTTTGGTACATTTGTGCAGTAGCTTCTGGAATTATTGCACCATCCTTAAACCAGATGTAGCTATTTCCACCAATAGTGGTCAATGTTGTAAGACCTTGCTCAGGACAGTATGGATTACCCAAACTAGAGGCTATAGTAATATCTGCTTCGCCAGAAGCTGCCTCTGTAATTGTAACACGATTAGAAAAAGAATCTGATGTACACGTTCCGTAATTGGTTTCAACAAAATAAGTGCCTTCAGTAGATACAGATAAGGTTTCACCTTGGGCAACAAATACAGATGTAGTAGCACTTGTTTCTCTATACCAGTTATAGGTTAAACTTGGATAGATTAGAGGTGAATCGTTAGAACCAGTTCCAGGATTATCTATTGCTAATAAATAGCTACCACTAGTACAATATGCACCAGTGGATACTAAGTTATTGATAGTAAATGGCGAATCTTGGAGTTTATAATAAGCTGCAAAATCTACTGAACCTGCACTTGTAGCAACTGGTGATGTACTTCTAATTCTAATTCTATAATTTTCTCCAGCTGTAGTTTCTGGTATTGAGAAATTTAATGTTGCTGGTGATACAGTTACGGCACCTATGTTAGATGTATATGTTATTGAAGCGTCTGAAAAATCGCCATTAGCATCAGACATTTCAATTATAAATTGATTTGAAGCATTTACAGCAGATTCTGGTGAAAATACAAAGGTTGTGCTGTAAGTATTAAAAGATTCGCTAGCACAAGCCTGACTAAACCCTAAGCTAGGTGTACCAATTACGAGTTGAGCATTTGCTTGTACTTGAAATAAAATAAGTACAAGGCAAATTCTAAAAGTGAATTTTTTAATAGTAGTTGTAATAGTAGGATTTGGCATTTTTATAAAAGTATTTTTCTGATCAATAAGCAATGACTATTTTTTAATTATATAAGTTTTGGATGTTTTTTATTGTGATTAAATCTCTATTATTATGCGTTAACCTAACTGAATAGGTCGTCTAATCATCATTGTCATCTAGAAAATTATTGGATGCTATAATTCTATTTAATTTTAATCTAAAATCTGGATTTTTACTACTCTTAGCATCAATAAATGTTTCTGCATCTGATCCTCTAGAATATAAATTATCGAACGCTCTACTACCATACCAACTCTCTAAATCGTCATTATTAGCATAGTTTCTTCTATAAATGTTGCCTTTACAGTTATTAAAAAAGGTTCTTGTGAATTGAATTTTTTCTAGACTTTCATTATTCATTTTAATAGCTTCGCTTAACACTACAGCTGGGTAAAAACCAGAAATAACGCTTTTATTAATTGTAAAGGACACATCTGGTCCTACATACAAGGCTTCGTGTACTAAACCCATTTTTACATCAGACCTTAAGTCATCAGTAATATTTACTAATGTTAAGTTTTCTGCATTAACAAATGTTCCACTTTTTGTGGTGTCTGCTTCTTCAATATTGTTATAGGATTTTAATGAGATACAACGCGAACCATCTGGACTAGATACATAAGGGGATCTTACTGCCAAAGAATTCATTAACTGACTTTGAGCTCCATAATTAAAGTCGTAATCATTTCTGCTAGATCTAAATGACACTAATTTTTCTAAAATTACCGTACCACCTAAAATATTAAATGAATTACCAGCGCAATAGCTTACCATAATATTTTTAACAATTGTCTTGTTTCCAACTCCAGCTAAAGTTAGTCCATTATAATACCCGTAATTCTTGGTTCTTTTTCCAGCAAATTCAATTCTAACATAATTAAGAATACCAGAGTCACTTTCGAGATCACCACCACCATATGCAATGCTTTCTGTAGAAGAAGGCTCTAGCCCATAGTCTAAAGATGATACGTTACCAAATGCATTAGTCGGTGCTTCACCTAGAATGAATAATCCTCCCCAATCACCTTCCTTTTGGTTACTTCTACTAGATGTAAATACAATAGGATCTGTTTGAGACCCTTTTGCTATTATTTTAGAACCTTTACTAATTGTAAGCGATCCTTTAGACTTAAAATCTCCTAGAATTATAGTTCCAGCCTCAATAGTTAAGGTTGCACCATTTGTTACAAATACATCACCTAGCAATAAATAAACATTGCGTTTAAGGAGTTTTGTGTCCTTAGATATGTTTCCACTCAATATTTGATTAGGCTCACCATAATTGGGCTGACTTGGTTTAAACTCTGTCCAAGCTCTTAACCAATTGTTGTAGCCTATTATTCCTTTTTCTTGTTGGGCAAAACAATTACCAAAGACAAACAAAATTATAAGCGACGTTTGTATAATTTTTTTCATAGCAGTTTAGTTCTTTTGTTAGGTAAAATGGATATTTAATTATTAGTTTCAAACATAAGTATATAACCTATGAAACACAAATAATATCGACGAAATACACTATTTATATGAGAGTATTATGTTTTTTCTTACAATTGCTTTAATTATTCGAATAATTCACTAACAGCAACTAGCGTTATATTGAATACAGGATAGGAATGTATCACAAACCTTGATAATAGTTTATCGAGACTAAATATTAAAATGTGAAGGTTTAATCTTTTTTAAAATCGTTGTAAGTATGCAATGCTTTTAATGTAGATTCATAAAAAAGGATTGCAGCTATAAGATCATTAGTATCTGAATAAGGTAGAATAGTCTTTTGGAATTCAATGGTACTATCAAAATACGTATCAGAAGCTTCAATATTTTCTTCCAGAGCTTTTTTATTATCTTTAGTTTCAGGTATTCCTAAAGATGCCATAGTTACACCTGGCTTAGTTGCAAATGCAATATTTGGTAATATTTTAACAATAACTTCTATCCGTTCAACATAAAGATCTAATAAATCGCCTTTACCCATTTTTTTTAATTGTTCACGGCTATGGTATTTAGATATGTTTACCTTGCCACTAATAATACTCTGCGACGTATTCTTTCTCTTTTTGGTTATAACTTTTTCTTGGGCATAACTCATGCCAATCATTATAAAGAAAATAGCACTGAATAAAGTAATCTTAGTTTTCATGTTTATAGGTTTGATTTGGTAATATGGAAACAAATCTATACAAATTATCTACATAAACAACTAAATACCTAGTTTTTTTAATCTTTTTTTCTCTTTTAAATGCATATTTCATAGATTAAGTGCTTATATGTTAGATGAAATACAAATTTATGCGTTGAAATACTAAACAAGTTTTAAAGCTAATTTAAGCGTGATTTTCTAAGTTTTGCAACTCGATTTCAGATTAGAAAACCTTATGGTTTCGAACATCGATATGCGTCATTTTTATTTATGAAAAAACTAAAACACGTTAATAAAATTGATAAATTTCTAGAGAACGCATGTGTAGTTTGCCGAACTAATATACCTAGCTAAGTATTTTATCGAAAAAAAAAGGTATTAACATGATTTTTAATGGTTTAAGGTTTTTTTAAAAGAATTTTGAAAAACCCATATTTCTAAAACGATGAAAAACCTTCTAATTATTTTATGTTTGGTTAGCTTATGCTGTCTATCTCAAACTATTTCTGCGCAAGAGACGCATTTAGCTTCAAATTTAAATAGTCCAATCTACGACCGTGCAGAAGTTCAGCTAAAAAATACTGACACCATTCCCGATTATAGATCTAAAAAAAATAAATTAAAATTAACTGGGACAATATTTAAAAACGATGGTGTAACACCAGCTAGTAATGTTATACTTTTTATAGAGCAACCAGATGAGGATGGTGATTTTGATTTGAGAAAAACGGGTAAAGAACGTTACGTGTTTCATAGAAGTTGGGTTAAAACCGATGCAGACGGAAGATATACCTTCTACACCTTTGTACCTGGGAATGATAGACGTTATAATCAGTTACAACAAATATTTCCAATTATAAAAGAACCTTCTAAAGCCGAATATCAGATTGACACTTTTCTTTTTGAGGGTGATCCATTATTAACTAAACGTTGTCGCAATAGAATTGCAAAGAAAAGCGATACTTCACGAATTCTCACTCCTAAAGTAGAAGGTGGAATTTTGGTAGCGCAAAAAGATATTGTGTTGAGTTCTAAAGGTTAAAGATTTAAACTAAGTTTTTTTCAAAATAGTTATATGCAAGTCCCGAATGAAAATTCGGGACTTTTTAGTTTATTTAATTTCAGTATTTATAAAATAAATAATATTCCCAAAAAACAATACCTTTATACATCCCTCCTTAATTTCTATTTTCAATTTAATTAATTTGAGTATAATATTTTAAAGTATGAGCAAGCAAACGTTTCATTTAGGTTTAACTTTGGCTGGCGCTGTATCTGCTGGAGCTTATACAGCTGGCTTTATGGACTATGTTTTAGAAGCATTATCAGAATGGGAAAAGGCTAAAAAAGAGCAAGCAAACTATCCCAAGAGTATGATTCCCAAACACAACGTCATTATTGATGCTATTGGAGGAGCATCAGCAGGTGGTATGGTTGGAATGATCGCATCTCTAGCAATGTATTCTGGGAATTGGAAACCCGTAAAGAAAGTATCTCATACTAAGACAGGAAATATTTTGTATGATAGTTGGGTATTTTTAGATGATGATATGAGTATTTACGATGGTACCAAAAAAGGAAAGGCAACGCTCGAAAAAATGCTAGAAACCTCAGACATTACATCTAAAGGATCACCATCACTATTAAATTCTAAACCTATAGATGCTATTGCAGAAAGCATTTTTAATGACTTACCAAAAACTGCTGGTCTAGACAATTTACCAGATTATATATCCAAAGATTTTAGATTACTAATAACATTGACCAGTCTTAGAGCTTTAGATTATAAAATAAAGTTGAGCAGAATAAAATCTAAGTTTTTGGATGAAACTCCAGCCCATCGTGTCAGTAGTCATGATGTAGTAGCACATTTTAAGTTGGATTATAATGCGGTTACGGATAAAGATAAATTTCTACCCTTTGAGCCTTTAAAACCAGCTTCAAGAAATTTTTTAGCCAAAGTTACAAAAGCCACAGGTGCATTTCCACTAGGATTACAACCACGTTATTTTAATGATGAATTTTCAACACGTTATCTAAATAATAGTCTAAAAGCGCGGAAAGCATTTAATACTGAAGTAGATGTACTCATAGATCCTGAAGAAACATCTCAATTTCAATTTACAGCAATAGATGGTGGCACAATTAATAATGAACCTTTTGATGAAGTTTTGCGACATCTCATTGAAAAGCATGGCAAACCTAATAGCAAAACACCACGATATGGCACCATACTGATAGATCCATTTCCAAACTTTTTTGATAAAAAAGTAAAAACTGCACCAAATTATAATAAATCGAGTATACTGGGAATTTTAGGTGCATTGGTACCAACCATACTCAATCAAGCGCGTAATAAACAAACTGATACCTACGGAGTTGGTTTATTTAAATTAATGTCATTTCCACGAAAATTAAAACCAGGTGCAAAGGAAGTAAGAGAACATCCACCATTGGCAACAGGTGGTTTAGAAGGGTTTGGCGGCTTTATAGATATAGAATTTAGAAAGCATGATTTTTTTCTTGGACGAGACAATGCCAGAAATTTTCTTAGAGGCATTCTCTTTCTAGAGTGTGATAAAGATGATCCTAACAATCTATTTTACGGTGTTAGCGATGAAGCTATCGCAGAATTCAGAAAACGAGAAAAGCAGAAAGATGGTACTTACAAAATCTATATGCCAATTATTCCTGATTTAAGCAAAATAGATGGTGATTCCAATCCGTCAGCGTATGAAGTTGAGGAATTTCCAAAATTTAACGTTAAGGCATTTAAAAAATTAGATAAACCTATAAAAAACAGGATAAAGGCCATATTAAAAGCAGAACTTAAAGGCAAGATTGATAACTGGTTCTTGCGTCAAGGAATTTCACTTTTTAGAGGTAGAATTGCTTCAAAAATCACTAACTCATTGATGACATATATTGAAGCTGATTTTAAAGAACGTAAGATGTGATTAACTTTTATATCTATTTTTTTTAAGACTACATTGAGATTCGATAGGCTATAATTTTGACTAAATAATTTCTTGAAACTATTTTTTAATACAATTTTCAAGTTTTTTTAAGGAGTTTTTAAAATTGAATTGTTTTATATAAAAGAACTCTAAAACATATACAATTATGAAAACTATCTCAATGATCAAAAAAATGACTTTTATACTTCTTCTTACAGTTACGGCATTTAGCTGTTCTAAAGAGGATGACACTAATACTCAAGAGCATATGCAAGAAGCAACACTTTTGGGACGTTGGAATGTAGTAGGTTTTGAAACCGCAGTACTCTATGAATTTACAGCAGATAAACGCTATACGATGTATTCTAGTGATGGTGTTTTTGAATCCGTAGCAGATGTTATTGATTCAGGTCGCTCAGGAAACGATTATTGGTATGAAGGTTCGATGGTAATAGTTGATTTAAATTTTGGCAACACAGTTACATTAACACCTCAGTTTAAGTGCAACACAAATGTGGTAAACTGGTTAACCGCTAACAACGAGGTTCACAGTACAATATATAGAGAAGGGTATGATTATAACTCTTGTAATGATTAAATAATTATAAATTTAGATTTATAAAGTTGGTTAGAAAACTGCAATCTTAATTTGGTTGCAGTTTTTTACTGTAAAAGAGATTACACTAATCATTTTAAAATATTTTGGAACGAAAATAAGGTTGTTTTTTTCATGAGCCATCAAAAATGTTAACTTTGCATCAATATATTAAAAATAGAATTGATGTTTAAAAAATTTATAAATAAATTATTTGGAAACTCTAAGAGTAGTGGCACTAATGAAGGAACAGTTAAATTTTTCAGTACTAAGAAAGGATTTGGCTTTATCACCCTTAAAGATTCAGAAGACGAGATTTTTGTGCATGCCAACAACCTTATAGACCGAATAAAAGATAAAAATAAAGTAACCTTTAACATTGAAAAAAGTCCTAAAGGTCCTATTGCAACTAATGTGCGCTTAGTAAAAAAATAGTTTGGAAGTTTAACTTTTTCATTGAATTTGCATACGTTTTTTATGTTTAAGTAAATCATCTTTTTGTTTAAGAATGAAATGATTAAAATCCAATAAATCAATACAGTTAGATTTACCAGTCCTAGTATAATACCGAGCACTTGCTTAGACATTTTAAAGCGCTTTTTAATAATAATGCATTCTTCATTTTCATCTTTTACACATTCTTTTTGTCCTAAAAAGAGAATAATCCCAACACTTAAAAGTAATATGACGATAGTGTACTGAAGCCAAATATTCATATTTATAAAGTTTTCAATCTGCATTTTGAAATTTATCGCAATCAGCACTAAAATTAGTTCTGCCAAGGCTGCTGTATAACCTATTTTCAAGGCACTTTTTAAGTCTTCTTTCATAGTGGTATTTATAACAGCGACATTGGTTGTACCTAATGGTAAAGCACCAACTAGTGCAGCAAAAATTGCTATAAAAAAGTAAATGATAAAATTCATGCTTAGCTAAACGTTTGAAACAATAGGTCGTTATAAGTACAATTGCCTTTTCAAAAGTTTAATTATATAACTAAGAACTTCATAATTATCTCGAAGAAACCAATATAGAGCTGTAGGAAATCGTCTTACACAATAATAATCTGGTTCAACTTTTTATTTAATTGCATAAATTCTTTATTTTATTGATATTTGAACATCATTGAGATTAAACTTTTATAGAATGAAAAGAATTCAGTTTACCATAGTTGCTTTAATAGGTTTCTTAGTCTTATCTAGTCACGATATGTTTTTAAAATTGGATGCGTATTACTTGCAACCCAATTCAAAAGCTGTACTACAACTTTTCAACGGTACGTTTGAGAAAAGCGATAATGTTATAGATAGAAATAGTATGGAGGATGTAAGTTTGGTAGGCAACGGAAATCGTACAGCTGTAGATTCTAGTGATTGGTACGAAAAAAATGATATTACCTTTTTAAATTTTAATACAGGAAATGAAGGTACTTGGGTTGCAGGTCTATCTACTAAAGCAAGGGATATTGAACTTGAGGCAGAGGCTTTTAATACGTATTTAAAGAGTGATGGTGTACTTGATATGTTGGAAAATCGTAAAAAATCAAACACGCTTAATACCAATGCTGTTGAGAAATATGCCAAACACGTCAAAACAATTTTTCAAGTTGGTAATAAACGATCTAACGATTGGAACGTTAACTTAGGTTATCCACTCGAATTTATTCCGCTTCAAAACCCTTATGATATTCACTCAGGACATAATTTAGAGGTGCGTTTGCTTTACAATGGCAAACCACTAAAAAATCATTTCGTATATGTTGGCGCAGAAGCTGAATCAACAAAAAAGGTCGTGAGGCATAGTCATGATGGTGAAGAAGCGCATTCCCATTCGCATACTGATGCTGCTGAAGCATCAGAACATGCACATCCTGCTACAAAACAATTTAAAACTAATGCGAATGGTGTTGTAAATATTGATATAAATAAGGAAGGTACTTGGTATTTAAGAACCATAAAAATGATTGAATCTAACGATACTAAACTAACTCACGAGTCTAATTGGGCTACTTTAACATTTGGTATTGGAGCTGAATTCAAGGCTGACCAAAACCATGACCAAAACCATGACCATGACCATGACCATGACCATGACCATGATGATAATAATAATGCACATCAACATGGATCAGATACGCATTCTCACGAAGATGATGCACATTCGCATGGTGATGACACGCACACACACGATGGCAGTGCAATTTCAGATGGTGAAGCCACGCATACGCACCAAGATCATGACGAAGACCATTTTCCGTCATACATTTTTTGGATGGCTAGTATTTTAGTGGTCGGAGTTTTATTCTTTTGGTTCAATAGAAAGCAAAACGATGAATAGAAATCTGAATATACTAGTTTTTCTATGTGTTGTGTTATTTCCAACGCTCTTGTTAGCTCATGATGTTAGTGCAGGAGATCAGGCTATTTTAGATAATGGTGGTCTTTTGTCATACATTTGGGTAGGAGCAAAGCACATGCTTACAGGTTATGATCACCTGTTGTTTTTGGCTGGAGTCATTTTCTTTCTTAAAGATTTTAAAGACATCCTTAAGTTTATTACCGTTTTTACCATTGGTCATAGTATCACACTTATTGGCGGCACTTATGTTGGCATTCAGGTGAATGAATATCTTATCGACGCTGTTATTGCTTTAAGTGTATTTTATAAAGGTTTTGAAAATTTAGACGGCTTTCAAAAACTATTTAAGACTAATGCACCAAATTTATTGGTCATGGTTTTTAGTTTTGGGCTTATTCATGGTTTAGGCTTGTCAACACGTTTACAATCTTTTGATATGGGCCAAGACCAATTCCTACTTAAGATTATTAGCTTTAACGTTGGAGTAGAGCTTGGGCAAATAGCCGCATTAATACCAATTATATTTCTAATTTCTAAATGGAAGAAAAAACCAAGTTACCAATCGTTTTATAAAGCTTCTAATGTTTATTTAATTATAGCAGGTGTGGCTTTGTTTCTGTATCAGCTGTATTTGTATTTTGGTTAAATCAAATGACTTCAACTCTGATAATCTAAAATTTGAAAGTTTCAAGCGTAATACTTTTCTATGCTTACATAATCTCTAGTCTCGTTTGTTCTATTAAGAGCCTGATTAATAAATATTATAATTATACTTTTTAAAGTGTAGTAATTAAAGGCTTTAAAGCATCCCAAACTGTATTTGCTACAATTTTATGTCCTTCAACCGTTGGGTGAATACCATCACTTTGATTTAAGGCAGCAATACCACCAACATCTTTCAAAATAAAGGGGATAAAGCTGACGTCATTTTTCGCTGCAACATCTGTATAAAGTTGTCTGAATTCACTCGTGTAATCTTGTCCCATATTTGGAGGTAATTCCATACCTGCTAAAATAATTGTTGTATCAGGACTTTTCGCTTTTACACTATCTATAATGGCTTGTAAATTGGCACGTGTTTCAGTTAGTGGTACACCACGCAAACCGTCATTCGCACCCAATTCTAAAATAAAAATACTTACAGGTTGATTCATTACCCAACCAATTCTGCTTTTTCCACCAGCTGTTGTTTCACCACTTAATCCTGAGTTCACCACAGTATAATTCAAGTCTAATGCATCTATTTTTTCTTGCAATACGCCAGGGAAAGCATCTTCACTATCATCCAAACCATAACCAGCAGTTATACTATCACCAAAACATAAAATAGTCTGTGATTTGGTCTCAACATCTACAGCCTTTTCAATCTTTTCCGAATTCGTTTCGTCTTCAGTTATTTTTTTTACCGTTTCATTACCACAACTGTATAGCACAAGTGCAACAATAAAATAACAAAACTTTAAGGAATTATGTGCAAGTGTAATTGGCAGATGTAATTGCAATTGATTATTTTGAGCCTTCGACATTTGAGTCATTTAAATTAAAAATTAGCATGTCAAAGATATTAAAGATTACTGGGTTAGAAAAGACTTATACCAGTGGTAACAAACAATTAACGGTTTTACAGAACATTTCTTTTGCTGTTGAAAAAGGACAAACCTTTTCAATCGTTGGACCATCTGGAAGTGGAAAAACAACGCTCTTAGGTATCTGTGCTGGCTTAGATCAGCCAAATGCTGGTACTGTAGAACTATGCGGACAAGATTTGAGCACACTAAATGAGGACGAACGCGCTCAACTTCGGAATAAGGAGGTTGGATTTATATTTCAGAATTTTCAATTATTACCAACCTTAACTGCGCTCGAAAATGTAAGTGTGCCTTTAGAATTACAAGGTTCTAAAAATGCCACGTCTATAAGTAAAGATCTACTTGAAAAAGTCGGTTTGGGAGATCGTATGCATCATTATCCTTCGCAGCTTTCTGGTGGAGAACAGCAACGTGTCGCCTTAGCTAGAGCTTTTGCTAATGCACCGTCTATTTTATTTGCAGATGAACCTACTGGGAATTTAGATGAAGAAACTGGTGAAAAAGTTATAAAATTACTATTCGATTTGAATAAGGAAGCAGGTACAACGCTTGTCATTATTTCTCACGATTTAGAATTGGCAAATCGCACACAACACATCCTTCGTCTTAAAGGCGGACAAATATTAACCAATCAACCTGTAGCAATACTTTGAGCTCTTCTCAACTAAATACCTCTTGGCTATTTAAAATGGCTTGGAGAGATGCTAAAGCGAGTCGTGTACGTTTATTTCTGTTTATGGCGTCGATAATTCTCGGTATTGCTGCTGTGGTATCCATTCAGCTATTCAGCGCCAATTTAAAAGATAACATTCAGCGCCAATCAAAATCGCTAATGGGAGCAGATTTTATTATCGATTCGCGGCAAGTCCCAACAGAACGTGCGCAGGCCATAATTGATTCGTTACAACCCGATGCTTCTGAGGTCAATTTTGTGTCCATGATTGCTTTCCCAAAGAATGGAGGCACTAAGTTAGTAAAGGTGCGTGGATTAGTTGGCGCCTTTCCCTTTTACGGAACTATAGACACAAAACCATCCTCTGCTGCAACTAATTACCAAGAGTTAGGTGGAGCATTAGTTGATGCTACGTTGTTATTACAATTTAATATAAAACCTGGAGATTCTATCAAAGTTGGAGCGTTAACAATGCCAATTTCTGGCGCTTTAAAAGCCATTCCTGGAAGCACAGCTATTTCATCATCTGTAGCACCAACCGTAATTATTCCATACCGTTTTATTGAAGGTACCAAACTCTTACAATTTGGAAGTCGGAAGGAATACCAATATTTCTACAAAGTTTCAGATACGTTAAACTTAGATCGACTCGAGGCGAAGATTGAACCAATCCTTGATAAAGAAAAGGCAGATTTAGATACACATACAAGTACAAGCAGACGACTAGGAAGACGTTACGATAATGTTAGCAAATTCTTGAATTTGGCTGCATTTATCGCTTTACTATTGGGTTGTATAGGTATTGCAAGTTCAGTTCATATTTACATTAAAGAAAAATTGAGTGCTATTGCAGTATTAAAATGTATGGGAGCATCGCGATTGCAAAGTTTTCTAATTTTCTTAATTCAGATTTCTGGTATAGGCATTATTGGAGGTTTAATTGGCGCGCTCATTGGCATCGGACTTCAAGAACTCTTTCCTTATATCTTAAAAGAATTTTTACCTTTTACAGTTGAGATTACCATCTCAGCACAACCCATTTTAATAGGGATTTGTCTGGGTTTGTTTATGTCAGTACTGTTTGCGCTATTACCGTTATTGCGAACTTGGTATGTGTCTCCATTAGAAGTGTTACGTGTAGATGAACAAGCGACACAAGAACCAAAAATAGTTCGCTATTTAGTGTTTGCAGCGATTATTGTCTTTCTGTTTTTATTCTCATACTGGCTTTTAGGAAGAGCATCTTTTGCCTTCGGATTTGTAGTAGGTACTTTTGTAACTTTTGCTGTTTTAGCAGGAATTGCGCTGCTTTCCATTAAATTGATTAGACGTTTTTTTCCAAAACGTTGGGGTTTTACAGTGCGACAGAGTTTACTCAACTTATTTAGACCAAATAATCAAACGGTTGTATTAGTTGTCGCTATTGGTTTAGGCACGTTTTTAATCAGCACTTTATATTTCACTAAAGATATTTTATTATCTAAAACGGAAGTTGGTCAATCTGCCAAAAATGCTAATATTATTGTTTTAGATGTTCAAAGCGACCAACGAGAAGCTATTGCACAGCTTATAAAATCAAATGATTTACCAGTTTTAGATAATATTCCGCTAGTCACCATGCGGATGCATCAAATTAAAGACCGATTGGTTAATGATATACGTAAAGATACAACACGACAAGTTCGAGGTTGGCTCTTAAATCATGAATTTAGAACGACGTATCGTGATTCGCTTATCGCGTCAGAAGAATTAATAGAAGGGGAGTGGACTACAGAATTAAAACCTGGCGATTCTGTGGTGATTTCAATTTCAGATAATTTAGCATCAGATGCTAAACTTTCCGTTGGTGATAAGGTTGTTTTTAATGTGCAAGGTGTGCTTATGGAAACCTCTGTTGGAAGTATTCGTAAAGTTGATTGGGCACAAATACAATTAAACTTTTTGATTGTATTTCCAAAAGGTGTATTAGAAGATGCTCCACAATTTAATGTCTTTACCACAGCTGCACCAGATGAACAAAGTTCGGCAGACTTACAGCGTCATTTGGTGTCTCAATTTCCTAATGTTTCCGTGCTCGATTTACGACAAGTCTATACCATTATCGAAGATATTTTAGATAAGGTCGCTTGGATCATCAATTTCATGGCCTTTTTTAGTATTCTCACAGGTATCATTGTCCTTATAGGCTCTGTAAGAACGAGCAAATATCAACGGATTAAAGAAAGTGTTCTGCTACGAACGCTTGGAGCTAAGAATAAGCAGATTTTACAAATTTCTGCTTTTGAATATCTATTTTTAGGGCTTCTCGGGAGTTTAGTTGGTATTATTTTAGCTTTAGGCAGTAGTCTATGTTTAGCATTCTTTGTATTTGATTCTCCTTTTGTACCATCACCAGTTCCGTTTTTAGTTTTCTTACCAGGAATAACGTTGTTAGTTGTACTTATTGGATTAAGCAATATTCAAACGGTTCTTCGCAGTTCGCCTTTAGAGGTGTTGAGGAGAGAAGGGTAGTTATTTCTGTGTTAGATTTTGTGCTGCAGTATCTACATTCAAAACGTTAACAAGCCATTTTTAATATTGCTTTGCTATATGGTTTTCTTATCTAATCAGTTAATGATAGCGAGCCTAAAAGATTATCAATGGCTCCAAAACCAAAAGACATGTATAAGTATAATATGTTTAAAATATTATTTGTAAACCTTATAATTTAGCTATTGGTGCTTCCATGCAATGGTCAGGTATTCCAAACCCATCGATTAAAGCGCCTATATGTGGTCTAAATTCTGTAGAAAGACGTTCTACACGGTTGCGTATGGCTTTAGATTTAGTTCCATTAATATAGCCTTGTTCTAAATACCATGAAGCGTCATTTCGTAATTCATGCAAGGCATACAAAACACCTAACTTCTGAAATAATAATTTGTTTTTTTTGTCTTCAATGGTTTCGGTAAAATCTACAAATGTGTTATATGCTAATTCTATACTATAGGCTTTACCTAAGGTTAGTAAATGCGTTTGCACCTTTAAAAATGCTTGGTAGGATGGCATTCCTTTTTTAACATAATCTCTAATACGCATTGCAACGGTATAGGTTAGTCTTCTTGTACGATAGTTAAAAGCATCTTTATGAAATGTAGAACTGTATAAATGGTCTTTGTCTACATTATTAGTGTAAATAGGATTAATCGTTGTTAAGGTATCGCTAAGTCTAGATCCTAACAATTTAAGAACAGCTGTAAAACCAGCACTATTAAATTCGGATTTAAAATCAGATAAAACTCCCTTAGCAGCTAATTGCAGTAACACATGGTTATCGCCTTCAAAGGTTGTAAATATATCTACATCTCCTTTTAAATCAGCAATTTGATTTTCCATTAAATACCCCTTTCCACCACAGGCTTCTCGGCATTCTTGTATAGTATCATTGGCAAACCATGTAATTATGGATTTAAGTCCAGCTACTTGTGTTTCTATCTTTCGCTTGTCAGGTACGTTTTTATCGCTATACACTTTCATCATGTGTGTGAGCGTCACATCATAGACATAACAGCTTGCAATTGCAGGTGTTAAGCGTAGCTGATGGCTCGGATAATCCACTAACAAATCTTCCTGTATTTTTATACTATCATTAAATTGTCGTCTTTTTAGCGCATGTTTCACCGCAATAGCTAAGGCTTTTTTAGCGCCTCCAAGTCCAGCACGAGCTACACAAATCCGACCACCAACTAAGGTGCCTAACATGGTAAAAAAACGTTTACTTGGGTTTTCTATATCAGAATGGTAAGTGCCTTCTGAAGTAATATCGCCATACTTATTTAATAAATTGGTTCTTGGTACAGGGACTTGATGAAACCAAATTTTCCCATTATCTACACCATTTAGCCCTAATTTATAACCATTATCTTCAATGGTTACACCTGGCATAAGTTGATGTTTTGCATCGCGAATAGGAACTAAAATAGCGTGCACACCATGGTTTTTACCATCTACAATTAATTGTGCAAACACAGAAGCCATTGTAGAGTGCAAAGCATTACCGATATATTCTTTGTTATCATTTTGTCCTGGTGTATGAAGAACAATACTGTCAGTTTCTTTATCGTAAGTTGCGGTAGTTTTAATTCCTCTGACATTAGATCCGTGTCCAGTTTCAGTCATCGCAAAACAACCTAAAAGATTGGCTTTTCCGGTTTCAGCCAAATACCTATCGTGATGTTTTTTAGTACCTAATTTCTGAATGCTTCCGCCAAAGAGTCCAAATTGCACACCAAATTTTATAGCCATACTGCCATCTACATACATCATGTTTTCAAAAATAGCAGCATACCCAGGCATATCGTCAGTACCTCCATAAGCTTCAGAGAACGCCATAGCACCATAACCTTTCTCACCCAAAAATCGGACTTGTTTTAAGACATGTGTTCTAAATTGGTCTTTCTCTCTTTTAATATCCCATCTAAACATAGGATCTTTTAATGTGTTTCTAAAGGTATCTATAACAGAAGCATGATTACCTTTTAGTACCTTATCTATGTCATTAGAATTGTAGTAATTAGAGGTAATTTCTTTGACAACCTCTATTTCAAACAAATGATTGTAATGATTGGGTTGAATCCCCAAATTAATTTCAATGTTTTTTAAATGCGGATTGAATGGACAGTCCTCAAAATGATAGCAAATCATTTTTTGGCTAAAGGTAGAAAGCGGATAGGTGTTACTTTCAACTAATTTTATACCTGAATTAGAAATCACTTGCTTCCAATTCTTAAGTTCTTCATTGGCTGGTGGAGTCTTTCTATTTAAATATCCTGTGAGAAAGTCAACATCTTGTTGGTTGAGCGTATCGTCTTTTTCTATCGCTTTTTTTACTACAGAAATTTCAGAGTATGATAGTAAATCATCAGACCAAATCACATAAAAAAATGGAATATATTGTAAAACACCGCGAGAATAATCATTTAATTTCATAGGATGAATTTACGAAAAATTTGAAGTATGTTTCATACAGATAATAACATTAGTTTCATAAAATATAAAATGACACAAAATGTTATATAGACATTTTACATACTATTTAAATGAGAGCATCCTGAGGATGTTTTCATTTACTCATGTCATGTTTATTATTTAATATGGAATTCGTGAACCTTTGGTTTAAAAACAAATTGTAGGTGACATGTTTATAAGAACTTCTAATCGTTTTAATATTTAATCAACCACTTTATAATCAAATATCAAAAGTGTCCTATAATGTACTTTCGTGCCGCCTGTCCCGATTTTTCATCGGGATAAACATGGGCTTTATTCGCGAGATTTCTATTTTTAAATTATTGAACTCATGAATCTTCGATGTGGTTAAAAGCGCATGTTAAATAGTACTTTTCTTTATTTTTTTCTTCTCAAATGTTTCACTACCTAGTTAATGAAACCGCTTTGCGGTTCACGAGCACTTATTTATCAAATAAGTGTGGCGCGAGTAAACACTCTTTTTCTGAAATCGAGGTACCAGATTCACGAATACCGATTTAATAAAATAGAAACCTTGTGAGTAAAGGGCAGTGGAGTGGAGGCAAATCGAGTTTGCGAGATTCACGATTTCTTAAAGCAATAAAAATGGTATGAGTAAATGTGTGTGGAATGGATATAAATTATCTAATATTCAAATGAAAGCATCCAGTGGATGGTTTTATTTGGATACGCAATTATTTCAAAAGTTTATTTTATGTAATAGTTTCAAACCCACAATTTGCTTGTACATAATCATTAACGTTATAGAACACTGCGTGTCTCTAGAACTTTGATTATGTCAAATATCGGTAAAAAGCGCTATTCCACAAATTGTTATTAAATGTCCTATAATGTACTTGCGTTATGTACAACATGGGCTTTGGTTAAAAGCGCATGTTAAATAACACCTTTCTTTATTTTTTTCTTCTCAAATGTTTCTCTACTTAGTTAATGGAACACTCTTTTTACGAAGCGACGATAGGAGCGTAGTGGAATGTGTGTGGAATGGCTTATATAAAATATTTTTTATATATTTACGTAATCACTTGATATTTAGTGATTAAATCCTCCCTTTTAAGAATTAACGGCAAAATTTTGTTCGATTTACTCACTGTTGGGTATGTTTTAGCTTGTAACAATCCTTATTATTAATTATTGTTTAATTAAAACTTATCAAAATGTTTAAAAAATTTATTTGTATTATATTTTTATTATTTGCCTTTCAGACTAGTGCTAATGCTCAATCATTAAAAAATATTTCGAAAGAATTAAAAAGAGCTAAAAAAAAGGTAGATAAAGGCCTAACCAAGGCAAGAGAAAGCACGTCTAAAGAACTAACTAAGGCAAGAGAAAATACATCGAAAGAACTTACTAAGGCGAGGGAAAATACTAGTAAAGAGCTAACAATTGCAAGGGAAAATATTAGTCGTGAACTAACTAATGTAAAAGAAAATATAGATAGAGAATTGACTGATTATAAAAATGATTTGGACCAAACTTTGACGATAGCCCGAAAAGATTTAGTGACCGAGTGGAATTATTTTTGGGGAACAGTTTGTGGCGAAAGTAGTGAAAGAAAGAGTATTCAACGAAGGTATAATCAAGATAAGATAAGTAGAGAAGAAAGAGATGAACTACTGAAAAATGTAAGTACTGCTGGCTGCCAAGGTGGTGGTATTCAAGTAAATTCTAATGGTGATGTAGTTCTGACTGACAACCAAGGTAGACCATCTGAAAAACCTCAACCTCATATAAGTCCAGAAGAAGAGTTAGCGGAAATATTACAATGGAACAATAAAGTTTATATGGACGACTGGGAGAAAGCTATGAGTGAAAAATATGTTGCTGGTTGGTTGATTTCACCAGGACTAAGAGGTGGAATTTCTTGGTTTCTTGAAAAACCAGGCAATGTAACAAAAACAAATTTATTAAGGGAATCGAAAAATGGACATCCTATGACAGGCTCAAGAAGAATCAAAATAATATATGGTAATAATGGTAAACCAATGTTAGATTCTAATGGTAACACTGTCACCGCATATAGACTACATAAAGGCACAGATTATGCAGCGATGGAAGGTGACTTAATATATGCTGCCATAGATGGTGATGTACAATATATTCCTAACGTACATAAAGGATTTGATATGATCAGAATAGTAAATAGAGCTACAGGTCATAGGCAAGAAACACTCTATGTGAAAAATAATAGTCAAACAGCCATGGCAATTAAAAACGGAGTAAAAAGGGGAGACGTAATTGGCATTGCCGACAATATACAAAGGCATGATTCATATAAAAATATTCCGAATCACGTACATGTTAATTTCATAAGTCCAGAAGGTGTTTATATTGCACCAAATAACAAATTCGGAGTAGCTACAGATTCAGACTGGGTAGCTGCATATTGTGAAGATTCTGTTTGTTTATCACCAAATGCCAAGGACTAATAAATACTCCATTTTATAATAGCAATTTTATAAGGATAATATTCGCTTGTGCTTGGGCTGATTTATTCTTTTAACAAAATAAACAATATGAAAAAATTTATCGCAATTTTTGAGGCTGAATATCCAGGAATCAATGCAACTCAATATTCTTGCATTACTTGGCAACAGCAAAATGATGATATTGACCATAATTACATAAGTGATTTAATAAGAAATACAACCGCACGACATTTTTTTGTAGCTTTCTTGGATTCTAATGAAAATATTATAGTTGATAACATTTCGGTTTCGTTAGGAAAAATTGAGCCTTTTAACTAAAAATAAGCTTCTAAAATAATGAAGATAACGATGCCGTTTTTCCCTAAATAATTAATAATTTTACTGTTCTGCATAAATTTATAAGAAATTGAACCAATACGAAACTTTATTAAAACACGTATACACTACTGGAATTGACAAATCCGATAGAACAGGAGTAGGTACAAGAAGTATCTTTGGCTATCAAATGCGCTTTGATTTAAGTGAAGGTTTTCCACTTGTAACAACAAAAAAAGTACATTTAAAATCCATAATACATGAATTGTTATGGTTTCTAAAAGGTGATACAAATATTAAATACCTAACTGATAATGGAGTAAGAATTTGGAATGAATGGGCTGATGAAAACGGAGAATTAGGTAGTATTTATGGTTACCAATGGCGTTCATGGCCTGCTCCAGATGGCAGGCATATTGACCAAATTTCTAATATAATTGATACAATTAAAAATAATCCAGATTCAAGAAGGATTATTGTTAGTGCATGGAATGTTGCAGATATAGATAAAATGGCTTTACCACCTTGTCACACACTATTTCAGTTTTATGTTGTTGAAGGAAAATTATCTTGCCAATTATATCAAAGAAGTGCAGATTTATTGTTAGGTGTTCCATTTAATATTGCCTCATTTGCATTATTAACCATGATGGTTGCTCAATCGTGTGGTTTGGAATATGGAGACTTTATTCACACATTTGGTGATGTTCATATTTATCAAAATCATTTTGAACAAGTTGAATTACAATTAAGCAGAGATATCAGGAATTATCCAAAAATGAATATAAATAAGGAAGTTCAATCAATTTTTGATTTTAAGTACGAAGATTTCTCTTTAGAAGGATATAATCCTCATCCTTCAATTAAAGCTTCAATAGCTGTATGATAGGAATTGAAATATTTTCTGGTCCTGGAGGCATGGGATTAGGTGCAAAATATGCTGGAATTGATGTCGCTCTAGCTGTTGAAAAAAATGCTTATGCAGCGCAGACTTATTTAACAAATCACAAAAATACAACTGTAGTAATTGACGATATTCAAAACATAAATGAATTTCGTTATGAAAAAAGGGGAGAACAGGTAATTCTCTTTGGTGGTCCTCCGTGTCAAGGTTATTCAAATTCTAATAGAAAAACTAGATCTAATGAAAATCCTAAAAATTGGCTATTTAAAGAATTCATGCGCTCAATTAATTTAGTAAATCCAGATTGGGTGGTTATTGAAAATGTACCTGGTTTAAAAAGTATAGACAAAGGCTTCTTTCTTGAAAGAATCTGTGATGACCTTCATGATTTAGGCTATACACCAAATTTTAAAATACTTAATGCTGCTGATTTTGGCGTACCTCAAAAAAGAGAAAGAATTTTTATTGTAGCGTCAAGACGTGGTATTGCATTTGAGTTTCCAACAGGAGCCTTTATTGATAATCACGTTAGTGTTTCAGATGCATTATTTGATTTACCAAAATTAGAAAATGGAACCAAAGAACCTAGCTTAAGATATAGATATAAAGCTGAATCTGAATATGCGAAACTAATGCGAGGGAATTTGAGAAAAGCTACACAAAATTATGTGTCAAAAAACTCAGAACTTGTTGTAGAACGCTATGAACATATAAAACAAGGTGGTAATTGGAATAATATTCCTGTGGAATTAATGTCCAATTATAAAGACCATACGCGATGCCATCATGGTATATATAGAAGATTAAAAGAAGATGAGCCTGCCTTTGTTATTGCAAATTATAGAAAAAGTATGTTAATCCATCCAACTGAAAACAGAGGTTTATCTGTAAGAGAAGCAGCTAGATTACAGTCTTTTCCTGATAGCTATAAATTTATGGGACCATTAGTGCATATTCAACAGCAAGTAGGAGATGCAGTTCCTCCAATGTTAGCAGAAGCTGTTTTTAAAAAAATATTAAGTATTGATAATTAATAATGAATTATAGAGGAAAATATTTAGATGAGTGGTTTTTGGAATTTTCTAATTTTAGGGAACTCCCATTTGACTTTGATTACCCAACTTACTATAAAAATGTTGCCAATGAACTTAATAAATGGGTACATCCTCATGTGAATTCTGGAGCAATGTTAAATGATAATGGTTTTTTAACAGATCATGGTCCTGAACATATTAAAATGCTAATAAAAAGAATTTCAGAATTTTTAAATACAAAAGAGAATGAGAACCTTTTAACTCCGTTTGAGGTATTATTAATTTTACTTGCCGCTCATATACATGATGTTGCAAACATCTTTGGTAGAAAAAACCATCATATAAATGCCGAAATTATAATTAAACAACTGGGTGAAGGAGTAGCAAGACAACACAAGGTAATATGGGAATATGTATATGAAATTGCTAAAGCCCATAAAGGTAGTGTAATACAGGATATGAATCTGACTGAAAATTTCCTAAGTCATGAAATCAGGCCTCAATTTTTAGCGGCTATAATCAAATTTGCAGACGAATTATCTGAAGACTGTTCAAGAGCTGAAAGATATAATGTAGTTATTGAAAATATTGCAAAAAATAAACCTGAAGCCGAAATATACCATTTGTACGCTTTATGTCTACATTCTTTAGATCCAGATGTAAATTCTAGAGTAATTAAATATTTCTTTCAAGTTGAAGAAGATATGTTGATAAAAACTTATCCTAAAATTGATGACGAGGGAAAGACAAAACAGGTTTATCTTTTAGATGAAATCTATTTAAGAACTTTAAAAGCACATTACGAAAGGCTTTATTGCATGAGGTTTATGAGACCTCATATCAATTTTGATATTATTCAAGTAACAATTCGAATTAAACTAAACAATAAAACCACTATTACCAAATCATATGATTTAGTAGAGATGGGATTAGAAGAGTTAAATAAAAATAGCTTTTATGGGTTATGTCCAAATCTAAAAGAATTCTCGGGTGAGAAAGTAGAAATTAAAATTAAAAATGGTACATTAAATTAATTATGAAAAATATAAATCCGTTTATATATAGTACACCAGATCAAATAAAAGACCCAAAGGATGCATTGAATCTTTTTGTAGATGTGTTTAAAGATTTTTATTTGATTGAAAGTCCAGGGAATACTTTTGTAAATGGGGCAAGAGGTTCTGGAAAAAGCATGATGTTTAGAATAATGCGCCCTGATTGTCAGAAACTTAAGTTGAAAAAAGAACTCTTAAACGATCTTGATTATTATGCAGCTTATATACCTGTTAAGGATACATCTTTAAATATCCAAGAATTAAATTATTTGCAAGTAAAGAAACATATTGTTTTTTTATTAAATGAACACTTAATGTGTCTTTATTTTTCAATCGCTATTTTTAAATGTCTAGCAGAAGAAGATTTTACAAAATATGAAAATCAGTTTCTTCCAGAAGCGAAAGATTTTTTTAAAAATACTTTGATAAAATTAATTAAAAATGCAGGTTATAATGATGACATCAAGAACATTGATGATTTAAAAACTACTAATGAAATCTTTAATCAAATAGTAGACTTTTTAGAAGATATGCTTATTTCATTCTCTTATCATATACAAAGGATGATTTTATCACCTGAGAATTTAAATTATACTGGGCCATTATGTCAATATAGGAATTTCTTATTGCCACTAATTAAAGAAATTAATTCATTCAGTTTTTTGCCAAGAAACAAACCACTATATCTATTAATAGATGATGCAGATTTACTTAGTGCAGTTCAAACTCAAATTCTTAATTCTTGGGTTTCATTTAGATCAACTTCAGTCGTATGTTTTAAAATTACAACACAATTGAATTATAAGACATACTGGACTGCAAATTCACATAATAAGATAGATTCTCCTCATGATTATCATGAAATAAATTTGTCAGAAGTATACACTTCAAACATGAAAGACCGTTACAGAGATAATCTTAAAGCTATGGTCGAGAAAAGATTAAAGCATATTGCTGGTCTTGATATTAGTGCAGAGGAATTTTTTCCTGCTAATGAAAAACAAGAGAGAGAATTCAACAAGTTAAAAAAGAAACTTGAAGATGAAAACGGGTATGACTATGCGTATCGAAATGCTAGACTTGACTATATGATGAATCTAACTAATAAATATTCATATAGTTATGCTGGATTTAATCAATTAGTTCATTTATCATCAGGGATTATTAGAAATTTTGTTGATTTGTCATTTAAAATGTACGATAAAGCTACAAGAGAGAGCTCAGATGGAATTATTAAAGCTATACCTGTAAAAATACAAGATCAAGAAATAATTAGTTATTCAGATTGGATTTTTGAGCAACTTGATAAATCTATTGATGATAAAGAGTTAAACCCCTTGCATGTTAGTAAGTACACAAAACTAAAAACATTAATTAAAAGTATTGGTAAAACTTTTAGATTATACTTGAAATCAGATTCAAGTGAAAGAAGGAAATTCTCTTTCTATTTTGATGGTGATGTTGATGAAGAATTAAAAGAAGTTTTGAAACTTGCTGTTAGTGAAGGTCTTTTACATTATTCAAAACAAGGTTCTAAAACTGGTTTAGGCAGGTCACACAAATACGTTCTTAATAGAATACTTTCACCAGTTTTTGGATTAGATCCTTTTTCTTTTACTGGTTATTTGTATTTAACACCACGTAAATTAGAACTTGCAGTAAAAGATGAAAAGAAATTCATTAGTTACATAGAAGATAGAATTGGTAAAGGCGATGTCGAAACAGAAGAAAATCAATACGAAATAGATTTCTAAAATGGAACAACCTATAAAAATTAAAGATTTATCAACACATTTTAAACAAAGTGTTGACTTATTTATTTGTTCTTCAAGTTTTGAAGAGAGATGTTTCACTTTGGCTAATGAAGTTACAAAGAATATTAATCCTAAAGAAAGTTTAGTTTTTTATAATGATAATGAATATCAAGAAATTATAACTAATGCAGAAAAATTAGGTACTCTTTTAAACACTAGCTCTGAAAACATAATTTCATTAAATAGTGACAAACAAATTCAAAATGCTATTAAAATTAATGATATACTTGATTTAAAGCTTAAAAACAACATAGCTAATATATTATTAGATACTACAACATTTACCCATGAAACTTTACTAGCAATTTTTCGACTCTTATGTTTCAAGAAAAGTTCTTTCAACAATCTATTTATTACATATGTTGGCGCCAAAGATTATTCTGTGAATGAAACTGAATTATCAAAAAAATGGCTATCCTCTGGAATAAGTGAAATTAGAACAATAATGGGCTATCCTGGAGTTATGAGTCCTGCTAGGGAAAATCACTTAGTTATACTATTTGGTTTTGAATTTAATAGAACTAATAGTTTAATTGATCATTTGCAATTTGATAAGGTTTCTTTAGGCTTTGGAAAAAAAGGTAAATCTATTGGTTCAAATCATCATGACTTGAATTATGAACGTCATAGTGAACTTATGAAAAAATATACACAAGCTTATAAATTTGAATTAGATTTGACAGATCCTTTTAAAGCAAAAGAAGATATTAAAAATTATCTTTCTGAATTTTCTGGAGATAATATTGTAATAGCTCCAATGAATAATAAACTTTCTACAATTGGTGCTTCATTGGTTGCGATTGAAAATCAAAGAATACAATTAATTTATGCAAAAGCTATTGAATACAATGTTATAGGTTATTCTAGGCCTATGGATGAAACTTACTTATTTCAAATTTGGTAAAAGGAACTTATAATCCACAAAGCAACAACTAACTTAATTTAAAAATATGTATAAAAGTAAAGTTTGGGTTCATAGAAATGTAGAGGAAATATTAAGTAATAAAGGGCCATACTATATAGATTACACTTTTTTGGATGAGCCTCAAAATGGGAACATAATAAAAGTAACTGAAGAGATGACAGAAGATATTTCTGAGGATTTTCTTTGGAATAAGAAATATGGACCAGGTAATTATATAATCCATTCAGCTGCTAAAATGTTCGACCCAAAAATCCATGACGGTTTTTCCTATTGTGTCATGGTTTTAAAAGTAGATTAAGCAGTTTGTTTTTTAAGTCGACCTCATAAAATTTTGGCTAAAACAATAGGTGAGTGGAGTTTAAGATTTTAGACTATATGATTGCAATTATCTAGTAGATGATTGTATTTGGATACAATACCTATACTAATGCAAATTATCATGGCATGATTTACATACAGATTCTAACCATTTAATAGGTTCTTTGCCAATATTATACTTAGCATATCTTTTGTGATGTACTTGTGTTGCGCGATTACCACAATGCACGCATTTCCAGTTATCACGTTTTAAAACTACATAGCGTTTACGTTTCCAGTCGTCAGATTTTAAATACACATTTCTATAATAATCGCGTCGTGCTATTCTTTGTTTCTCCCACACGTTTCTTTTATATCTTAATAATAAGATATAGACAAGAACAGCTATAATCCCAAATAGAATTATTTTATAATCATCAGTTGTTAATTGTGAGAGCGTTTCCATAGCATTAAGATAATAAATTTGATGAAAATTATATTTTTGGTGTTAGACTTTTTGGAAAAAAAATTAAGTTTATTAGTGTTTTAGTTCTACCCGGATGATGCATAGGCAAATCGACCTCATAAAATTTTGGCTAAAACAATAGGTGAGTAGAGCGTAATATTTTAGGGAGCTAGTAATACATATTTTTAAGAATTATACTTATAAATTGGATTTCAAAACAATCTTAATTAGTTCAGAAGTTTCCTAAAATGTAGCGTAACGAGCCGTAATTGTTTCCAAAATTATATGCAGTCTTGTTTTTTTTGTTTCTTTTTTTAACAAGAAAAAAAGATATAATCTAAACCTTGATGAGTTATAAAGATTCAAATTCTATTTTACATAATATTGGTAGTACTTATTAAAAAGTTTAATAGGACATAAGAATATAATAAGTGCTAAGAATTTTATTTTTTTTAAAATTTTAGCTCTTACGGCAAGTCTCTGAGAATCATCTAGAAAAAAATATGTAGTACAAATATCCATGTACGACAAATTTTCAATAGTAATCAAAAGCTAGCTTTTATTGTGCGGCTGGCAAGCGGCTGGAAATTGCATATAAAATAAATTACGATAGTAATTTGATTTTATCAACGCAATATGCGTTTGACAGCGGACATTTTACATAACGTCAAATTATAGGAACAATGCTTTTTTAGATCTGCGAAGCAAACCGTTTCTGGTTTAATGCCCAAGTTCTGCATATTGTAATGGAAATATAAACACTGTGGGATATTTTACATAATATCATTATAGTTGACTAATGGTATGTTCTTCTTAAATAACCAACAATAGCATTTGTCCTATAATGTACTTGCGTTATGTAAAGATGGGCTTTGGTTAAAAGCACATCTTAAATAATATATTTCTTTATTTTTTTCTTCTCTTATGTTTCTCTACTCATTTAATGGAACACTCTTTTTCGAAAGGGCAGAGGAGTGGAAGAAAATGTGTGTGGAATGACTAACCAAATAAATTTAGTTGATTATTTATTTCTAACTTAATTGGAACTCCATCATACTTACCTGCGAGATAATCTTTTTCGAATGAAGCATCTTTTCGAATTTTTTTATCATTTAGAGTTTCCATTCTTGTTTGACCATACTGGTCTTTTTCAACAATTATTATTTGATCTCTTCTAAATAGTTTTGAATTTGAATTGATAAAGTGTGAATTATGAGATGCTATAATTAATTGTGCTTTTGGATTTTCCTTTGAATTAAATAGTTTTATGATTGCTTTTCCTAATAAAGGGTGTAAACGCGCATCAAACTCATCTATTATAAGAGTTCTGCCATTTATTATTGCATCGATGATTGGGCCAGCAAGTGAAAAAAGTTTTCTAGTTCCTAAAGATTCATTTTCAATTAGGTCAAAATACGTACTCCCTTGAGGTTCTTGTTTTTCGTCATAGACGGTATGTTCTGTTGTTATTAAGGTATTTTGAGAATTATTTTCTAATACCATTTTATGAAGATCTTTAGGAATACCACTTTTATTAAGCATGTCTTCTGTTATTTCTATTTTCTCTGTTTCAATTTTATTGAATCCCAAATTCGCACCTTTAATAAAATTATTTATAATTTTAGAATAATTAGGGTCGTTCAATAATTTAACCGTGAAATCGATTGTATCTCTATCGTTAGTACCTGAAATATATTTCAGATTACTTAATTGTTTAATGATGTTTTTAGCAATTTCAATATTGAATTGAGCGCAAACAGATAAGAATAGGGCATTTTCTCTAGTATTTGTAATTAAATTTTTACTTGATTTATCAAATTTATTACCAACTTCAAGTGACTGCTTGTCTCTTTTAAATAGTAAATATTCTTTTGTTTTTTTTGCATAAAACAACCATTCTTTATGAACAATTTTATTATCTACTTCGAAACCATATCGATATCTAGCGGAATCAAAAACTATTTCTATTTCAAAAAAACTTGGTTTATTGATAGTTTCAATAGCTAGCCTGAAAGGTTCAGTATCAATTTCCTCATTTGCTTGTGAATTTTTTGAAGAATTCTGAATAAATTTCTTAACGAATTTTATAGCCTTAAATAAATTACTTTTTCCACTAGAATTTGAACCATAGGTAACTAAACTTTTCAGAACACTAAGGTTGCTTACTGAGGTTGATAAGAAATTATCACTTCTTAGCTCTGTTAAAGAACTTGTATTCAAATCAATAGAAACATTTTCTTTAAAAGATAAATAATTTCCAACCGTGAATTTTACGAGCATTTTAAGGTGTTTTGTTATGGTTTTCCGTAAAAGTAGTAAAAATATGAGAAATATTCTCATATATCGTTAAATATATTTTGAGGATAAATATATTTTTTGTATATTTGTACGAAATATTCGAGAATATAGTGTTAAAATTTATTTTAAACCCTAATATTTTTATAAATGTACGCATTTTTCGTGAGTATCAGTATATGTTTTAATTAAATTGAAGTGGGTCAATAAATTATGGCTGCTTATTACCGTTTAAAATAAAGGTAGAAACCATAGTTAATTTGGATTATAAGTGAAAAAAATGAATAAAAGAAAATTTAAAATATTATCAATTGATGGTGGAGGTATAAGAGGTGTATATCCAGCTAGGTTTTTATCAAAACTTGAAGCTAGTATCGGAGAACCTATAGCTGATCATTTTGATTTAATTTGCGGAACATCAACAGGTGGAATACTTGCTTTAGCTTTAGCACTAAAAATACCAGCTTCTGAGATTCAAAATCTTTATGTAAACAATAGAAAATTAATTTTCCCACCATTACATAGAAGATGGCGTTTCGGGTTAAGAAGAGCAAAATATAATAATTCACAACTTGAAAAGCTAATAAGAGCAAAATTTAAACAGGCAAATAACGACGTAGAGCCTCTTATCGCAGATTTATGCACAAGAGTTTGCATTACTGGTTATGACCTGATAAACGCAAAACCAAAAGTGTTTAAAACACCACATAAAGATGATTATGTCACGGATTTGCATATTCCAGCCTACCAAGTGGCTATGGCAACAGCTGCAGCACCGACTTATTTTAATCCTTACTCTAATCATTATAAGGTTAATGAGGGTAAGGATGAAGAAGAGTTTTTAATGCGTGTAGATGGAGGAGTATTCGCAAATAATCCAGCACTTATTGGATTGACAGAGGCACATTGTGCGTTACAAATCGCTTACAATGATATTGAGTTATATTCTATTGGTACAGGTCAAACTACATATAACGAGACGCGTTCTAAAGTATTGTTCGGTTGGCTTTCAAAAGCATTTGGTAAAATGTATTGGATATCAAAAATCAGAATTTTAGACTTAATGATGCAAGCACAATCAAGACATGTACATGATTTATGCACTATTTACGCTGGTGGTACGGGTAGCATTAAGAATAAAGTATTTGAATATCATCGCATTCAGGAAGAATTACCAAGTAGTTTTAAAATAGCTATGGATTCTAATAAAAAAATTAAGTTAGAAAAACTAATGAGCATGGCAAGCAACAAATTTCAAAATTATGGGCAATCTATTATCTCAAGTATTAAAAGTAATAGCAGGTGGAATGATTATCCATCAATTAACAAAAAATGAACATTTAAAAATAAACAATATGGCAAATTGCAATAAACTGTTTTTAGATTTTAACGATAAACTAAAATTAACATCCTCAAAAGTTACGAGGATGAAAACAGCTAGAGAGAATATTAAGACTAAGATTACAGAGTATTTTAAAGATAAGTCCAAGTACGGTTTTACAGGTACATGGATTCAAGGGTCGTATAAAATGGACACAATTATTCGTATTGATGATGATACGTGTGATATGGATTTGGGTGTATACTTTAAAATGGTAGATTCTGAAGTTACAGCTGTTACAGTTATGGAACAGGTATTTAAGGCTGTAGAAGATATTACTACAACAAAACCTTCTAAAAAGAGTAAATGTATTAGGGTTATATATAAAGGTGATTTTCACGTTGATATCCCCGTATATCATTATAATACAAGCCAGCACAGCCACCCAAGATTAGCCACGCGCTATAATGGTTGGGAAGAAAGCGACCCGAAAGAGTTTTACAACTGGTTTAATAATCAAAGTTCAGACGACTTACCACAATTAAAGCGAATTATTAAATATTTAAAGTCTTGGTCGGACAATAAAAAAGGAAAATTCCCATCAGGTTTAGCATTTAGTATATGGGCAGTAAAACATCTAGATATTAATGAGCGTGATGATATTGCCTTGTATGACTTACTTAAAAAAATCCGAGATGATATTAGTTACAGTTGGTCTTTAAAAATGCCAGTAACTCCATTTGATGATGTATGTAAAAAATTAACATACGAGCAAAAATCAAATTTTAAGGATGCACTTGAGAAATTCATTAAAGATGCGAAAGACGCAATAGAATCAAAAAATCAACTTACTGCAAGTAAATTATGGCAAATCCATTTAGGCAATAGGTTTCTTGAAGGTGCTGATGAAGATACAGATGCTAAAGAAGCTGAATTAAAAGCCATATCGGAAAGAGTATTGTCTAGCACAGCGTATACACAAAGTTCTGGAGTAATAACTTCTCAAACTACAGGTGTAAAAAACAAACCTCACACGAGTTATGGTGGTTAAAAAATTTCATAAAAACAGATTCAAATCACGTGAGCAAACTTTGCCAATAAGATTAATACTTATTAGGGAGAAGAAGCTCATTGAATCACATTATGAATTTTTAAATTGTAAAATAAAAGATACTAAACTAGTATGTACTGGCGTAGTAAAACCAACAAAACACTCGAAAGAGTATAGTATTAAATTAATTTATGATGGTTTGAATGCGCCAAGAGTATATGTGGTAGAACCAGAAATTGAATATCATGATGATATACACATATACCCAAAAGAAGGGAATTTATGTCTTTACCATCCTGCGATAGATAATTTTCATTGGAATTATAGAAAGAACAACGTACATGACACTATAATTCCATGGGCTTTAGAATGGTTTGTCTATTATGAACTATATCAGATCACAGGCAAATGGAAACATCCATTTGTCGCTCATAATTTAAACAAAGAAGAAAATTGAATAAACGAAAGTGCATTTATGACATGAGGTCATTTAGTATATTAGAAAGATTTTTTATTAAAAACCCATAAAACAATGAGTAATCATATATTACTACAAATAGCACAGTATTTAGATATATCGCCTTCAGACTATAAGATAGCACAAGAGAGATTTAGTGCTGTTAAAAAGTGGCTTGACAATGGATTATATAAATCTGGTTATTTACCTGATGTATATTTACAAGGCTCATTTAGGCTTGGTACAGTTGTGAGACCATATCATAATGATAAAGATGGAAATTTTGATATTGACCAAGTGTGTGAATTGACAAAATATAATGAATCTAAATCTTCTGAAATTCTAAAAAATGACGTTGGCGATAGATTAAAAGAAAATAGTGATTATGAAAGAATGTTAGATACTGAAGGAAAAAGGTGTTGGACACTAGAATATGCTACTGAAAATAATCGACCAGGTTTTCATATTGATATTCTACCTGCTTTAAAATCTGATGAAGGAACACTGTATAATATTGACATTACACATAAAGAAAATGATATTTATTCTTGGTCTACTAGTAATCCTAAAGGTTATTATTTGTGGTTTAAATCAAAAAATAATTATTCAACTAGTTTTATTGAATCTCAAAGGAGCTCTATTTTTAATGCTAATAAAGGATTGTATGAAAGAGAACAAGATGTTCCTAAACAGCTCTTTAGAACATCATTACAACGTGCAATTCAAATTATGAAAAGACATAGAGATGTTCATTTTGTAAATAAAGATTTTAAGCCAATATCAATTATAATTACTACTATTACAACACAAGTCTATACGCAAAGTAATATAGTTGAGATAATTAATGAGTTTATAAATTATGCTTTAAGCAGAAACGAATTTTTAATTAAGAATGGGTATTTAAATAAAGATGATATATTAGATTATTCAAATGGCAAATGGTCTATACCTAATCCTGTTGACTATGCTAGACCAGAAAGTAAAAGAGAAAATTTTGCTGATCGTTGGAATATACAACCTGAATTAGCGAATTCTTTTTTTGAATGGGTACAACAATTAAAAAGGGATATAAATAGTTTCGAGAAAAGTGGTTTATCAGATAATTTAAATTTAAAAACTAAATCATTTGGAACAGGTGAGAGTGTAGAAAAAGTTTTGATAAAAGAAACCGAGATGAGATTAGAAAATGGAATTGGTATGTTTTCTTCTAACAATAGGGAACTACTGGATTTAATTCATTTAGGTATTGAGGGCAAAACAGAGTGGGAACCAATAATAGAGTTAGCAAAAAGTTATTATGTCAAAGCAGATGAAGGGGAAAGTAAAGATGTAGCTAAAGTTAATTATTATCAAATTACAAGACATAGAGGACATACATTTTCGAAAGATGCAAAAAAGGATATAGAAGCTGTATTAAGAAGGAATAATAATTCCGCCTCGTTTATTCTTTGCTGTAATCTTTTATTAGGTTCTGCTACCCAGGAAATGATAAAAAACTGCATGGTTGAATTTAACTATGAAAACATTTTGGAATGGCCAATTTTGAGATTGTATAATCGTCGTTTTGTATTAAAAAGTAATATGGTAACCTAATAATGAGTGTTTTAGATTTTCTTAATTCTGAATTAATAAATTTTGATTTACTAACAATCCCAAAAGAGAGTGGAAGGGAAGGAGTAGATTTTCTAATTGGAAAGAATAACTTGTTTATAAAATCATTAGATTTAGATACTATAGATCGTAGCGCAAAAATTGTAAAAAAGGATTTAGGAGAATTAAGAGAAAATTTATTTATTATTTTAGTTTTAATCATACAAGAAAAACCAAGAATGGTTTATATAATTCCATCAAAAGATTTATCTCAGTCAGATAGTGATATTTTTATAAGTAATGATGTAGGCTTAATGCCTAGTCTATCCAATTGGGAGATTAGAATTTCGATTCATACAATACCAAAATTAGCAAAGTATTCATTAGAAAACATGGCTTATAAACTAAAAACTTAGTTTAACGCACACTACGAGTTTTTACCCAGAAGATGCGCTGGCAAAACGACCTCATATCATTTTGGTAAAACAATAGGTGAATGAAGCGTGCATATTTTAGGGAGATATTAATGCATATTCTTAAGGATTCTGACTTTTAATTGTACTTCATAACAATATTAATGAGTTCAGAAGTTTCCTAAAATATAGCGTAGAGAACCGTAATTGTTTCCAAAATTATATGCAGTCTTGAATTTTTGTTTCTTTTGTTTCAAGACAAAAGATATTATTAAAACTTAGTGAGTTCTAAAGTTTCAAATTTTGTTTTACATAATATTAGTAGTTACAATTAAAAAAGCCTAATTGTAACTATAAACGAATAAGTGCTAAGAATTTTATTTTTTTTAAAATTTTAGCTCTTATGGCAAGCTCTGAGAATCGCGTAGAAAAAAATATGTAGTACAAATATCCATGTACGGCAAAATTTTAATGATTACTAAAACGTAGCTTTTATTGTGCGGCTGGCAAGCGGCTGGAAATTGCATATAAAATAAATTACAATAGTAATTTGATTTTATCAACGCAATATGCGTTTGACAGCGGACATTTTACATAACGTCAAATTATAGGATCTAATGTTCTAAGTTTCCTAAATTGTAAAATTAATAAAAGGATAAAGTTTAATGACCCAAGTTCTGATTATTGTAATGAAAACACATGTTTCTGGGTATTTTACATAATATCATTATAGTTGACTAATGGTATGTTCTAAGCAAATAACAAACAATAGCATTTGTCCTATAATTTATATTATGTAAAATAGTATTAATAAAGACACTAACCTTTTCAAGTTGTATCCAATTATAATCATCCACAGGATAATCCTAATTGAATAGTATGTAAAACAAAATTAATTAAGACACTTACCTTTTCAAGTTGTATGAATTCTATTCTGTTTTTTTAAGCTTTATAATAAGGCTTCTAGTTCATTCAGGCGTTGCGTTAATACTTCTAAAGATTCTTCAAGCGTTTCATCGTAACTATTAAGATATAGAAACTTCATGTGCACCACACGATTTTTATAATCCTGAGAACCAAAGTAACTAAATTCTTCTAAAGTGAAATTACTATTTTCAGTGACTAATTTTTCGTACCAATCAAAATTATCCTTTATGTAACGCATATTTGTTATTAACTCTTCCGTAATGATACGCTCCATTGGTCGCAGCCTTCTATCCATTAACTTATAGTCCTGCTCTATTTCCAATAATTTATTAGACAAGTCCGTATTATTTAATGAAGTGTTTTCTAAGGCAGAAGATAATATGGGATTTATAGGTGCAAATTGAACACTAATTGTAACTAAAAATGGCGCTTTAGCTAAAACTACAAAAGTTTCTTTGGTCGTTTTATCTTTTTTAAGATACAGATTATATATTTTTATATCTTCAGCAATATCTGCACGAGTATCTTTAATAGCATCTATATCTTCATTTAGCTTTTGCTTCACTTGTAAGGCTATTTTAACGGTATTGTCTTCAACCTTTAGTGTTTCTGCTCTTTTATTAATAGCTAGTGCTATTAATATACCTATAACCACCAAAATAATTTCACCTATGGCATAGAGGATGTATTTTTTTACCTGCTTCCCTTCTACCATCTTAAAACGAAATTTATTAAATACCTTCATAACGAAATTTACTAAAATTTGAATACGGTTATAGTCTAATTATATTGCAAAAATGTTGATTTTACTCAGAGGCCTTATAAAGCGTTCTTAATTCGGTTCTTGATTCTTGCAATTCGGAATAAAATACTTTTACTATTTCTGCATAATTGCTCTTATATAGCAGTCGTAATGATGCTATTCTTGCTAAATTAGACTCATCTGTAAATATATAATTGTAACAATCTTCTCTACATCTAAAATCTGTTACTAATTCAGTATACCAAGGTTGTGTAGCTTCGATAGCCTCAATATTAGTGGTTGTTTTCTGATAAATGATTTTTTCGGTATCATCTATATTTTTAAAATGAAACTTATACCGATTACTTAAATATAAAAGTTCTTCTGATGCTAATGAATTATCCAATACTGCATTTTCAATACTATTCATATTTTGCTCACTCAAGCCCAAATCAATAACTTCAAATAATATTTTTGGTATCAGTTTTTGGTCTACAATCTTCTTGGCATCATAGTCACGATTAAGTGCTCTTAAATAATAATTGTCTAACGTATCTAAATCTTTTCTAAAATCGTCTAGATCTGCTATATCTGTATCTAGTTGGGCTAAAACTTTTTCTTGTAAGTTTCTGTTGGTTTTTTTTATTTGATTTTCTTTACTCCAATTATTAATCCACAAGGCAATAAGAATTCCTATTACTACCAATATGATTTCACCTATAGCATATATTATATAATTATATAAGCGTTTACCTTTCACCATCTCAAATCGTGTTTTATTAAAAAATTTCATGGCTTTAAAATACAAAAAAAGCGCATTAAATTAATAATGAACTTTTAGAATTGAGCAGAAGTTTTATCTGTAAAATTAATATCTGGTTTTTTGTCTTTAAAAGCTTAAAGGATATTATTTTCTATATAGTAGTCATATTTATTTTTGTTCTCAATTTTATTTGATAATCAATTTGCTAATGTGCTTTTCGTTAACTCTAATAATATAAATCCCTGAATTTAATTTTTCAATATTTAATTCAACGTTATTAGAGTTATTAAAGCTTTTATGATATAATTTTTCGCCTAAAACCGTATAAATTTCAACCTTACGGATGAGCTTTCCTTTAATAAATAGGTTACTGTTATGTCCAAAAGGGTTTGGATAAATTTTAAATGATTCAGGTTCAAATTCATTAACGCTTAGTGACTCATCATTATTTAATCCAGGACTGCCAATGGTATTAGTGCAATCCCAACTAGATCCGATATTATTATCTAATTCTGGAGAAATTAACTCTAATGTTGGCCCTAAATTATCTGCGCAAGCTGCCCAAGTCGTATCGTCATAATCCACCTGATCTTGTAATACATTATTAGAATTATATAAACGTACGGAATCGCTACCTCCAAAGCCAAATCCAATTTCACCTATATAATTGGTGACAGCTGGAAAAACAGTATTAAAATCACCTTCATTCTTTATCAAAAGGAGATAACTCTCAGCTGCAAGCATAGTTCCTGTAGGGAAAACGAACGCGTTTGCGTCATTATCATCCTTCAATATCCAATTTGAAACGTCAATAGCTACATTATTTGGATTATATAATTCTACCCAATCATCTGCATCAACGTCTCCCGATTTATAGTTAATTTCATTAATCACCAAGTTTTCTAATGCAGAAACGCTAAAGTTTGGAGTAATAGATACATCACCTGCCAAACTTAATTCAATAGTAGCTTCTGTAGATGTGCTTGCACCACTCCAATGCGAAAACACAAAACCTTCTTCTGCAATTGCGGTTACTGTAATTGGAACAGTTTCAAAATAATCACCACTCCAGTTTGTCTCTTGAATATTTAAGTTATTATTTACCATTACAAAACCTTCTAAAATATTTGGGTTCGCAATAGCTAAAACATGATAATCTGGTAAGTTAAATTCACTTTTAATATGTTCTTTTACGATGGCATGTCTATTATCTGCAAAGGTTTTCATTCGGTTAACGTTAAGTTGTGCGTTATTAGGATTTGCTCCCCAACGTGTATAGTGTGCATCGATTTCGGGTTGTACCATTAAAAACACAGCATCGATATGATCTTTGACGTGTTGCGGTAAAAAACGCGTGTTTAATTCGTCTGCGTATCTGTTAATAAACTGATTTCTAAAATTTATGTTTTCCATTAAATTTCTAAATAATAAGGTGGACCAATCTGGGTTTGGCCAAGAACTATTTCCTGCTTGTAACGCAAAACTAAGGGTGTTCTGATTATAGTCGTTGGTATTCCAACGGCCAAAACCAAAATCAGTATCATATAATATCCAGCGCCATTTTCCTTCTGGGTGATTCCAAAATTTAATGTTATTCCCAGGCCAATCTCGATTGTCAAAGTATATTTGTGCTGTTTGATAAATAGCATAGTTTTCTAAATCAACACGATCTCTAACATACTCAAAATTTGCATCGTTAGACAAATCTGTCGTTGACACATAATCTATTAACTGATTATATTCTAAATTTGTACCTTCTATAATTTCTGCATTGCTGCCCAACAGATCGATATCATCTGCATCAACATCATGCTTTTCGGCTAAAAAATGTTCATTTACTTTTTCTCGTAGATTATACATGCCCCAATATTGGTCATTAATATAGGTCGCCACAGGATTGAATGCTTGAAAGTCTAAACCAGAGCCTTGCATAAGAGAGGTCAATGCGGCATCGAGTATAGAGGTGTTTAACCAGTCACTACCAGAATTTCTTAATACTAAAGCTTGAAATTTATCATAATCAACAGCATCAAAAAATGGATATTCAAATTCAGAGGTTCCATACTGGCCTCTTGCAAATATTGAAAATGACCGCTGATTATTAGCTCTACTCCAGCCTCCAAAGATTTTTACACCTGCGTTAAACTCTGCTTCTATTTGTTCAGAATCTTTATCGTAAAATGCAAAATGAACAGGACGTTCCCAATCTTCCCAAAAATTGGCTCCTAAATAGGGTAGATTTGTATCATAATCGTCTCCGTATTCATAAATTCCATAGTCATTATCAAAAAGATTATAAGGATCTGTTGTTAAAAAAACAACATCTATATTATGGTTGGCATTAAAAATATAGGATTTACTGGTTGTAAATGATGGCAAATAATTGGTATCAAATAACTTCGCTTTAATTACGCTGTTTTCTGAAATTGAAATTGGACTTGTATATAAAGTTGAAGCTTCAGTAGGCTCAGTTGCATCTGTTGTAAATCTAATTTCCTGACTACCAATACTACCCGAAAGTGCTAAATTTATTGTGGCTTCACTAATTAAGCCACCCTCAACAGAAAAAATAATATCCTCATTTAAAATACCATCATATGCTGTATTTGAGTTTATAGCTCCTGGTGTTGTATCTATGTAGTAAACTAAATTACTACTTGCTACTGAAACACCGTAAGATGTATTAGGGTGCAAACCTTCTACTAACAATTGATCGATGATAGTCTCATTTTCATCACTTAAAAAAAGGGTTTCAGAAGTTGAAGAAATTTTAAAATTAGTGTGTAATTTAGTAGTGGCTAACTGCAAAATTTCGGGTGGAACTTCACCAAGCGTTGAAGACGACGAAAAAATAGCAGTCAAAAATGGGATAAGCGTTAAATCTGAAGACGTATTACTAATATTATGACCTTCGATGGCTAAAACGTTTTCACCATCAACTAAAAAACTATTCGGGTTTTCTATTACAAAACGCTCAGGTTGGCCTCCATTATACATTTGCGCTTCATGATCTACTGGTGTAGATGCATTATAGGCTGGTGGATTTCCTATAACATTTGCACGTGCCACTTCTACTCCATTGATATAGGCAACAAAACCATCATCATAATCTACATCTAATATTAAGCTTGTTAAATCGGCACTATTAGCCATTGTAAACGTAGTTCTTGCATATACTGATGGAGAGTTCGTGGCTATAACTGTGGCATCATCATCATCTTCATAACCAAAGCCAGAAACACCGTTTAACCAAGAGGTATCATTAAAAGCTAAGGCTGTCCAACTTAACGCTGGTTGCGAATTTGGCACTATATATTTAAACACATCTCCTTGATTAACAAGCGTTCTTGCAAATGTCACCTCTGCTCTATTCTTTTTTGAAGCCCAAACCTGCAGATACTCATCTGCGTTTAAAGTTAAATCCGGGAACTGCCAATCGTGTAAGTTATCACCATCATCAGTTAATCCCCAATTTAGGAGTGAAACTGGTGTTGTACCAAAATTGTGTAACTCAATCCAGTCTGGTGTATCACCATCCTCATCGTAATATTCTGAATTCGAAGAAACCACTTCATTTATCCGAATGTTTTGCGCTACTGCAGAAAAGCTATATAAGATGAATACAGATACTGCTAAAAACTTGTATTTAAGCATATTAAGGTCTTATTATTTATAAAACATAAAAATATTAAATAAAAGCTTTGGTTTTACATTTTTAAGTTTAAATGCGCATTACAATTGCTTACTTGCAACAAGTTCTTAAATAATAAAGCAAATTAGGGCATTAAAAAAGCCCATCACATTGTGATGGGCTTCCATAATTGAGGTTAAGCGAATATATATCTTAGATAACTTTTACGTTTACTGCGTTTAATCCTTTTTTTCCTTCTTCTAAATCGAATTCAACTTCATCGCCTTCGCGAATTTCGTCTACTAATCCAGAAATGTGAACGAAGTGATCTTTGTCAACTCCTTCTTCAGTGATAAAACCAAAACCTTTGGCATCGTTGAAAAATTTTACTGTTCCTTTACTCATTGTATTATATTTAATTTTTAATAATTACTTAAAAGTATTCAACAAGCATGCCACAAATTTTTAGCGTGCTAATTTTCTTAATGCAACCCACTGTTTAAGCATTTCACGAGATTCTACAGCTGGATAACCCAATACTGTTTTTCCGGCAGGAACATCGTTCATCACACCTGATCCTGCACCAACGGTTGCTCCAGAATGTATCGTTGTATGATCTTTAATAGAGGCAGAACCTCCAATAGTAACTCCATCTCCTAATGTTACAGAACCAGCAAGTCCACTACTACCTGCCATAATGCAAGAGCGACCAAGGACGCAGTTATGGGCTATTTGCACAAGATTATCGATTTTACAGCCATCTCCTAATATGGTAGAACTAAATTTACCGCGATCTACGCAAGAGTTCGCTCCTATCTCTACTCCATTACCTATAACTACATTACCTATATGCGGAATTTTAACTAAGCTTTTACCATCTTCACTAGGACGATATCCAAAACCATCAGCTCCAATACTAACATTATTATGAAATATACAATGGCTCCCAATTACAGATCGTTCTCTAATTATTGTACCAGACCATACTATTGTATGATCTCCAATAGTTGTTTCGTCAAAAATTGTAACATTGGCATAAAGCGTAACATTATTTCCTATAACAACATTCTTACCAATATAACAGCCTGCTCCAACTCTACTCCCTTTGCCTATTTTAACAGATGGATCAATTACTGCAGCTGGATGAATTTCTGTTTCAAAATACGGAGCTTTGGGAATAAATGCTTCTAACACCTTAGCCATTGCTAAATCAGCATTTTTCACTTTAATTAATACTCGGTTTTCACCAGGTTCTATATCTAAATTATCATTTATAATTGCTAAACTTGCTTTAGACGTATTCCATAATGTAGCAAACTTACGATTACCAATAAACGTAGCTTGATTTTTATTAGCCTTCTGAATTTGTTCTAATCCAGTTATAGCGTTGTTGGTAGTACCCAATATTTCGCCATTAACTATGGCGTTGATATCTTGAATTGATAATGATTTCATTGGTCTATTATTAATGTTAATTATTAAACACACAAGATAATATTAATAAATGAAGATTAACATTACATCGCTATTTCCCGAAATGTAATGCCTAATTCTTTTTGAATATCTAAAACTTTCTGCATTTCACCAGGAATAAGCAAAGCAATAGATTGCCCAGTTTTACCTGCTCTGGCTGTTCTGCCGCTTCTATGTGTGTAATATTCTAAATGTTCTGGTAGTTGATGATGCAGTACAAAGCTTAAATCTCTAACATCAATGCCTCTTGCTGAAACATCTGTAGAAACTAGTACTTGTACGCTTTCATTTTTAAAAGCTCGCATTACCTTGTCACGTTCCTTCTGTTGCATATCTCCTTCTAATGCACCGACAGGGAAACCTTCATTCTGTAATTGTTGCGTTAAGGTTTTTGTACCAGCTTTGGTTCTGCAAAAAATAATACCTCTCTCGGATTGTCTTTTGTCTAGAATCCTAATAATCATATTCAGCTTGTCTTTTATATTGGTATGAATATAATGGTGTGAGATATTTTCGTTCACCAAGGCATTTTTATTCACTTCAATTTTTATCGCATCTGAAGACATATAGGTTTTTACCATATGCCTAATCTCTTCTGGCATAGTTGCGGAAAAGAGCCATGTGTTTCGTTTGGCCGTATTAAATTTTAGAATCTTATTTAAATCTTCCTTAAAGCCCATACTCAGCATTTCATCTGCTTCATCTAACACTACAATTTTTACGTTCGATATATCCACTGATCCACGCTCTACTAAATCGAGCAAGCGTCCTGGTGTCGCTACAACTATATGGGTTTTTCTTGTTAAGGCTTTAATTTGTCGGTCTATTTTTTCTCCACCATAAACACCTTCAGCAAATATCTTGTAGTCCAAATATTTTGTAAATCTGAATAATTGCTTTTGTATTTGTTGCACCAGCTCACGCGTTGGTGCAATAATTAGCGCTTGTACATCATCATTATTTTTCTCAATAGCATGTAAAACTGGCAATCCAAACGCCGCTGTTTTCCCAGTGCCTGTTTGTGCTAAGCCAATTAAATCTGTTTTAGATTCTAATAAAATAGGAATTACAGTTTCCTGTATTTCTGTTGGCTGGATAATATGAAGTTCTTTAAGTGCTTTTATATAAGATTTATTAATACCTAATTCTGTAAATGTTGACATTCAATTTTATTTAGTGTGGGAGTTTTGATTTTGAAACCTTTTATTTAAAGTATTTGCCTAAAAACAGAATCCTATGTATCTATCTACTGTGAAGAAGATTCTTTAGCAGATGCATTTATAGTCTCTATTTCTGTAAAAGTAAGCTTTCCATCATAGCGAATGACGCTTCTGTGCGATGAAATAATATTAATATCTACATTAAGATTATCAAAAACGACAATCCTTACCAGATAACTTTCTGTAGACTGGTCTTTTTGATTCGTTTCAAATGTTATAACTGGCAAATAGGTCTTTGGCTGCTGTTCTATAATATAGTCTTTAGGAACATTTTCAAATTCAATACCGCTTTGACTGCTTCCATATGCACCTGTACTCATGCGCTGTTCTCCAAAAAAAGGTAAGCTACCTTTTATAATACTATCTTGTGATTGTATATAATTTCCATCACCACTTACATCAATTCTGCTTGCAGAGTTTCCTGTATTTTGAAATACTGAATTTATGACTTGGCTACTTGCTGCTGAATTAAAAGGAAATACAGCATCAATAGCTATACGATAGTCTTTTGTAAGTAATTGTGTTTTCAACATATGTAATGATTCCATTTTCTCCGCACTTAAGGAGGCTTTAGAAGACGAACAGCCTGAAAAAAATAGCATGGCAAAAATCATCAGAAAGACTAAATTATATGGATATGTTTTTATCATTATTCTAAAGATAGGAATTATAATGTCATCACCAACGATATTGACGACCTATCGTATAATTAAATTATGTAATGTTTATTTTAATAAAAAACTCGAGATTTTGTCTAGTCTTAATCTTCTGGTGGAAACCCATGAATTTCTTCAAACTTCGCATCGAAATTTGCACGCAAGTACGAATTTAATTTCTGTTTATAGTCGTCTTTCAACCATTTTAAAAAATTGCCTGTGCTCCTACTGATGCACTTTGCGTAGGTTTCTATACGTTGACTAATATCGTCTTTCAACATTTTGGCTAATCCAAGAGCATCATAGACATCTTCACTATTCTCAATACAGATTCTAGCATGTTGCGCTATGGAACGCTCAAGCACAACTTTAGAAGATTCACCTTTCGCGATAGCATCTTTATAGGTTTGTTTAATATCGAAATATGTATCTTCAGATTTTGAGAATTCATCTTTAATCTCGTCAGATAAGTCGTGCTTAAAATTAGATTCAATAGACTCATCATCTTTAATACGATCTGCATACCAATTTGGCGACTTAAATATCAGCTGCCAATCTAAATTATCTCCCCAAGGTCCGAATCTGTAAATGTTATTTCCTAAATCTATAGTTACAAATTTCGATTTATTATTTAAAATACGAGATCCACGGCCAATCATCTGATAATACAGGGTCAGCGATTTTGTAGCTCTATTTAAAATGATAGTATCTATCGTTGGCTCATCAAAACCAGTGGTTAATATACTTACCGAAGTTAATATAGCATTTGGTGTTTCATGAAACCACTCTAAAATCTGTTTACGTTGTTTTTTAGTTGCTGTATTATCTAAGTGCATAATTGGCAAACCAGCTTCTTTAAACGCATAGTAAACATTAATTGAAGTATTTATACCATTATTAAAAATTAAGGCCTTCTTCCCTAGTGAATGTTTTTTATAAGCATCCACAACTTTCTGAAGCATCGCAGGACTTGAGTATAAATCTTCGGAAGATTTAACAGTGTAATCACCATTAGACCCAACCTCTAATGAGGTTAAGCCCATATCATAAATATAAGTTTCTGCGCGTGCTAAAAATTCGTTCTCAATAAGATTTTCTATGGTTTCCCCTGTAATGAGCTCGTTGTAATTGTCTTTCATCGGCAACTCTTTATTAGAACTTAAAGGCGTTGCAGTAACTCCTAGAATAAAGGAGTTTTCAAAAAACTTAAATAGCTTTGTGAATGAATTGTAATGCGCCTCATCAATAATAACGAGACCAACATCCGAAATATCTAATTTATCATCATTCAAACGGTTATTCAAAGTCTCTACCATAGCCACAAAACAAGAATACGCTGCTTGGTCATCTAAATTAGCTTTACTATTTACAACCTTGTTTGTAACGCCAAAACTAGTCAGCATTGTAGAGGTTTGGTTGCAAAGCTCTACTCTATGCGTCATAACTAAAACCTTTTTATTATGATTTTTTAAGTATTGGCGCACCATTTCAGAAAAGATAACCGTTTTACCTCCTCCTGTTGGCAATTGGTAAAGCAGATGATAATCATCTGGAGCAGTATCAAATTTTTCGAAAATCTGACTTATCGCACCTTGTTGATAATCGTATAATTCTTTATCCGTTTTTTTTGCTTGTATGGCTGAATTTGTTTGAGACATAGATCTGTTTTCGCACGTTTAGTTTATGTTACAAAATTACAATAGTTTGATGCATAAAAAAAGCATCAAAACAAATTGATGCTTTTTACTATTTAGATATGTAATTAGTTTATAATCGTACCATCAGCTTTAAATTCTACATCCATATTCTTACCTTTTTGTTTGAATTCTACGTCATAGAATAAGCCCTTGCTAGCGCTGTCAACTTTTTCTACTTCGGTGATGTCTTCATCTGCATATTTTTCCTCGATTACTTTTAGTATGGCTTTTGGCAAATCATCTTCATCTATACTCGTTTCAGTTTCAACCCAAGACCCATCTTCATTAAAATCTGCTCTATATTTAATACCATCAATTTTAAAATTTGCCTCATAGTAGCCGTGATCATCTTGATGCCAATCTGGATCATTTTCACCAGGATATTTCGCTTGGAATGTTTTTTTTACAGCATCTGGTGCCTGAGCCTTTACTCCTGCATTACAAGCTAACGTTAAGGTTAAACATATAATTAAAATCTTTTTCATAGTCATTTTGTCATTTTGGTTATAGTTACAAAATTAAGGGTTTACATATGAGATGCTTTGCTTATTTGGTAGAAATACGTGTTCATTTCAATGACATATGTGTATAACTTTTAAGCTCAAAAGTGCGTGCTATCAACGTAAAACAATATTTTTTTATATTTTTACGTTCCCTACACTTAATTTAATTATTTGTACGCTTAAATGAAATCCCTCTTTTGTTGCATTCTTTTTCTATGTGGTTCGTTATGGGTTAAAGCCCAACAAGACACAATTAGCAATCCTTCAATTATAATTAAATTGCCAACGGCTAAATTGAATAAGGGTTTTATAGAGGAAGAAATTGAAATTCCAGTAATTACAGAAGATAGCATTACTATTGTGCCAGTAGATATTAAATCAGATTATTGGGATAATACACTTTATAATCCTTACAAGAATACTGTTACGGAATTTCCTTTACAAATTAATTTTACGGATAGCGTCTACGCGTCGCCTGTGCCACATAAAAAAGTTATAACGTCGCGCTATGGCTGGCGAAAAGGACGACCGCATAAAGGTATCGATATTGATTTAGTGACTGGTGATTCTGTGGTTTCGGTACTTAGTGGTATTGTGCGTTTTGCAAGATACAGTCGTGGTCATGGTAAAACAGTTGTTGTAAGACATTACAATGGGTTAGAAACAACCTATGCGCATTTATCACATATTGAAGTGAAAGCGAATGACAGTATTGAAAGCGGTACGTTTATTGGCAAAGGTGGAAACACAGGACGCTCAACAGGCAGTCATTTACACTTAGTAGCAAGCTACAGAGGTGAATACATTCATCCAGATTACTTGTTTAATTTCGATAGTTCTAATACTATAAGATCCCAAAATATTTGGGTGACTCGCAAATGGACTAGACCTAGCTACCATAGCTCTAAAGAATTATCTAAACTATCACTTTACACAACTAAAGAAGCGGCTTTGGCTAGTTTAGAAAAGCAACATAAAATCTATGTTGTAAAACGTGGTGATACCTTATCTAGAATTTCTAAGCGCAACAACACTACCATTTACTCCATTTGTAGAACCAATAAAATTAAAAGCACCTCAATGCTCAAAATTGGTCAGAAATTAGTTTTAGAACTCTAAAAATTTACATCTTAATACGTATTAATTTCTGTAATTTGCAACTTCAAAATTTGTATCTATTTGAAAGTCTGTATTGCCGAAAAACCAAGTGTTGCTAGAGAGATTGCAGCTGTTTTAGGAGCGACCACAAAACGTGATGGTTACTACGAAGGCAATGGCTATGCAGTTACTTATACTTTTGGTCACCTCTGTACTTTATACGAACCTGCAGATTATAAACCCTATTGGAAAAGCTGGGATTTAAACAACTTGCCCATGTTGCCCGAAAAATTTCAGGTTAAAGTTTCTGATAATGATGGTATAAAAAAACAATTCAATATTGTAAAGGGGTTGTTTGATAAAGCTGAAGTGGTTATTAACTGTGGTGATGCTGGACAAGAAGGAGAATTGATTCAACGTTGGGTTATAAATGAAGCTAACTATAAAGGAGAGGTTAAAAGGCTTTGGATTTCCTCTTTAACAACAGAAGCTATTAAAGAAGGATTTAAGAATTTAAAGTCTTCCAAAGATTACGATAATCTTTACTACGCTGGTTTTTCGCGCTCTATTGGTGATTGGTTATTAGGTATAAATGCCACACGATTATACACGGTTAAACATGGAGGTTACAAACAGGTTTTATCTGTAGGACGCGTTCAGACTCCTACGCTCGCCATGCTTGTAAATCGTTTTAAGGAGATTGAAAATTTTAAACCGCAACCGTATTGGGAATTACAAACCTTGTATAAAGCAACGCTCTTTAGTTATGAAGAAGGGCGTTTTTTAAACATGGAAGATGGTGAACTCTTAGCTAAGAAAGTAAAAGAACACGAATTTGAAATTGTATCCATCACCAAAAAGAAAGGGACAGAATATGCACCAAAATTATTTGACCTAACGGGTTTACAAGTGTACTGCAATACTAAGTTTGGATTTTCAGCAGATGAAACCCTGAAAATTGCACAAAAATTATACGAAAAAAAGGCCGTTACCTATCCTAGAGTGGATACTACGTTTTTACCAAATGATGTTTATCCGAAGGTAAAAGGAATTTTATCTAAACTAATTGATTATTCAGACCTTACATCACCTTTGTTAAATAAAAAAATTAAGAAGTCGTCACGTGTTTTTAACGACAAAAAAGTAACCGATCACCATGCTATTATTCCTACCGGAATGCAAACACATTTGCACTATAATGAGCAGCAAGTTTATGACATAATTGTAAAACGTTTTATAGCCGTATTTTATGATGACTGTAAAGTGTCAAATACTACAGTTATAGGAAAAGCAGCGGATGTAAATTTTAAAACTACAGGAAAAGAGATTTTATCTAAGGGTTGGCGAATTGTATTTAAGAAAGCAAATGCTGCGAGTGCTTCCAAGTCATCAAAAGATAAATTGCTACCTCCATTTATAAAAGGTGAAAAAGGACCACACGAACCTTCATTTTTAGAAAAACAAACCAAACCACCTAATCAATACACAGAAGCCTCGCTCCTGCGCGCTATGGAAACTGCAGGTAAACAGGTAGATGATGATGAGTTGAGGGATTTGATGAAGGAAAATGGTATTGGCAGACCATCAACAAGAGCAAATATTATAGAAACTCTATTTAGACGCAAATACGTAAAGCGAAATAAGAAGCAATTGATACCAACTATTACAGGAATTCAATTAATCGATACTATACAAAACGAATTGCTTAAATCCGCAGAACTCACTGGCTCATGGGAAAAGCAACTAAAGGATATCGAAAAAGGTGATATTAGCGCGAGTGCCTTTATAAAAGGGATGAAACGTATGGTTGATGCTTTGGTCTATGAAGTGCGAAGCGAAAAAGTTGAAACACGAATTTCTGCGGTAAACAATAAACCTATTAGGAAATCGAAATCGAACTTGAAATCGAAAAAAGCAAAACTTGTTGGTGCTGATTGTCCCAAGTGCAAATCTGGTCAGCTTTTAAAAGGGAAATCGGCTTATGGATGTAACCTTTATGGTAAATCTTGTGATTTTACATTACCTTTTAAGTTTGGTGAGAAAACGATTTCTGAAAATCAATATTTACGATTATTAAGCAAAGGGTCAACTGTTAATTTAAAAGGGTTTAAGATAACTGGTCATAAGATAGATGGCTTATTACGTTTTGATGATGTCTATAAACTAAAGCTAGAGCCAAAGCAGACTAAACAAAAAACTATTGCTGCTGGTGATGCTTGTCCTAAATGCAAAACAGGAAAGATTTTAAAAGGAAAAGCTGCTTTTGGCTGCAGTAATTACAAGGTTGGTTGTAATTACAGGGTGCACTTTTAATACTTAAGGTCTCCGCGATTGCTGTTGAGAAAATAAATAGATCTCAACTGCACACGACCAGACAGATGGTTCTATTTAGATTTTACAGGCACATAAAAATCCTCTTCAGAATCTTCACTTCCATTTTTATACTTGCCTCCCATAACTTGGAAATGTGGTCTGTCATCTATTTCGTAACCAGACGTTGGTAACCATTCGGTCATTATTTGTTGATACGTCGCAGAAGCATTCATACCTTTATGAACAAAGACAGCATATTCACCTTTAGGAATTGTATAGGTTTCCATGCCTTTGGGTAATTTACTAAAACCGTTAACCTCCGCACAAGCCCAAATGGTATAGTCAGCATTTGGCTGTCCGTCGTCTTGTAAGGAGAATATTTGCATCGCAATTAGCGCTTTAGAAACTGTGTTATTAATTTCTTGTTTTCTTGGCATAAATGTTTTCCATAAGAAGGGAATATCTTGATGTGCTCCCATTTGGGTTATTGCGGACAATCCTATTATTTCTTTTTTGGAAATGGTTATGATTTTTGGATTCATCGTTTACAATCTATCGATTTTAAAGCTATAACAAAAGCCATCACATGTGTGATGGCCTTTGTTATTTATTATGGATTTAAGGATTAAGCTTGTTTTACCTTTACGGCATTCATGCCACGTTGTCCTTTTTCGAGTTCAAAAGTTACTTTATCGTTTTCTTCAATATCATCTATAATACCACTAACGTGCGTAAAGTGCTTTTCGTTAGTTTCTGTATCTATAATAAAACCAAAACCTTTAGAGCTATCATAAAAAGAGACTTTACCTTTTCTAATCGGATCAAATATTTCGTTACTCTCTTCTTTTGTTGGCACACCAAGCACAATATTCTTTGCTTTAATTTTAACCTTCATTGAAGGATCTGGTGGTGTATCTGTAAGATTACCGTTATGATCTACATATGCTAATGGGATACCTCCTGTACCATTTTCTTCTTTTTCGAGTTTACGCGCTTCCATTTTCTTACGCTTGTCTTCTCGTTTTTTTAATCGTTTTTTTTCTTTTTCACTTTTACTAAAAGTCTGTTGTGATTTAGCCATTCGTTGTTTTAAATAATTAATATATGCTAGTAAATGAAAATATGCCGAGGTAGACCATTTAATTGCTTAACAATGTTTAGTCTTAATACTTAAAAAATAACTTAAGGATAAGTTACTAACGTATTACATTTTCAATAAACTGAAGACAAAGATACAATTTCTATTCCAATTTTAAATTCTCAATTTTAAATTAGTTAGAGATTACTCTTAAAATGTTAATAAAATATTAATTTCAATATAATATCATATACGATATATTATTTTTGGGTTATGATTGACAAAATTAATTTTAGGGATCAGGTACGCAAATATCTTTTATCAAAGATGAGAGATGGTACTCTAAAGGTTGGAGATTCGGTCTCTTTGGCACAATTGGCAAGAGATCTCGATGTTAGTATCACTCCGATTAGAGAAGCATTATCGCAATTGCAACATTCTAAGATTATTGAGGCTATACCTAATCGCGGTTTTATAATTCCACAATTAAATAAACAAGAGGCAGAAAATATTTATGCGCTCGTCGCAGAGATTGAAAGTTTAGCAATATTGAATTCAAAATTTACGGATAGCATCATTAAAGTCTTAAAAAAGAAACAGATCTATTTTGAAAATCGACAGAATGCATTAGACAGAGTCAATGCAGATATAGACTTTCATGAGGTATTAACTTCAACATACAACAATGCTGTTGCAACATCTATTCTTACAGATTTAAAAGCTAGGATATTTTTCTATGAGCTTGGATTTATGAATTTTTCAAATTTGCATGAGTCTTCAGAATCTATGCATAATGAAATTATTGAAGCCATAGAAAATAACGATTTGTCTAAAGCTTCTGCTATTACTAAACAAAACTGGTTACAAATTCTAAATTTTATGAACTTATGAAAACATTATTATCAATAGGTTTAATCGCCTTTATTTTTTCATGTCAGCAAGACAATGGCTTAAACTATTTAGATTCTAAAAATTTAAATGAGCCTTCTTTATTTCTACCTAATTTAGTCACTTTAGAAGATGCAACTGAATTCAGTATGGCGATTCATCCAAATTCTAACTTAATATTTTTTACCAGACGTCGTGGTGATGAAAAGCAACGTATATATGAAACAAAATTTGAGAAAAGACAATGGACCAAACCCGTTATAGCCAGTTTTTCTACAGACAGAGATGAGTCTCCTAAATTTTCTGCTGATGGAAATACCTTATATTTTGGTAGCGCAAGACCACTGGACAATCGACCTAATTTAGGAAACTTTGATATGAACATTTGGAAAACAGACTTTGTTAATAAAAAGTGGACGGCTCCTACTCCGCTGCCTGCAATAATTAATAAAGTACAAGCTAAAGGTGAAGAGTGGCCATCTAGTAATATGAGTGATTTTGTTACTGTAGATGATAATACCTTTTATACAGGCACAATGCAACCTGGTTCAAAAGGTTTGGATCTATATACAACAACTTTCAATGGATCAACTTTTTCTGAACTTAAAAAGCTTCCTGAAACAATAAATTTAGAGGATAAATGGGAATACGCACCTGTGCTGTCACCAGATGGTAACTATTTACTATTTCAAGTTTATAATAGAGCCGATGCTGAAGGTGGTGACGACATATTTATCAGTAAAAAAGGCAGTAATGGTAATTGGTTGCCTTCAGTTAATTTAGGGAAAATTGTGAATACAAATATGAATGAATGCCCAATAGCATTTTCACCAAATGGTAAGTATTTTTTCTTCACAAGAGATAAAAAAGACAATCCTAAAGATTACGATGGTATCTCAAGTATTTACGTCATTAATACTTCAGCTTTAAATTTAGATCTTCTTTAAATCTATAAGTTATACGCATTGGGCTTCTAAGTATATTAATTCTTAGGAAATCTTTACTATAAAGACTGTAATTTACCAACTTGACTAATCATAGATTCGGCTGAAAACTTATAGGTAATAAAAGTTTTTCCGTTTGACTTTATATCTAAATAGACATCAAAATTTTGGTTGTCCGAAATAACTCTGAATTGAATTGCTATTTGCTGTTTATTATCATTAAAAGAAACCTTATAATCCTTAATTGTTCCATTAACATTAAACACTTTAGCATCAGTACTTAATGACGTTATTTTTCCTGAAACCTCAGATTTATTGATTTTAAAGCTATTAGAATCATCCTCAAAAACTTCTCGTTTTTTATTATTGTACACAACTTCACCTATAAATTCATAGTTTTTAGTTTCCACTAATCCTTTAAGAGCGTTATAAGTAGATTGAAACTTATCCATTTGTACTTCTTTAGTTTGTGCGCAACTTGTAACTGCTAAAGAACCTACAAATAGTGCAAACAATACAATTAATTTTTTCATCTTATTTTGGGTCTAATACGTTATCTATACGTTTTATACAATCTCTGTAATGGTATTTTGTTTCGGTACTTAAAGCAGATTTAGAAGCTGCATTAAGAACGCGTCTCAATTGATTTAATTCTCCTCTAACCAATGCTCTCACATCAGATTGATTAACATTAAAATATGGCCTGCTGCGTCTTGGATCTAATTCTTCAGTCATTAAAAATACCATACGATCTAAATACGCACGCTGTAAGTTGCGTCTAAAAACCGAAACATTAGAAGCCGATTTTATTTCATACCAAATACCTAATCTAACGTCTCTAAGCATGTCTAAAGCCGAATAGTTTGATGCATCCATAGCCTTATGATCTATTAAGCGTCCCAAACGTTCAAAATTTAATAGATTATTTAGATGGCGACTTTGTAAACTTCGAATACGATCTGTATAACCTGCAAAGTTTATATTCTGAAGAATGGATTTATCGATTAACCAATTCGGAGTTTCAAACGCATTTTTGTGCAACCATTGTATTGCAGATTTCTGATATGCCTTATCCACAGGATTATAAACCATACCTACTTGAGACGGATTTTTAGTATCTTCCACTACGCCACCAACATGAGTGACCACATGGCCAACATATCTGCTCCAAACACCTAAAAGTTCTCCATATAATTCTGACAAATCTTGGTAATTATCTGTTTTATCACTTGTCCAGCTTGGAAGATTCGTAGCTACTATTTTTAAGTTTTTGAGTCCGTAAGTACTCGCTTTAATACTATTGTTACCAATATCCTCAGTTTGCGCTGTTGGATCAAAACGACTGCTTTGCTTTCCGAATTTATACTTAGGGTCACCAGCTTTTTCATTAATCCATCCCTCTAGTATTTCTTTTTCATCTTCAGCAGAATTTGCTGTAGGTATATATCTATAACCAAAATTGATGGCATAATCATCATAAGGTCCTAATTGTCTTACAAAGCGAATATTGGTATCACCTGGTTGCGCAATGTAATTATAGCGTGCGTAATCCATTATGGTTGCTGCAATACCATGTTTCTGGGTAAACGCTCCATCTCTATAACTCTCTACATCGTAGGCGTAACTTGCACTCATATTATGAGGTAAACCTAGTGTGTGGCCAACTTCGTGAGCAATCACCATTTTCATCATTTCACCAATTTCTGCATCTGGTGTATTTAAAGTTCTTGCAGATGGATTAGCAGCACCAGTTTCTAACATGTAGCGGTTTCTATAAGAACGTAAATGGTTATGATACCATATAATATCACTTTCAATGATTTCTCCACTTCTTGGGTCAGACACACTTGGACCAGTAGCATTTCTAGTGGTACTAGCCACGTATCTAACTACTGAATACCTTATATCTTCTGGGCTAAAATCCGGATCCTCAGCTTTCGTTGGTGGATCTTTAGCAACGATGGCGTTTTTAAATCCGGCTGCTTCAAAAGCCTTTTGCCAAAGCTCAATGCCATCTTTCATATAAGATCTAAACTTCATTGGTGTAGCGGGATCTAAATAATAGACAATTGGTTTTACAGGCTCCACCAACTCACCTCTTTTATAGGCTTCGATATCTTTGGGTATTAATTTCCAACGCCTTAAGTAAGTTTTTCTATCTGATTTTAATTCTTCACTGCCATAGTCGTATTTACTTAGTGTAAACCAGCCGACGCGTTCATCAAAATAACGAGGTTGCATTGGTTCTTTTGGCAATAAAATCATGGATTGATTCATTTGCACACTTATGGTCTCGTCTCCTGTATTTACTGGTGGATTGGTAGCATTATATGTAAAATCTTGAATCACTTCTATATTTTCAGGAAAGCTTTTCATAGAATTGATAAAACTCCTAGATTTATCTAAATTTCTTACTTTATAAGTGGTTCTTAGTCGCGAACCTAATCCACTAATAGCCTTTACATCCGATCCATAAAAACTAGTGACATCGACTACCACAGATGTTGAATCTTTTGAAAATGCTGCAATATCAAAGGCATAGAGCGTTGGTTCATAATTGTTAGATTTTACCGAAACATTTATAGGTAAACTATCTGCAGCAATAGCACTAGATGATTTTTCTTTTATTAGAATTTTATTTTTGAAACGTTCCCAATTAATTAAACGTGTATTGGTCTTGGTTCCAGCGTTTACATAACCACCTCCTAAATTTGAAGGTAATTTTGAAAAACGACTTACTAGCAACATATCTGTATTGAGGTAATCTATAGGAATTTCGAAATAGTACTTCTCTCCTACTAAATGCACATCAAATAAACCTTCATCAGAAATGGCATCTTTAGTAATGACTTTATCGTAGTCTTTAATTTTTCCTGGTTTCTTTTTTGGAGTTACTGGTTTTGAAGATTGCGATTGCGGATTTTTATTGTTCTTAGATTTTACTTGTTTGTCCATAGTAGCGCAAGACAAAAATAAAAGTGCACAAAACGTAAGGGTGATAAAGTTTTTCATAATTTAGTTGGTGTAGTTTTATAAAATCTTGCTAAAGATAATTAATAGAATCTTAGTATTTGAGTATTTATTAAAACGTGTTAAATGCTATTGTAATTACTCAAATCTAGAGTACTTTTGCAAAAAATTAGTATCATGCTAAAACTATTACCCATATTCAGAATTACAGCTTTATTAGAAGGTGTGTCTTACATCTTATTGTTATGTATTGCCACACCAATAAAATATTTAAAAGACGATCCTCAATATGTAAAAATGCTTGGTATGCCACATGGTATATTATTTATGGCTTACATTGTTATGGCTGTAATAATAAGCAAGGATATGAAATGGAGTTCAAGAACACTATGGATTGTACTGCTTGCTTCGGTTATTCCGTTTGGAACTTTCTATATTGACAACAAATATCTAAAAAAGTCGAAAGATTAATTAACTATTCGTCTAATCTATCCTTTACAAATTCTACTTCTGTTTTGCCATGTGGTGTTGGTTTGCCATTGTCTCCAAGATTTACCATAATGATATTATCTACGGTGAGAATTGTTTCTCTTGTCATTTTATTCCGGGCTTCACATTTCATAGTGATGGATGATTTACCAAACTTAACAACCTCCATTCCTATTTCTACTATATCACCTTTTTTGGCAGAGGCCATAAAGTTGATTTCTGAAATGTATTTGGTAACAATTTTTGAGTTTTCAAATTGAATAATCGTATATAAAGCGGCTTCTTCATCAATCCAGGCCAAAAGCTGTCCTCCAAATAATGTACCGTTAGGATTTAAATCTTCGGGTTTCACCCATTTTCTTGTATGAAATCTCATGTAATGTTTATGTGTTAAGTTGTTTGATCGTAATTGATTAATTTTCTAATTCTGTAATAGAGTTTGTTCTCCGTTTGCGTCTAAATTATCATTGGGAATCTTCAAATTCGTTCCCATTTTAGCATTTAGTTGTTGTGTTAAATATGTCTTGTGAGTTATCTACACGTCCGAATTTCATAGGTTTTGATTTTATTCAAAGATAAAGGTAAATTTACTAAAAAGGCATCTCGACAGCGTATGATGCGACGGTTTAATGCATTTCACATTTATTGTTGATAAGACCGTTAACAAGAAAATAATATTCAAAAGTTTTGCTGTAGCTTAATTCTTAAATTTAGTCAGAAATTAATCCTCAATCTATTTTACTATGAGATCTAAAGACCTTTTATCAATACGACCTGTGATTGCTTCTGCGAAAATTTATGATGCTATGAGTGCTGATGAGTTATTTCAAAATAAAACCTTACGACCAATTATAAAGCTACAACATAACCTACTTATCTCCGTTTTTAGCAACTATATCACTAAACGTAAGAATGTGTTTTATGAATTGTCTTTAGAAAAGCAATTGGCATACATAGATAATGCCATAAACAAGGATATGAAGTTTAGAAATTCTATAAAAGGTATGGTAATCGGTCAGTTTACTGTTGAAGAATATGCGCTATACATTAAAAATTCATCTGCACTCAATAAACGTTTGATGAATATTGTAAAAGAACGCCTTATAAGTAGTGTGCAACTTTTTGTAAAGCCAGAAGTTTTAAAAGCCGTTTAAAGTAGTGATTCTCCATTAAGGTTAGTAGTTAACACATCGCTCATATAATTAAAATAGGGACGTATTTTTTTAAAAGCGTCATTAACATCTTCTAAAAAACCATCAGCTAAAACTTCTTTATCTGTATATGTTTTAGTGAAGATAAATCGTTTTCTTCGAATTAGGTCTATTGCAGAATGCTCTTTATTAAATCCTTTTGGTGCTGTTTTTAATTCGTCACCAACAAAATTTCCCCAAGTGGCTTTAAAGGTTTTATCGTTAAGAATGTCTCGCATGTCACTGTCGTCCATTTCAAATTCTTTACGAATACGCAACAAATCTTCTTTGCTTGGTTGCCAAAAGCCAGTTGCAATAAACGATTCGTTATTAGGTTGAATGTGTAAATAATAGCCACCTCTCAATTCTGGTTTTTTTCTGGCGAAAGAGCCACCAAAATGCGTTTTATATGGCAGCTTATTTTTAGAAAACCGAACGTCTCTGTAGATTCTAAATATCTTGATGTTCTCAATCTGATCATAAGCACTCATCAATTCACCTAAATGATTATAGGCAGACTTTACTTTGGCCTCTATAGCTTTAAACTCAGGCTTATGCGCATTAAACCAATCTCTATCATTATTTTTAGCTAGCTTTTTAAAAAAGGGAAACGTTTCTTTTGGGATGCTCGTAGACATGCTATTTTTTAGATTTGTATAAAAATAAAAAAAGCCATCATAACTGATGGCTTTTCGTTATAGTTATTTGTAAATTATTAATTATCAGAAAATGCTTCTTTATATTTTGATGAATTTACGTTTAATTTATTATCAAACTGAAGTGTTCTAATTGGAAAAGGTATGTTTATAGATGCTTTATCATAAGCTTTCTTAATCTCGATAATCGCTTTTGTTTTTGCGTTAAGTTTTTCGAGCATGCTCTCAGCATCAATCCAGAATCGACAAAGATAATTGATAGAACTATCACCAAATTCTGTGTAATAAAATTCTACATCATCTGGTGATTTTACTTGATCAAAAGAATTTGCAACTGTTTCTTTTGTTAATCGTTCTACTTTTTCAAGATCAGATTCATAACCAACACCACATTCTAAAAATACACGCATTTTTGTGGTGAGCGAATAATTTTTTAGTGGATTGTTCAATATCGTTTTATTAGGAATAACAACTATATTATTGTCAGCTTCTTTAATTGTAAAATCTTTTAAATTAATATCCATCACTTCACCAGAGAACCCAGTGGTTTCTACCCAATGTCCTATCTGAATTTTTTTTCTGAATGATAAAATTAATCCTGCAAATGTATTTGCTAAAGTACCTTGTAATGCTAAGCCAATAGCTAAACCAACAACTCCTGCACCTGCAAGTAATGAGGTTAAGGCTTTACCTAGATTCATTACACCTAGAGCCATAAAAAGTCCTAATGCAACAACAATTACTGCTGAAACTCTAGCAATGGCATTTTTAATGGATGCTTGTTGTACCCTTTTAGAAACTAACTTGCCTGTAAGTTTGCTTATATATTTTGCAGCGTAATATGTTGAAACCATAACTGCTATGGCTAAAATAAAATTTGGTATATTCTCTATAATTGCATTAAACCAACCTTGTAATTTATCTACAAGGTTACCTAATGCTGTGTTAAATTGCTCTTTCATTGTTTATGTTTTGTTATAATAAACTATTCTTTTTTAAAATTACTTAACGCTTATGCTTCTAATACTAACTCATTTAATTGAGACGTTTTTTGAGTGTTGAATACATCTAATAATAGATATTTAGATTTGGTTTTGTTTAAGAACTCGCAATAGGTTTAATAGCTGAAGCTAGACCTTCACAGAACATTATATTATCAACACGAAATTGTGATAAAGACATTTAATGTAATTAAAGAATGAATTATTAAAATAAACTTGTGAGATGTGAGAATTTTTACTATAATGCACAACTTTTAAAACACACACATTAACTTTATGGGTAGACCAGCAACAAGACCAACAAAACTAAAAGACGGTTACTATATTGAGATCCGAAACAAAGGCTCAAAATCAGGAGTAAAACTCTATAGTGGCACAAAACTGCAGATGCATCGCGCAATTAAAATGTATGAACGTTCTAAGGAAGTTCTCATTTTGGGCGAATCTGTCAACGGAAAGTTTGTTGATAAAGAGCCAAAATTACATGTAGTAAGCTAACTATATATAATCGTATTAAAAAAAGGGTAGAATTTAAATTTCTACCCTTTTTTTATGGTGTTAATACTAATTAAAAAAGTACTTTATTTTATTTTTTATAAATTGGAACCTATAACGAACTAATTAAACCAACTTTATTATGACAACTTCTATAAATAAACCGCCAATTTGGTTCTGGATTATTAGCATTCTTGCGCTCTTATGGAATACTATGGGAGTATTAGCTTACTTAGCAGATGCGTATATGACAGATGAGATGCTTTCGCAACTGACGGAACGTCAACAAACCTTACAAATGTTAGAATTCCCAGCATGGTACACAGCGTGTTATGCCTTAGCTGTTTTTTGTGGTGTTTTAGGCTGCCTTTGCTTATTGATTAGAAAATCTTGGGCCATCCTTTTTTTTGTGATATCCTTTATAGCAGTTTTAGGACAAACGTTACATAATTATATAATCAATGATATTTATGTAGATATGAATTTAACTCCAAATACATTTGAAGTTTTTATGGCAATAGCAGTACCTGTTGTAGCTATTCTACTTCTATTATTTGCTAGAGGAGCCGCTAAAAAAGGCTGGACAAAATAAAAATTAACCAACCAACTTAAAAAAAGGAATTGGCTAACACTTGTTCCTTTTTTTATTCAAAATCAATGGAATGCAAAATTAATCCGGAAGCAGGAGCTATATAATCCATTACCGCTGTACTATTTGGTTGTAATGTGTTTTTAATCTCATCTATTGTTAATTCACCTCTACCCAATTTTATCAACGCACCAAACATTAATCGAATTTGGTTTCTCATAAATCCCTTACCTCTAACCTTAAACACATAAGTCTTGTTGGGGAAAAAATTTGCAGTATATATATCATTATCTACAATTACGGAAGACACAATAGTTCTATCATACTGACCTCTATCCGTTGCTCTATAACAATAGGTTTTAAAATTGTGTGAACCCTCAAATAATGTTGCTCCGTGTTTCATTAGTTCTACATCGAGAGGTTCAAGAATTGTAGTAAGAATAGGTGCACAAAATGGATGATTCTTTTGTCCTTGAGAAAAAACATAATGGTATTCCTTAATTTTAGAATCTTGTATAATATTAAAGTCTTTTTTAACTTCAATAATAGATAATGCTCTAATATCTTGTGGTAAGTTGTGATTAAATAACTCTAAAAACACATTAAAATCCGAGATAGGTGCATTATATATAAATAATTCTAAAGCAGCTTCGTTAGCAGAGACCATGGCATCTGTTCTGCCTGCACCCAAAGTTTTAAAACGCACATCTTTTAAAATAAACTTTAATGTACGATCAATCATTAAATGTACTGTTTTTACATCTGGTTGTTTCTGCCAACCATGAAAACGATAGCCTAAATATTGAATTTTTAGTAAGTAGTAATAACGCTTGTCAAACATCTTAGCAATAACGCTATTTTATTGAAGATTCCAAAAGCATTGCTTACTTTTATACTCTAAATTTGTAGTCTTGAAGAAACAATATCCTTTTGATCCTTTAATAAAACATCATCTTTTAATTTGTCTATTATTAGCAATCTGGATATTCGTCTTTCTCTTTTTTACTGAACCCTTGGATGTGAGCGAATTCAACAATTCTGAAAAGCTCATCTTCTTACCTGGATATGCTATACTTGGTGGTTTATGTTATTTGTTATTCTTACCCTTTCAATATTATTTATACGGCAGAACGAAAAAGAATTGGCTTATATGGTGTGAAGTTCTTTTTTTAATATGTTTCTCTTTGATGGTAATTTTAGTGGCCAGAATGTATTACCTATATGTTATAATGGTAGGTGAACAAAACCCATATACACTTGATTATATGTTGAAGGCTATTTTCTTACCAGCTGTCGCCACTATATTGCCCATTATTATCATAGCTCGTTTTGCCTTTGGAAAATATCACGAAAAACGCCTAGAAGACCAAAAAATAGAAATTAAAGGAGAAGGCAACTATGAAGGTTTAAGATTACAACTCAATGAGCTTATAACTATTCAATCTTCTGACAATTATATTGAAGTGCTTTATCTTTCTGCTGGTCATTTGAAGAAAACACTAATAAGAAATAAACTCTCAGTGATTGATGAAGAATTTTTAGAATTACATCGTACACATCGTTCATTTCTCATTAACCCTTTTCATTTTCAACAATGGAAAACAGAAAATGGGAAACATTTTATGATTCTCAATCATGATGTTGAAGTGCCAATTTCTAAAACATATCTAAAAGCTATAAAAGCGATAATTAACTTCGCCACAAACTAGTGTCATTTCACCCCAAACACCTATTATTATTGAATTAGTAACCTTTTCGTAATTAAGTTTGCTGTAAGAAAGTTTAACACTAAAACACAGTAATTATGAAAACTATTATCACTTTTATTTCAGTATTTATTATTTCAATCTTAAGTTTAACTGCTCAAGAAGGGCAAAAGGAAATTGTAATTGTAGGATCGATGCACACCGTTCCAAAAATTGTAAAGCAGAGTTATAAACCTATGCTAAGACGTGCAAAAAAATATAACCCAACAGCAATCTATGTGGAAAGTCCGAGAGGCAATGACACCATAAGTTGGGAATATTTAAAAAATGGTTGGTCCGATTCTTATAAAGAATTCTATTACTTATCAGATTCAATTCAGAACGTATTTACTCCAAATTCAGAAAAATATAACGCAATTTTAGAAAAATCATTTTTAGATATGACTACGGATGATTTAGATTTTATGATTTCGACATTTGCTTACAATAGAGATAATGGCAATCATGAATTTTACAGCTATATTAAAAAGCATGGAGTGGATGGTTCTAAAAATCCAACACGACATGAGGATGGTGATCTTACATTTAAATTAGCTTTATCATTAGATATGAAATTATTGAAATCTATGGATGATCAACAAACAAATAAAGAATATCATAACGCATGGCAGAAATGTGGAAAAGAAGGTACAACTAATGGTAACAATGCGATAAATGCTGAGTTGAATAAGAAAACCTACAGTGCAGCTAAATTACCAGCAATTTTTAGAGGTTTAGGAAAACACACTAATAAAAGAAAATCTCTTGAACGTTTACATAAGATGAGTTCTTTTACCTATGTAAATGTAGAAACTGAAGGTTGTACAAAAGCAGAACGTTATTGGAACGAACGTAACCATAGAATGGCAAAGAATATAGCTGACCAAGTTATGGCCTCAGACTCTAAAAAGAATATAATTATTGTAGGTGCATCTCACGTTATCGGTTTAGAAAAAGAATTAAAAGAAAATTTTCCAAATCTAAAAGTAGTTCTTGCTGGTGAATAAACTTTCTGCTCTATTTTCTAGAAGAACAAAGCTGCTATTATAAAACGAATGGCAGCTTACTTTTTTACTCTATTTTTCAGCACATTAACGACATCTTCCATCTTAAAACCTTTAGCTTGTAAGAGCATTAAATAATGAAATAGTAAATCTGCATTTTCTTCTAAGAATAAGTCATCGTTATTGTCTTTAGCTTCAATGACGACTTCTACAGCCTCCTCTCCTACTTTTTGAGCTATTTTATTAATGCCTTGAGCAAACAAAGACGCCACATAAGATTTTTCGGTATCTGCTGCATTAATTCGAGATGTTATTGTGTCTTCTAAGTGTGAAATAAAACCGAATGATTCCTGATTGGTTTCATTCCAGCAGGTATCAGAACCTTTATGGCATGTTGGTCCATTAGGGTTTACTTGTATGAGCAAAGCATCACTATCACAGTCTAATTTAATATCTACTAAATTAAGAACGTTTCCACTTTCCTCTCCTTTTGTCCAAAGGCGCTGTTTGGTTCTGCTAAAAAAAGTAACCAACTTAGTTTCAATTGTTTTTTGAAGTGCATCATCATTCATGTAACCTAGCATCAAAACTTTAGTCGTTTGCGAATCTTGAATTATTGCTGGTACTAATCCATCTGGGTTTTTATTAAAATTTACTGTCATAGTCTTACTTCTATATTGTTTTTTCTTAACTCTTCTTTTAATTCCAAAATCGGAATTTCTCCAAAATGGAACACACTAGCCGCTAAGGCTGCATCCGCTTTACCGTCTTTAAAAGTATCAACAAAATGTTGAATTGTGCCTGCTCCACCTGAAGCAATAATAGGAATATTGACCAAATCAGATAGTTTTGCGAGTGCTTCGTTAGCAAAGCCTGATTTAGTACCATCGTGATTCATTGAGGTAAACAAAATTTCACCTGCTCCTCTATGTTCAACCTCTTTAGCCCAATCAAACAGATTCAGTTCAGTTAAAATTGTACCACCAGCCAAATGCACCATCCATTCTCCTTTAATTTGCTTTGCGTCTATAGCAACAACAACACATTGACTTCCAAATTTGTTTGAAAGCTCGTTAATTAGCTCTGGTCGTTTTACTGCCGAAGAATTTATAGATATTTTATCCGCTCCGCATTGTAGAAGTACATCTACATCATCAATAGTAGATATACCTCCTCCAACCGTAAAAGGAATATTTACTTGTTCTGCTACTTTCAAAACCATATCGTGCATAGTTTTACGGTTTTCTAAAGTTGCAGAAATATCAAGAAACACAAGCTCGTCTGCTCCTAAGTCTGCATATTGCTTAGCCAGGACAACAGGATCACCAGCATCACGTAAATCTATAAAATTGACACCTTTAACGGTTCTTCCGTTTTTGATATCTAGACATGGTATGATTCGTTTTGTTAGCATATTTCATTATTTCGTCAGTTCGAGTAATGCGATTTTTTGAGCATTGTATCGAGAACTATATTTGCTTCTTGATACAATTCTTCGTGCCTCAAAATCACTCGAGGTGACGTATTTTATTAAATGAATTGTTCTAATTCTTTTAAACTAATCCTATTCTCATAGATTGCTTTTCCGATAATAACACCTTCGCAGCCTATTTCTTTTAATTCCTCAACATCACATATTCCTGAAACACCACCAGAAGCAATGAGCTTTATAGACTGGCGAAAACTATCATTACTACATTTGTCAATAATAGTTTTATAAAGATCTATTGATGGCCCTTCTAACATACCATCTTTAGATATATCTGTACAAATAACGTACTTCATACCTTTTCTTTGATAGCCTTTTATAAATGAAATCACTTCTTCTTTACTATTATCTTGCCAGCCATTAATAGCTATTTTACCATCGTTACTATCTGCTCCTAAAATAATTTTTTGTGGGCCATATTTTTCTAACCAACCTTCAAATGTTTTTCGGTCATTTACAGCGATGCTGCCTCCTGTAATCTGTTTAGCTCCACTATTAAATGCAATATTTAAATCTTCATTGGATTTTAAACCACCACCAAAATCGATTTTTAATTTTGTTTTTGAAGCTAAAAGCTCAAGAACTTTATAATTGACAATATGCTTGGCTTTAGCACCATCTAAATCTACTAAATGCAGGTATTCAATACCTGACGCTTCAAAAGCCTTTGCAACTTCTAATGGATTTTCGTTATATATTTTCTTAGTGTTGTAGTCACCTTTGGTTAAACGGACGCACTTTCCTTCGATAATATCTATGGCTGGTATTATTCTCATATTATATTCTGCTTAGGCAAAAATCTCTTTTAATTTATAATTTATTTCTTTTACGACCTTTTGACTGCGCTCAAGGTGACACTCCTATTCTTTTTAAAGTTTCAAAAAATTCTTCAAAATTTGTTCTCCTGCCTTACTACTTTTCTCTGGGTGAAATTGTACACCGTAAAAGTTATCGTTTTTTAATGCCGAAGCATATTCTAATTCATAATTTGACGCAGCAATTGATTCGTTGCACTGTTCTGCATAATAACTGTGCACAAGGTACATGTATTCATCTTCTTTAATATTGTTAAATAAATCTGATTTCAAATTTGTAATGGTATTCCAACCCATTTGTGGTACTTTTACCTTGTTTGAAAATCGTTTTACGCTCACATCAAAAATTCTCAGTCCTTCAGTATTACCTTCTTCAGTATAGTTACACATTAGCTGCATACCCAAGCAAATACCCAAAACGGGTTGTTTTAATGTTGGAATTAATTTATCCAGACCACTTTCTTTAAGCATTTTCATAGCTGAGCTCGCTTCACCTACTCCGGGAAATATCACTTTGTCGGATTTTATAATGTCTTCAACATTATGAGTTAAAACAGCATCATAACCTAGACGCTTAAAAGCGAATTGAATACTCTTTATGTTGCCTGCTCCGTAATCTAAGATAATAATTTTCAATAGCTTATTTTTTTATATTCAACATTTGGGAAATGGTAATTAGTATTTCAAATTCCAATTGTCAAACCCAAAATCCCAAAGGCGTATTTGTGTTCTTTGGAATTTGGTTTTTTGTTTTTTTTGATTTCGACTTTCTAAAGAAGTCCTTTTGTACTCGGCAATATCATCTTCTTAACATCTTGTTTTACGGCCATTTTAATAGCTTTTGCAAATGCTTTAAAAATGGCTTCTATTTTATGATGTTCATTGGTGCCTTCTACTTTTATATTTAGGTTACATTTTGCTCCATCTGTAAACGATTTAAAGAAGTGATAAAACATTTCTGTTGGCATTTTACCAATCATCTCACGTTTAAACTCAGCGTCCCAAACTAACCAATTTCTACCTCCAAAATCGATGGAAACTTGTGCTAAACAATCGTCCATTGGTAAACAAAAACCATAGCGTTCTATGCCTAATTTATTTCCTAAGGTGGTTGCGAACACTTCTCCCAAGGCTATTGCTGTATCTTCAATTGTATGATGCTCATCTACCTCTAAATCTCCAACAACTTTTACGTCTAAATCTAGTTGTCCGTGTCTGGCAATTTGGTCTAACATATGGTCAAAAAAGGCAATGCCTGTATCAATATTGCTTTTTCCTACACCATCTAAATTTAAGTCAATTTTAATTTGCGTTTCATTTGTGTTTCTTTCAATATTTCCGACACGTTCAGTTGTTTTAAGGTAGTTATAAATTTGCTCCCAATCGTTGGTTTCTAATGCAATAAAAGCTTCTAATTCAGAATTACTAACTGTAATTTCATCAGTTCCTAAATTGGTATTGTCATTTATAAAAATGCCTTTTGCACCTAGATTCTTTGCTAATTCTATATCTGTTAATCGATCACCAATAACAAATGAATTTGCTAAATCATAAGGTTCAGAAAAATACTTGGTTAATAAGCCTGTATTTGGTTTTCTAGTGGGTGCGTTGTCTTTAGCAAAGGTTTTATCTATAAATTGCTCCTTAAAAGTAACTCCCTCAGCTTCAAATGTTTTTAGCACAAAATTATGTACTGGCCAAAACGTATTTTCAGGATAAACGTCTGTTCCTAAACCATCTTGATTGGTAATCATTACGATTTCAAAATTCAACTCTTTAGCAATTTTGCTTAAATATTGAAATACTTTTGGATAGAACTCTAGTTTCTCAAATGAGTCGATTTGTTCGTCAGCTGGTTCTTTTATTAGCGTTCCGTCTCTGTCTATGAATAATACTGGTTTCATGATTAACTTGTTAATCAACCCTGAATTTATTCAGGGTCTTATTAATTTACATCTAATGTTTCTAATTTTGGATTGGATTCTTTAACAAGGTTCCATTTCCATTCTCTATGCCAATTCTTGAGTTGTTTTTCTCTGGATTTAGCTTCTTTTTTAGTTTCAAAATTTTCTAAATGAACCAATTGATGAACATTATACTTCTTTGTGAATACTGTTCCTTTTCCTTTCTTATGATCATCAAGTCGTTTATTCAGATCTTCTGTATACCCAATATATAAAACTGTTCTATTTTTATTAGATATGATGTAACAGTAATATTGATTATTCATAACTAGGATTTACTAGTTCCTAAAACAAGTTCAGGATTTCGAAATTGATTGAAGGGTTTCAATCAATTTCTTATTCTCACTTTCTCTTCCAACCGTAAAACGTAAGCAATTCTCACATAAAGGCTGATTGGTTCTGTTTCTAACTACAATTCCTTTTTCAACCAATTGTTGGTAACGCTTGTTAGCATCATCTACTTTTACTAATATAAAATTAGCATCAGACTTATATACTTTTTCAACAATTGAAATTGATTTTAAAGCATTTCTTAATTTTTTGCGTTCTGATAAAACTTGATCAACTTCTTCATTGACTTTATGAATAGTATTTAAACGCTCTAAAGCTTTGTCTTGGGTTAATTGATTGACATTGTAAGGTGGTTTTATTTTATTTAAAACCGAAATAATTTCTGCTGAAGCATAACAAATTCCTAACCGAATGCCTGCTAAACCATAGGCCTTTGATAACGTCTGCGTGACTATTAAATTCGGAAATTCATTCAGTCGACTTATCCAGCTTTCTTGCTTTGAAAAATCTATATAAGCTTCGTCAATCACTACAATACCTTGAAAATCTTCTATTAACCAAGCTATATCATCAGCATCAAAACTATTAGCTGTAGGATTATTTGGCGAACATAAAAACAATAACTTTGTTTGTGGATGCGCTGTTCTTGCTATTTCATCTTTATCAGGTTGAAAATTATTGTTTAACAAAATCTCAATATTTTCAACCGCATTTAAATTTGCTAAAACATTGTACATGCCATAAGTTGGAGGAAGCGTTATTACTTTATCCTTGTTGGGTTCGCAAAATGCTCTAAAAATTAAATCTAAGACTTCATCACTTCCATTTCCTAAAAGAATTTGGTCTGTAGATACTTCTTTTAGTTCAGATAAACGTACTTTAAGTTTTGTTTGCTGTGGATCGGGATATCTATTGACACCTGTATTGAATGGGTTTTCGTTAGCATCAATAAACACCATACCATCAGTGATATCTTTATATTCGTCGCGAGCGGACGAATACGGCGCGATAGTCTTAATATTTTCCCTAAGTAAATTATTTAAATTAAAGTCTTTCATCATTAATGCACTTCGACAAGTTCAGTGTCATATTTAGTTAATTATTTAAATCTTTCAAACGCAAACTCACGGCATTTTTATGCGCCTGCAACCCTTCTGCTTCTGCCATTAATTCTATAGCATTCCCAATATTTTGAATTCCTTTTTTAGATATTCTTTGAAATGTCATACTCTTCTGAAAACTGTCTAAATTCACTCCAGAATACGCTTTTGAAAATCCATTGGTTGGCAGTGTATGATTTGTTCCTGATGCATAATCACCAGCACTTTCTGGTGTGTAACTACCAATAAAAACAGAACCTGCATTTCCTATGTTATTGACAAAAAAATCATCATTCTTAGTTGTAACACTAAAATGTTCTGGTCCGTAAGAATCGATTAACTCTAAAGCTGTTTCAAAAGTATCTACTACTATAGATTTAGAGTGTGCTATGGCATTTTTTGCTATTTCTTTTCGTGGTAGAACTTGGAGTTGTTTTTTAACTTCAATGCTAACATCTTCTGCAAAATCTTGTGAGGTTGTTACTAAAATAACCTGACTATCAGAGCCATGTTCTGCCTGACTCAGCAAATCTGAAGCCACATAAGCAGCATTTGCAGAATCATCTGCCATCACCAGTAATTCACTAGGTCCTGCTGGCATATCTATTGCAACTCCGTATTTAGTTGCTAATTGCTTTGCCACTGTAACATACTGATTTCCTGGTCCAAAAATTTTATAGACCTGTGGAATTGTATCTGTTCCGAATGTTAAACCTGCTACGGCTTGAATTCCTCCTACTTTAATAATCTTAGTCACTCCACATAATTGTGCTGTGTATAAAATTTCATTGGCTATTTCCCCTTCTTTGTTTGGTGGTGAACATAACACAATAGTCTTACAACCTGCTATTTGAGCAGGCACAGCCAACATTAATACTGTAGAAAATAATGGAGCTGTTCCTCCAGGAATATATAAACCTACTTTTTGGATGGGTCGTTTTTCTTGCCAGCATGCAACTCCATCCATAGTTTCTACAAATACTTTATCTGTTTTCTGTGCTATATGGAATTTTTCAATATTTGATTTTGCTAATTGAATGGCTTGTTTTAATTCTTCTGAAACAGACATTGATGCCCTTTTAATCTCATCTGCACTTACGATGCTTGATTCTAGTTTTACACCATCAAATCGTTCTGTATATTTTTTAATCGCCTTGTCGCCATCAGTTTTGACCTCGTTGAAAATGAGATTCACTGTTGATTCTATGTCATCAAAGGTTTGGGTGGGACGCTTTAAAATGTGCTTCCAGTCTTTTTTATTGGGTTCTATATGTAGTTTCATACCTTACTTAATATTTTTAGATGCTTCGACTAGCTCTGTATAACACGTAACACCTAATTTTGAAAATTTAAAGTACCATGTTTTCAATTGGGCAAACCAAGATGCCTTCTGCTCCATTCGCTTTTAAGCCATCAATCACATTCCAAAAATCATTTTTGTCAATTACCGAGTGTAACGAACTCCAACCCTCTTTTGCTAATGGTAAAATGGTTGGACTGTTCATTCCTGGAAGCATACTGATAATGTCGTCTAATTTGTCATTAGGTGCATTCAACAGAATATATTTACTTTCTCGACCTCTTAAGACAGACTTAAGTCTAAACTGCAAGGTGTTTATTAGCTTTTGATTTTCTGACGAAATTTTAGGCGACGTTGCTAAAACGGCTTCGGATTTTAGGAGGACTTCTACTTCTTTTAATCCATTCTTAAACAAAGTGCTTCCGCTTGATACTATATCGCAAATACCATCGGCTAAACCAATGTTTGGAGCAATTTCTACAGAACCATTGATAATATGAAGATTGGCTTTAATTCCTGCTTTTGCTAAAAAGCTATTGACTGTATTTGGATAAGATGTAGCGATTCGCTTGCCTGCTAAATCCTTTAAGTTTTTTGCATTTGATAATTTTGGTACTGCTATTGAAACTTTGCATTTTGAAAATCCTAAGCGTTCTATAATAGCCAAATCACTACCTTTTTCTATTAGCACGTTTTCGCCTATTATAGCAGCATCTACGACTCCATCTCTTAAGTATTGAGGTATGTCACCATTTCTAAGGTAAAACACTTCTAGTGGAAAATTACGCGCAGACGCTTTAAGTTGGTCTTTACCATTATCTACAGAAATGCCTATTTCTTTTAAAATTTTCATGGAGTCATCGTGAAGACGACCCGATTTTTGTACTGCAATTTTTAATTTATTCATAATATTTTCCGAGAAAGCGGAAATCTTTTGTTTTGTGTCTAACTTTTTAGATGAGATTCTTGCCTTGGCAGGAATAAAAAAACCCATCTGAATCATCAAACGGGTTTTTAAAATATATTTTGAATTTATTCAATACATCTTCACCTCGCTTGAGCGATTAAATGAAAATGATGATGAAATTGAACAGATGTCATATTAATTATTGTTAATGCAAATATTATTAAATTAAGTTTACATTCCTAATCTTAGAACTAAATTTATCAAATTATTATTAATTCTAAAGTATAATTTTACTATTCTAAATTACATAACCAGCCTTCAACAGGTGTATTGTCTATTATAAATTTCACTTTTGCCCATAAGCCACTAACCTCTGTGATCTCTGCTTCCTGAGCGTTTTCTAGAAGGTGAATACGGTTTGCCTCTTGTGTAGGTTTATCATATAAATACATGCCAGTATTCTCATCAGCGTTTTTAACTTTAAGAAATAAACCTTTATTTTTTATCCAATAACTCTCGTAATGGAGTTCTTGAAAAGATGATGATTTGTCATTCACAATACTCTGAATTTGAAACCAGCCATAGTCACCTTCAATGATTTTTAATTTATATGATTTTGCAGTGTTACTTATAGTTAAAGAATCCACAACGTCGCCATCAACAGCATCGTAGATTACAATAGGACTATTAGTTTCGCTTTTGTAGTAACACTCAACCATTAAAGAATTAAATACATTCTCATCATCTTGAGCACAAAGCCCAAAGCTAAATAGAAAACAAACTAATAGCACTTTCATAATTTAAAATCTATTGATTTCCTAATATAATTGGCATTCCGCTATCTCCTGAACCGATGACAATTACTTTGCTGTTTGGTGATTCAGATAATTTTACAGTAGCTTCAATTCCTTTATCTTGTAGGATCTTATCCGTTAATGAAGCACTTAGAATTCTATTTGATTCTGCTTTACCTTTAGCTTCAATAATTACTTTCTCAGCTTCCTTTCTTGCACTCTCAAGTCTAAATTCATATTCTAAAGATTCTTGTTCTTGCTTCAACTTACGCTCAATAGCTTCTTTAATTGTAGGTGGCAATGTTACATCTCTCACTAAAACCTCATTTAACTGCACATATTGTTTATCTAGGATTTTCTTAGTTTCTTCGAAAATTTCAACTTGTATCGCATCACGTTTAGTTGAATAGAGGTCGTCTGGAGTATAACGTCCAATAACACTTCTTGCAGCACTACGAATTGCAGGCTGAATAACACGTTGTAAATAACCCTGTCCTAAGGACTGGTGTAGATTACCTAGTTGATCATATACAGGCTCATACCATGCAGAAGCATCAATTTGAATTTCAAGTCCGTTAGATGATAATACCTTCATTTTCTCAAATAGCTCTTGCTGACGTACTTCATAAATATAGACCTTATTCCAAGGTGCAACAATATGAAATCCTTCGCCCATTGGTGGTTCATCTGTAACAACACCATCTCCAAAAGTCTTAAAAAGCACTCCGGCTTCACCCGAGTCGATAGTCACAGCAGATTTTGCTATAATAATTATTAGTACAATGATTCCAATCACTATTGGTATGCCTATTTTTGGTAATCTTTCCATTTTATTTAGTTTTAAATTAGTCCGTTATATTTTCTGATAAACCATTCTACAAAAAGGCTGAGTGCTATTATGCCGAGTAGATATTTCCAGTCTATCAAAGGTACACTATTTTTGGTGCTCTTTTGTACGGTAACATATCTATTGTCATTTAGCAAATCTTTGATTAACCGATTAGATTCGGTTGTAAAATAAGACTTTCCATCACTGTTTTGAGCAACAGATTTCAATTTATTAACATCTGCATTTAAGAACTGCTGTTCTACATTATATTCTAGCACTTGAAAGCTGCCAGAGGCAGCTATAGCTTCCGAATTATGCTTTACTGTAAAATTATATAATCCAGCAGTAATGCCGCTTAAATCTACAGTATAATTGCCATTATTTAGCAAAAGTGGCACTTCCCTATGACTATTATTAGCTTTGTTTTTTAGAACAATACTTAAGGATGCTGTATTATCGAACTCAAAACTTTTGTTAAAATATTGAGCTTTAACTATAACATCATCGTTACCATTATAGAATGATTTATAGTCTATGTTGATGCGCTTTCGTTTTTTGTTAGAACTTAAAAATTGAACCAATTTATTTATAAAATTGTCAAAATTGTTAAAGCTCTCGGAATTTAAATAAGCTTGTGCTCTCCATCTCCAAATACCTTCTCCAGATAATAAAGCGTGTTTTGTATTATCAATTTCAAAAGTTGAAAGCATGGGTTGATTTGTGTTGATGCCATTCACCATTTTAGACAGAATAACATCATTCGGTACCAGAAATTCTATACCTCCAAACTCCGACTTTAAAGGTGGGTAATTGTTGAAATTTAAATTATCAATAATAAACGTCCCATAATTTCTATTAAGAGACGGTTGGTAATCTTCAGTCTGATTGGTGACAACACTATTAAATTTTAATTGCGAGCTATTTAAAAATGTATAATCCGTTGTGGCTCCTGTAATTATAAACGTATTCAACTTTTGAGCTTTAATTTCTTCAATAGCAGATTTAAAGTTATTGTTTGGTTGATATAATATAACCATTTGAAAATCATTTATTTTAGATAAATAATCCTTTGGCTTTATAATTGAAACACTTCGCTGCTCATTACTTTCAATGGACTTCTTAAGTGCTCCCAAATCTGGATGCAATCTATCGTAAACCAAAGCAATATTTGTTTTTTGGTCTATGACTTCTACTCCAAAATTCTTTGTGTTATTGACTTTATTTTTTTCATTTGATAGCGGCACAACTTCTACGCGATAGGTCTTTACACCAACACTATTTGCCACCAATGCTGTAGAGATAATAGCTGACGATTTGTTGGCATTGAATTGAAGTGGCTTTCTAAAAACGACCGAATTACCCGACCAAATCTTTAATTCAGTAGCAATAGTTTCGTTACCGTTGTAATTCACAATAATTTCTATTGGAAACTTATTCTTTAAAAATACATAGCGATTAACGTTAAGTTGCTTAATACTTAAATCTGAATACACGGTTGAATCACCTAGAATAACAGGATATATGGATTGCTTAACACCTTTTGCTACATAGCTATAATCTGAACCATAGGTTTGATTCCCATCGGATATTAATATAACAGGTGCTGTTTGGTTGGCATATACTTCGCCAAACTGCTTCAACGCTTGGGAGATGTTAGATTGTCGCTCCTTAAAATTTAGGCTATCTAAACTATTTACAGATTGACCAAAGCTATAGAACTGTATGTTGAATCTGTCATTTAATTCAGAATTAACCCTTAAAGCTTCAATGGTCTTATTGACATTTTCATCTTGTTTTAAGTATGAAACCGACTCAGAATTATCTACAGCAACAACCAAAGTTGGTTTTTCGTTGTAATAGGTTTCTGATTCAAACTTTGGATTAATTAGTAATAACAAAATCCCAAAAATTGAAACTGTTCTAAGTGTTGCAAGTAGATATCTTAAATTCGACTTTAGTTTAGATTTATACAGATATTGAAACAGCGCTAATGAAAGGGCTACTATCAAAGCTATAGCTACATAAAAAATGGTTTGTGTTTGCACTATAAGTTATGGCTTAAAACTAATTACTAGATTGTCGCTTCTTTATAGAATACCCATCTGTCGAAAACGAAAATCCTTTATTCTCACCATTTTCTCCAATCATAATTGCTTGTACAATTGGTAGTGTATACGTATTCTTTCCGCTTAAGGTTACAATAAAATTAGCACCAGAACCACCTGTATCATCCTCTTTTTCAATAACATAGTTAATACTTGCCATTGGAGGTAAGCTAATTGGCTTGCTAATATAATTTTTTACTAAAGCACCTTCTGTATTAAAGTAATCGATTTTAGTAACGAATAGAGAATCTGAATAACTTGTATTTCTTATGCTTAGCGTCGCAGCTAATAAGCGTTTTTGGTTCTGCTTATCTACATAGATATTCGAATATATTGGCACATAGATAGTGTCATTATACTTCATTAAGTTTTTATCGAACTTATGGTCTAACTCAAGAGATTTCAATTCATCCTTACCAGATTTATCAAGATTAGGGTTTTGATTTTCGCAGGAATATAAAATAGATCCAATTGCTATTACTGCGATAATTTTTACCAAATATTTCATTTTTGAAATTTATTATTTCAACTATTAAGTTAACATACCACCATCAACATGTAACGTCTGCCCTGTAATATAGGCACTTAAATCACTAGCCAAAAACACACACGCATTGGCGACATCTTCAGCAGAACCACCGCGTTTTAAAGGAATACCAGCTCTCCAACCTTTTACGGTTTCTTCGTCTAATTTTGCAGTCATTTCCGTTTCTATAAATCCTGGAGCTATGACGTTGCTTCTAATATTACGTGAACCTAACTCTAAAGCTACAGATTTAGAGAACCCAATAATTCCAGCTTTTGATGCTGCGTAATTAGTTTGCCCAGCATTACCTTTTACACCAACAACAGAGCTCATATTTATAATTGAGCCTTTACGTTGCTTTAACATGGTGCGCTGCACAGCTTTTGTCATATTAAAGACCGATTTAAGATTAACTGCTATTACTTTATCGAAATCCTCTTCTGCCATTCGCATTAAAAGATTATCTTTTGTAATGCCTGCATTATTTACCAAAATATCTATTGAACCAAATTCCGCCAATACATCTTCGGCTAACTTTTGAGATTCATCAAAATTAGCTGCGTTACTTTGATAGCCTTTTGCTTTTATGCCTTGTGTATTCAGTTCTTTTTCTAATGCGGTTGCCGCTTCTACAGATGAGCTGTACGTGAATGCAACATTTGCCCCATGTTGTGCAAAAACTTCAGCGATACCTTTTCCTATACCTCGACTTGCGCCTGTTATAATTGCAGTTTTTCCTTCTAGTAGTTTCATATGCCTATCCCTTGCCCTTTCCATAGGAAAGGGAACTCTTTCGGGTAATTTTTAATGTTAAAACTTCTTTTTAAATTGCTCAACCATTTGAAATTCTTTTGATTCTGACGAATTCATTCGGAATAAGCTTTCATCCCAAATATAATAATTTCAAGTTGGTTCAAATAAAAAAACCTCACAAGATTTTGTAAGGTTTTTAATAGTTTATGCTGAACATGATTCAGCATCTCAACTTATAATACTAGCCTAAAACTTCGGCTACTTTTTTACCTATTTCAGCAGGTGAATCCACAACATGAATTCCGCATGCTCTCATAATTTTCTTTTTGGCTTGTGCAGTATCATCACTGCCTCCTACAATAGCACCAGCATGTCCCATTGTACGACCAGCAGGAGCAGTTTCACCAGCAATAAAACCAACAACCGGTTTTTTACTTCCACTTTCTTTATACCAATGCGCAGCGTCTGCTTCTAATTGTCCTCCTATTTCACCAATCATAACTACAGCTTCAGTTTCTGGATCATTAATTAGCAACTCCACAGCTTCCTTAGTCGTTGTACCTATAATTGGATCACCACCAATTCCGATAGCTGTTGTAATGCCTAAACCTTGTTTTACAACTTGGTCAGCAGCTTCGTAAGTTAATGTACCCGATTTAGAAACGATGCCTACTTTTCCTGATTTAAAAACAAAACCTGGCATAATACCAACTTTAGCTTCACCTGGAGTAATAACTCCTGGACAGTTAGGACCAACTAAACGGCAATCTCTATTCTTTATATAATCTGCTGCTTTAATCATATCTGCAACCGGAATTCCTTCTGTAATTGTAATAATCACTTTAATACCAGCATCAGCAGCTTCCATAATAGCATCTGCAGCAAAAGCTGGCGGTACAAAAATGATAGTTGTATCAGCACCTACTTTTTCTACAGCTTCAGAAACGGTATTAAAAACGGGTCTGTCTAAATGTGTTTGCCCTCCTTTACCTGGAGTAACACCTCCAACAACATTAGTCCCATATTCAATCATTTGACCAGCATGAAATGTGCCTTCACTACCTGTAAAACCTTGAACAATTATATTTGAATCTTTATTAACTAAAACGCTCATTTGATATTGTTGTTTTTAAGTTGTTTAATCGTTGTGCAAAAATAAGAGTTTTGCGACGTATATACGAGACCTTTTTATAATTTCTTTCAGCATACGAATTCATAGCTTTCGTATGTGTCTCGTCTGCCAATTGAGTTATTTCATAACCTCCATAAATTTTATCACCGTTAACTTTCCAAATGGTAGAAAAACGTGATAAAACTACTTCATAACCAGGGTTTTCGATTGTTTTTGCAAACGAGGAATGTCTTGTCGATACCGTATTTTCAATTTCTAATAGATGCGTAAATTCAAAACGAAGACTGTTATAAGACTTACGAGTGCCTTAAAAAAATCTACTATGTCGTTATATCTTAAGAGCTTAAACCCTTGGCTGCTGCTCCATGTAACTCACAATCTTTATGGAAAAATGCTAAAACAATATCTAGATCGTTTGCCAGATCCGCATTGTAAAACGTTTTCGCTATTCTTTAGCTGACATTATAGGTTTTTTAGTTTTTGGAGTATCTCAGGAATCTTTTTGATGTAAGCACGTTCTTTGAAAAATGCTCTTGCATCTATGGCAGGTGAACCAAAATAAGTTTTTCCTTCATCTGTGGTGTGACCTAAACCAGATTGCGCATAGATTACGGTACCTTTCTTAATTGTAATTCCGCTTTTAACACCAACTTGTCCCCAAAGTGTAACATTATCTTCAACAACAACACATCCAGCAATAGCAGTATGCGAAGCAATTAAACATGTATTACCTAATACAGTATCATGACCTATTTGAATATGATTATCTAACTTAGAACCTTTACCTATTGTAGTATCACCTGTCACACCTCTATCGATAGTGCAAAGTGCACCAATATCTACGTTGTCCTCTATGATAACGCGTCCTGCAGATAACAATTGGTCATAACCTTCTGTTCTATTTTTGTAATAGAATGCATTAGCTCCTAAAACTGTTCCGGCATGAATGGTAACATTATCACCAATCACCGAATCATCATAAATACTGACGTTAGAATGAATAATACAATTTTTGCCTATTGAGACATTATTGCCTATAAAACAATTCGGTTGAATTATCGTACCTTCTCCTACAATTGCATCAGCAGCTATTGCAGAACTTGAAGGCTTAAATGGTTTAAAATGTTGTGTGATTTTATTAAAGTCTCTAAAGGGATCGTCTGAAATTAGAAGCGCTTTGCCCGTAGGGCAATCTACTTTCTTATTAATTAATACTATGGTTGCAGCAGATTCTAGAGCTTTATCGTAATATTTTGGGTGGTCAACAAAAACAATGTCGCCAGATTCTACAACATGAATTTCATTAATACCATGCACAGGAAAATCTGAGGAGCCAACAAACTTACAATCTATGAGATCCGCTATTTGCTTTAAGGTATGCGCTTTAGGAAACTTCATTAGCTTTGATTAATTTGAAAGTCCCATTTATATATTCGAAAGTATTTTCAAATTTGTTAAATCTGTCTCTTAGCGTCCAGTTCATTATCATATAAATATTATCTGCACCTTCAACAAAAGCAATGAGGTAAATTATTTTTAACCCATCTACAGTACCAGATATTTTAATTTGCCTTGCAGGATAATTGTTTATTTGCACTAAACCATAATCTTGAACCTTAAGATTATCTATAGTTTCTTTAAACATTTTTTTCTGAACAATAGTATAGTTCTCAACAGGTGAAATTTCGTCATCATATTCTTCAATTTCTTTAAAAATACTAATAAATTCTTCCTTACTTTCGTGTATAACAACCGTGTAGGCTTCTTTATAGATATTTGCATATCGTAAGGAAGCATCGGGATGAAGATTATTCATCTGTTTCATATACTTTGGCACATCCAAAGTATACAAACTGTCAACGGTAATTGTATTATATGAGCTATCTGATAAGGACTCCGAGCTTTGTTCAGAAGCATTATCAAGAGATTTAGCGGCTTCATCTAGCATTTGTAAGCAGCTAGTAAGGGAAACCAATAAAATAATTAATACTGCACTATTTAGTTTCTTCATTTTATTTACTCTTTTACACGTTCCTTATAAGTGCCTTTTTCAGTTTCAATTTTAATTTTATCACCTTCATTGATAAATAATGGCACATTAACTTCTGCGCCAGTTTCTACTATTGCTGGCTTTGTTGCGTTTGTTGCTGTATTTCCTTTTACACCTGGTTCTGTAGAAGTCACCTCTAAAATAACACTAGCTGGCATATCTACAGATAATGGCATATTGTCTTCAGAATTAATTTGAATGGTTACAATTTCACCTTCTTTCATTAAATCCGCACCATCTAATGCAGACTCCAATAATCGAATTTGCGTATAATCTGCTTCATTCATAAAGTGGTAGAATTCACCATCTGTGTATAAATACTGAAATTTATGTGTTTCTACACGTACATCTTCAATCTTATGACCTGCAGAAAATGTGTTATCTAAAACTTTACCTGTGGTCACGCTTTTCATTTTAGTCCTTACAAATGCTGGGCCTTTACCTGGTTTAACATGAAGGAATTCGATGATTTTGTAAATATCGTTGTTGTATTTTATACAAAGTCCATTTCTAATATCTGATGTGCTTGCCATTTTATTCTTTATTTTTTGAGTGGTTTAATTGTTGAATCGTTTCGAATATAAAAACGTATCGACTAATTGTTGCCTCTCTTTGGTTCTTACTTATCTAATGCGAAAGCTTAATTTGATTTGAAATAGCCTTTCATAATTCCACGATGCGAGTTCTTAATAAATTGTAAGATTTCATCACGTTCTGGTGTGGCTTCCATTTCGGCTTCAATTAAATCTGAAGCTTGTGTGTTGTTATAATTCTTTTGATAAAGTATTCTATAAATGTCTTGTATTTCTCTAATTTTATCTGATGTGTAACCGCGTCTTCTTAGGCCAACTGAATTAATACCTACATAAGATAATGGCTCACGAGCTGCTTTAACAAAAGGCGGAACATCTTTACGTACTAAAGAACCACCAGTTACAAAAGCATGATTCCCAATGGAACAAAACTGATGAACAGCTGTCATACCAGCCAAAACAACATAATCACCAACACTAATATGACCAGCAAGTGTACTGTTGTTTGAAAATATACAGTTGTTACCAACAATACAATCGTGTGCAATGTGGCAATATGCCATGATAAGGCAATTGTTACCAATTACGGTTTTCATTTTGTCTGTGGTTCCTCTGTTTATAGTAACACATTCTCTTATAGTAACATTGTCTCCAATCTCTACGGTAGTGTCTTCATCATTATATTTTAAATCTTGAGGTACTGCAGAAATCACTGCACCAGGAAAAATATTGCAATTTTTTCCGATACGTGCACCTTCCATAATGGTTACATTACTTCCTATCCAAGTGCCTTCACCAATTTTTACATTGTTATGTATTGTTGTGAAAGGTTCTATAACGACATTCTTAGCAATTTTTGCTCCTGGATGTACGTATGCTAAAGGTTGGTTCATTTCTCTAATGTTTATTTTTATAAAATGGTAGAAATGTGTTCGCTTTAAAAACTTCCTTCTTCCATTTAGCTTTGAACTTTGCTCGGTTCATTTTCTTAATATTTATTTTAAGCTGTAAAAATATGTTCGCTCTTAAAACTTCTTTGTCCTCTTTAAATTTGAACTAAGCTCGATTCATTGTTATTTGGTTGTTAAACCTTTAAGTTGTTTTTTATTTTTATAGGTCTAACGACTACCTAACAAACAGCTTCACATTAGCAATTCAACTTATTTTACTTTTGAAATTTGCGCCATTAATTCTGCTTCTGCGCATAATTTACCATTAGCATAAGCATAGCCTTGCATATGACAAATCCCTCTTCTTATTGGTGTTATTAACGAACATTTAAATATTAAGGTATCTCCTGGCATTACTTTTTGTTTAAACTTTACATTATCCATTTTCATGAAGAATGTTAAGTAATTCTCAGGATCTGGCACTGTGCTTAATACAAGAATTCCTCCAGTTTGCGCCATCGCTTCAACAATTAACACACCTGGCATAACGGGTTGTCCGGGAAAATGTCCTTTGAAGAACTCTTCGTTCATAGTGACATTTTTCATACCAATAACATGCTGATCAGACAACTCAAAAACCTTATCTAGTAACAAAAATGGTTGTCTATGTGGTAACATATCCATAATTTGATTAATATCCATTAAAGGTTCCGAATTCAAATCAATCTGTGGTACATTATTACGCCTTTCGTTTTTAATAATTTTAGACATTTTTTTAGCAAACTGTGTGTTTATAAAATGTCCTGGCTTATTGGCAATAACTTTACCTTTAATACGTGTGCCAATTAATGCCAAGTCACCAACAACATCTAACAATTTATGTCGTGCTGCTTCATTAGGATAATGCAACGTTAAGTTATCTAGAATTCCATTTGGTTTAATTGTAATTTTATCTTTATTAAAAGCGATTCGCAATTTCTCCATGGTCTCAGGAGATAACTCCTTATCTACGTAAACTATCGCATTATTAAGGTCTCCTCCTTTTATAAGGCCTTCATTGAGGAGCATTTCAATTTCGTGCAAAAAGCTAAAAGTTCTTGCATTTGCAATCTGGTCTTTAAAATCTGCTACAGAAGTCATGGTTGCATTTTGAGTGCCTAAAACTTTAGTTCCAAAATCTACCATAGTTGTAACTTGGTAAGAATTTGACGGCATTAAAATAATCTCACTACCAGATTCTTCATCAGTATAGGATACAACCTCTGTAACCTGATATTCTTCTCTAAAAGCCTCTTGCTCTACAACACCAGCTTTTTCTAGTGCTTGCACAAAGAATTTTGAAGATCCATCCATAATTGGTGGCTCAGACGCGTCTAATTCTATAACAGCATTATCTATATCTAAACCAACTAAGGCTGCTAACACATGTTCGCAGGTCTGAATGGTTACTCCATTTCGCTCTAAGCAAGTACCACGCTGTGTATTGGTTACATAATTTGCATCTGCTTCAATTTTTGGGCTTCCTTCTAAATCTACACGTTCAAATAAAAAGCCTGAATTCTCGGCTCCTGGTTTAAACACTAATTTTACATTAGCACCTGTATGAAGTCCTACACCTTTAAGTGTCACTTCTTTTTCAATGGTTTTTTGTTTCGTTTCCGTTTTAATTATTGCCATCTACTTTCTTTTCTAATTCATTTATCGTTTTAACAAGCTTTGGTAAATTTTTGAAATATACGTAAGATTTATTCCAATCGGAGTACCCAAAAGATGGTGATCCTTGTAATATTTCATTATCCTTTACATTTCTACCAATACCAGATTGTGCTTGTACTCTAACATTATTTCCTATGGTTAAATGACCAGCGATACCTACTTGACCACCAATTTGGCAACCCTCTCCTATCTTAGTAGAACCTGCGACACCTGTCTGAGCAGCAATAACGGTATTCTTACCAATTTCTACATTATGTGCAATTTGTATTTGGTTGTCTAGTTTTACACCACTTCTAATAATTGTTGCTCCTAAAGTGGCTCTATCTATAGTTGTGCCTGCACCAATATCTACATAATCTTCTATAATAACATTACCTATTTGTGGTACTTTAGCGTATTCTCCATTTTCAATTGGTGCAAAACCAAAACCGTCTGCACCAATTATGGCACCTGAGTTAATGACGCAATTATTACCAATTACACAATCTGAATACACCTTTCCACCAGAAAAAATAATACTGTTATCTCCAATTATCACATTATCTCCTACATAAGCGTTAGGGAAAAGCTTTACATTATGACCTATAGTTACATTTTCACCAATATATGTAAATGCGCCTATATATATATCTGAACCAATTTTAGCCGAGTCTGATACAAAACTAGGTTGCTCTATGCCAGATTTGTTCAATTTTATTTGATTGTAGTATTCTAATAATTTTGTAAAAGCACCATATGCGTCATCTACTTTTATTAACGTAGTGCTTAGCTTTTCTTCAGATTCAAAGTCAGAATTTACAATTGTAATAGACGCTTTCGTTTTATAGATATAGGATTTGTACTTGGGATTTGCTAAAAAAGTAAGAGAACCTTTAGTTCCTTCTTCGATTTTAGAGAGCTTGGATACTATGATATTTGGGTCGCCAACAACTGTGCCTTCTAGAATACCTGCAATTTGTTCTGCTGTAAATTTCATGTGTATTTACTTATCGTATTTCAACGGTCATACTTAGACTTCGCTCTGTACAAGCAAGGCACATTCTATTTCTAATTTCTTCAGTATTAAATTTTTGATATAAATATTTCAATTAAATGGTTTTAAAGTAACTCATGCGTTCAACAAAAATAGAAAAAAAGGTTTACAACCCATTATGCATTTTAATTCATTTCATCAATTTTGCCCTAACCCTAAAGGTAATATTGATGAAATTTTCCATACATCCTTTAAGACAGAGGCGAAAAAGTGAAAATTTTAGTCATCTTTATGCTATTTTATACCCAAATGCAAAACGAATTATCACATTTTCTTTTTAGGATAGCACATATAATATTTGGTTATCGGTTTACTTAGCGCTTTTAAGTTTAATTGATCAGATGCTTTTACGATATCCTTTACTTTTCCTGATTTTAATAGGATGTTTATTTGCTGTTTTTTGTTTTGATAAGCCTGATTTGTAATTTCACCATGAAACACAAAATAATCTGCTTCTACCTTAGATATATTATGTTTATCCATCAGCGCATTAGAATGTGCTATTAATTCTGAAACATTTATAGGTTTGTTTTTCAACTTTACCTTAAGTAAATCTCTATTTATGAGCATTTCACATAAATTACGTAGCACAAAATCATTGTGATATTGCCAATCTTTCATAGCAGTAATTATATCGTAATCATCTAATTTTGAAAAAATTGTAAGTGTTTCAGTTTTAAAATTAGTTCTGTTTATTTCAGATTTAAGAAAATACATTAAGGGCTTACTGCAATGCAGTTTTTCACCATCACGTACCAATTTCTTAGCACGTTTTAAAACACGAGTCACTAATTGCTCTGCTACGACACCTGTTTTGTGTAAATAGACTTGCCAATACATAAAACGTCTTGCCACCAGAAACTTTTCAACACTGTAAATCCCCTTTTCTTCTACAACCAAAGCGTCATCTACTACGTTGAGCATAGTAATTAAACGTTCACTATTAATATTACCTTCTGAAACTCCTGTATAAAAACTGTCGCGTTTGAGATAATCTGCTCTGTCCATATCTAATTGGCTAGAAATGAGCTGACACATAAATTTACGCGGATATTCACCTTTAAAAATAGAAATGGCTAACGTTAAACTTCCGTTAAACTCTGCGTTGAGTTCTTCCATAAAACGCAACGAAATTTCTTCGTGTGAGATGTTATTTACGATACTGCGTTCCATGGCATGTGAAAAAGGACCATGACCAATATCGTGCAATAAAATAGCCACTAACAACCCATTTTCTTCATCCTCTGCAATTGTAACTCCCTTAAAACGAAGTACATTGATTGCTTTTTGCATTAAATGCATACTGCCAAGTGCATGATGAAAACGCGTATGATGCGCTCCAGGATACACCAAATAAGATAATCCCATTTGGCTAATACGTCTCAGCCTCTGAAAGTATTTATGCTGAATAAGATCGAAAATCAAAGAATTCGGAATCGTAATAAATCCGTAAATTGGATCGTTAAATATTTTAAGCTTATTATTTGTAGGCAAAACGTTACTTTTCACAATTAGAAAACAAATATACACCAACATGATAAATATTCTCTGGGTTGACGATGAAATCGATTTACTAAAGCCGCACATCATTTTTTTAGAACAAAAAAATTATAAGGTCACTAAGTGCCAAAGTGGTACAGAAGCTTTAGAGATTATTGATGATACAAATTTTGATATTGTCTTTTTAGATGAAAATATGCCAGGACTTACAGGTCTAGAAACCTTGAATGAAATTAAAGAACGACGCGCTAATCTTCCGGTTGTGATGATTACCAAAAGTGAAGAAGAATATATTATGGAGGAGGCGATTGGTAATAAAATTGCTGATTACTTGATAAAGCCAGTGAATCCGAATCAGATTTTACTAAGCTTAAAAAAGAATTTGGACCACTCGCGTTTAGTGTCTGAAAAAACAACGTCTAACTACCAACAAGAATTCAGAAAAATTGCTATGGATCTCTCTATGGTGAATTCTTACGAAGAATGGGTGGATCTTTACCAAAAACTAGTGTATTGGGAATTACAGCTCGAAGGTATTGAAGATGTTGGTATGACGGATATTCTTGAGTCTCAAAAAACCGAAGCTAATTTGCAGTTTGGTAAGTTTATAGAGAAAAATTACGAAGATTGGTTTCAGCATGAGAACGATGCTCCTGTAATGTCACATACCCTATTTAAAGACAAAGTTGTGCCAGAGCTAAGTGATAAGCAACCGACACTTTTGGTGGTTATTGATAATTTAAGATACGACCAGTGGAAAGCCTTTGAACCGATAGTAAACAACTATTACAAAAAAGCCTCAGAATTAGCATTTTATAGTATTCTACCAACAGCAACACAATATGCAAGAAATGCCATTTTTTCTGGATTAATGCCTGCTGATATGGAAAAACTCTTTCCAAAGTATTGGAAAAACGATACCGATGAAGGTGGTAAAAATATGCACGAAGATGATTTTCTCCGTGAGCAATTAAAGCGTTTAGGTTTACACCATATAAAATACGAATATCATAAAATTACCAATTTAAGAGCTGGTAAAAAGCTGGTAGAAAATTTTAGATCTTTAAAGGATAATGACTTAAATGTTATTGTCTATAATTTTGTAGATATGCTATCTCATTCTAAAACTGAGATGGAAGTTGTAAAAGAATTAGCCTCTAATGATAAGGCATACCGCTCATTAACCCTAAGTTGGTTTAAGAATTCTCCTTTGCTAGAAATGATACAATTATCACAGCAATTAGGTTTTAAATTAATTTTAACTACAGACCACGGCACCATAAATGTAAATGCACCATCTAAAGTTATTGGTGATAGAGATACGAGTTTAAACTTACGTTATAAAACTGGCCGTAGTCTCACCTACCAAGAGAAAGATGTATTTGCTGTAAAAAACCCTAAGACGGCGTACTTACCTTCAATATCTATGAGCAGTTCATTTATATTTGCGAAAGGAGATATGTTTTTAGCGTATCCTAATAATTTTAATCATTATGCAAAATATTATAGAAATACGTATCAGCATGGTGGTGTTTCTTTAGAAGAAATGGTGATTCCTTTTGTGGTAATGGATCCTAAATAGAGCTTATTTATATTAGGTTTTATTCTAAAAACATTATGGCAATAATTCCTCTAATTTTCACTAATTGTTTCGCACTATTTGTTTGGCTTATATTTAGATTTCAAGGTAATAGCGATAAAATTTACGGTTCATTTTTTTAGGACTTAGGCAAAACAGCGTAATAATATCTAAAAAATGCTGTATTCGAAGTAAAAAACTTAACTCAAATTACCGAATTCTTTAAAAAGCATATAAATCCGACGAAATACACTTTTTGTTAGGTTTTTACATTTATTATTAGTAACATTGTCATCAAAGCTTATTATATAATACAATGCAAACCTTAGAGTTTACATACCATTTAAAAGATATTGATGCCATTGCAGCAAAGGTTTATAACCAGCTGCAGTGTAAAGTGATATTGTTTGAAGGCCTTATGGGCTCTGGGAAAACCACGTTTATTAATGCGCTTTTAAAAGCCATGGGTAGTAACGATATGGCTACTAGTCCAACATTTTCCATAGTAAATGAATACAAATTACCAAATAATGAAAAGATTTTTCATTTTGATTTCTATAGAATTACATCTGTAGAAGAATCTTACAATTTTGGTATAGAAGATTACTTTAATAGTGATCAATGGCTATTTATGGAATGGCCAGAACGTATACAAGATTTACTACCAGAAGATACGCAAACCATTACTATCACAAGTATAGACGATAATACAAGATCCCTCAAATTAACTATAAACACTAAACATTTAACTGAACATAACGCTATGACAGAACCGAAATTTTAAACAAAATTTCACCTACATTCTACCGAAAGAGTACTAGTGTTGCGGAAAAACCGTAATTGACACCTCACAATATCTCGGACTTTAACACAGATTGATTTTTTAAAATGCGCTATGCGCTATATCTTTAAACTAATTAATTAATTAATTAAATCCCTCATATTATGAAAACTAAAAAGTTAGTATTAGCAATCGCTATCTTCGGAGGAATGTTATTTACTGTATCAGCAACTAACATTATTGACTTAGATGGAGAAGTTACAACAGAGATTGACAGAAAAAAATTCAAAGTCCCGACAAACGGTTAAATCAAGTTTTAAGCAGGGAACACTTGTTGCTTTAGTTATAGCATCGATTCCTTTCTTATTTTCCTTGTATGAAAGTGTTCCAAGCACAAAAGTTTGGAACACTTTTTTATTTACTTATGACAGTAAATCTTGGGAGAATGCAAATTTGGTTATGTGGATATTTACTAGTAAGGCAATACCTCTTCTATTACTATTAATCTGGTTTTTTACATCACGTCATTGGTGGTATCACGCACTTTTAGTACCTATTGTTATGTATTTATACCAAATATTTAGTTTATTTTTCGAAGATCAGGGAGGTTTAGATGAACTTCAATTTTTATATTTATTGCCAATAATGGCGGCTGTTATACCATCTATATACCTTATCAGGGCAAAGGTATTTAGTAAAATAAATTACGCTGATAAGACCATGGAAGAACTCGAAGAAGAGTTTATGATTAAACCCAAAAGTGTTTGGGGTAAGGTTAAGCAGTATTTTTAGCCTTAAGTTCTTATATTAATGTCATCCTTAATTTAAAGCTAAATTAATTTTTAGTGCTTATTTATAGCATTTGGTTATATTGCAGTAACTATACAAATCAGCTAACTTAAATGAGTAAACCTTTATCACCATTTACCAAAGCCCAATTATTACCACAAGAAGAAACTTTAGAAATTCTTAAAAGGAAGGGAGAGCTTTTTATTGGGATCCCAAAAGAAACTCATTTTCAAGAAAAACGGGTCTGTTTAACTCCAGATGCGGTTTCTGCATTAACAGCCAATGGTCATCGTGTATTGTTTGAGTCTGGTGCTGGGAAAGGTGCAAATTTTAAAGACAAAGATTATAGCGAAGCTGGTGCAGAAGTTACTAAAGACACTGCTAAAGTGTACTCCTGCCCTATTATTCTAAAAGTAGAACCACCGTCGTTAGACGAAATAAAACTTATAAACCCACAAACTATTTTAATTTCTGCCTTGCAGATAAAAACACAAAGCAAATCTTATTTTGAAGCTTTAGCTAAAAAACGGATTACCGCTTTGGCTTTTGAATATATTAAGGACGAGGATGGTGCTTATCCTGCAGTGCGCTCGTTAAGTGAAATTGCAGGGACTGCATCCATTTTAATTGCTTCAGAATTGTTGAGTAACGTTAACGGAGGCAATGGTTTAATGCTAGGTAATATTAATGGAGTACCTCCAACTGAAGTACTAATTTTGGGAGCAGGCACTGTTGGTGAATTTGCCGCACGTTCTGCGATTGGTCTTGGTGCTAATGTAAAGGTGTTTGATAGTTCTATTACCAAGTTACGTTGTATTCAGAATAATTTAGGTCGTACCGTTTACACCTCTACGATGCAACCCAAAAATCTTCTTAAAGCATTAAAGCGTTGCGATGTGGCTATTGGAGCCGTAAGAGGCACCAATCGGTCTCCTATTGTTGTTACAGAAACCATGGTAGAACACATGAAACGTGGTGCGGTAATTATAGACGTTAGTATAGACATGGGAGGTTGTTTTGAAACTAGTGAAGTTACCACTCACGATCATCCCACATTCGAGCATAGTGGAGTCGTTCACTATTGTGTACCTAATATTCCGGCGCGATATTCTAGAACTGCCTCAGTTTCAATTAGTAATATCTTCACTCCTTACCTTCTAGAAATTGGTGAGTATGGTGGGATAGAAAATGCCCTTCGTTTTGATCGTGGATTAAAAAATGGGTTGTATTTTTACCACGGTATTTTAACTAATAAATCCGTCGCTGAATGGTTTGATCTAGATTACAATGATGCCAATCTGTTGATTTTTTAGTACTGATCTTGTTTCAATATCTTATAGTTAGTTTCGCTAATGTCTAATTTAAATAGAGATTCCTGCCTTCGCAGGTAATGCATATGAAATTTGTACATCGTTTAGGGTATTATCTCGGTGGCTTTGCCATAGGCTTAGTGATACTTATGTTTTTTTTAAATGGTAAAGATGCGTCTTGTGATTATGGACCAAATGCCAGAACGGTTAAAAACATAAGCTCTAAACCCTTTGAATATTCAGAGTTAGCTTTAAGTTTTATAGTTAATAATCAACTCGATTCTACGACTGTAGTCAATTTAGTGAAATACGGAAGCGTAGATTTTTCAAAAAGTGAAACCAAAAAAGATTCGTGTAAGATCTATTATATAGAGAACAGTTATAAAGAGCGCGAGATAGAACTTTTGGTTAAAAATTGTGACTCACTAGCCACTATTATGAAAATAGATTATTTCAATAATTGAATTCTCTAAATTATTCGAATTAAAATTTACTCATTTCAATCTAAATTCACATCTTTGAAGTTATTATAAATAAATTATGAAAGTATTAGTTACAGGTGCTGCAGGTTTTATAGGCTTTTACACATCACAAGTTTTATTATCAAAGGGTCACACAGTTGTTGGCTTAGATAATATTAATGATTACTATGACATTAACTTAAAATTTGCAAGATTAAAAGAACTTGGAGTTGATAGGTCTGATGCTGAAACATTCAACACCATTTGTAAAAGTAAAAACGATAAATTTTCATTTGTAAGGATGAATCTTGAGGATCGTGAAGCACTTCCAAAGTTATTTAAAAGCGAAAATTTTGATGTTGTATGCAACCTTGCTGCACAAGCTGGTGTTAGATACAGTATTGAAAATCCTGAAACATATATAGATTCTAACTTAGTTGGCTTTCTTAATATTTTAGAATGTTGCCGACACAACACTATAAAACATTTGGTATATGCAAGTAGTTCTAGTGTTTATGGTCTTAATGAAAAAATACCATTCTCAACAGAAGACAATGTAGATTACCCAATCAGTTTGTATGCTGCGACTAAAAAGAGTAATGAATTGATGGCACACACGTATAGTCATTTATTTAAAATACCAACTACAGGCTTACGTTTCTTTACAGTTTATGGACCTTGGGGACGACCAGACATGGCTATGTTTTTGTTCACAGATGCGATAGTTAATGACAGACCAATTAAGGTATTTAACCATGGTAAAATGGAACGCGATTTCACGTATGTCGATGATATCGTAGAAGGTGTTGTTAGAATTATTGAAAAATCGCCACAACAAAGGATTGATACTAATGCGTTATACAAGGTCTATAATATTGGTAACAATAACTCAGTAAAGTTATTAGACTTTATAAAAGAGATAGAAGTCAATTTAGATAAAGTTGCCGCTAAAGATATGATGCCAATGCAACCAGGTGATGTAGAACGAACTTGGGCAGATGTAGATCAGTTAATAAAGGATTATGATTATAGTCCTAATACGTCCATAAAAGAAGGTGTAAAAGCTTTTATTGATTGGTTTAAAGAGTATTACAAAGACTAATTATAACTTTACATCTACTGATTTAATGTATTAAGAGCGTTTTAGCGAAGCTTGCTATTGTACAATCAACTTTTTGGACATATCTCTAGTAACAGACTTCAGTTTTATGTAATACATCCCAGGATGTAAAGAACCGACATTAAACTGTGTTATCGAAGATTGGCTCAATGTATCGTTTGCAATTCTTTTGGCATATATCATTTTACCAGTTATATCATATAAATATATCCAAGTTAAAGCCGTAGAACCAGAAAGTCTTATGTTCACTTGATGTGTAGCAGGATTAGGAAAAATATCGAAACCAAAATCTTCAGGTTCTTCTGGTATTAATGGTAACTCCTCGTCTTCATTGTCATCCTCTTCTTCACAAACGTCGTCCACAAAAACTATAACTGAATCTTCATCAAAATCTAAGGCATTAAAAACAGTTACTGTATATTCTGTTGTTACCGTTGGTGAGACTTCAATAGTTGGCGTGCTTTCGCCAGTACTCCATTCGTACTCGTCACCTCCGCTTGCAGTTAAGCTTATGCTTTCTCCTAAACAAATTTCAACATTGTCTCCAGCATCCGCAACGACTTCTGGTATAACGTTAACACTGACCTGCTTGTCTTCATAGCAATCAGCAATATAACCTCTAACCTCGTATGTTGTTGATTGCGATGGACTTACAGCAATATTGGGTTGTGTAGCACCATTATCCCATTGATAGGTATTTGCGCCACTCGCTGAAAGCGTTACAAAATCTCCATCCATAATGTCAACACTATCGCCATTTGCTATTACTACATTAGGACTTGGATCTATAAAGATAGTAATGTCATCACTTTGTTCTTCATCTCCATAAGTAATAGTAACTGTATAGGTGGTTGTAGAAAGCGGATGAACCACAATAGATTGTGTAGTTTCACCTGTGCTCCAAAGGTGACTTTCACCATTTGTCGCGGTTAAAACGATGTCGGTGGTATTATCTCCATCGCATATATGTCTATCTTCACCAGCGAAAGCCGAAAAAAAAACCTCAATCTCTAATGTATCTGAGATTAAATTATTTTCGCTACTTGTAAATGTTATTGTAGTTATGCCAGCACCTACTGCAGAAACAACACCATTAGCATTAACTGTGGCATATTCTGGATTGCTTGATGTCCAAAATCCATTTTGAATTGTCGCATTACTTGGGTTAAAGTTAACATCTAAATCCACTGATTCCGTAAATTGTAAGCCATTAAATTCTTCAGGTGCTACAATTTCTACGCTTTCAACAGGAACCTCTACAATTGGTGCATCCACACCATTAAGGTACTCTTCCATCCAAGTGTAACCACTAGGTGCAATATCGTTATGCGAATCCCCAGGCGACATATATAGGTCGTAAAATACTTCTGGTATATGTAAACTTTTTTCTGGATTGTAGAAATTGTCTGGTCTTGTGTTTAGAGGTTCAATAGTTAGATTTGCTGCAAAATTTAAATATCTTGGTTCAGAATAATAACTTCTTTCATTCTCATCACCACTTGTATTGTAATTTTCATAAACACCTTCTCCTTGTGCCAAAATAGCAAGATATTCGTCATCTATATTGTCCCAATTTTTTGTAAAACTACCATCTGCATTTAATGAAGCATTTGCACCTGCATTAGGATTAGTTCTTACTTCTATATTAATTTCTTCTGCAGTTTTTACAGGTAATGGTGCACCTAATAAGGAGTGTTGAGTATTTGTAAAAACATAATCTGGAGCTAAATGGTTTTGATTTCCTAAATCAAATTCGCCAAAGAGTAATTTATTATCGTCTTCAATACCGTGCAGACCTTTGTCTATTATATTACCATTGGAATAAATCTCGTAATCGTAAGGTGTACTTTCCCATTGATCTGGACCACCAGTTATGGGATTAGGGTAAGCACTACTTGTAGTATTTAATTGATTAATGACTCTGGCTGCACCAAAAATATTTACTAATTCTGTTATGCTACCAGTTGAATGATAATTATTAACATGATTGTAGCGGTTATCACCATTAATATAGGATAATCTAAATCTCCAATTATGAATAAAATTATTAATATTATCAGTCCTGCCATTAAGACCATTATTAGGGACTCTATGAGATATATTATACCAAATGTTGCTATGGCAGGAAAAGTTATTACTAAATTCATGTTGTTGGGAATCACTAAGTAAACTACCAACTTTACTTTCTGCTAAAATTGTATTTTGTAATGTTACATTTTGAGATAAAGTACCTCTAATACCAAAAGAAGCATTACCTGCCCAACTAAAAGAACAGTGATCTAAAATTATATTTCGAGCAGATTTTGTACCACTGTAAATTAAGAATCCTCCATTATTTGTAATTTGATGCCTAACTTTAAAATACCGCATTATTAAATCATCCGAAAACTTAGCTTCAAACTTTAGATAATCGTTATTAGGTGCCAAACTGCCATCAGTTGTTAATGTAATTCCCTGCGTCGGAGCTGTTTGGCCAGCTATGGTTAAATCATTAAAATCTTCAATTAGACTTCGTTTTAGAATGATAGTACCACTAACATCGAAAACAATTGTAGCTGGTCTAGCTTGTGCTATAGCCCATCTAAATGTACCTATAATTGGTGTAGAGCCTACTGCATAGTCATCTAATCTGGTAACATGATAGACTGATCCACCTCGTCCACCTTTTGCATAAGCACCTGCGCCATAGGCAGTAGGAAATGCTTTTAAAGGCAACTCATCTTTTATTTTAATAGTAACTTCACCCTTATTATGACCAAAATCATTAGTTATTGTATAATTAGAATTCTCAGTAACTGTTAAAGTTAAATCTCTGTCTTCTGAAATACTATTAGGATTGTTTATAGGGTTTATTGAGATTTCTACATAAGATTTACCACTCGGAATAATGGCACTTCCAGAAACTAAATCCACTTCATTAGCTCCGGTACCACTAACGGTGTAAAAAACTTCCAAATCGGTATTAAATGCACCATCTTCTTCAAAAGCTCTACGAATTTCATAAGTACAACCTGTACTATTTTGGTGTGCGATAAAATCTTTACTTGTAGACGTATAAATTTTACATTGTTGAGAAAAAGAAACTAACGATATGCTTGTTATTATAATAAAAAGTAGGTTTTTCATTTTAACTAAAGGTGATAATAGTTTTAATCTAAAAAATAAATAACTGAGTTATTATATTTTATTAACTGAAGCAATTGTAAGGCGAAATGAACCATTATCGCAATTACAGGTGTGAATTTCTTTATATTCTGTAAATTTCATATTGAGTTAAATAGGTTAAGTTCTTTCAATCTTTACGGCAATCTATAAAATTAAAACTAAAATCATTGATGAATAGCTTACTTATTAGACAAAATGCATATTATTGTAAGAATATTATTATGCAAGATCATATCAATCATAGTAGATACGTCGAAATACCTCTTTAGGATGTTTAAATATCAATTTTAACCTTTTAAAGAAAAAAACTACATATATTGGAGCCCTTAATACGAAAACTTACTTTAAATCGGTTTTTTAAAAAAGCTGGTGCTATTAAATTTAAAATTTGTTTTTTTACACAAAAATTACATAAATGTGCGGTATATACCTAACTAATATTCCTTTTGAAGAGGACGATATAAAAGCTAAACTTGAATCTATCTCATATCGAGGTCCAGATTACACTGGTATTTTAAAATTAGGCAAATTAACTTTTGGTCATCTTAGACTTTCTATTTTAGATTTAGATGCACGCTCGCATCAACCCATGGTTTTTGAGAATTTTACTATCGTATTTAATGGTGAAATATATAACTATAAGGATGTTAAAAAAGAACTTTTAGATTTAGACTACACCTTTAATACTGAAAGTGATACAGAAGTACTAATGATAGGTTACAAGCATTGGGGAAAAGATATTTTGCATAAAATAAATGGCATGTTTGCCTTTTGCATTTATGATAGTGCTACGCATACCATTTTTTCAGCAAGAGACCGTTTAGGTGTGAAGCCCTTTTACTATTATTGGAACAAAGGTGAGTTTGAAATATGTAGTCAAATAAGACCCTTATTAAAAGGAAAATCTATAAACAACGATGCAATATCTATGTTTTTGGATACCGATTATATTCCTAGTCCGTATACAATAGCACAACATGTTTTTAAACTTCAGCCTGGTAACTTTTGCACAATAGACCTAAATACTAATGAACTCAAAATTGAAGAGTTTTGGAATTTAACTGAAGTTAAAACGCTTAATGTATCTTATGAAGATGCTAAAAATGAACTGCATGACTTATTAAAAGACGCTGTTCGAATTAGGTTACAGTCAGACGTACCTATTGGTTCTTTTTTATCTGGTGGCATTGATTCTGCATTAGTATCTAGTTTAGCTGCAGACATTTCAGAAGAAAAAATCAATACATTTTGTATAGGCTTCGATAATCCTAATTTTGATGAAAGCTCAGTTGCAGAGAAATTTGCAAGTATTTTAGGCACTAATCATAAGACAACAATTTGCACGTCTCAAGATATTTTGAATTTAGTACCAAAACTGATTGAAGTTTATGATGAACCTTTTGCAGATAGTTCTGCACTACCCTCTTTGCTTTTAAATTCAGTTGCTAAAAAACATGTTACGGTAGCCTTATCTGGTGATGGTGGCGACGAAAGCTTTTTAGGCTATAATCATTTCGATTCTCTGGTTAAGCATAAATCTATTATGAAGATTCCTTACGGAATTAGAAAATTTTTATCAGCACCGTTTTTCTTAAATCTTATAGGTCAAAATTCGCATCGTGTTAGAAATGCGCTAACGACAAAAACCGAAAATGATTTTATAGAAAACATATTTTCAAGAAAAGGATTTCTTTTAAAAGAGAAAAAACAACAATGGATGCAACATTACCAAGGCTATAAAAAATGGTCCAATACGATGTTACAAAAAGCTGCAGATTTAAATATAAAACTTTGGCTAGAGAATGATAGCAATGTAAAGGTAGACAGAGCTAGTATGGCCTATTCTGTTGAAGTAAGAAGCCCGTTTTTAGATTATAGAGTCATAGAATATGCGAGATCACTGCCTGTATCATTTAGATATGAAAAAGGGAGACAAAAAAGAATATTAAGAGATATTCTTAAAGAATATATACCAGAAGAGGTATTCAATCTGCCTAAGAGTGGTTTTGGAGTTCCTATTGGTGAATGGATGCGTAATGAATTGAGAGCAGAATTTGACAGCGCACTAACTGATGAATTCTTAAACAAAGTTCCAAATCTTAATGTTCCCAAATTTAAAATATTATTGAAAGAGCATATGAGTGCTAAGCACAATCATACTCCATATATTTGGAAAGTATATGTGCTAAGTAAATGGTATAAAGAATTTAATTTTAATTAAAATAAAGCAAGTACCTATACCTTAGGCACTCGTTTAAAGAAAATTACTTTAAAAAGGACGTTTTTGTCGATGCTTTTAGCATCTTTGTGCTCGTGGATGAAGTTAATCGTTAAAAGTACGTCGTTAATATAAAAATTTTTAAGATTTAGATTTTTTCTTACAAATTTGCACACGTTTATATAATTTATCCCAAATCAAATGTATTATAAACTATTAAAAGAACCTATTACTATTTTAAAAGCACTACGTGAGTATAGACCATATTCTCATTTGTCTTTTATCAAGATTAAATTTCCCTCACAACTATTAAATCAGAATCATTTTAAAATAGATAACATCTCTATAACGGGTTTTATCTACAATTTGTTAATATATAAGGTAAACTAAGTATAACCACAATGTCCGCAGCTATATAAGCCTGTACGTTGATGTTTGAAAATTTATAATTATGAAAATCAATAAAATTTGTTGTATCGGAGCAGGCTATGTTGGAGGTCCAACAATGGCTGTAATAGCTAAGAAGAACCCAAATATCCAAGTCACTATTGTAGATATTAATGCAGAACGCATTGCTGCATGGAATGATAAAGATGTTTCTAAACTGCCTATTTACGAACCAGGTTTAGCAGAAATTGTACAAGAGACTAGAGGTAAAAACTTATTCTTTTCAACAGAAATAGACAAAGCTATCCATGAGTCTGAAATGATTTTTATATCAGTTAACACACCGACTAAGACTTATGGTAAAGGTAAAGGCATGGCTGCAGATTTAAAATATGTTGAGTTGTGCGCAAGAAATATTGCTGAAGTTGCTAAAACTGATAAAATTGTTGTTGAAAAATCAACGCTTCCTGTGAGAACGGCTCAAGCCATTAAAAGTATTCTTCACAATACAGGTAGCGATGTAAAATTCAGCATATTATCTAACCCAGAATTTTTAGCAGAAGGTACAGCAGTACAAGATTTATTAAATCCAGATCGTGTTTTAATTGGTGGTGAATCTAAAGATGCTATTGAAAGCTTAGCGTCTATTTATGGAAGTTGGGTGTCCGATGATCGTATATTAAGAACCAATGTTTGGTCTTCAGAATTATCAAAATTAACAGCTAACGCTTTCCTAGCGCAACGTATATCGTCAATAAACGCTATTTCAGAATTATGTGAGCATACAGAAGCTAATGTTGGTGAAGTCGCTAAAGCTATTGGTATGGACTCTAGAATTGGTCCCAAATTTTTAAATGCCTCTATTGGTTTTGGTGGTTCTTGTTTTCAAAAAGATATATTGAACCTCGTTTATATAGCCAGAAGTTATGGCTTAACTGCAGTTGCAGATTATTGGGAGCAGGTTATTATTCTGAATGATCATCAAAAAAGACGTTTTTCAGATAAGTTAATAAGCACTTTATATAATACGGTTTCAGGTAAAAAAATTGGTATGTTGGGATGGGCTTTTAAAAAGGATACCAATGATACTAGAGAATCTGCAGCTATTTATGTTGCAGACCATTTATTAAATGAACAAGCCAATATTGCAGTTTACGATCCTAAAGTACCTGCTCATAAAGTACAGACAGATTTAAACTATTTAAATACAAGAACTGAAGATGAAAACAAAGAGTTAGTTCAAACTTTTGACAATCCTTATGAAGCTTTAAAAGATGCACATGCTGTCGCTATTATGACAGAATGGGATGAATTTAAAACTTACGACTGGAAAAAAATATATGATAGTATGAAAAAACCTGCATTTATTTTTGACGGTAGAAATTTATTAGACAAAACCGAAATGAATGCCATAGGATTTGAATACTCATCAATTGGTAAATAATCATGAAGCCAAAAATTTCCGTTATAGTACCGGTTTATAAAGTTGAAGAATATCTTCATAGATGTTTGGATAGTATACTAAATCAAACTTATAAAAATCTCGAAATAATCCTTGTTGATGATGAATCTCCTGATAATTGTGGTGCAATTTGTGAGGAATATGCAACTAAGGATGATAGAATTATTGTAATTCATCAAGAAAACCAAGGTTTAAGTTGTGCCAGAAATTCAGGATTAGAAATTGCTACCGGTGAGTATATCACTTACGTAGATAGTGACGATCATTTGGATGTTACGATGTACACGAAAATGATGGAGCATGTTTTAGAACACGATTTGGAAGTTATAGAAATTGTGCCTAAAACAAATACACCAAAAAACTGTGATGATACATTAACAATCGAAGATCCAGTTACTGCATCTAAGCGTATCATCTCTTATTCGGCATTTTCAGTATGGAGAAGAATATTTAAAAAATCTATCGTTGAGGATATGAGATTTATACCTGGTTTAATACATCAGGATGTCTTTTATACTATGGATTTGTTAAAAAGAATAACTAAGAATGGTTTTTTTAACAGTACTTTATACTATTATAATACCGAGAACATTAGCATTATAAGAAGTAAGTACACGCTAAGAAAAATTAAAACAGGGATTAGAGCTACAGAATATATCGTTGCTAATGTTTTAGACGATCCAAGTTTAAAAGAAACCATTGATAATTATTTAGTCTATTACTACACAGATCATTATTTTCTATTGAGTAGAAATACGGCATTAGATCCCGATAAAAAGTATAGAAGACAGCTTAGGAAAACCATACGACAATCTCTAAGTTTTAATAATGCTGCAATCAGATCGCTTTTGGTAGTATCGCTACCTACCAAAATAATGCAATTTATATCAACGAGTTATAAATCTCTTAAAAAGTAAATAATGTTAAAGTTATTTAAGCATGTCTAGAGTCGCATTAACCATAAAAAACGCTTGGATAGCCTTAATTTTTCAATTGCTATATATTGGGATTCAATTTTTCTCTAGAGATGTATTTCTAGAAAATCTTGGTAAAGATTTTATTGGAACGGTTGATACCCTTAAAAGTATATTACAGTTTTTAAATCTTTCAGAATTGGGTATTGGTACCGCAGTTGGGTTTGCATTATACAAACCAATCTACGATAATAATAAAGCTGTTATCAATGAAATTATAGGCTATTTGGGCTTCTTGTACAAACGCATTGGTTTCTTCGTCTTGGGAGCATCATTGTTACTTTTACTATTTTTTCCAATGTTTTTTGCGGACAAGAATATAAATCTCACCACTATCATATTTCTGTTTGTAGCGCTACTCATAAGTAATTTGCTGAGTTACTTTTTTGCTTACTATACTTTTCTTTTTATGGCAGATCAGAAAAGTTATATCAATGTAACCATTGGTCAATCTGTTTTTATTTTAAGATTGGCTTTACAATGTTTAATACTAATCTACCTTCAAGATGTAATGCTATGGATTCTGATGGAATTGTTAACTCCTTTTATTTATATTTTCATTTTAAGAAAAAAAGTAAAACAAACGTATCCATGGTTAATATTTAATTACAAGATGACAAAAGCTATCCGTGATAACCAAAAGGTGCTTTTGAAAAAAATAAAGCAGATTAGTTTTCACAAACTAGGTACATTTGTGAGTAACAGTACAGATAATATCATCATTTATTCTATGGTCAGTGCAGCTTCAGTTGCCTATGTTGGAAACTACCAGATGATTATGAATAATATTAATTTATTAGTTAGTAAGCTATTTGATGGCACCAATGCCAGTGTGGGTAATTTGGTTGCTGAAAATGATTTAAAAAATATGCTCAAAGTTTTCTGGGAATTTATGGCATTGCGGTTTTTCATTGCAGGCTGCTCTACGGTTTTACTTTATTTGGGCTTTGATCAATTAATAACACTCTGGTTAGGCGACGAATATTTACTCTCCAAGACCATTCTTATCGTACTTATAATAATTTTCTTTATGCTACAAGTACGGCAACCCATAGATAGTTTTAAACAAGCCTATGGACTTTACGATGATATTTGGTCGCCAGTAGTACAAAGTGTTATAAACTTATTCTTTTCTATCATTTTTGTTTTAAAATTTGGAATCCTAGGTGTTTTCTTAGGGACGATGATTAGTCAATTTGTTATTGTAATGCTATGGAGACCTTACTATGTATTTACCTATGGTTTTAAAATCAACCACGGCATTTACTGGAGAGGCTTTGGATTGCATCTACTCTATTTTGCATTGGCGTTTACAATTTACTACTACACAGCTCTCAACTTTAATATTACAGAGAATTCTAGCTTAGTATCATTATTTGGACAGTTATTGAAATTTGGTATCTTGTTCTTTTTAATATATTTTTCTATACTTGCTTTATGTGACAAAGGTTTTAGGAATCTAATACAACGTTTTTATAATCTGATTAGAAAAAAAATTAAGTAAGACATATATGAAATATGCAATAGCCGTTTTACTTGTTTTATTTGCATCATTTGCAGATATCTTTCTATTTAGGATGGGCATAATACCTGTACAACCCTCTTCATCATTAATTCCTTTATTTTTTATTGTTTGTGTCATTAAATATCCAATTCTTGACATACTAGACATTGTTAAATCACATACGTTTAAATTGTTTGCTGCACTATTATTTTTAACCGTAGTGTACAGTGCGATATCACCTGTATCTACAGATAAACTCATTACTGAAATAGTGCTTAATATTTTTACATTAGTAATGTATGTTTATGTAGTGCACTTTTTTAGAACTGAAGATAAGAAGTTTATCTTTTTGGTAATATTTGTTGCATTTGCCGTTCTCGCTTTAAGTGTTTGGTACGATTATATTATAGGCTTGCCTAAATTTTCAAAAACCTTTGAGGAAATGCAGCGCAAAGGTGGTTTTGGTGAAAACCCAAACCAAGCCTCATCAGCAATGAAATTTTTAGCACTATGCGTTTTAGTTTACTTGCAGAAGAGCAAAACTAAACGCGCATTATTTATCACAGCAATGATAACTTCTATATTTATGACCTTTTCACGAAGCGGTATTGTCTCTGTAATACTCATTATACTTTTAGGAACGGCTAACAACTGGAGTGCGAAATTTAAAATTAATCCTTTAAGCCTGTTTCAAAGTTCGTTTAAGATGATTATCGTCTTTTCTATATTATATGTTGGTTTAGTTATGTTTGCAGGAGTTATAAAAAGTGAATTCCCAGAATTAGCCAGAGGAGCCATGGGAGATCGTATTGATTTATTGCTTGGTCAAAGTGAAGGTAGTGCTATTTCAGAAGATGTAGGATCTGGCGGAGGACGTGGAGATCTACTGATAAAATTTACAGAAAAGTTTATTAAAAATCCACTAGGTTATGGAACCTCATATACAAGTGATAAAAGATTTTCGTCACATAACACACACAATCAATACCTGTATTATGCAGTGAACCTAGGCTTTGTGGCCTTATTTATTTATTTGTTATACTTAGCTGTAAGCATTAAACTATCATTAAAACATAATCAATTTTATTATTTAATTTTTATCGTTTTAGTAATGTTTGAGGGATTTGTTGCACATTCACTATTTTATAATAGATGTATGCTAATTACCTTAGCTTTTTTCGATAGTTTAATTTATAAAAAAGGTATAAATCAAGTTAATTAGTTGCTGTTATGATACAATCAAAATTAGATTATAAAAGGTATTTAAAGCAAGATAAAGTTGCGCTGCGGCTCAATACTTTAAACTTGAGTGGTAAAATTCTAAATATTATATCTCCAAACCTCATATGGAAATTTCAAAAATATTTAAGAAAAGTAGAATATTATCAGAATTGTAAGAGATCTGGCATATCTAAAATTTATTATTACTATTTAAAATATAAGTTTAAAAAAATATCAGTTAAGTTAGGGTTTTCTATACCACCAAATGTATTTGGTCCAGGATTAGCTATTGTGCACTATGGCACAATAGTAATAAATGGTAACGCTAAGGTTGGCGCAAATTGCAGAATGCATGCCTGTGTAAATATTGGAGCCTCAGGTGGACAAAAAGAAGCACCTCAATTAGGTGACAATGTTTATATAGCACCTGGCGCTAAGATTTACGGAAATATTACTATACCCAATAACACCGCAATTGGTGCAAATGCAGTTGTCAATAAAACATTTGATAAAGAACATACTGCAATTGCTGGTGTACCAGCTAAAGTTATTGGAGACGTTGATATAAAAAAAATTATAAAGCATATTTAACGATACTATTTAAAGAATTATTAATCATGGGAAAATTAAAACATGCAATAGCTCGAATTTATAGAAATTCTGATTTTGGTTATTATGCAGTAAGACCACTCTATAAGCTATACGAATTGGCTTTAAAGAATGTATCGGACGAATATATTATTAAAAAGAAATTTAAAGAATTTATGGGTTATGAATTGGATTTAGAAAATCCTGTAACCTTAAATGAAAAAATAAATTGGCTTAAACTTTATGATAGAACAGACTTACATACTCAAGCAGCAGATAAATTTAGAGTAAGAGATTATATAAAAGAAGTTATAGGAGAAGAATACCTTGTGCCACTGCTCTATCAAAATGATGATCCTGAAGCATTAATACCAGAGAACTTTCCGGATATTCCATTTATAATTAAGTGCAATCATGATAGTTCTGGTGGTGTAATAGTAAAAGATAAAGCAACGGTAGATTGGAATAAAATTCAAAAACGGTTTAAAAAACTTTTAAAAGAAAATTATTTTAACAGTTCTAGAGAATGGCAATATAAAAACATTAAACCAACTGTTATTGGTGAAACATTATTAACAGATAAAAATGGTAAAATTCCTTTTGATTATAAAATACACTGCCTTAACGGCAAAGTAAGAATGATACAAGTTGACATAGATAGAAATTCAGATAAGCATTACAGAAATTGGTATAATGCAAACTGGGAAAGGGAGCCTTATAAATGGTCTTCTAAAAAAGGTAAAGGTAAGTTTACAGATCCTAGTGATTATGATATTGAAAAGCCAGCAACTTTTGATAAAATGGTTGCGTTATCAGAAAAATTAGCGAAAGCATTTATTTATGTTAGAGTCGATTGGTACGATGTTGATGGCAAGCTCTATTTTGGAGAATTGACCTTCCATCACGATGGAGGAAATCGTCCTATTGAGCCTACAGAGTGGGATACAAAACTTGGTAATGAGCTGGTGTTACCAAAAAAATAGCAGTACAATTAATCCAAATTATAAATTTATTAATCAATGACTAAAAATAAAATAGACGTTTATTTTATTCTACCTACATTATTTGCTGGTGGAGCAGAAAGAGTATTCTTATTTGCTTCGCAGAATTTAGATAAAGAGAAGTTTACGGCAAAATTAATAGTTATTGGTTTTGAAAAAGATAGTAAGTATAATGTACAAGGTGTGCCTGTTACTTTTTTAAATAAAAAAAGGGTTCTAAATGGAATTCTTCCCATGATACGTCTATTGCATGCAGAGAAGCCTTCAATTGTAATTAGTACAATTGCTCATTTAAATGTAGTTATGGGAATAATATCTACTATATTTCCAAAAATTAAATTTGTAGGTAGAGTGTCAGGAATCGCCAAAATTTCTACAAAATATAATAAAAGTAAAAAAGGATCCATAATAAATAAAATTAGTTCCGTTAATACTTATGGCATGACAAGCTTAGATGCGATAATTTGTCAATCCAATGACATGAAAAACGATTTTTTAGATTATTACGACTATGATGAAAATAAAATTAAAATAATACATAATCCTATTACGCAATCCTCAGTTCATAATCTTTATAATATTCAAAAAAATGAAGTAAAGAAATTTTTTACAGTAGGAAGACTTACGGATATTAAAGGCCACTCTAGGATTTTGGATATGCTATCTAAATTAGATTTCCCTTTTATCTATACTATTGTTGGAGATGGTCCTTTAAAGGATAAAATATTAAATCAAGCTCAGTCATTAGGAATTTCGGATAGCGTTAATTATATAGGTTATACGGACAAAGTAGATGAAATAATTCTAGGTCAAGATATGTTTTTACAAGGGTCTTATTCAGAAGGATTCCCAAATGCATTATTAGAAAGTTGTGTGTTAGGAACACCTGTATTAGCATTTAACGTTCCTGGTGGCACTAAGGAAATAGTAGAAGATGGTGTTAATGGGTTTTTGGTAACTAATGAAGATGAGTTTTTAAATAGACTCAATGACGACAGAGAATGGGATAGAGAAGCTGTAAGTGCTTCTGTATATAAAAAATTTAGTAAAGAAAAAATACTGAGTGAATATGAAGAATTTTTCTCAAATATTTTAACAAAACAATAATTGAAAAACACTAAAAAAAATATAAGCATTTTAATGATCTCACTTGGCAGTGGTGGCGCAGAAAAAGTGATTAGCCTACTACTTAAGGAGCTTAAAAACGACTATAATGTAAGTTTAGTCCTTTTCTATAATGTCATCCACTTCCCTATTCCTGATGAAGTAAATGTAGTTACGTTATCTAAAAAAAGAACTGATATTCCATTTTATTTAAAACTTATAGATTCGGTGAGCTTTCTCTTTAAGTATTACCGTTTTATCAAAAGCGAGCATATCAGTATAGCCATTTCCTTTTTGGCCTTTCCTAATCTTTTAAATGGGATTGTAGCACTATTCAATAAAAAAGTAAAAACCATAATTAGTGAGCGTGGTTTCCCTTCAGATAATACAACTAGTAAATTATCGCTTTATATCTCTAAGCTCTTCTACCCTATTTTTTATAACAGATGTGATGCTTTGTTTTCAAATTCTGTTCATATTAATAAAGATTTAAAAGCCAATTTTGGTATAAAAATTCCAATGGAGGTCATCTACAACCCAATAGAAATTCCTTTAAAAACAATAGCGCCAGAAACTTTAAACGTGAGTGAAAAATCTTTGCAGATAATTACAGCAGGTACACTAAACAAAAGGAAAAACCAAGTGATGATTATTAGAGCTTTTGCAGAAACCAAAAGCACTGATAAATTAACAATTTTAGGAGGTGGTGATTTAGAAAGCTTTTTAGAAAACCAAATCACTTCACACCAATTATCGGACCGCGTAAACTTAGGAGGCAGAGTGAAAAATGTAAATGATTATTTACTTAAGAGTGATTGCTTTGTGCTGTCATCTTTTACAGAAGGTTTTCCTAATGCGTTATTAGAAGCTATGGCAATTGGCCTTCCTTGCATTTCTACCAATTGTTTATCTGGCCCTTTAGAAATGTTAAACGAGAATATAGATATAGACATTAACGATGGTGAATTTTATATTGCTAAATACGGACTACTTGTAAATAACGATGACCATATTGGTTTGTCCAAAGCTTTAGACTATTATAGAAATCACCCAAAAGAACGAGAAAAATATAGCAGATTAAGTTTAGAGCGCAGTAAGCGCTATCAAGTAAAGCATATTTACTCACAATTTAATCAATTTATACAAAACTAATTGCAAAAGTACTATGTGCGGAATCAACGGAATTATAAGTAATACACCTAAAGATGAGGCGGTTCTAAAAAGCCATTTGGCTGAAATGAATCAACTTATTTTTCATCGTGGTCCTGATGAGGATGGTTTTTATACATCCACATCAGAATCGTCTTCAGTAGCTATGGCTATGCGACGTTTGTCTATTATAGATTTAAGTACTGGGAAACAACCTATGTACACAGACGATAATAAAATTGGCTTAGTTTTTAATGGTGAAATTTATAACTACAGAATATTAAAGCAACAGCTCGTAAATTCTGGTGTTACCTTTAAAACCACAAGTGATACAGAAGTTATATTAAAACTCTATGAGCAAAAAGGCGTTGAAGCCTTTAAAGAACTCGATGGCATGTTTGCGTTTAGCATTCACGATAAGATAAAGAATAAAGTATTTATTGCACGCGATTTTTTTGGAGAAAAGCCCTTATACTATACCAAAACTAAAACCGATTTTGTCTATGGCTCAGAGCTAAAATCAATTATTAACTACATACCACACAAACCTAATATCTGTAAAGAAGGCTTAAACTTATACTTTAGATTAACCTATATACCTGCGCCATATTCAATATACGAGGATATTTTTAAACTACCGAGTAACCATTATATAGACTTTGATTTAGCTTCAGATACATTTTCAATTCATACTATTGAAAAACAGAAGTCTGTAGAAAAACAAGATATCTCTCTTAATGAGGCTAAAAAGAAAGTACATGATGCCGTTATGGAAAGTGTAGAAAGCAGATCTATAGCAGATGTATCTTTAGGTACATTCTTATCTGGTGGTGTAGATTCTTCTGTAGTAACCCATTGTTTGGCTGATATTTCTAGCGAAAAAATTGAAACGTTCTCAATTGGTTTTGAGAAGCAAGGTTATGATGAAACGGACAAATCTCAAGTTGTAGCTAAACTCGTAAATAGTAATCACCACGAATTTATTGTTAAAGAATCTGATTTTGAAAATAATGTCAATGATATTCTTCTGAATTTTGATGAGCCTTTCGCTGATTCTTCGGCACTACCAACCTATTTGGTCTCTAAATTGGCTAGCGATTATGTAAAAGTAGCGTTAACTGGTGATGGAGGTGATGAAGTTTTTGGAGGATACAATAAGTATTATATGGGTAAACTAAATAGCAAGTACACTGCTGTAGTGCCTAAATTTATTCATAATCCACTTTTAAAATTATCTTCAAAACTTTTACATACTAAAGAAGACAATAGAGGAAAACGCTTTAAATTAAACAGATTGTTAAACGCCTTTAATTATGATGGCAACCAATACTGGAATATCATATCTCTAGCATTTACGGACAAAGAAAAATCGCTATTATTAAAAGACAATAGTCTAATATCAGATACGTTTTCAGAATTTAAAGAACGTTTAAACCAGCATAGCCCAAAAAGTTTAACGGACTTTAGAATGGTAGATAAAAATGTAAGCCTTGAGGGTGATATGCTCGTAAAAGTTGATAGAACAAGTATGTTTACATCATTAGAATGTAGAGCACCATTTTTAAATAAATCAATCTGGGACTTAACACATTCTTTACCCGAAGATTACTTAATGAAAGGTTGGAACAAAAAATACATTTTAAAAGCCGCTTTTGAAGATAAGTTTGAAGACGGTTTCTTAGATAAATCTAAGCAGGGATTTGGCGTTCCTGTTGGTGATTGGTTAAAATCTAGTCTCAAATCTGAATTGTTATCGTATATTGAGCCAAAGTTTATTGAGTCGCAAGGTTTATTTAATGTCGATTATATTACAACATTAGTTAATAACCATGTCAATTCAAAAGAAGATAATAGTATGAGAGCTTGGTGTTTTTACACGTTTCAAAAATGGTATCTCAATACGTATTCTATCATATAGATAATGAAAAAAATTATACGCATTGCTACTGTTGGTGGTAGCTTAAAAATTTTACTGAATGGTCAGTTAAGGTTTATGAGTAATTACTATGAAATTATTGGAGTTGCTAGTAATGATGCTAATTTATTAGATGCTGCTGCAGAGCAAGAGGGCATTAAAACCATAGAGGTTGATATGACTCGTAGGATTACTCCCTTCAAAGATTTAAAAGCAGTATATCAATTGTATCGTATTATAAAAAAGGAAAAGCCCTTTATTGTACATTCTCATACACCAAAAGCTGGCACACTAGGAATGTTAGCAGCAAAATTAGCTGGTATACCAAATAGATTACACACTATTGCAGGACTACCACTTCTTGAAAGCACTGGAAAAAAAAGGATGCTTCTAAATAGTGTAGAAAAGTTTACCTATGCTTGCGCAACTTTAATTCTCCCGAATTCATTTGGCATTAAAACCATAATCTTAGAGGAAGGATTTTGTAGAGCTACAAAGCTTAAGATTTTAGGCAATGGCAGCTCTAACGGTATTGATGTAAGTCATTATAGTAACGATGCTGTAGATAAGAACATGGCGACCAAACTTAAGGAAGACTTAGGTATCGCTGAAGATGATACGGTTTTCATATTCATTGGTAGAGTTGTTAAGGACAAAGGAATTAACGAACTGGCTGAAGCTTTTGACGCTATCAGCAAAATAAATCCTAAAGCAAAACTTATTATTGTTGGCCCTAGTGAAGATCACTTAGATCCTGTTGACCCAGCTACGGAATCTATTATCACAACAAACAAAAATATTCGCGCAGTTGGTTTAATTAAAGATATAAGACCTTACCTTTTTATTAGCGATATTTTTGTGTTTCCGAGTTATAGAGAAGGATTTCCTAATGTAGTTTTGCAATCTAACGCAATGGGAATACCATGTATTGTAAGCGATATTAATGGTAGTAATGAAATAGTTAAACATAATCATAATGGTCTAATTGTACCGACAAAAGATGTACAAGCCCTAAAAGATGCAATGCTAGAGTTATTATTAGATCCGGCTAAAACCGAAAAATTGGCCATGCACTGTAGAGATAATATCGTGAAGAAATATAAAAGAGAAGTTATTTGGAAGGAAATGCTTAAACTTTACAAAAGCTTAGAATGAAAGTTTACAGACATATTATAAAACGTCCACTTGATTTTTTTGCTGCACTAATGGGTTTATTAATGGTGTCTCCAATACTCTTAGTTCTAATTATTATTTTAACTATTCAGAATAATGGCAAACCATTCTTTTACCAAACTCGCACAGGTAAAAAAGGAAGGTTGTTTACTATTATTAAGTTAAAAACCATGAACGATAGGAAGGACAAGAATGGACAACTTTTACCTGATTTAGATCGGATTACAAAAGTAGGCGATATTTGCAGAAAATTTTCTTTAGACGAAATACCACAATTGATTAATATCTTAAAAGGAGACATGAGTTTAGTAGGCCCTCGCCCACTTTTACCTCAATACCTTAGCCGATACAATGACCAACAAAACAGACGACATGAAGTTGTGCCTGGTATTACAGGTTGGGCACAGGTTAATGGTAGAAATGCTATAAGCTGGGAACAGAAATTTGATTTGGATGTGTTCTATGTAGATAACCAATCTTTTGGAATGGATTTAAACATAATTTTTAAAACTATTGATAAGGTCATTAATAGAAAAGATATCAATAATTCTGCTGATACCAATATGCCAGAATTTATGGGCTCAGATAACTAATTCACAAAATTTACTATAATATATTTAAGTCTTTATAAGATAAAATAAAGTGCTTTGGTCTATATCTTTTAGACATATATTTGTTGGCTTCAAAATGAATATTCTTTCCATTATCAACTAAACCAATACTGCTCCAACCTAAATTATTTGGCGCAATAAAATCTTTTTTTAAATTATCAGCTATATACCAGTAATCCTTTCCAGGTAGAGCATTTTCAATAGCCTTAAAATTAGCCTCGTCTGGTTTTTCAGTTCCAATTTCTTCAGAAACGATTATAGTTTCAAATACATCTTCAATACCTAAAGCTTTCAATTTTGCCCTTTGCGTTTTACTTCTACCATCGGTAATAATAGCTAACTTGCCTCCTTTAGATGTAATGGTTTTAATCACATCTAAGACGCCATCAAACAACGAAATAAATGGTGGATGATAGCGATAAAAGTCTATAAGGAGTTTATGTTCCACATTATATTTTGATACTAATATATCAAACACATTTGCTTTACATCTGTAAAGCGATAGCATTGTTGCATATAGAGGTTTCCAACCATTTGGCTCTAGTTGCTGCGCTATATGCTGATAGGCAGATTTTAAATAGTCTAATTCGTTATATAATGTATCGTCTAAATCGAATACAACAACCGTATCTGTGCTAATCTTTATATCCATGGACTAAAATTTCATCATCATATCTAATCATTAATAAATCACTTTCCCAAACATCAAATTTATCTTCAATAGATTTATTTAATATATATTCTTCAATAATCCATTTAGGAAAGTTAGCACCAGCTAAATAAGATAATGGGTAACCACCACCAAATCTTGGGTTAATTTCAATGGCGCATATTTTTGTATCATCCATTTTATTCAAGAAAAACTGAGCAGTTAAACAACCAACTGCGCCTTCTATCTTACCGAGATGTTTTTTTATATATTCTACTAAGCTATTGTTTTTGGTTAATGCTTTATAGACTTCACCATCTCTAACTTCTACACGTTTTCTTGGTACTACACAGCGTAGCTTATGATCTTTAGAATAATAGAGGTCACAGGTAAATTCATCGTGTTCATTATGATCCAAATATTCTAAAAACATCAATTTATCATTACTAAAATGATAATCCGTAAGATCACTTTCTTGTCGTATTAAATACGTATCTACACTTCTGCTACCATCGTAAGGTTTTATAAACATGGGAAGTTTATAATTGTTCTTTTTATACTCTTTCGCTATTCTAACACCTTTAAGCTCAAAAAAATCATGGATTACCCTCTTATTTCTGCATTTGCCAATAAAATCTACCGAAGAAATAACAACGTGAATTCCTTTAGATTGAAAAGTCGCTTTATACTTAGCTAACAATAATAACTCCGTATCTATAGTAGGTATAATTAGTTTTATATCATTATCTGCACAAAGAGAAATAAGCGTCTCTAAATACGTATCACTATCTAATCTTGGGACTTTAAAATAAGCGTCTGCAACATGGCAAGCGGCAGAAAGCTTAGGATTAGAATCTACAGCAAACACCTTCCCCTTGTTGTAGATCTTAGTTAACTCTTTTTTAAATGCTCTTACAAGTGAAACTCTTCTTCCTGCGGAAGTTATTAAGATATTCATTATGTTGATGGATTTGAAACTACTACTATTAGTGTGCGAAAATAATGATAAACTTCCTTTAAATTATATGCTTGATAAAAAAAAACCAATATCCATTTAAAATCGTAAATATTTGCGTTTAATCGTTTTATTTTGGGAGGTTACACTTTATTGGTGCATATTTGGCTCACTTATTAGATCGTGTCCCAGATCCCTCTATAGACATGAAATTGAATAGTAATGTATATTACTTAACAATTTTTGCTTATGAAACCTAAAATATGGTTATCATCACCGCATATGAGCGGTAATGAACAATCTTACATAAAAGAAGCATTTGACACCAATTGGGTAGCTCCTCTTGGACCTAACGTCAATGGCTTTGAATCTGATTTGCAAAACTATTTAAAACAAGACGTACATGTTGCAGCTCTAGCATCTGGAACATCAGCTTTACATTTATGCTTAATTATGCTTGGCGTTTCTCATGGAGATGAGGTTATTTGCCAGAGTAAAACTTTTTCTGCTTCTGCAAATCCTATAGTTTATCAAGGAGCAACACCTGTTTTTGTTGATAGTGAAACCGATACTTGGAATATTTGCCCAGAGCAATTAGAGATTGCTATTACAGATAGAATTAAAAAGGGTAAAACACCTAAAGCTATTATTGCCGTGCACTTATATGGAATGCCATATAAGGTAGAAGAAGTACATAATGTTGCCAATAAATATAATATACCGATCGTTGAAGATAGTGCTGAATCTTTGGGAAGCCACTACAAGGGACAGAATTGTGGTACCTTTGGTAATTTAGCCATATTATCCTTTAATGGTAATAAAATAATAACCACTTCTGGTGGTGGTGCTCTTGTTGCAAAGACCGAAGCCCAAAAACAAAAAGCTGTGTTCCTGGCGACTCAGGCAAGGGATAATGCACCGCATTACGAACATTCTCATATTGGCTATAATTACAGAATGTCTAACATAGTTGCTGGCATAGGACGAGGTCAAATGACCATTTTAGACAGTCACGTTAATGATAGAAGAGCAAACTACAAACTTTACGAAACGAGTTTTAAACATATTAAGGCTATATCATTTTTAAATGAACCAAACGGTTACTTTTCTAACCGTTGGCTATCTTGTATCTTATTAGACTCTAAAGAAACAAGAGAAGGCCTAAGGTTGGCCTTAGAGAAGGAAAATATAGAATCTAGACCATTATGGAAACCTATGCATCAGCAACCAATATTTAAAGATTGTCCAAGATATCTCAATGGTGTTTCCGATGCTTTATTTGAAAGAGGTTTGTGTCTTCCGAGTGGATCGAATTTGACTGAGGCTGAATTACATAGGGTAACTTCTTCTATAAATACGTATTTTGCAATATGATTGTTAAGTTTTTACATAAAATATCCGGACGTTACGCCTCAAAATGGTTAGTAATGCTTTTTGATGTGTGTATTGTTATAATCACATTTTTTATTGCCTACTTAATTCGTTTTAATTTTAAATTAAATTTCGATCCCATAATTTTACTAAAACAATTGCCATATATAGCAGTTGTTTCAATTATTAGCTTTTTAGCGGTAGGATCTTATAAGGGAGTAGTGAGATTCACTGGCTTTAAGGATCTTTTAAACATAATTATTGGCACCAATATTATAGCAACAATATTAATTTTAATAACTTTTCTTAATAGAAAAGTTATTGAAGATTCCATAGTCAATATCTCTGGTTCTGTAATATACATTCACCTTCTGCTAAATATTTTATTCTTAATTGGATCTAAACTTTTTATTAAATCTCTATATAATCATATAACACAAGATTTTAATAAGATCACTAATGTTTTAATTTTTGGTGCTGGTAATTCTGGCATGCTTACTTATGATGCGATTAAGAATGATACCAAAAACGGTATAGAGATTGTTGGATTTATTGATGACGATGAGCGAAAAATTGGGAAGAAAATAAATCTTTTACCGGTACTGCATTTAAAAAAGGTAACTGAAAAGTTTATTGCAAAAAATAATATTGAAGAGGTCATTATTTCAATTCAAAATATTGAGCCTACACGTTTATTACAAATTACAGGAAGTTTATTTGCGCTTGGTTTAAAAGTAAAAATTGTACCACCAGTTCAAAACTGGATTGATGGTGACTTGAGTGCTGGTCAAATTAAGGAAGTTAAAATCGAAGATCTATTGGGTCGTGATCCAATTCACATTAAAAATGCAGACCTCGAAGAACAATACGATAATAAAGTTATATTAATTACAGGTGCTGCCGGTTCTATAGGGAGTGAAATTTGTAGAAAAGCAAGCCTCTATAATTATAAAAAATTAATTTTAGTTGATAATGCAGAATCGGCATTGTATGATATTCAACAAGAATTTAAAAATCAAGGCTTAGAGAATATAGAAGCAATTGTTGCCGATGTGAGAAATAAAACAAGAATTGATCATATTTTTCATTTATATAAGCCAAAAGTTGTATTTCATGCAGCAGCGTATAAGCATGTTCCTTTAATGGAGAACAATCCGTTTGAGGCTGTAAGTGTAAATATAGGTGGAACTAAGAATGTTGCTGACCTTGCTGTAAAGCATAGCGTTAATAAATTTGTATTAATATCTACTGATAAAGCGGTTAACCCAACCAACGTTATGGGTGCTACAAAAAGAATTGCTGAGCTCTACGTGACGTGTTTAAAGGGTATAGGGCAGACTAAGTTTATAACCACTAGATTTGGTAATGTATTAGGTTCTAACGGTTCAGTTATTCCATTATTTAAAAAACAAATAGAAAGTGGAGGTCCTTTAACAGTGACACATAAGGATATTACAAGATATTTTATGACCATACCAGAGGCCTGTCAGCTTGTATTAGAAGCGGCCGCTATGGGTAATGGAGGTGAGATTTTTGTTTTTGATATGGGTGAGCCCATCAAGATATTTAATCTTGCTAAGAATATGATAATTTTATCTGGCTTGCGTTACCCAGAAGATATTGATATAAAAATAACAGGATTGCGACCTGGTGAAAAAATATATGAGGAATTATTGGCAGATGGCGAAAACACCAAGAACACCTATCATGAAAAAATAATGATAGCCAAGTCTAAAAATTTAGAAATACAAAAAATAGAACCTGTAATTCTTAAGCTATCTAATATTGGTTCTGTAACGCAACCCTTAGAAATTGTCGCGTTAATTAAATCCATTATCCCAGAGTATATTTCTAACAATTCTACTTACGAAGTGCTAGACACAAAACAAAATTCTAAGATATAACTATAACCTAAAACCAAATGAAAAATCGTATTTTAATAATCTCAATATTAGCAGTGTTTGTAGCGACATCTTGCGCATCGCGTAAGAATCTTGTTTATTTTCAAGACGAACCTTTAACAGGTGGACTTTCAGTAGATGAACCAGAACAGATTATCTACAAACCAGACGATATTTTAACTATAAATATTTCGGCCCTAGACCCAAAAACCGTGACGTCTTTTAATTTACCAGTAGTATCTAATAATGTTAATGGTATATCGGCACAAGGTAATATTCAGAGACAGACGTACCTTATAGATTATGATGGTAATATAGAATTTCCGGTTTTAGGGACTATAAAAATCGCTGGTTTAACCCGTACCGAGGCTACTGAAATGTTAACAACGCGAATTAGAGAATATGCTACAGATCCAATCGTTAATATTAGATTAGTAAATTTCACAATTACAATAATAGGGGAAGTTGCTAGTCCTGGTACATTTACTATACAAGATGAGAGAATTACATTGCTAGAAGCCTTAGGCTTAGCTAGAGATTTAACCATTTTTGGAGAACGAAAAAATGTTTTGTTAATACGTGAAGTAGATGGTCAAAAGAAATTCGCTAAAATAGATTTAACGTCTATAAACACTATAAGTTCACCTTTATACTATTTACAACAAAATGATGTTATATATGTTGAGCCAAATAAGGCAAGAATCCGTTCATCTACGTTTAATCAAAACAATAGTGTTTTGATATCTGCTATTGGTACATTATCAACTATCATTGCCGTATTCTTAATTAACAAATAATAACTATTAAAAAAGTAATGGATACCCAATCTACATCAATAACATCGCTTCATCTTAGAAAAAAACTAGAATTATTTCTATCGTATTGGAAAATTATCTTAGTAAGTCTCCTTATAGCTGGCAGTATAGCGTTTATTTATTTACGCTATGCATCTTATAAATACAGTGCTAAAGTAACTTTAAAAATTAAAGACGATGACCAATCTAAAAAAATACAAGGTATACCAGGTATTGCTGGTGGTGGTGGTTTGTTCTCTGATGGTACAGACAAAATAAAAGATGAAATTTCCGTAATGACGTCTCGTACATTGGTCGAAAACGTCGTTAAAACATTAAACCTCAATATTAGATGTTTTGAACAAGGTAGTATTATTGAAAAAGAGTTATATAAGAATCCTCCACTGAAGCTGAGTTTTTTTGCCAGTGACTCCATAATTTATGAGGTTGATACCACCTTATATTTAAAAATTAAATCACCAACCCAATTTTTAATGTTTAAAGAAGACGTGAGCTCATTTAAAACACGTGAGGACAGTGAAGGAAAACTATATGCGTTTGGGGATAAAATTAATACACAATTTGGAGGTATGGTTATCACACCTAATATAGACCAATATTCACCTAAAGTGGGTAGTAACCTAAAAGTGTCTATAAAACCGGTTCGACAAATGGTCACTGGGTATCAACAAAGTATAAGCGTATCAACAGTTGAAGGCTCTAGTATTGTGCGTTTAGAATTAAATCAAGGTAATGCTGATAAGGCAAAAGACATTCTTAATGAGTTAGTTATTGAATACAATAAAGATGTACTGTTAGATAAAGAAAACATAATTCAAGTAACCTCTGATTTTATTAATAATAGATTAGCAATAGTTTCAGACGAATTAGAACAGGTAGAATCTAGTGCAGAAGAAACTCAAAAAAGAGGCAAACTTACTGCTCTAGGCTCTCAAACGGATATTTATTTGCAAAGTGAAAGAAATAATGAAGCTCAAATAGTTCAGACTACAAATAAATTACAGCTCCTTGATTTCTTTGAAGCTGAAGTGAATGCTGACGACAAGGCATCAGATTTATTGCCGCTAAATGTCATTGATGACCCTAATGTGACGCAATCCACTAAGATATTTAATGAATTGGTAGCAGAAAGAGATAAATTACTTAAAAATTCTACCGATAAAAACCCCGTTGTTGTAAGATTAAATGATGAAATTAAGGCTCAAAAAATGAGTCTTCAAAATACGGTGAAGAACATGAAGGAGTCTAATCAAATCACCTTAAGCACCTTAAATAAGGAAGATGCAAGACTTAGAGGACGTATATATAGTGCGCCAACTAGAAATAGAACATCGAGAAAAATAGAACGGCAACAAAGTATTAAAGAGTCGCTCTACCTCTACTTATTAGAAAAAAGAGAAGAGTCTAGTATTAGATTAGGTATGTACACCGCTAACGCTAAAATAATTGACAGCGCCTATTCGTCTTATATGCCAGTAGCACCAAATAAAATGTTTACCTATTTGGCCGCCATTTTATTAGGATTGGCTATACCAATGGGTTTTATATATGCTAATGATTTATTAGATACGAAAATCTATAACAAAGAAGATTTAGTAGATATTTTAGATATTCCGTATTTAGGTGATGTTCCAAGAACATCTAAAAAGACAACACTTATTAAGAAAATTGATTACTCTCCTAAAGCAGAGGCATTTCGTATCATACGTTCTAACATAGACTTTATGCTAAAAAGTAATAATGATACATCGAAAAAAATCTTTATTACCTCCACAAAATCGCAAGAAGGTAAATCACATACAAGTACTAATTTAGCATCCTCAATATCATTTTCTAAAAAATCTGTGCTTCTAATTGAAATGGATATTAGAGTGCCAAAAATATTGAGTTATCTCGGTATAGAAGGTGAGGGCAAAAAAGGATTATCCGATTATATTGTTGATAAAAAATTGAAACCTCAAGATATAGTTGTAAAACACAAAGACAATGCATATCTAGATATTATAGCTTCTGGAACCATACCTCCCAATCCATCAGAGTTATTGATAAGTGATAGAATTGGTCAGCTATTTGCCTACTTTGATTCTAAATACGATTACATAGTTGTAGATACCTCTGCTGTAGGGATCGTTAGCGACACCTTATTAGTTGCCAATTATGCAGATATGTTTGTGTACGTAGTCAGTGCAGATAATGTAGATCAACGACAATTAGTAGACGTAGCTCAAACTTTATATGATAAAAAACGCTTACCACAAATGACCTTACTTCTAAACGGGATTAAAAAAGGAAAAGGTGGTTATGGTTATGGTTATGGTTATGGTAATGCACCAAATCAGAAAAAGAAAAAATGGTATCAATTTTCATAAACCATTTTTATAATAAAAAACAATTAATAAAAAGCCTTATCATCTACATGAGGCTTTTTATAATTTACGTCGTTTTCGTTCTGTCTTTAGCAAAGCTAATTCTCTATTAGTCTGTCCTGCCACAGAAGTATTTTCTTCTGCCCTTCTTATTAAATATGGCATCACATCTTTTACTGGGCCAAAAGGAATATACTTAGCCACATTGTAACCAATGGCTGCTAAATTATAACTAATATGATCGCTCATGCCATACAACTGTCCGAACCAAACGTTATTATCATTTTTTTTAACCTCAAATTTTTCCATTAAATCCATAGCCAAATAACAGCTTTCCTCATTATGTGTGCCAATAAAAACGGAAATGTCTTTTAAATTTTCGAGGATATAATTAAGCGTATTATTAAAATTGTTATCCGTCGCTTTTTTGTTTTCGCAAATTGGAGATTTATAGCCTTTATCTTCTGCTCGGAGACGCTCTTTCTCCATATATGCACCTCTTACGATTTTCATTCCTATTTTAAATCCATCTGATTTTGCGCGTTGATGTAATTCCTTGAGATAATCCAAACGATCCCATCTATAGGTTTGGAGTGTATTATAAACAATGGTTTTTTCAGTATTGTAAATACGCATCATATCTTCAACCAAATCATCGGCTGCGTCTTGCATCCAACTTTCTTCACCATCAATTAAAACTTCAACATCTTTTTCTTTTGCAAGTTTACAAACGGCGTTAAATCTGGCGACTAATCTGTCCCATTCTGCTTGCTCTTCAATTGTAAACGCTTTACCTTCAGTCTTTTTTTGATATAAGTATAAGCGCCCGAAACCTGTAGGCTTAAAAACCACAATTGGCATTGCCTCTTTCTCATCACAGAAATTAATAATCTTCAAAATTTTTGCAACCGCATCATCAAATTGATTTTGAGTTTCTTTTCCTTCGACAGAATAATCTAATACAGAACACACCTCTTTTGTGTAAAGCTTATCTATAACTGGTAAGCAATCTTCTTCATTTACACCTCCGCAAAAATGGTCAAATACCGTAGAGCGTATTAAACCTTCTACAGGTAATTTAGCCTTTAGCGCAAAATTTGTAGCTGCTGTTCCTATACGCACTAATGGTTGCGAAGAAATCATCTTAAAAAGAAAATATGCACGCTCTAACTCAGAATCAGATTTTAGTGCAAAAGCGGTACTCGTGTTTTCAAAGATTGTACGGTCTGTCATTGCCTATTTATTATATGTGCAAATATATTTATTATAAGGTTGATTTTTTTCTTAAAAAGGAAGTATTTTCACCGTATAATTTTATGGCACATTTTTAACGATGACATCAATAGTAACAAAAAACGCAGTAGTCCACTTTAACTCTAAAGTTTATAAAGAGCTAAACAAATATATTAAAATAACGAAACCATCACTTATTTTTATTCTGGTCGATACCAATACGCACGACCTTTGCTTACCTAATTTTTTGGCACAATTAGAATCTGGTGATATTGTTATAGAAGTAATGGAAATGCCAGAAGGTGAAGATCATAAAACCATTGATATATGCAGTGGTGTATGGGAAGCGCTATCAGAATATGGTGCAGATCGAAAAAGTTTACTGATTAATTTAGGTGGTGGAGTGGTAACTGATTTAGGTGGTTTTGTTGCGAGCACTTATATGCGTGGTATAGACTATATTAACGTACCAACTTCTTTATTAGCAATGGTTGATGCTTCTGTTGGAGGAAAAACTGGTGTTGATTTAGGCGTACTAAAAAATCAAATTGGAATTATAAGTGAAGGTAGCATGGTCTTAATTGATACCTCTTATTTAGAAACACTACCGCAAAACCAAATGGTGTCTGGTTACGCTGAAATGATAAAACACGGATTAATATATGATGCTACTTATTGGGAAACACTTATAAATCTCGAAAATTTAGATATTTCAGATTTAGATCAACTTATTTATGATTCCGTAGTTATAAAAAATAAAGTCGTGAGCCAGGACCAAACCGAAAAAGGCATTCGAAAAATTCTCAATTTTGGACATACTTTAGGTCATGCCATTGAAAGTTATTTTTTAGGTAATGCGGATAAAACTCCACTTCTACATGGTGAAGCTATTGCTATTGGTATGATTCTAGAAGCCTTCGTATCTTCTAAAGTTTGTGGATTAAGTACGACAGATGTAAAGACTATTACTGAGGGTATTCTAAAAACCTATACGCCAATAGATATTAATGAAAATGACATAGAGGTCATTTTAAAACTTCTAAAACACGATAAAAAAAATAGCCATGGCATTATAAAATTTGTCTTACTTGAGGCTATAGGTAAACCAAAAATTGATTGTCAAGTAAGCAATACCATTATTTTTGAAGCCTTTGAATACTATGCTAATCAGAGGTAGCGCTCTTTTATAATTTGATTATGATGATTTTCGTGACCTGTAATAATGTAGCCAATTGCTCTTACTGAAATAGCAGAACCACTAGCCTTACCTACTTCCTTTAATTGCGCATCCTCAAAACTTTCAAAAAGGGCAATGGTTGCTTGTCGTGAAGCTTTGTATTCGTTTAATAGACTTTCTAAATCACGTTGTGCTGTATGTCCATGAGCTACAAAATCATCTTGCTCATAACCAGCTAGAGGTGTTTTATCTTTTCTGGCTATTCTCAAAGCTCTATAAGTAAATATACGCTCTGTGTCTATGAGATGAAGCAGAATATCTTTTACGGTCCATTTACCATCGGCATAGGCATAACTATGCTTTTCTGTAGGTAAATTTGAATAAAAGTCCGTAACAATTTTCAAATTTTGCTTTAGGCCTTCAAGGCTATTGATATTTGGTGCTTTATCTATATAGGACTTGTAGTATATATTATATTCGCTTTTGTTGAGTTGACTTGAAATCATATTATTTTTTAAATAAAAAAGCCCCTAGCATAACAACTAAGGGCTTTAAGTACTATAATCTATTTTTACAATTCGTTAAAAATTGTGTGCATTAATCGCTTTTTGTCGTTAAGACTTTCTTCTAAAGAAATCATAGTCTCAGTTCTGTAAACACCTTCAATATCGTCTAGCATAAAAATAATTTCCTTAGCATGCATAGTGTCTTTAGCTCTAATTTTACAAAACACGTTGAATTTCCCGGTAGTGATATGAGCAACAGTAACATAAGGAATGTTATTTATGCGTTCTAAAACAAATTTAGTCTGTGATGTGTTTTGAAGGTAAACTCCAACATAAGCAATGAAAGAATAGCCTAACTTTTTATAATCTAAAGTTAATGAAGACCCTTTTATAATACCAGCTTCTTCCATTTTCTTAACGCGAACATGAACCGTACCTGCAGAAATCAATAATTTTTTTGCAATATCCGTAAAAGGAATCCGCGTATTATCGATCAGCATATCTAGTATTTGGTGGTCTATATCATCTAATTTAAACTTTGCCATAATTGTGAAATCTTTAAAGTATATGTAAAATTAAGGTATTTTAATTAACAATTATGTGCATAAACCTAATTATTTAATGGTTTTAGTGCGATTTTTTCATTATTTATAAATACGAAATCGATTTCGTTAGTCACTTTTAGTACTTTGTTTTTTGCTACCGCAACAACATATCCTTTCGCATTAATTTCTCTATGTCCATAAAAACCATCTAATTTTGAAATAGAATCTACGACAGGAACAAATTCAATTTTCCCATTGCACAAACGCTCTACATATTGAAATGCTATATCTACAATTTTATCAGAAGCACCATTTTCTTTTACATTTCTTATTATAATGTCATAGAATTTTTTACCATTTTCAGGAATTGCTAAATATTTAGAATAACCTGACGTTTCTACACCATTAGAAATAACTGTTAAACCTTTTAAGAGCGCAATAAACATAAAACGCCTTACCACTTCCCTATTATAATCGTTAGGATAGTGACCTGCTTCATACAATAGCGTTGGCACTCCAAAGTTTTGGAAGGTATCACCAACGCAATTCAAATTAAAACCATCATCATAACGTGCGATTCCATTGGGTAATTCAATTTGTAATAGATCCTTAATCTCAGCAATAATTGCCATCGCTTGCTTTCTATTTGGAGTCAACTGCCTTTCCTGGTCTTGTGATGGAGATAAAAACGATAATGTAGCCGAAACATTAGTGTGCCCAACATTATAAAGTGTGCGCTGACCATGTAAATTAAAACAATAATCAGGTTTAAAATCAGTATAAGCTGTCCTTAATACTTTACTTTCTGGTTGTGATAAATCTTGCGCATCTCGATTTAAATCCAAATTATTTGCATTAAATCGTGTATAGCGTTGTGCTCCATCTGGATTTAAAATAGGAATAACAAACAAAGTACAAGATTCTAATATAAGATTTGATAATGCCGTGCTCGTACCAAAAAGTCTAAAACAATCAAAAAGTGCCTTTGTTGTTGTTGATTCATTTCCATGCATTTGTGACCACAACAAAACCTTTGTTGATCCTTTCCCAAATTTTAAACTATATATAGGTCGTTTTTCTACAGATTGGCCAATCACAGAAATTGAAGATTTTGGTAGTTTCTCTAAACACTTTTCAATATGAAAATTGGTGATATAGCGACCAAATAATTCTGGTGTTTTTACCAAAGAAAATAAACTATTATAATCTGCTATTGTCATTAATCTATTTTGTAAGATGCAAATGTAATCATTTGATAATTTACAATTGTAAACACTTCAAGCCGCATATAATGTTACATTAATATACAAATACAATGCAAAATTTTAAGCCAACACTAAATGAAACTGAAAATCATTCAATAGAAATATTATTTATTATATAAATATTTTATTATCATTATTTTAATACATCATATCAAATAATAAGTTTAACTAAAAATTAATTATATCTATTATAATAGCAGCTTTATGTATACGATTGTTTACTTTTGTAACGTTATATTTACAGAACCAGTGTTTACAATGATAAACTCATTAGAATTTACCGAAAGACTTCAAAAAGTAATTGATTTTTACGATGAAACGGCTTCAGGTTTTGCTGAAAAAATTGGTGTGCAGCGTTCTAATATTTCACATATTCTCTCTGGGAGAAATAAGCCGAGTTTAGATTTTGTAATGAAAGTGCTACACTCCTATCCTGAAGTTGAATTGTATTGGTTAATGAATGGTAAAGGTGAATTTCCAAATACAACCAAAATTTCAGAGTCACCAGATTCAAACTTTACTAAGCCAATTGTAGCATCAAAAAATGTTTCCACATCTAATGGCGAAATTGACAAAATCGTTATCTTTTATAAAGACGGTACTTTTAAGAGTTATAAACCTTAAATTTAATTACGCCATTCATTATCTTTGTCTAAAGATTTAAAATGAAGCCTTGTTTTTTAATTTTAGTATTGCTTTTACTGTCTAGCTGTTATGAATTTGAGCGTGAATGCTCTAGATTTAGGACTGGTACGTTTGAATTTAAATATAATGTTGATGGTGTAGAGAAAACGGGTAAATTTACAAGAACAGACTCGTTGAACATAGACTATTACGAAGGTAAAGTAGACTCATCTTCAGTGCGTTGGATTAATGATTGTGAATTTATCTTAAAAAAAATAAATCCTACGAGCAATGCTGAAAAAGAGGCCATTCACATGAAAATTCTTTCTACCACAAGCAATTCTTACACGTTTGAATACAAATTGGCCATTAAAAAACCAAATAGACCGATTCGTTTAGAAAAAGGTATTGCAACTAAGATTCATTAATCATTATGCCATTTGTTAAAGCCTATTATCGCTATAGAACGTTATTTTTATTCAGATGAACTAAATTTTAAGGTCTTTATTGGTTGGGAGTAATTGGATTTACTATATTTCGCCAAAATTAACCAGTTTTAAGAAAACCCAAATCTCATAAACACTTAGTTAATGCTTTTTAACTCAACAGAATATCTTATTTTTTTACCTATAGTCTTCATTCTCTATTGGTTATTGAAATCTAGTTATAAAAATCAGAATGTATTATTATTAATCTCAAGCTATGTCTTTTATGGATGGTGGGATTATAGATTTTTATCGCTAATTATTTTTAGTTCCTTTTTAGATTATTATGTAGGTCAAAAAATTGAAGCAGCCATTGGACAGCAGAACAAAAAGCACTGGCTTTTAGTAAGCCTTTGCTCTAACCTTGGTTTACTTGCAATCTTTAAGTATTATAATTTCTTTGCAGATAGCTTTGCAAGTACAATGTCAACAGTGGGCTGGGAAGTTAATGATCTTACTCTAAACATTATTTTACCAGTTGGGATTAGTTTCTACACGTTTCAAACTTTAAGTTATAGTATAGATATTTATAGAGGTCAAATTAAAGCAAGTAAAGATATTGTTGGCTTTTTTACGTTTGTGAGTTTATTTCCTCAATTAGTTGCTGGTCCTATAGAACGTGCATCTAACTTAATTCCGCAAATAGAAAATAAAAGAATTCTTAATACCAATCTTATAAAAACTGGTGTGTTTCAGATATTTGTTGGTTTATTTAGAAAGGTAGCCATTGCAGATAACCTTGGTGTTTATGTTGATGCTGTATATGGTAATTACGAAGTGCATAACGGAACAACACTAATGCTAGCCACTGTATTTTATGCGTTTCAGATTTATTTTGATTTCTCTGGATATTCTGATATTGCTATTGGTAGTGCCAAACTGTTTGGTTTTAAGTTTAACCGTAATTTCAACCTGCCTTACTTTTCAAAAACCTTAACTGAGTTTTGGAGGCGTTGGCATATGTCATTATCATTTTGGCTAAGAGATTACTTGTATATTTCCTTAGGTGGAAACAGAAAAGGCATTGCTATAACGTATAGAAATCTGCTTTTAACAATGCTCATTGGTGGCTTATGGCACGGAAGCTCTTGGAATTTTGTAATTTGGGGAGGTATTCACGGCCTTTTCTTAAGTCTTGAAAAATACACCTTTTCTCTTTTTAAAATAAAGACGTTCAATGCCTTTGGTTATATATATACGTTTATCGTTGTAATTATTGCATGGATATTTTTTAGAGCGCCAGACCTTGAATCTGCATCTACAATTGTTGCAACCCTATTTTCATTTGATTTTGGATCGCTTTTCCTAGGAGATATAAATAAATTTGTTAATGCTATATTTTTATTAATCATAGGGCTTTTTATCGATCTTAGGCTATTCAAATCAAAAATTAGCCTCGAGGAGTACGGAGCTCGCTTTAGTGTTGTTAGACTTTCAATTTTAGTATCAATACTTATACTCATACTTTGTTTATTTTATTCGACTACAGAAAACTTTATATATTTTCAATTTTAAGCTATGGAACAGAAGACTCTAAAACAGCTCGTGAAATTAACCATACTCATAATTGTGATTAGTTATGTCGTTGATAAGATATTGTTTTTCTCTCTTAACACCATCAGTGACAACGTAATGTCTGGCCAAGCTATAGGAAAACTAAATCAATTTTTAACGGTTAAGGATAGCGCAGATGTATTGGTATTTGGTAACTCTAGAGCAAATCACCATATTATTGCAGATCAATTTAACGACAATGCTTTTAATATGGGTGTAAATGGTGTCGGAATCGCCTATAGTAGCACCTTAATTAATTCTTTACCTAAAGATAAAGAGCAAATCATAATCGTACATATTGATACTAAAAACTTCTTTAATGACGACTATGATGGATCGGATATAGGAGGTTTAAGATCTAAATACAATAGAAATGAAGAAATTACAGAGGCCTTGGATGCATCTGGAAGGGTTTCTTTCCTTCAAAACATCTATTATTCCATCAATTATAACGGAAGTCTAATAGGGATTTTAAAAAACTACATAAAACCAAAATACGATTATAAAACGTATAAAGGCTTCGATCCTTTAGTTGTAAATGAATCTCAAAGCGCTGCGCGAGATTATACATTGAGAAATGATATTGCTGAAAATTGTACTGATAGCCATAAGGTAAACCAAGTTGCTCTAAACTATCTAATGAAAATCAAAGCGGTTAAAGAAAAGAGTAAGAAAAACTTTATTTTTGTTACATCTCCCATTCACAATGACCCTTGTGATGAAGATAATAAAATTCTGAATGGTATAATGTCAGAACATAAACTGTCATATAGAGATTATTCTAATCTTTATAAGACAACTCAACCAGATGACATGTCTTTATGGAAAGACAAAACGCACTTATCTAACCTAGGTGCAGAAAAATTCACTATGTATTTACGTGAAGAATTTCTTTTTCTTCGTTAATTAAAACAATGTTACCTGACCTTTGTCGTCAGTATCTAAATCTTCATCTTTATTAATATCTGAAGATGGTTTTGGCTTCACTGGTTTCTCCTCTAAATTATTATCAATCTCATCAGCATTTGAAACCGTTTCTTCATCAATCACTTCAAGCTCATCTGCATGTACTTCTTCTGGAGCTTCATAAGGTAAAGAAGCCAGTAAACTAACTTGATTAATTTTATCCTTAGTTAACTGATTTCCAAGTGCGTTAATTCCCTTAACTGAAATAAACTCTTCAAGGTTCACTTGCATATTATCTTTTCTATCTTTTCCGCGCTCTTTAGTAAACTCCACATCTGCTATTGGCCTCCAGTCGGTAGAGACAATCTCTAATTGCGAATCTTGATGGTCAGAAATAAAGGACTCTTCCTTACCTTCTTGCTCAATTAAGAAACGCTTTACATAATAACGTTGCTTGTCACCATCATAATAGATAGCAGAAATTGGTTTTTTAGGAATCCACTTTTCCATAACAATCATATCGCTATCAAAATGCGTAGTTAGTTCTGGTATAATTGTTTTTACAATCCCAGATTGTGTGATAATTAGCAATCGATCTTCGCCTCTAAACTCACCAACTAACTCACCTCTATCATCCACATTAAGACGCTGAACAGTATCATCAAACCAAATTTTACGTGGTTTTAAGGTTGACACTCCTTTCTCTTTCAGTTCTACTCGTTTTATAGAGTGTTTAGTGACACGATTGCCTTTAGAGGATCTTCCTTTTATAAGAACGTCTGCAAAGTCTAAATCCCATTTTAATTTCTTTACGCTACCAACTTGTCGCAACATAATAGTCACTACCTCAGCTTCACCATTAGGATTTGCAGAGAAATACCATAATACTGAACCTTTATTACCATTGGTTAAATCGTATTCTCGATCTCGAGTCATACTTGTTACAGCAAATCGTTTTACATACGAAGGACCACCTTTACCATCGCGATAAATCATATTATAAACGGTACGCTTGTCTTTTTTCTTAAATACAGCAACATGAATAATATTTTTACCCACAAAGGTTTTAGAATCTACTTTAGATACCATCATTTTACCTTCTTTAGTAAATACGATGATGTCATCTATATCACTGCAATCTCCAACATATTCATCGCGCTTTAAGGACGTACCAACAAAACCTTCTTCTCTATTTACATAGAGTTTTGTGTTTCTAATGATAACCTTTGTAGCATCAACATCTTCAAAAATTCGTATTTCGGTTTTTCGTTCTTTGCCTTCACCGTAATCTTTTTTTAGCCTTTGAAAATAAGCTATGGCATAATCAATAAGGTTCGCTAGATGGTGTTTTACCTCTGCTATTTGTTCTTCTAAAGCATCAATCTTTTGCTGTGCTTTATCAATATCGAATTTTGAAATACGTTTAATTCTAATTTCTGTTAAACGCGTAATATCCTCAACTGTAATAGCGCGCTTTAAATATTTTACATGTGGCTGAAGTCCTTTATCTATGGCATTAATAACACCTTCCCAGGTTTCTTCTTCCTCAATATCGCGATAGATTCGTTTTTCAATAAAAATCCGCTCTAAAGATGCAAAATGCCATTGTTCTTGAAACTCGCCCAGTTTTATTTCTAATTCACTTTTTAACAATGCAACCGTATTATCTGTAGAACGTCGCAACATTTCGGTGACACCAACAAAATAAGGTTTGTTATCTTCAATGACACAACCTAAAGGCGAAATGGATGTTTCACAACTTGTAAAAGCATAAAGTGCATCTATAGTTTTGTCTGGTGATAAGCCAGATGGCAAATGAATTAATATCTCAACATTAGCTGCCGTATTATCTTCAATCTTTTTAATCTTTATTTTCCCTTTGTCATTAGCTTTTAAGATAGAGTCGATTAAAGACGAAGTCGTCGTAGCAAACGGAATTTCTGTAATGACCAACGTGTTTTTGTTGTGCTGCGAAATCTTTGCACGCACTCTAACTTTACCTCCGCGCAATCCATCATTGTAATTTGTGAAATCTGCAATACCAGCTGTTGGGAAATCTGGCAAGATCGTAAAACGCTTACCTTTTAAATGCTTAATAGAAGCATCAATAAGTTCTATAAAGTTATGCGGTAAAATTTTTGTTGAAAGTCCTACTGCAATACCTTCTCCTCCTTGCGCTAACAACAAAGGAAACATTACAGGTAAATTTACGGGTTCTTTTCGTCTGCCATCATAGGACGCTTGCCATTCTGTTATTTTTGGATTATAAACAACATCTAATCCAAATTTAGAAATACGCGCCTCAATATAACGCGAAGCTGCTGCTCTATCACCAGTTAAAATATTTCCCCAGTTTCCTTGGGTATCAATTAGCAAATCTTTCTGACCAAGCTGTACCATCGCATCAGCGATACTTGCATCTCCATGCGGATGGTATTGCATGGTATGACCAACGATGTTGGCTACTTTATTGTAACGACCATCGTCTAAATCTTTCATAGAATGCATTATACGACGTTGCACTGGCTTAAAACCATCTTCTATTGCAGGTACAGCACGTTCTAAGATCACATAAGAGGCGTAATCTAAAAACCAATCTTTATACATTCCGGTAACCTTTTTAATAGTTTCTTGGTTACCAGTATCTTCATTTAAAAATTCATCATGTTCTTCTGACATCTACTATGCTTCTTTTAGCTTTTGATTTTCTTTTAATGTTTTTCGTAATGATTGTCTTACGTATTTTGTCTTTCTTCGATTTAAAAGAGTAATGTTAAAGCGCTCTTTTTTAAACTTGCCACCTTTATCCTCAATCACTAAAACTAAAGACCTATAAATAAAATAATTTTTAATTTTGTAACCCACGAGCTTATGCCTAGGAAATTCTAGTTTAGTCTCTCTATAATTAATGTAGGCTGTTAACAGCAATCCTCTATTTATAACGATAATATGTGATCCATCACTATCATATTCAAAATAGCCTGCAACAGAATGAAAGATTGCAAGAATTACAAACAATCCAATAAAAACATAAAAATTAGCACCAGAGAAAACCTCTAAAAATCTAAAGACAGTAGCCAACAAAATTGCAAAAACTATTAACAAGAAATAGATTGAAATAACGACATTTTTTACATTTCTATTATCAGTTCTCATACAGCATCTTCCACAATATCTAATTCAACCTTAAGGTTTTCAATGATAAATTTTTGTCTGGTAGGTGTGTTTTTTCCCATATAGAAAGCCAATAACTCCTCGATTGACATATCTTTTTCTAGCATCACAGGATCTAAACGAATATCATCACCAATAAAATGCACAAACTCATCTGGTGAGATTTCACCTAAACCTTTAAATCTAGTGATTTCTGGTTTAGGTTTTAATTTTTCCATAGCGTCGCGTCGTTCTTGATCAGAATAACAATAAATCGTTTCTTTTTTATTCCGAACTCTAAACAGTGGTGTTTGCAGAATATACAAATGACCTTCTTTAATCACTTCTGGGAAGAATTGTAAAAAGAACGTAATCAACAACAACCTAATGTGCATACCATCTACATCTGCATCAGTCGCTATAACAACGTTATTATATCTTAAATCCTCTAGTGACTCTTCTATATTTAAAGCGGCTTGCAGTAAGTTAAATTCCTCATTCTCATAAACAATCTTTTTACTTAAGCCGTAACAATTTAAAGGTTTGCCTTTTAAGCTGAATACTGCTTGCGTATTGACATCGCGAGACTTTGTAATACTTCCAGATGCTGAATCTCCCTCTGTAATAAATAAGGTCGTCTCTAAATTTCTTTCATTCTTTGTATCTCCAAAATGCACACGACAATCGCGTAACTTCTTATTATGAAGACTTGCTTTCTTTGCTCTATCTTTTGCTAATTTTCTAATGCCAGATAATTCTTTACGCTCGCGTTCTGCTTGAAGGATTTTACGTTGAATTTTTTCTGCCGTATCTGCATTTTTATGCAGAAAATTATCTAATCGCGTTTTTACAAAGTCATTAATATAGGTTCTAACAGTTGGTAATTCTCCTCCCATATCTGTAGACCCTAATTTAGTCTTAGTCTGACTCTCAAAAACAGGCTCCATCACTTTTATAGCAATGGCAGTGACTATAGATTTTCTAATATCTGAAGCTTCGTAGTTTTTACCATAAAACTCTCTTACCGTTTTTACAATAGACTCTCTGTAAGCAGCTAAATGCGTTCCGCCTTGAGTTGTGTTTTGTCCATTTACAAACGAATGGTATTCTTCGCTATATTGCGTTTTACTATGCGTTAATGCAATTTCTATGTCATCACCTTTTAGATGAATAATAGGATACAGCATATCTGTTTCGTTAATATTTTCAGATAATAAATCTTTTAATCCGTTTTCGCTGTAATACTTTTCACCATTAAAAACTATGGTCAATCCTGGATTGAGATACACATAGTTTTTAAGCATCTTAACAATATACTCGTTTCTATACTTATATTTTTTGAAGATAACTTCATCTGGAATAAAACTAACCTTAGTTCCTTTTCGTCGAGAGGTATCATCTAAAAGTTCTTGGTCTGTTAAGTTGCCTTGTTCAAATTCAGCCGAAGCAGATTTTCCATCTCTTGTAGACTCTACTCTAAAGTAAGACGATAATGCATTCACGGCTTTTGTTCCAACACCATTTAAACCAACGGATTTTTTAAACGCTTTAGAATCATATTTACCACCAGTATTCATCTTAGATACTACATCTACAACCTTACCAAGCGGAATGCCACGACCATAATCTCTAACAATGACACGTTCACCTTGCACTGAGATTTCAATGGTTTTGCCAGCTCCCATGACGTACTCATCAATAGAATTATCTAAAACTTCTTTTAGCAGAATATAAATACCATCATCTGGAGAAGAGCCATCACCCAACTTACCAATATACATACCTGGTCGCATTCGGATGTGTTCTTTCCAATCGAGTGAGCGTATGTTATCTTCAGTATAGTTAGACTGTTCTGCCATAAAAATGAATAAAATTTTAGATGAAGGGCTAATATAAGACTATACCTTAAAAAATGAAATAGCGATTACTTAAAGTAATTAACAATAAAACACTGAAAATGTTGAGAACATTAGTATTCAACTCAAATAGCTATTAAAAAATAGATAAAGTCTTAAAACCTCTATGTTTTCTTACTTTTTGAAACCAATAGAATTCCTGAAATCACCACAATAGTTCCAATTATTTGCAACATAGTTAAACTTTCATTTAGAAAAATAACCGCAAGGATTAGTGTTGAAATTGGTCCAATACCAGCAACAACTGCAAAGTTTGATGAATTCATTAATTTAATAGACATAGACACTAAAAACGAAGGAATCACAGTCGCAAATACTGCAATACATAAGCCTAAAACATAGACTTGCCAAGGGAAATTAAAAATATCTACTCTAGAAAAGATACCATAATGAATAAACACACAAACACAAGACACCAACATAGCATAAGCAGTAAAGCGCATAACGCCAAATTTTGGAATTAACCAACCACTACCCACTAAATAAGAGGCGTAAGTTATAGCACTCAGCAGCACAAAGAAGCCACCTAAATAGGTATTACTTCCTGAAACAGATACCTCACTTCCAAATGTAATTATAATACCAATGTATGTAATGAGTATGGCAAGCTTCTGCATAGTATTGATTGCTTTTTTTAGAAACCACTTATTGAATAGCAAAACGATTGTAGGATAAATAAAAAGAATGATGCGTTCTAAACTCGCTTTGATATACGTGAGGCCTACAAAATCGAAATAGCTTGCTAGATAATAACCTACAAAACCAAAGAACGCAAGCCATAGATAATCTTGGCGTTTTGTAACATCTTTATCTTCCTTTCTGTAGGCATAAGCAATAACTATGTAAAACGGAAATGCAAATAACATTCTCAATAGCAACATACGCAATGCATCTATGTTATACTGATAAGCTAATTTCACCATTATAGCTTTAGAAGAAAATAGAACGATGCCTATTATACCAAGTAAAACACCGTAAATGAAGGCTTGCTTCGATTTCATAGCGTGAAATTAAAACAGTTTACTTTTATCTGGAAAATGAAAATTTAAGAATTACGATGTTCAAGGGTAGTTATTTCTTCAGCTTTGGTTTTAAGATATTGATTTCTAGTAGTCATTAAATTCTTCATGTAGCGTTTTAAAAATATACTGTTTGCCAATGTGCCTAAAATCCAGAAAGGGGATTGAATTTGAAATTTATCAATCATAAGAGTCTTTCCTTCTTCCACTTGAAATATATGCTCATGCTTAAAAGATTTGAAAGCCCCTGAAACCATTTCATCTACAAAATAGTTCGGACTTTCAAATTCAGTGATTTTTGAAGTTAGTTGTTGTTTAATTCCAAAGTGTGTAGCTTCCCAAGTTACCCACTCACCTAGCCCAATTAATCCTGAAGTCTTACCAGCTATAGCTTCTTCTTCTGAATGTTCTAGAGAGGCTTTGTGAAAATCAATATTACGCGCTAAGTCAAAACAGGTTTTTATATCTGCTTTGATTAGTGTTTTGATTTCTAATGTTGGCATTAAGTAGTATTTAAATTTGGACTGCGCTCAACCTGACAATCTAAAAATCTAGTTACACATTAAACAAGAAGTGCATCACATCTCCATCTTTCACCACATAGTTCTTTCCTTCTACGCGCATCTTACCAGCTTCTTTTACTTTGGCTTCACTTCCATATGCAACATAGTCGTTGTAAGCAATAACTTCTGCTCTAATAAAGCCTTTTTCAAAATCAGTATGAATCACTCCAGCTGCTTGCGGACCAGTTGCTCCAACATTTACAGTCCAAGCTCGCACTTCTTTTACACCAGCAGTGAAGTAGGTTTGCTGATTTAATAATTTGTATGCCGAACGGATTAGTTTTGCTGAACCTGGTTCTTCTAACCCAATATCTTGCAAGAACATTTGGCGTTCTTCGTAATCGTCTAACTCGTTAATATCTGCTTCTGTACCAACGGCCAACACTAAAACTTCTGCATTTTCGTCTTTAACAGCTTCTCTTACTTTTTCTACGTAGGCGTTTCCTGTGGTTGCAGCACCTTCATCAACATTGCAAACGTACATCACAGGTTTGTCTGTAATAAACTGTGTAGGTTTTACATAATCTACATAATCTTCTTCAGAAAAATCTAAAGCTCGTACCGAAATACCTGCTTCCAAACTTTCTTTTATTTTGTTAAGTACTGCTTCTTCTTTCTGTGCTTCTTTGTTGCCTGTTTTTGCAGCGCGCTTTACCTTATCTAATTTCTTTTCAGTAGTTTCTAGATCTTTAAGTTGCAATTCCATATCAATGGTTTCCTTATCTCTAATCGGATCTATAGAACCATCAACATGAACGATGTTATCATTATCAAAACAACGTAATACATGCAGAATTGCATCAGTTTCTCTAATATTACCCAAAAACTGATTTCCTAAACCTTCACCTTTACTTGCCCCTTTAACCAAACCTGCGATATCAACAATTTCTACCGTTGCTGGAATCACTTTTTCTGGATTTACTAGTTCTTCTAATTTAGACAATCTTGGATCTGGCACATTTACCACACCAATATTAGGTTCTATAGTACAAAACGGAAAGTTGGCACTTTGCGCTTTGGCATTAGATAAACAGTTAAATAAGGTTGATTTTCCTACGTTTGGTAATCCTACGATTCCTGCTTTCATTGAAAATTTATTTTTCATTCCCGTGAAAACGGGAACCTATTTTTTGCGAGTGCAAATGTAGTTAATTAGTGGAATAGTTGGATTATATATCTTGACGAAATAAGCATTGTAAGAGTATTTTAGTATTTATATAACTCCTATAGGTTGTACATAATTTCACTTATGTTATAATCTGGTATAAAATTGTAAGGTTTAAAAAAATTACCGTGTCTTGAATATATACCGTATGCAAAATGCTGATTACCATCGTAAAAGATGTCTTTAGGGCGTTTTTTCCATTGTACTTTTGCTGTGATTTTTTTCATTGAAATCGGTAGATTATTGATATCAATACCTAACCACTTTGAAGATGAATCTACAATTACCCAACCTTTTTTAGTTTTTACTTCTGAGATCGCATGACTACGAATTTTAGGAGTAATTAATTCTGAAAACATATTTGTATTTATCTTATTTTCATAAAGACTAACATGGCGAGTTTTAAATCCCAAATGCTCAAAAATTAATTCCATAACAAAACTCCTATCAAAACATAAGCCATGACCAGTTTCAAAAATATTTTTAGGTCTTCTTTCTTGAAATTTAGGGATTCCCCTTCCAATAGGAGAAATTTTAAAAACATTAGATTGTACATTACTAATTAACTTTAATTGGTCCTCATAAGACAGCTCAGAAACCTTTATATCTTTTTTTATACCAATCAAATATTTATTAATGTAAATAATGTCTTCATCTAAAACGTCTTTATTAACATTATGGTAAGCGATTATTGCAATAAAAACAATAAAAATTAAACTCAAAAGTCTCTTTATTTTGATTTTCATTTCATTTCATTTTATAAATAATTATAAAACTATATATATACGTTATATAGATGAAAATCATTGGGTTATAAGCATAATTATTTGTTTAAAAGCACATTGCATATTTTTAAATAAAAAAATCCCAAGCCAAACACCCAGAATTATTATTTTATTAAGCAATCAAGTAAAAATTAAAATGAACTTATTTTGGAAAATCTTGCCTCCCAATAATAGCTATAATTTCTATTCTATTATTTTTTTCAATTTTATAATATATAGTATCTAAACCAGCAACACAATATCTAAAACCTCTCTTTATGTGTTCTGCGGACGGAAAGACATAAGGATTGGATTCAATTCTATCAAAACAATCGTGTATCATATTATAATAGATGTCGGCTTGTACAATGCCAAATCTTATAACTCCATAATAGTATAATCTCTTTAAATCTTCTTTAGCTTCACTACTTAAATAATAACTATACATTAGGTAGGTTTTGCTTAAACTCAGCTAGCATCTCTTCTCTAGATTGTTTTTTTGCAAACCCACTTTTTTCACCTATTTCAATTTTCATTCTTACAAAATCATAATACGCTTCTTGATTTCTAGCTTGTCTAATGAGATGGTTAACAGCTTCGCTTTTGCTAGCAAATTCGTATTCTGCAACTTGTTTTTTCAACCAGTCGTCATTTTGTTTTACTAATGTGATGCTTTGTCTTGCCATAATAAAAAATTTTGAAGTGGTGTAAATATACACCAAAACACATTAATAACATAATTACAGGTGTTAATAAAATACAAAATCCCAAGCCAAAGACCCAGGATATAATTATTTATTTTTAATGTTAACTTTTAATTATGCCTCATCAGGATGCATAAAACGTTGCTTACCTAATAACTCTTCTTCAGTTTCTACCACATCTTCATCTGGCACACAACAATCTACAGGGCAAACCGCAGCACATTGAGGTTCTTCATGAAAGCCCATGCATTCTGTACATTTATCTGGTGAGATGTAATACACCTCGTCGCTTATAGGTTCTTGTGTTTCTTCTGAATCAACAGCCTTACCATTTGGTAACACTACTTTTCCTTTTAGACTCGTCCCATCTGCGTAGCGCCAATCATCGGCTCCTTCGTAAATAGCAGTATTTGGGCATTCTGGCTCACAAGCTCCACAATTAATACATTCGTCTGTGATTATAATTGCCATAGTAATTTATTCTTTTTTGTTTATGTAATTTTGCATCTGATAATACAAACCCGATTGCAAAAATAGAGCCAAAATAGCGCATAACCAAACCATATATGGATTTACAACAAAGAATTAACGCATTCACAAAATTAGGTGCTTTTTTATGTCAATTTAAAGTTAATGGTATAGAAAAAGATGCAACTGTTAGCGCTAATGAATCGTTTTTTGATGGTTTTAAACATCAAATTAAATTGGCTAAAGAACACAATGGCTGGTTTACTGAAAAGAATATTTTATTCAGTATAGAGTCTTGGTCTAAAGTGCTGACTGAAAGTGCTATTAACAAGTGGGTTAGTAAGTATAACTTTAATATTGAATGCCCAAAAACCGTTGCGATAATTATGGCAGGAAATATACCATTGGTTGGGTTTCATGATTTTTTGTCTGTACTTATATCTGGTCATAATGTTTTAGTGAAGCAATCTTCTAACGATAAACATATTTTACCACTTTTAGCTAAATATTTAGAGATTGTTGAACCCGATTTTAAAGGAAAAATTAAATTTACAGAACAAAAATTAGAAAATTTTGATGCGGTAATCGCCACAGGAAGCGACAACACAGCTCGTTATTTTGAATACTATTTTAAAGACAAACCTTCTATTATTAGAAAAAACAGAAATTCCGCTGCAGTATTGTCAGGTAATGAAACTTCTGAACAATTAGAAGCCTTATCTGATGATATCTTTAGATATTATGGTTTAGGCTGTAGAAACGTATCAAAACTTTTTGTACCACAGGCATATAATTTTGATACTTTTTTCAATGCGGTTTATAAATGGCATCCTATAATTAACGAGGCTAAGTATGCCAACAACTACGATTACAACAAGGCAGTTTATTTAATGAGTGAATTTGATATGTTAGACAATGGTTTTCTAATGATAAAACAAGATGAAAGCTACGCCTCACCTATCGCAACACTGTTTTATGAGTATTACGATAGTAAAGCAAATCTTAAGGAAAAGCTTAAAGCAGACGCTGATAAAATTCAATGTATTGTGGCTAGTGAGTTCTCTAACAGCGAAATAGCATTTGGCGAGACTCAAAAACCACAACTATGGGAATATGCGGATAATGTTGATACAGTTGAATTTTTGTTAAAAACATAGTATAAAAATTATCAATTTAATACCATTAAATACCCAATTAATTAGCACCTTTGTAGCGGTTTAAAAATTCAAACTTCAGGATTATATAATAATGAGATCCTGAAATAAATTCAGGATAAAATGAAAAAACATAATTTTAGTGCAGGACCATGCATATTACCGAAATCGGTAATGGAACAAGCAGCAGCAGCTGTTTTAAACTTCGATGAAGGTTTATCGCTTCTAGAAATTTCGCATCGTAGTAAACCATTTGTAGATGTAATGGAACATGCAAGATCTTTAGCATTAGAATTATTAGGTTTAGAAGGTAAAGGCTATAAAGCTTTGTTTTTACAAGGTGGTGCAAGCTCACAGTTCTTAATGGTTGCTTTAAACCTTTTAGAAAAAAGAGCTGGTTATTTAAACACTGGTACTTGGTCTGATAAAGCCATAAAGGAAGCAAAAATATATGATGATATTTACGAAGTAGGATCTTCAAAAACGGCAAACTTCAACTACATTCCAAAAGGTTATGATATACCAGATGATTACGATTATTTTCATTGTACATCTAACAATACTATTTTTGGAACTCAGATGAAGCACTTCCCAAAATCACCAATTCCAATGGTGTGTGACATGAGTAGTGATATTTTTTCACGTCAATTAGATTTTACGCAATTTGATTTAATTTATGCTGGAGCTCAAAAAAATATGGGTCCTGCTGGCACAACACTTGTTGTAGTTAAAGAAGATATTTTAGGAAAAGTATCTCGCAAAATACCATCTATGATGGATTATAAAGTACATATTGGTAAAGGCAGTATGTTTAACACACCTCCTGTTTTCCCTGTATATGTTTGTATGTTAACCTTGCAATGGTTAAAAGATTTAGGAGGTATCAAAGCTATTGAAAAAGAGAATGATAAGAAAGCACGGCTAATTTATTCAGAAATAGATTTAAACCCACTGTTTAAAGGATATTCTGTAAAAGAAGATCGCTCATCAATGAATGCCACATTTACTTTAGAAAATGAGAACCTAAAGGAAACTTTTGAGGCTATGGTAAAAGAAGCTGGTATTAACGGTCTAAATGGGCATAGAAGTGTTGGTGGTTATAGAGCATCAATGTATAATGCTTTAACTCTAGATAGTGTAAAGGCTTTAGTTGAAGTAATGAGTGATTTAGAGAGTAAGGCATAAAATCCCATCCTCTATTCTTCCCAAAGGGAAGGAAGAACAAATTGAAAAAACAAATATTAACAATAAAATTACCCGAAAGAGTTTCCTTTCCTTTGGAAAGAGCCAGGGATATGAACATGAAAGTATTAGCAAACGACGGAGTTTCTCAAAGTGGTATTGACGCTTTAGAAGCCGCAGGTCATGAAGTGATCACAACAACCGTTGCGCAAGAGCAATTGGAAAATTACATCAATGAAAACGAGATTACTGTTTTATTGGTGAGAAGCGCAACTACGGTTAGAAAAAATATAATAGACAATTGCCCTAGCCTAAAGATTATTGGTCGTGGTGGAGTTGGTATGGATAATATAGATGTAGATTATGCACGCAGTAAAGGACTAAGTGTTATTAATACTCCTGCTGCGTCATCACATTCTGTTGCAGAATTAGTATTTGGCCATTTTTATGGTCTTGCTCGTTTTTTACACAATTCTAATCGTGATATGCCATTAGAAGGTGATGCTAACTTTAAAGGGTTAAAGAAAGCTTATGCAAAAGGCACAGAATTAAAGGGTAAAACTTTAGGTGTTTTAGGCTTCGGACGAATTGGCCAGGCAACAGCTAAAGTAGCTTTGGGTGCTGGAATGAAAGTCGTGGCTTTTGATCCATATATGGAAAAAGCAGATTTACAATTAGATTTCTTTGATGGGCAGAAAATCAATTTTGAAATCAAAACCATTTCTAAAGAAGATGTTTTAAAGCAGTCTGATTTCTTAACACTTCATGTACCTGCTCAAAAAGACTATGTTATTGGTGAGAAAGAATTTAACCAAATGAAAGATGGTGTTTTTATCGCTAATGCTGCTCGTGGTGGAGTTTTAGATGAAATAGCATTAGTAAAAGCACTTGAAAGCGGAAAAGTTGCAAGAGCAGCTTTAGATGTTTTTGAAAAAGAACCGAAGCCAGAAATTCAGTTATTAATGAATCCTGCATTATCATTAACTCCACACACAGGAGCAGCAACAAATGAAGCACAAGACAGAATTGGTACTGAACTCGCTGAACAAATCATAAGTATTCTTGGTTAGCATCATTAATATGTGACCAAAACAAAAAAATGAGTCCTATTAATGTAGGACTTTTTTTGTACCTTAAAATGCGAATTTTATTAACTTTAATTATATAACAAAAATGGCAGGTATTTTCGATTTATTAAACAGTGACTTAGGAAAAACTATTATTAATGGTGTTTCTGGTTCAACAGGGACAGACCAAAATAAAACTAGTAGTGTTTTAGCTATGGGTTTACCTATACTTATGAAGGCTATGGAGCGTAATGCTGCAACTCCCGAAGGGGCTCAAGGATTAATGGGTGCATTAAGTAACAGTAAACATGACGGTAGCATCTTAGACAACCTTAGCGGATTATTTGGTGGTGGCGTAAATGAAGACGTAAAAACAGATGGTTCAAAAATACTTGGACATGTTTTAGGTAGCAAGCAACATGGTGTAGAGCAAGTTATTGGACAAAAGGCTGGTGTTGATTCTGGTTCTGTCGCCAATATATTAAAAGTAGCAGCTCCGATTCTAATGGGTGTTTTAGGTAAGCAAGCTAGACAAAACAATGTAAGTTCACAGAGTGATATTAGTGGTCTGCTTGGTGGTTTACTTGGTGGAGCCAGTAATTCTGGCCCTGTAACAAATGAACAATCATTCTTAGAAAAAATGTTAGATGCAGATGGTGATGGTAGCATTATTGACGATGTTGCAGGTATGGTATTAGGTGGCGCTAAAGGTAAAAGTAGTGGTATTGGTGGCCTTTTAGGAGGTTTATTTGGTAAATAAAAATACCATAAACTATATATTAAAAAGCAGTTCTATTTGAGCTGCTTTCTTTGTTTTAAATAATTCAACCTTTTTCAAGCTATAAGTTTACTCATTGAGAAGCTTAGTTTACGTATTTCTGTTTTAATATTTCAGTATTAAAGCCTTGATTTGTAGTGTTAAATCAAAGTAAAATAAATTAACCTCATAAATTTTTAATACCTTTAATATTATGAAACGAGCATCCTCAGAATCTTATAATGTAACCAGTATGGTTAAACGCGGTAAGCAAGTGACTTTAAAAAAAGACATGAATAAACACTTTAAAAAAATTATTCCATTCATCATTATCATTGCCCTTATTGCAAGTTGTAAGTCTTACAATTCAAATCAAATTATTAATAATGGAAATGATAACACATTAGTAGAAAATGATACAGTTACAATTAGCAGTGATGAATCTGATTACGAGATTATAATCATCGAACCAGGATTTAATTCCTGGTTATTATTTACCGCAAGACCCAGAGGATTTCATTCACAACAATGGTTAGAATCTAGAAATACAATAATGGTGCAATCCTGGAACCAAAGAAATCTGCAGCCATCAGTTTATGATCCAAACCTTTATGAACTCAGAATAGATTATGACACACGCACTGATTATGGCTATGATGTGAATTACAAATTGTACAACTATTTTTTATATTTTCAATTAACATATAACCAGCGTTTGTCATCATTTATTCCAAGAATTTAAATTAACTTTGCGGTGCAAATACGCACTATGGATAATTTTAAAAAACAATGGGAAATACAACACAATTGGCAGTTGTTTTTTCCCTTTTTTGGTTTATTTGTTTTAGGTTATTCTGCATTTAGAATAACGAATGCCATTCTATATGGTTATGGAACACTTCTAGTTATCATAATTTCTTTTGTTCTATTCTTCCTATTACTTAAGTTTACCTTAGCTTTATTTAAAAAGTTAGAAAAGAAGTGGATACTAGATTACAAATGGGAAATGATACGCGTTTTTATAGTATTTGCCATAACAGGGAGTTCGTCTATGCTTATTGGTAGACCAATAATTCATTGGCTAGGAATTACTAAAATAAACTTAAACCCTTTTATTTACTGGATTTTATTCATTATCATTGGTCTAATTTTCTATCAAATTCTTCTCGTAACTTTTGGTTGGCTTTTTGGTCAGTTTAAATTTTTCTGGGAGTTTGAAAAGAAAATGCTAAGACGATTTGGACTTAAACGTTTTTTAGATTGATTATTAAGACACTATTATCATCTACTTTTAAAGTGCTTGCTTTTACGCTTGCGCTAAGTGTCTTGTTTCCCTCAGCTATTAAATTATCACATGCTTTTAATCATCATAAGCATGAGGTTTGTGATATTGATAATGAACAAAATACTCACTTTCATGAATTAGATTTAGATTGTGATTTTTATAAATTCAAATTATCAAAAAATCAATTTTTTGTATTTTCTGAAACTGAAGAAAAACCAGAACTACCTTATCTAAAAGAAAATTTAGAATATTATATTTCTTTTCATAATCATCAGCAATTACTCAGGTTTCTAAGAGGTCCACCGCAGTTAGTGTAGTGTAAAAAATCACACAACATTAGCAAACTATTTAATGAAACAACTTATTATTGGTGTGGTAATGACAATTTCTTGTTATGGCTATAACCAAACTTGTACATATACATTTTTAGGAGAACTTTCAGATTTTCACGATGGTTCATCAATAGCATCAGCTACAATATATATCAAAGAGCGCGATAAATATATAGTATCTGATTTTGATGGTAAATTTAAAATTGAAAATTTATGCAACGGTTCTTTAACACTTACGATTTCTCATGTGGCCTGCGAAACTAAAACAGTTAGCATAGACATTAAAGGAGATACGAGCACCTCTATAACTATGGAACATCATATCGAAGAGTTAAATGAAGTTTCGGTTAAAGCCAGCATGAGCAGAACGGAAACAAAAACTGCTCAAGAAACCGTTATCAAAGAAAATGTTTTAAAAAAATACAGTTCTTTAAGTTTAGGTGATGCACTGAAAGAGGTCTCTGGAGTATCATCTATTAATACTGGTAATGCTATTGTAAAACCGATGATTAATGGTATGCACAGTAGCCGATTACTTATTTTAAATAATAATGTAAGGCTGCAAGATCAAGAATGGGGAATTGAGCACGCACCAAATATAGACATTAATTCGGCATCGCAAATCTCAGTTATTAAAGGCTCTGGAGCCTTAGCCTATGGTGGAGATGCTATTGGTGGCGTTATTGTGATTAATCCAAATCGTGTTATTTTAAAAGATACGCTTTTTGGAAAAACGACTCTTAGTGGTCAGACCAACGGTAAAGGTTTGAGTTTAAGCACTTCATTAAATAAATATTATGAAAATGGCTGGTTTGCTAATGTGCAAGGCTCGTTGCGAAAAAATGGTGATTTTAATTCGCCAGATTATATACTTAGTAACACTGGTTTGAATTCGCAAGGGTTTACCATACGTTCTGGTAAGAAAAATTTTGAATCTGGTTTTGAAGTCTTTTACAGCTATTTTAAAAACGAAATAGGTATTTTGAGAGCGTCGCATATCGGTAATGTTCAAGATTTGGTTGATGCTATTAATAGCCAGGAACCCTTGTTTGTTCAAGATTTTAGCTACGATATCAACTCACCTAAGCAAGAGGTGACGCACCATTTGGCAAAAGCCCTTTTTTACAAACGTTTTAAAAACTTTGGTAAGTTGAATGTGCAATACGATTATCAAAACAACCAACGTTTTGAGTTCGATGTACGTATAGGAGATGCTAGAAACAGACCTGCTCTAGATTTAAATTTACAAACGCATACAGTATCATCTGATGTGGTTTTAGATTCAAAGTCTAATTATAAGGTGAAATTGGGATTAATGGGCAGATATCAAAACAATTTTGCAAATCCTGAAACTGGAGTGAGGCGACTCATACCAGATTATGATAAGTACGACTTTGGAATCTATGCCACTACAGAGCATCAGCTCAATGACGCTGTTACTTTAGATGGAGGCCTGCGATACGATTTTAACCGTATTGATGCTAAAAAGTTCTATCGCACAAGTCGTTGGGAAGAACGTGGTTATGATATTGATTTTTCAGATTTTGTTATTGTAGATTTGGGCACACAGTTATTAACAAATCCTGTGTTTACATATCATAATTTTTCAGCATCAACAGGTATTAAATATCAGATTAACGAAACCAGTTATATTGTTGGGAATTATAGTTTATCTAGCAGACCACCAAATCCTTCAGAATTATTTAGTGATGGTTTGCATCACTCTGCATCACGCGTAGAACTTGGTGAATTAAGACTAAATAAAGAAGTTTCAAATAGAATTGGAGCGAGTTATAAGTATAGTGATACTAATTTTAATTTTAATCTTGAAGGCTTTTATAATCGTATCAAGGACTTTATGTATCAAGAACCAGTAGGGATAGAACAAACCATTAGAGGAGCGTTTCCGGTTTGGAATTTTGTGCAAACCGATTCAGATTTATATGGGTTAGACTTAAATACAGATTATAATATATCTGAAAGTTTAAACATTTCTAATAAGACGTCTTATATAATTGGTAATGATATTGAAAAAGACAGACCATTAATAAGCATACCTGCTTTTAATACTAGAAATAGTTTGAGCTATACAAATGAGAGCTGGAATAAGTTTTCCGCTGCATTGACAAGCGAATGGGTCTTTGAGCAAACTAGATTTCCTAATAATAATTTTGAAACCTTTATTGCAGCAACAGATGAAACTGTATTAGTTGATGTTAGTACACCACCAGATGCCTTTAATTTATTCCACTTTTATTCTGAAGCTACTTTTAAAACTTCGCATAACACAAGTCTAAATATTGCGCTGAGTGTCAATAATATTTTTGATACTAATTACAGAGCTTACCTTAATCGCCTTCGTTATTTTGCTGATGACTTAGGAAGAAATATTTTATTACAATTACAATTTAATTATTAAAAAATAAAACAAAAATGAAAACTCAAATAAATAATATGAAAACTTTCAAATTTTTATTCGCATATTTTTTAGCGTCAACACTATTAATATCTTGTTCTAACGATGATGATAATCCAGATCCTGTTAACGAGGAGGAAGTTATAACTACAGTACGTCTTACATTAACAGGTGGTGGAAGTACTGTGGTATTTCAAAGTCAGGATTTAGATGGAGATGGACCAGATGCTCCAGTGGTAACAATGACAGGTTCAATAACTGCGTCAACACAATATGCTGGTAGTGTACAATTTCTAAACGAATTAGAAAGTCCGGCAGAAAATATTACAACTGAAGTTTTAGAAGAAGATGATGAGCACCAAGTATTTTACGGATTTTCAGGTTCTGCAGGAAGCACAGTTACTTATACTGACATGGATGATGATGGTAATCCTATTGGTGTAAATGTTAGCTTCAATTCTGGTGTAGCCTCAACAAATAATGTGTTAACTGTAACATTAAGACATGAGCCTAATAAAGATGCCGCAGGAGTTAGTGGTGGAGACATTTCAAACGCAGGTGGTGAAACTGATGTAGCTGTTACGTTTTCTTATGATGTAAATTAATAGTATCAATTCAAAAAAAAAAAGCACTCTTTCGAGTGCTTTTTTTTATACTATAAATCTAGTTTTTTGGTTTAGCGCTTAATAAAAATATTGGTAAAGTACCATTTGCCATCACTATTTTGTTCAGCAGAAACATCAAAATCTGTATAATTACCTTCTATATTTTCTTTATGGCTTGGGCTATTTAACCAAGCATATACTACGGATTCAGCAGAATTAAAACCATAAGCTACATTTTCTGAAACGATATTTGCATTAGCATTAACTTGTAAGCTTTGTTTTCTTTCAAAAAAGTTATCGTGAGACACATTATCTTCTTCAATCATATAATCTGTGTGTGTGTAAGCGACTGCTTTTACAGTGTTGTGTGCTTCTAAAGCGTTTAAACCTATACTTATTCTGTACGCATTTATCAATTCTATAATTTCTATTTCTATTTGCTTTGCTTGAGGAGCGATTGGCACATCTATAGAATTAATTCTTTCGTCTGAAGCATCTTCCTTTGAGCAAGATGTGAAGCCTAAGACAAAAACAATAGCCAAAAATGGCAAAAGTTTTGTGATTTTCATAAGTAGGTAAATAGGTTTGGGAATACTAATGTAATGGCCTACTTTTTAATAAAAAAAGAAATTCAAAGAAATTCGATGAAATACACACCGTTTGTCGTTATTTTATGTAAAACACCGATGAAATGCATAAAAATTAATAAAAACTTAGTCTTTAGCTGATTAAAATGTATTTCGTCGATGAAATTAGTATTGACTACGGAGATAATCGCTCAATCTTCCAAGAGCTATCATGTTTAAGTTGGTAGCGAATTCTATCATGTAATCGATTGGGCCTGCCTTGCCAAAATTCTAACGCAACAGGTTTTACTATAAATCCTCCCCAATTTTTTGGTCGTTCTATAGGTTTTCCTTCATATTTGGTTTCAAGAACTTTTAGCTTAGTTTCTAACTCTGCTCTGTCTTTTAAAACCTCACTTTGATGAGATACAATGGCGCCAAGTTGACTGCCGTGTGGTCGCGATTTAAAATATGCATCGCTTTGGGCTTCAGAAATCTTTTCAGCTTTACCCTTAATAATAATTTGTCGCTCTGCCGCATGCCAAAAGAATGATAAACATACGTTTGGATGTTTTGTAATGGCCTTTCCTTTTTCGCTATTATAATTAGTGTAAAAAATAAAACCTTGATTTGAATATTTTTTAAGCAGCACTACTCTATTCTTGGGAAAACCATCAAGACCAAGCGTAGAAATTGTCATAGCATTAGTTTCACCAACATTAAAATGAGTATCAACCTCTGTAAACCAATTTTTAAATAATTCTATTGGATTATCTGGTACATTGTCTAATAACAATTCACCTTTATTGTAAGACTTTCTGTAGTTGCTTAAATCTTTTTCCATAGAAATTAAATGACAATTCTTTTTTTTAGCGAAGCATGGCAAAATAAACACACGAACTTAGCAATACAAAGTTAATCATGAAATTCTAAAATATTCCGCTTTTCAATTAAATAAATCAATACAAATTAGAGATGTCTCATGGCGTCTATTATTTTTGCGAACGTTTTGTTATAGTGAGTTGAATGAAGGTGTTCACTTGGATAGTAACCAATCAAAACTAACTATAGATGAAATTATAGATTTTTATGGTGAAAAACCAAAAATTTGCTTATTCTCTAACAGAGTAAACTCCTACTCTGTAAGTCCTCAACTTTGGAATGCTTTAAAGACACAATATCCTAACCTTTTAGTTGTGGGTTGTATAGTTGCGTATAGTACAATATCTTATTCAAATGCAACATTAGAAAAGCGATTTACAGACCAAAGTATAAAACGATGTAAATCCTTAGAAGAAGCTATTAATAGGGCTTTAGGTCTAAATGAATTTAATTAAAACTCAAACGATTTTCCGTCTTTGGATAAGTGCACATTCTTAAAAACAGTTTCTGCTTCTGTCTTAAACTCATCATAACCATCATAACGTGTGGAATAATGGCCAAGAATTAAAGTCTTTACATTAGCCTTTTTTGCAATTGTAGCTGCCTGTTTTGCTGTACTATGCTTGGTACGTTCGCAAAGATTTTCATTCTTATCTAAGAAAGTAGATTCGTGATAAAGTACAGTTGTATCTTTAATTATTGGTAGAATACTTTCGTCATAAACCGTATCACTACAAAACGCATAACTTTTAGGAGGAAGCGGATCTTTTGTTACCGTTTTATTATCAATTAAAACTCCATCTTCATTTAACACATCTGCTCCTTGTTTTAATTTTCTATAATATGCCATATCGATATTAGCCTCTCTAACGGCATTGATATCTAAATTACGCTCATTTTCTTTTTCCTTAAACAAAAATCCATTAGTATAAATACGATGATTTAATGGAATGGTGTGCACTTCAACTTTATCATCCTCATATATTAATTCTGTTTCTTTAGATTTCAACTCATGAAAAATCAATTTGTAATTGGTCCAACCCTTAGCTAATTTCATCTGAAGCGTAATCACTTCCTTTAATCCTTTTGGTGCATAAATATGAAGATCCGTTTCCCTAGTTAACAGACTAAAGGTATTTACAAGTCCGACGAGACCAAAATAATGGTCGCCATGAAGGTGCGAAATAAAAATATGCTTAATCCTAGAAAACTTAATCTTATGGCGTCGTAACTCTACCTGAGTGCCTTCTCCACAGTCTATAAGGAACATATTGTTCTTCATCTCTAAAACTTGTGAAGTGGGATTTGTATTTGTACGAGGTGTTGCGCTGTGGCAGCCTAAGATTGTTAACTTCATGAGTTGTTTGTTGTTTAGCCGTTCTATGTTGAGTTCTGAGTTTTATTAGACAACAACTTAACGACAATCGGCTTAACGTTTCAAAAGCCTAATTCGCGTTCAATATCTTCCATTTCAATAATATCGAAAGCTTCTTGTAAGGTTGGTACAACGACGATTTCGTCTGGCATTTCATCTAAATCTGCTTTATCTGAAACTACAACAAAAGATTTTTTTGCTGCACGATGCGTATTACTTAAACGCAGAAATTCTATAACATCTAGTAACGTGACTTTTTCTAAACTCGATAGTCGCACAACGAGATGATAATTCTTATATTTATGATAACCGTTTTCAATATTATTTACCAAAGTTTTAACCGAAGCTTTTTCTTGAGCAATAATAGTGGTTTTTCCATCTCTATCTATAATCATATAAATTCTACTGTTTTATTTTGGCAGCAAGTAAGTAAATCACAGCCATTCTTACTGCGACTCCGTTTTCTACTTGGTTTAAAATAATGGCTTGCTTAGAATCTGCGACATCACTCGTAATCTCTACTCCTCGATTTATAGGTCCTGGATGCATAATTACAATCTCTTTATCTAAACTATTTAGCAACTCTTTATTGATACCAAATTGTTGTGTATATTCTCTTGTTGAAGGGAAATAACTAATATCCATACGTTCATTCTGCACTCTAAGCATATTGGCAACATCGCACCATTCTAGTGCTTTTTTGAGATTGGTTTCTACCTGTACTCCTAAGTCTTCAATATATTTTGGCAATAACGTTTTTGGACCACACACCATAACATTTGCCCCTTGTAATTGTAAAGCATATATATTAGAAAGTGCAACTCTACTATGCAAAATATCACCAACAATCACAACATTTTTTCCTTTTACAGTCCCTAATTTTTCTCTGATAGAATAGGAATCTAGTAAGGCTTGCGTAGGATGCTCATGTGCTCCGTCACCAGCATTTATAATACTTGCAGTAACGTGTTTAGATAAAAATACACCTGCGCCTGGATTTGGGTGACGCATCACTACCATATCTACTTTCATAGATAAGATATTATTTACGGTATCAATGAGTGTTTCTCCTTTTTTTACTGAAGATTGGGAAGCTGAGAAATTAATTACATCTGCAGATAGTCGTTTTTCTGCTAATTCAAAAGACAATTTTGTACGTGTAGAATTTTCGAAGAACAAATTGGCAATAGTAATATCTCTAAGTGATGGCACTTTTTTAATAGGTCTATTAATAACCTCTTTAAACTGATCTGCAGTTTCAAAAATAAGTTCAATATCTTTTTTATTAAGATATTTAATTCCTAATAAGTGATTTACACTTAATTCACTCATACTTTCTAGTTTTCAGTTTTCAGTTATAATTCATTGATATTAAATTCTAAATCACGTATAACTTTACCGTTATCAGTAAATTCTAAACGTACGTATGCGTTCTTTAAAAATTTAAATTCACTTAAAATTGGTTGCATCACTTTGAATAATTTCTCAGCATTATTTCCATAGGTAAAAAATCTACCATCCGTATCATCCATATTCACTTCGTGACCATCATGATGCCCTACCTCTTCTGGAATTTCTTTATATAATCTTTCATCTACAGCATGAATTTCATCTTATCCATTAAAAGGCCCAAAACTAATAATTACAGCGTCTGAAACTTTCCTTTCTTCAAATTTTAATATTTCTAAATCTTTAAAATTCATATTATACAAATTGGCTGAGCCTATCTTGCAGCTTCTGTCTACTGTCTACTGTCTAAAAATCATTTATCCACCAAATACACCACATCTTCGCCTTCATTCTCAACCCAATTTACTTTTACCTTCTGATTATCAATAGCGTCTACTTGTCGTCCTTTATAATTTGGCTGAATTGGTAAATGTCTACTGAAGCGTCTATCTATTAAGGTTAATAATTCTATATCTTTCGGTCTTCCAAAAGATTGAATAGCTGTTAAGGCAGAGCGTATACTTCTTCCTGTATATAAAACATCATCTATAAAAACGACGTTTTTATCTTCTACAATAAAATCTATAATTGTAGTATTGGCTTCTAGTGGCTTATCTCCGCGCCTAAAATCGTCACGGAAAAAAGTAATATCTAAATGGCCTAATTGAATATTTTTAATTTTGTACTCGTTGGTAAGCAGCTCTGCTAAACGATTGGCTAAAAAACGTCCTCTTGGTTGAATCCCAATTAAAACTGTTTTGGAAAAATCATCATGGTTTTCAATAAGTTGACAAGCCAATCTGTGAAGGGTAATATTGACTTCTTTAGAGTTAAGTAGTACTTTTTGACTCATATAGTTTCCAAACGTTGTTGGTTTACAAAGTTAGGATAAATTATTTTGTTTGCAATGGATTTTCTTTTAGGGTTCAGTTATAAGGTTGCTATATAAAGTTTCGCCGAGATTCACATAGACTCGCGAAGAATTATGAGAAATTATTGAAGGTCTAATGTAAAATTAAAATCTAAATGCTCCGTGTTATTTTGTGTCTCCTTTTTATTCTGTAATCAACTACTTAAAAATTAAGTATAAAAAAAACCTCCCGTAAAACGGAAGGCTTTATAATATAGATTCATAAGATTCCTACCAAGGCAGGAATTGGGATTACTTCTTCCCGTCTAATTTATCTTTAAGTGCTTGTAAAGCTTCATTTGCATCACCAAGAGTTGGTTTAGCTTCTGCCGCTTGCGCTTCTTGTTTTCTAACAGCTTGCTTAACGATTTTAGCTTCTTCTTCTCTAAATACTGCTGTATGAGATGCGACAACACGTTTGAATTCTTTATTAAATTCAATAATCTTAAATTCAGCTTCTTCACCTTTACCAAGTTTAGAACCATCCTCTTTTTCTAAGTGTCGTTGTGGAATAAACGCAGTGATATCCTCGTTAAAATCTATCGTTGCACCTTTATCTACCATCTCTGTAATAGCTGCTTTATGAACAGAATTTAAAGCAAATTCAGTTTCATACTTGTCCCAAGGGTTATCTGTAGTTTGTTTATGACCTAAAGATAATTTACGTCCTTCTACGTCTAACTCTAATACGACTACGTCTAAGTTATCACCTACGTTACAGAACTCAGATGGATGCTTAATTTTCTTAGTCCAAGATAAATCGGAGATATAAATTAATCCGTCAATACCTTCTTCTAATTCAACAAATACACCAAAGTTTGTAAAGTTCCGCACTATACCTGTATGTTTAGAACCTACAGGATACTTAGTTGTAATATCTGTCCATGGATCTGGCGTTAATTGCTTAATACCAAGAGACATTTTACGATCTTCTCTATCTAAAGTTAAGATAACAGCATCAATTTCATCACCCACGGTTACAAAATCTTGTGCTGAACGTAAATGTGTTGACCAAGACATTTCACTAACGTGAACTAAGCCTTCGACTCCTTCTTCTACTTCAACAAAAGCTCCGTAATCTGCAATAACTACAACCTTACCTTTTACTTTATCACCAATCTTAACCTCTTCACCTAAAGCTTCCCAAGGATGCTTAGATAATTGCTTAAGACCTAATTGAATTCTTGATTTATTTTCATCAAAATCAAGAATCACAACATTTAATTTCTGATCTAATTCAACAATCTCATTTGGATGGTTGATACGTGACCAAGATAAATCTGTAATATGAACTAAACCATCTACTCCACCTAAATCAATAAACACACCATAAGAAGTGATATTCTTCACTGTTCCTTCTAGTACTTGTCCTTTTTCTAGTTGACCTATGATTTCTTTTTTCTGTTCTTCGATATCAGCTTCAATTAAAGCTTTATGAGAAACTACTATGTTTTTGAATTCGTGGTTGATTTTTACAACTTTAAATTCCATAGTTTTATTTACATACTGATCGTAATCTCTAATCGGCTTCACATCGATTTGAGAGCCTGGTAAGAATGCTTCTATACCAAATACATCTACAATCATACCACCTTTAGTTCTGCATTTTACAAAACCGTTAACGATTTCGCCAGTGTCATGCGCATTATTTACACGATCCCATGCTTTTATTACTCTGGCTTTTCTGTGCGATAATACTAACTGACCTGTAGCATCTTCGCGTACATCAATTAATACTTCTACTTTGTCACCAACTTTAAGATCTGGATTGTAACGGAACTCATTAAGAGAAATTACACCTTCAGATTTTGCATTAATGTCAATAATAGCATCTCTATCACTAATAGTGATTACTGTACCTTCTACAACTTCGTCATCTAAAGTGTCAACGAAATTTTCTGATACTAATTTTTCAAATTCTTCTAATTTAGTGTCTTCAACTTGCTCAATTCCTTCTTCGTAATTGTGCCAATCGAATTCTTTTAAGAATTTTTCTGGATTTGCTTGCGCTTCAGAGACTTCTGGAGCTTCTAACGTTGCTACTTCTGTTGCTGCAGCTTCGGTTACTTCTCCCGCTACTTCGGGATTGGCTTGTTTTGTTTCTTTTTCAGACATGTGCTGAATTAAAATTTGTATTCTACAGACTCACTAGAAAATAGTGCGATGCAAGCTGCAGAAGTGTTTGTTTTCTTTTTTATCCTTTTAATTTTCCTTAAAATCGCTAAAAGGTCTGCAAAAGTACAATATTATTACAGTTTTACCAAATGCATTATATAAAATTAAAGCACTGAATATCATTCTAGTAAAAATGTTAAAAATTCAATTTATAGAGCTAATTTTTTGGCACATAATTTGGTATCTTTACCGTACTATTAATAATTAAAATTTACAAAAAATGGTAAAAGCAAAATATCAAGACGTTCTTGATTTAGGTCAGAAGTTAAATATTCAAAACGGAAACGTTACTGAAAACAATGGTGTTTTAAAAGTAGAAGGAACTGCAGCCACACAATATGAAAAAGATTTAATGTGGGATAAAATTAAGCAAGCAGGTGGAGAAAACCCATCTGATATCGTTGCAGACATTAAAGTTGCAGATGCATCTGTCTATGCAAGACACACAGTTGCCTCTGGTGAAACTTTAGGGAAAATTGCAAAGCAATACTATGGTGAACCTGGTAAATATCAAAAAATATTTCAAGCAAATACAGACATTCTTAAGAATCCTGATATGATTCATCCTGGTCAGGAACTGATTATTCCAAATCTATAATTAGGTAGATAGAAATTTTTTAGAAAAGCGACTTCTCTTCGGCTACACTCAGTAATCGAAAAAGTTGCTTTTTTTATTTAGAAATATTATGATTAGCTAAATCTAAAATCCTATCTAACTGCTCTTCAATAGTTAAATTAGAATTGTCAATCTCAATCGCTTCTTCTGCTTTTAATAACGGTGAATCTTTTCGTGTAGAATCAATTCGATCTCTAGTTGTTACATTTTCTAATACATCATCATAACTTAGATTATGACCACGTTCTAATAATTCTTTGTAGCGACGTTTAGCTCTAGTTTCGGCTGAAGCCGTCATAAAAATTTTTAATTCGGCATCTGGAAATACAACGGTACCAATATCTCTTCCATCCATTACAATACCTTTATCCTTTCCCATGAGTTGTTGCTGTTCAACTAACTTGCGCCTTACTTTAGATAATGTTGCCACAGGACTCACAAACTGAGAAACTCTTAGCGTTCTGATATTAGATTCAATATTCTTTTCATTTAAATAGACTTCAGCAAAGCCCTTAATGTCATTATATTTAAATGTAATAGAAATTTGATCTAAGTTTTCAACTAATTTTTCTGAATAAAAGAAATCGTCGCCTATAAAATTATTTTCTAAAGCGAAATACGTTACTGCTCTGTACATAGCGCCTGTATCTACATAAATATAATTTAACTTTTCTGCTATGCGCTTAGCAATGGTACTTTTTCCGGTGGATGAAAATCCGTCTATGGCAATGACTATTTTTTTCAACTTATCGTCTTCTGTTGTCTAAATTAATTTGAAGTCCAAAAAAACTAGTGTTAGATGCACTTGTATATCTGGCATGTGTATAACTAAAACGTAAGTTATTCAACTTTGCAGAAATACCAACAGAAATACCAGAAAAATTACGCTGATCTACAATCCGTAATTCTTCAGCGCGTCTAAAATTATAGCCTATTCTTAAATTAAAACCACGTTCTGGAAATAATTCTGCTCCTAAAATAAGGTGACGTAATGCATTATTAAAAAAACCAACTTTTTCTTGTGTTTGGTTACCATCTAAATCTGTGGTTGCTCTCGCAGGATTGGAAACTCCTATCGGCCATTTTTGTAAATTCTCTAAGGTTAAATGCCATCTAATCGGTACATTCTCTAAAGTTTGAGACATCCCAAAGTTGACTTCAAAAGGTAAAGGTTCGTTTTGCCCTGCGTAAGTTGTAAACTGTGCACCAAGATTTCTAACTGTTAGTGCTGCATGAAAGTCTAGATCTTCATTAATATACATCGCACCAAAATCTACGGCTCCTCCAATAGAATTATACTGCTCTAATAAAGACGTAATTATTTTAACGTTAGCTCCAATGTAAAAATCTGTAAATGGAATATTATAATTGTAACCTGCAGATATTGCGGCTTCGTTTCCACTAAATGAACCTGTGGGATTACCACTAACATCGTAGCCATCAAAACTTCCGTAGTTTATATAGGTCACACCAAAATGAAAGGTCTGTAAATGTCTATCCCAAGTATAAGCATAAGCTGCACTACCATAAGTAATACCGCCTAGATAACTAGAGACATTTACAGCAAATTGATTGTGCATCTGATAGTTTATTGATGCAGGATTATATAGTGCTTCTGTAACATCATGATCAAAGTTGGTAATGATTTTACCTCCTAAAGCGGCTTGTCTTGGAGAGGAAACGAGATTGAGAAATTGATATGTAGATTCTCCACCCAATTGTGCAAACAATGGTAATGCAAATATTATAAAGCATAAGGTAGAAATCCTTTTAATCATAGATTGTACAATATTATATAATTTTGGATTAAATTATATAACTAAATCTATCTTTAAACGATGATATGTTTTTTTTATTTTTTGAGACGTGTTGTTTTCTACTTTAATCGCAATTTTTGACCTACTTTAATTGTATTACTAGATAACCCATTTAGATTTTTTATAACATCAACGGTCGTTCCATTTTCTTTAGCTATACTGTATAAGGTATCACCACTTACTACTGTCCATACCGAAAGGTTGCTATATTCATTTACAGTATTAGACCTACCTATATTAAGTTTTTGACCCACTGTAATCACACTAGAGGTCAAATTATTATTCGATTTTAAATCGTTTAAACTTAGGTTATAGCGTTTGGCCAGACTAAATAAAGTTTCTCCACTAGCAACGATATGAGTATTAGCCTCATTATTATAACTATTAGCTTGCGTTTCAGAAGATGTAACAGCATCAAAGTTTTTGACTCTGAGTTTTTGACCTGTAGTAACAAGTGTTGTTTCTAAATTATTAGCCTTTTGTAATTTTAATAAATAAGTGTCATAGAGTGTTGCTATCTGAAATAGAGTTTCACCTTCTTTTACAATATGAAAATCTGAAGCATTTACGCTAGTTGCAGATTCAGTTGTATAACCATTAGAAGCAACTGTTTGTTTTGTGGTTTTTTGGTCTGCTGCGTTAACTAACGTAATTTTACCTGTATCAACATTTAATTTTGCAGGTTTTCCATCTAAAATTACATCTTTATATTCAACATTATCCTGTGCAAAGGCACATAAACTAGATACTACGAGGGCTATAATGGATATAATTAATTTAAAGTTTCTTTGCATTTTTTACTTTTTGGTTGGTTAAAGCGAGTTTAAGTACGTCGCTCATATCTGTTACATAATGAAAGGTTAGTCCTTTTAAATATTCTGGTTTAATTTCATCTATATCTCTTCTGTTGTCTTCACACAACAATATTTCCTTTATTCTTGCACGTTTAGCTGCTAAAATTTTCTCTTTTATGCCACCAACTGGTAATACTTTGCCACGTAAAGTAATCTCACCAGTCATTGCTAAACTCTTTTTTACTTTGCGTTGTGTAAACAAAGATACTAAAGAAGTTAACATAGTTACACCTGCACTTGGTCCATCTTTAGGAGTTGCACCTTCTGGCACGTGAATGTGTACATTATACTTGTCAAAAACATCTGGGTTTATTTTAAATTCATCTGCATTAGATTTTATGTACTCCATGGCTATTGTGGCAGATTCTTTCATTACTTTACCTAAGTTTCCTGTGATGGTAAGTGTACCTTTTCCTTTAGATAGAATAGATTCAATAAACAAAATATCACCTCCTACTCTAGTCCAGGCTAAACCTGTTACGACACCTGCTACGTTGTTATTTTCATATTTATCGCGTTGTAACTTTGGGCTTCCCAAAATTTCAATAATATCTTCATTAGAAATTTTTATGTTGTAAGATTCTTCCATAGCAATGTTTTTGGCAGCATAACGCACCATTTTTGCTATTTGCTTCTCAAGCCCTCTTACACCAGACTCGCGCGTATAACCTTCAACAATTTTCTCTAATTGAGGTTTGGCTAGTTTTAAATGCGAGTTATTTAAGCCATGTTCTTTTAATTGCTTTGGTAATAAATGACGCTTGGCAATCTCTACTTTTTCTTCAATGGTATAACCTGTTACATTAATAATCTCCATACGATCTCTTAATGCTGGCTGAATGGTATTTAAACTATTTGCTGTCGCTACAAACATTACTTTAGATAAATCGTAACCCATTTCTAGAAAGTTATCGTAGAACTCAGCGTTCTGTTCTGGATCTAAAACTTCTAACATCGCAGAAGATGGATCACCTTGATTACCTGTAGATAATTTATCTATTTCGTCTAAAACAAATACAGGATTAGAGGTTCCTGCCTTTTTCAAACTTTGAATTATTCGTCCTGGCATAGCACCAATATAAGTTTTTCGGTGTCCTCTAATTTCAGATTCATCTCGTAAACCTCCTAAAGAAATTCGCACATACTCTCTGCCTAAAGCTTCAGCAATAGATTTACCTAAAGAGGTTTTACCTACACCTGGAGGACCATATAAGCATAGTATTGGGGACTTCATATCATTACGAAGTTTCAATACGGCTAAATATTCAATGATACGTTTTTTAACATCGTCTAACCCAAAATGATCACGATCTAAGATTTTCATGGCACGCTTAAGATCGAATTTATCTTTACTAAACGCATCCCAAGGTAAATCTAAATATAAATCTAAATAATTACGTTGAATAGAGTACTCTGCAACTTGAGGATTCATACGTTGCATTTTAGACAACTCTTTATTAAAATGCGCTTTTACTTTATCATCCCATTTTTTGTCCTTGGCACGCGCTTTCATCTCTTCAATTTCTTCACCAGAAGAGACTCCTCCACCCAATTCTTCTTGAATGGTTTTCATCTGTTGATGTAAAAAATACTCACGCTGTTGTTGATTCATATCACTCTGAACCTTAGATTGAATATCGTTTTTAAGCTCTAGCTTTTGATATTCAATATTCATAAATTTTAAGGTTGCTAGCGCACGTTCCTTAAGGTCATTAATCTTTAAAAGTTTTTGTTTTTCTTCAACTTTAAGATTCATGTTAGAGGACACAAAATTGATTAAGAATGAGTTGCTTTCTATATTCTTTATGGCAAATGATGCTTCTGAAGGAATATTTGGGCTTTCCTTTATAATGTCTAAAGACAAATCCTTTATAGAATCTATAATCGCTTTAAATTCTTCATTATCTGGAGCAGGTTTAGCTTCAGCTATATCAGAAATTGTCGCAGTGAAATACGGTTTGCTAGACGTTATCTTATTTATCTTAAAACGTTTTTTACCCTGTATTACAACAGTAGTATTGCCATCTGGCATTTTTAAGACCTTTAAAATACGTGCTACTGTCCCAGTTTTATAGATGTCTTTTTCCTTTGGATTTTCAATGGTTTCATCTTTCTGAGAGACCACGCCTATCACTTTACCACCCTTGTTGGCATCATTTATTAATTTAATAGATGCATCTCTACCAGCCGTAATAGGAATTACAACACCAGGAAATAAAACGGTATTTCTTAGTGGTAAAATTGGCAGCGATTCTGGTAAAGATTCGTTATTTATTTGTTCTTCATCCTCTGGTGTCATTAAAGGAATTAATTCTGAATTCTCATCAAAATCCTGAAATGACAAACTGTCAAGGTTTATAAAATTAGATTTTCCCATATATGTTTTTGAGCCATTCTGTCATTTTAATTTTCAAAATAGCGTTAGTTTAAATATATTAATAATTAACTTTATACTGAATACCAGCTCGTTATAAGATATTCAAAGTTATTCACACTACTCTAAATTCAATTGTTATGCCATTACCTTTGAGTGACATAAAGCATTTATAAATTTTCTAAAGAAATCGTCACTTCGAGTGAAATTCCTATTTTGGAATTTTGTATCTACAAGGTTTATAAATAATGAAGGTTCTCTATATTATTTACTCATCCTTCGTAAATCAATCGAACTGACGTCAATCTAGTAATAGCAATTCAAAAAAAAACTAAAACTTTTTTTTATCTAAACTGTAACAGTTAATGAAAACCTTTATCTATATATTAAAGCAAGTGTTTTTTTGAAACCAACCAATCAAAATATCGAACAGTTACTATTGCTTTGTAACTCTGGAAACCAAAGTGCGCAATTAGAGGTTTACAACAGATACAACAAAGCAATGTTTAACACAGCAATTAGAATTGTAAAAGATTCTTTTAAAGCTGAGGACATTATGCAGGAGTCATTTTTAACTGCTTTTACAAAGCTAAATACGCTTCAAGACACCAAAATGTTTGGTGCATGGTTAAAACGTATTGTTGTAAATAATAGTATTGCGCTTTATAACAAAACGTCTAAACAAAGTGAAGTGCCTTTAGATACTGTATTATATAAAATTGAAGATGACCAAGGCGTAGATGAAAGCAATCAGGCTAACGAGAAAGTAAAACAAATAATGAGCGTAATGAAAACCTTAAAACCAAATTATAGTTTGGGCTTGTCATTACATCTTATTGAAGGTTACGATTATGAAGAAATCTGTGAAATTATGGATATTTCTTACGCAAATTGCAGAACACTAATTTCTAGAGCGAAGGAAAGTTTGCGTCAAAAATTATTACAAACAGCATATTAAAAACTTATGAAAAAAGATACTATAGACGAATTATTTGAAAACCTAAATGGTGAGTTTGATATAAATAAGCCTAACGAAGGACACGAGCTTCGATTTTTAGATAAATTGAAAGGTCACACTATGGCGTCAAACACCATTAAAAAATCATCTGGCTTTGATTGGAAACCGTTCTTAGCTATAGCAGCCTCAGTAGTAATTTGCTTAAGTGTATTTATGACCTTACAAAATCAACCTGAAACTTTAGATCTGGCAAGCGTCTCACCAGAATTATCTGAAACACAAGATTTTTTTACTGCAACAATTCATAATGAATTGACACAATTAAACAAAGAACGCTCTCCATTAACAGAGCAAATTATTACAGATGCATTAAAGCAAATTAAATTACTAGAAACTAATTACATAAAATTAAAAACAGATTTAACTGAAAGCGGAAAAGATAAACGTGTTATTTATGCGATGATTTCAAACTTTCAGAACAGAATAGACATTTTAAATACTGTTTTAGAACAAATAGAAGAATTAAAACAATTACATATCAATACAAATGAAATATCCCTTTAATTGTGTACCAATTGGATTAATGATTTTTAAGGATATACCATTTGACAAATTAATAACATTAAAAAAGAACAAATGAAACTAAAAATACAATTTAGATTAGCAGTACTATTATTATTAATGCCGTTAATAGCATTGGCCAATGTAGATACTGAGATTACTAAAACGACAAAAGAAAAGACGATTAAAAAATCTTTTAATGTGTCTTCTAACGCAACACTAAAAGTAAATAATAGTTATGGAAACTTAAATGTAGTAACTTGGGATCAAAACCGAATAGAGTTTGATATCACTATAAAGGTCACTGGCAACAATGCTGAAAAAGTACAAGATCGTTTAAATAGAATTGACGTAGAGTTTTCGTCTTCTAGTGGCTTGGTTTCTGCTATTACTAGGATTGGAAAAAATGAAAAGAACTGGTGGAATTGGGGAAAAAAGATGAACCTTCAATTAGAAATTAACTATGTTATAAAAATGCCTATCACAAATAATGTAGACCTTAACAATGATTATGGATCCATAAATTTAGATAAGCTAGAAGGTGTTGCAAAAATTAATTGTGATTATGGCAAGATTACCACCAAAGAGCTCATGGCAGAAAATAACAGTATAAACTTTGATTATAGTAATAACTGTTATTTTGAATATATTAGAAGTGGCAAAATAAATGCAGATTATAGTGGTTTTACTGTTGCAAAAACCGAAAATTTGGATCTTAATGCAGATTACACAAAATCTATAATAGAAATTTCTGAGAATGTGAATTACAATTGTGATTATGGGTCTCTAAAAATAGAAAATATTAATAATCTTGAAGGTAACGGAGATTATTTAGGCCTAAGACTAGGTAACGTTTTTAAAAATGTAAATATTAAAGCAGATTATGGTTCGATAAAGCTCGAAAGAATCGCAGCAAAAGCAAAAAATATAATTATCAATTCAGAATTTACAGGTATAACAATTGGGCATGATGCAAATTATAGTTTTAACTTTGATATTGATTTAGAGTATGCATCTCTTAGAGAATCCGACGGTTTTAATTTTACTAACAAAGAAGTAGATGGCTCAGATAAGAAATATAATGGTTATTATGGGTCTAAGAATTCGGGTAACATGGTAAAGATTAACTCTGAATATGGGAGTGTGACATTTAAACAATTGTAAAATAAAAATACTGGACTAAATTCAGCCTAAAAATTCAATCAATTCAATAATAAATTATGAAACTATTAAAATCAATTACAGTATTAATCCTGCTCTTATGCGTAACTACAACAGCAAATGCACAATGGGGAAAATGGAAAAAAATTAAAGGTGATAATAATATAACTACAACGACAAGATCTACGGGTTCTTATGATGGTATAAAAACGGCAGGTTCAATGGACTTTAATTTAGTAGAAGGCACAGAAGGAAATATTACGATTAAAGGAGATGCTAACCTTATGGAGTATATTATTACAGAAGTAAAAAATGATAAACTTGTGGTTAAAATAAAAGATGGTGTTAATTTAAAACCTAGTGAAACTATTGTAGTAACTATCCCTTACGAATCCATTAGTTCTGTCTCACTTGCAGGTTCTGGTGATGTTGTAAGCTCTGGTGTTATTAGATCGGATGCGTTTAAAGTGTCATTAGCTGGTTCTGGTGATATTAATTTAAATGTACAGGCTAAATTTTTAGAAAATAATATCGCTGGTTCAGGTGACATAGCATTAAAAGGCTCTACAACAGATCTAACGGTTAAGATTGCAGGTTCTGGAGATTTTGAAGGTAAAAGCTTAAAAACCACTAATGTAAACGCTAAGATTACAGGTTCTGGTGGAGCAAATGTAGTTTGTAATGGTGAGCTCAAAGCAAGAATAACAGGCTCTGGAGATGTTAACTATTCTGGTACACCTACAAATAAAGATACTAAGATTACTGGCTCTGGTAGTGTGAGTAATTAAGGTTTATACAATCAACCAAAAAATGAGAAAAGAACTGGCTTTGCTGGTTCTTTTTTTGTTGATATGAAAGTTTTATTTTATGAAAAGAAAAGTGAATAGTGTATATAAGTTAGATATAAGTTACATCTTTACATATATATATGTTACTGGTTCCACAATAGTAGAGGTTGCATCTACAGTGCTAGTAGCCGTAAAACCTTCTGAATACACGATGAATAAACTATCTGCATTTCTAAAATGATTTCTAACTGAATTATCATCGTTAAAAGTGATGATAACTGTGTTGTTACTTTCTTGTACCCAAGTGAATGTTCTATTTTCACTAATACTTATACAGTTTACAAAAAAATCTTCACCACCAGATGTTTGTGGAGTATATGTTATTTCAGCTTCAGATCTTAAGAAAAAAGTACCTGTGCCATCAATATTAAACGTTATGGTTTCGTTGGTGTAACAGTCGATTTCTTCTAAATAATCATTGGTTACGACACCATCATTATCAATATCTAGAGATTGATCGTTTAACCAAGACACTAATCTCCAATTACCAACTGTCTCTAGAAATGCAGGTTCACAATCATTTAGATCTTCTATTATAGCTTGCAAGGTACCGTCGTCTCCACAAACCTCTATCTGATATTCTAGAGCATTTTGATATAAATTACATAATTCCTCAAGATTCTCATCCGTTGCATTATCGTAATTAGTTTGCGCTATTTGTGTAGCTTCTATAGCACCTGGACACAAATTATTACAGTTTCCTAAGTCATCAATACGGCTTTGTAAGGCACCATCTAAGTCTCCACATATCTCTATTTCATTTTCTAAAGCGTTTCTGTAAGCTTGGCATAACAAGTTAAAATTATCATCCGTAGCATTTAAAAAATCATTGGCAGCTTGCGCTGTAGCTAACATAGCCAATTGGCAAGAGTTATCTTCGGTTATAAAGTCTCCTTCGTAAGGTTCGTTATCACAATTCATAACGAAAAGAAGCACGACTAACCAATATCGTACAGTTATTTTCTTTAACATAGCACGTTAAAGTTAAGCATTAATTTTGAGAATCTAATTTTGGTACTCTGAAAAGCAGAATAATGCCAGCTACGAAAAATATAACTAGAAATAAAATTGCATTACGCATACTCCCTGTAACTTGATCTATAGTTGCAAAAATTACCATACCAATTACAATACCTATTTTTTCTGCAACGTCATAAAAACTAAAATAAGATGTTGTATCATCGGTTTCTGGTAAAAACTTAGAATATGTAGATCTAGCTAACGATTGTACACCACCCATTACTAAACCTACTAATGAAGCTGCTATATAAAATTGCATTGGAGTCTCCATAAAATATGCATAGAAACACAATGCCATCCAAAAGAAATTAATAACAATAAGTGTTTTAATATTTCCAAATTTTGAAGACGCTCTAGATGTCAATACTGCACCACCTATAGCAACTAACTGAATAACCAAAATACTAACAATTAGACCTTGGGTTTTCGCATCAGGACTTCCCCAAGCAATTTCTTCTTCTCCAAAATAAACGGCAACCAACATGATGGTTTGTACTGCCATACTAAACACAAAAAATGCTGTTAAATAGCGTTTTAATCTCAAATTTTGTTTGAGTTGAATCCAAACTTGTTTCAACTCCTTTAGTCCATTAAAAACGACTGACTTAGTTACTTTTCTACCTTTTGAAACACCTTTAGGTAATATATAAAATGTATATTGGCTGAACAAAACCCACCACACACCAACTGTAATGAATGCTATTTTCATAGCTTCAAATGAAGCTTTATTCTTAGCTTCTTCTTGTGCAAGAGCTATTTCTTCTGCAATGCCTTTATCTGTAATTTCTTGAGAAATACTTATATCAAACCCAAACCAATCTGGTTTCATAACCATAGCAAGATTTACAAGTAGCAAAATCACACTACCTAAGTAACCCATACTAAAGCCTTTAGCACTAATTTTATCTTGTTGTTCTGGGTAGGCTATATCTGGAAGATATGAATTGTAAAACACTAAGCTTCCCCAATATCCTATCAATCCCATGAAATAAAATAAAAGACTTAAATGAATTTTATCTGGTTCAATACCAAACCAATATAATCCTATACATCCTGCACCACCAACATAACAAAAGAACTTCATGAAATTCTTCTTGTTGCCTACATAATCTGCAATACCAGATAAAATTGGAGATGTAAACGCTACGACCAAAAATGTAAATGCTGTAACATAGGTAATTAGTGCAGTGCTTTTAAAAGTCATTCCAAAAGCAAGTACAATTTTTTCAGTTTGCCCTAAAAATAAAGCTGAATAAAATATTGGAAATATAGAAGAAGCAATTGTCAGTGCGTAAACCGAATTAGCCCAATCATAAAATGCCCAGGCATTAAGCAGTTTTTTACTTCCTTTTTTAAGTTCTCCCATAATACTGATAATAAAAAAAGCTACTCTTAATGAGCAGCTTCTAAAATAATCAAATATTTATTATATGTCTTAATTTATAGGTCTAAAAGACGTCACTCCAAATTTCTTTGCTTCAGCTTTTGCTTTAGGAGCTAAGGCTTGTAAATTATTAATTCTGGTATCATTACTTGGGTGCGTACTTAAAAATTCTGGTGGTGCTTGTCCTCCACTATTTGCTTTCATACGTTTCCAAAGTTCAGAAGCTTCGTCTGGATTGTAACCTGCAATAGCCATTAGTATTACACCAATTTTATCTGCTTCTGTTTCGTGACTTCTACTAAATGGTAACATCCCAGCTACATTAGAAACCACACCATAAGATTGATTGAAAATGCCTAGTGCCTGCTGATCGTTAGAAAGCGCAATGTTACCAGCAACCGCTAATCCTTGTTGTAAGTAAGCTGCACTCATTCGCTGTTGTCCGTGATTTGCTAATGCATGTGCAACCTCGTGACCCATAATTGCTGCAACACCTGTTTCATTTTGCGCGATAGGCAATATTCCTGTATAAAATGCAATTTTACCTCCAGGCATACACCAAGCATTTACTTGCTCGGACTGAATAAGTTTGTACTCCCATTTATAATCATCTAAATAACCTTGATGTCCATTCGCATTTAACCAACGCTCTGCTGCGACTGCAATACGCTGTCCAACACGCGTAATCATCTCTGAATCTCGCGTTCCGGTAACCACCTGGTTTTCTGATAAAACTTGGTTGTACTGTGCAAATGCCGATGGAAATAATTGATCATTTCCTACAAATGCCATTGTTTTTTTACCAGTAAATGGATTGGTAGCGCAAGACACAAATATGGCTAACATACCAACAAATGCTATTGTTTTTTTAAAATTCATAATAATAGGGATTTAATAATAATTACTAAAATACAAAAATCTGTCCATAATTATAGGACACAAATATAATTTAGATGTCACTACGATTTTGACTGCTTTCCTATTATATGTAACTCAGAAAAGTTTTTGTCTATTACAAAAGAATTTATTCCGTTAGATTTTAGTTCTTCTAAAGATATGATTTCATTATCTAACTGAATCTCTCCTATTTCAAAGGGCAAACCATGAATTTTAACCAAAAATGTTTCATAAGGAGTTACAAATTTCCCGTCCTTATGTTGGTTTATAATTAATGCGTTAGTCCTACCGGTTAAGCTAAACGTTCTTAAACTAAAACGTCCTTTGGTATAATCAAATCCATCATTAGCGTCACTAAATAACTCACTCTTTTCTTTACCTTTTTTGTAGTAAACATCTAGTATGATTTCGGTTATTTCTTTCTCACCAACATATTGTTGAATTGGATACTTAGGAATAATAGCACCTTCTTTTATAAAAATTGGCATGCTATCTATATCTGCATCAACCCACATTTCTTTACCACCTTTTACAACCTCATCTGACCAGAAATTATACCATTTTCCTTTAGGAATATACATTCTTCTACCCTTTGCATTAGGCTCTAAAACAGGGCATGCTAATATTTGTTCTCCAAATACAAACTCGTCTGTTCTATAATGTGTTTGCACATCGTCTTGATCAAACAACACTAAAGATTTTAATAACGGAGTGCCATGATCCACATAATTCCAAAACGCTGTATATAAATATGGTAATAATTGATAACGAATCTCAATAAACTTTCTAACGATGTCTGTAACTTCAGTATCAAAAGCCCAAGGTTCTTGATCACCATGATCTCCAGACGAATGGACTCTAAAAAACGGATGAAACACTCCAAGTTGTATCCATCGCGTAAACAATTCGCCTTGTGGCTGTTGCGCAAATCCACCTATATCACTACCTGCAAAAGAAAAACCAGACATTGCCATACGCTGGGCTTGTATATTTGCAATCCATAAATGCTCCCAAGTTGCCACATTATCTCCTGTCCAAGTTGAAGTATAACGTTGCGTACCTGAATAAGCTGAACGCGTAATTACAAAAGGTCGCTTAGGATATGAATACTTCTTTAAACCTTGGTACGTAGCTCTTGCCATTTGCATACCATAAATATTATGTGCTTTTCTATGGCTACAAGGATTGCCGTCATAATCGTGACGCACATCGTCTGGAAACGTTTTATTTGGAACTTCCATAACTGCTGGCTCGTTCATATCATTCCAAACTCCTTTAATACCAATCTCTTCAATGAGTTCTTGAAATAATCCAGACCACCAATCTCTAACCTCAGGATTTGTGAAGTCGGGAAAATAACATTCACCTGGCCAAACCTTTCCTTTCATATAATCGCCATCTGCACGTTTGCAGAAATAGTCTTTTTCCAATGCTTCCTTAAAAACTGAATAATCTTTGTCTATTTTAATGCCTGGATCAATAATAGCAACAGTCTTAAAACCGTCGTCCATTAATTCTTTAACCATACGTTTTGGATCTGGGAAATACTCCTTATTCCAAGTGAAACAGCGAAAACCTTCCATATAATCTATGTCTAAATAGATAGCATCACACGGTATTTGAAGTTTTCTGAACGTGGAAGTGATTTCTTTCACCTTACTTTCTGGATAATAACTCCATTTACATTGGTGAAAACCTAATGCCCAAAGTGGTGGAAGATGATGCGGTTTTCCCGTTAAGTCTGTATAGCTTTCTACAACATCATTCATTTTTGGACCGTAGAAGAAGTAATAGTTCATTTCACCTCCTTGTGCCCAAAAGCTCGTTACATTTCTGCGTTCTTGTGCAAAATCAAAAGATGATTTAAATGTGTTGTCAAAGAATATACCATATGCTTTTCCGCTATGTAAACCTGTATAAAAAGGAATGGCTTTATAGATAGGATCTGTATCTTTGCCATAAGCATAAGAATCTGTTACCCAATTACTATAGCGTTTCCCTTTAAGATTAAGATGATTTGGTTTATCTCCAAGCCCAAAATAACTCTCTCCATCGTTAGACGTTTTACTCATTTTCACGATATTGCCACCGTATTGGTAACTCTCTTCCCAATGAAAACCACCTTCGTCTTGGTTAATCAAAGTGCCATCTTTTGCATCATAAATAGACACTCCTAAATTAGCTTTAGCGATTTCACATCGTAATTTAGAGGTTGTTATTTCATAATACTCTTTTTTCTCTTCTATTTCTAGCTTATTATAGCCAATACTTGCATATTTAGTTATGGCATAAGAAAAATCATTATCAAAATTACCAACAGTAGTATATCTAAATCGAAGTAAACTATCTCTTACAACAGTTAATTGAAGTATAACATCATTATCTGTTGAGAAATATAATGTATCTACATCCTTTTTAAAATCTATTATTTTTGAAGGAAATAAATTCCCTTTATTTTCTAATTCCGTATTTACAATCATATGTCAATTTTAGAGCAAAATGAGTTGCAAAAAAACGGAAAAAATAGCACTTCTGAAAGTGTTGTGTAGGCTTATTCCCAATTGTTGTGAACTACAACGTTATAGTACAACTATTTTACGATTATCTTAATTTTGGTCTTTATTATAATCAAATCTATACGTATAAAAAAACCTTTCAAATTTAAAACTTGAAAGGTCGATAAATTTATAACTTTATTCTATTTACTTTTTCTTTGGTTTCGCCTTCACCTTTTTTGTTGTTTTGGCTTTTGTCGAAGCTTTAGTTGCAACTTTAGTTTTTGTTACTTTTTCGTACTTAAAGGCTACCATAGCCAAAGGTGGAATGTTTATCTCAACTGAGTAATTTCTAAAATTCCAAGGATCTGTTTTTACGGTTTTCTTGGTATTCTTATACTCACCTGTGCCATAAAACTTTTTTAGATCACTATTAAATATTTCTTTTAATTTCCCTTTTCTTGGGAGCCCAACTTTATATTTTATTTGTGGTACTGGTGTCATATTACAAGCAACAATGACGTCATCTTTTTTATCATTCCCTTTTCTGATATATGTAAATACCGAGTTTTTAGAATCCCCATAATCTATCCACTCAAAACCATCGAACGAGAATTGTTTTTCGTACAATGCAGGCTCATCTTTATAAAATTGATTTAAGGATTTTACTAATTCCTTTACACCTATGTGCGGATCGTATTGTAACAAATGCCAATCTAATTCGGATTTAAAATTCCATTCGCTACTTTGTCCAAATTCTGAACCTTGAAATAACAAATTTCCACCAGGATGCGTAAACATATAACTGTATAACACTCTTAGATTAGCAAAACGTTGCCACTCATCACCAGGCATTTTACCTAAAATGGATTGTTTACCATAAACCACTTCATCATGGCTCAATGGTAACATAAAGTTTTCGGTAAACGCATATGTCATTGAGAAGGTTAAATCGTTTTGATGGTATTGTCGGTAAATTGATTCTTTAGAAAAATAATCTAAAGTATCGTGCATCCAACCCATCATCCATTTCATTCCAAAACCTAAACCTCCCATAAACGTTGGCTTAGAAACCATTGGAAATGCTGTAGATTCCTCTGCAATAGTTTGCACATCTGGAAAGGCACCGTAAACAGCCTCGTTCATTTCTCTCAAAAACTGCATAGCTTCTAAATTTTCTCGTCCACCATACATATTTGGTTCCCATTGACCCTCTTCTCTACTATAGTCTAGAAACAACATTGATGCTACTGCATCTACGCGAAATCCATCTGCATGATATTGGTCTAACCAGAAAATAGCATTACTGATTAAAAATGATTTTACTTCGTTACGTCCATAATTGAAAATAAGACTTTTCCAATCTTGGTGATAGCCTTTTCGTTTGTCTGGATGTTCATACAATGCAGAACCATCAAAATAACCTAGTCCATGTGCATCTTCAGGAAAATGTGATGGTACCCAATCTAGAATGACTCCAATATCATTCTGATGAAATTTATCTATTAGTAATTTGAATTCTTCAGGATAACCAAAGCGTGATGTTGGCGCGAAATACCCTGTAATCTGATAGCCCCAAGAAGGATCGTAAGGAAACTCCATAATTGGCATTAACTCTATATGTGTAAAGTTCATCTCCTTTACATACTTTACCAAGTCGTCGGCCATCTCCACGTAAGACATAAAACGGTCTTCTTCCCACTTTTTTTTCCAAGATCCTAAGTGAACTTCATAAACGGAATGAGGTGCATCTAAAGCATTATGCGCTGCACGTTTTTTCATCCATTTGGTATCTTCCCACTTATAATCGTCATTCCAAACTATAGAAGCTGTTTTTGGATTATGCTCAGCACGCCTGGCATAAGGATCTGCTTTTTCAGTTTTTATATCACTGTTACTATTCTGAATTTTATATTTATAAATACTACCCTTACCAGCTCCTGGTATAAAGCCTTCCCAAATTCCGCTAGAATCCCAACGGACATTAAGCTTATGTTCTCCCTCTGTCCAAAAATTAAAATCACCTATTACCGATACTATTTTTGCACTTGGTGCCCAAACCGCAAAATAGACTCCTTCTACTCCATTTAAAGTGACGATGTGAGATCCAAATTTTTCGTATAAACGATAGTGTTTTCCAGATTTAAAAAGGTCAATGTCAAAATCTGTAAAAAGACTGTGTGCAATTACATCTCCCATATATTATAGTACAAAACCTTTAGGAATAATGGCATCTTTTTTAATCACTACTATACCTTCTTTAATAACATATTTATCAGTTTCTGCGTCTTCAAGATGAGAACCTCCGTTAATTCTTACGTCATCTCCAATAGATACATTCTTATCTAAAATGGTATTTTTAATATAGCATCTTTCTCCAATACCAACAAGTATTTCAGTCTTCTTTTTATCTATCGCTTCTAAAGATTCATAATCATCATTACCCATCATATAGGTGTTAATTATTGTGGAATCTTTTCCAATTCTAGAACGAATACCAATTACTGATTTTTCAATTTTTGCTGCGCTGATAAGACAACCCTCTGCAATAACAGATTTATTCAAAGTTGTACCAGAGATTTTTGATGTTGGTAAAATTCTAGCATTGGTGTATACACGCTGTTTAGTATCGTATAGATTGAATTTTGGTAAATCGTCAGTGAGTCCTAGATTGGCTTCAAAGAAGGAATCTATATTTCCTATATCGGTCCAATAGCCTTCATATTGATAGCTCACTGTTTTGTGTAAGTCTATAGACTGTGGGATAATCTCTTTACCAAAATCATTAGTATCTGGATTATTCATTAAATCAATCAGTAAGTCTCTATTAAAAATATAAATACCCATGGACGCAAGGTGGTTTCTTCCTTGGGATTTCATGTCATCACTTGTATTCGAAGTCCAATCTGGTAATAACTTTTTTTCAGGCTTCTCAATAAATGAAGTGACCACGTTATTTTTGTCTGTTTTTAAAATCCCAAAAGATGTTGCATCCTTTTCGTTTACTGGAATAGTCGCGATAGAAATTTCAGCTTTAGAATCTACATGAGCTTTAATCATTTCATTAAAGTCCATCTGATATAACTGATCACCAGAAAGAATAAGCGCATATTTAAAATCGTGTGCTAAAAAATGATGCATACTTTGTCTTACAGCATCTGCTGTACCTTGAAACCATGATGCACTTTCTGGAGTTTGCTCAGCTGCCAATACATCTACAAAAGCAGAACTAAAAAAACTAAAGTGAAATGTATTTTTTATATGTCTGTTAAGTGATGCGGAGTTAAATTGTGTTAACACGTACATACGCTTAATATCTGAATTTATACAATTAGAAATTGGTATATCTACTAATCTATATTTACCTGCAATTGGAACTGCTGGTTTAGATCGTCTTTCGGTTAAGGGATACAGTCTAGATCCTTGGCCACCACCAAGAATAATTGACAATACATCATCGTTTATCATAACTATTGGATTATTTTATTTAATTGATTTGTATAAATTAATGTAAGCTTTGGCTGAGACCTTCCAAGAATGGTCAATACTCATCATGCGTTTTCTATTTGTTTTAAATTTCTTTTTATTGTCATAAAATTCTTTTCCTCTATGAATAGAAACAACAATATCATTCACAGAAACCTCATTATGGCAAATACCAAAACCGTTGTCACCAATATCTATGACCGTATCTTTCAATCCGCCTATTCGTCTTACAACTGGCACAGTCCCATAACGTAAAGAATACATCTGATTTAAGCCACAAGGCTCTACACGAGATGGCATTAACAAAAAGTCCGCACCTGCATATATAATATGAGACAACTTTTCATCATACCCAATATACGCATTATAATTACCATTATGTCTAGGAATTAAATCTAACAATTGACTTTCTGTTTGCTTAAACCCTGAGCCTAAAACTAAAACTGATATTTCTTTATCGCGTAATGCGTAATCTATAGCATAAGGTAATAAATCAGCTCCTTTTTCGCCAACTAAACGTCCAATAAATGCAAATAGCGGTTTACTTTCATCTAAATTAAATTGAGAACACAGCCATTTTTTATTCGCTTTTTTACCTGATTCTACAGTCGTTTTTTTATAATTTTTTACAATGTATGTATCTGTTTCTGGATTCCAAACCTTTGAATCTATGCCGTTTAAGATTCCAATAGCTTTAGCACTTTCACTAGCCAATAAAGCTTCAAGTCCATTGGCATTGTATTTTAACTCTTCCATGTAACTTGGAGATACTGTTGTTATTCTCCAGGCGCATTTAATAGCAGCTGCCAATGAATTTACCATACCATTCCAAAGCAATAATCCTACTTTTTCAATATTAAACATTGGTATTTTATAGATGTTGTCGTAAGGCATCCATCCTTGATATTGTCCGTTGTGAATTGTCGTAATCACTGGAATTTTATTCAACGTTTCATACTTATAACTTTCTTGCGCCATAAACGGAATTAAGCCTGTATGATGATCGTGACAATGAATAACTTTAGGTTTTTCTGTTAGAGTTAACATCCAGTCTAGAGCAGCTATTTGAAATGCCAAAAAGCGATTAGTATCATTCTCTGTGTATACTTCAGTTGTGTATAGTAAGTTTTCAATATGAATGAAAAAAATATCAAATTCTAAAACCGAACCTTTAACTTTTAAAATATCGAATTTGAGTTCTTCATTACCTAATCTTACCTTAGATTGGTAAATTGAGGTAAATTTATTTGCCTGCGTAAACTTATTGTTATAAAAAGGCATTACAACAGAACTCTTAGCACCTATTTCATTTTGGTATTTTGGTAATGCACCTACAACATCTGCTAAACCTCCTACTTTAGCAATAGGATAACACTCAGCACTGACATGCATAATTCTCATGGACATAAATAAATAAATTGTTGGTGTTGTTAAATTTAACAATAAATAAAAGATAGGCAATTATAAAATGAAGAATCTTCGTTAAAAAAAATAATCTACACCGTTTTCGTAATAAATTAAAGGTTAATACAACTTATTACTCAATATAAATTTTGTAATTTTAAATTATGAAAAAGATAGTATTATTGACATGTATTAGCTTGCTTTTTAGCTGTAACAGTTCAGCCCAAAAAAGTGAAACAAAAGAAAAAGAAACGTTTACAGTTACAAAAACTGAAGCCGAATGGAAAGAACAACTTACCGAAAAACAATATTATGTTTTAAGGGAGGCAGGCACAGAACGGCCATTCACTAGTCCCTTAAATAAAAATTACGAAAAAGGGGTTTACCACTGCGCAGCTTGCAATACACCATTATTTAAAAGTGAACATAAATTTGATTCCGGAACAGGATGGCCAAGCTTTGATAGAGAAATTGAAGGTAATGTTGCTTATGGTACAGATAACAATTTAGGTTATACTAGAAATGAAGAACATTGTGCAACCTGTGGTGGACATCTAGGACATGTGTTTACGGATGGACCAAAAGAAACAACAGGAAAACGTCATTGCATTAATGGCGTAGCTTTGAAATTTGTGCCTACTGAAGAATAAATAGACCATATTACAATTTATAATAATAGTGATATAAAATCTATCAATGGTGCGTCTCTGCCTAATTGATTTTGTATGACTATTTTTATTTGATAAAATTTAATGTCATGGATAATTCATACTTAGAGAGTGTCATAAAACAGTTTGAATATTATAAAACACTTGGAGATAAAACTATCAACCAACTATCTTTTGAAGAACTTCAGAAAGCATTTTCAATCCCGATACCTAACGGGACGAACTCTATAACAATTATTATAAAACACATTGTTGGCAATATGCTTAGCCGTTGGACTAACTTTTTATCTGAAGATGGAGAGAAGGAGTGGCGTAAACGTGACGAAGAATTTATAGATTCTTTCTCTTCAAAAGATGAGCTGATCGCAGCTTGGAACAAAGGTTGGGACTGTCTTTTTAATGCCATAAAACCCTTGTCAGCGAATGATTTAGAAACTATCATTTATATAAGAAACCAAGGTCATACAGTCACCGAAGCTATTAACAGACAAATGATGCATTATGCCTATCATGTTGGTCAAATTGTTTTTTTAGGTAAGCTTGCCAAAGGAAAAGATTGGAAATCTCTATCTATTCCCAAAGGGCACTCAAGCAGTTATAATAAAGATAAGTTCTCTAAAGATAAGAGTCGCAGACATTTTACGGAAGATTTATAAGCGGTCGCTTAAAATCTTATCTAATTCGTCAGCTTTTGGGTCAACAGCAAGAATTTCTCCTGATGAATCTACCAAAAACATTCCTCCTCCAGTATTCTTTATATTATATTTTTCCCATATATTATTTTTGTTCCCTATTTCTAGTAGTTGTAACCAAGGCCATTGCTCTTTCTTCATAAAGTTATTATAGGCTTCAAGATTTCTGCGCTCACCTGCTACACCCAAAATAGTAAAACCCTTATCTTTATACTTTTCATAAATTGGCCTTGCTAGTCTAGTTTTAGCAATACATGGACCACACCAAGTTGCCCATAAGTCTAATAGAACAATTTTATTTTGTTCTAAAACAGTTTTAAATTCCACTGTATTTCCTTTAATATCTGGCGCACTAAAATCAACATACTGTCCTCCTGGCTTTAAATCATTTAACGCTCTGAAAAGATTATCACCTAATTTGGTATAACGATGTTCAGGATATTGTTTCTTTAGTTTTTGAAAAGCACCAAGAAGTCTTTTTTCTCCTACCCTCTCTTTCCTAAACATTAAATCTTCTATCAGAAAATGGAAAGAAACTAATGATGGATTGTCCTCTATATACTTATATCTGTTTTCAAGATATTCATTACTGATTATTTCATATATTGAATCTCTTTTTTTTCCCAATTCACTTCTATCTAGACCAGCATTTTTTAGTCCTCTTAGCTCTTCATACAAAGGAACTCTTTCCTCTTGATTTTTCGCTAAACTTAATTTTTTATTGATCTTCTTATAGTCTTTAGAAGTTAAGTTGTTATAACCTAATTTATCATTTTGCTCATAAAAAACCTTGTTCTTTTTATCAAACTCAGACGATATCGTTTGTTTAAAGTTATTCAAGTTTTCATTTAGTCCATTGTTAGACATTTTATTTTCTGAAAATCTATCCATAGGATATAACGTAAATGTTGTAATACCCTTTTCAGGAAAAAAAGTAGTTGGCCTCCAACCTCCATCCAAATACTCATCTTCAAAGATTAATTCATAGGCTTCCATATCTTTTGGCAAAAACTCATACTCAAATTTTCCATTCTCTATAGGAATTTTTACAACGTCACTATCTGTCCTCGCGTCTTCTGTAGACTTAGTGAGTAATAGAACTTTACTGTCTCTATCAATAACTTCTCCTTTTAATGTTGCTGTTATTAATTCTATTTTTGTATCGGGTTCATTTTTACAATTAAGTAACAAACAGGCAGTAAATAGTAAAATCAATGTATTAACTTTCATAATTTAAGTTGGTTTTCTTGTTTAAATATAACTTTTCAAACTAAACTTTAGTATCAAAGAATTAAAATTTAATATTCAAATTCGATTTCGTAAATTCGTAGCTTCAAAATTCAACTAAAAAATTTACACATGAGTAAATACGATATTATAGTTTTAGGAAGTGGTCCTGGTGGCTATGTAACTGCCATAAGAGCTTCACAATTAGGTTTTAAAACAGCTGTTGTAGAAAAAGAAAGCCTTGGTGGTGTCTGTTTAAATTGGGGCTGTATCCCAACGAAAGCACTTCTAAAATCTGCTCAAGTATTTGAATATCTTAAGCATGCAGAAGATTATGGTTTAAAAGTAAAGGATGCAGAGCACGATTTTGATGCTGTGGTAAAACGAAGTCGTGGTGTTGCAGATGGTATGAGTAATGGTGTAAAATTCTTAATGAAAAAGAATAAGATTGACGTCATTGAAGGTTTTGGAAAACTAAAAACCGGAAAGAAAATTGATGTTGATGGAAAAGAGTATTCTGCTGACCATATTATAATTGCTACTGGAGCACGTTCTCGTGAATTACAAAGTTTACCACAAGATGGTAAAAAAGTAATTGGTTACAGAAAAGCCATGACACTAGATAAACAACCGAAAAAGATGATTGTGGTAGGATCTGGTGCTATTGGAGTTGAGTTTGCTTATTTCTATAATTCTATGGGAACAGAAGTGACTATCGTAGAATATTTAGACAAAATTGTACCTGTTGAAGATGATGAAGTTTCAAAACAATTAGAACGTAGCTTTAAAAAATCTGGAATCAAAATAATGACTTCTGCTGAAGTGACATCAGTAGATACCTCTGGAAAAGGTGTAAAAGCAACTGTAAAAACTAAGAAAGGTGAAGAAACCCTTGAAGCTGATATTGTTTTATCTGCTGTAGGTATTAAATCGAATATCGAAAATATAGGTCTAGAAGATGTTGGTATTGCTGTTGATAGAGATAAAATCTTAGTTAATGATTATTATCAAACTAATATTCCGGGATATTATGCCATAGGTGATGTAACACCAGGGCAAGCTTTAGCACACGTCGCTTCTGCTGAAGGTATTCTTTGTGTCGAAAAAATTGCTGGCCAACATGTCGAAGCTTTGGATTATGGAAATATTCCTGGTTGTACCTATTGTTCTCCAGAAATTGCCTCTGTAGGTTTAACCGAAGCACAAGCTAAAGAACAAGGTATAGATGTGAAAATTGGTAAGTTCCCCTTCTCCGCATCTGGTAAAGCAAGTGCTAGTGGTGCAAAAGATGGTTTTGTAAAAGTGATTTTTGATGCTAAGTATGGTGAATGGTTAGGCTGCCATATGATTGGTGCAGGAGTTACAGACATGATTGCCGAAGCCGTTTTAGGTCGTAAGTTAGAAACTACAGGACACGAAGTCTTAAAAGCAGTCCATCCTCACCCAACTATGAGTGAGGCGGTTATGGAAGCTGTTGCTGCTGCTTATGATGAAGTGATACATCTTTAAGCTAAAAGCTTAATATAAAAAATGCAATTCAAACGAATTGCATTTTTTATTATTGATAATTTTAGAGTTTATAACCCAATCCTAGAAATAATATATTAGGAGAAAATTCTTCAAAACCTAGAGTATATTTCATACTTATATCTAGTTTTGTCGATAAGTCGTAAGCCAAACTTACATCTGCACGTACTTTAAAACTATTTCTAATTACATCAAAGAAATAATTAAAACTTGGACCGACAAGAATATGAAAGTTGTTATTTATATCATATTTTAAATAAATAGGAGCATTAATAAATTCAAAATCTCCTACACCTTTGTAAAGTAGTTCAGGCTGTATGTGAAAACCCTCATCAATATTAAAATCGACAAAAACACCACCAAAATAACCTACTTCAGTATCTGGATTGGTACCAAAATTACCTTCAGTGACTTTAAAAAACGTAAAATTTAAACCCCCTTTTATACCAAATTCTGTCTGTGCTGTTACTAAAGTATTAGTAAATACAGCTATAATAATGAGTGTTACTAAATTTTTCATATCTATGATTTTATAAAACTGTTAATTGCCAACTCATAGCTCTGCAAACCAAAACCTAAAATTATCCCAATGGCATTGGTAGATATATAGGATTTATGCCTAAAATCCTCACGAGAAAATGTGTTGGAAATATGAACTTCTATTACGGGTGTTGTAATCGCCTTTACAGCATCTCCAATACCAACAGAGGTATGCGTATAAGCTGCTGCATTTAGTATTATGCCATCATAAGAAAAACCAACCTCCTGTATTTTATCTATAAGCTCACCTTCTATATTAGACTGAAAATGTTCTAAAGTAACACTTGGGTAATTTTTGGCAACTGTCTCAAAAAACTCGGTAAATGATAGATTGCCATATATATTAGTTTCGCGCTTACCTAGTAGATTAAGATTGGGCCCGTTAATGATGATGATTTTTTTCATATGTAAAGGTATTAAATTATGAGCATAAAAAAACCGAAGCGTTTCACTTCAGTTTAAATATGAATTTTACTTTTTTTAGAAACGGTAACCAAGTCCTACTTGAAAGTAATTAAATTTAACTTTAAAATCAAATTCTTCAAAGTCCTCTAAATCACCATCTAGCCTATTTGATAAACCAAGAGTATAACGTATATCGAGGATAACGTTTTCTGCTATATCGTATGATGCACCTAGAGCAAGTCCAAAACCAAGTCTTTTAAAACCTTCCGAGTCCTCTTTATTAATTAAGTAATCGAACTGTGGCCCAGCAAATAAGCTAAATTTATCATCTGGATTGTATTTTGCTAATACTGGTACAAGTAAAATTCCTGTACTAGCACCATCTTGGCTATAGGTTGCGTATTGCACTTCTGGCTGAATACTAAATTTTTCAGATAATCCAATTTCGGCAAAGGCACCAATGTAAAAACCCGACACGTCGTCTGAGGCAGAATCGCCATCTAAAGTAACTTTTAAAATTGTTGTGGTATAACCTGCTTTAACACCATAATTGACGTCGGTTGAAGTTACTGTATCATCCTGAGCGCTACTTGAAAAAAGACTTGTACAAATAACTACAACTGATAGAATTATTTTTTTCATTTTTAAAATTGTTAGTTTATTAGGATGCAAATGTAATATTTAGGTGATAATTGCTTAAAGTTAAAATATTAATTTTTGCATTATTTTGTCGAATTTTTTAAATAAAAAAAGAGGCAAAAATTGCCTCTCTTTTATTTGAAATCTCTTAAACCTAGAGTCTATAGCCTACACCAACGTAAAAACCACTTAATTTTGAAGAAAATCCTTCAGGTGAATCTTCAACTAAGTTAGCTAGTCCAATACTGTATCTAGCTTCTACTAAAAACTTTTCGGTGATATCATAAGCCGCTCCGACTTCAACACCATAATTAAATGAACTAAAACCTTCTGCTGTATCCGTTAAAATACCTAAAGCTGGACCCGCTAAAAGATTGAATTCTTCTGATATAGAATAGTTTGCCATCAAAGGAATATGAATTTCTCCACCACCATTAACAGAAACATACATTACTTCTGGTTGAAACATAAATTCTTCTGAAATATCAAATTGAGCAAAAACACCCACATAAAATCCAGTTTCTGAGGCTGATGCACTAACATCATCAAATTTCACTTTGAATGAAGCAAAATCAACACCAGCTTTGGCACCGAAATTTTGTGCATTTACACTAGCAAAAGTAAAAACTGCAAAAGCAGCAATAACTAATTTTTTCATAATTTTTAAGTTTTAAATTGATTGTTACAAACTAAAGCCTTTTTTTTTAAATATTAAAGTTTCTTAACGCAGTTATTCACAATTCTCGAAACAAAAAAATATAATATACTGTTTATCTGTTATTTAAATATTATGTTATTAACAAATTACTATAAAAATACATTGAAATACGTCCTGTGTTTTGTACAGGTTTCATTAATAAATAGTTATTTTTAAATATGAAATGGCACCAAGCTTTATTAGATTACAAACATTACCTCCAAATTGAGCGTGGTTTGTCTAAAAACTCTATAGAAAATTACAGTTATGATATTAAAAAACTAATTACATATCTAAAAGTGAATACTATAGAAAAAAGTCCAATAACCATTGATAATGAAGTTATAAAACAATTTATCTACTCTGTTTCAAAATCGTTAAACGCCAGATCGCAATCGCGCTTAATATCTGGGCTTCGCAATTTTTTCGATTACCTAATTTTTGAAAATTATAGAAAAGAGAACCCTTTAGAGCTGATTGAATCACCGAAGATTGGTAGAAAACTGCCAGATACTTTATCTGTTAGTGATATAGATACACTTATAAATACTATTGACATAAGTTACCAATATTATGGCATTAATCTAGGTGAACGTAACAGAGCCATAATAGAAACGCTTTATAGTTGTGGATTAAGGGTTAGTGAATTGATAGATTTAAAACTATCAGACTTATTTTTTGAAGAAGGCTTTATAAAAGTTACAGGAAAAGGTAACAAACAAAGATTTGTGCCAATAGGACCGACAACTCAAAAGTATATTAATATCTGGACGAGCATAAGACCTCATATTAATGTGCAGCCAAACTCTAAGGATATTTTATTCCTAAATTATAAAGGAAGTAAGCTAACACGTGCTATGATTTTTACGATTATTAAAAAATTAGTGGAAAAATCTGGGTTACAGAAAAATGTATCTCCACATACGTTTAGACATTCTTTTGCAACGCATCTGTTAGAAAATGGTGCCGATTTACGAGCTATACAAATGATGCTTGGTCATGAAAGTATAACTACGACTGAAATATATATGCATGTAGATCGTTCTCATCTTAGCGATGTACTTAACAAATTTCACCCAAGAAAATAATACAGAATAGCTATAGAAGGAAGTGACTTAATAGCTAATTACGTATCTTAATTGAAAGACCTGCATGATGAAAATTTTAGGACAGAACCTAACTAGCTCTAAACGAAGATCTAACGCAAAAGGTAAAAAGTTAAGCAAAGAGAATAGATACAAAATTGCTTTACAAAACTACAAGTATAAAGTCGCTCTAGAGATTTCTAATATCGGTCTTTGGGATTATTACCCTAAAACTAAAAAAGCCTATTATTCTAAAGAATCAATAAATATGATTGGCTTTGATGCCAACGCATTGAAAAATGTTGCCAAAGCATGGGATGATAGAGTGCATCCCGAAGATAAAGCAATTTATCATGGTGAATTTAATTTACATCTTAAAGGTGAATTAGATATTTATGAAATTGAATATCGTATTTTATGTAAAGATGGTAGCTACAAATGGATTTTAGACAAAGGAAAAATTATTGAAAAGGATACTGAAGGTAATCCCTTAAGAATTGTTGGAACACATACAGACATTACATCATCTAAAACGAACAAGCGTAAACTCGAAAAAAACCTTCAACTTATTACGAGCCAGAATAAAAGACTACATAATTTTACACACATTGTATCTCATAATTTAAAAACACATATAGGTAATTTTAAAAATATCCTTGAGTTTTATAATGATTCTGATAGTGAACAAGAGAAAGAAGAACTAATGAATCATTTAAAAACAATTTCGGATTCTTTAACGAGTACTATTGTAGATTTAGATGATATTATTAGTATAAAATCTAAAACTAATATCAATCAACTCAATGAGCGCGTTAATCTTTCAACATGTACCAATAAGATTGTAGAAAGTTTAGAAATTGATAGTACTAATAAAAATGTGACTATTCACAATGGTTTAAGAGGAGACGATACACTTATTACCAATCGATCGTATCTAGAAAGTGTTATTTATAACTTAATTTCTAATGGTATAAAATATTCTGATCCAAAGAAACTTTCTCAAATCATCATACAATCAATACATACTAAAGACACGTTAAAGATTCTTATTGCAGACAATGGTATTGGTATTGATACAGAGAAATATAAGAATCAACTATTTGAAATGTATCAAACTTTTCATGGTACCGAAAGAGCAGATTCAAGAGGTATTGGCCTTTACATTACAAAAACGCAGGTTGAAGCATTAAATGGAACTATTGAACTAGATAGTACACTTAATGAAGGTTCTACATTCACGCTTACATTTAAAAAGAAAAAAGCACTTTAAAAAAAGTGCTTCTTAGAATATTTTATAGAACAATAATTTCTATTTCGCAATATTAACTGCTCTAGTTTCTCTTATCACAGTAACCTTTACTTGTCCTGGATATGTCATATCTGTTTGAATTTTTTGAGAAATCTCAAAAGATAATCCAGCAGCAACTTCATCCGTAACTTTTTCGCTTTCTACAATAACACGCAACTCTCTACCGGCTTGTATCGCATAAGCTTTTTTTACACCAGGAAACCCAAATGCAACATCCTCTAGATCCTTAAGACGTTGTATATAAGAATCTAATACTTGTCTCCTTGCACCTGGTCTCGCACCAGAAATAGCATCACAAACCTGAATTATAGGTGACAATAACGTATTCATCTCTATTTCGTCGTGGTGTGCACCAATAGCATTACAAACATCTGGCTTTTCACCGTGTTTCTCAGCCCATTGCATACCTAATATAGCATGCGGTGTTTCTACATCTGTTTCAGATGATGGTACTTTACCAATATCGTGAAGCAAGCCTGCTCGTTTTGCTAACTTAGGGTTTAATCCTAGTTCGGCCGCCATTACTCCACATAATTTTGCGACTTCTCTAGAGTGTTGCAATAAATTTTGTCCGTAAGACGAGCGGTATTTCATACGGCCCACCATTTTTATTAATTCTGGGTGTAATCCGTGAATGCCTAAATCAATAACGGTACGTTTACCTACTTCAATTATTTCTTGTTCTATTTGCTTCTGAGTTTTTCTTACAACTTCTTCAATCCGTGCTGGGTGAATTCTGCCATCAGTAACTAATTTGTGTAAAGACAAACGTGCAATTTCTCGCCTTACAGAATCAAAACACGATAAAATAATAGCTTCTGGTGTGTCATCTACTATAATTTCTACACCTGTTGCAGCTTCAATAGCTCTAATGTTTCTACCTTCTCTACCAATAATTCGTCCTTTAACATCATCAGATTCTATATTAAATACAGAAACACAATTATCCACAGCTTCCTCCGTACCTATGCGCTGAATGGTATTGATTATGATTTTCTTGGCTTCTTGTTGAGCCGTTAATTTAGCTTCTTCTAAGTGGTTTTGAATAAAAACCTGAGCATCTGTTTTGGCTTCCTCCTTAAGCGACTCTACTAATTGTTCTTTTGCCTCCTCTGCAGAAAGCGAAGAAATAACCTCTAATTGTTTAATTTGACTTTTATGAGCCTTATCAACCTCGAGTTTCTTTTTCTCTAAAAACTCAAGTCTATGATCATAGTCTTTTATTTTGCTTTCTAAAGATTGACTAGATTTTTTTGAGTTAGACAATTCGCTTGAGATTTGAGATTCTTTATCTCTAATACGCTTTTCAGTTTCGGCCATTTTCTTATCACGAGAAAGTATTACTTTTTCATGCTCAGCTTTAAGCTCAATAAATTTCTCTTTTGCCTGAAGCATTTTATCCTTCTTCAAAGATTCAGCATCAGATTTTGCTTGTTTTAAGATGGATTTAGATTCCTTCTCAGCATCGTTAATTAATTTTGAAGCTTTCCCTTTCTCTAAAGATTTTGCTATAATATATCCTAGTACTACTCCTAGTACTACTCCTCCAACAATATATAAAATTGTGATCGTGTCCATGTTTATTATTTAGTTTATAAGCGTTAGGTAACCTTATTAGTTTCTAACGTAATGCTGTAATAAGTACAACTAAAGTTGAATTAAAAAAAAAGCCTACATCAGCTATCGGTTTTGTATAAACTCCTTAAAAACAAGTTTAGGGCTAACAAGCTGATCAAAAATCCGTCTGAGATACTGAAACAAGTTCAGCACTAACGGCACGATTTTACAACTTAAACTCACCCTTTTTAAAGAATTGATCGTTGAGTTTATCAAAAAATGTAACTAATGTAGGCAGTAACCTTTTATTTTAAAGAACGTACGAGTTAAATATGCGATTTTAAAAGATCATTTAAAGCCTCTAGCTTTTCCTGAACTTCTTCATTAACATACTCTTTATCTATTGATTTTTGCTCTACTTGAGCTGCAAATTGCAAAGCACACATTGCCAATACATCTTGCTTATCTCTTACAGAGTAATTCTGCTCAAATTGCCCAATCATAGCCTCAATTTTCTTTGTGGCTTTTCTTAAACCTTCTTCCTGACTAGGATTAATTGTTAATGGGTAAACCCTATTTGCAATCGAAAGTTTAATTTTTAATTGATTTGACATTTCATCTTAAAATTTACAACTTTATTATGTTATCTGACCAATACAATGATCAATATCTCTAATAAGTGCATTTATTTTGAGCTTTGTTTCTCGTTTATTTTCGTCACTACCAAGCATTGAATTTGCTATTTTTAGAGTGTCATATTTTTCTGCCCAAGATCCTAATTCTTCTTGTTGCTTAATAAGTTTTTGTTGCTGCTCTTCTAATTGACTAGAGAGTTTTGCATTGGTCTGCTTTAAAACCTCTTGCTTATGTAAAACCTTACTTATTTTATTCTCTAAAGCATCAACAATGTCTTCTATTTTACTCATTAAAATAATTCAATACTGTTGAAACAAAGTTAACATACTCCATCAGAAAACACAATTCTTTTACGATTATTTTTAAATCGCATAAAATCAAAACATTTAGTACATTACTAAAAATAATAACGTTTTAAGATTTGGATATCGCTATCAAATTAATATTTTAGCTACAATTGTCCATTGTATGAAAAAAACCGTGCTCCTATTTCTTTTATCTTGTTCTATTTATGCACAATCGGAGTATCCTCAAGATTATTTTAGAAATCCCTTAGATATTACCTTGGTTCTTTCTGGTACGTTTGGCGAGTTGCGTTCATCGCATTTTCACTCTGGTCTAGATATTAAGACCAAACAAAAAACAGGTTTGAAAGTTTACAGCGCTGCGGAAGGTTATGTAAGTCGTATAAAAATTTCGCATTTTGGTTATGGTAAAGCTATATACATTACGCATCCAAATGGGTATACATCTGTTTATGGACATCTTAAAAAATTTTCGGACCGTTTAGAGAAATACATTAAAGAATGTCAGTATGATAAGGAAAGTTTTGAAGTTGAAGTTTTCCCAGGTTCAGAAGAACTTTTAATCGCAACTGATGAAATAATAGCCTACTCAGGTAATACTGGTGGTTCTGGTGGACCACATTTACATTTCGAAATTAGAGATAATTTAGAAAGACCTATGAATCCTATGCTGTTTGGTATTGACGTAAAAGATTCTAAAGCTCCATTTGTTTCTGCAATATATGCCTATCCAAAAGACGAAAATGCTATTATTAATGGTAAAAATAAAAGAGTACCACTGCGTTTAATTCCTAATAAAAATGGTGATTATGAAGTAGAAAAGATTTCAGCATACGGCAAAATTGGCTTTGGAGTTACCACTTATGATAAGCAAGATTTAGCACCCAATAATAATGGTGTTGGCAATATTCAGACGTTTTTTAATGGAAATAAAAACTTAGAAATAGATTTTAAACGTTTTAGTTTTGCAGAATCTAAACACATTAAGCGTTTCATTGATTACGACTATTTTAAAAGTAAACGTTCTAGAATTCAGAAATTATTCAGGCAAAAGAATAATCCTTTAAGCATCTATAAGAATGTTAATGATGAAGGTTACATACTTGTAGAAGATAGTACAGCTTCAGTATATAAAATCAGAATTAGAGATTACAAACAAAATGAAACTTGGGTTACTATACCTGTAAAAGGTAAATACGACACTGTTGAAAAAGAATTTGTTGATAAAGCCGTTACTAAATCATTAATTTACAGTGATAAAGCTACAGAACTCACATCAGGTAATGTTAAGATTAACTTTTATGAAAACACGGTTTATGATGACACCTTCATTGACTTTACTGTTAATTCTGATACCATTCATCTCCATGAAGACAAAGTACCTCTACAAAAGAATTTTTATATTAATTACGATTTAAGTAATTATAAAACAAACCATTTAAATAAGATTTTTATTGCTAGATTATATGGTTACTATAAAAGACCTAGTTATGTACGGACCAGACGTAAAGGCAATATTCTAAGTGCTGGCAGTAAAACACTTGGATTATACACCTTAGCTATGGATACGATCGCTCCTACTATAAAACCAGTTAACTTTCAAGATAAAAAATGGCTAAGTAAATACCGCTACTTAAAAGTAAAAATTAATGACGAGTTATCTGGTATCAGTAAATACAGAGCGACCGTTAATGGTAAATGGATCTTAATGGAGTATGATTATAAAACAGATACCTTAATACACGATTTTAATGATGACATCGTTATAGATACCAAGAATGAATTAAAAATAATTGTTACAGATAATGTTGGAAATAGTTCTACATTTGAAGCAACTTTTTTTAGAAAATAGAAAAGAGACCTAAGACCGCTTCGCTTCTAGAAAAAAGAACCAAGTTACAATGAGTTGATTTATTTATTTCGATTTCAATTCAAACCTAATGTCAAAACTAAAAAACTAAGATATTTGAAACGTATCCATTTTATTGTTTTACTGAGCTTACTTTTTAGTGCGCTTTCCTTTTCACAATCTGCAATCATTAGAGGTGTTATTTTAGATGAAAGTAATTCGTCTATAAGTGGTGTAAATATAAAAGCAAGTTCTGGTGAAGGCACAGCTAGTAACGAGAACGGTTTTTATGAATTAAGTGTACCCTCTGGTATTGAAATCACTATAACTTTTACACACATAAAACACAAACGCGTTGAAGCGAAATTTAATCTTAAAAACGGACAAGAATTAGAATTCAATCCTGTAATGAAAATTGAGGTAGAGCAAATAGCAACGGTTGTTATTTCTACAAATACAAGGCAACGTGTAGATGGATTAGTTTCCGTTACACCAAGAACATTAAGAACTATTAAAGGAGCACAACCAGGAGTCGAGAATATCTTAAAAACGTTACCTGGTGTAAATATTTCGAATGAGTTGAGCACCCAATACTCTGTTAGAGGTGGAAATTTTGATGAAAATTTAGTTTACGTAAACGAGATTGAAGTGTACAGACCGTTTTTAATTCGCTCTGGTAATCAAGAAGGCTTAAGTTTTGTAAATACAGATTTGGTGCAGAATGTAGATTTCTCTGCTGGTGGTTTTCAAGCCAAGTTTGGAGATAAGTTATCCTCTGTTTTGGATATTACCTATAGAAATCCTGTGCAATTCGGAATTAGAGCTGATCTAAGTTTATTAGGCGGAAGCCTTGCTGCCGAAGCTGTTTCTAAGGATGGTAAGTTTTATGGCATTGCAGGTGTGCGCTATAGAGATAACAGCCTGCTTCTAAATAGTCTTGAAACTGAAGGCAACGTAGAACCTGTTTTTGCAGATGCACAAACGTATTTAACGTATCGCTTTTCTGATAAATTTCATTTGAATTTTTTAGGAAATATTTCCTTGAATAAATACAATTTTCAACCAGAAAACAGACAAACCAATTTTGGAACCTTACAAGAACCTGTCGCTCTTTTAGTATTTTATGATGGTCAAGAAAACGATCAATATCAGACGTATTTTGGCGCATTTAAAGCCAATTATTTTGTTAATGACGACTTAACCTTGAAAGTAATTGCTTCCGCATATCATACAACAGAGCAAGAATATTTTGATATTTTTGCACAATATCGTTTAGGTGAAGTAAACACCAATATTGGTGATGAAGATTTAGGTGAAGTAGAATTTAGTGAAGGTATTGGTTCGCAACTTACACATGCACGTAACGATTTAGATGCGTTTATAGTAAATGCAGAGCACAGAGGTGATTATAAAATTGATGATGAAAGTACAGTTGAGTGGTCTGTAAAATATACCAACGAAGATATTAGAGACCGTTTAGTCGAATACGAAATTATAGATTCTGCTGGCTTTTCTATTCGTCCGCCAAATTTTAGTTCTCCTAATCCACAACCTTACGAGCCTTTTTCTGGACCGTTGACTGCTTTTGAAAATATAAGAGCCTTAAACAGAGTTCAAATTAATCGCTTACAAGCCTTTGCTCAATACAGCAAACGTACAGAATGGGGAAATAACGACGTCTTTTATAATGCTGGTGTTAGAGTACATAATTGGACGGTTGGTGGTGACAATCTTGAAAGCACTACACAAACCGTAGTAAGTCCTAGAGCACAATTTGCTATTAAGCCAGATTGGAACAAGGATATGCTTTTTAGAGTTGCAGGAGGTTTGTACTATCAACCACCTTTCTACAGAGAATTAAGAGATTCTTCTGGGACTGTACAACCCAATGTAAAAGCACAAAAATCATTTCATGTTGTATTGGGTAATGAGTATAGTTTTAAACTCTGGGACAGACCTTTTAAACTGGTAACTGAAGCTTATTATAAAGGGTTGTCTGATGTTAACCCATACACGCTAGAAAATGTTAGAATTCGTTACAGAGCAAATAATAATGCAAAAGCTTATGCTTATGGATTAGATATGCGACTCAATGGTGAATTTGTGCCAGGAACAGAATCCTGGTTTAGTTTTGGATATCTTAAAACTGAGGAAAATATAGACAATCGTGGATTTATTTCTAGACCTACGGATCAACGTTTAAAGTTTGGAGCCTTGTTTCAAGATTATGTTCCAAATATGCCCAACTTAAAAATGTATTTAAACTTAGTTTATAATACAGGAGTACCAGGTGGTTCGCCAAGTTATGCAGATCCTTATGATTTTCAAATACGATTACGAGATTACAGACGCGCCGATTTAGGCATTTCCTTAGAGCTCGTAAACCCGAAGGAAACTTACAAAGCCAAATGGAAAAAAGCATTTAGAGAATTATCTATTGGTTTTGAAATCTATAATATGTTTAACAATCAAAACTCAATTACCAATACTTGGGTAAGAGATGTTTATACCAAACGCCAATTTGCCATTCCAAACTTTTTAACGCCTCGTGTTTTTAATATACGATTATCGGCTAGATTTTAAATTATGAAGCAGTTTTTAATTCTTTTCTCTCTTTTCATAACCCTAAGCGCTTTCGCACAAGACGACAAGCCAAGATATTATTATGATGAGAATGAATTACTAATTTCTGAATCTATTTATAAAAAAAAAGCTAAACAAGGTAACTATCTAAAATTAGATTTTAAAAATGATACATGCAACGTTAGTTTACTAGTCCGAAGAAAAAATTATGGGAAATTAAGATCTCCGCAGTTTGATAGTTTACAAAAAAGTTTAACTGACACTACTAATGCACCTAAAGAAAAATTTACAATTATTCAATATTATCCTGGAGCAGATAGATGTAATAACGGTCGTGTCCATGTATACGGAGATAAACATCTGATTACAACTAAAGGTGATTTGAAGAGAATAAATAAAGACGTTGGAATTAAATCATGTTGGGTTCATAAAAAAGATGATCGATTAGATTTTACAAAAGAAAAAAGGATAGATTGGGTCTTAGACAACAATGCTACAGTTGAAAAATTATTTTTCAAACTTCATTATCCATGTTCGAGTTTCGTGATAATTGATAATATTTCAAAAAATTATATCTCCTTTTTTGGTAAATATCATTCGCTTCAAATTGTAAATTTTTTGAAAGAATTACATCGAACTGATTGACTTTTTGGTCAAATACCTGAAATTTTTAGCGAAACGACCAAAATTGACGATTATCGCACCTTATATTAATTTATAATTCTTTATTTTTGTAACTGTCTAATTCACTTTAGATTACCCTACTTTTCTTTAGTCATAAATTTTTATAGAATGAAAATTTCACTCTTTGCATGTCTTATGCTCTGTTGTTCTATGGCTTTTGCCCAACTTAGCGTAAGAAATAATGCCTATGTTTATGTTCAAGATCAAGTACTTTTTGTTACTGATGATGTTAACATTGAAGAATCAACAGCGAAAATATTTTTAAGAGATGAAGCACAATTGCTTCAAGGTACTGGCACAACTGGTAACTCTGGTGTTGGTGAATTAAGTGTTTACCAAAACGGTACTGTAAATCAGTGGGCTTATAATTATTGGTGTTCGCCAGTTGGAGGAATCTTAACAAACAACTTTGGCAATAATGATTTTAGAACTAATCAAATAGATGACCCTTTATTAGGAACTGCAAGTACTATAGATAGTAATAACGCCACGTTTATTGGTGGATATGACGGAATTGCTAGTCCTTTACAGATTTCTACTCGTTGGTTATGGACTTATGTGTCTTCTACTGACTATGCAGATTGGATATTTGCTGGAGATGTTGGGAATATCGATGCTGGATTGGGTTTTACCATGAAAGGTTCTGGAAGCGCAATTACAGGAAACACCGATTACGATTTTAGAGGTAAGCCAAATAATGGCACAATTGGGAATTCAGTAGGTGCTGGAGATTTTACACTTGTTGGTAATCCTTACCCAAGCGCTATGGATTCTGTATTATATATTCACGACACTCAAAACCAAAATGCAATAACTGGTACACTTTTTTATTGGGAACAAAGAGCAGATGATGCATTTACACAATCCCATGTTTTACGAGATTATGTTGGTGGTTATTCTGAATACACTATCAATGCAGCTGGCACATTAATTACAACAGCACCTGCAGTATTTTTCACTTATGACGAACAAGACAATGTTTACTCCTTGCCTCCTGGTCCAGGTGGTACAGGTATGAATACTGCTAGACGCTATATACCTATAGGACAAGGGTTTATGGTTGAAGGCAGAACAGGTACATCTGGTACAGTAAGAGCAAAAAATGAGCATCGTGTTTATGAAAAAGAAGGTACCAATAGTTTTTTCTTTAGAAATAATCCTAGTGTTGACTATCAAGAAAATGGATTAAATAGTGTTCCAGACGATTACAAACGTTTTAGGCTTAATATCGATTTTACAGTTGACAACTCTCAATACACCAGACAGGTAATTTTAAATTTTCATGATACAGCAACTGCAGGTTTTGATTATGGATTAGAACTTAGTCGATCAGATAATTTTGCATCCGATGTCTATTTTAGTTTAGATAATAAAGCGTATTCTGCTCAAGCTTATCCTTTTGAAGACACATTAGTAATTCCGCTAGTAATAGATATTGAGCAACAACAACCCTTACGTTATAGAATTTTTGATATTCAGAATTTTGACGAATCTCAAGGCATATATATTCACGATACTGAAAATGACACCTATGCTAACCTCCGAAATTTAGATTACGAACTAAATATAGAACCTGGGAATTATACAAATCGTTTTGAAGTTGTCTTTACACCAGGTGAAGCATTAAATATCGATGATTTTGAAGTTTCTAAACTAACCATTACTCAAAATAATAGTATTCACCAATTGTCTGTTTTAAATCCTAACAGTTTAAATATTAAATCTATTGACGTTTTTGATGTTGCTGGTAAGCGCATGTTAAATTTACACTACGATGCTGTACTAAATCGCTACGAAATTTCTACAACAGATTTAAGTGATGGCGTTTATGTTGTTAACGTAAAGTCGAATTCAAATACCGTGAAATCTCAGAAAATTATTGTTAAGAATTAACAAATTCTTTTAGTACACCAATAACATAATCTATCTCGTCTTTAGTGTTAAAAATACTGAAAGAAAAGCGCACTGATGGTCGTTTTAAACTGGCATCATCAAGTATAGCGGTTAGTACATGAGATTGTTGACTACTTCCACTTTGGCACGCACTTCCTTTAGAACAAGCAATGCCCTTTAAATCTATCTGAAATTGTAACATTGGTGCTTTTTCTGATGCTACTGGTAAACAAATATTCACCAAAGTATAAGTACTTTTTACAACATCTTCACAACCACCATTGAAACTCACTTTTGGGATATGTATTTTTAATTGTTCAATGAAATAAATTTTTAAGTCGGTGACATATTGTTTTTCAGTATCAAGATTAGCAAATGACATTTTTAATGCTTCGTCCATACCTACAATATTGTGGATAGATTCTGTACCTGCTCTATAACCTCTCTCCTGCTCACCGCCAAAAATCAATGGTTTTAAACCAGATTCTTTTCTAACAAAACAAAACCCAACACCTTTTGGTCCATGAAATTTGTGAGCACTTGCTGCTAAAAAGTCTATAGGTATTTCTTTTAAATCAATTTTATAATGTCCAACGGATTGCACACTATCTGTATGAAATAAAGCATTGTGTGTCTTGGATAGTTTTGCAACATGCGCAATATCTAAAATGTTACCTATTTCGTTGTTAATATGCATCAAGCTCACTACTGCTTTATTAGAGGATTGTAAAAGATGCTCTAAATGTTTATAATCAACTGAACCGCATTCATCTAATTCAACATAATTCAATTCAATATTATATTCTTCCTGTAATTGCTCTGCAGTATGCAAAACAGCGTGATGCTCAATTCTCGAAGTGATAATCTCAGTAATACCCAAATCCCTCACAGCACTTCGCAATGCAAGGTTATCTGCTTCTGTACCACCAGAAGTAAAAACTATTTCTGACGCAGATACATTAAAATAAGCTGCAATGTTTTTACGACATTGCTCTAAAAGTGCTTTAGAAGAGCGACCAAAACTATGCGTAGAAGAGGCATTTCCGTAGTTATCTTGCAAAATTTTTGTCATACGCGCTATAACTTCTGGTCGTAAAGCGGTTGTAGCTGCGTTATCTAAATATACCTCATTCATACTACAAAAATATTGTAAATAAAATTATTTAGTTAATGGAGCGTTATAATTTTACAAATCCTTTATTTTTGTCTAAAATTGAATACATGATACGTCGTTTTTTTATACTCTTTTGTTTCGCCTTTTTATTTGCTTGTGATGATGGTGATATCATTAACGTCACGCTAGAATTTGATAAAGAGTTAGAGCGTTGTGATGATTTTGAAGACGTATATCTTCTTTACGATACCAGAGAAGATCCTAACGAGTCATTAACTTTATTATTACCAAAGGCGACTTACGAATTTCTCTTTACAACGGCAACACTACCAGATACGCCAGAACAATTTAACATAGGTAGTGGTGTTCAGTTTAACTATCGCATATATAATAAAGTACTAGAAGGTGATGTGCTATGTGATGTATTGTCTGACCCAGATTTAGTCGTATTAGAGGACTATGAAGCAGATAGCGCTACTATGGTTGAAGTTGAAGTCTTCATTGAAGACGATGACAATGACGGCATTCCCAGTGCAGATGAATATGGTCTTGGTGGTTTAGAGAATCCTCAAGATTCAGACGCAGACGGAATTGCTGATTATTTAGATGAAGATGATGATAATGATAATGTGTCAACAAGCATTGAGATTGATGGTGGTACTGATGGAAACCCAATAACAAGTCCAATGGATACGGATAGTGATGGCATACCGGATTATTTAGATACTGATGATGATGGTGATGGTGTTTTGACCAGAGAAGAAGATGAAGATGAAGATAAGGTCTTAACAAATGACTTTCAAGAAAGCACTGATGGCACAACTGTACCTCCTCGGTATTTGGATAACACGGCTACTGAAGCTTTTCCTTTCCCAGGATTAACTGATGACAATTTATACACAAGATCTGTGAGAACGACTTTTACAATATTTAATGTAAGTTTAGGACCAATTAGTGGTACAGTAATAGATTTTGGAACTTACGAATCCTCTTTTACAATTGATGAATAACTAATACTCAACATTCTGTAATATCCTAACTTCTGTTGCTCCTAGTCCATAGGTTTTATAATCGGCATCGTAGAATCTCACATTATTATAACGACCAAACAAGGTCTCTAGCTCTTGCTTTAGCACGCCTTCTCCTTTTCCATGTATAAACACTATTTTAGGAATACGCTTCCTAATTGCAAATTCTAATTGTCCTCTCGCAGTATCTATTTGAAGATTTAGCATATCAAAACTTGTCATGCCTTTTGTTGATTCTGTTAGATTGTGAATATGAAGATCTACTTCAAATTTTGGCGCATTTCGCTCTTTTGGCTTAACCTTTGGTAAGGCTCTTTGCTTTTTAGATTCTTTTTCGCGCTTTACAGCTTCTATATCTGTATTATATATTGAACTTTCAATTGTTTGCTCATGCTCCGATAGCATAAGTTCATTATTTTCAAATTGAAACTCAAAACCATCGCTATCTTCAATTGTAATGGTAGTGTCAGAAACCTTTATGACCTTACCTGTTATAGCGTCATCAATCGTTTCAACCGTATCTCCAACTTTAATTTTCATCTTTTGGATCTTCTTCAGTTTTTACAAAAGTCTCTTCGTCTTGGCTATCGTATTTACTAGGATTATTTCGTGATGTTCTATAAATTCCAAACATCAATACTACAATACCTCCAATTAATAAATAAACATTTTGTTTAGCTTCGGCTTGTGCATATATGGCAACAGCACCACCTGCAACAATGCAAATTACGTTTATAAACCTAGAGATATCCATGAGCAAAAATAAATGATTTTACAAAAATAGTATTTAGAACAATTATCTAGCAGAATAATAAAAGTATTTAGCAAATTCTTAATTTAGCACTATGATTTTAGTGCAAAAAGGAATAGAAGATTATATGTTGCCATGTATGTGGAAAAAAACATTCAATGTCGATTGTATGGGTTGTGGTATGCAGCGTTCTGTAGCACTTATACTAAAAGGTGAATTTGTGGATGCATTTTTTATGTATCCTGCAATATACACACTCATCATTATGTTTCTTTTTTTGATTCTGCATGTTAAATTTCAATTTAAAAATGGTCATAAAATTATTTTAGGCCTATTTATTATAAATATTAGTATTATTGTAATAAGTTTCTTAATTAAAACATTCTAACCAAATAAAACCAACACACATGGAAAAACAAATGTTACCAAATGCAACACTAGCCCTAGTTATGGGAATACTATCAATAGTAGGTTGTTGCTGTTATGGATTACCAGGAATAATCTTTGGAATTGTTGCTCTAATTATTTCACTTAAATCTGAAAAACTTTACAAACAAGACCCAGAAAATTATTTAGGCTATGGCAATGTCAAGGCTGGAAAAATAATGGGAATCATAGGAATTGTACTTGGTGTGTTATTTGCTGCTTACATGCTCTATGTCATTTCTATGATAGGATGGGATGCATTAAGTGATCCAGAATTAATGATGGAACGCGCAAGAGAAATGCAAAATCAATAATTTATTTTGATAATTTTATTAAAAAGAGCGATTTTCTTAAATGAAAATCGCTCTTTTATTTATAGCTTATGGTTTAATTTAACCCTCAAACTCTTCTAACGTCTTAATAATAATAGACACACAATCTAACAATTGCTCTTTTGTCATAACTAAAGGTGGCGCAAACCTAATAATATTGCCATGAGTTGGCTTAGCCAATAAGCCGTTGTCTCTTAGTTTTAAACAAATATTCCAAGCCGTATCACTATCTTCTGTGTCATTTATAAGAATTGCGTTTAGCAAACCCTTACCTCTAACACCATTTACAATAGAACTGGTTTCTATAAATTTATATAACTCTGCTCTAAATAACTCACCTAATTCTTGTGCGTTATCTGCTAATTCTTCGTCTTTAATTACTTCTAAAGCAGCAATACCAATTGCAGCTGCAACAGGATTTCCACCAAAAGTACTACCATGATTTCCAGGCTTAATGACATTCATAATGTCATTATTGGCTAATACTGCCGATACAGGATAAGCACCACCAGATAAGGCTTTACCTAAAATTAAAATATCTGCTTTTACTTCTGGAGTACCAGAACAATGTTTATCTGAGCAAGAACAGTTACCACAAGTTGCTAATAAACGGCCTGTTCTTGCAATACCAGTTTGCACTTCATCTGCAATAAATAAAACATTATGCTTTTCGCAGAGCGCTTTTGCTTTTGCTAGATAATCGTCACTTGGTACAAAAACTCCTGCTTCACCTTGTATGGGTTCTACAAGAAAACCTGCTACATTTTTATTGCTTTTTAGAGCAGTTTCTAATGCTATAAGGTTATCGTATTCTATTTTAATGAACCCTTTTGTGTACGGACCAAAATTCTTTCTGGCCACAGGATCATTACTAAAAGAAATTATTGTTGTTGTTCTTCCGTGGAAGTTATTTTCGCATACTATAATTTCAGCTTCATTTTCTGCGATTCCTTTGACTTCGTAAGCCCATTTTCTACAAAGTTTCAGAGCTGTTTCTACGGCTTCTGCACCAGTATTCATTGGTAAAAGTTTGTCGTAATTAAAGGTTTCTGTTGCGTATTTTTCAAACTTACCAAGCATATCATTATAAAATGCTCTCGACGTTAAGGTCAATGTTTGTGCTTGGTTGGTCATCGCATCAACAATTTTTGGATGGCAATGCCCTTGGTTTACTGCTGAGTATGCAGAAAGGAAATCGTAATATTTTTTTCCTTCTACATCCCAAACATGTACACCTTCGCCTCTACTCAATACTACTGGTAACGGATGGTAATTGTGAGCTCCATACTTGTTTTCTAAATCTATCGCTTGTTGCGATGTTAATTGGTCTAAAACTGCCATTTTAAAAGTTTTTAAAGTTTAACATATACCAAGCAGAGAGCAAGTATTGCCTAATCTCGCTTAGCGAGTTCCTTATCTACCTTTATCCTTTCTGGATCCCAATATTTCCCGATAGCTATCGGGACGGGAGAAAATTCAGCGTGGGAAAGAAATCATCCCTAAGAAGATGCAAATTAACACTTTTAAACTTTATTCAGAAATTTTTACTGAAAGTGACGACACTTGAAGCTCTAATCGCTTTACTTCTCTAATAATTGCTTTTTTATCCATTTGCATCCATGAGAATAGTTTTAACATACAAGAACCTACCAAACTTACAGTACCTAAAATGCCCCATTTTATAAGATCATTAGTTGCTTCTACATTAAAAAATTGAATGGCACAATAAATAAAGAAACCGAAAAATATAACTTGTACAATACTCATCACAATAACAATCCAACTGTTCTTACCTGTAAAAAGTCCTGATATCATTTGTGACAGATTCTGTTCATCTAAACCTTCATAAAATTTAGCTTCTTCTTGGGTTAATGTGTCTTTGATTAATTTATCTATGTCTTCTGAATTTGTGTTCATAATATAATTTATTTTAGTGTTCCCATTAAAATAGGAAACTGTTACTATTTACCCTTCCTTATTTTTTAATTCTTTTTTTAATTTTTCTCTAGCGTGAAACAGTCTTGATTTTGCTGTACCTACTGATATATCTAGTAAATTACCTATTTGTTTTAAGTTATAAGATTCTATATAAAACAATTTAATTACTGTTTTTTGGCTATTTGGTAACTCATTTATTGCTTTTGATAATTTTAATTTTAATTGCTCATTTTCAGAATAAATTTTATCATCGCTTTTTATATCAATATCAAAACTCACAGTACGTTTTTGGTTTTTACTTTGTACTCTCAACCAATCTGTTGACTTATTACATACAACTCTAAAGGCCCAAAATTTAAATTGTTTTGGCTCTTTAAGGGTATCTATTTTGTTTATAATAGTTGACCAAGAGTCTTGAGCAATATCTTTTGCGACGTCCTTATCTTTGACCAACCCATACGCCTTATCACAAAATGATTTATGCCAACGTTTCACCAAAGCTGCAAGTGCCTTTTTATTCCCAGCTTTGTAAGCTAAAACTAACTTTTCATCTATGCTTTGATTCATTTTCAGTTAAGCATGTTTTGTTTGAAATGATTTTCTTTTGTAAGCACCTCTTAAAAGCCTCACCCAAAAATTATATTTAGTTACCTTTATTTTATGGGGTTGAAAATAATTCTCAACGTTATCAAACGCATCTTCAATTAAAGCATTATGAAGCCAACGTATTACAAAAAACCATAAAACAGTGCCTTTAATAGTTGTATTCATTCTTATTTCGTGACTTATTTCGGTTAAATCATTACTAACCTCTTTAAGTTTTAACTCATGAGTACCAATAAAACCATCAGGTTTTGAAAATTGAAACTTAATATATTTTCCAGCATTAAAATCTATAATTGTATAACGTATAAGTCCATGACCTCCTCTACTACCAACCTGTAAGCCATCTTTAAATTTTATGGCTGGCCAGTTTTCGTAAGGCCAAATTAAATCGTTGGATGTTGCTATTGTTTTAAAAACTTTAGACACTTGCGCTAAAGGCTTATTTATTTTTCTCTTATGGTTATTTAAGACTTTCATCTGGTAATGTGTTTTAAAAGTGCGTTCAGATGGAACATTTTAATATAAAAAAATTTGTAATTAGACCTCTATAGAAAATGTTTCATACTACAAAGACGTAAAAAGACTAAAAAGGTTCACTTATTTTAAGATTCTTATAAATATACGCTACTAAATGTGCGCTTTTTTAAAGAATTTTAATGGTTTATGTGTCTTTTTATAAAAAGTAGTGTCTTAACTATATAACAATAACTATTCAACAAATTTTTAACCATGGACTATTTAAATCAATTATTAGACAAACTCTCAGCATCATTTGGCGACAGCCTTTCAGGTGTTATAGCTGCAATTCTTATACTAATTATCGGCTGGTTTGTCGCTGGTATTATAAAACGAATTGTAACAAAACTCATTAAAAAAACAGGTGTAGACAGCAAACTAAAAGACGGCTCAATTAAAATATCTGCATTTGTAGGTAAACTTATTTATTTTTTAGTGATGATATTTATTTTCACGCTTGCTTTAGGAAAATTAGGCTTATCAAATGTTTTAGATCCTGTGCAAAACTTGCTTAACGGATTTACAGATTACATTCCTAATATTATTGGAGCTGGCTTAGTAGCATATATTGGTTACATGTTAGCAAGCATAGTATCTGAGTTGGTTGGCTTATCAGGTGACACTATTCAGAATTTTGCACCAAAACTTAGATTACCAGACAATATAGACCTTGTTAGTATTCTTAAAAAAGTAGTATTTATATTTATTTTTATTCCATTATTAATATCTGCTTTCCACATTTTAGATATGAAAGCTATATCAGAACCAGCAACATCTATGCTAAGCGCTTTCTTTGAAGCTATTCCAAGAATTTTAGTTGCTGTAATTATCATTTTAATATTTGTATTTGTAGGTCGTTTTGTGGCACAGTTACTTAAAGATTTATTACAGAGCCTTAATATCGATGGCTTAGTAGCTAAAATGAATATGAGCGCATATGTAGGAACTAAAAGTGTAGCTGGTTTAATTTCTAATATTGCTTATGCATTAATCGTTGTATTTGGAATGCTAACGGCTTTTGAAAAATTAGAATTCACGCAACTTACAGAAATCATTGATACTGTATTAGCTTACGCTGGTAAAATATTATTTGGAATCGTAATTGTTGGAATTGGTCTTATAATCTCTAACGTATTTACGAAAGCTTTAAATAGCAAAAACAATCCTTTCGTCGTATCTATTGTAAAAATGAGCATCATAGCTATTTTCTTAGCTATTGGCTTACGCTCTATGGGAATTGCAGATGAAATTGTAAACCTTGCTTTCGGTATAACTTTAGGTACAGTTGCATTAACTGTTGTACTTTCGTTTGGACTTGGTGGGCGTGAAGCTGCCGGAAAACAAATGAGTAAAATATTAGAGAAATTTAATAAGAACTAAATTAGTTCTTTAGCCCTGAATTTTTTAAACTGCTTAGAGTCATCTAAGCAGTTTTTTTATACTCTAATTACATGGAAAATTGCACCAAAGGTTTCCTAAATAAAGATATCTTTGTAGTCTAATTTTTATAAATGCCAAAAAGAGAACGGAACAAATTTGTTAAACGCGGAGAGATTATAGAACTTTTTATAGAGGACTATGCTTATGGCGGAAAAGGCATCGGACGTATTCGTAACGAGCATGGTGAATTTGTGGTTTTTGTACCCAACACATTACCTGGTCAATTGGTGAAGGCACAAGTTAAAAAATCGAGTAAAAAATATGCTGAAGCTAAACTCTACGATGTCTTAAAACCTTCGGAAGATGAAGTTGAAATGCCTTATCAAGATATTCCTGGTGCACCATACATGCAATTGCCAATTGAAAAACAACACAAATATAAAAAGCAAAGTACGCTAGAGTTATTTAAGCGTATTGGTAAGGTTGCAGATATTGAAAGTAAATTTGATGAATTTGTAACATCACCCAACACCTTTCATTATAGAAATAAAATGGAATATGGCTTTTCGGCTATTGGTTATAATCGCGAATTGAAAACAGATGTCGATGAGTTCACCTTAGGTTTTAAAAGACGTGGTACATGGTGGTGTGGAGATAATTTAAATAGCGATTCTGGTTTATTTGATGCTGATTTTGAAAATCATCTTAAACATATTAGAACCTATTGTAAAGCTACAGGATTAGCACCTTGGCACGCTCCAAGAAGAGAAGGTTTCTTTAGATATTTTGTAGTTCGTAAATCTTATAAAACCAATAAATTATTATTTAATTTGGTAACGACGTCTTACGATTTACCGCAATTTGATTTAAACAAATTCGCAACTTATTTGGTAGATCTATTTGGTGACAGAGTTGCAGGATTATTACATACCGTAAATGATGAAGTTGGAGATAGAACCATTGCTACAACTGGTAGTATTAATCTAGTTTACGGTAAAGACAAAATCGTAGAAGAGCTTTTAGGTTTAAATTTTGAAATTAGTATGAAAAGCTTTTTTCAAACCAATCCTAAATGTGCAGAAAAACTCTATTCTAAAGTTGTAGATTATGCCTTAGAAAATAAAGACGCTGTTGATAATACAGTTGTTTTAGATTTGTTTTGTGGTACAGGAACCATCGGACAAATTATAGCCAACAAAGCTACTAATACAAAAATTGTAGGTGTAGATATTGTAGCATCGGCTATTAAGGATGCTAAAGAAAATGCCAAAAAAAACACTATAAAAGGCTTAGAATTTTATGCAGCAGATGTTGGTAAGTTTTTAAGCGAACATCCTGAATTTACAAATAAAATAAGAACGATTATTTTAGATCCTGCTAGAGCAGGTATTGCTCCCAAAACTCTTAAAAAAATAATAAACCTAAATGCAGAACGTTTGGTTTATGTATCTTGTAATCCTGCAACGCAAGCAAGAGATACTGAGCAATTAATGGAGGCTGGTTATCAGATTGAAAAACTGAGTTTGGTAGATCAATTTCCGCATACAGCGCATATTGAAACGGTTGTTTTGTTTGAAAAATAATACATGAGAAAACTAAAATTCTTTATACTATTAACAGCAATGGCACTAATTAGCTGCGAACGCGACGACATCTGTGCAGAAAGTACAGCTACCACTCCTCGACTTTTAATAGAGTTTTACGATGCGGCAAGCACAGAAGATTTAAAAAGTGTAACAAGATTAACCATCTACGGTGAGGATTTAGTAACTGATGAAACCGGAATGGTTATAGAACCAATTGAAGATTCTGACACTACCATTTTATTTAATGAAAACGCAAATGCCGCAAGTTTACCATTAAGAATTGGTGCTGAAGCAGACCAGACTATTGCGCGATTTGTTTTAGAAAAAAGTACTAATTTACGATTAGATACTAATGCAACAACAGTATCTAACGTAGATATTATAGAAATAAGATACAATACCGAATTTATATACGTTTCTCGAGCCTGTGGTTATAAAAGTATTTTTAATAACCTAAGTGTGACTAGAGAAGTTGATAGTGATAATTGGATAAGCTCCATACAATTAGTAGAACCAACTGTAGAAAATGAAAACACCATACATGTGCGCATCTTTCATTAGAAGTCTTGTTGTTTTGTTATTGTTTTCTACAATGGCTTATGCACAACAAAAAAAGAATACCGTAAAAGATACTTTAGTCTATAAACAAAAATATGGGTTGCGTTTAGGTGCAGACATAAGTAAACTAGCACGTACATTTTTAGAAGATAATTACACTGGTTTTGAGATTATGGGTGATTATCGACTCACCAAAAAAATCTACATAGCTGGAGAAATTGGTAATGAAGAAAGCACTTTAGTAAATGAAGTACTCAACAATACTACCAAAGGAAGTTATTTTAAAGCGGGTATAGACCTTAATATGTATAAGAATTGGCTAGATATGGAGAACATGATATATTCAGGTTTTCGAGTTGGAGCTAGTACATTTAGTCAAACATTAAATAGTTACGACATATATAATGTAAATAACCAATATTGGGATGAACAATTTTCAGTAGAGCAAGGCACAGAGTTTAAAGGGCTCACCGCTTTATGGTTAGAAGTACAAATAGGCATAAAAGCAGAACTTTTCAATAATTTTTTTGGTGGAATTAATGTGCAGCTTAAAAGTTTAGTGACTGAGACCTCACCAGATAATTATGAAAATTTATACATACCAGGATTTAACCGAACTTTTGATAGTGGTCGCTTTGGTGTTGGTTTTGGGTTTAATTTGTCTTACTTAGTTCCTATTTTTAAGAAAGATAAAATTGTGGTGCAAGAAAAAGAAGCCGAAGAATAACTTATGCCTTATGGCTAAAACAACAACTAATTAATCTCCTCAACTTTTTCCATAATATTTGTTATCTTTCTTTATTTAGATATTTTACATGGACAAAGAAACAATTGCAGATTTACTAGAAACCAAACATTCTGAATTAATCAGTTGGTTAGAAAATCAACCAGAGGACTCTTGGACTGTTGGTCCAGAAAATAAATGGACGACAGGACAACAAGCACTACATTTACTACAAAGCATAAAGCCTCTCAATGATGCTCTAAGTATGCCCAAATTTTTGTTGCGTTATAAATTCGGTAAAGCAAATAGACCCATTAGAGATTATAATGCTATTGTAAAACGCTATCAAGAACGTTTACGAGACGCTCACGGGAAAACGTATAAAGGTTCTCAAAACATGAAAGTACCAACACTAGCCGATAAAGATTATCTCATAAACAGACTACAAACCGAAAGCAAAAAGCTACAATACAAAACCAAAAAGATTAGCGATAAAAATTTAGATTCGATTGTTTTACCACATCCTCTTATGGGAAAAATGCCTGTTCGCGAGATTATTATGTGGACTGCGCATCATGTTGAGCATCATACTAAGACATTGAAGGAAAGATACTAATGTACTTGCCATTCTGAACTTGTTTCAGTATCTCCTATTTTAAAATAAGTTGAATAAAGATTAAACCTTACCAAAATAATCCAAAACATTCTCTTCGATCCGATTCTGAATATCACTCACATCGCCTTTAACAAAGTTATCTCCGGTAATATTCTCGTATAATTCAATATAGCGTTCACTTACGGTTTCGATGTACTCATCACTCATAAAAGGTACAGTTTGCCCTTTTAGACCTTGAAAGTCATTAGAAATCAACCATTGTCTCACAAACTCTTTAGACAATTGCTTTTGCGCTTCACCTCTATTTTGGCGTTCTTGGTAACCATCTTTGTAAAAGTAACGTGAGGAATCTGGAGTGTGAATTTCATCAATCAAAACAATTCTACCATCTTTGGTTTTCCCGAATTCGTATTTGGTATCTACTAAGATTAAACCACGTTTTGTAGCAATTTCTGTTCCTCTTTTAAATAATTTTTTAGTGTAATCTTCGAGCAAAACATAATCGTCTTCAGACACGATTCCTCTTTTTAAAATGTCCTCGCGAGAAATATCTTCGTCATGGTCACCCATTTCAGCCTTTGTAGCTGGAGTGATAATGGGATTAGGAAATTTATCATTTTCCTTCATACCTTCTGGCATTGCAACTCCACAAAGTAGGCGTTTGCCTGCTTTATATTCTCGTGCTGCATGGCCAGACATATAACCACGAATTACCATTTCAACTTTAAACGGTTCACACAAATAACCAATTGCAACATTTGGATCTGGTGTAGCAACCAACCAATTTGGGACTAAATCTTCAGTTTCCTTCATCATTTTGGTCGCAATTTGATTTAAAATTTGCCCTTTGTATGGAATCCCTTTTGGCATCACCACATCAAAAGCACTCAAACGGTCTGTCGCAACCATAACCAGTTGCTCATCGTTGATATTATAAACCTCTCTTACTTTTCCTTTATAAACACTTTTCTGGTTAGGGAAATTGAAATTGGTGTCTGTAATTGTGTTACTCATTATTGGTTATTCGTTTATATGTGGAATTGTTTAATTGTTAAAAACACTCTATACTACATTTAAGCCCTAGCCCAGATTGAAACGGCATCCTTTTTATTTGATGACTTCGTTGGTCACTGAGCGAAGTCGAAGTGCCTCGAAGTCAGCGAATAAAAAGATATAGTGGAAAGCTGGAAATAGCTTCTCATTTTAAGCCTTATTGGAAACTGCGACTGTGACTGAATACTAATCCCGATTCTCAATACTCTTATAAGCTGCAATCACTTTCTTAACTAATTTATGACGCACCACATCTTTATCATCGAGATAAATCATACCAATACCATCGATGTTCTTAAGCACTAAAAGCGCTTCTTTCAATCCAGAAATAGAACGACGTGGTAAATCAACCTGACCAGGATCACCAGTTAACATAAACTTAGCGTTTTTACCCATTCGTGTTAAAAACATCTTCATTTGAGCATGTGTTGTATTTTGGCCTTCGTCTAAAATTACAAACGCATTATCTAACGTACGACCACGCATAAATGCCAATGGAGCAATTTGAATAACTCCTTTTTCTATATAACTTTCTAATTTTTCTGCCGGAATCATATCACGCAACGCATCATATAATGGTTGCATGTAAGGGTCTAATTTTTCTTTTAAATCACCAGGCAGAAATCCTAAGTTCTCACCAGCTTCTACCGCAGGCCGTGTTAAAATGATTCGTTTTACAGCTTTACGCTTTAAAGCCTGTACAGCTAGTGCAACACCAACATAAGTCTTACCAGTACCAGCAGGACCAATTGCAAAAACCATATCATTTTTACGCATACTCTCTACAAGTTTACGTTGATTTGCAGACTGTGCCTTAATGAGTTTGCCACCAACACCATGTACTATAACTTCTCCACTCTTAGCAGATGTTGCGTAATCGTCACTACTTTGACTTGTGAGTACACGTTCAATCACATTTTCATCGAGTTTATTATATTTAGCGAAATGCTTCATTAGCATATTCATTCTGGTGTCAAACTCTTCGAGCAGATCTTCATCGCCATAAGCTTTTATTTTATTGCCTCTGGCAACTATTTTAAGCTTAGGGAAGTATTTTTTAAGAAGTTCAATATTTGCATTTTGTGGGCCGAAGAATTCTTTTGGTGTAATTTCTTCGAGTTCTAGGATAAGTTCATTCAAATGGCTACTAATTTAATGTGTTAATCTGTTTTCTTTTATTAGTTTTGTGTACATACAAAGCTAGCAATTTTACAATCAAAATTTTCAAAAAAATATCAACAATCAATCCATGGCGATAATCACTTTAACGACTGATTTTGGAGAAAAAGATCACTTTGCTGGTGCCATAAAAGGTGCAATTTATAGTGAACTTGACTCCATTAGAATTGTTGATGTGTCTCATTCTGTATCTCCTTTTAATATTTCTGAGGCGGCTTATATTATTTTAAATGCTTACAGTAGTTTCCCAAAAGGAACGATTCATATTATAGGAATAGACTCTGAGTTAAGTCCTGAAAATAAGCATATTGCAATTAAGTTAGACGACCATTACTTTATATGCGCTAACAATGGAATTATGAGTATGATTTGCGCAGAAATTGCTCCAGAAAAGATTGTTGAAATTAACATCCATGATAAAGTAGAAACCAATTTCCCAGTTTTAGATGTTTTTGTAAAAGTAGCTTGCCATATTGCTCGAGGAGGAACATTGGAGGTCATCGGAAAAGTTATTAACACTATTAAGCCGATTAAAAATTTAATTCCTTTTGTTAATGACGAAAAAAATCAAATTATTGGTAGTGTACTTTATATAGATAATTACGGTAATGTAGTCACCAACATAAAACGCAAATTTTTTGAAACCGTTCAGAAAATGAGAGCTTATGAAATATCTGCTCGTAGTCATAAATTTACAAAAATTCATACCAAATACAGTGGTATTGTTAATTTTGAAATTGAAGAAGGTAAGCGTAATGACGAAGGTAAAGGCTTGGTGATGTTTAATTCGTCTGGTTATCTAGAAATTGCAGTTTATAAAAGTAATTGTAGTACTGTTGGTAGTGCATCAACCTTAATGGGATTGAAGACAATGGATACGGTGTCGGTCAACTTCTTAAAACCCTAAACTTTGTTAGTAAGAATTGTAAAAATGAGTTTTGAACCGTCTAAGATAAAAGAATTCTTAGCTAATTTTGAAGCCAATAAAGCAAAGATTCGGAAGTTTGAAGGCTGTAATTTTTTAGAATTATATCGCGAACAGAACAATACCAATATCTTTTTTACGTATAGTTATTGGGAGTCTGAAGATGATTTAATTAAATATAGACATTCGGATTTGTTTAAAGGGATTTGGGCAAAAACGAAACCTCTATTTAATGCGAAACCTGAAGCTTGGAGTGTGGATAAGCTCGCTTCGCAGCAGTAAGCAGTAAGCAGTAAGCAGTAAGCAGTAAGCAGTAAGCAGTAAGCAGTAAGCAGTAAGCAGTAAGCAGTAAGCAGTAAGCAGTAAGCAGTAAGCTAAATATTATTCGTGGTAAAATAGTTTAACACATAAAATGATTGCAATTTTAAAAAAAGAAATAAACACCTTCTTCGCCTCACCAATCGGTTATTTGGTAATTGGTGTGTTTCTGCTATTAAACGGTCTGTTTCTTTGGGTATTTAAAGGTGAATTCAATATTTTAAATAATGGTTTAGCGACTTTATCTTCATTCTTTTTATTAGCACCTTGGATATTAATTTTTCTTGTGCCAGCAGTAACCATGCGTAGTTTTAGCGACGAAAAAAAACAAGGTACTTTAGAGTTATTATTAACGAAGCCTATTTCACATTTTCAGATTGTATTGGGGAAGTATTTAGGTGCTTTTGTGCTTATTCTTTTGGCATTAATTCCGACTTTAATTTATGTTTATACCATTTCACAATTAGGGAATCCAGAAGGGAACCTAGACATCGGTAGCACAATAGGTTCTTATTTTGGCTTATTGTTTCTAATTGCTGCTTACACGTCTATTGGAGTGTTTGCCTCTACCCTTTCCGATAATCAGATTGTGGTATTTATCATTGCCGTTTTTATATGCTTCTTCTTCTATTTTGGATTTGAAGGCATATCAAACTACGCACTCTTTGGTGATTTGGTTTATATGGAAAATCTAGGAATGGCATCGCATTATAATAGTATGAGTCGTGGTGTAATTGATACGAGAGATTTGGTTTATTTTATAAGTCTTTCCTTAGTCTTTTTAATATTTACGAAACTTAGAATTCAAAAACAATGATTATAACTCCATTCTTAGTCATTTTTATGAGTGTAGTTTTTATTCTGCTCTTTTTGTTTTTAAATACAGTTGACAAACGGAAATGGTTATCTGCATTAATCAGCTTGGTGCTCACGCCTTTTGTGTATTTTTATATGTTTTACCCTTTTGTGAATATTTTGAGCAGTTACCATCATCAGAAGTATTTTGATAGCGTCGCCTGGACAGAAGAACCTGCATTACGCTACGAAATGATTGATAGCACCATACAATCCGACACCTTAATTGGCATATCTAAATCGACCATTGAAAGCATGTTAGGTAAATACGAATGGCTCAGTTGGAACGCTGCTACTAAAGCTCACCAAGAAAATAAATGGAACTACGGATTAGGTATTGAACCTGGAGCTTTCAACAACAAAAAAGAATGTGTAGAAATTACATTCGCAAAAAACAATGTTATTGCTTTAAGGCATTATCAAGAAGAATTAAATTACGAGGATGAAAAAGAATAAATCTTTATTACAAATACTCGTTATCCTTATTGCGCTCATTATTGTGAATGTGATTGCTAGCAAGTTTTACGGTCGTTTTGACTTAACAGAAGATAATCGCTATACGCTTTCAGACGCTTCAAAATTGTTAGTTAATGATTTAGACTCTCCTTTAATTGTTGATGTATTTTTAGAAGGTGATTTTCCTTCTGAGTTTCGGTTACTTCAAACTGAAGTCAAACAAATTATTGAAGAATTTCAACTAGAAACTGACCAAATTTTTGTCAATTATATAAATCCTATTAAAGAAGAATCTACTAGAGAACGCAATATAGACGAGTTAACCAAAACAGGACTAGAACCTTACATAAACACAGATAATAGCACAGGCAAAGTGACACAAGAGATTATTTTTCCTTGGGCATTTGCGAGTTATAAAGATGAAACGGTTAAAATTCCGCTATTAAAAAGAAGTATTACACAAGGTTTGCAAGCGCAGGTTACTAATTCAGTACAATCCTTAGAGTATGCTTTTGCTGACGGTTTTAGCAAACTTGTGAACCCGAAAGCAAAACAAATTGCCATTTTAAAAGGGAATGGTGAGTTAGACGACATCTCCATTGCTGATTTTTTGAAAACTATGCAACCCTATTATAAGATTGCACAATTTACGTTAGATAGCGTTTCTACAAATCCGCAAAGTACATTAGACAAGCTAAATTTTTACGATTTAATTATTGCAGCAAAGCCAAGTGAAGCATTTTCTGAAAATGAAAAATTAGTATTAGACCAATACACTATGAATGGTGGGAAAAGCCTATGGTTAACTGAATCCGTAATTATGGATAAAGACAGCCTCTATAATGATGCAGGTATTGGTGTGTCCATAATGCGCGATTTAAATCTCAATGATTTTTTCTTTAAATATGGTGTGCGCATTAATCCGAGTTTAGTAAGAGATTTATACTCTGCACCTATAATGCTAGCGATTGGCGAAGGCAGCAATGCACAAATGCAACCGTTACAATGGCAATATTCACCTTTAGCCGCTTCTAACCCTAAGCATCCAATTACTAAAAATCTTAATCTAACAAAGTTCGATTTTGCGAGTCCAATAGATACTTTGAAAAACAACGTAAAAAAAACGATACTCTTGCAAAGTTCGCCACAATCTAAACTTGAAGGTGCTCCAAAAACTATTTCCTTAGCAGATGTGACTGAAACTCCTGATGAAAAAACATATAATTTAGGGCCTCAGAATCTAGCTGTGTTGCTAGAAGGTGAATTTAAATCGGTTTACGACCAACGTGTTTTGCCTTTTAAAGTGAAGCGTTTTATATCGAAAAGCAAGCCGACAAAAATGGTCGTAATATCCGATGGTGATATCATTAAAAACGAGGTAAGGAGAAATAGACCTATGCCATTAGGCTTCGACGAATTAACAGGGAAATCTTTCGGTAATAAAGAATTGTTATTGAATACCATCAATTATCTTTTAGACGACACAGGACTTATAAACATTAGAGCCAAAGAAATTACCTTAGCTTACTTAGATGCTGAAAAAATTAAGGAAGCTAAAGGAAAATGGCAACTCATTAATATTGCTTTACCACTTCTAATACTAGGACTATTTGGGTTGACTTTTAACTACTTTAGGAGGCGTAAATACACTTAAAAACATCTCTTTTTCAAAACTGAGATTTCCACTTTAGTAGTAAATTTTTGTTAATAAGTTTGTTTTACAAAACCCTTCTATTAAGATATATTTGTAAGACCATATATAAAGACTAAAATTTTACAACTACAGATGAAATTTATTGTTTCAAGCACATACTTATTAAAGCAACTTCAAGTTTTGGGAGGTGTTATTAATAATAGCAATACACTACCTATTTTAGATAATTTCTTATTCGAGCTGACCAAATCAAAACTAACGATTTCAGCAAGCGATTTGGAAACTACAATGTCCTCTACGATGGATGTAGAAAGTGATTCTGAAGGGAGTATCGCTTTACCAGCACGTTTATTATTAGATACGTTAAAGACATTTCCGGAACAGCCTTTAACTTTTGTTGTTGAAGAAAACAACACAGTTGAAATTAGCTCTAATCATGGTAAATATGCTTTAGCTTATGCTGATGGTGCAGAATTTCCGAATGCTATATCAATTGAAGATGCTAGTACTACAACCATTATGGGAGATGTCTTAGCGACTGCAATTAGCAAAACAATTTTTGCGGCTGGTAACGATGATTTAAGACCTGTAATGAGTGGTGTGTTTTTTCAATTTTCGCAAGATAATCTAACATTTGTAGCCACAGATGCTCACAAATTAGTGAAATATACAAGAAACGATGTTACGGCTACAGAAACTGCAGAATTCATTATGCCTAAGAAACCTTTAAATCTTTTAAAAGGTATTTTAGCTGGAAGTGATGATGATGTTTTAGTGGAATACAATGAATCAAATGCCAAATTTACGTTTGAAAACTCTGTATTGATTTGTCGTTTAATTGATGGGAAATATCCTAATTATGAAGCTGTAATCCCAAAGGAAAATCCGAATAAATTAGTAATTGACAGAACACAGTTTTTAAATTCTGTGCGTCGTGTTAGTATTTTCTCAAACAAAACAACACACCAAATTCGTTTAAAGATTGCTGGAGCTGAATTAAATATTTCAGCAGAAGATATAGATTATAGTAACAAAGCTGAAGAGCGTTTAACTTGTGATTATCAAGGCGACGATATGCAAATTGGCTTTAACTCACGTTTCTTAACGGAAATGATTAACAATTTAAACTCAGATAACGTACAGTTAGAGATGAGTTTACCAAATAGAGCAGGTATCTTAACACCAATTGATGGTTTAGATGAAGGTGAGTATGTAACAATGCTTGTGATGCCTGTGATGCTTAACAATTAAGCAATTGTTTTGCTGTTTCAACAATTGAAAAGACTTACTATAACGGTAAGTCTTTTTTTATTTAAATAGTCTAGGTTCTGAACTTTTATTATTTACTTTTAAGCTTTAATTTATCATAGGTCTAATCAGCTGCAATGACTTCCCTTTTTGAACTAAATTTTTATGCGAAACCATCTTTTGGTTATGTTTTGTTTAGTAAGCCTTACCTCTTTTTCGCAAGATGAAGAGTTAAAGCCGTTTTCTTTAGACTTTAGTCCGTTTTATGGCACTATACTTGAGCACAATCCAGATATTTCTCACCTAATTACAGACCATCCAACTGGTTTTGTTTTGAGCTTTAATAGAAAAACCTACGGTTTTAATGAATGGGAACGACGTTATAATTATCCTGATTGGGGATTTTCGTTGACTTACCAAGACATGCATAATCCGAATTTGGGTAATATTGTTGGACTCTATAGTCACTTTAACTTTTATTTTCTTAAGCGGAATTTAGTTTTTAGAATTGGCCAAGGCATCGCTTATACTAACAAACCTTACGATAAAAAAGATAACTTTATAAATAATGCGTATGGTTCTCATTTATTAAGTTCTACGTATCTAAAGTTCAATTATATAAAAGAAAATCTATACAAAGGCTTAGGTCTTAATGCTGGTTTTACCGTCATCCACTACTCCAATGCTAACGTAAAGGCTCCAAATAACAGTACAAATACATTTGCATTTTCAGCAGGACTGAATTATTTATTTGACGCTGAAGAATTCCCAGAGTATATACCTGAAGGAGAACGTACCAAATATACCGAACCTTTTAAATACAATTTTGCATTTAGAAGTGGACTTAACGAAAGTGATATTAATGGCAGTGGTCAGTTCCCGTTTTATATTTTTACAGCTTTTGTAGATAAACGTATCAATCATAAAAGCACATTTTTAGCAGGGACAGAACTACTCGTATCCCCATTTTTAAAAGAATTAATAAAACATCAGTCCATCGCTTTCCCAGAACTCGGTGTTAGCGGAGACGAAGATTATAAACGTGTTGGTATATTTTTAGGACATGAATTACGATTTAATAAAATTGCGTTCATTACACATTTAGGTTACTATTTATATTACCCTGTTGAGTTTGAAGGTAGAATTTACAACAGATTAGGATTAAAACGCTTCTTCTCAGATAAGTTTTTTGGAGTTATAAACTTACGAGCGCATGGAGCAAAGGCAGAAGCAGTAGAATTAGGAATTGGAATACGCATATGAAAAAGATAGTATTATTGATTATTTTAAGTTTTGTGTTTTCATGTGATTCTGAAGATGCCAATGATTGTTTTCAAAATGCAGGTACTATTATTCAGATAGAATATATGCTCAACGATTTTGATAAGATTACAGTTTTTGAACGCAGTCAACTTATAATTTCAGAAGGTCCCTATTCTGTGATGCTTGAAACTGGTGAAAATTTAGTTAACGATATTGATGTAAAGGTCATTGATGGTCGTTTAATCATTGAGAATGGTAATAGCTGTAACATAACAAGAGATTATGGTATCACAAAAGTATTTGTATCTGCTCCCAACCTAATTGAAATAAGAAATAGCTCAGGCTTATCAGTAGTGGGTAGCAACACACTTACCTTTCCAAATCTCACTTTATTATCTGAAGATTTGGAGGAAGAAGATGCTTTTCATATAGACGGAGATTTTGAGCTCAATTTAGATGTAGAAAACCTAAGCATTACTCAAAACGGTCTGAGTAATTTTTTCTTAACGGGAAACGTAACTAATCTAGATTTAAACTTTTTGTTCGGTGATGCACGTTTTGAAGGTCGTAATCTTATAGTACAAAATGCAGATGTTTATCATAGAGGTACAAATGATATTATCATTAATCCTCAACTTAGTCTTACAGGAAGTTTGTTAAGTACAGGTGATATGATAGTTGTTAATACACCTCCAATTCTCAACGTAGAAGAACTTTATTTAGGACAATTAATATTAGAAGATTAAATTGTTAAACATTTTCCGCATTATTTTGAGTGCATATATTTGAAGTAGCTTGCTATTAATCTTATTTTGACTTTTACACCCATAAAGTCCCCTCAAGGGGACAATATCCGCATATATATCTATCAATTTTCCCCTCGAGGGGACTTTAGGAGTATTTTCAAAGGATAAAAATCTAAATTCGGGAAAGCGCAATATTTTAAGTTCAAACAATCACATGGCTTACTCTACATCATTCAAACTCCAATCATAGTTTTTATAACCAAGCTCTACACCAGCATTTATCTTTGTATCTGAATATTGATTTATATAGTCTATTATTGATTCAGATTGTTTTAAAAAATCCTTTTTATACCATTTAAAAATTTCTGAAATCTTAGCACTGTTTTCTAAAATGTCATTCTTTTCTGAATTTATAAATTCCTTTGCAGCTTTGGTCATCAATTCATCTACATTTTCTGCTGTGTAGGCATCTTGAAGTAATTTAGGACAGGAAAACGATGCACAGTTAATGGCAAAATGTATTCTAGGTTCATTCATTTTTTGTAAAATACCTTTCTCTAAATCTGCGAGTGACAATTCTTTATCTCCAATTTTTATTATTTTCTTTAAAAAAGGTGAAATCGTCGCATCAATATCTTTTATACTTTTAATAGGATAATTATCAACTATAAACTTAATGGTGTTTGCATTGTAAACATTAATAAAATAAGCCAATTGCTCTTCGAAAACCCAATTGTCTTTTGGTTTATTTTCGCTTAAAAATATCACATAATTATTAAGTTTATCTTGGTTTGCTTTAAAGCCATTATAATCTACTAAACCACTAATTTTAACGTGTTTCTTTAATAATTTATCCCATGCGCTATGGTCAACTTTATTTTTAACCTTCACTGCATATTCTTTTTCTTTTTTCTTTTTATAACCTATACCCTTAGAAGATATACAAGAGCTCAATGCAAAACTCATTATCAAAGTCAAGCCTAAAATTTTTATATATGTTTTCATACTGTTAATATAAAACATTAAAATCTTTTAAATACAAAAGAACCTACAAAGCAATACAATTTCTCTCATTAGAGCAAAAAAAAAGACCCATCTTTCGATGCGTCTTTTTCGTTCCATTTTCTCTATTATTAACTAACAAAATTAAGAGCTAACGGATAGCTAGGTAATTCTCCATTACTAGCTTTTATGGCATTTATAATTGGCATTACAAATGCCAATATTGCGATTAATATTAAGGTTAAGATTCCTAAACCAAATACAAGGATTAGTGGAATACTTAATATAGAATATATGAGAATACTAAGTTGAAAATTCAATATAGATTTACCATGTGCATCCATATCATCTACGCGATCTTTTTGAGTTGCCCAGATTATTAATGGTACAATGAGACCACCAAAACCGGTAACATAAGTTAATAATTGTGACAAATGCGTCATTACCAATAATTGATTGTCTGTACGTTTAAGTGTGTGATAATTTGATTCCATGACTGATAATTTTATATCTATAAGACGCAAATCAATTAAAAATGTTACAAATTAGAGTAGAAATTAAAGTTTTTGTCTCATTTTTTGACCTTTGTAAAGATGACATTTCTCGTTCATTAAAAACGGTTGGGAACATCACCTTAAAGTCGAAGCTTTACTCTAATAACATTAGGTCTATGCCAATTTTGCGTTCTGAAATAGCAATTATGCAATACGCATTAGAGCTTTTAACGTTACAATAATAAAGGGGTTTAGATTTAATATATGGTTTTTTATGACTGTCTTTTTCAATACAAAATTCTTTTATGTTAAGATTTAGCGCAGCACTTATTAAATATTTTAGAATAATACGACAAATGATAAACCGATTTTGATCTTTTATATGATGAAATTTATGTATACGTTCTAGTTCTTGTGAGTTAGCAATTCTAGGAGGTGCTATGTGAGATTCGAGTAGTCAATGCCTTTAATACAATACAACTTAAATTGACCAAGGTTATTATAGCTAATTGCAAAATCTGAAAGGTGCACAGATATTAATCACTGCATAGAATACTACCCATTTTTTTTATCTAAAACATTTTGAAGAATTTTAGCTAACTCCTTATCAAAAGGTGGTGAGAACATGGTACCATGATTACCTGGTATAGCATGTTTATTTATACCACCTAAAGCTATGTTTTTCCAGCCATAGTATTTTTTATCGTGTTTAAAATATACATTATCTTGAGCGACAAACAAATCAATTTCAATATCTTGAGGTGTAATCGTATATGTATCTAAAGCGAAATCTTGAGTTCTATCAAGCTCAGATAAGCTGGCGTTAAATATATTTAATGATTCATTAGTCTCATTTACTTGATGATTACCTCTTACAACTAGGCGACGCATGAGGTTTTTTACACTTTTAAGTCTAGCATTAAAAACCGCTTTACTAACAAAAATTTTATTGATTGCAAAACATATTTTACCCAATACATAGTAAACTGAGGACACTTTTTTAACAAAAGTATTTGAAAAATAATATTTTGGAAAAACATAAGTATCTATAAGCATTAGTATCGTCACAATTTTACCTTGGGTTCGTAATTGTCTGGCCATTTCATAGGCAATAACACCACCAAATGAGTAACCACATAAGGCATAAGGCCCATTTGGATTTGATCGTAAAATTTCTGAAATATAATGCTTCGCCATATCCTCAATTTTATCAAATGGCTCATCTCCATCTTTTAAACCCTTAGACTGCAAGCCATAAACGGGCTGATTAGCATTCAAGCTCTTTGCTGTTGAATTAAAAAACAAAATATTATGTCCAGCACCATGAACAACATAAAGTGGTGTTTTATTTCCTTTTGGTCTTATCGGTACTAATGAACTCCAATTTTCTTCCTTTATGGCTTTATCTCTATCAATAAACGCTGCTAATTTTTCTATTGTAGGATAAATCATCAAAGCAGATAATGGTAACTTTTCACTTATCTCCTTATGCAAAAGGTTAACAACTCTCACAGCAATTAAAGAATGTCCACCAAGTTCAAAAAAATCATTAAAAATATCTACTTTTTCTTTGTTTAGACATTCACACCAAATTTTATGTATAATACGTTCAGTTTCATTACGCGGCTCTGTATATTTTAAAGTTTGTGTTTGTAATATTGAATTATTAATTAAAGCTTGTCGATCAATTTTCCCATTTAATGTTGTTGGAAACTCATTAACTAAATGAAATAGCTGAGGAACCATATATGAAGGAAGTTCATCTTTTAAAACTTGTTTGAAGCTGCTGATAATATCTGATTTTTCGCTATCTACATCAGTTGTAATAACAAAAGCTAATAAAATATCATTATTAACTAATACTATGGATGATTGAACCTCGTCTAACGCATTTAACACTTGCTCAATTTCTCCAAGCTCAATCCTATGTCCACGAATTTTAACCTGATGATCAATTCTACCCAGACATTGCAACTCTCCATTAGGAAGCAACTTACCTAAATCACCAGTTCGGTAGAGTTGTGATTTGTTTTCCGTATTAAAAGGATTATCTATAAACTTATCAATCATAAGGTCCGGACGTTTCCAATATCCTTTAGAAACACCATCACCTCCTATAACAATTTCACCAATTTCACCAGGTCTAACTAGCATATTATGCTCATTTAAGAGATATATTTGAGTATTGGCAATAGGACGTCCTATACTAATAAGTTGATCGTTTTGCGAAATTTGTTTTCTCATGGACCATACCGTAGTTTCAGTGGGACCATACATGTTCCATAATTCAGAGACCCTTGGTAATAAGTCCTGCGCTAGACTCAATGACCATGGTTCAGCACCACAAATCGCTCTAAGCGGTAAAGGGGTTTTCCATCCAGAATCCAATAACATCTGCCAGCTAGTTGGTGTTGCCTGTATCATTGTTATACCTTCTTCTTTAAGCAACTCTAATAATAAATGACCATCTTTAGATATGTCTTCATGAGCCAAAACCAAAGTGGCTCCTGATATTAGTGGAAGGTATAAGTCCAGTACAGCCATATCAAAAGATACATTTGTTATGCACAATAATCTGTCTGACTCTATAATTCCAGGTTTTTCTTTAACACTACACAGAAAATTTACTAAATTTTTATGAGTAACCATTACACCTTTGGGCTTACCTGTAGAACCCGAAGTATATAATGTGTAAGCAATGGTGTCTGGATGTATGTCAATTAAAGTTGGTACTGAAGGAAAACTATCAAGATTGGAAAACAAATCATCCATCATCAATAAAGTACCATCGAACTCTAATTTTGCAGAAAGCGCATCCGTACTAATCAAAAATTTTGCACCTGTGTTTTCTAACATATAGTTTAATCTTGCACTTGGATATGTTGTATCTAGAGGAACATAAGTAGCACCACATTGCATTATAGCCAAGAGAGAGACCATTAATTCATTCGAACGAGGTACACAGACACCAACAAAATCGTTAGGAGAAATACCTGCTTGAGACAATTGATGTGCCAACTGATTAGCTTTAAGCTGCATAACCTCATAAGACATTTCTGAATCTAAATATTTTAATGCTTGATTTTTTGGAGTGATTTTGGCTTGTTCAGATATTAAGTCAGTTAAAGATAACTTTGGATATGAAACAAAAGTATCATTAAGCTTTTTATAAGGAGATTCATCAATCTTTACAAGATCCGCTATTTTAATTTCTGGATTTTCGACAACTCTTTTTATGATACCCTCTAAGACTACCATCATTTGTTTGATGCGCTCACTCTTAAAAAGAGAAGTGTTGTAAGACCATTCTAAAATAAAATTGTTCTCACTTTCGGTTGCATTTAGAAAAAGTTCAAAGGCTTCGAATGCTCTTGGGTTACTTTTTAAAACAAATTCTAAACCATCAAAAGACACTTCACTACCCATTCCATAATCTATATTGAATAATACAGGTACAAGAGGAACTCTAGATGGATCTCTAGATATAGCGAGTTTTTGTAATAATTGACCAAAACTAAAACGTTGATGTTCATACGCTTCAAAAAATGAAGTTTTTCTAAGTTTTAAAAACTCACTAAATGCATGATTAGGGTCAATTTGAGAGTGTAAAGGAAGTATATTAGCACAGTGACCAACTAACTGAGTTCTATCGTTAAAAGGCTGACCAGCTGCAGCTAATCCTAGAACTAAATCGTTATTTCCTGTTTGATGATATAAAAATACTTCAAAGGCACTCATAAGAGTTACAACGAGACTAGCACCAGATTTAATTCCAACTTTTCTTAAGGATTCGACAGTGCTACTTTCTAGTATAAAATCTAATCGATCACTTGTATAAGTTCTTAAGTTGGGTCTTGAGAAATCAATAGGTAATGATACCGTTGGAATGGAATCTTTATACTGGTCTAGCCAATATTTTTCTGTTACCTGAAATGCCTTACTATTTAGAAATTCTAATTCGTCATCTACATAAGAACTGAAGGTTTCAGCTTTAGGTATAACAGGTGTATTACCCGAAATATAGGCTGAATAAAAAATACCTAATTCTTCCAGAATAATACCAAAAGACCAACCATCGCATATAATATGATGAGCAGTAATTATTAATTGATGTTCTTTTTCTGAAAGTTTAACCAAAGTAAATTTTACTAGTGGTCCTTTTACTAAGTCAAAAACATAATGTGCTTCAGTAGCTAAAAAACTTTTTAACTCATCATCTTGCTCTTTACTATTAAGGGTAGAGATATCTTTAGAAATTATACCAGTAGAGATATCCTCGACAATAGTCATAAATCGTCCGTTTGGACTAAATAGTGAACGTAACGCTTCGTGACGATTAATCAGTTTCTCCTTTGCATCTTTTAAAGCTGGTATGTTTAATGAACCCTTTAAAATAATAGAAATAGATTCGTTATAAGCTCTATTTGCATCTTCACCTCCTATTTCACATGCAATCCAAACCTCAGCCTGAGCTTGCGTCAATGGAATTACCTTTTCAATTTTTGGTCCATCAAATGGATTAAAAAACACTTTTTTATTTGTATTCACTGATCTTATAATCATTTCAATAAATGAGATTCGGTTTTAGTATTGCGAACAATATAATTATTATTTATAAGTCTATGCGAATATATTCACCAGCATTTTTTTCATCATTAATAAACCAAGCGGGATTGCCTAATTCATCTACTCCTAACTTCGCACCAGCTTCTGGTGGTTTGTTTAGTTCAGCTGAAGATTTATAATTTAAATATGCTTCTTCATTTGTGCTAGGTTGAAAAAAATCTGCTTCAGTAAGTATATCTATACATTCCTTAACACATGCTATGATAAATGTAACATCTTCTTCTTTATAAGCTTCAGTTAAAAAACAAGGGAAACCGTCCCATATATGTAGGCCTTTCTCTCTTAAAAGAACAAAAATTAATTCAGCATAAGGAATTTCTTCTAAATATGTTAATCTCCATAAAGATCTAAAATGATTAATTTTAATAGGCAAACCTCTACTTTCAAAGAACGCATTTAACTCATTTGCTACACGATCAGTCATTATTGATAAATCATCTTGAAGCTTTGGCCCATTTTCTTCTAGATGTAATAAGGCAGCTTTTGCAGATGCCAAGGCTAAAGGGTGACGTACAAATGTCCCTGCAAAATAAGTCACACCAACTTCTGGTATAGAGTCATCACCAAACTGCCAATGACCACCATCTAGAGCATCCATAAATTTGGTGCTACCTGCTATAGCACCAATTGATAAACCTCCACCTATAACTTTACCGTAAGTTGCAATATCGGCTTTAATATCAAATATACCTTGCATGCCTCTTGGATGCATTCGGAAACCTGTAATGATCTCATCGAAAATAAGGGGAGTATTTGAAGCTGCTGTAATTTCTCGAACTTCTTTTAAAAACTCCACAGGTTGAAATTCTGGTCTTCTACTTTGGACTGGCTCTACAAGAACTGCAGCCAATTCATGAGCTCTATCTCTAATGATTTGTAAACTTTCTTCTGTTCCATAATCTAATATCAACATGTTTTTAACCGCTTCTGGTAAAATACCTGGTGCTGCTGGAAATGTCTTTTTAATTTTAGATCCTCTAACAATTACCTCATCAATAATTCCATGATAAGATTTTGAAAAAGCAATTATTAATGATCTACCAGTAACTGTTCTAGCAATACGCATAGCTCCTAAAATAGCCTCAGAACCTGTGTTGCAAAGTGCAGCACGATCATGCTGTGTTTGTTCACACAACATTTCGCAAACTTCACCTGCTAGTGGGTGTTGAGGACCAACTTCATAACCAAGTTCGATTTGGTTGTGCAATGCTTCTTTTATAAAATCAGGTTGATGACCAAATAGACAAGAACCAAAACCATTAAGAGTATCAAGGTATTCATTACCATCTACATCCCACAATTTGTTACCAGAGGATTTTCCAACCACTAAAGGATATACTAATTCTTTCGTTAAAGGTTTAAACCCAGAGACTACTCTTGGGTCAGACATATGAGGACGGTGTTTTTCAGTATATGATTTACTTCCTGCTGTCTTTTTTGTGTATGATGCTGTTAATTCTTTTAAAAAAGTCTGTTGTTTAGTATTTAACTCCGTGGTTTGTTTCTCAATTTTTGGAGAAGCTCCAAAGGGCTTTTTATGCTCTTTAATTTCGTCTTCAGAAAGTGTTTGAGATGACTTTTTAAATACTTGTACACCATTACTCTTTACTTGTGCTTTAACTGGCGTAGCTACACTGTTATTTATTGGGTTACTACCTTGTAATAATTCCATTTGTTTTCCTAGCAACTGTAATTGCTGAGCAATAAGACCCATTGCAGAACTGGTATCACCATTAAAAGCAACTTGAGATATTTGCGTTGATGTTGATACTTGAGGCGTACCATTTTGAACTGGCACATTTACTGGTGCTACCGCAAAACGATCAGCTGGTAGCGTTTCATCTAAATACGTTGCTAAGAGATTAGGTGAACTAAACTCCCCATTTAATTGTCTAAACGTTATTGGTGTATCAAATTCATTTTTACAAGTGATTGCCATTTGTGTTAAAACAAGTGAGTCGAGCCCAAGCTCAAGAAAATTATAATCGTGTTCAGAAGCTTCTAACTCTACTCCTGAAGTATTTACAATGATATCCGAAATTTTTTCAAGAATCATCGTTTTTCTATTGGGTTGTGATGCAGTATTCATTTGAGGTTGTATTTCTGTAGATTGAGTATTAAGAGGTGCTACTATTTGATTAAAATTAATATTTGGTGTTTCTACTGTTGGTGGATCTATCCAACATGGTTTACCATCAAAAACATAAGATGGAAGCCAAATTTTTTGTCTTGATTGATTTTTATAATATGCGTTCCAATCTGGTTCTATGCCTTTTAACCATAATTGGCCTAAAGCAGATAAAACCGTATGATACGAGTTTTCATTATTACTTGGAAATACCAAACTTGAAATAGAACTAGCAGATTTAGATCTCTTTTTTTGTTGTGATAATGTCGTTAATGCACGACCAGGACCAACTTCTAATAAGACAATATCTTCCATTGAAAGTGCCGTTTCCATAGCACCTGAAAAATTTACAGTTGCTCTTAAATGGTCTGTCCAATAATTAGAGTCAGTAGCTTCAGCATCTGTTAACCATGTCCCTGTAACTGTTGAAATAACAGGAATTCGTGGAATATTTAAAGTCATTTTATTGACCTCAGATTTAAACTCCTCTAAGACTGGATCCATCATTGTAGAATGGAAAGCATGACTAGTTAATAGTACTCTATTTGCAATTTCTTTTTTCTCTAAGGTTTTGGCAAATGCTTCAATAAGCTTGTCTTCACCTGAAACCACACAAAGTTGATCCGAATTCACGGCTGCCATAGACAATTCTTTTGGTAGTATTTCCATTAAACTATGATGAGTGGTTCTTACAGATAGCATACTACCACTAGGTAGATTACTAACTAATTTTCCACGTACAGCGACTAACAACAAAGCATCTTTTAATGAGAATACTCCTGCCAAGTGTGCTGCAACAAATTCACCAATACTATGTCCGCAAAGTAAGGTTGGCTGAACTCCCCAACTCATCCATAATTGAGATAATGCATACTCAACTACAAATAAAGAAGGCTGTGTGTATTGTGTATCTTTTAATTTCGTTTCTGCCTCTGATGAATAATTTTTAGGATATACGATACTTTTAATATCAATATTTAATTCATCCTTTAATATTTTAGAACATTTATCAAATGCATTACGAAACACAATTTCATGCTGATAAAGTGCTTTTCCCATTTGCAAATATTGTGCACCTTGCCCAGGGAAGAGAAATGCTAAATTATTTGGTGCTACTCTTAATTCTGAAGTCTTTATTGATTTAGCATCTTCAGATAACAACTGACTTGCAGCGTCTTTAGAATCCTTTGCTAAAATAAAGCTTCGTTTATTAAACGTATCTCTTGTAGCGCAAAGTGAACTCGTAATATCTGCTAAATTAACTTCAGAAGACCTTTGCATAAAGTTTCCTAAAGCTGTTTTGTAGCCTTCAAGACTATTTTCGGATTTCGCAGACCATGTTACAAGTTGCAAAGGTTTAGAATCACCAGAAATTGGTTGCTCAGCCTCATATTCTTCAGCAATAATATGCACATTAGTACCACCAACGCCAAAAGAACTTATACCTGCACGCCTTTTTCCTTTACAATTCCAATCACTTAATCTATTGTTTACAAAGAATGGACTATTTTCAAAATCGATAGTTGGATTAGGACGTTCAAATCCTAGTGAAGGAGGAATTTGACGATTCTTCAGCGCTAAAATGGTTTTAATAACTCCTGCAACACCAGCTGCAGCAGTTAAATGTCCCATATTACTTTTAATTGAACCAATAGCACAATATCCATTTTTAGGTTGCTTACCAAATGCCATTTGAAGCCCTTCAATTTCAATAGGATCACCAACAGGAGTTGCTGTACCATGAGTTTCTACGTAGCTTATCTCTGATGGATTAATACCTGCATCGCGTAATGCCTTAGAAATTGCACCTGCTTGTCCCTCTGCACTTGGCGCTGTGAAACTTCCTTTGTTTCCACCATCATTATTAGTACCAACACCTTTAATAATACCGTTGATAATATCACCATCTCTTTTAGCAGCTTCTAAACTTTTAAGAAGTATAGCTCCTGCTCCGTCACTAAAAACGGTTCCTTTTCCTTCTGCATCAAAAGATCGACAATGTCCATCTGGACTTAACATAGAGCCTTCTTGATAAAGGTGTCCACTATTAATTGGTGCAGTTATGCTAGATCCGCCTGCAATGGCTACATCACAACGATTATTTCTAATGGCATCTACAGCTTCAGCTATAGCAAGTAAAGACGTTGAACATGCAGAGTGTACACTCACAGCAGGTCCTTTAAGATTTAAATGATAAGCTGTCCTTGAGGTAATATAATCTTTTTCGTTTACCGTATTTGCTTGAAGTACTCCTACTTGATCTAATAATTCTTTATTAGGGAGTACATTGTTCTTATAATATGTATTCGTACCTGTACCAGCATAAACACCAACACTTCCGTTATAATGCTTAGGAAGATGACCAGATTGTTCGAGAACTTCCCAGGCAATTTCTAAAAACAAACGTTGTTGAGGATCCATAGCTTGTGCTAGCTTTGGATTAATACCAAAAAATCGAGCGTCAAATTCTTTTGCTGAGGGTACTACACCTCTAGCTCCAACATATAAAGGGTCTTTTCTAAGTTCTTCTGGTATGGATTTATCAAGTTCTTCTGAGGTAAAAAATGAGGTCGTTTCCTTTCCGTTTTTCAATACATCCCACAATTCATCAATCGATAATGCACCAGGAAATCTTACAGCCATTCCTATAACTGCAACATCGTCAGATGGTTTATTATCTTTTGGTTTGGAGTAATCTACAAAAGATTCATTTTTTTTATCAGTATTAATATATTCAGATAATCCTGCAATGGTAGGATATTGATAAATTTTTGTGACTGGTAATTTTAAGCTAAATCGCTTTCTCATTAAGGTGACTACCTTTTGAGATAAAAGTGATGTACCACCCATATCAAAAAAGTTATCATCAATACCAATATGAGGTATTTGGAGTTGTGAACTCCATATAGAAGCCATGTTCTTTTCTAGTTCAGTTCTAGGCTTTTTTAATAACGGAGCTGAAGCTGGCCTTACATATTCGGGAGTTGGTAAATTTTTCTTATCAATTTTTCCATTTGTAGTAATAGGAAATTCTTTAATCCACATAAAAATAGAAGGGATCATAAAATCAGGAAGAATATCTTCGAGTTGTTTTCTAACTGCCGTGGTATCTTCCTCTGATACTGCTGACTGCAAATAAGCCACTAATCTTGGTTCACCTCCTAATGCATTACTAACTATAACTGCATTTTTTTTAATATTTGGAAGTGTATCTAAAACCGTTTCAATCTCACCTAATTCTATACGATGTCCTCTTACTTTAACCTGATTATCTTTACGACCAAGACATTGAATCTGTCCATTTGGTAAAAGTTTTCCCAAATCGCCAGTTAAGTACATTTTTCGATTTGCTTTATCAACAAATGGATCATCTACAAAGCGTTCACTGGTTAATTCAGGTCTGTTTAAATATCCTAATGATACTCCATCTCCACCAATGACTATTTGACCTACTTCACCAGAAGCAACAGGGTTACTTTTTTCATCTAACAAGTAAGCGTGAGCATTGGATACTGGTTTACCTATGGTAATTGGATCATCATTCTTAGTGATTCTTGTTAAAAATGCACATACTGTAGTCTCAGTTGGACCATATATATTCCACAGTTCACTACATAGGTCTAAAAGTTTGTGAGCTAAGTTTAAAGGTACTGGCTCTCCACCTATTAATGCTTTAATTTTTAAAGGCTCTTTCCAGTCAGAATCTAAAAGTATTTGCCATATACTTGGAGTTCCCCACATCATGGTAATCTTATCTTCTTTAGCCTTTTTTAATAAAACTTGACCATCTAGCCTTGTTTCTTCGTCAACTAATACTATTGACGCACCATGTAATAATGGAAGAAATATTTCCATCACCATGGCATCAAACGATATCGTCGTTACTGCAAAAATTTTGTCATTTTTTGTTATTCCTGGTTCTTTACCCATAGAGTATACTAGATTAACAGTATTTAAATGAGAAACCTGAACTCCTTTTGGTTTTCCTGTAGATCCAGAAGTGTATATAATATAAGCCACTGACTCTGGCTGAACATCTATGTCTAGGGCATTTGAAGGAAAATTATTATAATCTCTCAAAATATCTTCAACATAAATATTCTTTGAAGTATCTGAAAGGCCGTATTTTGAAGATTTACAAATAAGATAACTCGCCTGTGAATCGGCAATAATCATTTCTAATCTCTTCTTAGGGTAGCCTGTATCAATTGGTACATAAGCAGCACCACATTGTAAAATGGCAAAAATTGTTACTATTAAATCTGGAGATCTGTCTAAAGAAAGTGCAATCACCTGATTTGGACGCACTCCTTTATCCCATAGATAATGTGCTGTATTATTAATGCTTTCGATTAAATCACTATATGAAACCTTTTCATCTTCGAATTGAAGAGCAATTGCTTGTGAATTTGCTAAAGCTTGTTCTTCTAACAAGGCATGGAGCGTTGCCTTAGGATAATCAAGTTTTGAGCCTTTCATACTATGAGTAGGTTTCATATTTAATTTTTAATTTTTCACTCTTTTAACCAAAGTTAATGCGTAGAAAATGATTTAGACATTTTTAATAATAAAAATTTTTTTAAAATAATTTAAAACATTAATTTTTAGCTTTACAATGTACAAATGCATTTTAACTATTTGGGGGCAAATTAATTATATTTAAAGTGCTATTAAACTAGTTATATGTTATTTAGGGGAGATTAATTAAAGACACAATACTAATACATATCTAATAAAAGCTAACAAGTCTTCTATCTTTTGCAATTAAATTCGTTGAATTGCACGTACTTAAAATTAAACATATAATTAATAATATTTCTTTGTGACTTAACATTTATTAAGAGATATTTACAACTACAATAACTATTTATTTCTTGAATTTTACCTTTTTTAAAATTTCATTTACACTATGAAAAATTTTACACAAAAATATGAGATTTGGATTTTTTTAATCCTTGCACCAATTGTAAATATCATTTTTGTTTATATCACAACTAAAGGCTTACTTTCTGATTTTGCATATGACCATGGAAGATTTTTTCTTCTTTTGCTCTTATTATTAGTCGTAGTTTTATCTACTAGAGGCATGTCTGGTATAATAGAAGTATTTAAACCAATGTTTAAATGGAAAGTAAACCCTCTATGGTATGTATTTAGTTTGTTATTTGCATTTTCTATAGCCACAATTACATTGGTGTTTAAAAGTTTTTACACAGGAACAGAATTTTCATCACTTTTTGAATTAGACCTACTACATTATAAAGGCGTTATTACATTTTTAATATGGGCGTTTGTTGGTGAAGTTGTTTGGGTGAGTTATTCCGTTCGTCAATTATCAAAAACTACAACTCTTTTTTATTCAAGTCAAATTGTTGGTATTTTTTGGACCTTATGGTGGCTTCCTATAGTTTTTCTTAATATAAGTGTTATTTCTGACCTTCCGGTAGTAGCCTTGTTATTAAACATGATGGGAGCTGCAGGAATGTGTACCTTTGTATATATTAAAACAAAAAGCGGTATTTGTGTTTGGTTATTACAATTTATGCTAAACATTTCTATCTTAATATTACCTGTATCGCCTGCAGTTGGTGGCGCGCCGACATACACTATTTTTTCTATTATTTATTTTGTAACGATGTTAGCCTTTATGTATTTTCTAAATTCAAAAAAAGTTAAAAAAGTCAAAAAAACTGTAAATTAACTGTCGTGAATTTTAATATAAAATTTAATTCTCGGCTCCAATATAGCTAAGTAAAGCTGTTTCGTCATAAGGTTTAAATGATAAATGCCATAAACTAAATCCTGCATTTTTGAAAAGTTCAGCATAATTATGAGAAAACGAACGCTCGTGACCATAAAGTTCTGAATTAGGGTTTTCATCAAAATTATGATGAATGCCATTCGGTTCAATAGCAACAAAGATGGTTTTTCCTAAACTATTCAGTTTAGCAAGAAATTCTGTAAGACGGTCTTCTGTAAAATATTCTAAAACACCTCTTGAAGTAACGAAAATCATATTAGAATGTCCGTTTTCATTCACCCATTCAAAACCATCAGAGGTTACAAATTCAATTTTTTCGTTCTCTTTGTATTTTTCGGTATTTAAATTGATTTGTTTCTCGCTTAAATCGATACCAATAAACTTTTCAATTTTTGGGAATTTAGAATTCAGGTAGTTTAGAACATTCCCATTTCCTGTGCCTATTTCAACAAGTGTGGTAAAAGTTTCAGTTTGTTTTAATAACTGTTCATGTAATTCATCGAATATAAAAGCGCAATCTGTTAAGAATTCAGTCTTAAATGAGTCATTTGTCTTAGAAAAAAACTCAGCACCATAATTGGCCCAATAGTTTTTATGGTAATTTTCTAAAGTTTTATAATCTTTCTTTTTTTCTAACTTTTTGAGCATTGCATTACGCATTAAGCGTTCTTTAGCGCTAAGATGATTGCACATTTCTAAGGTCATGCCTTTTTTAGACAATTCTAGAGCTTTTTTCGGTTGTAAAGCCACAAGAGCATTACCAACGGTATGAGTTAATAGTCTATATATAAATGATTTTAATTTATTTTTCATATGCCAATATAAAAATTAAAATTTTGCTCTAATAAAACATAGCGCAAAAACAATTTTATTTGGCTAAAGTACTAATTGTAGTATAACATTGAAAAATTTATTCTAGTCATTAATAACTCTAAAACTCGCTTTAAGTTTTGTTTTTGAGCTTCCACCAATCCCTATATCAAATGACATCTATTTGTATTCCCAAATTAATCAATCTGTCGATTGGATGGCTCTTCATATCTAAATCCAATAAAAGTTCCGTTATTTCCAAATCTAAATTTTGCATCATCTTTTGCATCAACAAGCATCGCTTTCATTTCTACAATAACATCGCTATTATTTCCAATAGTTTTATGAAGGATCACTAAGGCCAGAACGCCTCCACCTAATAATATTAAAATAGCTGTGCCAATTATTTCTGATAGAAATGGTGTCATTTTCGTATTATTTAGAGGTGTTTTTTGACCAATATTCCAAAGCATCAATTGCTCTATACCATCCTTCTATGTTGGCTTTAGTTTCTGTTCTATCTTCTACAGGCTCAAATGTCTTGTCAGTTTGCCAGATATCTTGAATTTCTTCAGGATTATCCCAATAACCAACTGCCAATCCTGCTAAAAATGCAGCTCCCATTGCTGTCGTTTCCACAACTTTCGGTCTTACAATAATTGTGTCTAATACATCAGACTGAAATTGCATAAGCACATTATTTACCGTTGCTCCGCCATCTACTCTCATTTCCTTAACCGAAATATCTGCATCTGCTTCCATGGCCTTTAAAATATCCATAGTTTGAAATGCAATAGCCTCTAAAGCTGCTCTTGCTATATGTGCATCTGTACTTCCTCTTGTTAACCCAAACATTGTTCCTTTTGCGTGCTGATTCCAATGTGGTGCACCTAATCCTGCAAATGCTGGTACAAAATAGACACCATCAGAACTCTCTACTGAAGCTGCCAATGCTTCAACATCTGATGAGTTTCTTATTATTTTTAAACTATCACGTAACCATTGCACAACCGCTCCTGCAATAAAAACACTCCCTTCTAGTGCATAAGTTGTTTTTCCATTTATTTTCCATGCCACTGTTGTCAATAAGTTATTTTCTGAAACTATAGGTTTGTCTCCAATATTCATTAACATAAAGCAACCTGTGCCGTAAGTGTTTTTTACCATTCCTGGTTTTGTACACATCTGCCCAAATAAGGCCGCTTGTTGATCTCCTGCAATACCTGAAATAGGAATTTGAGTTTCAAAAAATGTAGATTTAGTATGACCGTAAACTTCGCTCGATTGCTTCACTTCTGGCAACATGCTTTTTGGGATTGTGAGGATGTCTAACAACTCATCATCCCAATCCATTGTATTGATATTAAACATCAACGTTCTTGAAGCATTGGTCACGTCAGTAATGTGCTGTTCACCTTTAGTAAAATTCCAAATGAGCCAAGTATCTATAGTTCCTAAAATTAAGTCTCCAGCCTCAGCTTTTGCTCTGGCACCATCAACATTATCTAATATCCATTTCACTTTTGTTCCAGAAAAATACGAATCTATAACAAGACCTGTTTTCTTTTTAAATAACTCCATTTTGCCTTCGTTTTTGAGTTGATCGCAATAATCTGATGTTCTTTTATCTTGCCAAACGATTGCATTGTAAATAGGCTTCCCTGTCGTTTTGTCCCAAACTACAATGGTCTCTCTTTGATTCGTAATACCAATAGCAGCTATATTTTCTACATTGATATTTTTATTTGCAATTGCTTCAGCGGCAACTCCTGCCTGTGTTGACCAGATTTCCGTAGGATCATGTTCTACCCAAGCTGGCTTAGGAAAATGTTGTGTAAATTCCTTTTGTGCCATTGAAATGATTTGACCTTTTTTATCAAATACAATTGCTCTTGAGCTGGTTGTTCCTTGATCTAGAGACAGGATATATTTTCCCATACTATTATTTTATTTTAAAACGTATTGGTTTGCTATCTTTATAAATTTTGAAATTTGCTCAGCTCTCCATTCTTCGGTTTCATTGAGCTCTACTCTTAATAGTTCGCCAACAGTTGGCGCAACCTCTATTGCTGCTTTTGCATCTAAGAATAAAATTCTAACGCGTCTTGCTAGCACATCATCAATTGTTCTAGCCATTTCGTTTCTTGCAGCCCAAACGACTTCAGCTTTTGTAAACTCTAACCTAGGATGTAGCAGTTCTCCTAAACTTGGATCTTCTTTTATAATCTTTTCAATGTCTTTTCGGTCTGTTCCGTATATATAGAGATGACTCGATTTATCGACAGTGCCATTTGCGCCATGAATTAATAAATCGTGTGTTTTACAATCAGCCTTAGATAATTTTTTGAGCTCAATAATTTTATTTACGGTGTCTTGAGCCATTCTTCTGTATGTGGTCCACTTTCCACCAGTAATTGTAATTAATTCAGAATCTGAAACTATTATTTTGTGACTTCTTGAAATCTCTTTCGTTTTTTCAGATTTATCTTTTGGTGCAGCCAATGGTCGTAAACCTGCATAAATGCTCAAGACATCAGCTTTTGAAACTTTCTTAGTTAAATAACTATTGGCTGTAGAAATTATAAAATCTACTTCCTTTTCCAATGCTTTTGGCTCCAAACTATGACTATCTAATAGCGTATCAGTTGTACCAACCACCACTCTATTATGCCAAGGTACTAAAAATAATACACGTCCATCATCTGTTTTTGGTATCATTATAGCATCCTCACCTGGTAAAAACGATTTATCTAAAACAAGGTGAACTCCCTGACTTGGACGAATACTGATTTTAGCTTCATTATCATCCATTTTTAAAACCTCATCTGAAAAAACACCTGTGGCATTAATGACCGTTTTTGTTTTAATATGATATTCTGTATTGGTTTCCTTATCAATACCTACAACTCCATTAACTATTTGCTTATCATCTTTAAGAAGATTCTTAACCCTAAAATGATTTAAAACTGTGGCTCCATTTTCTATACAGCTTTGAGCAATATTTATTGCTAAACGTGAATCGTCAAATTGACCATCGTGATACACAACTCCTCCTTTTAAGTTATCACCTTTAATTGTTGACAGTCTTGATATGGTTTCGGCTTTTTTAATTCGTTTTGATTTTCCAAAACTTAACTTTCCAGATAAAAAATCATAAACCTTTAAACCTACGGTATAAAAAAAGTTATCCCACCATCTGTAGTTTGGAATAATAAATGACTGATTGCTCACTAAGTGAGAGGCATTTTTAAGTAACAGCCCTCTTTCGTAAAGTGCTTCTCTCACCAAATCAATATTACCTTGAGCTAAGTAGCGCACACCACCATGCACCAATTTGGTACTTCGACTAGAAGTCCCTTTTGCAAAATCCACTTGCTCTAATAATAAAGTTTTGTATCCTCTTGTTGTACAATCTAGAGCAACACCTAAACCTGTAGCTCCTCCACCAATAATGACAACATCCCAGCTATCAGTGGTATTTAATTGATTAATAAGTTGTTTTCGGCTAAACACCATGTAGTTTTACAATTACAATTAGTTTCAAATATACAATTAATTCCTCAATATGAAATAAAATGAAACTAATACTAATCAAATATAGTTTCGTTTAGTTTCGTTTTGTATATTTGTAATAGTTATGAAAAGACATCAAGACATATTAAAAATGCTAACCAAAGAAAAACATTTGGAGGTCTTAGACTTGTGTGAGATTCTAGATGTCTCTGCGGTTACTATAAGAAAAGACCTAAAAGTCTTAGAACAAAAAGGATTATTGCACAGAACACATGGAGGTGCATCTTTAGAGAATCCTTATATAAATGAAAGAACCGTTCTCGACAAAGAAAAAATTTCTGTTGAAGAAAAAAACGGTATTGCCCAATTAGCTGCGAGTAGAATTTTAGAAAATGATTCTATTATGATTGCCTCTGGAACCACAGTACAAGCACTTTCAAAATTTATAAAAGCGAAAAATAAACTTACTGTAATCACCTCTTCTATTCATGTAGTACTGCATTTAATAAATGACAGTAATATTAAAATTTTGCAGTTAGGTGGATATATAAGACACAACTCTGCCTCTGTTATTGGCAATTATGCGGAATATATTTTGAATAACATTTCGTGTAGTAAACTATTTTTAGGTGTTGATGCGATTGATTTAGACTATGGCCTTTCTACAACTAATTTAGAAGAAGCCGAATTGAATAAAAAAATGTTATCTGCAGCACAAAAGGTTATTGTTCTTGCAGATTCTTCAAAGTTTGGAAAAAAGAGTTTTGCTAGAATATGCGATTTGTCTCAAGTAGATGAAATAATAACGGATAATGGTATTTCAAATTCTATCAGAAAAAAACTTGAAGAAAAAGAAATTAAAGTATCCATTGTTGGTGAATAGCTCAACATCAATTGACATAGTTAACCTTTATCAAGCTTCTCTTATTAATCTTTTTCGTATCCTTAGAAAAAAATTAGTTTAAATATTCTTATTACAGAAGATAATCCTACTTATATAATAAAAGAACTACATCTTAGAAACTTTAGCAAGTTGAGCTCTCATTTGTTTAATTGTTAACGTACTTCCATCATGGCTCCAACCTGGTGGACCAAATATGTACATAAACTTATGATACCAGTTCTTAGATTTTTTTAAGTCTTGCCAAATATTTTTGTATTCGTGAGTTAATATCACATAAAGATTATAAGAATTTGGTGGTGTAGAAACACCATATTCAATAGCTATAGAATCGTCTAATTCTTTCCACGTTCCAAAAATTCTATCAAAAATATTGAGAAAACCACCGTGATTTTTATCCATATATTCAATATTCCGAGCATGGTGAACTTGGTGCATTGTGTGTGTATTCACAAATTTTTCAATAATTCCTAACTTTTTTATATACTTTGTATGTAATTGAAACTGCCATAAAGCTTCAATACCTATGCACACAACTAGCATCTCTGGTGGAAACCCAATGATTACAATCCAAACATAAAAAAAAGGCTTATAGAAAATTGTAAACCAACCATTACGGACAGCAGTACCTAAATTAAAATTGTCTGAAGAATGATGAACAATATGTGCAGCCCATAAAAATCTTACCATATGATTTTGACGATGAAACCAGTAATACGTAAAATCATCTAAAAGCATACAAATTACCCAAATATACCAGGCGTAACCAAAAGACTCCCAACCCATAATATTGGTACGAACTCCGTTCACAACCGGATTGAAAATATCGTAAGCAAAATTAAGAATAAAAATAACTGAGACTGTTTTAATAAGTGCTCCAAGTATCACTGATCCTACTCCAAGTGATAAGCTTGATAGTAAATCTCGCCATTTATAAAGATCTTTATTATCTGAAGTTTTACTGTAAGTAAGTTCTAAAGCTATAAAACATAAAAAACAAGGTATTCCGTAAACTAAGGGGTTTGTAAAATCCATTTATTTTTAATCTATTTTTTTTGGATGAAACTAAGCTCTGTAGTTTAGGACTTGCGGAACCTCTTTTATTTTTTCAAACTAATTTTTGTAAATATACATTATAGCTTATACAAACTATCAGACTAATGAGATTACTTCCCGATACAAAAATTAGCAAAAATATTACCTAATAAATCATCATTGGTAATCTCACCTGTAATCTCACCAAAGTGATATAAGGCTTGGCGAATATCAATAGCCAATAAATCTCCTGACAATCCTGTTTCTAAGCCATACTTTACTTTCTGAGTTTCTTCAAAAGCTTTTAACAACGCATCATAATGACGTGAGTTGGTTACAATCGTTTCATTATTTCTTAGAGCTCCTGTGTTTATTAAATCGAGAAGCTTATGAGTTAACTGCTCCACTCCAAAACCAGATTTCGCAGATAAAAGTTGAACATCATCAATTTCTGTATTCAATTTTGCAAGTTGTATATCATCTAATTGATCAATCTTATTCGCAATAATCAATAATGGTTTTTGAGGATGCTTATTTTTAATCTTTTCGATTTCAAGTTTTACCGAATACAGATTAGTAATACTAGCTCTACTATCGAACAAATAAATAACGACTTGAGACTGCTCAATTTTTTCGAAGGTCTTTTTAATTCCTATACTTTCAACGACATCTTCAGTTTCTCTAATTCCTGCTGTATCTATAAATCTAAAACCTATGCCACCAATAGAAATTTCATCTTCTATTGTATCTCTTGTAGTTCCTGCAATTTCAGAAACTATGGCTCTATCTTCATTTAATATAGCATTGAGTAATGTTGATTTCCCAACATTGGGCTCACCCACAATCGCTACAGGAATTCCATTTTTTATAACATTCCCCACCGCAAATGAATCTATAAGACGTTTTAAGACAAAATTTATACGCGCTATCAATTTTTTAAATGCACTTCTATCTGCAAACTCAACATCTTCTTCTGCAAAGTCTAACTCCAGTTCAATTAAACTTGCAAAATTTAGTAGTTCTTCACGAAGCTTGTTAATTTCAGAAGAAAAACCACCACGCATTTGTTGCATCGCAATTTGATGTGATGCTTCATTATCACTAGAAATTAAATCTGCTACAGCTTCTGCCTGACTTAAATCTAACTTACCATTTAAAAATGCACGTAATGTAAATTCACCAGCTGTAGCCATTCTGCAACCATGTCGTAAAAATAATTGTATAATTTCTTGTTGAATGTAAGATGAACCATGACAAGATATCTCAACTACATCTTCACCTGTATAAGAATTAGGGTTTTTAAATAACGATAGCAATACTTCATCTATTGTTTTCTCATTTTCTATAATATGTCCTAAATGAATGGTATGCGTATGTTGGAGATATAATTTTTTATTAGTTACCGATTTAAAACACTTAGATGCTATAGTTATAGCATCACTGCCAGACAAGCGAATGACTGCAATTGCTCCACTTCCAGAAGGAGTTGCCAAAGCTATTATAGTATCGTTATGCATTATTCTATGGTTTACTGCAAAAGTATTGCAAAATATGGGATTGTGATAAACCCTTACCTTATAATTTTAAGATTTAATTCACAATAGATTTTACTGTTTATGAGGCATTGTTTCTATATTTGTACGGTTTAAATAAAAAATGATGAAAAAAATATTAGCCTTTTTATTAATAGGATTATTAATCGCAAGTTGCGAAACAGAAAATAGAACTGATTATGTAATTAACGGCAAAGCCGAAGGCATACATAATGGTATTAGAATCTATCTCAAATACATTGACCAAAGAGGTGAAGAGGTTATAAAGGATTCGGCTATTGTTAAGGATGAAACATTTAAAATCACTGGATCAGTAGATGAGCCAACAATTCATTTTTTATCGATAGATGGTGTTGAAGGGAATGCAATCTTTATGTTAGAAAATAGTAAGATGGATATAAGTGTTGATAAACAAAATCCGCTAGGTTCAAAAGTAACTGGCTCTAAAACTAATGATGGCTTTGTTGCCTTTCAAGAAGGTATGAACAGTATTAGAGAAGAAGGTAGAGATATAATGATGGCTTACAGGCAAGTAAAAATGCCAGAAGAAGCAGAAAGAAAAGATTCTATAGCTAAAGAGTTCGAAAAAGTAAGCATTAGACTTTTAGAGCATCCTTTAAATTTTGTAAAGGAATATAAGGATAGTAACTTTAGTCTTAATTTAATTGGTTTAGAAGCCAACAAACCAAAGTTTGATGTTGTTAGTTTTATAGACGCTTTTAATAATCTTGATTCTAAATTAAAAACATCTCCAAAAGGTAAAGAGGTTAAGAAAAAATTAGACGAATTATTAATAGAATATGAAAAAATTGCACATCTAGAAATAGGCAAAATTGCTCCAAATTTTGAAGCTCCTACACCAGATGGTACTTTGGTTAGCTTAAACGAGTTAAAAGGAAAAGTTACCGTTATAGATTTTTGGGCAGCTTGGTGTGGTCCTTGCCGAAAAGAAAATCCTAATGTGGTTAGATTATACGAAAAATTTCATGATGAAGGCTTAGAAATTATAGGAGTGTCATTAGACGGCCAAGAAAGACAACCAAATGCTAAAAAAGCATGGTTAGATGCTATAGAAATGGATAAATTAACGTGGCCACAGGTATCTAATTTAAAATATTTTAAAGATCCTGTTGCTGAGTTGTATAATATTACAGCGATACCTGCTACTTTCATTTTAGATAAAGACGGCAAAATTGCTTATAAAAACTTACGAGGCAAAGCTTTAGAACTTAAGGTTGAAGAACTGCTTAACCAATAAGTTATTATTAAAAAATCAATAAAAAACGCAATTATAACTAATTGAGCTTTCCTGTTTTATAAAGCACAAAAAGTGCGATGATAGGAATGGCTAATAAACCAATATGTATTAAATTGGTTTCAAACAGACTAGGCATTAAAAATAGTGTAACAACATAACCTCCTACTGCTCCGCCAAAATGTGCATCATGTCCAATATTACCAATTCTTTTCTTCATTCCATAGATTGAATATAACAAATAGCCAATACCAAAAACATACCCAGGAATCGGTATTGGTATAAAAAACATGTGCAAACTCATGCTAGGTTGTATTAATATTGCTGCATATAATACACCTGTTACCGCACCACTAGCTCCAATAGCACTATACCAATATTCATCCTTATGAAAGTAAAGCGATAGTAAGTTACCAAATACCAAACTTGCTATATAGATAATTACGAAATTTAAAGTACCTAAGGGTTCAATTACATAATTTGCAAAAAAATATAATGTTACCATGTTGAACAACAAGTGTGTAGTGTCTGCATGAAGAAAAGCAGAACTAAACATTCTTATCTGTTCACCTCTTTTTATACTACCAACATTAAACTTATAACGTTCAAAAAATGCACGGTCGTTAAAACCTTTTAATGACATCACAACGTTAGCCGCAATAATTGCAATGGTAATCGGATCTAAATTATTGTTCATGTATGCTCAACTATTGCATCAAATATAATATATATTTGCGCTATAAATCTAACATTGTTTAATGCAACTTATTGCTTACATTCTTATTTATCCTATACTTTGGTTAATCTCCAAACTACCTTTTAGATTACTCTATGGGTTCTCTGATGTTATTTATCTTTTTGTCTTTAGAATATTTGGTTATCGTAAATCTACCGTAAAAGAGAATCTGAAATTAGTTTTTCCTGAAAAATCTGAAAAGGAAATCGCTACAATTACAAGAAAATTTTATCACCATCTGTGTGATATGATTGTTGAAGCTATAAAATCTATAAGCATTACCAAAGAAGAGATGCAAAAACGCTACAAATTTCCCAATGTGGAACTTATTAAAAATCTTGAAGACAAACAACGTAGCGTTATACTAATGTGCGCACATTACGGCAGTTGGGAATGGATATTCATTCTACAGACATACGTAGAGTGCAAAGGTTTTGCAGTTTACAAAAGATTAGGAAACAAATATTTTGATAAATTGATAAAAGGCATTAGAGCAAAGTACAACTCGCATCTTATTACAACAAAAGAAACAATTTCCGTACTCAAGGAATCTAAACGAAAAGGGGAATTGACCATCAGCGGATTTGTATCTGACCAAACACCAAAAGCGAACAAAGCATTTCATTGGAACGAATTTATGGGCATTAAAGTTCCTATGCATACAGGCGCTGAGATTATAGCTAAAAAACTAGATATGACGGTTGTATTTTTTAGCGTAAAACGCATAAAACGCGGCTATTACGAAACCACATTTACAACCATTGCTGAAAACCCAAATGACTATAAGAATTATGAAATCACGGATACATTTTTTAAACGTGTTGAAGAACAGATTTTAGAAGCTCCTCAATATTATCTCTGGACACACAAACGTTGGAAACATAGAGATAAAGTACCTGCAGAATTTCAATAGATAATAAAACGTGCGTCTTGTAAAATTGAAATTATTGCCAATTCGTGTTAAAAATAATTTAATCTAAATCAAACCAAGCATCTACATTAGTAGCATTACAAGGGCTATCTAAAAGTAATTTATGCACAAACTCATTATTATTCTTTGCGTAGTCGTAATCCTTCGCCCAAGTCGTATGGTTTTTAGCTAAACTAATAATGCTATTGCAAACAAATTCTATTTCAGCAGTTGTCGTTGTTGGATGTATAGACATACGAATCCAACCAGGTTTTCGTACTAAATCTCCGATAGAAATTTCTTGCGTTAACTCATTAGACATTTTTTGATCTACATGAAGTAAAAAATGACCATAAGTGCCAGCACAACTGCAACCTCCACGCGATTGAATACCAAATTTATCGTTCAATAGTTTCACACCCAGATTAAAATGTAAATCATCTATATAAAAAGAAATGACTCCTAACCTATCTGTATGCTGACCTGCAAGAATATGAAGATTAGAAATTGAACTCAACTTCTTAAAAATAATAGAGACCAACTCATGCTCGCGTTTTAAGATATTTTCAGTACCCATCTGCTCTTTTAACTTCACAGAAAGTGCTGTTTTTATAGTTTGAAGAAAGCCTGGTGTACCTCCATCTTCTCGATCTTCTATATTATCAATGTACTTGTGTTCTCCCCAAGGATTCGTCCAACTTACTGTGCCACCACCTGGACAATCTGGTACCATATTTTTATACAACTTCTTATTAAATACCAAAACACCCGAAGTACCTGGACCACCTAAAAACTTATGCGGTGAAAAGAAAATAGCATCTAATTGTGCATCTTCATCCTCTGGATGCATATCAATATCTACGTAAGGTGCAGAACATGCAAAATCCACAAAACATACTCCACCATGCTTATGCATTAATTTTGCAATAGCGTGATGAGGTGTCTGAATTCCAGTAACATTAGAACCTCCAATTACAGAAGCAATCTTAATTGTACAATCCTTGTATTGGTTGAGTAAAGTTTCTAAATTTTCTAGACAAAATAAACCATCCTCATCTGGAGGGATAACCTCAACTTTAGCCATAGTTTCTAACCAAGATGTTTGGTTAGAGTGATGCTCCATGTGCGATATAAAAACCACTGGTCGCATTTGATCTGGTACTTTAGTAAAATCTTTTAAATTTTCTGGGATTTTTAGACCAAGTATACGTTGAAACTTGTTTACCACTCCAGTCATACCATTACCAGACATTATTAGTATGTCATCTTCGTTGCAATTAACGTGATCTTTAATAATCTGCTTAGCCTTATGATAAGCTTTGGTCATTGCAGTACCAGACACTGTAGTTTCAGTATGTGTATTGGCTACAAAAGGCCCAAAATCGTTACACAGCTTATCTTCTATTGGTCTGTACAGACGGCCAGAAGCTGTCCAGTCCGTATAAATTATTTTTTTTTCACCATAAGGTGAAACAAATGTCTGATCTTGGCCAATAATATGTTTTCTAAACTGATTGAAATATGCTTCAAGCTCAGTAATTTCAGTAGAAATAGTTTCAGAAATCATAGTAAAATCTTCTTAAAATTAAATGAACTGTCACATTGAGCGCAATCGGAATGCATTAAAGTTTTAAAATATATAAGTTCTCGACTGGCTTAAAATGACAGCTTACTATATAGTTCAACTTAATATAATTCAAAGATACTAAATATTAGCAACAGCCTTAATTTCAGCAATAAATCGATCTGCTAAAGTATCGGCCGCATCTTGAGATTGTGCTTCTGTATATATTCTAATAATTGGTTCGGTATTACTTTTACGCAAATGCACCCAACTATCTGCAAAATCAATTTTTACACCATCTATCGTCGTTAGCTTTTCATGACTATAATTAGACTCCATAGTACTCAATATACCGTCAACATCTAATCCTGGTGTTAATTGAATTTTCTTTTTACTCATAAAGTAGTTAGGATAAGACGCTCTAAGTTCACTCACTTTTATTTTTCGTTCTGCAAGTAGGCTTAAAAATAAAGCGACTCCGACTAAAGCATCTCTGCCATAATGTGATTCTGGATAAATAATACCTCCATTACCTTCACCTCCAATAACGACGTTGTTCTTTTTCATTAACGTTACAACATTTACTTCGCCAACTGCACTAGCTTCGTAAGTTCCTCCATACTTTTCAGTAACGTCTCTTAAAGCTCTAGTAGAACTCATGTTACTTACCGTATTTCCTGGGTTTTTACTCAAGACATAATCAGCACAAGCAACCAAAGTGTATTCTTCTCCAAACATTTCGCCTGTTTCATCCATAAACGCCAAACGATCTACATCAGGATCTACTACAATTCCGAAATCAGCACGTTCCTTTACCACTTCTTTTGCTAAATCACCTAAATGCTCTTTAAGTGGCTCTGGATTATGAGGAAAATGACCTGTTGGGTCACAATACAATTTCACAGGATGCACACCTAAACGTTCTAATAATAATGGAATAGCAATGCCACCTGTGGAATTTACTCCATCAACAACCACTTTAAAATTAGCAGCTTCAATCGCTTTAACATTTACTAAAGGTAAGTCCAAGACTTCATCGATGTGCAAATCGATATAGGCTTCATTTTTTGTAATTTTCCCTAAATCATCAACTTCAGCAAAAACCATGTCACTAGATTCAGCAATCTCTAAAATTTTCTGTCCTTCTGCTCCATTTAAAAACTCACCCTTAGCGTTCAATAATTTTAATGCATTCCATTGTTTTGGATTATGACTTGCGGTTAAAATAATACCTCCATCTGCGTGTTCCATTGGTACAGCAATTTCTACAGTAGGTGTTGTAGATAAACCTAAATCAACAACATCTATTCCTAAACCTACTAGCGTATTCATTACTAAATTCTGAATCATCGCGCCAGAAATACGTGCATCTCTACCAACCACAACTCTGTAATTTTCTTTATCGCGTTGCTGCTTTAACCATGTGCCATAAGCGGCAGCGAATTTAACCGCATCAATTGGCGTTAAATTTTCTTCAGCTTTACCTCCTATGGTGCCACGAATTCCTGAAATAGATTTTATTAATGTCATATAATTTCGAGTTTCAGCAAATATAATATCTTAATCTATAAGTTTGATTATGAATTTGTAAATTCGACAAATGAACTTTTTAGCCCACATATACCTTTCCAGCGACAATGAGCTCTTAACCATTGGTAATTTTGCAGGTGATGGTGTACGAGGAAAAAATTACACACATTTTCCCGTTGCAATGCAAGCAGGTATTAGGCTACATCGCGAAATTGATACGTTTACTGATACGCATCCAATTGTGAAACGCAGCAAAAAACGACTACATAAAACCTATGGGCATTACAGTGGTGTAATCGTAGATATTTTTTACGATCACTTTTTGGCAAAAAATTGGAGAGACTATTCAGATCTTAATTTAACCGATTATATTGATGATTTTTACAAGAGCTTAATTAGAAATCTACAGTATTTACCAGAACGCTTTAAAAAGTTTACACCCATTATGATTGAAGGCAATTGGCTATTAAGTTATGCGTCAATAGAAGGTATACAACTAGTTTTAGACGGAATGAATAAAAGAACCAAAGGAAAATCTAAAATGAATACAGCGACTACTGAGTTAAGAGCGCATTATGATGAATTTGAAACAGAGTTTACACAATTCTTTGCAGATCTTATAAAATTCAGCGTTGCTAAACGCTTAGAAATAGAAAAACATTTTAATATATGAATCGGTTACACCTCCTTTACATTTTAATTATAATCTGCTTTGTAAGTTGCAAAAACGAAACCAAACAACCCGAAAAACAGACAAATCACAGAGGCTTAATAGCTAAAAAAGCTATGGTTGTTAGTGCAAGAGAAGAAGCTTCTAAAATTGGAACAGAAATAATGAAACAAGGAGGTAATGCCTTTGATGCTATGATGGCTACAGAAATGGCATTGGCTGTTGCTTATCCTTATGCTGGTAACCTTGGAGGTGGTGGTTTTTTGGTTTACAGATTAGCAGATGGTAAAAAAGGAGCTTTAGACTATAGAGAAAAAGCACCTTTAGCATCTCGTAAGGATATGTATTTGGATGAAAGCGGCAATGTCATTTTAGATAAAAGTACAGTTGGTGCAATGGCAGTTGGCGTACCAGGTACAATCGCAGGTGTATTTGAAGCTCATAAGCGTTTTGGACAACTCGATGTTACTACCATTTTAAAACCTGTAATAGAATTAGCAAGAAAAGGATATACTATAACTAAAAAGCAAGAAAAACGCATTGCACATTACGACAGTATGTTAAAAGTTGTAAACCAAAAAGAAATTCTCTATAACACCAATCTAAAGGCAGGAAACACGGTTATAAACCTAGCATTAGCAGAAACATTACAACGTATTTCTGATCATGGCAAAGATGAATTTTATACAGGTGAAACTGCAAAAAACCTAGTTAATTATTTACAATCTAAAGGTAGTATAATCACACTCGAAGATTTAGCTAAATATGAAGCTAAATGGAGAGATCCTATTACATTTGAGTACGATAATTTAACTATTTCATCAATGTCACCTCCTTCTTCTGGAGGAGTGTGTCTCAATCAAATTATGACGATGATTGAGCCTTACGATTTAAAGGAGTTTGGACATAATTCGCTAAAAGCAATTCAAGTCATCACAGAAGCAGAAAAACGTGCTTATGCAGATCGCAGCTATTATTTAGGCGATCCAGATTTTGTAGATATTCCGATTAAAACCTTAACAAGCAATATTTATCTCACAGAACGTATGCAAAACTTTAGTTATCAAAGCGCAACTTCTGTAGATTCAATTTCGCATGGAAATATTATGGGTTATGAAAGTGATGAAACTACCCACTACTCTATTGTAGATCAATTCGGTAATGCTATTGCAGTAACCACAACCCTAAATGGTGGTTATGGTTCAAAATTATTTGTTGATGAACTTGGTTTTTTCTTAAACAATGAAATGGATGACTTTAGCAGCAAACCTGGAGAACCTAACTACTATGGATTAATTGGCGCAGAAGCTAATAGTATTGCTCCAGAAAAACGTATGCTCAGTTCAATGACACCAACACTCGTAGAAAAAGATGGAGAGTTTTATATGTCTGTTGGCACGCCTGGAGGCTCAACAATTATAACCTCAGTATTACAAACTATTTTAAATGTACATGAATATAAAATGACTATGCAGCAAGCCGTAAACGCTCCACGATTTCATAACCAATGGCTCCCAGATGAAATTAGGATGGAACCTAATTCCTTTGATGAAGACCTAATCAAACACCTCGAAGCTTTAGGCTATACTATTAACGAATCTCGTTCTCCAATAATTGGTATAGTAGATGGTATTTTGATGTTAGAAGATGGCACGCTAGAAGGTGGAGCAGATAAGCGTGGTGATGATACTGCTGTTGGGTTTTAACGTTTCCTTTTGAATATCGGTTTTATAAAAATCTTTTAACCATAAATGTACTTGGAATTCCGACAAAGTCGGAAGCAACGATTTTCAGAAATAAAGAGCTCTAGATTTAGTCATAAAACCAAATCTAGGATTGGAATAATAATTTAATTTTGAATCAATTAATCTTAATGCATCAGCTAATGGCGCTTTAGCGATTTCCTAACAAATCGTTTTGTCCCGATAGCTATCGGGATTGGTTCGTTTTGCATCAAGGCAAAATGAATAAAGAAAACATAAAAAACGATTTAACATTCATTTAAAACAATCTATATCTCTTAATTGTATATTTATATGCGTCAATTATCTAACATTACTTACTTAAAAAACCAACTAAAAATGCGACAATTTATCATTGCCATAGCATGCTGCTATTCCCTGTTTAGCTTTTCTCAAGGTACTCAATTATTAAGACAACCAACAATACACGGAGACGATGTCGTTTTTGTATATGCTAATGATTTATGGAAAGCATCCACAACTGGCGGAACAGCAATTAGACTAACCAGCGATGAAGGTTATGAATCGAGTCCACATTTTTCTAACGATGGTAAAATGATTGCATTCACTGCGCAATACGATGGTAATGTAGATGTTTTTGTAATGCCTTCGGAAGGTGGAGAACCAAAACGTCTCACCTATCATCCGGAAGGCGATTTTGTACAAGGATGGACACCAGATGGCAATGTCTTATTTCGCTCTAGCAGAGAAAGCCAGCCAACAATGACGAGCAAATTTTTTACGGTGTCCACCAAAGGCGGATTACCTAAAGCTTTAGATATTCCAAGAGCTGCGTATGGAGAATTATCCTCCGATGGAAAATATTTGGCATATACACCAATTACAGGTTGGGATGCAGAATGGAGAAATTATAGAGGTGGACAAGCCATGCCAATTTGGGTGGTAGATTTGAAAACTAAAGATTTAATAAGGACTACGCAACCCACTGGTGAGCGCCATTTAGATCCTGTGTGGATCAATGACATTGTATATTTTATGTCTGAGCGCGATTATACCATGAATATTTGGTCATTTAATCCAAGTACAAAAGAAGAAAAGCAAATTACGTTTCATAAAAAATTTGACGTTAAAAGTTTAGATAGTAGCAAGGACAAAATAGTATATGAACAAGGAGGTTATCTTCATGTTCATAATCCAAATACTGGTGATACCAAACCATTGAATATTAGTGTTAAAGCAGATTTAAATTTCTACAGAACAAAATGGGATAATGTTTCGGCAAGAAATCTATCTAATCCAAATGTTTCACCCAAAGGTAAGCGTGCTATTTTCGAGCATCGCGGAGAAATCTTTACCGTACCTAAAGAAAATGGCACTTGGAAAAACATTACTAACTCTCCAGGTGTTGCAGACCGTAATCCTATTTGGTCACCAAAAGGTGATAAGATTTCTTGGTTTTCGGACGAAGGTGGAGAATACCAATTAATGCTTGCTGACCAAGATGGGCAAAATGTAGAAACTATTAAATTGCCAGAACCAACCTTCTATTTTCAACCAGATTGGTCGCCAGATGGAAAATATATCGCTTATACAGATACACATTATAATATTTGGGTGCTTAATCTAGATACTAAAAAAACGACTCAAGTAGCTACAGATCGTTATGCACATCCTAATCGCTCTATGAATCCAGTCTGGTCACCAGATAATAAATGGATTGCTTTTTCTAAACAGCAGGAAAGTCACTTTAAAGCCATCTTTGCTTACCACGTAGATTCTAAAAAAACGATGCAACTTACGGATCCAATTGCAGATGCCATTTCGCCTGTTTGGGATGCTTCTGGAAAGTATATCTATACGCTAGCAAGCACCAACTATGGACTTCAAACGGGTTGGTTAGACATGAGCAATTATGATTCTGCCAACAATTTAACACGCAGTCTATATGCCATTGTATTGAATGCTGAAGATAAATCACCAACACTTCCAAAAAATGATATGGAGGCTACTGAAACTAATAATGAAGGTTCAGATAAAAAGAATGGTGAAAAGAACAAAGAAGATAATAAGGATTCAAAAGACATAAAAGTCACAATTACTGAAGCTGGAATTTTTGATAGAGCTGTTGCCTTAGAATTACCAGAAAGAAATTACGTTGCACTATTAAAAGGACCTTCGAAAACTGTTTTTGTGGCAGAAGCTATCGAAAATGAAGATGGACTTAAAGTTTATTCTTACAGCCTTGAAGAAGGTAAAGTTAATGATTTTGCTGATGGTGTCTCTCAAATGGTGGCTTCAGAAGACAGAAATTCAATTTTATTATTTCAAAATGGGAATTGGGTGCTTACAGATACTAAGTCTCCGCCAAAACCAGGAAAAGACAATTTAAAAACGAATCTAAAAATTAAGTTAGACCCTAAAGCTGAAGCGCATCAAATCTTTAAAGAAGGTTGGAGATACATGCGTGATTTTTTATACGTAGATAATGTACATGGAGCACCTTGGGACGCTGTTTATAAATGGTATTCTCCTTGGATAGACCATGTGCGCCACAGAACAGATCTTAACTACGTCGTAGATATTATGAGTGGTGAAGTCGCAGTTGGGCATTCTTATGTTTCTGGTGGCGACTTCCCTAATATAGATCGTGTACCAGTTGGCTTATTAGGTTGCGATATTGAGTTGGTTAATGGAAATTATAAAATTGCTAAGATCTTTAATGGAGAACGTTGGAATCCGAATTTGAAAGCTCCATTAGCCCAGCCAGGAATTAACATCAACGAAGGTGATTATATTTTAAAAATTAACGGTACCAAACTTTCAGAAGCTGTAAATCCTTATAGTTTATTAGAGCAAACCGCTGGCCGTGAAATTAATATTACCGTAAACTCAAAACCATCGATGACTGATGCTAAAACCATTTTAGTAAAACCTGTTGGTAGTGAGCGTGGCTTAAGAAGCATTGATTGGGTTGAAGGCAACCGTAGAAAGGTAGATGAACTCTCTAATGGAAAGCTAGCTTATGTCTATGTTCCAAATACAGGTGGTGGAGGTTTTACATCATTTAACCGCTACTATTTTTCACAACAAGATAAAAAAGGAGCTGTAATAGACGAACGTAATAATGGAGGTGGTTCTGCTGCAGATTATATGATCGATATTATGTCGCGTGAATTATTCGGATACTTTAATAGTAAAGCTGGTGACAACAGGCCTTGGACTACACCGATGGCAGGTATTTGGGGTCCAAAAGTAATGTTGATTAATGAACGTGCAGGTTCTGGAGGAGACTTATTACCGTATATGTTTAAGATGAAAAAAATTGGACCAATGATTGGTACTAAAACTTGGGGTGGCTTAGTTGGCACTTGGGATACACCACGTTTTATTGATGGTGGACGTATGGTTGCGCCACGTGGAGGTTTCTATGATGTCAATGGAGAATGGGCTGTAGAAGGAGAAGGTGTAGCACCAGATATTGAAATCATTCAGCATCCCAAAGAAACATCGAAAGGTAATGATCCTCAGTTAGAACGTGCTGTGCAAGAAGCGTTAAAATTATTAGAAGGTAATGAGTTTAAAATGAAACCAGAACCAAAAGCTCCTGTACGTTGGAAACGACCAGCAGGTTATAAATCTGATAATTAAAATCTATTTAAATACTATAATTTTATCTCTTGGTGCATAGTTGAAAGGTCTTATTTAAGTCTCGACTATGCCCAACTTAAGAGTGAAGCACAATAATTAATGGCAAAAAAAAGTAAACGAAAAAAAGTATTCAAAATAATTGGAGGCCTTATCGTATTCTTTACGTTACCTACGCTCCTACTCTTTGGCTTTATGTATTTAAAATACGACGAAGATTTACCAACAGGTAAGCAAGGACCAGAAGCTGATAAATTAGCGACAAAAATGCTAGAAGCACTAAATGAAGAAGCGTATTTAAACACTGATTATTTAGAGTGGACATTTAAAGACAGACATCATTATAAATGGTACAAATCTGATAATATTTGTGAAGTCTATTGGGATGATTTTACCGTTATTTTAGACTTTAATAATACATCTAATTCTAAAGTTTTTGTTGTAAAGCAAGAGTACAAAGGAGTTGAAAAACAAGATTATATTATAAAAGCTGAAAATTACTTTAATAACGATTCGTTTTGGTTGGTTGCTCCCTATAAAGTTTTTGACGCTAGTGCAGAACGTCGTTTGGTAACAACAGAAGATAATGAAAAGGCCCTTTTGGTTACTTATACATCTGGAGGATCAACGCCTGGAGATTCGTATTTATGGCATTTAGATACTGAAGGCAAACCTAGAAGTTATCAAATGTGGGTAGATATTTTACCCATTAATGGTTTAGAAGCGACTTGGGAGAATTGGGTCACTACGGAAAGTGGTGCTAAGTTACCTACGTTTCATAAGCTGTTGTTTTTAGGATTGGAAATGGGAGATGTAAAAGGCTTAAATTTATAACTACATTTACCGAAATAAGATAAAATTCAATTTTTAAAGGTTAGCGACTCTATTTTTACTTCATTTGTATAGTAATAAAAAAACTATTCTAAAAATCGATAATAGCCACATTTTAGATAAGCACCTTCTGGAAATGAAATAGGATGATCGCTATCATGTTTTGTCTTATTTATAGTTTCAAAAAGTCGAGATTGAGCATTTAAAACACGTTGATTTAAATCAAAAAATGATTGCGCCAGAACTCTAGAAGAGCAAGATGCTAGGACTAAAAGTCCATTCTTAGATGTGAGCTTCTCTCCGAGTTCTGCTAACTGAGCATATTTCTTTTTGGCTAATTCAGTTTCGGATTGTTGCTTTGCGAAACTTGGTGGATCTATAACAACAACATCATAAGTTTTACCTTTTTCAATTAGAGTTTTCATCTCTACAAAGGCATCACCAGAAATGGTTTTGTGCATTCCTTCATAGTCATTTAACTTTCCGTTGCTCCTCGCCAAATCTAATGCTTGCTTACTAATATCTAAACTCGTAACTTCAGTTGCTCCATTTGCCAAAGCATGTACTGAAAAACCACCAGCATAAGAAAATACATCTAAAACTGTTTTTCCTTCGCTCAACTCTCCTACGCGTCTTCTATTGTCTCTATGATCTAAAAAATAACCTGTTTTATGACCCTTAATAACATTTGCCGTGAATTTTACTCCATGCTCAATAAACTCAACAACTTCATTTTCTAGAGTGCCGTAAATCACTTCGCCATCTTTTAAGTTGTGGTTATTACTATTTTGGAGGTTTCTGCTTAATCGCATTATTACAGTTTTGGCATTTGAAACTTGTTGAAGACTTTCTAGAATAGATTTTAGATATGGCATCCATATTTCAGAATATAATTTTACTACCAAAACCGAATCATAAATATCTGCTATCAATCCTGGGAAACCATCGTTCTCACCAAAAATCAAACGGTAACTATTGGTGTTAGTTCTTAATAATTCTGAACGTTTCTCTAATGCTAATTCAATCTTATGATGAAAAAAATCTGAATTGATTTCAACTTTAGTTTCTGCATTATGGATGATTTTGATTCGGATTGGCGAATTGGCATCGTATAAACCTAATCCTACTACTTTGTTTTTATTTTTGCTGAATATTATCGCTAAATCACCAGTATTAGCATTTTCATTAATCTTAACAATACTATTTGAGAATATCCAAGGATGCCCTTTTACAACAAATTGTTCTCCTTTAGCCTTAAGTTTAACAGCTAAATTTTTTGGTTTATAATCTGTATATACAACTCTATTAAAATTCATAATTACTTCAAGCAAATTAGCGTAAGCGAATACAAATAAAGTCTAAATAATCAATGAAATATCAAGTTATAGTGAAAAATAAACGCTTTAGCCTACATGATATGCATAAAAAATTAAAATAAGTATATTTATACATTGAATTCAAAAAACAACTAATTAGCCATTCTAATAGTTTAACCGAAATCGATTCCTTGTCATTTCCCTATATATACCAAAATGAAGAATATTATAATTTACGGAGCCTCTGGCCACGCTAAAATGATAGTAGATATTATTCACAAGAATAATAAATATACGATTAAAGGGTTTTTAGATTCTTACAAGTCTCTCAATAAAACTATTTACGATTACAAGATTATTGGTAATTTAGACATGCTCCCTAGTTTAATAAAAGAACAAGACATCTATGGAATTATTATTGCTATCGGTGACAATTACACAAGAGAAAGGGCTTATAATAAAATAAAAAACATTGCTCCTAACCTAAAGTTTGTTTCGAGTGTTCATCCTAGTGCAATATTGGCTGATGATATTATTTTACCACAAGGTGTAGTAATTATGCCTGGAGCTGTAGCAAATGCAAATGCTCAGATTGGCGAGTTTTGTATTTTAAATACAAAGTCATCTTTAGGTCATGATTCTACAATGGCAGATTTTTCGAGTTTAGCATCTGGTGTTATTGTTGGTGGTAATGTAAAGATTGGACGTTGTTCTGCTATATGTCTTAGTGCTTCAATAGTACATAATGTAACCATTGGTAACCATACTGTTGTTGGCGCTGCTTCATTAGTTTTAAAAGCTGTTGGAGATTATAAACTTGTATTTGGTAGTCCGATTGACAAGGTTGAAGATAGAGAAGCAAATTCTAAATATTTAGGATAAACACTATTTATGGTACTGAATAAAATTCGAAATAAATCCTTTTGGCTCGTAGATGGTTTAAAAAGTGGACCTGTAATAAAGCAGTTTAATGAAGTTAAGTTTGGAATAGAAAATCCGAATTCTGAAACATCAAAACATGTCAAAAATCTGCATTTAAAGCGCCTCTTAGAGCACGCTATTAAAACGACACCATATTATAGCAAATTAGGCCACGCAAAGAATACTGCAGAATTTCCCGTTATACGGAAAACAACAATTCAAAATGACTTCGAAGCTTTTCAATCGAGTGAATATAAGGATAAAGACAATTTCAAAGTCTCTACTAGCGGATCGACAGGAGTGCCATTTTTCTTGTTTCAAAATAAAGGTAAACGTCACAGAAATTATGCCGACAACATTTACTTTTTTGAGCAATCAGGATTTCAGATTGGTAACAGATTATATGAGCTTGAAGTTTGGAGAGGTCATAATCAAAAAGGGAAATTAAAATCGTGGTTACAAAATGCTGTTCAGTTTGATATCTCTAGATTAACTGACGCACGCGTTAGAACTTTTTTAGAATTATTACAAGCAGACAAACAAGCAAGTAAAACTATGCTTGGTTTTGCTTCGTCCTATGAAATAATTGCTCAGTATTTACAAAAAAATGACATAGTTTTAAAAAATCTAAATATTACCTCTGCAATTGCAAATTCTGAATACCTTACTTCATACGCAAAAACTACACTTGGAAAACACTTGAACACACATGTTCTCTCTAGATATTCTAGTGAAGAAATAGGAATCATTGCTCAACAAACTTTAAAATCACCAAATAACTTTGTTATCAATCATGCGAGCTATTCTGTTGAAATTTTAAATTTAGAAAATGATAATCCTATACAACCTGGTGAATTTGGGAGAATAGTTGTTACTGATTTATTTAATTACGCTATGCCCATAATTAGATACGATACTGGCGATATTGCAAAGCTAGGTCTCGATAAAAATGGTACTATAGAGCTAGAACAAATAGAAGGTCGAAAGATGGATGTTATATATGATTCTTCTGGTAATCTTGTATCTTCTTTTGTAGTATATACAAAATTCTACAAATACTACACCTTGTTAAAGCAATATCAATTTATTCAACAAGGTGAGAAAGAATATGAAATAAAACTAAATCTTCAGAATTCTAATTTTGAATTTGAAAATGATTTGATTGCTGATATAAAGTCAGATTTTGGAGAAGACGCAACGGTAACTATTACTTATGTAGATGAGATACCTCCTTTATCTTCTGGAAAGCGAAGGAAAGTTATGAATAATTATAAAACATCTTAAGCTCTTTTTAAAGCTAATTCTAAAATTTCATCGGTAAATTCACCAAGCAATGGACCATTAACTATTTGATGAAAATAAATTGATTGATTATAAGTATTATATTCTATAAAAATTGGTTCATCATTTTTATCTATACCAATATCCCAAGATACAATTTTAAAATAAGGAACTATTGGATGCATATCCTTAATCATATTTAGCACTTTATGATAATTTGGTAACTGATAGTCACCTAAAGTAATACCAGAAGGTGTTTGTGAAAACACTTCACCGTTACTACTGTAGCCATTAGATTTTAATTGACCATTTTCATTAACACCGCAAACTATTCCGCCAGCTGAATAATTATCTACCTCACTATCTGGACTTCCTATTCTTAAGACAGCAGAAATAATATGCACTCCATTATCATTCATATAAGACATTATTCTTAGGGTATTTAAGGAAGAGGAATTTAAAATTTTTAATACATCACTTTGCTCAACAACCTCCTGCAAAATAAAATCTTTCTTATATGCTTTGAATAATTTCGATAGTTTTAGGCTCTCAACATCCTTATCTTTAGAATTTATATTATAAACTTTAACCATTCTACCTTTACCAGTATCTATAGTTGGCTTTATTAAAAATGATTTTTTCTCTAAACACACAGCAATTGCCATCTCCACATTTTCAAGTTTACCATTTATGTAAAAAAAACCGTTAATATTTTGTACTATATGTTTAGGTTGATTAAAACCACTGAAAAGTGTATAGGTTAAATTTTTATCTAACAAAGCTGGCCATTGTTTCTTCTGATTAAGTTTTGGATCAATAATAGATCTAAATATATCATCCGGAATGTAATCATTATGAAACTTACCGTTTCTTGACTTTATATATCTGTGCCAATTTGTGTTTTTTAATTTTAACCCTTTCGATTTATAATATTGTTTTGCCGATTTTATCTCACTATAATTTAATTTTGGAGGATTGTAGGTATGGACAATATCATTAATTTCTTTTCTAGAATTCATTCCAGTATTAAATCGTACGAGTTCCTTTTGACAATTTAATATGGTACTAGCTAGTTTATTTTTAATTTTGTGATACATCGCGCATACTTTTATTTATCATATTATCAAAAATTTAAGCAATAGCAATTATTTATAAGTTTTTAGAGTAAAATTCATAGTCCATCTTTTGAATAGTACTAAACTAAGAAATAATTTTACTGGTTTGGAATTTAATTTCTTTTTAAACTTTATTGTAGATTTATTAAAATACTCACTCACACTCAAGTAAGTTGTTATTCCCCTTTCTTCTAAATATTTGTAACTGTGATAACGAAGATATGGTGCTAAATTCTTACCTCTATACGCTTCAAAAGTGTACATGCTATGCAAATAACTTTCTAACGGCTGTAAATTGAAAAAACGCTTTCGAAATGTAAAAGGCTTGTTTTTAATAAACATATAGGCAGCTATTTTGCCTTTATTTTTTAAACCTATACAAATTTCACCATTTTTTAAATCAGCTAATAAATCCTTTTGCTCTATACCAATAACGGTGCCTTTAATGTGATTTATTTCTAATTCTCCAAAAGTTGAAATTATAAAATCTTTATTCTCACCTCTAATTTGAGGCGGTGTAATAGAACTGGTTGCTTCTTTCACCCAATAATAGGGCATAAAATCAAAACCTATTTTCGCTAAATTATTACGTACACCATGCCAAAATAAGCCATGCTTAATAATATTAGAAATCCACTTAATCCGATATGAAAATCCACCTTTATCTCCTTCCATATTTAAACTTATTTATAAACACGTCCGTAGCGTCCGTGTCCTGGTTCCATCTGCATTTGAGCTCTAAATTCCGTTGGAGTCATAATTTCTCTATTATTAGCTTTTGCAATAACATGTACGCGTTCAATTAATTCAATATTTGTAGCAAGTCTGGTCCGCTCTGCATCATACCAAATATTATCCTCTAAGCCGACTCGTACTCCTTTACCAATAGCTATTGCTAACGAATTCATCATCAATTGTTTATTACCTATACCTGCTATGCTTACCAAAGCATCTTCTGGAATATCGTTTAACATCACACCTGTATGCAATAAATTGGTTTGTGCGCAAGCAATATTACCAAAAAGAAGATTGTAATATAATGGTGGTGTAATGTAATCTTTCTTAACTAAATACTTTCCGAAGTTAATCATACCAACGTCAAAAACTTCGAGTTCTGGCACGATACCCTTAGATTTCATTGTAGTCGCTAAATCTTCTATCATGCGTGGTGCATTCATACTAGAAACTTTATTAAAGTTTAAGGAGCTCAGCGTTAAACTTCCCATATCTGGTTTTAAGTTACCCTTTAAAGCCAATACATCTGCCCTTTTATCTAGCGTATTAAAATTCCTTCCGCTTAATGACACACAGATGACTAAGTCTGGTGCGTATTTTCGAATACCGGTAATCATATCTGCATAAACTTCCTTCTTATAAGTTGGTACACCAGTTTCTTCGTCTCTGGCATGGATATGAGTCATTGTAATGCCTAGCTCGTAAGCTTTATGAACATCTTCTACTATTTCATTTATAGTAACAGGGACATGAGGAGTCATGTCCTTGGTGGGAATCATTCCAGTAGGTGTAAAGTTTATTATTAATTTTTTCATAAGATTTGGAGTTTAAATTGAATCGAAACTAAGTTTATTCGATCAAATTCTCAAAAATAATTCGATAAACAGACCTTAATACCTTTAAGGTGATTAATAAAGACTTTATATGCGCTAAAACATAATTAATTTATTTTAACTTTTTTATATATTGTTATTTATGCAAATCATTAGATTAAAATTTAAGAATTATCATTTACAACAAAACATCATTCAATATTTTTAAATTAGACGTAAGTGTTATTTATGATTCTTCTTTATCTAAAGCAAAAATTTTATCTGTTAATTCTCTAAAAAAGCAACCTGTAACTAGGTTGATTCATATAATTTTTCATTCTAGCGAACACTAAAAATTAATATTTATTATTTACTATGATATGAATGTGGTTGTAAGGTAATAAAAAAGCGCAACCATAAATTTAGTTGAGTATTTAATGATATAGATTCTGAAAAATCTTTAGAACTCATTGAAGATTATAACGGCTAATTAATTGCGCGTTTATGTAAATTAGAAACTATACGAGGCACATTATAATAAACTTTCTGCAAATTCTTGAACGCCGTTTAAAGGATTACTAAAGTTTATTATAAACTTTTCATCCATAAGATTACCAGTAAAAGCACCTTTAAAATGAACGGTTATAGACCAGTTTTGTCTAAATTTATAGTTAAGCAAATACAGATTTATATAAAAAAGGCCTATAGCAATAGCTAAATATATCCTTTTAAAACGAATTACAATTTTCTATGTTAAATACCTAAAATTAAAAGCCTTTGGCATTAAAGCTTTATAACTTTTTTAATTATATATTTTGAACCATAAGTTATCTTAAAAAACCAAACTCCAGATTCTAAATTAGATGTATCAATACTTTCATTTAGCGCAGATCTATTTACGTCTATCTGTTTACCAAGAACATTAAAACATTCAATTGAATAATTATCTATAACAGTGTCAATTTGAATATAATCCTTAGCAGGATTGGGATATAATTTAAAATCCGCTGAAGCTACATCATCAATATTCAGTGGGTTATTTACAAAAACTCTACTCTCACCAGAATCGAAGTTAAAGGCCAACAACTCATTCCAAATAAAGTTTATTATATAACCATAATTTGAGGCTACAGTGGTATTAATTATCGATGGAGGAACAAAATTTGAAGGCACAGGATTTTGATATATTGCGCTATAAGTAATCATTGCTGCAAGAAAATAAATAGTAGGTCTGCCATGTGGTGCATTATCTTCATATAAATCAGTAATAGGGATTTGATTAAATGGAGCTTCGTCTAATAATTTACTGATAATAGGACCAATAGGAATCATTTTAATAGTTTCATTAGGACGTTCTGCTACTAAAAAATCTTGATAATCTAACCACCAATCATGAAAATCACCTATGGTATATGAATTATAATTTTCAAATTCTGAAGTACTTGGTGGAAACGATTCTCCTGCAATAAAACCAGCCATATCTGGCCAATTTTCATATATGTAAGTTACCATTTCTGGATTTTGAACGTTAACCCAATCTACTATAGACACTGTTGCTGATACTGGAGTTGTATTAGGATCATTATAATAGACTACGTTTGCTGCCTGATCTTGAATAAAATTAGCTGCTGTGATAAGAACTGTGTCAAAATTTGCTTCAGAAAATGTTTCAGTATCAGATTCCCAAGCTGGTGCCACTACATCAAATCCCCATTGAGAGAAAGGTGGTAAATCATCATGTTGTTGTAAAAACCCATATTGTCCACTTACTGCAACAGAATTCGATTGTGCTTCAGCTAAAAAATGAAGCCAATGTGGTACTGTTGTTTCATTACTTGGCGTAGCAATAGCAGGCGGATCGTGAACTATTAAACTATGCCCAAATATGTAGATGTTTTTGTGCTCTTGGGCATTAATGTTAATTGCACAAAAAATGGTTAGACTTAATAAAAGAAAAATAGTGTTGGTCTTCATAAGTAATAGATCTTTAACTTATAACAGTTAATTTAGAGAAAATCCTACCTTTATAAATAAAAAAACGCAATCAAATTAATGATTGCGTCTTAATTATTTAAATCCGTCGACTTCGCTAAGGATAAGAGATTCACTCAATTTTTAAATAAAAATTGGTTCTCTGCTTACTTAACCTCTTCAAAATCTACATCTTCTACATCACTTTCGTCAGCAGCTTGTCCTTTAGCACCTGCTCCTGCATCTGTTGGTCCGCCTTCTGGTGCTCCTCCTGCTTCAGCTTGTGCTTTGTACATTTCTTCACTTGCTACTTTCCAAGCTTCGTTGATTTTCTCTAAAGCTGGATCTATAACTGCGATATCTTTCGTCTCAAAAGCTTTCTTCAATTCTTCAAGTGCATCTTCAATCGGTTTTTTCTTATCGTCAGATAATTTATCACCAAATTCTTTTAATTGACTTTCAGTTTGAAAAATCATAGCATCAGCAGCATTCAACTTATCAGCTGTTTCTTTTGCCTTCGCATCTGCTTCAGCGTTTGCTTCTGCATCTTGCTTCATTTTAGCAATTTCATCTTCTGTTAACCCAGATGATGCTTCAATTCTGATATCTTGTGTTTTGTTTGTGGCTTTATCTGTAGCAGACACTTTAATGATACCATTAGCATCAATATCAAACGTTACTTCAATCTGAGGTGTTCCTCGTCTTGCTGGTGGAATCCCATCTAAGTGGAAACGACCAATCGTTTTATTATCTGCTGCCATAGGACGCTCACCTTGTAATACGTGAATCTCTACTGATGGCTGATTATCTGCTGCTGTTGAGAATACTTGCGATTTCTTAGTCGGAATCGTTGTATTAGATTCAATCAACTTTGTCATTACGTTGCCCATAGTTTCAATACCAAGAGATAATGGAGTTACATCTAATAAAAGAACGTCTTTTACATCACCTGTTAAAACTCCACCTTGGATTCCTGCTCCTAACGACACCACTTCATCAGGATTTACACCTTTACTTGGTGCTTTTCCGAAGAACTTCTCTACAGCTTCCTGTACTGCTGGGATTCTTGTAGAACCACCTACCAAAATCACTTCGTCAATATCAGATTTTGATAAACCTGCCGCTTTTAATGCGGTTTGACAAGGCTCAATAGTACGCTTGATTAAATCGTCAATTAACTGCTCAAATTTTGAACGTGTTAATGTACGTACCAAATGCTTTGGCCCACTAGCTGTTGCTGTAACGTAAGGCAAGTTAATTTCAGTTTGCGCAGAAGATGATAATTCAATCTTCGCTTTTTCAGCAGCTTCCTTAAGACGTTGTAAAGCCATTGGGTCTTTACGTAAGTCCATATTCTCGTCCGCTTTAAATTCTTCAGCCAACCAATCGATAATACGTTGGTCAACATCATCACCACCTAAGTGCGTATCACCATCTGTAGATAATACTTCGAATACTCCGTCACCTAATTCTAGAATAGAAACATCGTGTGTACCTCCACCAAAATCGAATACTACGATTTTTTGGTCAATACCTTTTTTGTCCATTCCGTAAGCTAATGCTGCAGCTGTTGGTTCGTTGATAATTCTTCTAACTTTAAGACCTGCAATCTCACCTGCTTCTTTAGTTGCCTGACGTTGTGCATCGTTAAAATAGGCTGGAACTGTAATTACAGCTTCAGACACATCTTGTCCTAAATAATCTTCAGCTGTTTTCTTCATTTTCTGAAGAATCATTGCTGATAATTCTTGTGGTGTATATAAACGACCATCAATATCTACTCTTGGAGTATCGTTATCTCCTTTTACCACTTTATATGGTACACGTTCTGCTTCTTTTTTAGATTCAGAATACTTATTACCCATAAAACGTTTAATAGAATAAACTGTTTTTGTTGGGTTAGTTACAGCTTGTCTTTTTGCTGGATCACCAACTTTAATTTCACCACCTTCTACGAAAGCGATAACCGAAGGTGTTGTTCTCTTACCTTCAGCGTTTGGGATTACAACGGCCTCATTACCTTCCATTACGGAAACACAAGAGTTGGTTGTACCTAAATCAATTCCAATAATTTTACTCATAATATATGTGTGTTTTTTATTTTATAATAATTTTTAAACTCGCTTACAATAAGTCAATGATTATGCCATGGCAAAAAATGTGACATCATGTCAGATATGAAATCGAAATTAAAATATCCTTCAATTTAAAATTTGAAAATAAAAACTTAAATAATCACCTACTTTGGTATTAGTTTTGATATACTAAAAGAAAACCTAAAATATTTTATCATGAAACGTATATTATCCTTTATTACCGTATTTGCTTTATTGTTAACCGCTTGCGAAGGGCCACAAGGCCCTCCAGGATTTGATGGCTTTGACGGTCTCGATGGTCTTAATGGCGATGAATTTGTAGCCTCTGCTTTTGAAATTGAACTCGATTTTACTGAAGCTAATGAGTTTTCGTTTATTGAACCTTATGGTCCAAATTTCGATCTTTTTCCAACAGACATAACGTTAGTCTATATCTTATGGGAAACATTAGATGATGGCACAGAAATTTGGCGCGCTTTACCTCAAACCGTAGTTTTTGATGATAGCACATTAATTTACAATTTTGACTTTACGCAAACCGATGTTAGCTTTTTCTTAGATGGAAATACAAATTTCTCACTTTTGGATGATGCTTTTACATTAGGACAAGTCTTTAGAGTTGTAGTTATACCAGCAGATAATGTTGGCCGTGTAGATTTTTCTAACCTAGAAGCTGTAATGGATTTATACGGTATAACGGATTTTGAAAAACGTTAATTTATAACAAAATAGAATCATATACTAAGCAGTTTTGATATAAAAATCAAAGCTGCTTAGTATTTTATAGTGCTTAACAAAATGTATATTTGTGCAAGACTAAACAATATACAAAATGGAATGTATTTCAGTTTTTGATATGCTTAAGATTGGTGTTGGCCCATCGAGTTCCCACACCTTAGGTCCTTGGCGCGCAGCAGAACGCTGGATAAAGGAACTGAAAGCTGCGAATCGTTTTGATAAGGTCGAAAAAATCACAGTAGATTTATACGGCTCATTGTCTTTAACAGGAAAAGGACATGCTACTGATTATGCGGTAATATTAGGTTTGAATGGTGCAGACCCAGAACGTATTCCTGTGGAAAGTATTGATGAAATTATTGCATCCATTAAAAACGAAAAAACACTCGCGTTCAATAATGAAAGACCTATGCCTTTCGATATTAAAGCGGATATCAATTTCAATCTTAAGTTTTTACCTTTTCATGCCAATGCCTTAGTTTTTTCCGCTTTAATCAATGGAAGGAATTACAAATCGACCTACTACTCTATTGGTGGTGGATTTGTGGTACAAGAAGAGCGAAAAATTTCAAAAGCCAATAAAATAACTTTCACGTGTACATTCCCATATCCTATTGAAAAAGGAGAACAATTACTCAACTATTGCCAGCAACTCAATTTACCAATATCTGGTGTTGTTTTAGAGAACGAAAAATCCATAAGATCAATAGAAACTATAGATTTTGAGCTTAATCGTATTTGGAATACGATGTTAGAGTGTATGTACACTGGCTGCCACACAGAAGGTAATTTACCAGGTGGACTAAATGTAAGACGTCGTGCTTATGATATTCATAAAAATCTAATTGGTGATTTTAAATATAAAAATCCTCAAGAATGGCTAAAAACCATTAGAAAAACAGAAGTTAAATTCAGACAAATTCTTAAATGGGTGAGCTGTTTTGCTTTATCAGTAAATGAAGTTAATGCTGCTTTGGGGCGTGTGGTAACGGCACCGACCAATGGAAGTGCTGGTGTAATTCCTTCAGTATTGATGTATTATTTAGTAATTGAAAATCATAATGCCGATTTCGAGTATATCAAAAAATTTCTTTTAGTTGCCGGTGAAATTGGTAGTATCTTCAAAAAGGGCGCAACCATTAGTGCGGCAATGGGTGGGTGTCAAGCAGAAATAGGAGTGTCTTCTGCAATGGCAGCTGGTGCATTAACCGAATTACTTGGTGGCACACCAGAACAAGTTTTAGTAGCCGCAGAAATCGCAATGGAACATCACTTGGGTTTAACCTGCGACCCCATCGGTGGACTTGTACAAATACCTTGTATAGAACGCAATGCTATGGGGGCGATTAAAGCAATAAATGCGGCTGAGCTCGCCTTAGATACAGATCCTAATAATGTTAAAGTACCTTTAGACAAGGTAGTAAATACGATGTGGGAAACCGCTAAAGATATGAATACAAAATATAAAGAAACCTCTACTGGTGGCCTGGCAGTTGGTGTAAACATGTCGGATTGTTAAAATCGTTATAATGACTATAGATTTATTTACATATAAAATTCTATAATTTCTCTTTCAACCAAGATAAAACGCGTAATTTTTTTTCAACAATAATATCTTCTGAAGATTCGACTATTAAATTTAGATCTCTATATAAATCTGCAAACAATCGTTTTTTCTCCTTTTGTGAACTATAAGGCTTAATAGTACTTATTCCTTTCAAAAATAGACTTTCAAAATCAAACAGTCTATTACGCTTCTTTATAGCATATTTGCTAGTACTTATAAGATGTGGCAGTAGTTGAAAGTTATTCAAGTCAAAATTTATCATAATTCGTAGCAAATTTGCACAAGAGATAAATAAGGATGTAGGATTGGATTTCTCATCATTTATTTTTTTGCAGTATGCATTAGCTTGGTTTAATTCACCTGCTATAAAGAACATTTTGGCAATACCCAACATAATTTCCAATTTAAAATTAGGCCGCATTATAGATTCATACTTTAAAAAAGAGGATTCGTAATAATCTCTTTCCTTTGCAAAGGCATTAGCGTCTCTAGTAATCCACAAATAATTTAACTTAAGACTACTTAATACTTGAAAAGTACGCGCACTAGAATATGTGTCTGAATTTAATGAAGCGATTTTAGCAATCTCTACCATTTGAGGATACATAAATTCAAAAGGCTCTATTTCTTCTAAATCAAGGCTAGCAGCTAAATAATTATTAAGGGAAATTAGGCGTCGCATGTAATCATTTCTATAAACAGAGGCATTTTCTTTTAGATAATTGTATGCTTTTAAAGAATAAATTTTTGCTTTTTCATAATCATTATTACCGAGATAAATTAACGATTTAATTCTGTAATAATTATAACAGGCTAATACCGATTTTGCTTGATTAAAATTTTGAAGATTTGGATTTTTAAGGTAGTCTAAAATAAGCTTACTCCTTTCTAACCTCCGATCCATAAACTCGTAATGAAGATTTAAAATTTTGTCAGATAATAAGGAATAGGTATTTAAATTATTAGACAATTTTTGATAATTCATTAATAGCTCAGACTCCGTAGTTAAATCACTTGGTGGATTTGTATGTGTAAAAAGACGGTGCTCAATAGCCTTTCTTTGAATGACACTACAGGTGTTAAAATCGCATTTTTCTAAAGCAATTTTCTTAATTTTTTTTAGTTTTCGGTTGGCCTTAATAAACAACCCTCTATTTAATAAAATCTCAAATTCGATGATTTGATTATGCAATCCTATATCTGAGTAAGCCTCGTAATTAGATTTTAGAAATTTTATAATATCTTGAAAAACTTCAAATTTAAGTGTATTGTATTTTGATTCTGAAATTTTATTGAGACCTATAAAGTTGTCCTTATTTTCATTGAACCTACCTACAATATGCTTTAAAAATTTTAATTTTAAATCGCTATCAGTTTTATTAGATTTTTCTAAGGAGCGTCGGTAGGATTTAAAATTAGAACTTTTTAAAGACTCAATAAGAATAAAGAGGTCGTTTTCTTCAGGTTTAGTCATCGTTATTATTAATAAATATTTACTTACAAGACTTACTAATCGCAGAAACTTGTATTAGTTAAAATTTTAAAGGGCATGCCCAATTAAATATTTAGGCATAATCATTAATAAAAATAAATTTAACACCAATAATTTAAAGCATAGAATACTAGTATAGAGGTCTTTATATATGTTAAAAGTTTGTTAAAGAACTCTTTTAATTTAAATGATATGTGTTTAATTTTTCTGATACATAAAAGATTTCACTTTAAATTTGATGACATAAAATTAAATAAAAAACAAATATTATGAAATTAATTAAATTATCATGTCTTTTCGTATTAATGTTAACTCTTACGTTTTCATGTTCAAAGGAGCCAAGTGAAGACGTCACCAAAACCGAGGTAAGCTTTGAGCTGCCTGAAGATGTTTTAAATGCTATTTTATCAAAAGGTCATAATCCTGAAAACTTTGAGTACAAGGAAATGCAAAGTATCAACGGTGAACTTATGCAACTTGTAATTTTTGATGATATCGCATATGATAGACAAAATTTTATAGATTTATACAGCACTGATGGTTTAAACGATAGACAATACAGTACCGAGTTTAAAGTTGATACTGATATTTTTACTGAAATAAACATTTTTGCGTTCACAGGATCTAGTCCTGCTGGTTTCGGATTAAGCCCTGCTGCTCTTCAAGCTACGATAGAAGCTGTTGACAATTGGAATAGTGTTAGTTTTAATTCAATCAAACTAGTTTTAACTGTTTCTGATAATCCTAATTTTGATCTTGATGTTTTTGAAACTATTGTATTTGTACAACCTGCTTTAGGAGATGTCAGTTTTTCTGGATTTGCAGAATTTCCTTTATCAGATGGATCTCCTGGGAATTTTGCTGTTATCAGTCCTGTTGCTAATGAATTTGCTGAATTTAATACGGCAGGTATTAGACGCTTAATAACACATGAACTTGGCCACACTATTGGTTTTAGACATACCGATTGGGATACTCGTAGATCTTGTGTTATAGCTGGTATTGAAGCAGAAGAATCTAGGGAGGAAGATGCTAACCTTATTAACGGTACACCTCCAACATTTTTTTACCAAAGTAACTCAATTATGAATGCCTGTTTTGATGTAAATACTACAAACGGAAGATTGACAATTTTTGATAAAATCGCATTAAGACTTTTATATCCTTACTCTCAATCCTTCAATTAATTTAACTAAAACTTAACTTTTTAAAAAAGCGATTAATTTAAGTATTAATCGCTTTTTTAATAATTTGACCGTTCTCTTCTCATTGTATTCATAATATACGTAAAGCTTAACTCGTCATTAATTGTTCATAAGCTGAAAAGAATTAATACCGCATTGGCAAAATTTTATGTGATACCAAAACTCATAATTAATAGGCACAATACAGCATAATAGGTTTTCTTCAAATTCTCGAATCTTTGGAATACTTGCAATATTTTTTATAAATTGATTAAAGATTTCTTTTTTTAAAATCGTTTTTTCCTCTTTTATGTCTATATAAATTCTCAGGTTATTATTTCTGATACCATAGATCTTAAAGCTAAAGTATCTTGTTAATGAAAAGCTTTAAAGAATTTATCGACTATTCCTGTAACATTTTCAGCTTCGATATTTTGAACAGCACTAATAATCCTAATGTGAAATATTATCTGTTGTACAAGTTGTTTAATGATAAAATTGATTTTCTCGTTATATAAAGAATCGACAGTATTTCTTGCTTAAATAATCAGAAGTTTAACAAAACTAAGTATTTTTACAAATATAAAATACAGAGAATGTCCGTAGCAAAAAAACAATACAAAAGAATTACCGTAAAATCACTAGTTGACATGAAGTCGAGAGGTGAAAAAATTTCTATGCTAACCGCTTACGATTACACGATGGCAAAAATCGTTGATGGAGCAGGTATAGACGTAATCTTAGTTGGTGATTCTGCCAGTAACGTTATGGCTGGTCATGAAACGACGTTGCCTATTACCTTAGACCAAATGATTTATCATGCGTCTTCTGTAGTGCGAGGTATTGATCGTTGTTTGGTTGTCGTTGATTTACCTTTTGGAAGCTACCAGAGCGATCCTAAAGAAGCCTTGCGTTCTGCTATTAGAATTATGAAAGAATCTGGTGGACATGCTGTAAAAATGGAAGGTGGAAAAGAGGTGAAAGAGTCTATTAAACGAATTTTGCATGCAGGAATTCCTATAATGGGTCATTTGGGTTTAACTCCTCAATCGATTTACAAATTTGGTACATATACTGTTAGAGCCAAGGAAGAACAAGAAGCGGAACAATTAAAAGAAGATGCTTTAATGCTCGAAAAAGCGGGATGTTTTGCCATTGTTGTAGAAAAAATTCCAGCAAAATTAGCTGAGGAGGTTGCTAAAAGTGTTAGTATACCTGTTATTGGAATTGGTGCAGGAAATGGTGTAGATGGTCAAGTTTTAGTAACACATGATATGATTGGTATGACTCACGAATTTAACCCGCGATTTTTAAGACGTTACATGAATTTATATGAAGATATGACCAAAGCTTTTAAACAATATGGTAAAGATGTAAAAAGCAGTGATTTTCCTAATGTTAAAGAGCAGTATTAAAACAAGCCCCTATTCATTTCCCTAAAGTGGAAAAACTTATATGTGTGAATTAATTTGAGTTAAAAAAATCCATGCAAGTCTGCGAAATCCGTGTTTAATTTCTAATGTTAAATAAAATTCTTTCTACTAAAGACAATCTTCAAGTTTTACATGAAGACAACCACATCATTATTGTAAACAAACGCGCTGGTGATATTGTACAAGGTGATAAAACAGGTGACAAACCTTTGAGTGATGTTGTTAAAGATTATATTAAAGACAAATACAATAAGCCAGGTAATGTATATTTAGGTGTTGTGCATCGATTAGATAGGCCAACTACTGGGATTATTATGTTTTCAAAAACTAGTAAAGCCTTGCCAAGACTAAATAAAGTATTCGCTGAAAAAAAAGCTAAGAAAACGTACTGGGCTTTGATTAAAAATAAACCGCCTAAAACAAATGATACACTTTTACATTGGTTAAAAAAGAATCCGAAAAACAACAAATCAACAGCGTATCCCAAAGACGTTGAAGGCAGCAAAAAAGCAATTCTTCACTATAAAATCATTAAAAAATTAGATAACTTCTTTTTGTTAGAATTAGATCTTGAAACTGGACGACATCACCAAATAAGAGTACAATTATCATCAATTGGTTGTCCAATAAAAGGGGATCTTAAGTATGGTTTTGATCGCAGTAATAAGGATGCAAGCATAAGTCTACATGCAAGAACCTTAGAGTTTATTCATCCTGTAAAAAAGGAAACTATTAAAATTACTGCTCCGTTGCCAAATGATGCTTTATGGCGAGCTTGTGAAAATTAGATTTTTCTGTAAGGATATTTTATATTGAGTATCGTGCCATTCTCTAGATTTGAGTCTAATTTAAAATCAGCATTAATTAGCTCTGCTCTTTTTTTCATGTTTATTAACCCAGACCCTTTTTCAACAGAATCGATATCAAAACCAATACCATCGTCTTCTCCTTTAATTTCTAAATGTTCCTTATGATATTTTAAGGTGACGTTTAAATTTTCTGCTTCAGCATATTTTAAGGTGTTTGAAAAAAACTCTTGAAGAATACGAAATAAAATAATTTCGTCTTTTTTGTTTTCAAAATTCACCTTCTCACCAGTTATAGTTACAGAAGATTCTATAAATCCTGTTTTATTTAATCGCTCAATTTCGTTTTTAACAGTTGCATCAAAGCCTAAGTTAAAAATTACATCACTGTTTAAAGACCTTGATAAAGCCCTTACTTCTTCTAAAGTGCTTTTTAAAGTCTCATAAGTATTGTGCACCTTAGATTTTGCTTCATCTTTAGCAACGTTTGCAGCAGCTTTCATTTGCATAGTCGCCAGAACTAGCATTTGACCAATATTATCATGCAACTCTCTGCCAACATGCTTTAAGGTTTCTTCTTGTATTTCTTGTTGGGTTTTTACCAATTCTTCATCAAACTTTCGCTGTTGTTTCAATTGATCTAAAATAAGTTCGTTTTTTCGCTTTTGGAATACCACAAAAAATATAATTATTGTAGTCGCAATGATAAACATTACGACAATCGAATAAATTACGAGTGTTAAATCTAAAACCTCCTTATCTACTTCTCCTTGCCCCATAAAAATCCTATTGTGAAACAACCATATAAATAGACGTTGCTTAATATTAGTATTGTACCTTTTAAACTAACCATTTCTGGATGAGTTTCTTTATAATAAGGAAAATAAAAAGCTACAGGTGGAAAAACTAGCCACCATAATAATAAACCTATACTTATGTAAAATAAAACTGATTTATGGAAACGTAATAAATCATTACTCATTAAAAGTTCATAAAAGTAGAGAGATACACAAATAAAAACTGCAAATGAAGTCCAAATAAAATTAAAACTTAAATTATTGCTAAAAAACTCTTCTCTTTGAACATATGTGCAAATTGGAATTATAAAAAGAGAGATTATTATTAATAGCTTAAGAATTTTTTTATGAGATTTATATTCTAAGACACATCTATAAAAACTAATATAAAAAAATAATGATATTACAACGAAAATATTAAATAACCAAAAGTTTGATCTAAATCTAGTCTCTTTCAAAACTTTCAGCAATTCTAGCTTATCGTATAAATTTGTATAGGTTGCTAATGCCTCAATAAATATATTGAAAACTAAGAAATATACAAAATATCTAATTTTTGAATTTTTATTTTTTCTTAAGAAATAAAATCCAGAAAAAGCCGCAATAATTTCAAATGAATTAGTTAAGAGTGCGTGAAATGTCATTTATATAATTTATTGCGGATAATTAATTCCTGGCGGATCACCTTGCTGCCCATAATTTAGGCCATTTCCGCCAGGTATATCCATACCACCTTTTTGAGGTAATGTTAACATACTGCCTTCAGACGTATCTTTATAACCCGTTGGAATGAAAAACATTGTAGTTAATCCTGTTGCCCCTTTATTGCTAGGGTAGGAACCTAAATATACGCGCAAACCATCGAGAATATAGCCTTTATCTTCAGCTTGTTTTTTTGAATAAGTAATATAACTTTCAATCTGTTTTAAAGACCACCAAGACGACCTATTATCACCTGTTTTATCTTCCTTAAATAGAGCATCATTTATAATACGATGTTTTAAGTTAAATGCAAAATCTAAAGTTTTAGCCTCTTCTGGCGATATTATTCCTTTTGGTTCAATAGGGTTTAATCCCATTTGATCTACTTCAATATATTGAGATCCTAAAAAATACATCGCTAAAGCACCAATAAGGATGCCCAGGATAAATAATCCTGCTTTTTTCATAAGTCTTCGAAATTAATTAATAGTTAGACCGAAATTATTCAAATAAATGAACATACAAAAGTATTGCTACTTGTTTTCTCACAACTTTAGCCTTTTAGACTGATTTTTATGTTATTTCCTTCTCGTTTTTGGCTCAAACAGTTGAGAGCCTGATTAGTAAGCTGAAGTATTCTTGGATAACCACCTGTAGTTTGGCAGTCTCTCATTAAAGTGATTAATCGACCAGAGGGTGTTAACTGCACAGTGCCTGGCAACACAGGAGCCGTAAGTATAGATTCTAGATTATTTTCTATTAATGGCTCTAACTGATAGGCCATTCTGTTATTGAGTTTTGAAACTTTAAAATCCGTAGCTAGGAGTCTGTTTTTTTGCGTTTTGGTGAGTTTATCATACTCAGGACCTTTATAAGCTATAATACTAGACGTCTCCAAAATTGCATCATTATATTTAACATTGGCATTAGAACTTTCAAAAACTTCAGTATGATCTAAGTAATCTAAAGTGTCATTTAGGGCTAAATTTGTTAGTTGTGTAATATTAACAATCATACTCCTGCTCCCCAAAACTTGCTCTGTTAGAAAACCTCCTTTGATCGCTAAATAGCTTCTTAAGCCTTTCTCTAATTTACCAAAACTCAGCACATCGTTGGTTTTTACTGCTATTACAGTATTCATCGCTAATGTTTTATCATTTAATATAGGATTCATAGTAGCTCCAGAAACAACAATTCTGGTAGGTTTTAAAAATTGAAGTGTAGGACCAACCATAGTCATTTCTAATACAGCACACTCTTTAGAATTTCCTAACAAGGCATTAGCAAATTCGCTAGCATACAAATCCATTGCACCAGAAATAGGTACACCATAGTCTCTATAACCAAAACGTCCTAAATCTTGAATGGTGCTATAAAATCCAGATTTTAATACCTTGATCATACTTTTAATGTTTTTAGATCAAATTCTGTTGCTGTAATTCGTGTTGAAATAGCATTATGTTCTGCAACACTAATTGAATGAAATTGAATTTCATCACCAGCTTTTATAAAACATGGAGGATTAGAGGTTACATTAAATAATTCTATTGGTGAATTACCAATAATATGCCAACCACCTGGACTATTTTGAGGATAAATTCCGGTTTGATTTCCACCAATACCAACAGCTCCTTTTTTTACATTTAAATTTGGTGTAATTTTTCTATCTAAATGTAGTTTAGCATTAAGCCCTCCTAAGTACAAAAAACCAGGTAAAAAGCCGATAAAAAAAACAGTGTAAATTGGTTGCGTATGCAGCTCAATAACTTCAGCTTTAGAACGGTTTTTTAGGTTTGAAAATTCGTCTAAATCTGCTCCAAATTCAGCATCATAACACACTGGTATTTTCCACAAAGAGGATTTAGTATATTGTGATTGAATTTGTTTAAAATATAATGATTTTAAACTTAAAACCTTTGCATTGAAATTATCAATAGTGAAGTTATATATAATTAATATTGAACTATATGTATGTATTACTTCAACTTTTTCTTTAATATACTTATGCTTTATTAAAAATTTAAATCTTAACACATCTTGAAGTATATCCTTGTCAATAAGAGGCTTCCATTCTATTAAAATAGAGGATGCATTATATCGTGAATACTCAAGATTATAAATCATAAACTAATATTGAATTTGAACTTTATGATTTGGTAATTCTTCGTTCAAAAATTTTAAAATTTCTACAGCATTTTCACTATCACCATGGACACAGAAAGTAGATGCTTTTATTGGCACATCTACTCCACATATTGTATGTACTTTGTTAGACTTTATCATGTTTAAAACATGCTTCAAAATTAGATACTTATCAGTCAATAAAGCGTTCGTATTTGTGCGAGAGACTAGAGATAAATCTTTATTATAATTTCTATCTACAAAGGCTTCAACAACAATTTCGATATGGGTTCTTTTTGCAAGTTTTGCAATAACAGAATTGTAAGGTGCATATAATTTAAGCGGTAAGTTTATGCTTTTTAAGACGTCAATAATAATCGCGGCGGTTTTTTCATCCTTAGCTGCTAAATTATACAGTGCTCCATGCGGTTTTATATGATACAGTTGTGCATGTTCAGAATTAACTACGTTTTGTAAGGCTTGTATTTGATGTTTTAGGCTATCATATAAATCTACTGGCGATATAGTCATCTCCACTCTTCCGAAGTTAGCTATATCAGGAAAAGAAGGATGTGCACCAATCTTAACATTATGTTGCTTGGCTAATTTTACGACCTTAGACATGGTTTGTAAATCGCCTGCATGTCCGCCACAAGCTATATTACAAGAAGATAAGAGTTGTAATATTGTTGCTTCGTTTCCAATGCCTTCACCAACGTCTGCGTTGATATCTATGTGATGTATTTGATTCATTTATATGAGATTAAAAACACTCAAAATGCCTTTTGCTCCTAAAAAAATAGTGATCATGAGAATAGCTAATCCCAATATATTTTGAAGTTTTGAATTCACGTATCGCTCTAAAACTGAAGATGTATTCATCACCCAAAGTAAAAAACCTGCAATTATTGGTAATAATAAACCATTGGCAATTTGAGCAAATTTTATAATTTCAATAGATTTAAAACCAATTGTAGAAAATAAGACTCCTAATCCCAGAATGAATATCCAAACCGCTCTAAATTTTGCTGATTTCAAATTGGCATCCCAACCCAAACATCCACTAGCTACAAAAGCTGCTGCTAATGGTGCAGTGATAGCGCTTGTAATTCCGGCTGCAAATAAACCAATGGAAAGAAAATATTTAGCATAACTACCAAATAAAGGTTCTAACCCTTTAGCCAAATCCGCAGCATTAGAAATCTCTTGACCCGTAATTGATGATGCCGAAATAATGATACACATCGATACAATTCCTCCCAATACCACAGCAATAATGGTATCTTTTCTTGCGAAACCTAAATCACTTTCATTTTTCCATTTCGTTTTCGCTAGTGATGCGTGCAAAAATAAATTGTAAGGTACAACGGTTGTGCCAATCAAACCTATAATAGTTAAGATGCTACCTTCTGGAAACGTTGGTACGATTATACTTTTAAATATCTCGATTACATTTGGTTTGGTTATTATTGCTGTCGTTAAAAACGCTAAACTCATTAATATGACCAAAAATACTAACGCTTTTTCAAGGATTTTGTAATTCCCAATATATAACAATACAAAAGCAACACAGCCAATTACTAGAGCCATTATATTGAGATCGAGACTTCCTATTTGAAATGAAGGATTTCCAAACAAAGTTTGCATACCTAGCGCTCCACCGCTAATATTTCCGGCTTCATAAGCTGCATTACCAACAACAATTGCACTTAAAATTAAAACGATTGCACCATTTCTTAATATGGGATGCTTTATTTCTGACCGTATTATTTCAGATAACCCTTTTTGAGATACAACACCTAATCGTGCTGCCATTTCTTGTAACACAATTGTTGCTGCTATAGATAAGACCATTGCCCATAATAAAGCATAACCAAAGTTTACACCAGCAATGGTGCAGACTGTAACAGTGCCTGGCCCAATAAAAGCCGCAGCGACTAAAGGACCTGGACCAATATTTTTGAAGAAATTCTTTATCATTTTTCGGTGGAATTCAAAGCATAAATAGCAAAACTACCCAACCAATGACCACCTTCATAACTATCTCCCACAATGCTTGGTAAGGAATAATTAATGTGCTGATTGGCCACATTTTTGAGATGACTAAATTCTGGTAAATCCTGAGAAATGTAATTAAGACTCCACGCTCTTGAAAAATTGACACCATCTAAATGCACTAATTTTCCGTCTGTTCTATCTGATACTTCGCCAACAGCAATTTTAAAATCGGTTTTATATAGCTCTGGCATAAAATCGTTAATCCAAGATTTAAAATCTTCAATGGATAAGATCCGCTTCATTAAAGCCGCTTCTTCTAAACATGGTGATAGAAAATCGAATCCGCTTGGCTCCCATTCTAATGGGCAATCTTGGTCGTTTTTATAAAAGTGTTTTGCTCTTTTTTCTATTAAACTTTTTAATTCTGAATGTTCAACTGCTACTGCATAATCGTAAGCAAAGCTTAAGCCGAATGCTGTATTTGGGTGCTCACCTACTCTAATTGGGTAATTTAATTTTGGTAGAAACTCTATGTATTTTGTAATGATTAAATCGGTCATTGGTTGCAGATTTACTTCCAGTTCTCTCGCAACCTCATTGTCCCAAGTATGTAATTCTTCCGCCAACTTTAGCAGCCATGCCCAACCATAAGTCCGCTCAAACGATTTATTGTGTTTTCCATCAAAATATAAAAGCTCTTGTTTTATATTTTCTTTTGAAATATTTTGAAGTAGTTTTTGCTGAATTTCATCACGACCTTCTAATTCAGGAAAATTCTTTAATAGCGACACCAAGCTCCAGTGCCCATGTACCGCAGAATGCCAATCGAAACAGCCATAAAATGCAGGATGTAATTCTTTTGGTGATTTTAAATCTGAAGCGTCGCCAATAGTTTGGTTGAGTTTATTAGGATATTCGGTATCCATACAATGCAGTGGTAATTGCGCTAGTCTGTTGGCTTGTTCTAGGTTTAGGATTGGTGTTTTAAGAACTTTCTCTTTATCACTTTCTTTGTATTCTTCTTTTTTTACTTCTGAATTATTACAGCTTAAAAGGGCAAAAAACAAGATATAAATTATATAGTGTTTGGTCATAAAAAATACTTTTAGGAGTGTAGTAAAAATACGATTAATTGTGAATTGATTTTATCTTTAAATCACTTAATTGCTAATACTTTCAAAATACTATTTATATTTAAGTATTCAACACACAACTTAAATAATGACAGATAGAGAAGAAAATATAATCCTAAAGGAAAAAATTCGTAAACTTGAAGCAAATAAGACGAGTAATATTAAAAGGAGGAATTGGACATTAAAAAAATTAGTATATTTTTTCATTGGAAATAATCTTAAAAATAATATTCTAAAATTAATCAATGAAATTAATCAAAAAAATATAACAAAAGATACGATTGCAAATTTAGCGTCAAGCGTTATTAAGCGAGTAACAAGAGTAGGTATTTTTACTATTATTATTGGCTTTATTCCCCTTATCTTACTTTATAATCAAAATAGACTTCTTAACATTCAAAATGATAAAATCTCTGAGCAAACCATTTTATTTAATAAACAAACTGAGCTAATAGATCAACAATTATTGCTTTCCGAAGCTTCAAGAAGATCTGGGCAAATGGTATTATTAAGTGAGATCTTAAAAGATATAAATACAGAATTAGAAAAAAAAGATAACTTAGAGAGAATACTTTCTAATTCATTAGTAGGTCGTATCATTAGCTTGACAGAATCTACGAAACCATATCGCTATTTAGAGAATGGTGTATTAATAGAAAAACCATTAAGTCCAGAAAGAGGGCAACTCTTATTCGCTATTGCAGAGAGTAAAATAGACACTTCTTTTGTGAGACAAAATATCTTCAATAGAGCTAATTTCTATTATTCAGATTTAAAAAACTATGATTTATTCAATTTTTATTTAGCTGGAGCGCATTTAAATTACTCAAACCTGAGTAATTCTACGATTAGAAATTGCGATTTTTCGGGTAGTGAAATCAACGCTGTCGATTTTTCTAATGCAAAAATTCGACATTCGTCTTTTTACAAATCAAACATGCTTCATGTTAATTTTAATAATGCAACAATTTACTCATCTAGTTTTAAAAAATCCAATATTAGCTACACAAACTTTCAAGAAGCAATGATTTATAAAGTTTCTTTCGAACAGGCAAATTTATCTGAAGCAATTTTTAATGATGCCACAATAAGCTCAACGCGAGACATTACGTACTTTGAAAAAACTATTGTCGATAGAAAAGACTGGATTACCTATATAAGAGATTCACTAAAATTAAGAGGTTCTGAAGAAATTTTTAATCATTACAAAATTGATAGTAGCTCCAAGAAATTTAGAAATCAATATTATCATTTGGTAAAAAAAATTAATTAAATAATAAAAACTTAGACCGAAAATAGCCAAAATAATTTAAACTCTAAGAAATTCATTAAAATCTTCTTTATCTGAAATCACTATTGAAACTTTTAAGATTGCATAGTGAACTCTAAAAATAAACCAGAAAAACTTTTACCTCAATCCAAACAAAACTCTAAATAGATGTTCTAAAGTTTTGATTGTTATTCTTTATTGGTCTTTCAAAATAATAATAACTCAGCTCTAGAAAGAGATTCTTATTTTTTACCTTAGTTTTTTATTGCTTATCTATTATGCAATTCCTCCTTTACTCCTCTGCTAAAGCTTCGGCGCATGTAGACGCTGGAATTTTAGCCCAACCAACCTTCGCGATCTAAGCTACGATACTGAATCGCTTCGCTAATATGCGCTCCCAAAATATCATCAGAACCTTCTATGTCCGCAATTGTTCTAGAGACTTTGAGAATTCTATCATAAGCTCTGGCAGACAAATTTAAACGTTCCATGGCTGTTTTTAAAAGCTGCATAGACTCTGCTTCTAACTTACAATATGTTCTAATTTGTTTGGTATTCATTTGGGCGTTGTAATGAATATTCTCTAAATCTTTAAAACGTTCGGTTTGGTTTTCCCTAGCTTTGGTCACTCGCTTTCTAATGTCCACAGAAGATTCTCCACTTCTTTCGTCCGAGAGTTTTTCAAAAGGTACAGGAGTGACTTCAATATGAATATCAATTCGGTCTAAAAGTGGCCCTGAAATTTTTCCCATATAACGTTGCATTTCTGCTGGTGATGACGTTATTGGCGAATCCGGATCGTTAAAAAATCCACTTGGACTCGGATTCATGCTTGCCACCAACATAAAAGAACTTGGATAAGTCACTGTGAATTTAGCTCTTGATATAGTCACTTCCCTATCTTCTAAAGGCTGACGCATCACTTCTAAAACTTCGCGCTTAAATTCTGGTAATTCGTCTAAAAAAAGCACTCCATTATGTGATAATGAAATTTCGCCAGGTTGCGGATAGCTGCCTCCTCCAACCAATGCAACGTTTGAGATGGTATGATGTGGACTCCGAAACGGTCGTTGTGCCATTAAGCCTGTATGCGCTTTTACCCGACCAACTACGGAATGTATTTTTGTGGTTTCCAGTGCCTCATGCAAAGTCATAGGTGGTAAAATACTCGGCAAGCGTTTTGCCAACATGGTTTTACCAGAACCTGGTGGACCAATAAGAATGATGTTATGACCACCTGCAGCAGCAATTTCCATACAGCGTTTTATAGACTCTTGACCTTTAACATCTGCAAAATCGAATTCTGGGAAATCTAGATTTTTATAGAATTCTTCTCGCGTATTAATAATCGTTTGCTCTAAAGGCTCTCCTTTATCGAAATGATTAATGACTTGCATAATATTCTCGACTCCAAAGACTTTTAAATCATCAACAATGGCTGCTTCTTTTGCGTTTTGAATTGGTAGAATAAATCCTTTAAAACCTTCTTCTTTTGCTTTCACAGCAATTGGTAAAGCTCCTTTAAAAGGTTGCAGGCTACCATCTAAGGATAATTCTCCCATAATGAGATAATCCTCTAAATTTTCTGCTTTAATCTGGTCTGAAGCTGCAAGAATTCCAATAGCTAAAGTTAAGTCGTAAGCAGAACCCTCTTTACGCAAGTCCGCTGGTGCCATGTTTATGGTAATCTTCTTACCAGGAATACGGTAACCATTATTTTGAAGTGCAGCAGCAATCCTGTAATTGCTTTCTTTAATAGCATTATCTGGCAATCCTACCAAATGATAGCCAACACCTTTATCTACATTTACCTCAACCGTTATGGTTGAAGCTTCAACACCAAAAACGGCACTGGCGAATACTTTTTTGAGCATGGATTAATAGTTTCTCTAAATGTAGATAAATTGTAGGTCATAATAAAACCTTTCAAAAAATATAAGACCCAATTTTATAGTACTGTAGGTTCAAGATATTATTTAAAGGTATGCAAAGCTGTATAAAAAAGAGCGTTGATGAACGCTCATTTATTTAATATTTGTTAAAAAAAATTAATTCAGATTCAGTAATAAACACGCTTGCTAGTGACTTATTTAATAAGATAAAACTTACAAATTATGATTAAAAGAAATAATCATAAACAACTGTAAACTAGAAGATTAGACCTTTTTTTGGTTTATTTATATTTTATAAGGGTTCTAAGGCTTTGTTAAAAACTTGTTGAAAACGTTTATAAAATACCCTTTCATATTATAATGACTTTACTCTACCTTTGATAAATACAAAAAGCACTCCATTTGTTTGAAGTGCTTGATGTTAGAAATTTTGATTAAAATAGAAAAACAATCTTCTTTTGTATTGAAAGCTTGTTTTAAAATTTATAGGGCTACATCATTGGTACTGATGTAGTCTTTTTTTGTGTCAAAACTAAATTCGTACAGTACAAATTTAATATAAAAAGAAACATTACTGCAAAACTTTTTGCACCAATACCACACAAAATTAATAAAATGTCATAATTTCTTTAGCAACCAAACGTCTTAAAGCCCTTGTTTTAATATAGGTTTTGTTGATTTTTCTTAAAGCTACTTGTTAATATCGTTGTTGATAAACTCATAAAAAATATTAAAATGATAATATTCAATCTTATCAAAATTTAGTTAGGTAATTTAATAATAGATTTATTTTTTGGTTTTGGTGGTTTTCTACTTTAATCCTCTAATATCTTAAAAGGCCTTTAACAAACTCCAAAGCACGCAGTTCATTATAATAAACATTCGCTTTATCGATAAACCCTACATGTCCTCCATACTTTGGCATTTCTAAAAATAAATTTGGGTTTTGCTTCGCTTCCTTTACAGGATAACAATTCGCAGAAATAAACGAATCGTTAAGTGCATTAATTATTAAAGATGGGACTTTAATTTTTGGCAAGAATTGCAAGCAACTCGCCTTCTCATAATAATCTGAAGCATCTACAAAGCCATGTGCTTTTGAGGTATAAACATCATCAAAGTCTTTCAAATTTTTAATAGACTTAAAGTCTGTAACAGAAATGTATTTAGGGAATTGAATTAATTTTGGTTTTAATTTATCTTTTAAATGCCCTAAAAACCGAATTGAATAATGTCGGTTCTTTACACTCAATAATTCATCGCAAGAGCCTTTTAAATCACATGGTGTAGAAATTGCAATAACGGCCTTTAATTCTTTTGGAAGCGCATTACCTTCTCCAACATATTTTAAAGCCATATTCGCTCCTAAACTGATGCCTTTTATATAGATTTCGCTGTATTGGTTTTTGGTCAGTATATGCTTCACAACGGCTTCTAAATCTTCCGTTGCGCCAGAATGGTAACTGCGATATAACAAATTAGGTTCTCCACTACAACCTCTAAAATTTACAGCACAGGCATCAATACCGTTGTTGTTGAATAATTTTGCCGTTCCTGTAATGTATGGTCGCTGGGCATGACCTTCTAATCCATGAAGCAGAATGATGACTTTATTGCTTTTCTCTTTTGCATAGCTCCAATCTAAATCTATGAAGTCTTTATCTGTTAATGTGATTCGTTCTCTAGTTTGCTCAACGCCTTTAACAGTGCGCACTAAACCAGAAAATACGGTGGACACAAAGCTTTGCTTTGCCCAAAATGGTGGTTTGTAGGTGGATTCTAGTATTGGCATCCTTATTAGTAATCAGTTTTCAGTCTCAGTTTACAGTTTACAGTTCTTACTCAAACTATAATCTATTTTAAAACTGTAAACTCAATGGCAGAATCATTAAAAACCTTATGGGTTTGTGCTTTAAAGTCTGCTTCCTTAGCTTTAAATATATTATCGACGTAAGTCTGTGGATTTGCATCAATGTAAGGAAAAAATGTGCTTTGTACTTGCACTTGAATCTTATGACCTTTCTTAAATGTGTGAAATACATCTTGCAACTTCAAATTCACTGCTGTCTTTTTATTCGGCACAAAAGGCTCTGGCTTAGACATACTATTTCTAAAACGCCCTCTTAAAACTTCGCTACGTACCATTAAATGGTAATTACTCAGTTTTAAGTGGTCTTGTACATCATCAGTGCCTTCTGCTGGTTTTGTATCTGCAGGATAGACATCAATGACTTTTACAATCCAGTCTGCTGCTGTTCCTGTTGTTGATACATTTAATTTGGTTAGTATATCACCAGCCAAGGTAACATCACTTTCTAAAATTTCAGTTTCAAAAGTGAGTACATCTGGTCGTCTTGATGCAAAACGCTGATCGTCTGTCATGAATTTACGTGGTGTAAAACCAACTTTAATATCTTCTGTATATGGTACTGGTTTTTTAGGATCACTTATAAAATCTGACGACGACGCATTCATTTTATTTGGATTGCGTGTTAAACGTTCATTTGGCTGCATAAAGTAGCTCTCTTTTGAGACATTCTTTGGTGGCCAAGACTCAAAAGATTGCCATTCTTTAGTTCCTGTATTAAACATCTGCGCTTCCGCCAATTTAGTATCTCCATCGGCTTCACCTTTTAAGAAATGATTAAAGAATTTGGTTTCAATATTTTTCTGAAAATAATCTGAAATCCCATCACCAAAGTGAATATTCCCAATTACTTGTCTTTCTTTGGTTCTTGCCCAATCACCATGACTCCAAGGTCCAAAAACAACCGTATTATAATTGGTGCTATTTGCTTCTATACTTTTGTAAGTATTAAAAGGACCGTATAAATCTTCTGCATCAAATAAGCCTCCAACAATCATTGTTGCAGGTTTTATATCTTTTAAATGTTGAATAATGCCTCGTTTTTGCCAGAATTCATCATAAGTAACGTGCGCTTCTAATTGCGTCATAAACACATTCTTTTCATCGTAATAATCATCTAATTTGCTTAATGGCATATGATCTAAAAAGAACTGATGTTGGTCCTCTGTTCCAATATCTGGAAACTCGTACCATGCTTCAGTGGTTGGATTTTCTTTCATATAACCAAATACTGATGTCGCTCTCCAATAACTCAACAAGAACGCTCCATTATGAATAAAATCATCGAAAAAGAAATCACCAATACACGCTTGTGGAGAAACCGCTTTTAATGCAGGATGTGAATCTAACAATGAATATGTTGCATAAAATCCAGGATAAGATATGCCGTATGTACCGACATTACCATTATTATGCGCTACATTATTAACAAGCCACTCAATCGTATCATAAGTATCACTAGCTTCATCAAATTGTTGTCCTGTTTTATTTGGAATGTAGGCTCGCATATTATCATAAATTCCTTCACTGTTCCAGCGGCCACGAACATCTTGGTACACCATTATATTACCTTCTTGCATCAAATATTTGTTTGGACCAATCTTTTCTTTAAATTCGTTTTCACCATAAGGCTTGCAACTGTAAGGAGTTCGCATCATTAATATCGGATACTCTTTAGATGTATCCTTAGGTGTATAAATTGTAGTGTGCAGCTTAATACCATCTCGCATAGCAATTGTAACTTCCTTTTTAGTGTAATTATCTTGAGCATAAGTATCTTTAGATACCGCGCTTTTATTAGCTTCAGTTTCTGCTTCGGTTAAATTAATTTTTTGAGTGTCTTTACAACTTGATACTGTTAAAACAATTAGTGTAATAAGAAGAAATTTCTTTATCATAATGTGGTTAGAATTTGAAAGGTTTAAAGGTAAGTAAATTTTGAGCTACAAATTATAAAACACCCCTAAAGTCCCCTCAAGGGGACAATAGTTCTAACTAACTTTTTTGAATTGTCCCCTTGAGGGAACTTTAGCAGTGTAAAGCTATTTAGCGTAAAAGAATCTACATCTCTAGATTAGTAAATTGAAAAGTTTCTCCATTAAACAACCCTTTATCACCCAATTTTAATGACGGAATAACAAGTAATGCCATAAAAGACAAACTCATGTAAGGAGCATGAAGCTTACTACCTAATTGTTTTGCCATTGCGTCTAATTCTGAATATTGCTTACCTATAACTTCTGCACTTTGGTCGCTCATAATACCTGCAACTGGTAGTGCAACTACTTTTTCTTCAGTATCACTGATAGCACAAATTCCACCTTCGTTTTCTATCAGGAGATTTACGGCTTTACAAATAGCCTTATCTGAAACACCTACAGCAATGATATTATGAGAATCGTGACCAATCGAAGTCGCAATCGCACCTTCTTTCAAACCTATATTTTTAATAAATGCTATTGCTGGCTTTTCATTTTTATAACGGTTGACCACCACCATTTTTAAAATATCAGTTTCTATATTTGAAACTAGATTATCATCCTCTATTTTAGTATTCTCAATGATTTCATTAGTTACTAATTCACCATCTAAACATTCAATAACTCTTATTTTTGCAGCCTTAGATTTAAGTTTAAAATCCGAAACTTGTTTTTTATCTGTGTTGAAGTTATTTAGGTTTTTAAATTCGACATGTTTAATTTTTGAAATTCCGTTGTCATAAACTAATTCTCCATTGATATAGGTTTGACGTGTTTTAAATTCCTTTAAATTTTCAACAATAATACAATCTGCATCATCACCAACCTGAAGCAAACCAACATCTAAATTATAATGTTTTACAGGATTAATACAAGCCGCTTTAAGCACTTTAAAAACGTCAACATTTTGTGCAATAGCTCTAGCACAAAGTTGATTGATGTGACCTAACAATAAATCATCTGGATGTTTGTCGTCACTACAGAACATCATGTTTTCGTAATGCTCATCTAACAATCCTATTATAGCTTCAAAATTCTTGGCAGCACTACCTTCTCTTATAATAACTTTCATGCCCTTTTGAAGTTTCTCTAGAGCTTCATCGTAGGTAAAACATTCGTGATCTGTTGAGATACCAGCAGAAATATATTTGGTTAAATCGTCTCCTCTCAATCCTGGTGCGTGCCCATCAATTGGTTTTTTATAGTGTTTTGCCCATTCTAGCTTTTTGAGCACTTCTGCATCGTCGTAAATGACACCTGGATAATTCATCATTTCGGCTAGATACTTAATATCTGGATTAGCCATTAAGGTTTTTATGGCGTTCGAATCTATAACTGCTCCTGCCGATTCGAAATTAGTCGCTGGCACACAAGATGGTGCACCAAAATTAAATTTAAATGGTGTCTGCTTTCCGTTTTCAATCATAAATTCAATACCCTTTACTCCAAGGACATTGGCAATTTCGTGTGGATCTGAAACGGTAGAAACTGTACCATGTTTTACAGCGATTTTAGCAAACTCAGAAGGCACCAACATTGAGCTTTCTATGTGAATGTGCGCATCTATAAATCCTGGTAAGATGTAATGATTTTCTTTACAGTCTTTTTCTTCAATGGATTTTATTTTACCGTTTGCAATGGTAATTTCTCCTTTGAAGATTTTTAGGTTATTTATATCTACTATGTTTCCTTTTAGTTTTATCATAATTAATTTTGACACGAATTACACTAAGTTTCACTAAATACTGTTATATTTTATGCTGCGATTCACGAAGTTTATACGGAGGTTCGCAGAGAAAAAGTTGAACCACTTCGAAAATGATCGGAATTACTCAGTCGTGCTGATTCTTATTCTAGTTTAATTCTTAGAATTTGTTTTGTTTCGTTTATAACTTTATAGCGTTCGTCTGGTCTTTTTCCAATTACCCAAAGGACACTATTTTCTGAAGTTAACACCCAAGTGTTTTCTTTTTCGACTAGAGATAATTTTTCGTCTTTTAGGTATTTGCTGATTTTCTTTTTTCCCTTCATTCCTATTGGGTAAAAATAGTCTCCTTCTTTCCATGGTCGCAGTTCTAGAGGAAAAATGACTTTATTTCTATCGACATGAATTGTAGTTTTTGAGTTTCCAATAACAGCATCTGCTTCATCTAAAAACAAGATGCCTATAGGTGTTTCCATAGATTTATCTGTTTCTTTTATAAGAAGAGATTCTTCGCTTTGATCTGAATGACATAAGTCTGCCAAAATTAAATGTTCGCGATGCTTAATTAAACGGTGCGAATTCGATAGAACCTGCTTACCAGACTCTGCATCTAATAACCCAACAACATCATTCCACTCTGTAAAACCATAATCCTTAAACATTTCAAAAAGATATGCTTTCGGGTTATTTACTTTTTTAAATTCTGAAATATTATAAGTAATACCAGTATCGTCAATATTAGTAATAGCGCGTTTTGCAACAGCATTAAGGCTTTCATCTACAATATCTGCTGTATCATTAAGATTTTTTAAAGTGTTCTTAAAACTATCTAAAAGTTGCGGATTTATTTCTTTTAGAATTGGTACAACCTGGTGCCGTAATTTATTCCTCAGATACTTGCGCGAGACATTGCTACTATCTTCTCTCCACATCATATTGTTTTCCTTTGCATACGCTTCGATTGCATCTCTGGAAAATGGTAGCAGTGGTCTGACGATATTATCATTTATTGTCGGAATTCCGGTTAAACCATTTAAGCCTGTTCCTCTTGTAAAGTTGATTAAAAAAGTTTCGAGATTATCATCTGCATGATGCGCTGTAAGGATATAATCGAATTGTAATTGCTCGGCTAATTCAGCAAACCAATCGTATCGCAATTCTCTTGCTGCCATTTGGATAGAACACTTGTATTCATCTGCATAGGCTTGAGTATCAAAATTCTGAATAAAGACTTCTACATCTAATTGTTCGCCTAGATCTAAAACAAAATCTTCGTCTGTGTTACTCTCTTCACCACGTAGATTGAAGTTGCAATGCGCTAGAGCGAAGTTCAGTTTAAGTTCGTGACATAAATGTGCTAAAACAACACTATCTAGGCCACCAGAAATGGCAATGATGAGTTTGCTTTTCTCTAGAAATTGAAGTTGTTGATTGATATGGGTTTTAAAATTATTTCTCACATCTCAAAGTTATATTTATTTTCTCGCAATCCCAATAACTATCGGGAGCAAAGTCGCGAAGAATTACTTTTAGAAAGCAGATAATTGTTCTTTTCCTCTTTGGGGAATCTCAATAACTATTGAGAATTATACAATTTAGAAAAGAGGCCTCTCCAAAACCTCTCGCATCGCTTTGGCTTTAATTAAACATTCTTCATATTCCTTTAAAGGATCGCTCTTGGCTGTGATTGCGCTACCAACAGAATATGAAATATAGTTGTTAGATTGATTATATAAAATACTTCTAATAATGACATTAAAATCGAAATTACCTTCTGGTGTAAAATAGCCTACAGAACCAGAGTATAAACCACGTTTTGTTTCTTCTAAATCTTCAATTATTTTTAATGCTGAAATTTTTGGTGCTCCTGTCATACTTCCCATTGGGAAGGTTGTTTTTATGATATCTACAGGATTCACATCTTTATTTACTTTTGAAGATATTGTAGAAACCATTTGATGTACTTGTAAAAATGAATACACTTTGCAAAGTTCTTTTACTTTCACACTTCCTTTTGTTGCAGTATGTGATAAATCGTTTCTAACCAAATCAACAATCATAATGTTCTCGCTACGCTCTTTTTCGTCTTTAGACAGTGCTTCTGCTAGTTCTAAATCTTCTTCTTTGTTTTTTGATCGCTTTGCCGTTCCTTTTATAGGCTGAGAAATTATAGCGCTTCCATCTTTTTTAAGGTAGCGCTCTGGTGAAGCAGATAATAAAAATTTATCTTCTAGTTTTAGGAAGGTAGCAAAAGGTGGTTTAGAAATTTCGTTCAGTTTTTTAAAGGTCTCTAATGGATTAATCTCACTTGCTTCAGCATAAAACTCTTGACAAAAATTAGCTTCGTAAATATCTCCTCTTTGGATGTGCTCCAACATTTTATTGACTTTACCAAAGTACTCGTCTTTTAGGATTCTGAGCTTTATCTTTATGGGTTTGGAAGACTTCTCGACGCAGCTTGCACTGAGCGCAGTCGAAGTGCTAATAGAACTTATTTGATGTAAATCGTATTCTATCTCATCATCTACCATTTTTAGATATTGCATTTCAACAGTATCATCTTTAATAAGAAAAAGTTTTTTTGGCTGAAAAAAATACAAATCAGGAAACTCTAGGCCATCAAAATTCTGAGACTTCAAACGTTCTGTTGTGTTTTTTAAATCATAAGTGAGATAACCGAAAATCCAGTCTTTAGTTACGTTTTGATATTCTTTTAGACGTTCAAAAGCATCAAAATAATCGGTTTTAATAACCGTAAATGCATCTACAGCCAAAACGGCATCATAGTTACTATAAGTATCCTTGTGATTGTTAGAATCTAACCATACAATAGTATCAAATTGTTGACTCCAGAGCAATAACTTTTGCTTGAAATTTTTAGGGTGTTCTAAACGATGGATAAATGAAGTTCTCAATAAATATAATTAATGACGTAAAAATAAACAGAATACTTTTGAATAACATAAGAATTGTATATTTCAAAAAAATAAAAGAAATGTATAGTTTAAAAAGCGACTTCTTACACATCCATATTAAATCTAAAGGTGCAGAACTTTCTAGTATAACTTCAATTAAAAATAATACCGAATTTATGTGGCAAGCTGATCCGAAGGTTTGGGAAGGCCATGCTCCAATCCTATTTCCTATAATTGGTTGTATGAAAAATGACAGCTATATCTATAACGAAGAAACATATCCTATGACTAAACATGGATTTGTTAGAAATAGTGATGATTTTAAAGTCATCTCACAAAGTGAAACAGAAATTACATTTAGAATAGCTTCTAACAGTGATTTTTATAAAATGTTTCCATTTCAATTTGAGCTTGATATTTGCTACACATTAAATGAAACTATACTCACCATAATTCATATTGTAAGAAACCTAGACTCTAAAACAATGTTCTTTTCTTTAGGAGGACATCCTGCATTTTCGTGCCCATTATACAAAGATGAAACGTACACAGATTATGTCTTAGAGTTTGAAAAAGCAGAACAAAGCAAATCTCATTTATTAAATTTGGACACTTTTTTAGTGACTGACAAAACAAAAGATGTATTTACTACGGAACGTACTATTCAACTTCATGGTGAATTATTTAATGAGGATGCGCTTATTTTAAAAGATTTAACGTCTAGAGTTGTTACGCTAAAGCATAAATCTAAAGGCTCTGTACTAACCGTTAGATTTAAAGATTTTCCTTTTCTAGGTGTCTGGGCAAAGCCAAATGCACCATACGTCTGTATTGAACCTTGGATTGGTATTGCAGATTCTGAACAGACAAATCAAAAAATTGAAGATAAAGAAGGGATTATAGCTCTTGTTGGAGGCTCTGATTTTAGTGCAAGCTATAGTATAGAAATTGATAAAAGCCATTTAGTGTAAGTAGATTATAAATGGTAGCTTTGCAGCTAAATTATACATCGTGACTTTTAACGACTTAAATTTAAATACACCTTTATATAATGCTTTAGAGGATTTGGGATTCGTAACTCCAACTCCAATACAGTCAGAATCATTTAGTGTTCTGGCATCTGGTAAAGATGTTGTTGGTATTGCACAAACTGGTACAGGTAAGACACTTGCGTATATGCTACCCATTTTACGCAACCTTAAATATTCTCAACAAGACAACCCAAGAGTGTTAGTTTTAGTACCTACAAGAGAGCTTGTGGTGCAGGTTGTTAGTGAAATAGAGAAATTCTCTAAGTACATAAACAATCGTGTGTTGGGAGTTTATGGTGGTACTAATATAAATACCCAAAAACAAGCCGTTGCCCAAGGTCAGGATATCATTGTTGCTACTCCTGGTCGCTTGTATGATTTAGCAGTGAGTAGAGTTTTGCAGCTTAAGTCGATCCAGAAATTAGTTATAGATGAAGTAGATGTGATGTTAGATTTAGGCTTTAGGCATCAATTAATGAATATTTTTGATATTCTTCCTCAACGTCGTCAAAACATTATGTTTTCTGCTACGATGACCAAAGATGTAGATGAATTGATTACGGATTTCTTTATCAACCCAAACAAAATTTCTATTGCAGTTTCGGGTACTCCACTAGAAAATATTAAGCAACAGCGTTATAATGTTCCTAATTTTTATACTAAAGTTAATTTGTTAGAACATTTACTTAACGATAAAGCTAAATTTTCTAAAGTCTTAATATTTGTTGCGTATAAAAGAATGGCTGATCGTTTGTTCGACCAACTAGAAGCGTTATTTCCAAATCAGACTTGTGTGATACACTCCAACAAAACTCAGAATTACAGATTACGAAGTATTGAACAATTTAGAGCAGGTGAGCATAGACTTTTAGTGGCAACAGACGTTATGGCTAGAGGTTTAGATATTGAAGATGTATCGCATGTTATAAATTTTGACACACCAGATTATCCTGAAAATTATATGCATAGAATCGGTAGAACTGGTCGTGCGGAAAAAGAAGGTATTGCTTTATTATTTTCTACTGAAGATGAGCAACAATCTAGAGAACATCTTGAAGAATTGATGCAAATGAACATTGAACTCCTTGAAATTCCCGAAACAATTGAAATTTCTAAAGAATTAATTGAAGAAGAACGTCCGCAAATAAGAGAACATTACAATCCAACTAAACGACGTGACGAGGATGCACCTGGACCAGCGTTTCATGAAAAATCCGAAAAGAACTCAAAAGTAAATTTAGGAGGTTCTTATAAATTTAAAATTGCTGCAAAATATAAAAAGCCTAAAACACGAGGCGATAAAAATTATAATCGCAGAAATAAGAAATAAAAAAACCTCTTCATTACGAAGAGGCATTTTAAACGTCAAGTACGTGCAAGACCACATTTTATCTAAATAAAATCTATAACCCTAACCTTATAGTTGGTCTTGCATTTGTACTTGATTTTCTACTAAATCTTTTATAGGAACGATAAGCTTTCCTTTACTACTCTTTAAAATCACTGATATACTTTTAACTTCGTCAATAGTATAACTATCATTATTGAACACAATGTTTTGTCCGACCTCAAATGTTTTTCTTGCATAGAAGGTATTAAGTAATTTACCAACTACTTCTCTTGCGCCTAACCCAAATGCTATTGCAAATGCCAAAAGAAAGGCAGCAATTATCATATTAACATTGTTGGTAATAATCTCTGTATCTATACCAGCTTGATTTAATGCTGTAATAGCTATAAAAGTTAGCATTAAGAAAAATACTACTTGACTTATCATTTTACCACCAGCTAAGTCCATAGATTCAAAAAGCGATTTTAAACCATTTTTTACAAAATTGGCAAATAACAAACCGACAATAAAGAAGATTAACGCTGCAAATAATTGAGGTAGATAGGACAGTAAATCACTAATTTGTTCAGTAATAACATCTAATCCAATAATATCTGAAGCTGTAACAAAAATAACGATGTACATTAAATACTTTACCGTTTTAGATACAACATTTATAGTATTAAAGTTTAGCTTTTTACCTTCTACAATTTCTATTTCATTAATTTTTTCATCTAGTTTGTGTGCTTTAGCTACTTTGAGGATTTTCTTAATTACCTTCACCACTATCTTTGTAACTATCCATCCTATGATGATAATTATTAGCGCTCCTACTAAATTTGGGAAAATAGCCGTGATTTCTACCCAAATATTATTTAGAGACTTCATAGCCACATCCGAAAATTCACTGACTTTATCCATACTTATTAATGTGTTTGTTAGGGTTTATTAAGTATTATTATTATTTTCTTTTACTGGTAACACTATCTATGATACTGCCCAAATTATACGAGAATAGCTCAGCCAACTCCATAAAAAGTTTTGCCATTGCAATATCGTGCATAACTTTGCCCTTCAATTCTGCCGGAACTTCCTTTAAAGGCTTATTTATTTGATCAAATGGATTCTCCATCTTTCGTATAATTATCGTACTTACGCACGAGTTTTTCTTTTGCTCTTTTTAAACGCATTTTTACTGCGCTTTCTCCAATATCTAATGCTTCAGCTAGTTCTTTGATAGATAAGTTATCTTGATACTTTAATAAAAGTATCATCTTATCATCTGGCGAAATTAACTCCATTACCTGTTTAAGTTTCTCAACACGCATGTTTTGGAACTCTCGAGTAGAATCAACATCCTCACCAATATTCTCAATACTATCTGAACTTATAGATCTTTTTTCAATCTTTTTAGCGGTATTTCTAGTCACATAATTAACGCAATGGTTATATGTAAATGCATATAGCCATGTAGAAAATTTAGATTTACCTTTAAAACTAGCTAATTTAACAAAGACTCTTAAAAAAACGTCTTGGGTTAAATCTTTAGCTTCATCAACACCATTTGCAAAACCATAACATTTATTGTAAACCATTGAAGCATACCTATCATAGAGTACTTCAAACAACAGTGGGTCGTTGTTTTTTACGATAGCTTCTACAAGCATTTCATCGGTTAGGGTATGAACAGCTTTAGTTGTCAATTTGTTAGTTAATTCGTTTTACAAAAAACGGTTAGTTGATAATTTAGACACACGTCATAGTGAGAAGTCACAACTTCGTGATCACTTTTTTATAAAAAAGTTTGAGCAAAATACTTATTATACAATTACAATTATATTAAAAGATCAATAGAAGATCGTATACTAGATTCAAAATATGAAATTATCGATTAAACGCTGTATTTATCGTCCAAACGCTATTTATTTGTAGGATTAAAGCGTTTTTATACTAATTATGGAATTATTCTTTCATGTAACCTTCAATATCACTCAAGTGATGCGTTAATGCTTTTGCAGATATTTGTATTTCCCAGATTAAAAACAAAAGAGATAGTATTAGTAACAAAAGTCCTAGACCAAATGCCCATACTGCTACAGTTTGATACCCAATATAAATTGAAAACATCGTAAGCACACAGAACAGTAAACTTGTAATTCCTGAAATTTGCATATATCGTGTCAACCTAACTCTTAGTTTTAAGTTATCAATTTGTCTAATTATAGAATCGTCTTGTTCTTTTAAATATTGATCTCGTAAGTTTCTAATTATTGCAGCATAAGCTAAAAATCTATTCGTGTATGCTAACATTATTAATGATATTGCTGAGAATAAAAGCGCTGGTGTGGTTAGTGTGAGGTTTTCCATAATTTTAAATAACAAAATTACTGAATTAAAATATGAGATTTCAAAAATTCAATCCTTTACTAATGAAGATGTTACAGTTAATCGAAAAGCTCTACCCATTAGTCGAAGTTATAAGAAAGAAGTTTTGAAAACTCTAGAAAAGTTTTAACTTTAGATAATTATTAGCCCAAATCTAACGTTACATAGCATAGCTATTGATTAAAATTACGCTCCCATGGACACGCACCTGTACAACACAATCCCTAATTTAAAACCTTTTGATTTTGAACGTCATCACGATACTCAATTTATAAACAAGCATTGGGTTTTGGTTAATGGTATCTCTAAAAAAAAATCTATTTATACCTTTAGGAAAGATAATATTCTCGAAATTGAGAGGAAAGACACTATCATTAACACCACTTGGTCCTTAGATATTGAAAACATTTTTTCTATTGAAACGGAAGATGGTCTCATAACGGTTAAAGCTTATTTTAAGGACGATGATATTTTGGTGCTCAATCATCAAAATAAAAAAGAATTTGCGCTATATATAAATACGACTAATTATAATGAAGAACTCAACTCAGTTGAAGATATTCAATTGTTTTTAAAGGAAAAATATAAGAAGAAAGTGAGCAGTCTAATTCATGATCACGAGTTCTACTATATCGAAAAATCTGAAGAATTTGGACCTTACAAGGTTGAAGAATTAGCAAAAAAAGTAAAGCGCGATGAAATAAGTGCGTATTGCTTTGTTAGAGATATTAACGAAGATGATTACAGTAAACGTATGCGTATTGATGATTTGATGCAAGAGCTCTAGTAGGCAGTCTCAGTATTCGTTAAGTATTGAAACACGCTAAAATAAATTAATTACTTTTATAAAGATTGTACTTAGCGAGTTCTATTTCTACAATAGCTTCCCAATTTTCTTGGGTTTCTCTTTTATCACCACGTTGCGTTTCTCTATCGTATTTTGCTTGTCTTTTTTCCATTTCATTAAAAATCTTTTCGAAAATGGGCTTCGCTTTTATAACATTATTGCTTGTAACATTTGCATCAGATAATTCTTTTCTCAATTTTCTGGAATAAATTTCGGTAATATCAAAATGAATTTGCTCATGTCTTAAAACGTAATCATTACGTCCTTCAGTAACTACCCAACTTTCATTAGTATTAAACACACTCTGAACAAAAACATCTCCAGTTTTAAGCATACTAATTCCAGATTCATACCCAAAGCCAGAATTGGTGAGCGCTAAAGTATTCGGAAAATTTATAGTATCAGGCGTACCCTTAAAGTCATTCCACGTTAATTTTCTATCTATACTCCACTCTATTTGGGTTTCATAGCGTTTTGGATTTGCCACCTTAAAAATTTTAGCACGTATTCTATGACAACTACTCCGGTTATCTGGCAGTTTATGAGCTATTATTTTAACCACATTTGCTCCAGCGTGCCTTGCTATTTCTTTTAGATTGAGAATGGTCTCATAATAGGTGCAATTTACTGCAAAGCCTCCATCTTTTACTTCTATTTCACCAACCGCTTCTCCAATTATAGATTGGTCATCAGGACTATCTAAAACAATAATTAGGACATCTTGAGGAAGTGGCGCGAATACTTTTTCAATATTACTTTTTAGTTTGGGTGAACACGCTATAGTTGCTAAAAATAAAATATAAAGAAATTGTCTTCTCATAGAAACTAAAATATAATTTAAAAAGTGAACCAACACTTCGACTAGGCTCAGTGACCAAATTCACTTTTAAATTTAATATTATAAGTTGTATTTATTCCTGCAAGCCAGGAATAGCAACCATCTCATTAGCATCCTTATCATAATCTACACCTTCAACATCAAAACCAAAAAGATTAAAGAAGTCCGTTTTGTAGCCTTCTAAATCTCCAATATTTGGTAATGTTTCAGTTGTAGCATTTTGCCAAAGTTCTAAAACTTTTGCTTGTATGTCGTCTCGCATTTCCCAATCGTCAATACGGATTCTTCCTTCTTCATCTAAAGGTATATTTTCTTCATATAGCCGCTCACTGAACAATCGCTCTATCTGTTCTATACAACCTTCGTGAATACCCTCTTCTTTCATCACTTTGTAAAGCAATGAAATATACAAAGGAATCACAGGAATCGCAGAACTTGCCTGCGTCACCAATGCTTTATTAACGGAAACATAAGCTTTTCCGTTAATGGCTTCTAAACGGTCAGTAATTTTAAATGCTGTCGCTTCTAAATGATCTTTTGCTGCACCAATAGTTCCTTTTCTGTAGACCGCTTCCGTTAGCGAAGGACCAATATAAGAATAGGCTACAGTTTTAAAATCTTGAGATAATACACCAGCTTCGTTTAATTGGTCAATCCACATTTGCCAATCTTCTCCTCCCATTACGGCGACTGTATTTTTAATATCGTCACCAGAACTTGGTTCTATGGAAATATCTTTGACTTCACCTGTGTGAAAATCTACCGTATTATCGGTGAATGTTCCTCCAATTGGTTTAAGAACAGACTTAAATTGCTCACCAGTATCTGGATGTCTTCGTACTGGTGACGCTAAACTATAAATTAGTAAATCTATTTGTCCTAAATCGTCTTTAATAAGCTTTAAAGTTTGTGCTTTAATTTCATTTGAAAATGCATCACCATTTATACTTTTAGCATACAATCCATCTTTATGCGCTTGTGTTTCAAAAGCGGCACTGTTATACCAACCTGGTGACGCTGTTCTACCTTCTTTAGGTGGCTTTTCAAAAAATATACCAATTGTAGAAGCGTCAGAACCGTAAGCACTTGTTATACGTGATGCCAATCCAAAACCTGTAGAAGCTCCAATAACTAATACTTTTTTTGGACCATCTGTTTTTGACTTCGATTTTATATAATCAATCTGATTTAATACATTTTGCTCACAACCTACAGGATGTGCGGTTAAACAAATAAATCCTCTGGTTCTTGGTTCTATTATCATATTATAGTTTTTCTAAACGTGTAAAGCTCTATCATCAGTTGCAGCTAATGCAGCTTCTTTAATAGCTTCTGCAAATGTAGGATGCGCGTGAGAATATCTCGAAATATCCTCAGCTGAAGCTCTAAATTCCATAGCCGTAACGGCTTCCGCAATTAAATCTGCACAACGTGCACCAATCATGTGAACTCCTAAAACTTCGTCTGTCTTTTTATCCGCTAATATTTTTACAAAGCCATCAATATCTCCACTAGCTCTGGCTCTTCCTAAAGCTCTAAATGGAAATTGACCTGCTTTATATTCTACTCCAGCTTCTTTTAATTCCTCTTCAGTTTTACCAACCGCAGCCACTTCTGGCCATGTGTAAACTACTCCAGGAATTAAATTATAATCAATGTGTGGTTTTTGCCCTGCTAAAGTTTCAGCTACAAATACGCCTTCTTCTTCCGCTTTATGTGCTAACATCGCTCCTCTTACACAATCACCTATTGCATAAATATTCTTAGTACTGGTTTGTAAATGGTCATTAACTTCAACTTGGCCTTTATCGTTAATTTTTACTCCAGCAGCTTCAGCATTTAAACCGTCTGTATATGGCTTTCTTCCGACAGAAACTAAACAATAATCTCCTTTAAACTCTACTACTTCACCTTTTTTGTTCTCCGCCTTTACAATGACTTCTTTGCCTTTACGCTCAACAGATTGTACTTTATGAGATAGCATCATTTTACATTTTGCTTTCTTAAAAACCTTATTGAGTTCTTTAGAAAGACCAGCATCCATCGTTGGTAAGATTCTGTCCATGTATTCTATGACAGTAACTTCTGCACCAAGCCTATAATATACTTGACCTAATTCTAATCCAATTACTCCACCTCCAATAACAATCATGTGTTTTGGAATTTCTTTAAGTTTTAACGCTTCTGTAGAAGTAATTATTCGCTCTTTATCTAATTCAATAAATGATAAATTACTTGGCTTACTTCCTGTAGCAATAATGCTATTTTTTGCTTCAATTTCACCAGCATCTTTACCTTTAATGGTTATATGCGTAGCATCTTTAAAAGAACCCAAACCTTCATAAACATCAATTTTGTTTTTCTTCATTAAGAAATCAATTCCACCAGTTGTTTGATCTACAACTGACTGCTTTCTGGCTATCATCTTTTCAAGGTTCACTTTAATCTCACCTGGAATTTCTATACCATGATCTTCAAAATGTTTTGTAGCTTCCTCGTAGTGATGCGAAGAGCTCAAAAGCGCTTTACTCGGAATACAACCTACATTTAAACAGGTGCCACCAAGGGTAGAATATTTTTCGATAATTGCAGTTTTCATGCCTAATTGTGCGCAACGGATTGCTGCTACATATCCTCCAGGACCTGAACCTATTATTGCTACATCGTATGATTTCATAATGTCTTAATTTATTTTAAATTGTAATGAAAATTGTAATGCTCTATTTTGATTTTTTGTTTCTACCGAAGTAACATCTGTTAAACCAAAGTAATAACGTAATGACCCACTTACTTTATCAGAAATTACTAGACTTAGCCCTAAATTAAAACCAAAATCTCTATCAAAAAAATCTGATTTTACATCTGCCATAGATCCCGTTCCGTTTTTTGCACTAACTAACAGACCTACTTGTGGACCTGCATCTAAACTCAAAGTTTCTGAAACAAAATACTTTAAAATTACTGGTAATATTACGTAGTTTAATCGAACAGTTGCATTTTCGTTAGAATCTAATTCAAAACCATAGACAGAAAACATCAGTTCTGGTTGAATTTTAAATTGCTCTGTGAGTTCAATTTCGGTAAAAAAACCAGCATGAAAATTGAAATTATTCGATAAATTATCTGTTCCTTCTCCTAATAAATTAGATAAATTGCCTCCAATTTTAATGCCTAATGGATGATTTTGGGCCGTAAGACTAAAACCTATAAACAAAACAACAACAAAAAGTAATCTCATATTTACATTAAATCGAAAACAAAAATACGATTTTGATTAAAAATTCACGAATGACTTACCACTAAATTTAACCGAAACTATTATATTGGGAAACCGAGCATCTCTCCCATTCCAACTGTAAATAACCAACTGCCATAAATGGCATGTTCTATGGATACTAAAAGCGTAGATTTTGTCTTATAAAATGTAATCGCGAACAAAATTCCTCCTACAAAAGTCAGCACCATTACCAATGTATTCGCAAAAAATAAATGTGCTAATGAAAAAAGTGCTGCGTTGAGTAAAAGAAAGAGATTTTGATTTTTAAAGAGACTCTCGTAGCGTTTAAAGAAAAACGTTCTGTAAATTAGCTCTTGTGGATACACCGAAAAAAAGATGTAAATAAAACAGAACAACAGCCAAACACGATAGTCTTGTACAATCGGTTTAAATAAATACTCTGGTTTGGCAGCGATAATATAGAGCGAAGTAATAACCGCTATTCCAACGAATTTCATAAATGTTAAGCGCCAAAATCGTTTCCAATTTATGCTTTTCTTTAGATGTATTTTAATGCGTTCTACAAAAAGCATAACTCCAATAATGTAAAGAAAACCCATACCAACAATAGCGATTTTAACTCGTATTGAAATATCTAAAACTAAACTCACAGGAGCTAATACAAAAATTATAAATAGTTCTAAAAGTCTGTACTTTACACTTTTCATAATTACAATGTTATTGCGGTAGTGTGTTTTACTTCTTTAATCATAAACATACTGTGTGTACTGCCAATATGATCAATTTTAGTCAATTTATTCACCATAAAATCTCGGAAAGCTTCCATATCTTCAACTAAAACTTTTAAGAGGTAATCATAATCACCACTGAGATGGTAACACTCCAAAACTTCATCTAATTTACGAACTTCGCGTTCAAATTTCACCACATAGTCTTGGGAATGTTGAATAAGTTTAACATGGCAAAACGCCACGAAGTCTTTATCCACAGCCTTTCTATCAACCAAAGCGACATAGTTTTTAATAACTGCATTGTTTTCGAGCTTTTTTATGCGCTCGTACACAGCAGTAACCGATAGATTTAATTTGTGAGATAAGGCTTTATTGGTTTGTTTACTTTCGGTTTGAAGTAAATACAATAATTTTCTATCTATGTCGTCAAAGCTCATAATACGTTTTTTAAGAATTTATTCTTTTAAAACTCAAAGTAATGAAATATCATCTAATTAATTAAGGTATCATAGATTAATTATCTAAAAATTACTATTTATATTGTTTTTTATTCTAATTATGTCGAATTTTGATTAGTCACATAAATTTATTGATATGAAATTTAAACCCGCAAACAACATTCAAGATTTGCAATACTTTGGAGAATTTGGAGGTGTTAATCCTTCGATTTCAGATTCATCTACATACACCTTCCTATCAGCAAAAACCATGTTTGATACGTTTGAAGGTAATGCAGATGGCTGTTATTTATATTCACGTCATTCATCACCTTCCAACTTATATTTGGGTGAAGCCTTAGCGGCAATGGAAGGCACGGAAACAGCAACAGTAACAGCATCTGGTATGGGTGCAATAACAGCAGTACTACTCCAATTATGTGGTGCAGGTGAACATGTGGTAAGTAGCAGAACAATTTATGGTGGAACTTACGCTTTTCTTAAAAACTTTACTCCACGCATGAGAATCGAAACTAGTTTTGTAGATATCACAAAACTAGATGTTGTAGAAGCCGCAATTACTCCATGTACAAAGGTGCTGTTTTGTGAATCTGTTAGTAATCCGTTGTTAGAAGTTGCAGATCTTAAAAGCTTAGCTGCATTAGCAAAAAAATATAATCTTAAGCTTGTTGTTGATAACACCTTCTCTCCACTTTCAATTTCACCAATTAATTTGGGTGCGGATATTTCGATTCATAGTTTAACAAAATTCATTAATGGATCTTCAGATACCGTTGGCGGTGTCGTCTGTGGCTCACAAGAGTTAATTGACCAGTTAAGGAATATTAACGACGGAGCCGCAATGTTACTAGGCTCTACAATGGATAGTTTGCGTTCTGCTTCAGTATTAAAAAACTTAAGAACACTTCACATTAGAATGCAACAGCACAGCTATAACGCGACTTATTTAGCTGAGAAATTTGAAAATGCTGGACTAAAAACAGTCTACCCAGGATTGGAATCTCATCCATCTCACAAATTATTTAAATCTATGATGAATGAAAAATACGGTTATGGTGGCATGTTAACTATTGATGTTGGTGCGCTAGATAAAGCCAATGCGTTGATGGAATTAATGCAAGATCGTAACCTTGGTTACTTAGCTGTGAGTTTAGGGTTTTATAAAACCTTATTTAGTGCGCCAGGAAGTTCTACGTCCTCTGAGATTCCTGAAGACGAACAGGAAGCTATGGGATTAAGTGATGGTTTAATTCGTTTTTCAATTGGCTTAGATGCAGATATAGAACGTACTTATGAAATTATGAAAGTCTGTATGATTGAGTTGGGTATTCTTTAGTTCAAATTATTTAAATTGAATTGCACTTTTACTGCTATTTACAAAATTTGCATTAATGAATCCATTTGCAAATCGTTTCACAAAATCGTAACATTACAGAACTAAACTAACTATGACAATGCAAGAAGACGATTTATCCAAGATAGACATAGAAGACCAGAAAATTATTGATAATAAAGAACTCAATCTTTTCGAGGCGCTTGTACCTGTGGTGATTTTAATGGGTCTGTTAGCTTATAATATCTTTTTTGCCGATGGTGAAATGTTTGGTGGATACTCTAACCAATATATATTATTAATTGGTGGTTTCGTCGCTTTTATAGATGGTTTGCTCAACAAAGTGACTCCTGTAATAATGATTCAAGAAGTATGGGAAAATCTAAAAAGTGTCTTTATACCTATTATGATTTTATTTTTAGTTGGTGCTTTGGCTGGTACCTGGTTAATTAGTGGTGTGATTCCTGCAATGGTTTACTATGGTTTACAAGTACTAAGTCCTGAAATATTTTTACCAGCTTCAGTAATAATTGCAGCTGTTATTTCTATTGCGACAGGAAGTTCATGGACAACCTCAGCAACCGTTGGTATTGCATTAGTTGGTATTGGTACTGCTTTAGGCATTAATCCAGGAATGATAGCTGGTGCTGTAATTTCTGGTGCTTATTTTGGTGATAAAATGTCTCCTCTAAGCGATACCACGAATCTTGCTCCTGCTATGGCAGGAACAGATTTATTTACACATATAAAATATATGGCATTTACTACTGTGCCAACAATTATTGTAACTCTAATTGTCTTTGGAATTATTAGTGCAAATATTGAGCCTACAGGAAATGCAGATATTAGTAATTTATTAACTTCTATAAATCATACGTTCCATATATCTCCTTGGTTATTTTTAGTCCCAGGTATTGTTATAGCTCTCATTTTATTTAAAACAAAACCTCTTGTAGCTTTAACTTCCGGAGTTATACTAGCTGCTATCTTTGCAGTTATTTTTCAACCTGAAGTTTTAAAAAACTTGTCTGACTCTAATTTTTCTGCTATAACAAATTCAATTTTAACGGATACTGCTATTGCAACAGATAATGAAAAACTAAATGATTTATTTTCTTCTGGTGGAATGAATGGCATGCTTTGGACCATATTTCTTATTGTATGTGCGATGGTGTTTGGTGGTATTATGGACGGCATTGGTGCATTGTCAAGAATTACAAAAGCGTTGTTATCGATAGCGACAACAATATTTGGATTGTTTGCAACTACTGTTGTAAGCTGTTTAGGTCTCAATGTTATCGCATCAGACCAATACTTAGCATTGGTGATACCTGGTAAAATGTTTAAAAAAGCTTATGAAGACAAAGGCTTAGCTCCTGAAAACTTAAGTCGTACACTTGAAGATTCTGGAACAGTAACATCTGTCCTTATTCCTTGGAACACTTGTGGTGCTTATCAAAGTGGTGTGTTAGGAGTTGGTGTTGGTGAGTATTTTGCTTATGCTATTTTTAACTGGTTAAGTCCTTTCACAACATTATTGTTCGCTGCGTTTAGAATTAAAATTAGAATGCTAAGCGGTAAATAGAAAAACCTATTACATATTAAAAAGCCTACTCTAATGAGTAGGCTTTTGATTTTATACCTTTAGATAATGATATTATCTCAAATCATAACGGTCTAAGTCCATAACTTTAGCCCAAGCTGCTACAAAATCATGAACAAATTTTTCTTCACCATCATCTGCTCCATATACTTCAGAGATTGCTCTTAATTCAGTATTAGATCCAAAAATTAAATCTGCTCTTGTACCAGAAAATTTCATCGCATTAGATTTACGGTCTCTACCAATAAATTCTTTATCATCAGACGTCGCGGCTTTCCACGTGATTCCGAAGTCTAAAAGGCTGGTAAAAAAGTCGTTTGTCAAGGTTTCTTTTTTATCTGTAAATATTCCATGTTTAGAACCATCAAAATTAGCTCCTAGTGCTCTTAGTCCACCAACTAAAACGGTCATTTCTGGCGCACTTAGCGTTAACAGGTTTGCTCTGTCTATCAATAAACTTTCGGCTGCAATACTCACGCGCGGATTTTGATAATTTCTAAATCCATCTGCTATTGGCTCTAAATAACTAAAGGCATCTACGTCTGTTTGCTCTTGTGTTGCATCACCTCTACCTTGCGAGAATGGCACATCTACATTGTAACCAGCATTTTTTGCTCCAAGCTCAACACCAACAACACCTCCTAATACAATTAAATCTGCCATTGAAACTGTTCCACTAAAATCTTTCTGAATATTTTCTAAAACTTTTAGTACTTTATTCAATTCTTCAGGATTATTAACTGTCCAACTACGTTGTGGCTCTAAACGAATACGTGCTCCATTTGCACCTCCACGTTTATCAGAATCTCTGTATGTAGAAGCCGAAGCCCAAGCAGTTTTTACCAATTCTGAAATGGAAAGTCCTGAATCTGAAATCATATCCTTTAAAGCGCTAATATCTGAATCGCTTAATTTATAATCTACTTTAGGAATCGGATCTTGCCATAATAATTCTTCACTAGGAATTTCTGGGCCTAAATAGCGATCAATTGGTCCCATATCACGATGTGTTAACTTGTACCAAGCTCGAGCAAAAGCATCCTCAAACGCTTTATGATCTCTATGGAATTTTTTTGAAATTTCTAAATATGCAGGATCAGTTTTTAAAGCAATATCTGCAGTAGTCATCATTAAGGCTTGTTTGCCATTAGGATTGCCAGCAGTTGGTGCCATTTTAGCATTAGATGCTGTAGTTGGTGTCCATTGGTGTGCACCAGCCGGACTTTTTGTGAGTTCCCAATCGTAATTCAATAAAACATCAAAATAATCAGCATCCCATTTGGTTGGGTCTGGTGTCCATGCTCCTTCAATACCGCTTGTAATGACGTCTTCTAAAACTCCAGATTTATAGGTGTTCTTCCAACCACTACTCATTTCTTCAATTGGTGCACCATGTGGTTCTGCACCTACATATTTATTTGGATCTGCTGCTCCGTGTGCTTTACCAAAAGTGTGTCCACCAGCTACCAAGGCTACAGTTTCTTCATCGTTCATTGCCATACGTCCAAATGTTTCTCTAACGTTTGCCGCTGAACCCATTGGATCAGGATTTCCGTTTGGTCCTTCTGGATTTACATAGATCCAACCCATCATAACAGCAGAAAGCGGATCTTCTAATTTTCCATCATCGTAACGTTTATCATTTGCTCCCCATTCTGTCTCACTGCCCCAATAAATATCTTCCTCTGGTTGGTAAATATCTTGTCGTCCGCCTGCATATCCAAAGGTTGGAAATCCCATAGATTCTAATGCACAGTTTCCTGCTAAAATCATAAGGTCTGCCCATGAAATTTTACGTCCGTATTTTTTCTTAACTGGCCACAATAACATGTGGGCTTTATCTAAATTTCCATTATCTGGCCAACTGTTAATTGGTGCAAAACGTTGGTTTCCGCCTCCTGCTCCACCTCTACCATCTCCAATTCTGTAGGTACCTGCGCTGTGCCAAGCCATACGAATCATAAATCCGCCATAATGTCCATAATCTGCTGGCCACCAATCTTGCGAATCAGTCATTAAATCGAGAACATCTTGTTTTAATTCTGAAAAATTCAAACTGTTAAATGCTTCGGCATAGTTAAAATCTTTATCCATAGGATTAGATTCTGGAGTATGTTGACGCAGAATATTTAAACGTAGTTCGTTTGGCCACCAATCGCGATTCGTAGTTCCACCACCAGCGTAACCGTGCTGATCTCCGCTTAAGTAAGGACACTTACTCGCAGCGTTGTTATTAATTTCAAAAGTATTTGTGTTCTTATTCTCCATTTTATATATTTTTTCTGATTTAATTCAATTTGTATAAAATTATGAAATTCTGTCCATCAAATAAAACCTCAAGATTTTTTTAACTTATCTTTTAATAGTTAAAACTTATAGTGTCTTAGATTTTTGATAGTAATGTTAAATTTTCTACAATCTACACCTACTATTTAGGTAAAAATTTGTAACTTAATACTATAATTTAATACCTATAGTTATGAGTAATACAGAATATACAAAAGTATACCACGGCAATTTCATTTTAGTAACTCGTGTTACGGAAGAATTGCAACATGTTGGTATAATCCCAATTATTAAAGATGAAGGAGAATCGCAACGACTAGCAGGTTTTGGTTCTATGAATCAAGGTTTTCAGGAAGTTTATGTTAATAATGACGAAGTTGATAAGGCTGTAGCGATTGTTGAGCGTGTAAAGGCTGAGATGGAGGCTGCTTCTTGATTGTTTGGTTTCTCGATGAGCCGCAGAGTCGCAACAATTTAATTGTTATTAGCTAGATATTTTACATATATGTTAGATCTTAAGCTAGTTTCAAAGCCTTAATACCAATTAGCTCAAATTACATTCTAAAACTTGAAAAATAGATTGCCAAAAAATATAATTGTTCCAGCTTTGTTTGGATTTATACTTTATATTTTACTTTTTATAGGCGAGAATTCGGAATATTTTGCGGACAACTCAACTGTAATGTGGATTGGAATGTTACTCAGTATTTTGTTTTTATATGGTCTAGTAATAGGTATTGTTAACAACATAACTAATCTCGAACTTGGATTAGCCGGGTTAAAATTATCATCGCTATTCATTGGGTTAATTATTCCTATTGGATTATTCTCTTATAATTATTTCTACAAGGAAGCACCAATTAAATATTCTTCACTCTTAGAGAAAAATAATATCAAACTAATCACGAATCCAAATGCTTGTTATGGAATTAAATATGGAACTTTTACAAATGGTATTGATACCATAATTCGATATTCTGAAAAACATATAAATTATGAACTTATAAAAACCACTAATCAACAATTTACAAACAGAATTAAATGGCTAGATAGTTGTTCTTATCTAAGATTAGAGAAAAATAATTCAGTTTCTAGATATATTAGACTTGGTAATTTCGAAAGTGATATTCACTTTATGTATAGTAAACCTGCAAGTGTCCATAATATTAATGAAGAATCTTATGAAATGATATTATCTGTAGATTAATTTAAACTGCAACACCATACATCTTCTCACGCTGCTCCTTAATCTTCTTATCACTCATATATTCATCAAAGGTCATATAACGATCTATAACACCACTTGGTGTTAACTCAATGATTCTGTTACCAACAGTTTGAGCAAACTCATGATCGTGAGTGGTTAATAATATGGTTCCTTTAAAATTCTTAAGAGAATTATTGAATGCCGTAATACTCTCTAAGTCTAAGTGGTTTGTTGGTTCGTCTAGCATTAAAACATTTGCCCTTACCATCATCATACGACTTAGCATACAACGCACTTTTTCACCTCCAGATAAAACATCTGATGTTTTTAATGCTTCTTCTCCACTAAAAATCATTTTCCCAAGAAAACCTCTAATATGAACTTCTTCGCGCTCTTCTTCTGTAGTTGCCCATTGACGTAACCAATCTACTAACGATAATTTATTATTAAAAAATTCGCTATTATCTAATGGTAGATAAGATTGCGTAGTGGTGACTCCCCAAGCATATTCTCCTGAATCCGCTTTTTCCTTACCATTTACAATTTGATAAAATGCGGTCGTTGCTCTAGAATCTTTAGAATACACAACAACTTTGTCTCCTTTATTTAAGTTAATATCTATATTCTTAAATAATATCTCGCCATCTAAACTTGCCGATAAACCATTAACGTTTAAAATCTGATCTCCAGCTTCGCGATCGCGTTCAAAAATAATAGCAGGATAACGTCTGCTAGAGCGTTTTATATCAGAGATATTTAATTTTTCTATCATCTTCTTTCTACTTGTGGCTTGTTTAGATTTTGCAACATTGGCAGAAAAACGACGAATAAATTCTTCTAATTCCTTTTTCTTTTCTTCGGCCTTTTTGTTTTGCTGCGCATGTTGTCTTGCCGCTAATTGAGACGACTCATACCAAAAGGTGTAGTTACCAGAGAAATGATTAATCTTCCCAAAGTCAATATCAGATATATGTGTACAAACCGAATCTAAAAAGTGCCTATCGTGAGATACTACAATCACACAGTTATCATAATTTGCCAAGAAATTTTCTAACCAAGAAATAGTTTCATAATCCAAATCATTAGTAGGCTCATCCATTATTAACAAATCAGGATTGCCAAATAAGGCTTGTGCTAATAATACACGGACTTTTTGCTTACCATCTAAATCTTTCATTAAGGTGTAATGGTAATCTTCCTTAATCCCTAAATTAGATAACATGGCTGCTGCATCACTATCTGCATTCCAACCGTTCATCTCTTCAAATTCAACTTGAAGTTCTCCTATTTTTTCAGCATTGGCATCAGTGTAATCAGCGTATAGGGCATCAATTTGAGACTTTAACTTGTACAAAGGTTTGTTTCCCTTTAGTACTGCTTCTAAAACCGTATCCTCATCGTGCTTGTTGTGGTTCTGTTCTAAAACGGACATACGCTTACCTGCTTCTAAATGCACATGTCCAGATGTTGGATCCATTTTGCCAGCAATAATCTTTAGAAATGTCGATTTCCCTGAGCCATTTGCACCAATAATTCCGTAGCAATTACCATTGTTAAAAGTTGTATTAACGTCATCAAAAAGTACGCGTTTTCCGAATTGGACTGAAAGGTTAGAAACTGATAACATATCTTATATTTTTTAAGCTATTTTTTGAGATTGCAAAAGTAAAAAATTTACGCGACCGGACGAAATAAATATAGGGTACATCAAGATTTAACGAGGTATTAACAACACCTAAGCCTTGCAACGTATATTTTTGTTTAACTAACAATTATTAGAATTACTGTGTTTACAAAACATCTTATCCTTTTTGTCTGCTTATTATCACTTGCTTTTGGATGCGATTTTAATGGTAATAATGATACCGATTACGCCTATATTGGTGGTGAAATTATTAATCCAAAGAACAAAATGATTGTCCTTTACAATACTAAAGGTAAAGTTTTGGATTCTGTTTCTTTAGACGCTAATAACAGATTTGTACATAAAATTACGGATTTAAAAGCCGGTTTATATTCTTTTAGACATGGTGGTGAAATTCAAATGATGTTGTTAGAACCTAGTGACAGCATTATGTTTAGACTCAATACTTACGATTTTGATGAGTCCTTAGTATTTACAGGACATGGTGCTAAGAAAAACAATTACCTTATAAAAACTTACCTCTCTAATGAAAAGGAGGCGAAAAAACTAGTGCGCTACTCTAAAATGGAGCCCGAAGTTTTTAATGCATTTGTGGAAGAGAGACGTCAACGGCAACTCAAAGAGTTTAATACGTTTTTATTACATAATGAGGAGTCTGAATTTTTTAAATCCATCATTGAAGCTAATATAAATTACAACACTTATGCAGACAAAGAGATTTATCCTTTTGCCTATTTTGGTAATAATAAATTAATTCATATTAAGGATTTACCTGAAGATTTTTTTGCACATAGAGCACATATAGATTATAACGCAAACCATTTGAGTAACTTCTTTTCCTATAATCGGTTTTTATCATCTCATGTTGAAAACCTAGCAACACATGCCTATTACAAAGAACACGTTTCTCATATTAAATTTGATAGATATGCTCTTGATTATAACAGGTCTAAACTTGATTTAATTGACAGTATTATTTCTGATAAAACTATTAAAAACAACTTATTAAAATATAAAGCCATTTACTTTATAAGTCATAACCAAACTGATGAAGATGCCAATAATTTGCTGGAACACTTTTTAACCAAAAGTACGAGTGAAGAAGATAAGTTATACATGAAAAATTTGGCTTCTAACTTAAAATTATTGAGACGCGGCAATCCTCTGCCCAACCTTGCTTTGGTTAATTATAACAACACTACTCATTTTTTAACGTCTATTATAAACAAACCAACTATTATTTATTTTTGGTCTTCTAATTCTAAATCACAATATAGAAATAGTCATTATGTGGTTAAGAAGTTGAAAGTAGGCTATCCACAAATGGATTTTATTTCGGTTAACGTTAATGACAATGACGATAAGTTTTGGAAGAACATTATTAATAATTACAACTTCCCTACCGTTAACGAATTTAAATTCAAAGATTCAAAAAAAGCACGTAAAACACTAGCTGTTAACTATTTGAACAAATGCATTATAGTAGATGAAAATGCCATAATTCTTCATCCGAATGCCAATATCTTTAGTTCTGATTTTAATGAGACACTTAATGAGTTGTTACAAAAAAAGCATCTTATTGTACAACAAGATGCTTTATTATCATTGAAATAATCCTTATTAATTTCCTTTCTTATAATCTGCCAAGAATTTCTCTAAACCAATATCAGTTAGAGGGTGTTTAAGTAATCCTGTGATAGAACTTAATGGTCCTGTCATAACATCTGCACCTAATTTTGCACAATCTATAACATGCATTGTGTGACGTACAGAAGCTGCTAAGATTTGAGTTTCAAAGGCATAGTTATCGTAAATATGACGAATCTCTGCAATAAGATTTAAACCATCTGTAGAAATATCATCTAAACGACCAATAAATGGAGACACATAAGTAGCTCCTGCTTTTGCAGCTAACAATGCTTGTCCTGGTGAAAAAACCAAAGTAACATTGGTTTTAATACCTCTATCAGAAAAATATTTACACGCTTTTATACCGTCTTTGATCATTGGCAATTTAATCACAATTTGATCGTGCAACTCAGCTAAAGCCTCACCTTCTCTTACCATTCCGTCGAAATCCGTTGAAATCACTTCTGCTGAAACATCTCCATCTACAATGTTGCAGATATCTACATAATGCTTCAAAATATTATTAGTACCAGTAATGCCTTCTTTAGCCATTAACGACGGATTTGTAGTAACTCCATCTAAAATACCCATGTCTTGGGCTTCTTTAATCTGCTCTAAATTAGCTGTGTCTATAAAAAATTTCATAAAAGATTGTTTTATTTCCCTTGAAGTAGGGAATCTAAATTTGAATTGTTACGTTTTATTTTTCCCAAATTTACGATTAATGCACTGTTAGTGAAATGAAAAATTGTTAGAATATATTAACATGTTAATAAGAGTAGCTTTTCTCTAAAGCTGATAATGCTTCATCAACAACTTCTCATATACTTTATCTGGAAGTATTCGCTTCAGTACAATTGAAAATTTTTGCATAAAAGCTCCAACCTTATAATGAATTTTAGGGTTTTTAGTTTCAATAATTTTAAAGATTGCTTCAGCCATTTGTTTTGGATCATTACCCTCATCAACATGCTCATCCATCATTTTTAAGGTGTTTCCGTAAGGTGCTTTGTATGGAGAATTCTCTAATACAGGAGCGTGGTAACGACCTGAAGCAATATTGGTTGCAAAATCACCTGGTGCTACATTTGTCATGTTTATATTGAATCCTTTTAATTCCATACTAAAAGCTTCGGTAATTAATTCTAAAGCACCTTTGCTTGCACTATAAATACCACGATATGGTAAACCCATATAACCAGCAATGGACGTCACATTAATTATTAAACCTGAGTTTTGTTGACGCATACTCGGCAGAACCGCTTTAACAACATTAATGGGTCCAAAAAGATTAGTTTCAAAATTGCGTTTTATTTCTTCATCCGGAATTTCTTCAATAGGTCCTGTAATACCTGCGCCTGCATTATTAATTAAGACATCAATTTTAGATTCGTGTTTTAAAACTTCAGAAACACAAGTTGCTATGGTTTCTGGCTTGGTAACATCTAATGCAATAATCGGGAATTTACTGTTTGGATAATTATCTGGATTTCTACTTGTACCATACACTTTAAATCCTTTATTAGTAAGATATTCGCCAACAGATTTTCCAATTCCTGAAGATCCACCTGTGATTAGTACAACTTTAGACATAATGCATTATAAATTTCAAGCTGCAAAATACAAATTCCATTAGTAAAAATTTAAAATGGAGTAATGAAAGTAAAATTGATGTGGATGATTTCAATAAACAGATTCCAACCTTAGTTGGGATATACATAAACTAAAAAATCTTGAGTCGCCAAGGCTTTCAAGATTTAAGTTTATTGTACAAAAAAAGGCAAGCTACCTACATCACACCGCTACGACCATCTACCTTTGCTGCGTTCCCGCCCTGGAGGATTCAACAGGAGCTGGTTGTGTAGGACTTGCCAGCCGCAAAGATACAATCTTTTAATACTTTCACAATCATTTCACAATGATTTTTAAACTGAATATTATTTAATAACTTGCTAAAAATTCATTTCGACTTTATGAAAGCATCTAAATATATCATTCTCTTAGGTTTAAGCTTAATATTGAGTAATTGCGGTGATACAAATGCATCAAAACAAACAGGTTTAGCAATTGATACTAAGGTGAAATCACTTATGCTTGGTGATACATTAAAACTATCTATAAAAAATCCGAAAAAATTAGATATCACAAAAATTTCCTATCAATTAGATGGTAATCCTGTTTCTGAAAATAGCCCGTTAACAAACCTCTCGCTAGGCAAAAAAACAATAACAGCTACAGTTAACTATAATGATAAGATAGAAACTATTACTAAAACTATAACCCTGTATAATAACATTATTCCTTCCTATTACACGTACGAAGTTGTAAACACATACCCTCACGATATTACATCATATACTCAAGGTTTAGAATTTCACAATGGAGAGCTTTACGAAAGTACAGGTCAGCGAAAAGAATCTAAACTCAGAAAATTAAATTTTGAAACAGGCGAAGTTCTAAAAAATATAAACTTAGAAGATCAATATTTTGGTGAAGGCCTCACTATACTTAATGAGAACCTATACCAACTCACATGGCAAGCTAGACGAGGTTTTGTGTATAATGTGAATACATTTGAGAAAACCAGCACATTTAACTACGGTAAAAGTGTAGAAGGTTGGGGAATTTGTAACGACGGTACAAAATTGTACAAATCTGATGGTACAGAAAAAATCTGGATATTAAACCCTGAAAATCTCACAGAGGAAGACCATATAGAAGTTTACACCGAAAAAGGCAAAATACCTAGTCTTAATGAACTTGAGTGGATTGATGGTAAAATCTTTGCTAATATCTATCAAAAAAATGGCGTGGTTATTATAAACCCTAAAACTGGTGGTGTTGAGGCTGTTATTGATTTTAAACCGCTTCAAAAATTAGTGACACAGCACGATGCGTTAGATGTTTTAAATGGCATTGCCTACCATCCTGAGCGCAAAACAATCTTCGTAACTGGTAAGAATTGGGACAAACTTTTTGAAGTCACTATTAAAAAACAGTAGTCTTCACTCACTAAAAAGGCGCATTCACTCATTCTACATTTTATATTAGGTCATTCTTTTGGTTATTTGATGTATAAATCAAAATAGTTATGAGAAAATCTATCACAGTGAATATTCCAGAACCTTGTCATGAGGATTGGAACAAAATGTCACCAAAAGACAAAGGTCGTCATTGCGCAGCTTGCAATAAAACAGTTATTGACTTCACTAAACAAACCGACGAGCAAATAATTAAATACTTAGAATCTGAAGGTAATCTTTGTGGACGCTTTAAAAAACAGCAGCTCGATAGAGAAATTGTTTTAGCAAGAAAAGATAGAAACAACTATTTGTCTTGGGCAGCTTCTGGTATTTTAGCTCTAACTGCATTAGGAAGTCAGGATTTACAGGCTCAAGGTATTGCAAGGGTTGTTCAAACAGACACAATAAAAAACATACTGATAAAAGATAAGATTCCGATTTCAATATTAAAAGATAAAATTTTAACAGGAAAAGTAACAACAGCAGAAGATGGTCTAGCATTACCTGGAGCAACTATACAAATAAAAGGGTCAGCAAAAAGTTGTCAATCAAATTTTGATGGATACTATTCCATAAAAGTGAAAACTGGTGATACAATTACTATCAGTTATACAGGTAGAAAAGATTTTGAAACTAAAATAAATCACGTAAACCACATTGATGTTGCTTTAAAAACAAATTATTTAGACGAGATTATATATTTAGGTTATATAACGACCTATGAGATCAAAGCTCTCAAGCGAAAGGCAAAACGTCAAGCAAAAAGAAAAGCCATAAGAAACGGAGCACAAGATAGAACAGCTGTCGGCAAATTCTTTTTCAGAATTAAAAGTCTATTCTCAAAGAAGTAATATCTTTAAGCATCAAAAATTAATTGATGCAAACATTCGAAAAAACTATTACCGTTTCACAAGACGATTTAGACCAACTCAATCACGTTAATAATGTGCGTTATGTGCAGTGGGTTCAGGATATTGCCGAAGCACATTGGTTACAGAATGCGACCCAAGCCACTATAAATAGGTGCTTTTGGGTTTTAGTGAGCCATTATATTCAATATAAAAGTGAAGCTGTGTTGGGTGACCAATTGAAACTAAAAACCTATGTTTCAAAATCTGAAGGGGTAACGTCTATCAGATATGTTGAAATTAAAAATGCGTACACCAACAAACTTATTATTACTTCCGAAACCAAATGGTGCTTTATGAATATTGAAACTAAACGACCAGCACGAATTCCTAAAGATGTTGCCGATCTGTTTAATTAAGTTAAAGTTTTTTTAATGTGTTGATTCTTTTCGGTTTAAAATCTTTTCTTTAGCATATCAATCAATCATTATGCGTCTTTATTATTTGTCAATTCTTTTAGTTCTTACTTTAACAGGACTAAATGCACAAACCTTAAACGGAAAAGTTTACGATGGCACCTCAACCGTAAAAGGTGCGAAAGTTCTCAACAAAACGCAAAATAGAGCTACTGCTACAGATGAAAATGGTGATTTCACCATCATAGCAAAAGTGAGTGACACTTTATTTTTTGAATCGCTTTTTCATGAGCCAAAATCTATTGTTCTAAAAGCATATCATTTTGATGAAATCTCGGTCTTTGAATTAATAAAAGTCATCAATGAATTAGACGAAGTTGAAGTCGTGGCAGACCCAGAACAACCCGTCTTTAAGGTAGAAACATACAATGCTGAGCTTCAAAATTTAATACAAGAGGATATAAAAAATCACCCTGAAAAGTACGCTCCACTAGGAAATAACCAAGGTATAGATTTCGTGTATCTCTTCCGTAAACTATTTGATTTAATAAAAAAGAAAAAATCTAAGAATGGGGTTTATGAACCCATAACTTATAGACAAATGGATACTTTATTTACTAACAATTCATTTTTCAATAAACGCCTAATTACCGAAAATCTAAAAATTCCTGAAGACAAGATTTATCTGTTTTACGATTTTTGCGAAGCAAAACAAATCACTTCAGAATTACTTAAAGTTGAAAACAAGATGCAACTACTAGAAGAGTTAGTTATAAACAGTCAGATGTTTTTGATTTTACTTGAGCAGTATGGTGAAGAGAATAGTGTTAAAGATTAACTTTTATCAGCTCGGTCCTGTCATAAAGAAATATATCTAACACTTCATAATAAATACTAACTTCAAAAGTTATATTTTTAAGCAAAAATTTTATTTATCCCTTATGAAGCGACTTTTGTCATTCTTTATTTGTTTCGGAATATTAGTATTGTGGAGTTCTTGTCGTAACGATTTTGAATTCTCACCAAGCTCAGGAAATCTAGAATTTGCTAGAGATACCGTTTATTTAGATACGGTTTTTACAAATATTGGCTCTAGCACCTATAATTTAAAAGTTTATAATCGTAGTGATGATGATATTGTGATTCCGACAATTCAATTAGAAAACGGAGTCAATTCCTTTTATAGAATGAATGTTGATGGACTAACAGGTGATGCAGGCACACCTCAAGAAGGTAAGTTTTTTGAAGATATAGAATTGTTAGCGAACGATAGTTTATTCATATTTATTGAAACGACTATAGATATTGAAACACTTCCAAATTTAGACAATCAATTTTTATACACAGATCGGATTTTATTCGATTCTGGTGCCGACCAACAAGATGTAGATTTAGTCACCTTGGTTAAAGATGCAGTATTTATATTTCCGGCTAGAGATGCCACTTCTGGCATTATTGAAACCTTAACTTTTGATGTTGATGGAGATGGCACACCAGACGAAACTACATTACAAGGGCGTTTTTTAGAAGATGCCGAGCTTACCTTTACCAACGAAAAACCTTATGTTATTTACGGTTATGCAGGAGTTGATACAGGCAAAACATTAACTATGGAAGCTGGCACAAGAGTTCATTTTCATAACGATTCAGGAATTTTAGTGACAGATGGAGGTACGCTAACTATTAATGGAGCACTTAGTGCAGACCTTGAAGCATTAGAAAACGAAGTGATTTTAGAAGGCGACCGTTTAGAGCCTTTGTTTGACGATGTTCCTGGGCAATGGGGAACGATTTGGTTATTCAATGGAAGTGAAAATAACACGATTAATTACGCTACTATAAAAAATGCGACCATTGGTGTTTTGTCTGAAGGTAATCAGAATGCTACAAATGATAAACTAACCATTACCAACTCACAAGTCTATAATGCCAGTAGTTTTGGGATATTAGGACGAGCAACATCGATTGCTGCAGAAAATGTTGTGATTAACAATTGCGGACAATCGTCTTTTGCTGGCACAGTTGGTGGTAAATACAATTTTACACATTGCACCATCGTTAATTACTGGAACAATAGTTTTAGGCAATTCCCTGCATTACTTATAAATGATTTTGTACTCGATGAGAATGGATCACCTATAACCAATGATTTAATTGAAGCTAACTTTAATAACTGTATTGTTTACGGAAACGATAATCCTGAATTTATTTTAGAAAGCGAAGGCGCTGTATTTAACTTTAAGTTTACAAATTGCTTGTTACGTTTTGATAATGATAATCTTGAAGATACAGCCAATTATATGTTTGGTGACATCACGTTCTACGATGGTAATATTTTTAACCAAGACCCAGATTTTGAAGATAGATTTGAAAACTTAATGCGAATTGGAGAAGATTCTGCGGCAAATGGTATTGGTAATACCACCTTTGCTACTCAAGTACCTTTTGATATTTTAAATGTATCTCGAACAGCTTCGCCAGATGCTGGAGCTTATGAGAGTATTGTTTTTGAAGATTAAATTAAAGCATAAGATTTGAAAGAAGGCCTAAATTATTCTAAATTCATCGTTGAACTAATTAAATATTTATGGGTGTTTTTCAATGCATCAACAGCCCTTATTTATAGTATAGCTTTAATTAATAAAATATTAAGACCAACATTTAAAAACCTATCTACTAATCAACTAATTATTGTGGGTATAATTTTATTGGCATCAATTATTCTTAATGTTTTTTGGGTTAATAAAAAGAGAAAAAGCCATTCAAACTAAATTCAACAGATGTTAAAAAAGAAACGGCTAAAACTCTTAAAACGTTTTATTTTAGTTGCTATAGTTTTTGGCTTTTTACTAATTCATTTTTTTGTTCCTAGACTTATTTCAGAAATTAGAAACCCAGTAGTGGGTTTAATAAAGAGAAATAGAACTGTTACTCACGAGATCACTTCAGAACAAGATTTAAAACTAAATCAAAAAAACTTTTATTTTAAAACTTTTGATGGCTTAAAACTATCAGCACAACTCTCTTATTCGTCATTAGATACTGTAAAAGGCACTGTTGTTTTATTACATGGCATTCGGTCTGACAAACATCAATTTAAAAATGCACTTCAATTTTTAACAGAAAATGGATTTAATGCAGTTGGATTAGATTCTAGAGCTCACGGAAAAAGTGAAGGTGATTTCTGTACGTTTGGTGTCAATGAAAAAAGTGATGTTAAAAATCTATTGGATTACTTATCTAAAGAAGAGAATCTAAATCATTTCGGGATTTGGGGACAATCTTTAGGCGGAGCGATAGGTTTACAAGCTATGGGTTATGACAAAAGAATTGAATTTGGAATCATAGAAAGCACATTCTCAGATTTTAAAACCATAGTTAATGATTATTTTGATTTACATGCTGGTTTTAGTTATTCTCACCTTACAAATTATCTTGTAGGTATAACTGGAAAAATTGCAAATTTTGATCCAAATGATGCAAAACCGATAAAATATTGTGAGTCAATAAATCAGCCTATTCTATTAGTACACGGTACTATGGATAAACACATTGACATAAAATATGGTAGAGATAACTTTTCAAAAATCTCAAGTGATAGAAAAGAGTTTATTGAAATTGACTCAGCAAATCATTTAAACGTTTGGAAAGTAGGTGGTAAAAAGTATTTTGAGCGTGTATTAAAGTTTCTAAATGAACAATCAATTCTAACAAAAAGCCCTTCAAACTAAATTGAAAGGCTTTTTTTTATTTTGAATCTGTAAGGTTAATCATTTCCAACTGGCCTTATTTTACTCACTTTCATTACGCAAGATGAATTTGAACCAGGATCGCCTTCACATTTACATGCAGTACTTACTTCACCTGTCTCCATATTAATTGAGCCTTGAGGATAACAGCAACCTAAGCCTTCACACGATATATATATATCGCCATTACCTTGTCTAGAAGTAAATTGCTCATCTCCATCATATTTAATTGTAGTCCCTTGTTCAAATTTTATATCTTCTATATTTCTCAAAACAAGAATCTTGTGATTATTGCCTTCAAATGTAAAATCAACTTGTGCTACCATTTTATCAGAATTAGGGTTTAAATCAAAAAATATAACTTCATTAATCTCTACATCTTCCGTACTACCAGTTAAATTATTTTTTAAATCATCAAAATCCTCTGCTAGTTTCATACCGTTTGGTGCAGTCAAGATGCTTTCTTCTGCGCTAGTATTATCAGATTCATTCGCACAACCAATACATAAAAAGGTTATACAAATTAGTGTAATCATTGCAATGTATTTCTTCATGAGTTTTAGATATTTAAATTAAACATTATCAATAATAATAATAATAATAAGCAACTGTTTTACCTTAAATTAAAAATTGGTAATTTAAAACTAAAAGCCCTTCAAACTAAATTGAAAGGCTTTACACCACATTTCTCAATTCCTCTTTTCTTATTTTACACCCCTAAAGTCCCCTCAAGGGGACATTCCAGTCAGATAAATTTGAAGATTGTCCCCTTGAGGGAACTTTAGGGATGTTTCATTCTTGGAAAAATTTTTAAACAGTAAACAAAGGACGTCCACCCATTAATTCATTGACTTTTTTAGCAATACCTTCTAAAACAGTTTCATTATCGTGATTTGTTAATACTTCGTCAATTAAATCAACAACATAAGCCATATCACTTTCTTTTAAACCTCTGGTTGTAATAGCTGGAGTACCAACTCTAATACCAGACGTTACAAAAGGAGATTCCGTATCAAATGGTACCATATTTTTATTCACGGTAATATCTGCTTTTACTAAAGCATTTTCAGCATCTTTACCTGTAATATTTTTATTTCTAAGATCAATAAGCATCATGTGATTGTCTGTTCCTCCAGAAATTAAGTTGTAATCTTTAGCTACAAAAGCTTGTGCCATAGCATCTGCATTATGCTTTACTTGTAACATGTAAGTCATAAACTCATCTGTTAAACATTCACCAAAAGCAATAGCTTTAGCAGCTATAATATGCTCTAAAGGTCCACCTTGATTTCCTGGAAAAACACCAGAATCTAATAAACCAGACATTTTACGAAGTTTACCACTTTTAAAAGTAATGCCAAACGGATTATCAATATTTTCACCCATCATAATCATTCCACCTCTTGGTCCACGTAATGTTTTGTGCGTTGTTGTTGTTACCACGTGGCAATGTGGCATTGGGTCATTCAATATACCTTTTGCGATTAATCCTGCAGGATGAGAAATATCTGCTAATAAAATCGCTCCAACACTATCAGCAACTTCTCTAAACTTTGCAAAATCAATATCACGAGAATAGGCAGATGCACCAGCAATGATTAACTTTGGTTGTTCTTTTTGAGCTTGGTCAGCTAACATATCATAGTCAATAAGACCTGTATCTTTCTTTACGCCATAAAATGTTGGATTATATAAACGCCCAGAAAAGTTAACAGGAGAACCATGTGTTAAATGCCCACCATGTGATAAATCAAATCCAAGAATAGTGTCTCCAGGCTTAATACAGGCGTGAAAAACAGCCGTATTTGCCTGACTTCCAGAATGTGGTTGGACATTAGCATATGCTGCACCAAATAAGGTTTTAGCGCGCTCAATAGCAATATTTTCAACTTCGTCTACAACTTCGCAGCCTCCATAATAACGCTTACCAGGATAGCCTTCAGCATATTTGTTAGTTAATACAGATCCTGCAGCTTCCATCACTTGGTTGCTTACAAAATTCTCTGAAGCAATTAATTCTATACCATCAGTTTGGCGTTCCTTTTCAGCTTGTATGAGTTCAAAAATTTGTTCGTCGCGTTGCATATATAAAGTGTTTGTTAAATCGCAACAAAAATAGTGAATACATTAGTTTAAATATCAAAAATTATGTAGGTTTGAGTAGAAATTAATTAACATTTAATCAACAATTGCAATATGCCGTTATCAGCCAATAATCCAGATCGATCATCATGGTTACACGTTAACAAGGATTCAGATTTTCCTATTCAGAATATTCCGTTTGGTGTTTTCTTAACTAGAGACGACATTATTACTATAGGAACACGTATTGGTGATACCGCTATTGATCTTGGTGCTTTGCATCAATTAGGCTATTTTGAAGGCATTCCGTTAACAGATGATATCTTTTTACAAGACACCTTAAATGATTTTATTGCTGATGGAAGAAAAACGTGGCGTTTGGTAAGAAACAGAATTGCTGAGATATTTGATGTTGATAATGATACCTTAAAAAATAATAATCCACATAAAGAAACAATTTTGTTTCGTTTAGATGAGATTGAAATGCAATTACCTATACAAGTAGGTGATTACACAGATTTTTATGCTAGTAAGGAACATGCAACCAACGTGGGCACCATGTTTAGAGATCCTGAGAATGCATTATTACCTAATTGGGTGCACATGCCAGTTGGTTATCATGGACGTAGTTCTTCAATAATTCCTTCGGGAATTCCAATAAATCGTCCGCAAGGTCAAACCATGCCAGAAGGAGCAAAAAGCCCTGTATTTGGACCGTCAAAGTTAGTGGACTTCGAATTAGAGATGGCTTTTATCACAACAGATGCCAACGATTTAGGTGAACCAATTCCTATAAACGAAGCTGAAGAATATATTTTTGGATTGGTTCTGTTTAATGATTGGTCTGCAAGAGATATTCAAAAATGGGAATATGTACCATTGGGACCATTCTTAGGGAAAAGTTTTGCATCATCGATGTCACCTTGGATTGTAACATTAGATGCCTTAGAACCCTTTAGAACTGAAAGTCCGAAGCAAAATCCTAAGCCATTAGATTATCTTCAAACTGAGGGTAAAAAAAGTTTTGACATTAATCTAGAAGTTGGTATTCAACCAAAAGGTGCAAAAGAAACCACTGTTTGTAAATCGAACTTTAAATATATGTACTGGAATATGTCTCAGCAATTGGCACATCATACCGTTAATGGTTGCCCAATTAATTCTGGTGATATGATGGGAAGTGGCACAATTTCTGGACCAACACCAAATTCTTATGGTTCTATGTTAGAATTGAGTTGGAAAGGCACAAAGCCTCTAAAAATGAAAGATGGCAGTGAGCGTAAATTTATAAATGATCATGATACGGTTATAATGCGTGGCTATTGTGAAAATGATGGCACTCGTATTGGATTTGGCTCCGTAAAAACAAAGTTGTTACCTGTTTTTGATTCTAAAAAGAAGAAGAAATAGGAAGTAGGAAGTAGGAAGTTAAAAACATTAAAAAGGAAGGCAGAAGTTTTCCTTTTTTTTGAAATTAAATTTGATTGTATTTACGCTGAGATGCACAGATTTTGAACGGAGACGCACTAAGAATTTCTAATATATACATCAACATGGAGACAACGAATAATTTGACGACTAACTAACTAAAAAGGAGCTTCGCAACTAAAACTCACCCACGTTCTCTTTACAGGATGTTTAAAACTCAAAGTTTCGGCATGAAGGTGTAATCGGTTAGCAACATTTCCGTATAAATCGTCACCAACAATGGGAATATTTAATCCCTCACGATGTGCTGCATGAACTCTTAACTGATGTGTTCTACCAGTGATTGGGTAAAAATGAATTCTGGTTTTGTCGTTTTCTACATTAACAACCTTATATTCTGTTTTTGCAGTCTTTCCGTGCTCAGAACAAACTAACTGTCTAGGTCTATTATTTAAATCCACACGAAGTGGCAAATCTATATGGCCTGAATTAGTTTCTAAAATACCATCCAATAAAGCCACATAGCGTTTTTTAATCGTTCGATTTATAAATTGTTTTTGAAGATTTTTATGCGTTCTTTCATTTTTAGCAACCAATAATAATCCTGAAGTCGACATATCTAAGCGATGCAACAATAAAGGCCCTTTTGCTTCTGGTAAATAGTTTTGCATTCTGGTTAAAACGGAATCTTTGATGGTTTTTCCTGGGACAGATAAAAATTCACTTGGTTTATTCAATACCAAGAGATAATCATCTTCGTATATAATTTCTAATTCTCCATTAAATATTCCTGCTTTTTCTATCGGATTTGGTTCTACATCCAATCCTTGCATCATATGTCCTAAAATTGGCTCGCATCTACCTCTACAAGATGGATAGAATTGTCCATGCTTTCTCACTTCTGATGTTGGTGAAATTCCCCAATAAAATTCGGCCATAGCAATTGGTCTTAAATCATTTTTAAAAGCATATTGAAATAATTTAGGTGCTGCACATTCGCCAGCTGCTGCAGGAGGTTGACTTAGATCTGTGTCTTTAAAAATTTCTATTAAATTTTTAGTTTCACCTTTAAAATTTAAAAATTGATAGTGCTCATGAATTCGTTTTTGCAGACTTGCCGATAGCATTTTCCGCTCTAATTTTAATGTTTCAATTGGTTTTAGTCTCTCGAATAATTGATTTTCCGCAGTTTTAATTACAGTTTCATTCTGTAATTTTAAATATTTTAAGTCAATGTTGCTTTGAATACTTTGTTGTTTCAATTTTTCAAAATATACTTCTTTTTCAGGCATTGAAAATTTTTCCTCTGCTTCTACTCTGAGTTTTTTTCGTTGTTCTTTTTCTGCTTTTGCATTTTTTTTAAAATCTTCAAGTTGTAGAATAACTTCAAGTTTCGTTCTCTTTAGATTTAATTGGGCTTTTTTTAATTCAGAATTCTTTTCTAAAGCTTCAATTTCAGAATTCAAATTATTTAAATGTGCTTCGCTTTTCTTATAGAAGCCATCCTTATTTAAAGTATCGTAAACTGGTGGTACAAAACCTTTTAAATGATTACACTCGGCTAACTTACCCGAAAACGCTGTGATGTATCCCAATTCTCCTTCAAGTGTAGTAACGATCATAACACCAAACATTTTTCCGATTTTTAAACCTTGTTTGGTCTGATTTAAACCAAAATTATGTTCAAAATCTGTTTGCGTATTAAGGTAAGCTTTCACTTTATCAGCTGCTGTAACACATAGTGAATGAGGTTGATAATAAAACGGAAATGTGAATTGTTTCGGAAGAATTCCTGAAAAATATTTTATAGGATGAAAACAACCATTTTCCGTATCAAACATGCGTTTTTATTGTTTTGCAAAGAAACGAAAATAATTACTAAACACCTTAAAAAAAACAGTTTGGCATCAAAATTGAAATTACACAAAGTATAACCCTTAAATACAAGATTATGAAACGATTTTTACTTTTATCAGTCCTAGTTTCGGTACTCGTATCTTGTAGTGCCAAAAAACAAATGGAAACCGCTATTAGCCATGGTAATTATGACCAAGCTATTTCTAAAGCGTTGCGAAAACTCGAAAACAACAAAGACAAAAAACGCAAACAAGATTATATTGTAATGCTTGAGAATGCGTATTATAAAGTTTTGGAGGAAGATTTACGAACCATTTCGCACTTAAAAAAAGATGGTAGCCCAGAACAATACAAAACCATCTATAATATCTACGTAGATTTAGAGGCTAGACAGAACGCTATTAAGCGAATCTTGCCACTAAAAATAAATGGAAAGCACCTAAATTTAGATTTTAACGATTATAGCAGTGCGATTGTTGATTATAGATACAAAACCTCTGATTATTTAATAGGTCAAGGCATTACATTGTTAGATTCTGACGATAAATACGATGCGAGGAAAGCCTATGCTATCTTTAATTATATTGAGCAGATAAATCCAAATTTTGAAGAAAACAGAAGCCTCATAACTGAGGCACGTGCAAAAGGAACTGACCTTGTGCACGTCTCTATTGCGAACCATACAAACCAAATAATACCACTGCGTTTAGAAACTGAATTATTAGATTTTAACACGTATGGCTTAAACCAATTTTGGACAAAATACCACGCTATATCTGATGAATCTAAGTCGTACGATTTTGCGATGCAATTACAATTAAAGCAAATTAATATTTCACCAGAGCGTGTTAATGAGCGTCAACAATTAAGGGAAAAACAGATTGTAGATGGTTGGGAATATTTATTAGATGCTAACGATAATGTTGCTAAAGATAGTTTAGGTAATGACATTAAAGTTGACAAAATCATTAATGTTAGAGCGCGATTTTTCGAAGTGATACAAACCAAATCTGCACAGGTTATTGCAGATGTTGTTTATACGGATTTAAAACAAAATCAGATTATAGATAACTTTACTATTGATAGTGGTTTTGTATTTGAAAACGTTTTTGGACGTGTAAGAGGTGATAAACGCGCTTTAAATAGAGATGATTCAATTTTGTTGAGACAACGACACGTTGGTTTTCCTTCAGATACCCAAATGGTATTTGATACTGGTGAAGATTTAAAGTTGAAGCTGAAAGATATTATTAATTCTTATCGTCTAAGAAGAGGCTAAATAAAATCTCTTAATACAAATGTGTTAAGAGATTTTTTTTGCTGAAAAGCGAAACACTCAAATGGTTTTAAAATTGGTAGAATTACTCTCATAAAACCTATTAAAAACCTAATTATAGTCAACAATAGGGATTAAAAGTTTTTATATGCATTTCAACGATTATATTTAATTATACATACGTTTAACACTTAAATTTGTGCTACCCTATCAGACTAAATATTTACATAACCCCAAATTCTTGCCTAGAATAGTTCTAGGATTGAATATATCTGATTTAGAAAAAATGAATCGTCCTATAACAAAGCTATTAACTTTAATAGCGTTATTTTTTATTATTTATTCGTATTCTAGTACAAACCTAAACTTTACTAGTTTAAACACGCTCTCTAACAGCACACTATCAGAAACTGATACTTTTGCTTCTGCTTTAAGAGGTATAACTGGTTGTCCTGGTAATATTACTGAAAACACAGATGCAGGCTTATGTAGTGCTAATGTGACATTCGCTGTACCAATGACAGATATTTCTGGAGGAAGTATGGTGCCAATTTCTGCACTTGCGAATGGAGATAATTTTCCTGTAGGTACAACTACTGTGACTTATGAAGAACGTGATTCAAACAATATAGCCACATCTTTAACTTGTAGTTTTACGGTAACCGTTATTGATAATGAGAATCCTACAATAACTTGTGCCGCAGATGTTATAAATGCTTCCGTAGATGTTGGGCAATGTTATGCAACTTTAACACTTACTGCACCATCAACTAATGATAATTGTGGTATAGCTTCCGTTACTAATAATGCACCTGCTAACTTTCCGGTTGGTTCTACTAATGTGATTTGGACGGTAACTGATACTGCTGGCCGTTCTGCTTCTTGTACTCAAAATGTAACAGTTGTGGATGATGAATATCCTATCGCCATTTGTCAAAACATAACGGTTATATTAGATGCTTCTGGTAATGCTGTTATTGCACCAGCTGATATTAATAACGGCTCTTCAGATAATTGTGGAATCTCCTCAATGATGTTAGATATTACCACTTTCGGCTGTACTGATTTAGGTACTAATACCGTAACATTAACTGTAGAAGATACTAATAATAATGTGTCAGCTTGTACCGCAACAGTTACGGTGACTGATCCTGCTGCAACCGCAACAGTAAGTATAGCTGCTAGTAACAATCCTATATGTTCTGGTGAAAACACAACTTTCACAGCAACTCCTATCAATGGAGGTAGTAGTCCTGTTTATGAATGGTTTATAAATAATTCTACTTTTGGAAACAACAGTCCTACATTTACGCCTACGCTATTTACTACAATAAATGATGGTGATGAAATATATGTAATAATGCAGTCTAGTGTATCTTCCTGTAACTCGCCTAAACAAAGTAACAGTATCATTATGACTGTTAATCCTTTACCGGTTGTTACTGGACCAGCCACAACATGTGTTGGTAGTACAGAAAGCCTGTCACCTGCAACTGCTGGTTGGGTAAGTAATACAGGTTTTGCAACAGTATCTAATACAGGTGTAGTCACAGCAAATGCTTCGGGAGTTGCTACCTTTACTTATACAGATGCAAATGGTTGTAGTTCTGACTTATCAATAACTATAAATAATACACCCAGTGTAATAGCACCAACAAATATTTGTGTAAATGAAACTAATGTAGTAAGTCCTACAACAGGTGGTACATGGTCTAGTAGTGATTCTGGAATTGCCACCGTAACGAATTCAGGTGTTATAAACGGAATAAGTTCAGGTACTGTTACATTTACATACACAGACACTGCAACAGGATGCAGTACAGCATCAAACTCTGTTACTGTGCTAGATATTGCAGATATAACCTCTGTAACAGCATCTCCAGGAACCATTTGTTCTGGAGATAATAGTATTTTGACAGCGACTGTAGCTGGTGAGGGATTTAACTCTAGAGTCTCGCTTGTTAATTATAATTTTAATTCAGGGACGAGTTATGGTAGTTTAAATGGACAAGAAGCTACAGGAATTACTAGTTCGGTAAATAGCACTAATATTGCTTACGACCGATCACAAACAGGTATAGCAGCAACAAATCCGCCAGCTTTTGAAACAAATGCTCAAGGTCAGGCGCTGAGACAAATTGATAATTGGGAAGATGGTTTCGTTACCACGGCTAATGATCCTGGAGGCGTATCTGATGAAGGAGATTGGGTATTTGATATAGGTGGTAGTACATTATCAAGTTATCAAGATTTTGAGGTATATTTTGATGCTGCACGACAAGATAGTAATGGTGACGATAAAACCATAACTGTTGAATATAGTACAAATAATGGTACCACTTGGTCTCTTGCTGGAGTCCGAAATTTAGATGCAGGAACTACAGCATTTATGAGTTACAGTAGTATTTTACCTGGAGTAACAAATCCTAATAATTTAGACATTAGATTAAGGGTTAATGATGGCTCAACTTACAGTTATTGGGCTGGTGGTAACGTATATTACAATAAAACAAATCCTAATGTTTTAATAGATAACTTTCAAGTTAGAGCCGCCTTAGCTGATTCTACTTTCGATTATCAATGGACAGTAGTATCTGGAGATACTGCAAGTCTTCCTTCAAATACAACGTTTCCTCAGATTACAGTGACACCAAATGTAACTACTGTATATGAAGTATCTGCAACTAATACTGATGGTTGTCCTGCCACAGATACAGTTACAGTTAACGTATTACCGAGTCCAGAAATTTCATTTATCACGGACTATTGTACTACTGCACCACATAATAATGAAGTTATGATTACTGCGGTTTCAGATATTCCTGGGACCACATTCTTATGGAATATAGTTTATCCTCAATTTGGTGACCCTGATTATCATGCTGGGCATGACAATACCTCTGCAACAGCTTATGTTGATACTGCAGAAGATTACCAAGTTATTGCAACAGCACCAAATGGCTGCACATCCTCAGCCATATTTAATATTTCACAAGAGCTTGTTGTCAATGGTACGTTCTCTCAAGGTAATGTTGGTTTTAATTCTGACTATGCTTATCATGCTGATATAGCTGGAAATAGCGAGTTAGTTGATGATTCTGGTAATAATGGTTATTCTGTATCTAACTCAGGGCAAAATGTTCATTATTATTTTTGGGGTAATGACCACACAGATGATGCAGTAGGTAACTTTATGCAAGTTAATGGGCATGGAAGTTCACTTATTGTATGGTCACAACAAATAACCGTAGAGCCTAATACTGAGTATTATTTTTCTGCTTGGGGAATGAGCATGAATACTGATAATAGAACAGCGCAACTCACATTTAATGTTAATGGCGTAAATATAGGTACTGATCCACCTTTACCTCCACATCCAGATAACGACAATCCAGGTTCAGATAATTGGACGCGTTTTTATGGGAATTGGACGTCTCCAAACGCAGCAGGACCAATAACTATAGATGTTGAAATTAGAAATTTAAATAACTCTCTTTATGGTAATGACTTTGGTTTAGATGATATTTCATTTGCAACGTTAGATCCATTTATTCAGTTAACTACAACTGATATTCCTGACAATGAACAGACAATATGTCAAAATACAGAATTCCAAGATATTACTTATGATCTTGGTGGCTCAACCAATGGCGCTGACATACAATGGTGGTTAAATGGAGTTCCTGTTGGTGCAAATCCACAACCCAACAACACCTTGCCTCCTGGAATACAAACAAGTTTTGATGGAGCTGAATTCCGTATTTTTGGAACACCAACACAATTTGGTTCCTATACCTACACAATTTCCACGAGCCCTACTTGTGGTGAGCCTAAAACAGCTTCTGGTACAATAAATGTTGAAGAAGCTGCTGGTGTAACTATAACTCTTCCAACAACTACCACAATTTGCGAATCTGTTGGTACAATTAATTTAGAAGCTACGTTAAGCGGCAGTGCAACTACTGGTGATTGGAGTATTTCTGGTACACCAATACCAACAACAGTGGTTGGAACTAATGCAACGGCAACCTATAACATTACTAGCACAGGAGCTTTAACTTTTACCTTCACATCTAATAATCCAGTTGGAGAATGTGATGCAGTTATTGAAACTTTAGATTATAATATTACACCATATTTTGTAGCCAACGCTGGCAGTAATCAAACAACAGCTAGTTGTGCAAATACGACTGTTAATCTAGCTGCTAATAATGTTATTGGACAATGGACGGTTACTTCTGGTCAACCCGCTAATTCTTATAGTCTTTCTGACTCTACTGCATATAACTCAGTATTTAATGGTGAAAGCGGAGAAACATATACTTTACAATGGGAAGCTACTAACACCTCTCCATGTATCAACACTACTGATGTTATTACAGTCACATTCGCAGATTGTGGAACAAATATTGATTTTGAAGGCTCAGATACTTATGTCAATTTTGGAGATAATTATAAATTAAACAATTCACCTTTTAGTATTGAAGCTTGGATAAAAGCAGATAATCTTAGCGGTACACAAACACTAATCTCTAAGCGAAATAGCAATAACCCAGTTAATGGTTATGATTTAACGTTAATTAACAGAAGGCTATTTTTCCGTTGGAATAACCAAAGTATGGCTGCCACACAGTTGCTTGCAAATGATTCTAAATGGCATCATGTAGCTGTAACCTTTAATGGTACAAATACCTACACCATGTATATTGATGGTTTTGTAATACAGACTAATACTAGTGGTGCGTCACCTATAGATAATACCAATAGAAGTATTCTTGGTGCGATGGATACAACCAATGGTGATCCAATTCATTATTATGATGGTTCTATTGACGAGGTACGTTTTTGGAATACTGAATTATCTCAAGATCAGCTTCATGCAATGATGAATCAAGAGATTATAGCTAACGGCAGTAATGTTTCTGGTGTAATTATATCAGAGAATATTTCTGGATTAGCTTGGAATAATTTAATGGGTTACTATCAGATGCGTTTTGGATCTCAAGCAATTATAACAAATGGTAGAATTCAGGATATATCAACAATGTCACCTGCTGAAGGTAAATTAAATAAAATGACAACCTTGCAGACAGAAACTGCGCCTATCCCATATATTTCTGCGGTTGATGCGGTTTGGGATGCTAGTGGAACTTGGTTAAATGGATCTGATCAGCAAATACCCAACTCTACTATTAGTAGTGTTAACGGTCTTGCTCAAACATGGAATATTGTAGTAACACAACATAATATCACAACAAATAGACCAACCGAAGTTTTAGGTTTATTGGTAGATAATAACAAATTATCTATTATCAACGACCAACCTCTAACAGTGAACAACTATCTTAAAATAGATGGAACTTTAGATCTTGTTGGCGAATCCCAGTTAATACAACCATTAGGAAGTATTGTTGATTACAGCGGTAATGGTAATTTAGAGCGTGACCAACAAGGGTCTTCAAATCTCTATAATTACAACTATTGGTCTTCACCTGTTAGTACAAACGGATCAACATATACCCTTGCAGGCAGCTTGCATGATGGTACCAATGTTGCGAATCCTCAAACGTTAAATTGGACAAACGCTAACGACGCAAATCCTTTAACAACTCCAATTACTTTGAGTAGAAAATGGTTGTACGTCTACGAGAACTATCCAGATAATTCATATGCAGACTGGAGAAAAGTTAACGAAAACAGTACACTCCAAGTTGGTCTTGGTTATACTTTGAAAGGAAGTGGTAGCGCAAGCACTAACCAAAATTATACGTTTGTTGGTAAACCTAATAACGGCACTGTAACATCACCTATTACTGGTGGTTACCAGGCACTAGTAGGTAATCCGTACCCATCTGCTATTGATGCAAATGTATTTATAAATGAAAACTTTGGTACACTTGCAGACGGAACGCTATACTTTTGGGAACATGCACCATCTAACAACTCTCACGCACTTAACGAATATGAAGGTGGCTATGCAGCTTACAGTTTAACTGGTGGAGTACCAGCAGTGTCATCACCCGAAATTTCTGGTGAAGGAAATGCTAATAAAATCCCAGAACGATATGTTCCTGTAGGGCAAGGTTTTTATGTTACTGGTAGTGCGACCGGAGGTGCAATAATCTTTAACAATGGCCAGCGTATTTTTGCTAGAGAATCTGGTCCAAACTCTATATTCTTAAGAAATGGTAAGTCATCAAAAAGTACTGACGATGTTGAACCAGAAAATAGAGATCAGTTTATTAGAATAGATTTTATAAGTCCAGAATTAGCAACAAGACATCTACTTCTTGGTTTTATGGATAATGATAATGCAACGGACGGCATTGATTATGGATATGACGGAATTAACCAAGACGCTTTATCAAGTGATATGTCATTTAATATTGAAGATGAAAAATTTATTATTCAAGGTGTTGGTGCATTTGATATCACAAAATCATTTCCTTTAGAAATAAATCTAGATAATGGTGGAGCATTTGAAATAGCTCTGAATGATCTTGAAAACTTTGATGAAGCTATTGATGTATTTATTTTCGATGCGCTTGCAGGAAGTTATACAAAATTTAACGATTCAAACTTTCAATTGACACTAGAGGCTGGAAATTATAAAGATAGATTCTATTTAGTATTTCAAGAAGACAGAACGCTTTCTGTTATAGAAACCAAAACACAATCTATAATTGTGAACTTTCTTCAAAATTCAGATGAAATCTATGTTATAGTGCCAAGTGGAATTGAAGTAAAGCAAATATACCTAGTCAATATTACAGGTCAGACAGTAGCATCTTGGAATGCCACAAATTTAACATTGTCTAATGAAATTAAAATTCCGGTTGAAAATGTATCAGAAGGAAGCTATATATTAAAAGTTGAAACTAACTTAACTACAGTTAATAAGAAGATTATTATTAAGTATTAAGGTTGTATATATTTTTGAAAAAAAATAACCCACAATATCAATACGATACTATGGGTTATTTTTTTGAATTATAAAAACTTAAACTAGACGCTCTAAATCCATATCATTAATCGCACCATGACTTGCATACGCAACCACTACTCCATTTCTGATTATTAATAATTGCGGAGATTCATGCATGGCTTGAAATTTATAGCCTACTTCATTAGAAACATCTCTGTAATTTAATAAGTCTAAGTAATATAAATCTGCATTCATATTTACATCGTAAGCAGACACAAACTGATTCATCACCATTCTACTAATACCACAGCGCGTAGAATGTTTAAATATAAGCTGTGTTTTGCCTTTAGAATTCTCAACAATATCATCTAATTGAGAGTTAGCTTTTAATGCAATCCAAGGCAATACTTTTTCTTCTTTTGGTTCAGACGAACCGTTAAATAATTTATTAAAAATTCCCATTATCACACTTGTTTTATAGTCCCTTTGAGAAAGGGAAAAATTCTATCTTTTTCATATAAGTCGTTTAAAACCTATATCCTTACATCTGCCGAAACGTCATGATGCAAAACACTATTCCAGACATTTTGTCGTTCAATTAATGAATAATGTAAACGGTAAGGTTATTGTTTTAAAATGAATGTAAAATACTAAATAATAAGTTTCCTTTTTCATGGGAACACTAAAAATATAATTCAAGATGAACTTTAATAATTATACAATTAAATCACAAGAAGCCATACAGCAAGCACAGCAGCTCGCTCAAGGTTTTGGTCATCAGCAAATAGAAAATGAGCACATTTTTAAAGCACTATTTAATGTTGATGAAAACGTATTGCCATTTCTTCTCAAAAAACTGAATGTAAACCTTCCTATGTTCGAACAAATATTAGATGCGGCACTAGAAAGTTTCCCAAAAGTTTCTGGCGGAGACATTATGCTGTCAAGAGAAGCAAATAAAGCACTAAATGAATCGTCTATTATCGCTAAAAAGATGAATGATGACTTTGTATCTATCGAACATTTAATATTAGCCATTTTCAAATCTAAAAGTAAAATTGCACAGATTTTAAAAGACCAAGGAGTTACAAAAACAGGTCTAAACTCTGCTATCAATGAGTTGCGCAAAGGCGATAGAGTTACGTCCCAAAGTCAAGAGGAAACATACAACGCACTTAATAAATACGCTAAAAATTTAAATCAACTAGCACAAGACGGAAAACTCGATCCTGTTATTGGTCGTGATGAAGAAATCAGAAGGATACTTCAAATTTTATCAAGACGAACTAAAAACAATCCAATTTTAGTTGGTGAACCTGGCACTGGTAAAACTGCGATTGCAGAAGGTTTAGCGCACAGAATTATAGATGGTGATATTCCTGAAAACTTAAAAGACAAACAAATTTTTGCTTTAGATATGGGCTCTTTAATTGCTGGCGCAAAATTTAAAGGAGAATTTGAAGAACGCTTAAAAGCCGTCATCAAAGAAGTTACCACAAGCGATGGAGATATTGTCTTGTTCATAGACGAAATTCACACACTCGTTGGTGCTGGTGGTGGACAAGGAGCTATGGATGCTGCTAATATTCTAAAACCTGCATTGGCTCGTGGAGAGTTGAGAGCTATTGGCGCAACGACTTTAGATGAATACCAAAAGTATTTTGAAAAAGATAAAGCTCTAGAGCGTCGTTTTCAAAAGGTTCAGGTTAATGAACCAGATACGGAAAGTGCCATATCTATTCTTCGTGGAATTAAAGAAAAATACGAAACGCATCACAAGGTTCGTATTAAAGATGAAGCGATTATTGGTGCTGTAGAATTATCAGAACGCTATATCACTAATCGCTTTTTACCAGATAAAGCCATTGACTTAATGGATGAGGCTGCTTCTAAATTACGAATGGAAATTAACTCTAAACCAGAAGAATTAGATGTTCTCGACCGTAAGATTATGCAACTAGAAATTGAACATGAGGCAATTAAGCGTGAAAAAGATGAAAATAAATTAAAAAGCTTAAAAGCTGATTTGGCAAATCTGAAAGAAGAACGCAACGAGCTTAATGCGAAGTGGAAATCTGAAAAAGAAATGGTTGACAATGTTCAGAATATTAAACAGAATATTGAAAACTACAAGCTCGAAGCTGAGCGTGCCGAGCGTGAAGGTGATTATGGAAAAGTTGCAGAAATACGTTATGGAAAGATAAAAGAAGCGACTGAGGAACTTGAAAAATTCCAGACAGAATTATCAGAACAACAAGAAACATCCTTAATAAAAGAGGAAGTGACTTACGAGGACATTGCAGATGTTGTAGCGAAATGGACAGGTATTCCTGTAACCAAAATGATACAGAGTGAGCGCGAAAAATTGTTGAATTTAGAAGATGAATTGCATAAGCGAGTCGTTGGCCAAGAAGAAGCTATCGAGGCAGTTAGTGACGCTGTACGTCGCTCTAGAGCTGGTTTACAAAATCCTCAAAAACCAGTAGGTACGTTTTTATTTCTCGGTACAACAGGTGTTGGTAAAACAGAATTAGCAAAAGCATTAGCAGAGTATTTATTCGATGATGAAAATGCAATGACACGTATTGATATGAGCGAGTATCAAGAACGGCATGCCGTGAGTAGATTGGTTGGAGCACCTCCAGGATATGTAGGTTACGACGAAGGTGGTCAATTAACTGAAGCTGTACGACGTAAACCATATTCAGTAGTGTTATTAGATGAGATCGAAAAAGCGCATCCAGATACATTCAATATTTTATTGCAAGTTTTAGATGAAGGCCGTTTAACGGACAATAAAGGCAGAATTGCAGATTTTAAGAACACTATTATAATTATGACTTCCAATATGGGCAGTCAGATTATACAAGATCGGTTTGAAGCCACTAAAGACATACCATCAGCAATTGCAGCTGCAAAAGTTGATGTCTTGGCCTTATTAAAACAAAGTGTAAGACCAGAGTTTTTAAACCGAATTGATGATACAATAATGTTTACACCATTGTCTAAAGAAGATATTGTAGATATTGTTGGTTTACAATTAAAAAGTATCACAAAACTGATTGCAAAACAAGGTATTACATTTGCTGCAACACCAGAAGCAGTAGGCTATTTAGCAGAAAAAGGATACAATCCAGAATATGGCGCGAGACCTGTAAAACGAGTCATTCAGAAGGATGTATTAAATCAGTTGAGTAAGGAAATCTTAGCAGGCAAAGTCACTACAGATAGTATCATTTTATTAGATGAGTTTGACGAACGGTTAGTATTTAGGAATCAAGGAGATTTAGTCTCTGAAGGATTATAAGTAAACTGTAACATTTTAAACATAAAACAGTCTATATATTGATTGGTTGGTTCTGCCAAACGGCAGATTCATCGAAGCAACACAAATTTCAAGCGCTTGAAAGGAGTGTTGCTTTTACTTTTAAATCATACACTAAATCCGTATGTAGTGTTGCTTTTTTGTACTTTAATATTTAAAGCCTCATGTAAATAGACATTTCTTCATTTTCATAGCTAATTTAATAAATATTGTAATAATTTATAATAAGTAATAAAAAATATACCGATTGGTATATTTTTTATTACTTTTGTTTTATATGCTCACAAAATCTGAACTTACAGCAAAATACATATTAGATACGGTTGCACCAATTTTCAATAAAAACGGCTATGCTGCAACGAGTTTAAGTGATTTAACTTCTGCTACAGGTTTAACAAAAGGTGCCATTTACGGCAACTTTAAAAACAAAGAAGACCTTGCCATTGCGGCTTTTAAACATACTGTGAACAAACTAATGTCTTTAATTTCGACATATATAAGCAAGAGCAACTCTCCTTTAAAAAAGTTATATTTAATTGCAGATTTTTATAGAGATTACTACACATTAAGTAAAACTTATGGAGGTTGCCCTGTCTTAAATATTGGTGTGGATGCCAATAACCAGAATTCAGAATTACTCGAAAAAGTGAGATTGGTTATTGAACGTATTCAGGATAAGATTGCTAGCATAATAGAAAATGGAATAGAAGCGGGTGAAATTTCTAACGAAATAAACGCGATGCATTATGCTAAAAGAATAGATTCAATGATACAAGGTGCTATTTTTATGACCTATACGATGGATGATGAATTTTATATGAAAGATAGCATGGATCAAATTAATAACATGATTACAAACGAACTAAAAGCCTAATATTTTTTTATTCAATAATATACCAATTGGTATATTTTAAAATTTAAAATAGATGATATTACCAAAAATTGTACAAAGCACAGCAAAAATTAGATTTCAAGATTGTGACCCGTTTAATCATTTAAATAATGGAAAATATATTGAATATTTTATGAATCATCGCGAAGACGAATTAATCAATAAATACAACATAGATATTTACAAAATGGCAAAGCTAGAAGGTAAAAGTTGGGTGTCTAGCACCAATCAAATTGCATATTTAAAACCTGCATTATTGATGGAAACCGTAATTATTGAATCTCAACTAATGTTTTTTGATGATAGTAGCTTAAGGGCTGAAATGCGTATGTACAACAAAGATAAAAGTCATCTAAAAGCTATTATTTGGTGTGGTTTTGTTCATTACAATTTAATCACTCAAAAGCGTCATGCTCATACTGAAGATATGATGAATTTGTTTAAGAAAATTAATCATCCACTACAGGTCAACTCATTTGAAGAGCGCGTTAGCAGCTTAAGAAAATGACTATTGGCGTTCTCATTATAGAATGAGAAAAGCTTATCTAACTGCATGATTTATAACAAGGTTTAAAGTTATTAACAATTTTTCGACGAAATGCATAATAAAATTTAAACATTATCGTTCCATTTAACCGATAAATCCTTAATTTTATCGAGCTATTTAATTCCAACATAACTTAAGACATTATTAAACTTGTCTAGTAATCCCTCCATAATTACAGGGAATTACTATAGTTAAACATTGTATAACTTACTTATATAGTTAAATGGAATTAAATAGATACATAGACCACACATTACTGAGTGCATCCGCTACAGAAGCAGACATCTTACAACTTTGTGATGAAGCCTTAAAATACAATTTCTATTCTGTATGCATAAATAGTAGTTACGTACCAATTGCTAAACAAGCACTTGATAAATCTGATATTAAAATATGTTCGGTCATTGGGTTTCCATTAGGAGCCATGGCAACAGAAGCCAAAATTTTTGAAGCTCAAAAAGCTATTGAGCAAGGTGCTTCAGAAATAGATATGGTAATGAATATTGGTCGTATTAAAAGTCAAAATAATGTTGCAGTATTAAAGGATATAACTGCTGTAAAACGTGCTATTGGCTTAGTTCCTCTAAAAGTTATTCTAGAAATAAGTGAGTTGTCTAAAAATGAAATCGTGAAGGCTTGTGAAATATGTATTGATGCAAAAGCAGATTTTATAAAAACGTCTACTGGGTTTTCTCGAAGCGGTGCAACACTAACAGCCGTGAAGATTATGAAAAAAAGTGTTAAAGATCAACTCAAAATTAAAGCTTCGGGTGGCATTAGAGACGCAGAAACTGCCTTAAAATATATTGAAGTCGGTGTGAGTAGAATCGGCACTTCATCTGGTGTTACAATGATGGATGAAGTAATGTCTAAAGCAGCTTCGTAAATTGTTATTTAACAAAACTTTTAAAAGACTTATAACGATTCTAATTTATATTTGAGAATACTAACTACGCATTCTCATTATGAAAAAATTAATCCTAGTTACCATATTAGCAGTTTTTGCATTCACATCTTGTGGTCAAAAACCAGAACAAAAAGAAGAAGTTTCTACATATTATTTAATTAGACATGCTGAAAAAGATGTGTCTGATAAAACCAATAGAAATCCAAAGTTAACTGAAATAGGTTTACAACGTGCAGAAAATTGGGCTAAGCATTTTAAAGCTGTGAAATTTGATATGGTCTATTCTACAGATTACTTTAGAACAAAACAAACTGCCATGCCTACTGCCATAGCAAATAATGTTGAACTTCAGTTTTATAACCCATCAGACATGCAAATTGAAGCTTTTATGTCGAATACAAAAGGCAAAACCGTTCTTATTGTTGGTCATAGCAATACTACTCCAATGTTTACAAATGGTTTATTAGGTGAAGAAAAATATGAGCAAATTCCCGAAGACAACAACTCAAATTTATACGTAGTTAAAGTAACCAAAGATTCAAAATCATCTGAGCTTTCAGTTGTTGATTAGTTTAACCTTTACATTTTCTAATTCTATCTTAGATACTAAATTTAGCTTATTATTGCTAAAGGCTTTGCCTAAATCGAATAACTTAACTGAGGCGTCTTCAGCCTTGTAATTGTAGTAATCCACGAAGCGTAAACCATTGACAAATCGCTCATTGTAGGCTTCTCTAAAGCGCATTCCTACTCCATCATCTTCATTGTAAGAATATGCTAAATAATCTAATTTAAAAGATTGTTTGTTAATCCAATAGACAAAAATATCTTCATAATCTTCTCCTCCACCTTGTTGGTTAAATGTTACTTTTATTTTGTAGTAATCCTGATTGTTAATTTGCTCTTCTTCGAGTAAAGTTTTGTTTACCGCATTATCATTTAAACCAAAAGGTAAAACTGAAAAATAATGAACAGAATTCACCGATGCTGAGTATAACGTCTTTAATGAGTCAGACAATTTCACAGGTTGTTCATTTACTATTCTCGTAAACCTATCATTATTTAATTCATCATAAATAGAATCGTTTCCTTTAATAATGTAGCGAGAATATTTATAGTTTCCATTATTTCTTTTCGAATAATAAGTCATACTTCGAAAATCAAAAGATATTTCTGAATTACCAATTTTATCACCTCCAGAAACTTTAATAGACTTATCAATAATATTATCTGCAGCTAATGTGGCTAATTTGGTTTCATTCTTACAATTAAACAACAATAAACTAAAGACAACAATAAAAATATATTTCATAAAACAATTTAAAAGATTACTGTCGCAAAATTACAGATTAGTTTACATCATATTTCAACTTTTTAACTTATAACTTTTTAACTTATAACTTTAAAAACTACCTTTACCATCAATGCAAAAAAAGGTTAACATACTTAATAAGAAAGCAAAATTTCAGTACGAGATATTAGATAAATATACTGCTGGTATTGTGCTCACCGGAACTGAAATAAAATCCATCAGAGCTGGTAAGGCTTCTATTGCCGAAGGTTTTTGCGAGTTTAACGACAGAGAAGAACTTTTTGTTATTAATATGACGGTTGAAGAATATGCCTATGGAAACCATTACAACCACAGACCAAAAGCAGAGCGAAAATTATTACTTAACCGAAAAGAACTCAAAAAATTGAAAAAGGAAATGGATATAAAAGGAAATGCCATAATTCCTTTAAAATTATTCCTTAACGAAAGAGGTTTGGCTAAATTAGTTATTGGCCTAGGTAAAGGCAAAAAGCTTTACGACAAACGCGAAACCATAAAAGACAGAGATAACAAGCGTAATTTAGACCGCATTAAGAAAAATTTCCGATAACTTTAAGATTGCTCTAACTTCTAGGTATTTATTTTTAATTTATGTTTGACAAATCTTAGGCAACCATTTCTATTTTATTGACGTCTATACTAATAAAGGCAGATTTAATTTAAATGTCGTGTCATAGTCAATCATCAATCAAACTAAATGAAGAAACAATTACTCACCCTAACCCTCATCGTATTCACAACTTTTGCATCTGCACAAATCGTGGGAATCATAACCGATGAAAACAACGAACCACTTCCCTTCGTAAATATTTTAATAGAAAACACCTACAAAGGAACAACCAGTAACGATGATGGTTACTACGAACTCAATCTTTCCGAAATTAAAACTTATACTATTGTTTACACTTACTTGGGTTATAAAACAGTGAAGAAAAAAGTAATTATTGATAAGTTTCCTTATAAAATAGATATCACTTTAGAGGAAGAATCCGTCTCGCTTAGCGAAGTTGTTTTAGATTCTGAAGACAATCCTGCTAATGCTATAATGCGACAAGCCATTGCAAAGCGTAAAGAAAATCTTGAAAAGATAAACGCTTTTAAAGCCGATTTCTATTCTAGAGGATTAATTAGAATTAAGGATGCACCTGAAAAAATATTAGGTCAAGAGGTTGGTGATTTAGGTGGTGGACTAGATTCTACACGAAGCGGAATTATCTATCTCTCTGAAACCATTTCTAAAATTCAGTTTTTAAGACCAGATAAACTAAAAGAAAAAATTACAGCCTCTAAAGTTAGTGGAGATAATAATGGCTTCAGTTTTAATAATGCTATTGATGTAGATTATAACTTTTACAACAACACCATAGAATTTGGAAATGAAATAGTTTCACCAATAGCAAATAACGCATTCGGGTATTACCGCTATAAATTAGATGGAGTATTCTATGATGACATAGGAAATCTCATCAATAAAATAAAAGTCACTCCTAAGCGAGAAAATGATCCCGTCTTTTCAGGATACATATACATTGTGGAAGACCAATGGGCAATATATGCTGTAGAATTAGATATTACAGGCGTGCAAGCGCGTATACCTGCTGTAGATATTATTTCTTTAAAGCAAACATTTAGGTATTCTGAAGCCAATACTATTTGGGCTCTAATATCCCAAAGTCTCGATTTTAAATATAAATTTTTAGGTATTAAAGGAGATGGTCGCTTTACGGCCGTTTATAGTAATTACGAGTTTAATTCTGCTTTAACTAGAAAAGATTTTGGTAGAGAACTCGTCGCTTTCGAGGATCAAGCCAACAAAAAAGATTCTCTATTCTGGAACACCATTAGACCAGTTCCATTGACAATCGAGGAAAAAACAGATTACATAAAAAAGGATAGTATTCAAATTCTAAAAGAATCACGACCTTATCTCGATTCTATTGACCAAGCGAAAAATAAGTTTAAATTAGGCAGTATTCTTGGCTACACCTATCAGAATTCTCATAAAGATTATCGCTTAGGTTATGATATTCCTTTGGGAGGTGTTCAGTTTAATACGGTTCAAGGGTATACAGCAAAAGCCAATTTTTTCTACACTAAAAATTATGATGATTTTAAACGCTACTTCAGTGCCAATGCCAATCTTCAATATGGGTTTTCAGAAGAACGCTTAAGAGCAACAGGCACTTTAACGTATAAGTTTAATAATACAAGTCGACGCTTTTTAACCTTATCTGGCGGAGTTAGTGCAGAGCAGTTTAGCCCAACAGAGCCTATAACTCCTTTTATAAATTCCGTAAGTACATTATTTTTTGAAGATAACTACATAAAACTTTACGATAGAAGTTTTGTGCAACTCAATTATGCCGAAGAGTTAGTAAATGGATTAAGATTATATGCTGGTCTAAGCTACGAAAGACGAAAAGCACTTTTTAATACTACAGACCAAGTTTTTATAAATGAAGACAATGATATTTACACTAGTAATAATCCATTAAATGAAAGCGCATACGGAGTTGCTCCGTTTAAAACGCATAATATTTTAAAAGCTAATGTTACAGCACAGATTAACTTTGGGCAAGAGTATCTGAGTTATCCTGATAGTAAATTTAATATTGGTAATGATGATTATCCTACATTAGTACTGAGTTACGAAAAAGGCTTCGGAGCTACAACGGACGATTATAATTTTGATCAAATAAAAGCGAGATTATACCAATCCTTCAACATTGCAGACAAAGGCCGTTTTAGATATAACATTAGAGCAGGTAAATTTTTTAATGCAGACGATATTGCATTTATGGATTACCAACACTTTAATGGCAACCAAACACACGTAAGCACAGAAGGTAACTATACTAACGTTTTTAATAACCTAGATTATTATGCTGCAAGTACAAACGATGCGTATTTTGAAGCACACGTTGAGCACGATTTTAATGGTTTTATTCTTGGAAAGATTCCGTTATTAAATAAATTGAATTTTAATCTGGTTGTTGGCGCTCACCTTTTAGCAACACCAGATTTTAAACCTTATCAAGAATATACCATTGGTATAGATAACATTGGTTGGGGAAAATGGAGATTTCTAAGAGTAGATTATATTCGCTCTTACCAAAGTGGATTTCAAAGTGATGCGATTTTGTTTGGGCTGAAATTGTTTTAACTTTATAGTTTGTCATTCCTGCGTTGGCAGGATTCTGTTAAATGATTAAATTCGGTCATCATGAAAAATTATATACTTTTACTTTTCGTTCTCACTTCAATTGGCATTTCTGCCCAAGAAGAAACAAAAGACTACTCAAAAAACGTAGCTACATTAGATAACACTATTGAAACCTTATATTCCGTAATTTCAGGTGATAAAGGAGTGGAACGCGATTGGGATTTATTTAGACATTTATTTTATAAAGATGCAAAACTAATTCCAACAGGAAAAACAAAAGAAGACAAAACTGTAGCACGTTATATGACTCCAGAAGATTATATTAAAACCTCTGGAAAATGGTTATTAGAAAACGGATTTCACGAAGTGGAACTAAGCAGAAAAACGCAAACTTTTGGAAACATTACACAAGTTTTCAGCACCTACGAATCTTTTAAAAGAAAATCTGATACTGAACCTTTTATGCGAGGTATCAACAGTATTCAATTATTAAATGACGGAGAACGTTGGTGGATAATCAATATCTATTGGATGCAAGAGTCTGATCAGAATCCAATTCCTGAAGAGTATTTACCGCAACAGTAATAAATAATTTGCAAAAAAGTTTATAGTTTCTATAATCATTAATCTAAAAACAACACACACTTGTACTTGAAATTCTGACAAAGTCGGAAGCAACGATGTACAGAAATAATGTGCACTACGCTGTGTTGATATTCTATATCACGGATTGAAGTAATATTATTAATTATTAAATAAATCTTTAATGTATTAGCGAATGGTGCTTGCAATTTCCTAACAAATCGTTTTGTGCCGATAGCTATCGGGATTGGTTTTTTTGGCATCAAGGCAAAATGAATAGAGAAAACAATTCATAAACCTATTTGACTTCTAACTTATAGTCCTTATTTTTATCAAACATTCTACAAATCCATTCTTATATGACATTCTCATTAAAATCGAACGCATTATTAATTACTGCATTAGCCTTCACAATTCTAAGTTGTGCACAAACCACTACTGAAAAAACAACACCTATTTTTAAAGATGGTGAAGCTCAAATTGTAGACGCATTTAGCGATAAGGATAAATGGATTCGTCACGATCTTTGGGTTGAAACAGAATTTGATACTGATGGAGATGGAGAACCAGATCGTATGCACGTTTCGGTAACACGACCTGAGCAAACAGAAAGCGAAGCTTTAAAATTACCAGTAATATATGTGTCTAGTCCATATTTTGCTGGTGTCGCTGCAGATGCACCTGGCACAATGTGGGATGTGAATGTAGAATTAGGAGGAAGCGCAAAAGAGCGTTTTCACCCAGACGTGAAACGTCGTGGTCAACGACCAATCATTTCAAACTCACATATTAGAAAATGGGTACCGAGAGGTTATATCGTTGTACATTCATCATCACCAGGAACTGGATTATCTGATGGAGCACCAACCATTGGTGGAAAAAATGAATCTTTAGCTCCAAAAGCAGTGATCGATTGGTTGTGCGGACGCGTAAAAGGCTACACGGAACGGAATGGACACGAAGAAGTGAAAGCATTTTGGTCTACAGGTAAAGTAGGTATGACAGGTACATCTTACAACGGAACAATACCTTTAGCAGCAGCCACAACTGGAGTTAATGGTCTCGAAGCGATTATTCCTATTGCACCAAACACATCATATTATCATTATTACCGTTCTAACGGTTTGGTGCGTTCACCTGGTGGTTACTTGGGTGAAGATATTGATGTACTTTACGATTTTGTACATAGTGGTGATGAAGATAAACGCGCATACAACAATAAAGTGGTTCGAGATACCGAAATGATGAATGGTATGGACAGAGAATCTGGAGATATGAATGATTTTTGGGCTGGTAGAGATTACTTAACGCAAATGGAACCAATGAAAGCGGCTTTGTTAATGTCTCATGGCTTTAACGATTGGAACGTAATGCCAGAACATAGCTATAGAATTTATAAAGCGGCTAAAGACAAAGGTTTGCCAACTATGATTTATTATCATCAAAATGGCCATGGAGGTCCACCTCCAACTTCAATGATGAATAAATGGTTTACAAAATATTTGCATGGAGTGGATAACGGAGTGGAAAAAGAACAAAACAAAGCATACATTGTGAGAGAAAAGGACGACAGACAGAAACCAACAGCCTATAGAGATTATCCAAATCCTGATGCGTCAGAAGTCACTTTGAATTTAACATCTGGTGGAACATCAGTTGGCGGTTTAACTATAGGACAAAGCACAGAAACTTCCGAAAAATTAACGGACGACGCTTCAATTTCTGGAAGCGATCATGCTAAAGCAAAAAGCTCTAAGAACAGATTATTATATGTTACTTCAAAATTAAAAGAGGATCTTCATATCTCTGGAGTTCCAAAAATAAGTATCACTTTATCTAGTAATAAACCAGCAGCTAACGTATCAGTTTGGTTGGTTTCATTGCCATGGCAAGAAGGAAATGATGTGAAAATTACAGACAACATTATTACACGCGGTTGGGCAGATCCAAAAAATTATAAATCTTTAACTAATGAAGAAGATTTAGTGTCTAGAAAATCTTACACTGTAAATTTTGATTTGCAACCAGACGACCAGATTATAAAAGTAGGTCAACAAATAGGTTTACTTATTTTTTCTAGCGATAAAGAATTTACACTACATCCAAAGCCTGGAACTGAATTAACTATTGAATTAGATAAGACAACATTGACATTGCCAATTGTTGGTGGTGAAGAAGCTTATAAAAAGGGGACGAATTAATTTTTATCCTCTAAAAGAGGTACAAATCGAAATTCACCAAATTCATGTTTTTCAAAATCCTTAGGTCCTTTTCTAATAAATAGGGTCATGACTTGCACGTCATCACCAACAGGAATCACTAAACGTCCACCTATTTCTAACTGACTTAATAAAGGATTAGGTACAAAAGGTGCTCCTGCGGTAACGATGATACTTTTAAAAGGCGCTTGTTCTGGTAGGCCGTTATAACCATCACCAAAAATTAGTTTTTTTGCTCTATAGCCAATCTTTGGCAAAAATTTAGAGGTCTTTTTAAACAACTCTTGCTGACGTTCTATACTATAAACTTTTGCTCCAAGCTCAATTAAAACCGCACATTGGTAACCACTTCCTGTTCCGATTTCCAAAACTTTATCACCTGGTTCTAGTTGTAGTAATTCAGATTGAAATGCTACTGTATAAGGCTGCGAAATGGTTTGGTCTGCACCAATAGGAAATGCTTTGTCTTGGTAGGCATGGTCAATAAAACCAGAATCCATAAAGAGATGTCTCGGAATTTTACCAATGGCTTTTAAAATCTTTTCGTTCTTTATTCCTTTATTAATCAGTATGTCAACAAGTTGCTGACGCATACCTTGATGCTTAAATGTATCTTTCAAAAAATAGAGTTTAGTTTACGCTAAATTAAATTAAAGCGACACAAGTTCAAAGCGAGAAATTAAACTTTATTCAATTATTGATTTCACAGTATTTTATATTTTCTTTTTCAAATTTCTGAATGAAAACGACTATTTTTGTTAAAAACAGAAAAACATGCTAAAAGCTGGTGTTCTCGGTGCTGGTCACCTTGGTAAAATTCATCTAAGACTACTCAATCAATCTGAAAAATATGAGCTCGTAGGTTTCTACGATGCTGATGCTGAGAATGCAAAACGTGTAGTAGAAGAATTTGGTTATACGTATTTTGATACTATTGATGCCTTAGTAGATGCTGTGGATGTTGTAGATATTGTAACTCCTACCCTTTCGCATTACGATTGTGCAAAGAAAGCTATTAAAAAAGGAAAACATATTTTTATAGAAAAGCCAATTACAAACACGGTAGAAGAAGCTGAAACGATAAGAACATTAGTCGCTGAAAAAGGCGTAAAAGGACAGGTTGGACATGTAGAGCGTTTTAATCCGGCTTTTATTGGAGTTAAAGACAAGATTGTAGATCCGATGTTTATAGAATGTCATCGCTTGGCAGAATTTAATCCTCGTGGTACAGATGTGCCAGTAGTTTTAGATTTAATGATCCATGATATTGATATTATACTCAGTGTAGTAAATTCTCCTGTAAAGCACATTTCAGCAAGCGGAGTTTCTGTAGTTAGCGAAAATCCAGATATAGCGAATGCACGAATAGAATTTAAAAATGGATGTGTTGCAAATCTAACTGCAAGCCGTATTTCTTTGAAGAATATGCGTAAAACACGATTTTTTCAGAAGGATGCTTACATCTCAGTAGATTTTTTAGAAAAGAAATGTGAAGTTGTAAAAATGAAGGACGCTCCAGAAAATCCAGGAGATTTTGATATGATTCTTCAAAATGCAGAAGGTTTGAAAAAGCAAATTTATTTTGACAATCCCACAATTGCGAACAATAACGCAATTCTAGACGAGCTTGAAACATTTGCTGATGCCATCAATAATAACACAACACCAATTGTAACTTTACATGATGGGACAGAAGCCTTAAGGGTTGCTAATATGATTATTAATCAGTTTTAATCCTTTTTGATTTTTTTCCAAAGTTCAACACACTCAACCTCTTGAAAAAAATTAAACGCATATAATAACATAACAGTTTCTTTTCCTTAGGAAAGAATTAAGTATAGCAATATGAAAAACATAGCAGTTATAGGCGCAGGAACCATGGGAAATGGTATTGCCCACACTTTTGCACAATCTGGATTTAATGTTCAGCTCATAGATATAAGTGAAGTATCTTTAGAAAAAGGTATGGCAACCATTTCTAAAAATTTAGATCGAATGGTCGCTAAAGAGAAAATTTCTGAAGCTAATAAAAAGTCAACTTTAGAAAACATCACCACATTTACAAGTATTCCTGGAGGTGTAAAACAAGCCGATTTAGTTGTAGAAGCTGCCACAGAAAATGTAGATTTAAAGCTAAAAATATTTAAACAACTTGATGAATATTGTGACGAAGATACGATTTTAGCGAGTAACACCTCCTCTATCTCAATTACTCAGATTGCTGCAGTGACCTCTAGACCAGAAAAAGTTATTGGTATGCACTTTATGAATCCTGTACCAATTATGAAATTGGTGGAGATTATTCGTGGTTATAGCACAAGTGATGACGTGACAAATACGATAATGGAATTGTCTAAAACTTTAGGCAAAGTACCAACTGAAGTAAATGATTATCCTGGCTTTGTTGCCAATCGTATTTTAATGCCTATGATAAACGAATCTATTGAAACACTTTATAATGGTGTTGCTGGTGTTGAAGAAATTGACACAGTGATGAAATTAGGAATGGCACATCCAATGGGACCTTTACAACTCGCTGATTTTATTGGTTTAGATGTGTGTTTGTCCATTCTAAATGTAATGTACGACGGATTTAAAAATCCAAAATATGCACCTTGTCCATTATTAGTAAATATGGTAAGAGCAGGTAAGCTTGGAGTGAAATCTGGAGAAGGTTTTTACGACTATTCTGAAAGCCGAAGAGCTGAGAACATTGCGAAGCAGTTTATTAAGTAATTAGTATGAAGTGTCTAGTGTCTAGTATCTAGTATCTAGTATCTAGTATCTAGTATCTAGTATCTAGTATCTAGTATCTAGTATCTAGTATCTAGTATCTAGTATCTAGTATAAAAAATTAGAAGTTATGAAAGTACAAGATTTATTAGCTTATAAAAAAGGTTTCAAACTAGCTATGGATATTTACGATTTATCAAAAACGTTTCCAAAAGAAGAAACATATTCTTTAACAAATCAAATTAGACGTTCTTCTAGAAGTGTTTGTGCAAATCTTTCAGAATCCTATAGAAAAAGACGATATCCAAAACATTTCATTAGTAAATTGACCGATTCTGATGCTGAAAATGGCGAAACGCAAACTTGGGTAGAATTTGCATTAGCGTGCGGTTATATTACTAGTAATCAATTTCAAAAGCTAAACGAAGCGTCTGTTGAAGTTGCTACACTTTTAAACTATATGATATTAAATCCAAACAAGTTCGGTTCAAGAGAACATTAACTATTCAAATATAAAACTAAAGTTTATTGCACCAAATATTACTTTAGACTAAACACTTTACACTTAATACTAATTAAAATTGGCAAAAATAATTCCTTTTAAAGCAGTAAAACCGACGCGAGCAATTGTTGGCTTAGTGGCTGCACGTCCATACCAAAGTTATACCATAAATGAGCGTGAATCTCGTATGGATTATAATCCGTATAGTTTTCTCCATATTGTGAATCCTGGTTACAAATATGATCAAGAAGTTAAAGGTGCGGAACGTTTTAATCTGGTAAAAAACCGTTATTTAGAATTTAAAGAAGATGGAGTTTTTATTCAAGATGAGAAACCTTCGTTTTATGTTTATAAGATTGTGAATCGTCATGGCTTAGAATTTAATGGTATCATCGCAGCTACAAGTGCCGAAGATTATGAAAATGACATCATTAAAAAGCACGAAGATACCATCGCCAAACGCGAGCAAACTTTTAAAGCCTATTTACAAACTGTTGGGTTTAATGCAGAGCCAGTACTACTTACCTATCCCGATAATACCGTGATTTCAGAAATTATAAAAGACACTCAAAAAGGGCATGCGGAGTTTGAGTTTACAATGACCTACAGAGACACTCACTATTTATGGAAAATTGATAATGAAGCTACTATTGCTAGAATTCAGAATGAATTTAAGCAAATGCAGACCATTTATATCGCAGATGGTCATCATAGATCTGCATCTTCGCATTTGTTATATAGAGTTGAAAAAGAAAACAATCCAAATCACAATGGGAGTGAATCGTATAACTTTTTTATGTCGTATTTAATTCCAGAATCTGATTTGGTGATTCATGAATTTAATCGCTTAATCAAAGATTTGAACGGATTAACTAAAAAAGAATTTTTAATACAATTAGATGCATCTTATCGTATAGAGAATCGAGGACTGATGCCTTACAAACCGTCAAAGGCACATCATTTTAGTATGTACTTAGATGGTGAGTTTTATTCGTTATACTTACGTAAAACAAACTACGAATTTAAAACAGCTCTAGATGAGCTCGATGCGCAATTGCTTTACAAAACTATACTTCAACCCATTTTAGGAATTGAAGACTTAAGACATGACAATCGTATTGAATATGTTAACGGTCAGCACGAAATGATTACCATAAAAAGTAGTGTAGATAGCGGAAAATTTGTGGTTGGTTTTGGGATGTGTCCTTCTAATGTTAATCAGATGAAACAAATTGCTGATGAAGGTTTGAAAATGCCACCTAAAAGCACTTACATCTTACCTAAATTGAGAAGCGCTATTACTATCTATGAATATTAAGAATATATCGAGTTGTTTGTCGTTTAATTGTTTAATCGACGCCTCAATAATCAAACAAGAAAAAAACACTAATGAGCATAGAAAAAAATCTAAGTCACATAAAATCAAAATTACCAAAAGGTATTACTCTAGTTGCCGTTTCAAAAACCAAACCTGTTAGTGATTTAATGAACGCTTACAGTGCTGGTCAGCGTGTTTTTGGCGAGAATAAAATTCAGGAGATGGCTGAAAAGTTTGAAGAAATGCCAAAAGATATTGAATGGCATATGATTGGCCATGTACAACGCAACAAGGTTAAATATATGGCTGAGTTTGTGAGTTTAATTCATGGTGTTGATAGCTTTAAACTTTTAAAAGAAATTAATAAACAAGCTGAAAAATATAACAGAGTCATTTCGTGTTTACTTCAAATTAAAATAGCCAAAGAAGATAGTAAATTTGGTATGTCGGCTGAAGATGCCAAGACACTATTACTATCAGAAGAATTTTCAAATTTAAAAAATATTAGCATTGTTGGTGTTATGGGAATGGCAACTTTTACTGATAATATGAAACAGGTAGAACAAGAATTTAAGCTTTTAAAATCTACTTTCGATAACCTTAAAGCATTGAATTCTAATCTGGTAACCATAAGTATGGGAATGAGTGGTGATTACCAACTGGCTATTGACTGTGGAAGTAATATGATTCGCGTTGGAAGTAGTATATTTGGAGCTAGAAAATAGCTCATAGTCTCAGTCGCAGTTTTCAGCTCGCTATATTATGAGTAAAATAACTATTTCAGTTTTTAACAAACGACTTTACAACTAAACAACAAACAACTCAACGTTATATACGCAATATTAGACATAGAAACCACAGGAGGCAAATATAATGAAGAAGGCATAACTGAAATTGCAATCTACCAGTTTGACGGTCATAATGTTACTGATCAATTAATTTCTTTAGTAAATCCAGAGCGCGAAATTCAACCTTTTGTAGTCAATCTAACAGGCATAAATTCTAAGATGCTAAAAAACGCACCTAAATTTTATGAGGTCGCAAAACGCATTATAGAAATCACTGAAGATTGTATAGTTGTTGCTCATAATTCTAGTTTTGATTATCGTATTCTGAAAACAGAATTTAAGCGTCTTGGCTTTCCATTTAAGCGAAAAACATTGTGTACTGTAGAGCTTTCTAAACAGCTAATACCTGATATGGAATCGTATAGTTTAGGCAAATTAGCACGCGCTCTAGGTATACCAATGAGTGATAGACACAGAGCTAATGGTGATGCTTTGGCGACGGTAAAATTGTTTAAAATGCTGTTGCATAAAGACAGTGAGAAAACAATAATTAAAGATGCTATAAAAATTGAGCAAAAATCTAAATTAGCACCTAATTTAAAAGATATTATAGAGGAAATGCCAAGTGATACTGGTGTGTATTACATTCATGATGCAACAGGAAATATTATTTATATTGGTAAAAGCAACAATATTAGAAAACGAATTACCCAACATTTTACAAATAGCAATTCTAAATCCAAAAAAATACAGTTACAAGTTGCAACAGTAACTTATGAAAAAACTGGGAGTGAACTCGTAGCATTATTAAAGGAAAGTGAAGAAATTAAAACGAACAAACCTATTCTTAATAGAGCGTTAAAGCGAAATAGTTTTACACAAGGACTTTATAGTTTTACAGATGACAATGGTTTTGTTAATCTCAGAATTAGACATATTAATGGGGACGACAAACCGATTACAACATTTACAAATAGACAGAGCGGAATTTCTTTTATGAATCGTATGCTAGAAAATCATCAACTCTGTACCAAGTTAACCGGATTAGAAAAATCAGAGACGAGCTGTTTTAACTATGGTATTAAAAGATGTCTCGGAGCTTGTATTACCGAAGAAGAACCAGATACCTACAATAAACGGGTTAACGAGGTCATAGCTTTAAATTCCTACGATAATAAAGATGTGCTTTTAATTGATAGAGGCAGACACATACACGAAAAAAGTGTGGTTTTAATTGAAGATGGAGTATTTAGAGGTACAGGTTTTTTCGATTTAAACCATCAAATAAACAATAAATCAATTTTGCAGTCTTTAATTACGCCAATGCAAAATAATAGAGATACCCAGCATATAATTCAGAGTTATATGCGCAGAAATAAGCGTTTAAAAATTGTTGAATTAAAAGCTAATAATTAAAATTCTGTCTAGCCATTTATGCTCCATAATTTTAAGGTATTTAAACTAAATAAATGAAAAAAGATAAAGAAACTCAAAACAATACGGTTATTGTATTAGAGAAACAATAGCTTTTCTTTTTGTACTTTTAAACTATGGAATCTAATACGAATCATAACTGGAAATCTAAACTTCATGAAATTATCTATGAAGCAGATACTCCTGCTGGTAAGTTATTTGATGTTGTTCTCCTTATAGCCATTTTAGCAAGTATCATTTTGGTAATGCTAGAAAGTATAAACAGCTTTGATGAGAGATACCATACTTTCTTAAATATATCTGAATGGATAATCACCATACTATTCTCGTTAGAATACATAGCGCGTATTATAACTGTAAATAAACCCATAAAATATATTACAAGTTTCTATGGTATTATAGATTTATTATCTACCATACCAAAATATTTATCACTCATTTTTGTAGGTACACATGCTCTAGTAGCATTAAGAGCACTGCGTTTGCTCAGGGTTTTTAGAATTCTGAAACTCGCACGTTACATGGGAGCTTCGAATCAATTAACCAGTGCGATAAAAGCGAGTAGAGCAAAAATTTCTGTTTTTCTGTTTGCCGTTGTTATAGCTGCTGTTATTTTTGGCACAATAATGTATTTGGTCGAAGGTGAAGAAAATGGGTTTACCAATATTCCAAAAAGTGTGTATTGGTGTATAGTAACCTTAACTACCGTAGGCTTTGGAGATATTGCACCTCAAACACCGTTAGGTCAATTTATTGCTACCATAATAATGGTATTAGGTTATGGAATTATAGCCGTTCCCACAGGAATTGTATCTGCAGAATATACAAAAGCATCAGAAACAGATTCAAAGAAAAAGTTTACCGATGAAGAACGTACGTTTGTAGAAAAGCTTACACTCAACACACAATCTTGCGCTAATTGTTTGGCAGAAAAACATCAAGATAATGCAGACTTTTGTCATAAATGCGGCTTTAAGTTGAAGCATGACTAATACACTTATATCTATCGTAGGACCAACAGCCATTGGTAAAACAGCACTGAGCATTAAGTTGGCACAACAGTTTAATACCGAAATTATTTCAGCTGACTCTCGTCAGTTTTATAAAGAAATGAATATCGGAACGGCTGTCCCGTCTTTGGAAGAACTAAATGCCGTAAAACATCATTTTATTCAACATAAATCGATAAACGATAGTTATTCTGTGGGTGATTTTGAACGTGAAGCCATTTCTGAAATTGATACAATTTATGAATCAAGCCCAATCGTAGTTATGGTTGGAGGTTCTGGTTTATATGTTAAAGCTATAACTAAGGGTTTAGATTATTTTCCTGAAGTTAATGCAAATATTAGAATAGAGCTCAATGAACAACTTAAATCTGAAGGTTTAGAGCAGCTGCAAGAACAACTTAAGTCCTTAGATAATGAAGCTTATAAAACTATAGCGATTGCTAATCCACACCGTATCATAAGAGCTTTAGAAATTTGCTTAGGAACAGGGAAACCGTATTCCTCTTTCTTAACCAATCCCGAAAAAAATCGACATTTTAAAACTGTTACTATTGGTTTGAATGCTGAACGCTCTATTATTTACGACAGAATTAATCAGCGTGTAGATCTAATGTTAGAACATGGATTATTGGAAGAAGCTGAAAAGCTATTTGCATATAAGCATCTAAACGCATTAAATACTGTTGGCTATAAAGAGCTGTTCGCGTATTTTGAAGGGACTACTACTTTAGAGTTTGCTATTTCTGAAATTAAAAAGAATACCAGACGATTTGCAAAACGCCAACTTACTTGGTTTAGAAAAGACAAATTTATACAATGGTTTGATTATGAAACCGATACTTCAGAAATTATTAAGTATATAGAGCAACAGATAAATCAATAATCTCAAAGATTTGCTTCTACTAGCAACTTTTTTTGCGATAATTCAAAAAA